>Ga0351887_10001_pt1 | contig 399064 bp, 385 predicted proteins | sample TotcelFGM3001L15_FD_206760 | JGI IMG/M metagenome (GOLD analysis project Ga0351887, IMG submission 206760) | Enriched cells from coal bed in the Powder River Basin, Montana, United States - Total cells FGM rep3 HSBNCT.FGM.300.1.L15 ...
AATTAAGATGATCAGCAATAGAATTAGCAAAGTAATCAGTGATTTGGCAATCAGTCGCATAGCGGGAATAATCACTCCGAAGACAACTCCATTTACTTCGGTAAGAATATTTTTAGATAAATCGGTGGAATTATTATTCAGGAAAAAAATATATTTTTTTTGCAAATAAGTTTGTAATAATCGCGACGACAGCGAATGTTCGCAATAATGGGTAAAATTGGAAACGACCCAAGTGGAAATTAATGCAATGGTATTGCTCAGTAACAATAAAATAAATACCATGCAGCCTAAGCTTACCAAGAAAATATTTTGCGAATGAAAATGTCCCAATCGATAAATAAAAGCAATCGTTTTATGATGTTGAATGGCTGCGGGGTCAATCACAATAGCGATAAACGGCATAATGGAAGCAATACCAATGACATCAATAAGCGCCATGCCTAACATTGCAAGTAGAATGCGATACAGGCGTCTACGCTCGGATGGCAACAAGAGGTGAAACACCTGGCTTAAAGTCTGCAAAATAGTATTCATATGGTTACCATTATAATGCTGCAATGGCAGCATTAATTGCTGTAAATTCCGTTATTTTGTTAACGATACGTTGTGAAGCTTTACCATCTCCATATAAATGCTGAGTGCAACTCATTCGATGATAGGCACTTTTATCTTGAAATAATTGCTGTACTTCAGTAACAATTTTATCTTCACTAGTGCCAATGAGTTTAATGGCGCCGCTGTGAATAGCTTCAGGACGTTCGGTAGTGTCTCGCATCAATAAAACGGGTTTACCCAACGCGGGCGCTTCTTCCTGAATTCCGCCGGAGTCGGTTAAAATTAAATAGGATTGTTGCATCAAATACACGAAATGCAAATAATTTACCGGCTCAATCAGAAATATATTCGGTTGATTTTGCAAAAATGATCGAACAGGTATTTGAATTTGCGGATTTAAATGCACGGGGAAAATGATTTGCGCATCATGTAGCTCCGCAATTTTTACGAGCGCTTTACAAATATGATTGATGCCGGCGCCAAAATTTTCTCGACGATGGGCAGTTACTAAAATCATTTTTTTAGCGGGGTTGATGAACGGAAACTTCGATTTAATGTTGGCGAGTATACGCGGTTGTTGCAGTAATTTAATAATTTCATTAATCGAGTCGATTACAGTATTTCCAGTAATGACAATATTTTCGGTCGGAATGCCTTCCGCCCGTAGATTTTTAGCCGCCAAAGAAGAAGGTGCAAAATGCAGAGCAGCAATTCTGGCTGTTAAGCTGCGATTGATTTCTTCTGGCCACGGAGAATAAATGTTATGTGTTCTTAAACCAGCTTCTATATGCGCGACTGGGATTTTCGAAAAATAAGCCGCTAAAGCTGCAGAGAAGGTTGTTGTGGTATCGCCTTGGACTAAGACCATAGAGGGTTTAGACTCATTAAAGACAGGCGGTAATGCACTCATGGTTTTACAGAGTACTTGCGTTGAATTTTGATTGGGCTGCATGATATTTAAATCGTAATTAGGTTTAATTGCGAATAATTGTAAAACTTCATCCAGCATTTTTCTGTGTTGAGCAGTAACGCATATTTTTACGCTATCCTCACCGAGTTGCAGTCTCAATGCATTAATCACTGGTGCCATTTTAATTGCTTCGGGACGTGTGCCAAAAATCGATAATATACGCATTTCAATACGACTCTTGTTCAGTTTCAGATTCTTGGATTGCACTCTGTAAATAACTTAATTCGCTATGTGGCCAAAATACAAAGTATCTTAATGGAGCCAGGTCTCGTAGTCGTAATTTAGTTTTCTTAGATGAAGATTTTACTTTTTCTGTCTCAATAGGTGGTTTGGTAGACTCGTCCATAAGTGCCTCGATAAGTATTTTTTTTCAAATTATTATAAATAGATCCGTGAATTGAAATGCCGGCTTGGTTAAGCCGTTTTATGGTCGATTGCATGTCATTGCTGCGCTCGGTATCAGAACCGATCACCATAAAATTAATTTCACTGTTAGCAGCTATAATGGCGCTATCTCCTGCTGTGGTGAGTGGCGGAGTATCTAAAATGATATAATCAAATTGCCGCGCGAGTTCTGTTAAAATTTTCTTGAAGCGATCGCGTAATAATAATTCGGAAGGTTTTTTGGGATAATAACCTGATGAGATAAAATATAAATTAGTATATTTAGTCTTATGTAAACAGTTTTCTAGAGTTACCGCATCGATCAATAATTCACTTAACCCAGGACTTTTATATAATTTAAAATAATTCTCTAATTTGCCACGGCGCAAATCCGCATCAATAATCACCACTTTTTTACCGTTATCGGCAATGATATGCGCGAGATGGACAGCAATAAAAGATTTACCAATTTTTTCTGCGCTTCCTAAGAGAGAGATGATTTGCTTGTCACGCAACTCACTCAGTTTAATATGAGTATACAAACCACAAATCGCTTCGGTAATCGAATCATCATTTGATAACATGCACTGACTGGTAGGTTTAGTTTTGCTAAATGGAATTACCGTCGTGGTGGGAATTTCAAATTGTTGTTCCATCCAACTGGGATGAAAAATATAGCCTTGTAAGCGCCGACGTAGAAGCACGCTGAGCATCGCAATGCCTAGGCTAAAAAAACCTAACATAATTATTTTAGTAAATAAATGTCGAGGTAAAGATTCTTGTGGAAGTAGCGCTGGAGCGAGAATGTTGACATTGCTGACTACACCAGCTTCCGCAATTTTATATTCTTGGATTTGCGATAAAAGCTGCATATACAAAGTATTTTTCATATTAATGTCTCGATTCAATGCCAATGCAATTTGTTTATGGTTAGGTAAAGTATTTAATTCAATTTGCAGTTCTTGCTCACGATGTTTTAATAATTTAATTTTATTGGCAATAGCGATCACATCGGGGTGATTTTCAGTGAGTTCTGAGCTTAGTAAAGAACGCTGCCAACTGGAGGTCGTGATATTACGTTGGACGTCGCGTAATTCGGCAAACAGTTTGGCCGACTCTTCATTTAAATCTATTTTTCCTGTTTTGATACTGTAATCTTTGAATGCATTTTCAGCATCGCGTAAGGCTTTTTGTGCTAATGGTAATTGTTGATAAAGAAAGTTTAAAGTGTTATGCATTTCCTGCGCTTTCTTTTTGACATCCCATTCGCGAGTAATTTCGGCAATGGTATTGACGATCGTGGTAATTTTAAGAGGATCAATGCCACTTAATGATAATTTTAAAATACCCGATTTCATGCCAAATTGGTTAAATGCGGTCCCTTCCACATCTTCGATGCGGATTGTTTTACTCAGCGATTGTAATAATCGCTCGCGAGAAAGTTTTGCAATATAAAATTCACTATGTGGATTGGCGTTTAATTGCGTGACGCGCAAAGCGATCTGTAGACTGGAATTTTTGATGAGTTGCCCGACACTACCGGCCAAAATAAATTTATGATCATTATCGTATAATTTAAAGTGTTGCTGATCGTCCGTAATAATTTTGAATCGTTCATGCACATACGAATTAGGTATATCAAATAGATCAACTTTAATTTGATTGTTTGAAAAAGGTGTGACCCATCGATCAATGAAGGGAAACAAATGTGGCTGAACTGAAATATCTAAACCCAATTTGTCGATCACTTTATCTAATATAAAACGTGATTTCATTAAAGCCGCGTCGATGTCGCTCAAAGACTCTGTACGCATTGAAAAAAGCCAATTCATTTTGCTGAAATTCTCAATTTTATTAGGCTTATTTTCAATTTGTAAAATGGCATTTGTTTGATATTGTGAGGGACGCATCAATAGCGAAAAAATGCCGAGTGTTAACAAGCACACAGTGATAATAGCTAGCAGCCATTTATCTAAAAATACAATTCTCAACAAAGATTGCAAATGCATTTCATTATTATTTTGCGCCGGCGTTTTTATTATCATATTGCGCCAAATTCCTTTTTTGTTTCGCAAAAGTATATCAGATCGCACTGTTTAAGGCAGTAGCTTACTTATGATGCTATGCCAATGTGTCAAGCCTGTCGTTGAGACATATACGATATCATTTTTTTGTAATGGAAATTTTTCAGCGAGTAATAACCCCTGCGGTGTTTTTATATTTAACCAATAAACAATGGGTGTGTTGGAAGGGCCACGAATGACATAAATATGACTGGGGTCCGCGATTTCTGGATTAGTGCCGCCAGATTCATTAATGGCGTCGGCAAGTGATAAAGGTATGTCAGTTAGCGCATGTACGCCGGGGTGCATAACTGCGCCTAAAATGTAAATGCGTTGGCTGCGATAATCAGCAACGCGTACATTGATTTGTGGGTTGCGTAAATAAACTGATAATTTTCGAGTAAGCAGAGTTCGAATTTCGTCGATGGTTTTATGGCTGACATTGAGTTCGCCGACCAGCGGAAAGAAAATATTGCCTTGATGATTTACTAAATAGTTAGGAGGAGAGGTGCTGAATTCTGCATGTTTCCACACTCGAATATCTAAAATATCATTGGGCGCTACACGATATTCGTAATTATTTAACGACTCCGTGGTTTGTTGTAATAAATTAAAATCTATTGCTTTTAGCGTTGGAGTCGCTGCAATAGAAAATAGGGGAAGAGTGAGCCAGGAAAAAATAAAGCATTTAATTAATTTCTGCAATCCGTTTCTCCTGCAAGCTATCATCTAATAATTTTGACACCATCCATAGTAGAATGAGTGCGATCAAAGTCCACAACATGCCATAACCCGTTAATAAAGCGCTACGTACCGGGACTTGAGTAAGCCAGTACAAGCTTATGAGATTTTGAGTGAAAAAAGCAAATGGTATTGGCTGGGTCAATTCGCGGGCAAAACAGCCAATTCCCAGGACTAATATTCCAATGAGTAAAAGGGTCAAAATAGCGAGGGTATAACCACCTTGACTGTACGCCACCATGTGGCTGGGTGCCGCCGCCGCTCCCTGGACCCAAGAAACATACGGGTACATATAATGAAAAATAATTAAATTATCTTTGGCAGGATGTTCGGTTAGTCCTAATAAATCCAAAGCAAAATCGGGGCCACTAAATGGAATAACATCTGGATAGATCAAATAATAAAATGGAAAACTTGCCGCGGTACGAAAAATCACTAAGTTTAAACTATTCAACAGGTGCCAAGAATGTGACAATAAAAAATATTGATATCCTGTGATAATTACCATGCCTACGCAGGCACCAACAATTAAAGCATAAATCCGTTTTGGGTTTAGCACATAAATTCCGAGCGCAATCGAAAGCGCATAGACCACCAAGGGGCCTTTTTGCAGGGTGCAGAGTACTAGCAAAATGATATTAATGGCACTGATTAAAAATACGATCAACCATATGCGTGAACGAAAACGTTGCCATTGAAATAATGCAATATGGGATAACGTTGGCAAAGACATATAAAGCAAAGGATAAAATATCGCGCCAGCACTTTTTTCAACGGCGGCTCGCATTAAAATACTTTGTTTATATAAAGAATGTTGAAATAAAGTCATGACATTCGAAACTTTAAATTCAATGGCTATGACGCTCCATAAATAAATTGAAATTACGGCCAAAACACAGCAATACGCGAGGAGATTAATCTGACTATTGAAAAAGCCAGGAATTCTCATTTTAAGTTTATCCACGTATCGATGTAGTAGCAGCACAATAGTGATTGGAATAATAAATGGAATATATAATAAAAAATGATAACCAGGTCCTAAATTTTTATCGAATAATTCACGCGTGATGCCGTAAGTTTTCAATATTTTTTGGGTTAAATAATTATGTGGCATGGCTATGAGGGTGGCACCAATGGCGACTGTGATCAAGTAGGCAATACAAAAAACCAATAAAGGAAATTTAAAATGGAAGGGTAAGCGGGAAGCTTTGTATATACAAATTAAACTGAGCACGATTAAAATTAAAGTCATGCGCCTTCCTTAGCTTGCATTTTCTGTAGAATTTGTGCGACATGATGTTGCCAAGTATATTTGGTTAATGCGAGTTGGCGTGCATTCTTCCCTAATTTATGACGCCATTCTGTTTGCTCCACTAAAAATTGTATAGCCTGTATTAAATCTTGTTGCTTACCTGGATCGCATAATAGACCTACTTCACGATTTTCTGGAGTGGGGTTTGTTAATGGTGGCAATTTTGCTGATAAATGAATATTTAATATTTCCGCGATTTGCCCTAGTCGTGAAGCAATGATGGCTTTGCCCATAATCATATATTCAAATAATTTCATAGGCGAGCCAAAAAATGGCGTATTATCGGGATTTGGTAGCGTGGGAGAAACGACAATATCGCAAGCTGCTAAATATGAGGGAACTTGATGCGGAGAAATCAATCCGGTAAAGGTCACATATTTTTGCGCGCTCACTACATTCAATAGTTGTTGCAGGCTAGAAAGTTTTAGCCCATCCCCAATCAATAAAAAATGCACCTTATGCTGGTTTAGCCATGCCGGTTCTTGCTCGATCAATATTTTAATCACTGAGCCTAGTATTTCTATCCCGTGCCAAACTCCAAAAGTACCTAGAAAGGAAATGATCGTAGCGTCTTTATGAATTTGATATTGCTGTCGTAATTGTAGAATATCCTCCGCGGTAAAAAGCTCAGGATTAAATAATTCGGGATTCACTCCATTAGGGTAGCATACGATCTTTTCAGCGTTGACCCCACGCGCGATTAATTCTGACTTTAAAGCATCGGAAACAGTGACCACCATATCCGCATGTTTAAAACAAATATCTTCACAACGCCGTGCAAATTTAGGCATTCGTAGCGCTTTGCCCCAATGTTTAGCTGCCCAAATTTCTGAACCGTTATATTCAATCAGCAATGGAATTTTAAACTTTTTCGCTAAAATTACCCCCGCAAAATTGCCTAACGATAAACGTTGATAAATAAATTGGAAATTTGTATTTAATTTTTTTAATTGTTTAATTATTTTGTTGTTAAATTGATAATAATTAAGTTCTCGCCACGGGCTAAAACGGGCTGGTGGTTTCAGCACAATTGTTGTTACCGTATCGTTTACTAGAGAGTTAGGCTCCAGGGCTGCGTAGCAGATATTAAATTGTTGTTGTGTAAAACCTTGAATAACACCTGCAGCATGAGTTAATGCGCCACCTGCTTTAACACCAAACCACAAATTAGTATTGAGATATAAAATAGGATCAGCAGACACAGCATTATATTTTTTAATATTTATTTTACGTAAGAGTAATGAGGAGCAAAAACATTTTAAATAGGCTCCAAACGCGATAACGGTTGCGTAGAGACTATTCAACGCTGAAGCTATAAATAAGGTGATTCGATTTTGCGTCAGCATGTAAGTTTGATTATTTTTCATAATATAGATATGTTCTGCACGAGTTGCGGCGACACATAATTTGAGAACAGAAAGTAAATAGCATTCCGGACTATCCAGCCAAATTAAACAAATCGTTACTTCTTTATTGCGTAAGACGTTCCATAATTCACGCCAGGATTTTTTCAATAGGGCCGGTATAGATAAAAAAACACAGGGCGTCTTGAATTCGTCGACGATTTTCTGTTGTGATTGATGGGTAATGTTATTAATCGAGAATGCATACAGCATTATTTACACATCGCGGTAATTTGTTTCAGTGTTAATAAAGACGAGGTTGTCTGCATGGGTGTAAACGGAATTTTCCGGAGCGTTTTTGGCAATTCTTTATTAGCAATTTTACGTTGCAATAGTGGCAGTAATTTATTGTAAATAATCCATGCTCGTAAACGCGAACCTTCATATGTCATGTGTACAGCATCGACAAAAAAATCCGGATTTTTGGGATATACGCTGGCTATGTCAATAAAATTAAGATGTTGATCTTGCGCATATTGGCGAAACACGCGATTTTGAAAAGCCGCCATTTGTTCTATCCACGCATAATTGGCTGGCCAAAATCCACGATTGAGCGATTGCCAAAGAGCATAATTTTGCGGAATTGTTAGCGTCATATTCGCATGGCTATACCAAATAAAAGATAACGGGATAAACTCCGCTTGAATTTCATGGGCAGCATCTCGAATATGATTCCAATCATTTAATATGATTGATAGATTAAGTGGAAGATTGGGGTTCGCTAAATTGAGTTGTGTTGCATTAAATGCGGCAGGCCAAGTGGACGAAAAATACGGTTTATCTAGCTCGAATCCACCTTTGCAGTCATGATAAATAAATAAATTCTCTACCCATTCAGCGAGTGCAGAATATTTTATAATGCTATGCTTGGTGTAATGATGCAGAGGTTGAATTTCCTGACCAATTTTAAAATCAGAAGGTATTTGTAAAAATTGAAAAGGCCAAAATTGATTAGCCCCTTCATAATACAAAATTAAATCGGGTTGTAGCGGTAATATTTCATCGCGTACGATAGCTGCGATGTCTGTGGAAGTGAGACCGCCTCGTGCCGCATTAATCGTTTCAAATCGCAGCGATAAACGTTGCTGCTCTGCCCATAAGTTCAACCAATGCTCGATTAAATCAGAGAATCGGTGTGGATAGCTGCCTTCATCCGCTGTCGTAGAAGAGCCGACAAAGGCAATTCGAATAGTTTGGGCTGGCTTTTTAATACTGATTTCTGGGCTCAAAAATCCAAAACTATTGGTGACATAACCGCCGGGCTCACGATTTTCGCCAGGATATACTTTATTTGGAAGTAGACGAAAAGGTGGATTTAATGCAGCGCTTTTTGGGTAATAAACGTATATGCTTTGCAATTTTTGTAAAATTGAAGTGATGAGATTGGAATTATAGTCCGTTGCATGTGTACAAACTGCTTTTCTTACCAAATTAAAATTATAAGCAAAATCACTCACAATTCCTGGATTAGGATGCCAGCGTTGTTTTAATTCGCGTGTGGTATTGAAGCGTCTGGATGTTTCTTTCGGGCTTTCTCGATACCAGTGAAGATTAGCATCAGCTGCCGAGGTTAATGCGAAAATATAGGGAGCTGATAAATTAAAATTTTCTTGAGACGCGTTGGGAGAGTGTGAGGTGGATACGAGAGTAAAAGAATTTAAACTATAATGATGCCATAAGCGAAAAATAGTTTCTGTTGCAATTAGAAAATAAAATAAAATAAATGCAATAAAAAAAATCCGTTTTCGCATCCTTTTATCCCTACTTGGATTTGAATTCTAATTCTGGGCGATCCAGGCTAAATGTTTCGCGACTGCGCCGCGGTTTTGTTGGCTCACATCAAATGCTGAACGACCTAAGACTAATCTAGATTGCTGATCGGAAAATAATTGCATAACCGAGCGGGCTAATTCATGGGCATCTTTAACAATGGTTAATGCCTGTGAAGCTAATAATAAATCGCGCACGTTGACAAAATTTTCAAGACGGGGACCGCTTAAAATAGGTAATTTTAATGCGGCGGGTTCAATGAGATTATGACCCCCAATCGATATAAAGCTGCCTCCTACAAATGCAACATCGCTTGCGGCATATAATAAGAGTAAATCTCCCATTGTGTCACCTAAATATATTTGTGTGGCGGCGGATGGAATTTCTTTTTTTGCACGTGAAGCAATGGAATATCCTGTTTCGCGGCATAAGTCATGCACTTTGGTAAAGCGTTCGGGATGACGTGGGACTAAAATTAATAAAGCAGTCGAAAAACTTTTACGAATTTCGCTGAACGCATGCAAAATAATATTTTCTTCACCTTCATGGGTACTAGCTGCAATAAAAGTGGGGCGAGTTTGCCAATGTTGGCGTAATTGCTCTGCTTCTGCGATTAAATTGGCCGGTATTTCTAAATCAAATTTAATATTTCCAGTAATCATCACGCGCTCGGATTTAACGCCTAATGCTTGAAAACGATCTGCATCCGCTTTACTCTGTGCGCCTATCATTTGGATGGTCTGCAATAAAGGTCTGAAGAACCCAACCAGTTTTTGATATCTTCTAAATGAACGTTCAGACAGGCGAGCATTAGCAATTAACACGGGAATCTTTTTTCTTCGCAGCTGAAACAATTGATTTGGCCATAGCTCGGTTTCCATAATAATAGCTTGATAAACCTGTGCTCGTTTGAGAAAACGTTTGATAATATGTGGCAAATCGTAGGGCGCATAAACGTGGTATACTGCCTCTCCAAATTGCTTTTTAACCTGAGCTGATCCAGTTGGCGTAGTGGTGGTAACGATGATAGTGTGTTGGGGATAATCATTGACGAGCGCTTTGATTAAAGGCGTTGCTGCCACGGTTTCACCTAGCGAGACGGCATGAATCCAAATGCTTTTTGTTTGCTTGATTTTAGGAATATATCCAAAGCGTTCTCGCCAGCGGTAACGATATTCTGAATTAGTGCGCGAACGCCATAACAAACGTAGTAAAAAAAACGGCGTGGCTAAGTAAAGCAAAAAAGTGTAAATGTAACGCATGGCGTTAGTGTAATAGAGAAGGTTTCAAAGTGCAAAAACTTGGTCTTGTGCCTCGGGTTATGATATCAATATATACTCATCGCGAATGATCTGTGGGTTTTGAAATAGAGGCGATGAATATATCCTATTATATTTCCGTGTGAAGTGAATTTGCACGGAAACTTAAGGGGTTTTAACGCGAGCGTTAAAACCTATTAAGAAACCCCAGGGTTGGTCACTTGAATTTTCGTGGCGAAAATCCAAGTGGAGTTGAGATAAAAGTATGAGGCTACCATGGCAAGTAAAAAAGCTTATACCGCTGAGTCGATAGAGGTATTAACGGGACTGGAACCCGTACAGCGTCGACCCGGTATGTATACGGACACCATGCGACCTAATCATTTGGCGCATGAAGCGATTGACAATAGTGTGGATGAGGCGATCGGTGGTCATGCGAAAAATATCGATGTGATTTTACATAAAGATGGGTCGTTATCTGTAATTGATGATGGTCGTGGTATGCCGACTGATATTCATCCCGAACATAAATTATCCGGTGTCGAATTAATTTTAACGCGTTTGCATGCGGGAGCTAAATTTTCCGATAAAAGTTATGAGTTTTCTGGAGGATTACACGGAGTGGGAATTTCCGTGGTAAATGCGTTGTCGAAACGATTAATCGCGCAAGTGAAAAAAGACGGCAAAATTTATGAAATGGAATTCGCACATGGTGAGAAAAAATCAAAATTACATACGGTTGGTAACTGCGAGGCGCGTGCAACCGGAACCACCGTGCGCTTTTGGCCGGAAGAAAAATATTTTGATACGGTAAAATTTTCTGTTCCCGCACTAAAACATACATTACGCGCAAAAGCGGTATTATGTTCGGGTTTAACCGTGACTTTTCATGACGAGGCACACAATGCCACTGAACGTTGGTTTTACGAAGAAGGTTTAAAATCTTATTTAGCTGACCAATTAGGCAATTCCGTTTGTCTACCTGAACAACCGATTGTGTCGGAAGCGCGAGGTGAAACTGAAGTCGTGAGTTGGGCTTATACCTGGTTGCCAGAAGGCGGTGATATGGTCGCTGAGAGCTATGTGAATTTAATTCCGACCATACAAGGAGGAACGCACGTTAATGGATTGCGCACAGGTTTATTAGAGGCTTTGCGTGAATTTTGCGATATCCATAAATTATTACCACGCGGTATTAAATTAACGGTTGAAGATATTTGGGAAAATTGCAGTTATATTTTATCGCTCAAGATGCAAGAGCCGCAATTTTCAGGTCAAACTAAAGAACGTTTAACCTCACGTCAAAGTGCTGTTTTTATTGCGGGTGTCGCGAAAGACGAATTTAGTTTATGGTTGAATCGCCACTTAGAACAAGCGACAGCTCTCGCTGAATTTGTGGTGGATAACGCACAAAAGCGTATGCGTTTAGAAAAAAAGGTGGCTCGCAAAAAAGTCACCGCAGGTCCACAATTACCGGGTAAATTAGCAGATTGTGTGCAGCAAGACATTAGCGAAACCGAATTATTTTTAGTGGAAGGTGATTCGGCTGGCGGCTCTGCAAAACAAGCGCGTAATAAATCGTTCCAAGCGGTAATGCCATTGCGCGGTAAAATATTAAATACTTGGGAAGTGGAATCTGATCAGGTGTTATCTTCGCAAGAAGTACATGATATTGCTGTGGCGTTAGGCGTTGACCCTGGATCCAGCGATCTCGAAAGCTTACGCTATGGAAAAATTTGCATATTGGCGGATGCTGATTCGGATGGTTATCACATCGCAACATTATTGTGCGCGCTATTTTTACGGCATTTTCGCGCATTAGTGAGTGCGGGGCATATTTATGTGGCGATGCCGCCGCTTTATCGCATTGACGTGGGTAAAGATGTTTATTATGCCTTGGATGATGATGAGAAAATCGGCGTCTTAGAGCGTATAAAAGCGGAAAAGAAAAAGGGCACTGTTAATATCCAACGCTTTAAAGGTTTAGGTGAGATGAATCCCGTTCAATTACGCGAAACCACGATGAATCCAGATACCCGGCGTCTCGTGCAATTAACGATTAAAGAGCATGATCACTCACAAACAATGCTCGATATGCTATTAGCAAAAAAACGCTCGTTAGATCGAAAAAAATGGCTGGAGAAAAAAGGCGATCTAGCTGAAATTTAAAATAAAGCTCAGTGAATTCGTGATTGCGTTAACTCACCCGTTTTGAGTGAGGGCCGCAAGCGCGGAAAAAGGACGTTGCGAATGCAAGCAACCATTAAAAACATGATGAAATCGCTGGTCATCGATTATTATGATCGAGAGGTGGTCCAGCCACGCCAAGCTTTGCGTACGGTGATTGCAGCGATTATTTCTCTGATTATTATTCATTATGTAGCTTGGCCGCGTAAAGAATGGATTTTATTTACCTCGGTGTTTTTAATGCAAACGCGCTTAGGGGAAACTTTAGGAAAGTGTCTTGCCTTTGTGTTTTTAACCGGTTTATTGGGCGTTTTGGGTATCTCCATTTCTGCATTAATCTCCGATAACATTTTCTTATTGTTGTTGTTATTTTTTACCACTAGTTTTATTGCAGTTTATGTCGGCGTATATGGCATTGAATACGGAATTGTAGCTTATTATATTAATCTTTATTTTTTGATGGGCACTAATTTAAATCTAGCGATGGGTATCAATTGGATGGTTATACCCAATATTCTAATTGCGTTAAGCGTCGATATTCTAGTGATCATGCTATTCTGGCCGCCTAATTTGGAAAGAGAAATTCAAATTAGTTCGCGTTCTGCTTTAATATTACTAAAAAAATTATTAGAACAAACGGTGAAGTGTTTTAGAGATTTTAAACATTATGAGTACGAATCTTTACAGGCGCGTTCGCGTTTATTACGAGTATTTATTCGCATCGCCAACGACATCCGCTATTTGAAGCGTAAAAAACCAGCTTTGATTGCGCATTATGAAACAATTAAAAACGCACAAGAGCGTCTTTATCAGATCCTCATTAGCTTTAGTCTTTATCGATATCGCGTTACACGAGCAGAAGTTTCGATGGCAATTGCACATGGATATTCACCGTTTTTTACGGCGGCCGAAGAGCGATTGGATCAAATCATATTAACGAAAGGTAATGTGTCGGCTACGCACAATATTCATGAGGCATTATTGGCTTGTAACGTGGATATCGCAGACTTAACTAATAGTGAAAAGAAATTATTGCGCAGTTTGCGCAGTTTGTTAGTGGAAATGGCGGATATCTTATCGCGTCCACAACGATTTAAATTTCCGAAAGAGTAAAACATGGGACTGTTAGCTGATAATTTTACGCTGAAATCCCCCGTATTTCGCCGTAGTATTCGTACTGCAGTTGCGATCACCATTGCAGTATATATCGCAGAGCTTTTGGGTTTTGTGAAAGGATATTGGTTACCTATGACGACCTTAATCGTGATGGAGGTAACCGTTGGTGGAGCATTGCGAAAAGGTTGGCATCGGATGCTCGGTACTTTAGTGGGTGTGGTAATTGCGACCGGTATTTTGTTGGCGAATATTAATTTATTCTGGCTGCAATTTATTTTTTTAATCGCATTGTTTTTTGCTTATTATCTTAAATCATACAACGTCAATAATTATGGCTTCGTTGCTTTTACTGTTACGGTTATGATTTTAATTTTGTTCCAATTGGTTATGCCGCATGCCGAAGTTTATTTTTTGCCGCGCTTGTATGAAACAGTAATTGGGGCTTGTTTTGGCATGCTAATGTCGATCATCATACTGCCCACGCGTTCGATGACTTTGCAAAAAGAAACGTTAACAAAATTAATTGGAAAATATAAAGAATTTTTTCAGTATCAATTTGCGGCGCTCGTGCAAAAGAAAAATGCTTACGTTTGTATTTTGGCAGATGCAAAAACCGAAATATTAGAAATGCTGGTGGTCAATCGCGTTTTATTACGTGTTTTACGCTATGAATCATTTATTAATCCGCGGCATATGCGCGTGCGTGCGAATGCCGTATTTTCTCTTGAACGGATTGATCATTTGGCTTTATCTATTGATGCGAACGTGAGTCAGTTATTTATGCATAAATTGTCCGACAGCTTGATTAATGATATCAGCTTATTAAATGATGATATTCAATTTGCTTTCGAATTAATGTTGGAACATATTAAGCATCAAAAAAGAGATGAAACCGCGATTAACAAAAATACGCTAAACCATTTGCGTGATTTTACCAAAAATATCGAAGCATTAACGCCCGAAAATGAAGCAACCATTAATTGGTTGAATAGTTTGGCATATGATTTAAAAGACCTTGTGAAAATATTACGTAAATTGGATGAATATGTTATAAAGTCAACATGACAATTGCAATGTAATGATAGAGGCGACAGGATGGAGCAATATTTTATTGGGGAGCTATTAGGAACTTTGGTTCTCATTGTATTGGGTGACGGTGTAGTTGCTAACGTTCTTTTGAAAACCTCTAAAGGTGAGTCCGGTGGATGGATTACAATTACGAGCGGATGGTTTGTCGCCGTAGTTATTGGTGTGTTTGTGGCACAATCTTCGGGTTCTGTGAATGCTGATCTTAATCCTGCAGTCAGTTTTGCTAAATATTTATTAAAAAATTATGGTTTAACACAATTCTTATGGATGGTGCTCGCACAATTTATCGGGGCATTTTTAGGAGCTGCGATTGTGTGGCTGTCTTATCTACCGCATTGGTCGGTGACTGATGATCAAGTCAAAAAATTATTAGTGTTCTGTACTGCGCCGGCTATTCGCGCATATCCCAGCAATTTATTATGTGAAATTATCGCGACCGCTGTATTAATTATTGGTGTCGCTGCTATTTTTGGTAAAGCGACAGAAGGACATATTGCTATTGGAATGGGTCCGTATTTAGTGGGTGTTTTAGTTTGGGGAATCGGTTTATCCTTGGGTGGCCCCACCGGTTATGCGATAAATCCCGCGCGAGATTTTGGTCCTCGCGTTGCACACGCGATTTTGCCCATCGTCGGTAAAGGTAAATCGGATTGGGCTTATTCATGGGTTCCTATTTTAGGACCTCTGATTGGTAGCGCTGTAGGCGCAGGAATTTGGCGAGGATTTTTTCTGTCACCTTAGGAGGTCGAGTATGTTAAGGATTTTTTTATTAATTCTAGCGCTTAATTTTTTTAGTCTAACTTACGCTGAAAACAATTCGGTAAATAATATTCATAGTTGCGGTATTACTCCGCAAAATAAAATGGTTTTAAGCGCATTTTATTATTTTGGTAGTCACATCGTTACTCCCGAGACATTAGATAAATATAAATCTTCCATTGCGCATTTAGATGTATTAAATTATTCGGTCGCTGGTATTAATGAGGAAAGCACGCTTACTTTAGGTGAGATTACCGCGCAGAATATTTTAACTATTCAAAAATGGATTAAGGACAATCATTTAAAAACAAAATTAGTATTATCCATTGGGCATTGGGCTGCAAAAAATTCATTAAAAATATTTACCGATTTATCAATTCGCAAAAAATTTAATAATTCCGTTGTTGCGTTATTAAAAAATCCCAGTTATGGATTAAAAGGGGTGGATATCGATTGGGAAAATGTTTTTGAAGAAGGCACTGGTGGGGTTAAACAATTCTCTAGCATGATTACAGATTTGCGTGCCAGCTTTGACAAGGCAGGTCTGCATAACATGTGTTTATCTGTGGACTTACCGATGGGGAAATTCGCGAAAATTTATCCGGCACCCACTGGTTGGGCTTCTCCCATCAATTGGGCTAATTTAATGGCGTATGCTTTTTATGGCGAGCCGCATAACACAGAATTAGATGGGGCATTAGGTTTAGTGGGTGCTCAATACGGGGAAAAGGCGCCGTCGTATGGGACTACATCAATCAGTTCGACCTTGGAATATTATATTTCGCATGGTTTACCGAAAGACAAGGTCCTAATCGGATTACCGTACTACGCTTTAGGGAATTATACTCGCCATGGAGGTTCGGGGGCGCAATACAGTTTGCGACAACGAATTTTGCCGCACAGCCCGTTGATGATTTTGTCCTATTCCGGGGTTGCAGAGCGATATGGCACGTTTAAAAATCCCAAACGTCCTGGCACCATCCATCAATACACTTTTGTGGCACCCCCCAATGTAAAAGGGACTCATGCTTATTGGATCAGTGAGCTCTTGGTGGAATCCAAAGAGTTAGGTAAGACCTATGAATTTATCAGCTATCAGGACCCCGATGCGGTGAAGGACGTGGCTCAATTCGCCATGAAAAATGGCTATCTTGGATTTTCAGCTTGGCAATTAACCGATGATTTGCCATTTACTAATAAAAATTCGATACTTAGAACGCTTTATGATGCGATAACGCCTCCTTCTATTAAGAAGTAATTAACACGAGTCTTGATGTGCTTTTTGAAATGTGATATTTAAAACAGTCAGCCTGATGGACGGACCTTAAGGCGCTAATTTATTCTTGTTAAAGGACGATTTAGCTAAGCGAGGTCTATGAAAAGATGGTTGGACTAGTTACCTTCAATGATGTTCCTGCTCAATGCATCAAACAAGCATCTGATATGTATCATGTGCCTGCCATTATTATTTTATCGGTTTTAAAAACAGAGGATGCCCGCAATGGGACTGCTAGTCGAAATAAGAATGGCAGCTATGATTATGGCCCTCTGCAAATCAATTCAACTTGGTTACCTACACTCGCGCATTATGGAATTACTAAACACGATGTTCAGTATAATCCGTGTATTAATGTCCAAGTGGGTACTTGGATTTTGGCGCAAGCCATAACTGAAAGTCCGAATCATGTTTGGCGTGGCGTTGGTAATTACAATTCGCATACCCCTTATTACAATAAAATCTATGCTACCCGCGTGAAGAAATGGCAGCAGATCTTCAAGTACTACTCCGAGCTATAACCCTCTATACTTAAATAAGAGGCGGGTAGCGAGGTAAATTAAAATGAATGATAATCAAAAACCTAAACGTTCTATGGGGCCGGTTGTTTTTGCTATCTTATTGATTTTGATTCTGGTGGTTGGTTGGCATTTAATCTTACCGATTTTAGGTCTGACTATCGCATTTACTGCGACGGTATGGGGGGTTGTAGTAGCAACCATCGTTATTCTCAGTATTGCGATTATTTTATTTTTTATTTTCACCGGTATCGGGATGTTAATTCTAGGATTAATCGCTTTTGTGTGGGCGATTGTAGCGATAGGATTATTTCCGTTTTTATTTCCGCTCATCGCACCGATTATTATTTTACTGATATTAATTGCGTACTTATTTGGTAAAAGAAAAAATAAAAAACCATAACTTATTTGGCCTCAGCATCAAACTATAAATCAAAATTGGCTTTACAAATTTTTTGTAGCAATTTTTGAATTCTTAGCATTTCTTTGTCGTCTGGCTTATGCAAACGCGGCCAAAAAAATCCTTTTAAACCATCCTTGTATTTTCGTGGGACTACGTGCGTATGCAAGTGAGGAATGCTTTGGCTAATTTTATTGTTAATGGCGATAAAACTTCCCGTTCCTAATTCGCTTAGCTCAATGGCTTGGCTGATTTTTTGGATGAGCTGAAAATAGGATTTGATATGATTATCCGGTAAGTCATTAATAGTGGGAAAATGCTTTTTGGGGGCGACAAGACAATGCCCTAAAAACAAAGGTCGAATATCTAAAAAAACAATAAATTTTTTATCTTCGAAAACAGTGAAGCTTTTTTCGTTTCCTTCCACAATTGAACATATGGGACAATCCTGCATTTTCTTCCTTAAAGATAAGTCCTTTATTTAAATTAGTTCATTGAGCATGCCCTTGGGAATAATATTCATATAGCCTTTGGAGATGGCTAAATCAATTAATTCTGATTTTGAAACACAATTTAATTTAGTTTTTATTTCTGTTATATAGCCTTCACTAGTGCGAGTAGAGATATTTAAAATATGGGCGATTTCTTTATATGATTTTCCGCGCAATAAAAAGAATAAGCATTGAGATTGTCTTGGTGATAATTCTAATTCTGGATCATATTCTGCTAGGATATATTCAATTTGTTGTTGTGGAATTAGATTTTTTGTTTTACCAACATTTAAAAAACGATAAAGATCGATTAAATGATATTTGGTAATATCACGAAAATGCGAAACGATACCTAACAACTCACCGGTGGGGCTTTTTAGCGGATATTTTTCGCCAAATACCACGAGCCAATCGTGTGCATAGCACACATAAGCCAGAATGGTGACGGGCTTCATGCTTGCAATAGCTAAATGATCTTGTTCTTTGAAATATAGGTGTCGTTCTGCAGCACGGCAGCGCATATCAGTATAGGTCCTGTCGATCAGTGACTCGCATGATTTGAAACCCGTCCATTGCGTAAAGACGTTATTTACATGCAGAAACTTGGATTCCAGGTCTACGATATAAAAGAGTCCTGGTAGTTGATCGATAAGATCTTGATTATATAGTAATGCCTGTGAATTTCGTTTATGCACTTAATGCCCCCCCTATTCAGCAAATACGATCATCATAGGTTTTTTTATGTGCTGTGTAAATGCACGGAGTCAGTAGTTTGTCGTAAGGTTTTAACTGCACCGAAAACCTCGGACTCAGGTTAAGATTGGATTTCATATAATTTTCAAGTAAATCATCGATGGTGGGAAAATGTTTATTAGGTGCCGCCAAACAATGTCCAGAAAATACGGAACGATGATCTAAAAAAATAATAAATTTATTTCAGAAATAATAAAAGCGTTTTCTTGTTTCTTAATGATCGAGCAGATCGCGCAATTTTAAATACCGCAATTAAATGAACTGGAAGGCAATGGGGCAGATTGGTATATAATAAGCGTATTAGAATATGTCATTCGCGCAGGTAGTATTGAGAGTAAAGAACAATTAAATCAATTTGCAATCGATTATTGAAGGTAAAGTAAAGGTTAAGATAGAAGGCAAAGCAGAATCAACTTGGGAAATTGCCACTAAATTACTACGTGAAAATCTAGCCCCCGATTTTGTTGCACGAGTTATGGGATTAAAGATAGACGAGCTAAACAATATATCGCGGCGCGAACTTGTGTGATGCGATAAAATAACTCCGGCAGTTGATGGTGGGGGGGTAGAATTTCAATTGTTTTTCTGACTCTAAGACGTCAATCAGTTGCGATAGTGATTTCTCATTTAGTCATCTTCAAAATCGCACCCCACTCTTGTTTGGTTAGCGGCGTGATAGACAAGCGATTTCCTTTTCGAAGGATAAACATGTTTTTTAAAAGGGGATTATCTCGCAGATGTTGCAGAGGGATAATGTCGTCGAATTTCTTTTTGCAGCGCACGTCGACCATATACCATAATGGTTTAGCTGCTGGGCTTTTAGGGTCGTAATGTTCGTTTTTAGGATCCCAGGCGGTGAAATCTGGATAAGCTGCTTTCACAATTTCTATAATTCCTGCGATGCCAACTTCTTTGCAGCTCGAATGATAGAAAAACGCGAGGTCGTTGGGTTGCATTTCATCGCGCATAAAATTACGTGCTTGATAATTGCGAACACCATCCCAGGGCGAAGTCTGATTTTTTGCTTGCATTAAATTATCGATGCTAAAACAATCGGGTTCAGATTTCATGAGCCAATATTTCATAAACTTTTTTCTCAGTGACAATTAAATTTAATGGAATATCCCAAGGATCAGCTTCGATTTGCGGAATTTTTTGCAATTCATAGGCTAAACCAATTAAATAGGGAGCAGCGCGATTTTTTTCGCGTAAAAATTCGAGTGTGCGATCGTAATAACCGGCGCCACTACCAACCCGATTACCTTTAATATCAAAAGCCACCAGTGGCATTAAAATAATATCGATATTTTGTGGTTGGATTTCACTTTTTGGTGCGGGCTCTAAAATGCCGAATTTATTCGGTGTTAATAAATCGCCCGATTGGTAAGGAAAAAATTGCAGGCTTTTATCCTCTTTTAATACTGGCAATAAAGTAATTTTGTGCGAGCGCTGCAATTCTTTTATAAGAAAATGCGTATCGACCTCACCTTTATATCCTAAATAAAGCGCGATTGTATGTGCTTGCTGCACGATTTTAAGATTTAAAATATGCTGACAAATTTGTTGTGAATCTTGTTGCTGAATATCCAAACTCAAAGATTGACGTTCCGATAAAATTTTTTTTCGTAACGCCTGTTTATCGAGTATATGCATGAATCCTTTCCTTAAGAGGAGAAAGAAGCCTCCATGATAACGCTGCAGTGGCGTAATGAACCCAATGGTTCAAGTGGGATAGAAGAGCATCCCCTCAGGCTTTCCGCAATGCGGAGCACAACAGAGATGACTACAACCATAATCCCTAGATTTTTGATTATCGGTTCAAAAATTGCTGAACCTGCTGGCGTTTATCACAGAGGGTAAATATATTATAGAGCAATTTCCTCTCTCATTGCTAGGAAATCTTCAATCCTTTTTTGCAGGGCTTGAATGCGTTCTTGCATGGAATCAATATATTGATTTTGTTGTTTTTTCAGAATGACCAGCTCATGACTGATATTGAGTGCGGCTACCGCGAGGAGATTTTCAATTGAAGAAATGTTACCATTTTGGCGTAAGCGACGCATATGCTCTTCAACATAATCTGCAGATTGTTGTAATTCATAGGCTTGTTCTTTGGGGCATTTAATATTGTAATTCCGGTCTAGAATTTTAATTGAGATAACATGATCCGTGTCTCTCATGCCATTTCTTCCTTTAAATGATTTATAATTTTTTGAATGCGCTCAGCAAGACGATGATTTTTTTCTTCGAGTCGTGAAAAATCACGTTGCGAGTTAGTAAGTTTATTGCGTAAGCTATGGTTTTCCAATTGCAGTTGGTGGATGGTCCGTACGAGAGAATCAATTTGATATTCCAAACCATTCAGGTCAGGTTTGTCAAAATTTTGCATGACCGCAATCCTTTTCACAAACAGTTTTTGTTTGGGTCTAATCCCTCACACATAATAGCATACCTTTTTCTATAATGGTTTGGTTTCTCGTTTCAGCCATTTTAAAATAGGTTTATTCTCTGCAAAATAATCTTTTAGGGTGGTGTAAACCAGTCGATGATATTCATTAACCGCGTCAATTTCTTCCGGCGACAAATCTCGCTTGTTGATGAGTTTGCGACAGTAAGGAACGAGCGTGAGATCTTCAAAACCATAGAACGGTCCATGACCCGTTGCACTCTGAGCTTGAGAATACACTTCTCTTACCATACATAAATTTTCGATGCGAATGCCATATTGATTATCGAAGTAAACACCGGGTTCATTACTGACGATCATTCCTGGTAATAATGGCGCATGTGTTTGTGCGGCGGAAATGCGCGGTGGGAATTCATGCACACAGAGATAACACCCCACGCCGTGACCGGTACCGTGACCAAAATCTAAAGCTTCACGCCACAACGCAGAGTGCGCAAAAGCATTGATATGTTCGCCACAGGTTCCATGCACAAAAATCAATTGTCTAATCGCAAGATGTCCTTTTAAAACTAGCGTGTAATGATGTTTTTGTTGTTCGGTAGGCTTGCCCAAATGAATAGTGCGAGTAATATCTGTGGTGCCCAGATAATATTGACCACCAGAATCGATCAAATAAATAGAACTATCATCAATGGGAATATTAGTTTCTTCATTAACGCCATAATGAATAATCGCACTATGTGGGCCAAAACCACTGATCGTCGTAAAACTTAAATCCACACAGCGCGTTTCTGCACGACGAAAAGCTTCTAATTTATCGGCGGCAGATAGTTCAGTGACACCTTCCTTCCAATGATTTTCTAACCAAAACAGAAAATTCACCATGGCGACTGCATCAAAAATATGTGCGCGCCGCATTCCCATTTGTTCAGTGGGATTTTTAACGGCTTTCATTAAAGTAATCGGTAAAGTTTCATAATGTTGTTTGGTTTTTTTTAATTGTTGTTCAACCCAATAATTACAAGAATCGGGATCGAGCCAAATTGTCCCTTTCAATTGTTTTAATGCATCACCAAATTCAGCATACGGTTTAATTTCAATATGATTTTCGGCACAATAATCACGAAAATCTTTGGTCACTTTAATTGGATCAACGAAAATAGTCACGTGGTCTTTAGAAATAATGGCATAACTGATTAGTAAAGGGTTATAAGTAACATCATTTCCGCGAATATTAAACGTCCAAGCAATGGCATCTAACATGGTGGCCACCATGGAATCTGCTTTATTTTCTAAGGCGATTTTTAGGGTTTTTAATTTTTCGATAGTGGATACGCCGGCATAAGCGACATCATGTAATTGTACAGGGGCTTGTGGTAAGGGGGGTTGATTTGCCCAGATTTGATCAATTAAATTATTTTCCAGTAATAGTAATTTACCTTTTTTTAAGTCTAGTGCAGTTTTAAGTTTTTGTGCTTGGCGAATGCTAATTACTTTAGGATCGACTGCAAAGGTTAGCCCTTCTTTTTGTTGTAATAACCATTGATCTAAACTCGGTTCGCCTTGCGCCATTTTCATTAATTCATAAACCGATTTATCTAATTGCAAATCTGCTTGCAAAAAATATCGCGGATCGGTCCAAAGGTAAGCTTTGTCTAAACCGATCAGAGCGTCGCCAGCTGACCCGGTAAAACCACTAATCCATTTTCGACGCTGCCAATGATCCGGTACATATTCGTTGCGATGGGGATCGACAGAGGGGACATAATAATAATCCGCTCCAGCTGCTTGCATTAATTCTCTTAATTTATTTAATCTTTCCGGAATGTTTTCATGTGCAGTCATTTAATGCCTCATAATTATTTGCGTGAAAAGTCCTGAGCGTGGCTCAGGAACTTTGCACGATGGGGGTTTCCAAAGAGGGAGAAAGTGAATTCTTCCCTTTTGGCTGCACCGCGCGAATTTACTTCGCGGTGCGAAATTCATCGAGAAAAATAAATCCCCAGTACAAACTGGGGATTTATTATCATAACTTCTTTATGGTGAATCTGGTATCATCTTATGATTAAAAATCACAATGACTTAGGAGTCAACGGCATGCCTAATGACTTTGATATCATTATAGTTGGCGCGGGATTGGTGGGATCGAGTTTAGCTCTCGCATTGCAGAATCAAAATTTTAAAATTGCTATTATTGAAAAACATTTGCCCGAAGTTAAGACAATGCCGAATCTTAATTTCCGCCCTATTTCGTTAGCTTATTCTAGCGTTGAGATCTTGAAAACCTTAAAAGTGTGGGATCATTTAGCGTCTTTAGCGGCCCCCATTCGCGAAGTCAATATTTCACAGCAAGGCGTTTTGGGAGGTTTACATTTTGTGGCAGAAGAATTGGGTGTTGCGGCGTTAGGACAAGTTGTCCCATTTCCCGACTTACATCTCACTTTATATCAAATGATCGCACAACAGCAGAATTTAGAAATCATCCCGATTAATCAGATTAATACGGTTATTCCGTTAGATTCTGCCGTGGCATTAACGGTGGATACGGCTAAAGGCAGTCGATCATTACGTACAACATTATTAGTTGCAGCAGATGGTGCGCATTCGACGGTACGCGATTTATTAAATATTCCAACCACAGAAAAAATCAGCGAGGAAGTTTCTTTAACTGCAACCTTAACACTCGATAAACCTTATCAGTTTGTGGCGTTTGAGCGTTTTTCAAAAGAGGGTACCTTGGCGATTTTACCTTTAAAACAGGAGAATCAGTGCGGTTTGGTGTGGACGATGAGTGCCGAGAAAAGTGCGGAAATAAAAAATTGGAACGATACACAATTTATTGAGTTCATTACCACAATTTTTAAAGGTCGCATAGGACACATTCGATCTATAAAAAAGGGGGCTTTATTTCCGTTAGAAACTATCATCGCGCAGCAGCAATTTAAAGCCAATGTGATATTGCTGGGAAATGCTGCGCATACGATTTATCCGTTTGCTGCACAAGGTTTTAATTTAGGATTACGTGATGCAGCAGCACTTGCAGAAATATTAGTGGATGCACAACAAAAATCTTTACCTCTAGGCAGTAATCGAGTATTGCAGAATTATGTAGAGTGGCGGCAAGAGGATCAGGATCGCATTCGGCGTTTAACGGGTGGCATTGCGCGTTTAACAGAAATGAATTTCCCCTTCGCGCGCCGAATTCGCGGGTTAGGATTATTAATGACGGATTTTGCTGTGCCATTAAAAAAACGCATTGCCAAATGGACGATGGGTTTAGCCGGAAAATTACCTAAATTAGCTCGTGGTTTGCCATTGTAAGGAAAATTTTATGCAGGTGGATGTTGTTATTATTGGTGGTGGAATGGTGGGGCTTTTACAGGCATTAATGTTAGCGCAGCAACATTTTCGCGTGGCGATCATTGAAAATAAACAGCCGGGCATGGTTAAAAATGGCTTGGATGCGCGCGTCAGTGCAATTAATACGGGTTCACAAAATATTTTAAAAAATTTAGGTTTGTGGGCAGACCTCGATGAAAAAACATTCTGTAGTTTACAACGTTTATTGGTATGGGATGGTTTAGGTGGCGCCGAATTAGAATTTAATGCGGCAGATTTGGCTCAAAAAGAATTAGGCTGTATCATTGAAAATCGCGAATTAATTCAAAAAATTTGGCATGCACTAGAAAAACATTCTCTTGCTAAATTAATTATTGACACACCGACAAAATTGCAGATAGAAAATAATTTCATCGAAATTACCTGTGATAGTGGGCATACCATTACTGCCGCTTTATGTATTGGAGCTGACGGTGCGAATTCTTGGTTGCGCAAACAAGCGCAAATTGAATATAAAGAAAAATTCTACGAGCAAAATGCCATTATTGCTGTGGTCGAAACTGCCGAAAAACATCAGCATACGGGCTGGCAAGTTTTTTTAACCCAAGGTCCGCTGGCACTTTTGCCATTGGCGGATTTAAATCATTGCGCCATCGTGTGGTCGACTGCAATTAAGCACGCTGAACAGCTGATGGCAATGTCAGAGACTGAATTTAATCTTGAAATGAATAATGTATTTGGTTCACGTCTCGGTGATATTAAATTGTTGAGTGAACGACGATCTTTTCCGCTTATCTCTCGCCATGCTAAAAATTATGTCTTACCCAGAATCGCATTAATTGGTGACGCCGCGCATAGTGTGCACCCGCTCGCAGGACAAGGCGTTAATTTAGGTTTTTATGACGCCGCCTGTTTAACAGATTGCATTCGGCAGCGATCACAATATCAAGATATTGGACATTTAAAAATATTACGACGTTATGAGCGCTGGCGTAAAGGTGCAAATCAAGAAATGATTTTAATGTTAAATGGATTACATCATTTATTTGCAAATGATTCGAGTTTACTTGTTCTTGCTCGTAATGAAGGATTTAATTTAATTGAACGCTCCCATTTTTTAAAAAATAGTTTCATGCAAATTGCAATGGGTGAAAGAAAAGATTCACCACAATTGGCAACTTTAATTCCTACTTAATTTCGGCATTGAGTTTTAAATTAAATTCTGAATATTTGCTTCACAATTCTTTTGCTTTAAATCATCCTTGATTAAAATCGATCTTCTCAATTAACCATTCTTTATTGTGCAAGGAAATTCGCAATGCCAAAAAAAAGAAAAAAGGATCAAGCAGTATCGGGAATCACTACGATTGTTGAAGATCTAGTAACTCCAGTTGTCGAAAATAATATGGTGGCATTCCCTATTTTTGCGGTTTGTATTTTGTTGGCATATTTAGTGAGTCTTCCCGCGGAAAAATTCGGAGAGTTAGAGTTTAAGTTTGAGGCTGGAATGGACAAGCCATTAAGTGTTGATTTGGGTGGTAACCCTGTTCAAGCGGGGACATTTGGAGTTGCATTAAAATTTTTTCTTGATATAACGCGCTTTTTTAGTAGAGAAATAAATGGGACGGTGGAGCAAGCATTAGATTTTATTGTAAATAAAATTAAAAATTACAAAAAACCCGCACCATTATTACCAGTCACAAGGCCTGGTTACATACAAATGGGTGCCTCTAGTGTAAGTGTTGTCACTGCACCGGAAAAAAAAGCAGATAAAGCCGTTCAAATTAAATGGGAAAGTGCGTTATCTGCAGTTCTTAAATTACTGTTTTTACATCCATCTATTTATATCCGAGAATTTATTTTTGGCTTTAGTATGGTGGCCGTATTCGCATTTATGAATTTATTAACTTTATCTGAGCCTGACACGCAAACAGCTTGTGACAGAGTTAAATATTTTGCTTTCTATTTGCTGATTGTTTCCAATTTCGTATCTTTGCGAGGCTTGGGATGGACAGGCTCTGTTTACGAACATCGAAGAACGCAAGTAAAAGGGAAAGTAGAAGAGAAAGATTCGGATTCCGAGGAGGAGCTGGATATTGAACAAGGCAGCGAGGAAGTTGGCCAGGGCATTGAACAGGGTAGCAATGAAGTTAACAGGGTAAATAGAAGAGAGAAGATCAGAGCGCCAGGGATATTTTCTAACCTTTTCAAAAATAAAGGCAAAGGTAAGATGGCTTCTGTGGCGTCTTCATCCTCCGCAGGACAAGATCTCCTTACAGGGGATGGGTCTCCTTCTCTTGCGTCTGGTTCTAGTTGATAAAAATTATTACAGGTGTGTTACAAGCTTCGCCTTGCCAAGGCTCGCTGCTTAGCGTAAAAAGAGTACATGAAAATCGCGAAGTCTCATATATTGATCGTTGACGATGATCCTCAAATCGGGGAGTTGCTCAGCGATTATTTAGAAAAGCATGGTTACCGCGTGTCCCTGGCGCGCGAAGGTCGTGAGATGCATCGCGTATTGAAGCGAGCCAACATTGATTTAGTGGTGTTGGACGTGATGTTGCCAGGCGAAGATGGTGTTAGTTTATGTCGCCGTCTGCGCGAAACTTCGGATGTTGCCATTATTATGTTAAGCGCGGCGGGTGAAGAAACCGATCGCGTGATTGGTTTGGAAGTGGGGGCTGATGACTATTTGTCCAAACCGTTTAGTCCGCGTGAACTCTTGGCGCGTATTAAAGCCCTATCTCGTCGTTCTACCGGTCAATTGGGCCAGCAACGTAAATCCTCGCATATTGCTAAAATGCCGAATATCCATTTCCAAGATTGGACCTTAGACCAGAATCGTCGCCGCTTGATTGCTCCTGACGGGATGGCGGTGCCATTGAGTTCTGGTGAATATGATCTTTTGTTAGCGTTTGTCGAAAATCCGCATCGCACATTAACGCGGGATCAATTATTGGACTTAACCCATGGTCGTGAAGCGATGCCGTATGATCGTACAATTGATGTACAAGTTGCGCGCTTGCGTAAAAAAATCGAAAAAGATCCAAAAAATCCAGTGATTATTATGACCGTGCGTGGTGGCGGTTATCAATTCAATACCAATGTGACCACCGAATAATAAAATTCACGTGTATTTTTTGCCCATTTCAACTACAATCTACTGTCTAATTCGTTGGCATATGTTTGGTAAGTTATGAAAATTTTTAAACGCACTATTTTAGGAAATCGGGCTGCTTGGCAATCGTTTGCCATTTTATTTATCGGATTAGTCCTGTTAATTTCGACTGCGATTTCGGTATTTGGCATGTATTTATTGTATGGGCGGCATCCGATTAGTGCATCGCTATTAGCAGATGAGGCGATTCGTTCGGTCATTGTTGCGCGCTCATTACCTATTTCAGAATTACCCAAAGTCATTCGCGTATTAAATCAGCGCGGATTATTAGTGCGTATGACTCCGCAACCCAATCAACAATCGCAAATTATCGAATTAACCGATCCCAAAACGTTACGTTCGTATATTTACAGTCATTCGTACGATTTTCGTATCAGTATTCAATTGGCGAATGGACAGTGGCTGAATATTCACGGACATCGATTACGAAGTTTTTGGATTTCTTTTGGCGCTTTAATTTCTGGTATTGCATTATTCTTTTCACTCATGTTCGTTTGTATTTGGGCAATTAAACGTTTGGCGTGGCCGTGGGATGAATTTTTAAAAGCCGCGCGTCGATTTGGTATGGATGTTGAAGCTCCACCATTAGCATTATCGGGTCCACGTGAAATGCAGGTTGTCACCAAAGCGTTTAATGAAATGCAGGAAAGAATTCGACGTTTAATGAATGATCGTACGCAAATGTTAGCCGCAATTTCACATGATTTACGCACGCCGATTACGCGTTTGCAATTACGCGCAGAATATTTAAATAACACCGATCAATATGATAAAACCATCGCCGATTTAAATGAAATGGAACACATGATTTCTTCGATTTTAGCTTTTGCGCGCGATTACGCGAGCAAGGAAGCGAAAGAACGTTTTGATTTAAATGCTTTATTAGAAGCCTTATGTCACGACATGCAAGATGTCGGTCAGCCTGTCGGGTACAAACCCTATGACGATAAATTAGCGTATTATGGGCGAATTTCTGCATTAAAACGTGCAATTAATAATTTAGTCGAAAATGCCATTAAATACGGTCAGCGTGCAGACGTTGCTTTGAAAATTGCTGATGATGATAATGTGCAGATTATTATTGAAGACAATGGCCCTGGAATTCCAGAAAATCAAATGGAAAATGTATTCTCGCCATTTTTTCGTTTAGACATTTCGCGCTCATTAAAACAAAGCGGAACAGGTTTAGGAATGGCGGTTGCGCGCGATATTATTCGTGCCCATGGTGGTGATATTAAACTATATAATCGACATCCGAAGGGTTTGCGGGTTTTGGTTACGCTGCCTATTCGAACCGAATAAAGAAAAACGCTTGGACCATCACAACTATTATGGTTCTTCATATCTCATGAAGAAAAATTATGAATGAAAATTTGTGTCATTTAATGGATTAAACTCTTTACAGGGTTTTGATTTAATTATTTAACAATTAAATTAAGAAAAAATTTCATGCAATAATTCAATCAAAATTAATTTTTCATTTAAAACAGCAAAACTGCAACATTTTAAATTTCATATGGCGCTTGCAAGATTTTAGCTGCAAAATTAATTAATGACTTAAAATAATATCTCTTCCCTTTGTGTCTTTGTACCTTCGCGGGCTTTGCGCGAAGTGTTCTCCTACCAAACGTCCTTCCAAGCTCGTTTGCCCAAAAGCATTTCAACCTCGAGAATTGCATTTTAACGTTTACCTCTTGAAAGAGTAGCGTTAGAATCAACACTTCTTTGTAGCTGGAGAAATCGGATGTCTGAGCTAAATAGAACTCCTCTTTATCATCAACACGTTCAAGCCGGTGCATTGATGGTTGACTTTGCCGGTTGGGAAATGCCTTTGCACTATGGTTCACAAATTGATGAGCATCATAATGTGCGTCAAGAGTCTGGCATGTTCGATGTTTCCCATATGGGTTTGATCGACATAACAGGACATGATGCCTGTTATTTTTTGCGTCATTTGCTAGCAAATGATATTCAAAAATTAACACCTGGCAAAGCACTGTATACATGCATGTTAAATAATGAAGGTGGTGTTATTGATGATCTCATCGCGTATGAATTAAAAGAAAATGAATATCGATTAGTCGTGAACGCAGGTTCACGCGCTAAAGTTTCTGCGTGGATTCAACAAGAAATTGAGCGTTATGATGCATGGATGGTTGAAAGAAATGATTTAACGTTAATTGCGATTCAAGGACCACAAGCGATTAAGCATGTCGCTAAAGTTTTGGATCCCGCATTAGAAAAGCAAATAAATCAACTCAAACCTTTTCATTTTATTGAACATCAAGATCTCATCATTGCCCGCACGGGATATACCGGTGAAGATGGCGTTGAAATTATGGTGCCTGCACAAAAAGTCGAAAAATTATGGAAAGCATTGATAAAATCTGGCGTTAAACCTTGTGGGCTAGGTGCGCGAGATACTTTGCGATTAGAAGCCGGGCTTAATTTATATAGTGCAGATATGGATGAAACTACCACGCCATTAGAATCCAATTTGGCTTGGACCGTTTCTTGGCAAGATGCCGGTCGAGATTTTATTGGAAAAGATGCATTGCAAAAACAATTAACTCAGGGCGTGAAATCTCGACTCGTCGGATTATGTATGCAAGAACGTGGAGTTTTACGTTCTCATCAAAAAGTTTTTTTCGCTGATAATGGAGAAGGTGTAATAACCAGCGGTGGATTTTCACCCACGTTAGGAATGGCGATTGCCTTAGCGAGAATACCGGTAGAAGCAGGCAATAAAGCTACTGTTGAAAGACGCGGTAAAGAAGTTCCGGTAGAAATTGTGAAACCCCCTTTCGTTAAACATGGTCAAAAAACATTTTAAAGTTAGAAATTAAAGGAGTTGAAAAATGAGTGAAATTCCAAATGATTTACGTTATAGCCGCAGTCATGAGTGGTTACGATCCGAAGATGATGACATTTATTCGGTGGGCATCACTGATCACGCACAAAGCCAATTAGGCGATTTAGTTTTTGTGGATTTACCGCAAACTCCACTTGAAGTACATGCAGGCGATGAGGTGGCGGTAATCGAATCGGTAAAAACGGCTGCCGATGTTTATTCTCCAGTCTCGGGTGAAATTGTCGAAATTAATACTGAATTAGCTGAAAATCCAGGTCGTATCAATAAAGATCCCTACGGTGAAGGTTGGTTATTTCGAATTAAAGTGGCTGATCAAAGTGAAATTCAAAAATTATTAGATGCTAAACGTTATCAATCTGAAATTGACGAAGCTTAATTAAAATAATTAGCATCACGTATTGTTTAGATAGGAAAAATTTTTATGCCATTCATTCCGCATACCAAACAAGAAATCGAAGAAATGTTAGCTGTGATTGGAATTAAAAATATCGATCAGTTATTCGATGAAATTCCTGCCTCGTTACCCCGCGCTGATATTTCGCATTTACCGCACGGATTGAACGAAATGGAAATTATGAATTTAATGGAAGAGCGTGCACCTAAAACCATGCCAAGAACTTCGTATTTGGGTGCGGGCGCTTACGAACATTATATTCCTGCAGCGGTTTGGCAAATAGTGGGACGCGGAGAATTTTATACGGCATATACACCCTATCAAGCCGAGGCTAGCCAAGGCAGCCTGCAGTTAATGTATGAATATCAAACGATGATGGCTGAATTAATGGCGATGGATGTTTCGAATGCCTCATTATATGAAGGTGCATCCGCATTAACTGAAGCTTGTTTGATGGCCGTACGTTTGAAAAAAATGAAGAACAGCAAGGTTTTAGTGCCTGCAGGTGTGAACCCTGCTTATCGTCGCGTGTTACTTTCCATGTTAAAACAACAAGAAATTGGGGTTGAAATTATTGATTTCGATTCTAAGACTGGAACCATTAATCAAAAAGCATTAGAGAATAAGACGAGTCCTGAACATGTTGCGCTTGTAATTCCACAACCAAATTATTTTGGATGTTTAGAAGACGTGGATCAATTAACCAATTGGGCTCATCAACATAAATTATTGGTTATTGGTGTGGTGAATCCAACCGCGATGGCTTTACTCAACCCACCGGGGCAATGGGGTGATTCTGGTGCGGATATTGTGTGTGGCGAAGGTCAACCGTTAGGAATTCCGTTATCGTATGGCGGACCTTATTTTGGATTTTTGTGCTGTAAAAAAGAATATGTGCGACAAATGCCGGGTCGTATCGTTGGCGAAACACATGATGATAAAGGGCGTGTAGGTTACACGTTAACTTTACAAGCGCGCGAACAACACATTCGTCGTGCGAAAGCGACCTCTAACATTTGTACCAATCAAGGTTTAATGGTGGTAGCTGCAACCATTTATTTAAGTTTATTGGGCGCACAAGGTTTGCGTGATGTCGCTATTGCATGCCATCAAAATGCGAAATATTTACAAGAATTATTAATTAAAATTCCCGGTGTGAAATTATTATTTCATGCGCCTTTTTGGGATGAGTTTGCAATTGAATTACCTAAGGCTGCTGAATCTGTTATTCAGAAAATGCAAGAGCATGGTATTCAAGCAGGAATTCAAATCAAAAAAGATTTTCCCCATTATCCGAACGCATTGTTAATTTGTGTAACCGAAACCAAAAAACATGACGATCTTAAACACTATACAGAACGATTTAAGGAAGCATTACAATGATTTATGCTGAAGGTCATTTAGCGCGTCGCGCAGGAAGTTTTCGTTTGGAAATAGAAAAAGATAAAATGGATATTCCTAAAAATTTATTACGTAAAGATCCGCCGCGCTTGCCCACTTTATCTGAACTGGAAACAGTGCGACATTTCACGCGTTTGTCCACCAAAAATTATGCGATCGACACGAATTTTTACCCCTTGGGCTCGTGCACCATGAAATATAATCCGCGCGCTGCGCATCAAGGCGCGATGATCACCACCTATTTACGTCATCATCCTTATTCTGATGAGACGCAAAGCCAAGGTATATTAAAATCTTTGTATGAATTGCAAGAAATGTTAATTGCAGTGACCGGCATGCAAAAAATTTCTTTAGCGCCCATGGCCGGTGCACAAGGTGAATATGCGGGTGTGGCAATGATTAAGGCTTATCATCATGAGCGTAATGATCATGCGCGCATGGAAATGATTGTGCCAGAGGCAGCACATGGAACTAATCCTGCATCTGCGGCGCAGTGTGGATTTAAAGTTCGTGAAGTTTCGACGACTGCGGATGGTGATATTAATTTAGAAGAATTAGAAAAAATGGTTGGTCCACAGACTGCCGGAATTATGTTAACGAATCCTTCGACTTTGGGTGTGTTTGAACGACAAATTCAAAAAGTCGCGGAAATTATGCATAAAGCAGGTGGATTATTATATTACGACGGCGCTAATTTAAATGCGATTTTAGGTCAGTATCGTCCGGGTGATATGGGCTTTGACGTTATTCATTTAAATTTACATAAAACATTTGCCACACCTCATGGTGGTGGCGGTCCAGGTAGCGGACCTGTGGCTGCTGGACCTCGACTAACGAAGTATTTGCCTTTACCGATAGTTACTAAAGAAAATGATCATTATCGCTGGTTCACTGAAAAAGATTGCCCGCACAGTATCGGTCGCATGGGCACTTTTCACGGCAATTTAGGCGTTTTGTTACGCGCATTTATTTATGCGCGCATGTTAGGTGGACGCGGAATGCTTCGTGTGAGTCAATTTGCAACTTTAAATGCAAATTATTTAATGCATCGTTTACAACAAATCGGTTATACATTGGCATATCCAAAACGTCGTGCGTCACACGAATTTATTGTAACCATAAAACCTTTGACAAAAGCATACGGTGTCACTGCATTAGACGTAGCTAAACGATTATTAGATTATGGATTTTATGCCCCCACCATTTATTTTCCGCTGCTGGTGCCAGAATGTTTATTGATAGAACCAACTGAAACGGAAAGTAAACAAGAGTTGGATCGTTTTGTCGAAGCAATGGCTTCCATTTATAAAGAAGCACAAACGCAACCTGAATTGTTGCGTCAAGCGCCGCAACGATGTCCAGTCAATCGATTAGATGAAGTGAAGGCTGCGCGCGAATTAAATTTACGTTATGACTTTGGGCAAACGCATGAGGTGTTGGCCGAAGCTGAATAATTAAAATTACTCGAATAATAAATGAGATGATTTATGGTCATCTCATTTTTTTTAATATCCTATCATCGAACAGCAGTACTCGCGAGCCAATTTGTAGTAGCTTTCTTCCCCTTGCGGAGTGGGAGTGGATTCTTGCGTAAACATGGCATGCCAAATCATAGCTGAATTGCTTTTAGGCGCGCTTTTAACATGCATCATAATGGTGACTAATTGTTTTAATACATCTTTTTGTTCAAGCTGCGTAATAAAATCTGGCGTGAGATTGGTAAAGAAGGAGTAACCTCGTTTTGTAGCACGTAAATTTGTGTATCTTAATATAAAATCGTTAACTTTTGTTTGTAAATAGCTTTTAAATTCCGCGATAGTTTCTGGTTTTAAATGACGGACTATATTTTCGATATCCCCCTCAGAAGTTAATATTTTAGGTAAATACGGTGCTGCGTTTTCGAAGATTAAAATAATTTTTTTGGTTGAAAGTGAGGAAGGTAGCGTTGGAATAGATGATGTTAGGAGATTGGCAAATGTGTTTTTAAGGCGTTCACATGCCTCTTTGCATTCATTTTCATCCAGAAAATTTAACATTTTAACGAACTCATAAAAAGAGTTTGTGATCTCTGCTAAGTAATCTTTGAAATTATTGAACTCATTGGATCGCTGTGCTGGAGTTAAGAATTCTAAAATTTCCACAAAATTAGTGTCTGCGTTATCAGAGCTGGGTTGGATATTCACAAAATCGGTAACCTCTTTATCAGTATCGACAGTTATAAATTGTGAAAAATATTTTTTATAATCCTCATAAATTTCGCTTTGTATTTCAGGTATTTCGTGCAGATATTTTAATATATGATTAAATGCAAAAGCTGAATTTAGTATTTCGGACATATGGGGTTTAAAATGTTGGTAAACCAGCTTTCGATGGGATATCAATGGCAAATTACGTAAAATCCCTGCAAACTCATTGCTATTTTTAATAATAAGGAGCCAATGTTCCGTAAATTCTCGGCAAAAATCGTCATACATTACTTGCGGGATCCCTTTGAAAATCTGTACGAAATCCTGACAATCTTTCTTTGCCCAAAGTATTAATTTTGGTTTGCAGAGGGTATACCAATCTTGCGATAGGGACGTGGGAATAAATTCTAATATGGAAAAAAAATCCAAAAAACTAAGAGTCAGTTCTAATAATTGAGATTTATAGGTGAGATAAAGTTCCGCGCGTTCTTCGGGAGTTGTCGTCTTAAGTAAAAAATCATTGAGTGAAGTTAGGGGCGTCGCTTGGAAAGTCATATGGTATCCTTTCTTTTGCTCTAACAACACCTCCTATCTTACACTTAAAAAATTAATATAATCTGAGTAAGTTAAATATTATTTTTTAGAATCGCAGCGAAACAATAATTTTAAGAAAGCTTATCATTAAATTATTTTTCGCCAAGTTCGATAGACAATTGTTTGCGAAAAAGTGCTTCTGGAATGAAATTGAGGTAACCATAATGGATAGCCTTATCTATGAGATCAAATTTATTTTGCGCATCAAATTTAATACGTAGATTTTCGATATAATCTTCAATGGTTCTGTGAGACAAGTTGAATATTAAGGCTATTCTCTTGAGGCACTTTCCTCGAATTAAAAAAAATAAAACTTGAGACTCACGCTTTGTCAGTTTTATAGGAGGGTTTAAATCTCCTATCTCATAACTTTTTTGACGTAATTTTTGCTGCGGAGAATTGATTTGTTCGAGTAGCGAAGCTAATTCAATCATATGAGATTGAGTTATATTTAATGAATGAAAAATGCTACCTACAATTTTTTTATGTTCATCAAACAGCGGCGTTTTAGTTGTCATCCATACACACCACCCAACCTCGGGTAGCGGATGAATGTCCAGAATTTTTAGTGTCTTGCCGGTTTGTATAACTTTTTGATCCTGAGTTCTAAAGGTATCTGCACATAGCATTAATTCACAGGGGAGGTCAGTATCCGATTTTCCAATTTGATCTTCTGGGTGTTTTAACCCGATTATTTGGCTATATTCATGGCTAAGGTGAGTAAATATAGAATGAATGTCTTTGCATGCCCAAAGTCCGGGAATTTGCATTAAAAAATTTAATTTGGTGTTAATGGTGGTGTGCTCAGTCATAAAATATACCTTTCCAAATACTAGAGATTTAAGCATACAGAGGGTATGAATTTCAATTTAATTAGAATTCGTTGTCATAAATTGGTATGTTAAGAGATTTGAACTTACCGGCGAAAAGTCTAAAAAATAGACCCGTATAGCAGCTTTTTTTTTCTTTGATTATACTGCCTGCTTCCCCTTAATAATTATTTCCTCGATAAAGGACGGTTTATGCGTGTGGTGGCTGACCCCATATTACAAGAAATTGAAACCATTTTTTCAGGAGCTCCTGGCGTTGAATATCATTCCAGCGTCAAACACGACAATCCTTTTTATAAACATATTCTTGAGCTTGTACAGTTAAAAGATGAAAAATTGGGAATTAAATACTATTTCACAAAAAATAGTTTAATTCGTGATGCACGTAATTTGAAGGATTGCGCAATGTTGCCGGAAAATGACGAAACGGCAATGAGTTATTTAATTATTGGAGTTAATTACACGGCTGCATTGGCCGCATTGTTTGATGCGCGTGGAATTCAATATGATAAAGAGGCTTTAGCAGCGTTAGTAAAGCAATTTACAGAAAAAGCTTTAGATCGACGTTCAGGCGTATCATCAATTTTAGGCTATCGTCAATACCTTTACGCCTACATACAACAATGTTTAGCGCCGATTTGTGAAGCATCCGGTCTAATATCAGATAAAAAAATGAGCTCGGCGATTAGATTATTAGATAAAGCGAAAGATTGGGTGGGGCTTGAGGCGGAAATTAGGAATATCGTAACGGTAGATGAGCTTTTCAGTGAGCATACTGGAAATCCTCAGCAAATAGTGCGTATGGATAAACCCATCTATCATTTAACTATGCAACAAAAAATCGAATTGCTTTATGCGCTGGATGCCTCAAAAAGGGATAATTTAATTAAGACAGCAAAAGAATTTCAAGAAATTGCAGTGGAATATAATAAATTGAGTGAAGGAGAGAAAAAGCAATTTGCTGTAAAGCCGTTATGGTATGAATGTTTAGAAAAGAAAAATAATGTTGATCATGAGCTTGATCTCTTTCATTATTATCTTCCTCGAATACTCAAAGGAGCAATGATTCCTAGCCAGTTACGTTCAAGGTTGCCAGGATTAAAAAATGCTTTTCAAGAAAAGTTATTTGTTAATGATAAATGTGTTTCAGAATTTTTTCATAGTGGAGCTTTGACTTGGTGTCATAAATCGCCACAGCCAGATTATTCGGCCATGCTCCAAACTGCAGAAAACACTGTAAAACAGCTTAATGAAAATCTGAAACAACTTCCGGAATATCGCGGAAAAATTCTACATAATGATTTTGTGACTTTTTGTTCAGAATTTTATGGGGATTTTACACGAGATAAAATAGAATGGTTGAAAGATTTTATTCGTCGCGCTAAAAGTTTTTTTGCCTTAGAAGCGAAACCTTATATTGGATTTGATCGCCCTATCGTGTTGACAACGCGAGGAGCACAAAGCGTTCCTAATTTTTTTGCTTCTAATATTTGTTTGAATGGTTTTCGTCGTTTCGAAGGGGCAGATTATAAAGGTATTATTCAAATTTATAATTTAGCAGAAGCTTTGTTAGAAGAATTGACAGATAACAAGAGCAGTTTATCCGATCAAAAAAAATTATCGACTAAGCTTGTGCAGTTGCGAAATGAAATCGGCTTTTTGTCGTTTACGCTTGCGCAATTAGAAAATAAAGCGTCCTTAGCCCCGTGGTATTTAATGGCTAGATTGTTTTTATCTGCAATTGCGCCCATTCACCGGTTTATTGAGTATTATCTTTTTGATTGTCGACAGGTTGCAGGTAATCAGGTGATGTCGTTATTAGCACGCATTGCTCCAATCTATAATCGCAATAGCCAAAAATTTAGAATAAATGTAGGTGGCGGATGCGCGAGCGGTGATAATCGAACGGGATGCGTTTTGTTTGTGATGGAGTGCGATGCCGTTGCAGAAGAATGTAATGTTCCTCTCGAAAAAGTCCAAGCTCGATTGGCTGCGAGTCAGCATAAGGATAAAGAATGGGGTGGTGGGAATGCAGGACAAAGTCGTTTGCGAGCCAAATCATCTCACGAATCTATGCCAGATCGCTATCAATCGGTTGTTGGGCAGCTAACCAGTAATTATTCGGATATGAAGGACATCGCAAAAGACCTAGAAAGACAAGCGAAAAAGCCACCTAAAGTTTATCCTGGTTTGCGTCGCGCGGACGCTGATTATTTTCAGGAGGTATTCGGAGACCATACAAAAGTGGTTATAAAGGATGCGAACAAACCGAAGTGTGAAGCCTCTCAATTATTACAAGAATTTCTAAATCATTATGAGAAGCCGGAATCATTAAGTTATGAGGTGGAGTCATTAACCAGGCATGGTGTGTTTAGTCAAGGAAACACAAGATGTGGAAATTTAGGTTTTGGACAAATGCTAACTGAAACCAATACGCCGTTACTAGCTCAATAAATTTTCCAGCCCATAAATTAACGAATCTAAATTCATCACTTTACGACACGCTAAACAAACACCAGGCATCATGGCGCGTCGATCGGTGCTATCGTGTTTAATTGTGAGGGTTTCACCATAACCACCAAAAATCACCATTTGATGCGCGAATAATCCAGGTAAACGCACTGAATGAATCGGAATATTATAATAATTGGCTCCGCGCGCAGAATCGTTTTGATTTTTTTGTTGATCACGCACTTTTGCCATCATGTGTGCGGTTTTAATCGCAGTTCCTGATGGCGCATCTAATTTTAATGGATGATGCATTTCAATAATTTCTACATCATCTAAATATTTAGCAGCATCTTGTGCGTATCGCATCATTAACACCGCACCCAATGAAAAATTAGGTGCAATAACAGCACCTAATTTTTTTCGTTGACACTCATTGGCAAGTGTTTCAATTTGTTGATCGGTTAATCCTGTCGTGCCTATCACGGGTCGAGCACCAGCAGCAATAATAGTTTGAGCATTGGCAAATACTGCTTGTGGAACCGTAAAATCAACGACGACATCAGCATCGTGTTTAGCAATTTGCGCTGCGAGGTCATCTTTTTTATTGAGTGCGGCAACTAAGGTAAAATCTTCATGCTGTGAAATCGCTTCTTCCGTCACGCGCCCCATTCTACCTTGTGCACCATTTACAATAACTTTAATACTCATCATGACCTCTACAACGAATTAAACACTTGCTAATAATTTTGCGACAAATTCCCAATTCACAACATTCCAAAAATTACTGACATATTTGGGTCTTTCATTACGAACATCAATATAGTAAGCATGTTCCCAAACGTCACAAGTTAATAATGGCATTTTGTCGTCTGTCATTGGATTGCCAGCGTTGGATGTGCTTACGATTTCTAATTCTTTATGTTTATTCAACACGAGCCAAGCCCAACCAGAACCAAATTGATTGATCGCTGAATTCGTGAATTTTTCTTTAAATTCATCAAATGAACCAAAAGTTTTTTTGATTTTTGCAGCGAGTTCATCGCTGGGTTCGCCACCCCCTAATGGACTCATACAATTCCAATAAAAAGTATGATTCCAATCTTGCGCCGCATTATTAAAAATAGCGCCATCAGATTTTCGAATAATCTCTTCTAAACTCATTTTTTCGTAAGGCGTTCCTTGAACTAAACTGTTGAGTTTATTGACGTAAGCGCGATGGTGTTTACCATAATGATATTGCAAGGTTTCTTCTGAGATATGAGGCTCGAGCGCATTCATTGCGTAGGGTAATGGGGGCAATTCAAAAGTCATTTTGGCCTTCTCCTTTCGAGTTATTCTTAAGTTACGCATCAAGATACAATATCTATCTAGGGAATGCCAGTCTGTCACCTCTACACTTGAAGCCACCGGTAGGCCTATGTATAGTGATGTTTTCGTGTGGGGTTTACCCCAGCAATGTTTTAGTTTTTTACAAATTTTGGAGGTTTGTCATGGCAGTATTAGTTGGTCGCGAAGCGCCGGATTTCACCGTGCCAGCGGTGTTAGGAAATGGGAAAATTGTCGATAACTTTAATTTTTATGATGCAACGGCAGGTAAATACGGATTAGTTTTCTTCTACCCGTTAGATTTTACATTTGTTTGTCCTTCGGAATTAATTGCCTTAGATCATGCACATGATGAATTTAAAAAGCGAAATGTGGAAGTGGTTGGCGTATCGATTGATTCGCAATTTACTCATAATGCGTGGAGATTAACGCCCATCGCGCGTGGTGGAATTGGACCCATTCGTTTTGTTATGGCTGCTGATATTAATCACACAATTAGTCGTAGTTATGGAGTTGAACATCCTGTTGCAGGGGTTGCTTTACGTGGCGCATTTATTATTGATAAAAATCATGTCGTGCGCTCGCAAATCGTAAATGATTTACCATTAGGTCGTAGCGTCGAAGAAATTCTCCGTACGATTGATGCTTTAACTTATTTTGAAAAAAATGGTGAAGTGTGTCCCGCGAATTGGAAAGAAGGGAAAAAAGCGATTAAACCTTCTCCTGAAGGCATCGCAGAATATTTATCGGCTAATTCAGAAGATCTGTAGTCATAAAAAATTGCCTCATTCTTTAATGGGGCAATTTTCCATCTTCGGCGTAAATCGCATTCTATTTAAAATATCGCAAAATAATATTGCTGTTCGGTCAGCATCGTACATCGCCGAATGTGCTTTATTTCGATCAAATTCAATATTAGCTTCTTTTAAAGCTTTGGCGAGTATCGTTTTTCCATAGGCAAGACCTGCTAAAGTAGCGGTATCAAAACAGGTAAAAGCATGAAAAGGACTTTTTTTAATTTTACAACGCTTCATGGCTGCTTGAATAAAACTTAAATCAAAGTGCGCATTGTGTCCTACTAATAATGCACGACGACATTGAGATTTTGTGAGTGCCTGTGAAGTAAAATCGAATAATTTTTCTAAAGCTTTATCTTCGGCGATTGCAAAGCGAAAAGGATGGTAGGGATCAATTTTGGTGACTTCCAAAGAAGCCGGATCTAATTTAGAACCTTCAAACGGGAGCACGTGACAAATAAAAGTTTCTGCTGGGGTGTATTGATTATTTTCATTAATGACAATATTAATAGCCGCAATTTCCAGCAATGCATTAGTTAGCGGATTTACGCCAGCGGTTTCAATATCGATCACTACGGGTAAGTAACCATCAAATCTTTTATTCATGGGTATGATATTCATTTTTTAATTTGCCAATTTAAAGTTTGTCCTGCAAAAAACGGCACGAGCTCATAATCGCCAAATTTAAGCATTTCTGGAATTTGCCAAGGCTTGCGTATGAGCGTTAAGGTTTTTGGGTTGATAGGTAAACCATAAAATTGTGCGCCAAATCGCCCTGCAAAATCAGCTAATTTTGCAAGTTTATCTTGTTGCTCGAAAATTTCAGCATATAATTCAATGCCGGCGTGAGCACTATAAACGCCTGCACAACCCACAGCACATTCTTTATTTTTCTTGCTATGCGGTGCGCTATCAGTGCCGAGAAAAAATTTTGCGTTGCCACTGGTTGCTGCCTGTAATAAAGCGGTTTGATCTTCTAATTGTTTTACAATTGGTTTGCAATAATAATGTGGTCGAATGCCATCAGCCAACAGATGATTTAAATTTAAAAATAAATGATGCGGAGTGATAGTGGCCGCCACATTTTTAGGGGCATCCGTAATATATTCGACAGCTATTTTAGTGGAAATATGTTCTAGTACGACGCGTAGTTGTGGAAAATTTCGAATAATCGGTGTTAATTCTTTTTCAATAAATATTTTTTCACGGTCGATAATATTAACTTTGTCATCCACCACTTCACCATGAATCAATAATGGCAGATCCTGCTGTTGCATAGCTTCTAATATTGGATAAATTGATTTAATGTCAGTAATTCCTGCATCTGAATGAGTAGTGGCGTGTGCGGGATATAATTTACACGCAAAAACAACCTGCGATTGTTTAGCTTTTTCAATTTCTTCTGGTCGCAAAGATGCAGTTAAATACAAAGTCATTAAGGGTTTAAAATAGCGATCGTTCGGCAAATGCTGCAAAATTCGATTTTGGTAAGTAATAGCTTCTGTTACGTTGACGATAGGGGGATTTAAATTTGGCATCACGATTACACGATGAAAGCGTTGACTCGTGTCGTCTACCGTACGTGTTAAGTAGGGAATATCGCGTAAATGACAATGCCAATCATCAGGAAATGGGAGCGTGATTTCTTGCATTTTAGACAAAGCAACCTCTATAAATTTTCTTCCACGGCATGGTAGCAAATTACATTTATTGCGTGTATATTACTTGATCTTTTGCGATATGCAAAGGAAACCCGAATATTTTTCCATTTTTGGGTTTCTTAAGTTTTCTTTCCTTTTCAAATGCGAGCACGAACCGGCTTCGTGCCATCGCGAAATTAATAGTGGAAACATCTCACGTTAAACGTAAGAGGTTTAAATTACAGGAGTAATTTTTCATGCGCGTTATCGCTAAAGTAGCGCTATTGCTAACAGCGGGATTAATGGCTAATTCTTCGGTTTATGCAGTTTCCTCAGATGCGAAAAAATTGCAGCGTTTAGAAAATGAGATGCAGCGTCTGCAAAATGAACTTAATGCCTTAAAAGGCAGCTCTCCATCGAGTCATACGGATGCGTTTCCATCCGCGCAGACCTCTACTGAATCGCAAGATATGGTGATGAAAAGCCAGCAGCCTTTCGATCCTTCCACGGATACCAAAACCCACGATAATGATGTTAAATCAAAGATTGTCTTGAGTGACGAAAAAAAAGTTTTATCGCGTCCCCACGTGATTGTGGATGAGCACGGTCAGCCGATTCCCATGGGCCCACCCGGGACTTCATCTAGTAACCCTGAGCACATTGTAGGTCGCGTGCCTTCAAATATTTATGCCGCGACACCAGGGGTTTCGTATCACGTTCTTAGCAACATATATCAAATGGCTTTAAATTATATCCACGGCGTGACGGTAACGACATCCCCAATTTTAGGATTAAAATCTGCATGGGACGCATCGGATTTGTTATATCAAATCCCTTCCATGAATGAAGATTTACGTTTATTACAACAGCGTGATGAATTTAATAGGCTTCTGCACAAATTAGGCGGCAGTCTAGACATTCGTCCTTTATTAGTTATCAGCGGAGCCTTAGAAGGCACGGTTATTTATACTAATACTTTTGTTCATCAAAGAACAATTGATGTGAACTTAGCAACTGGGCGTTTAGACATATGGCCTATTATTAGTAGTTGGGCAAATGGATTTCTTTCTATTAACTTCGATAGCTCGCCTCCACAAACCGGGTCACGAGTCGCTAATTCTCGATTATTTTTGCAACGCGGATTTTTAACGATTGGTAATTTAGAGGTACATCCCGTCTATTTTACCATTGGTCAGTTTTTTATGCCTTTTGGTCGCTACGCTACCTCGATGGACACGACGCCGCAAACCATGTCAATTGCCCGGGTTGAACAACGTGCAGCTTTATTAGGTTTTTTTTACAAAGGATTTTACGGTGAAGTGTATGGTTTTCGCGGAGATCGTATTTCCGGTGGAACCGGTCGCACGATTTTCCAGGGGGGTGGAAATTTTGGTTATACGAATTCGGAAATGCGATTTGGTGCGCTCGACATTGGTGCGGGTTATATAACTAATATTGCAGATTCACAAGGTATGCAAAATAACGGAATTCTATTTTTACCGTTTTTGCAGGAGTTTTTCCCCCCACAATTTGGTGGATTTAGTACGACTATTAATAATCAGGGTCAATTTTCAGAAAATCTTAAACACAACGTTGGCGCTTATGATGTTCATATGGAACTGTCCATACATCAATGGAAATTAATTACAGAATTTATTTCTGCAACCCGACGCTTTGATGCGGGTGATCTTATGTATAACAATCGCGGTGCATATGTGAGAGTGACGCATAACGAAATCGATTACAATTTTACGTGGGGTAAATATCCCTTCACGCTCGGTGGTGCCTATGAAAAAAGCTGGGATTCGTTAGCATTGAATGTCCCGCGTGAAAGTTGGATTGCTGTGTTAAGCGCATCTTTTTGGAAAAATACCCAACAAAGTATTGAATATCGTCATGATAATAATTATCCGTACCTTCCTAACAATCCAAATGGATTGCCTGCTGTAGGCGGCGGTGGTTCTGGTAATATTAATTTCGTATTACCGGTCGATCCGGTGAATACAGGTGGTACGCAGAATTTAATTACGATTTTATTTGGTGTTTATTTTTAAGGGTTCCTGGATCTTCGATCCGGGCTACTCTTCGATCCGGGCTACTCTTCGATGTAGATTACGACTTGGCATTAAATAAATATTAATTAATAAAAAATAAAAACATTATTTATTAAATCTTGATGAGATTGTTTTGAATTCATTATTTCTCTTGTTTAACAGAAACTTGTAGTTTTACAATGGCTTACAAAAAATCCAGAACAGGAGAAAAATAATGACGATAATTAAATTGGGTAAATTGAAATGTTTAATGGGTATCTTATTTTTTTATTCGAGTATGAGTTATTCGGCATTTGCCCCTTATAACGATTTAACGCTTTATGCAGGGAGTGGGCAGCCACAAGATTTAGTGGTGATCAGCGGACAAAGTGGAATTAAGAATTTTCGTTTGGCATTTATTAATGATACTGCAAAAGGTGCCTGCACTCCTGCCTGGGGCGGACAACCCGATAAAAGAGTGGCTGCTTTATGGGGGCAAGCTTTATTGCAGAGGATGTCCAGCCTTGGATTGAAATACACAATTTCTATGGGAGGAGCGAATGGTATCGATCTCTCTGGCTCCTGCAGTACCGTGGCAGCGCTGACGCAAGCTTATCAAAATATCATTATGATTTATAATGGGGCAGGCTTATTAGGTTTGGATTTTGATATTGAAAATGATTCGGAAAATAGAACGAATTTACTGGCAGCTTTGCTGAATATACAAGCACAATATCCCAATTTAGTCTTAAGTTTTACGATTAAAGTAACGCCAACAGGACTTCTGGCAAAAGACCAAACGTTTATAACACAAGCGAATGCGGCAGGTTTGAAATTTTTAGTCAATATTATGGCGATGGATTTTTATGGAACTTGTGCACCTATGCAAGTCGAACAATGTGCAGAACAAGCTTCGAATGCAACTTATTCTTTTCTTTCGGGAGTTTTTGGGCAAACTGGTGCTGCAGTTTGGAATCGAATGGGTGTCACTATTATGATTGGGCTTAATGATGATCTCAATTCTTTTTCTTTGCCTAATGCCGCTCAATTTAATACATTTGCAAAAAATAATGGATTAAATTTAGTTTCGATGTGGTCTGTGGCTCGCGATCATTCCTGTAACGAAAGTGGGGCGGCTTCTGCAGTATGTAGTGGAGCATCAGTAAATGGTCAGCCATTTCAAACACAGGATTGGCAATTTTCACAAGCTTTTTCCAAATAATATCGATAACAAGCGTAGTAGCCTAAAGCTAATATGCATGTTATTTTGTTCTGTCATGGAATATTTATAGAGGGAATTAAATCGTGAAAAAAATAACTATTCAATTTGCAATGGCTTTTTGTGCTGCGAACGCTTTTGCCCAGGTTTTTGCAGGTGGTATTGAAATTCCACCTGCGCCTGAAATAATTCCGGGATGGTATTTTGGTTTGGGCGCCAGCTGGAATACTTTAATCAAAAGAGATAATGTCACTGTTACTTGGACTCAGCTCAATACTTTCCCGCCTAATACGGTCTTCACCGGAGATGTCTTTAATGAATTTTTTAATTTTGCTGCACCCATAGCACAACTTGGTTACTGGATTCCCATTTCGGATGAGAATTGGTTGTTTGGGATTCAAGCTGCTTATAAATATCTTGGAATGACCTCGCAAGGTAATGGCACTTTTCTGCTTAATATAAGCAGTATTAATGTGCTGAGTACTTATATTACCGCGCTCAATAAAGTTGAACATGAAGTAATAGGATTAGTATATTTTGGCAAGCACTGGGGACACAATTTGGGTTACTTCGGATTAGGTCCTGGATTTGTATCAGTAAATAGCATTATTAGAAATCCGACAGTAATTTCCAACAGTGTAACGGTCGCACAAAGTGCAGTGCAGAATCAAAACGTGATAGTAGCACAAACTGTTACTGCGAATTTAGATCTATCCTCAAGTAAACCTATTCTAGGGGCAGCAGCACAACTGGGATATAGTTACTACTTTACACCGACCTGGTTTTTTAATGTGAATTATACATACTTTGCTACAGGCTATAAAACCTTTACAAATAGCATCACGCAAAGTCTATTGAATTCGATTAATAATACTGTTTCGAGTAATTTAATTTTCAATCGGAAAATTAATGTGAGACTACAGGAATTTATGATTTCGGTGAATAAAGTACTTTAAAATGGATAGGGAGAAGCGCCACCACAAATCGCTGCTGGTGGCGCTGACGGTTGAACTATAGGAATGTTATGAGACATGAGGAGACAGGGATTACTGGATAAAGGCTTATTTTTGATTAATTTTAGTATATTTTCACTGTATTTTGAGATTTTTTCCACGGTTAAGCTGTGAATAAACGCGACGCAGAATGCAAATACAGGTGCAATGCAGGGTGCTAGCGAAATAAAAGACAACGTCAGCACTAATCCAACCGCAATAAATAAAGGTGAAAGCGCGAAAGAGCTTACGAATAATCCTGCCGCGATTAAGGTTCCAATAAAAGCGACAACACTTAAAAATTTAAAAAAATTGCGGCAATATACCTGTAACGCTGTTTGACATAATTTTTCATCATCTACGGTTAATTGATCAATTTGTTGATGCAAACGTTTTACTTCTGAGAAAATATGTTTTTCGTAATAGTGATCTGATTCAGTAACAATATGTTGTGGAGTAAGGTAATAATTAATAGCTGTATTTATCGTTTCGGCTGCACTCTGGAAAGTGCAAATATTTTTTTCTAACAATTTATGCTGATCGATTTTTTTATTTAAAATAGTTTTATACCTATAGAGCGAAACTGCAAGCTGTTGATTATATGCTTGCTCGAGTGCTGCAGTAATGGCTTGCATCAAAATTGCATTAATTCTTTGTTTTTCTTCTTCCATGCATGGCTCATCGCAGCGCTCGCTTGTATACACAATTGAAGATGGCTGATAATACATAAATGTTCCCCCCTTTTATCATAACAATTCTTCCATATAGAATTTAAAATAAAAAACACACAGAAGCAAATAAGGGTATTTTAATCGCAAGCTAAGCACTTACGACAACATATCATCTAATCACGAGTTGCGAAGTATGTGGTCTGACAATATTATGTGACCAAATATAAGTTTGGTCTATAAAGATATGCCAAAAATTCATAATATGCATGATAAATATTTCAGAAGCATCATGGAAAACCTACAGGTTGCCAAAGAATTTTTTTTACTTTATTTGCCGCCGGAAATTTTAAAATTAATCGATTTGAATACCTTGGAATTACAGAATACAAGCCTCATTAATCTGCATCTGGATCAGTTGTGGTGTGATATTTTATTTAAGGTCAAATTAAGTGAAAAGTCGGGTCATATTTATTTACTGGTTGAGCATCAAAGTTTACCGCAAAGAATGATGCCATTCAGAATATTACAATATTCAACAGGTGTAATGGTTGAAGATGTGCATAAGCGAAGAACTTATTTTTTGCCAGTTGTCATACCGATTGTATTTTATCATGGGAAGAGTCCATATTATTTTAGCACGGATATCGGTGATTTATTTGGAGAACATAAAGCATGGGCTCCTATAGCATTAAAGCCTTTTAAATTAATTGATGTGAATCAAATTGACGATGAGGAGATTAAAAAACATGAATGGCTGGGTGTTTTAGAATATGTTCAGAAATATATTGGAACTAAAGATTTATTTTACCGTTTAATCAATATTATTCCGCTCTTTAATCAACTTGAGATTAAAGGAGCACAGTGGTATATAATAAGCACATTGAAATATGCTTTTTCTGCGGGGGCGTTAGCGGATAGCCAAGTCGTTCAGACATTACTTTTAGATAAACTATCCTTTAATACAAGGAGAGAAATGATGACTTATGCAGAGTATTTAAAACAGGAAGCTAGACAAGAAGGATTGCAAAAAGGATTGCAAAAGGGAGTGCAAAAGGGGATTCAGCAAGGAAAACAGCTTGGTAAAAGTGAAGCAGTCCAACAAATTGCAATAAAACTGCTGCAAGAAAAAGTGGATTTAGCGCTTATTGCACGAACGACGGGATTAACGTTCGAACAGATAAAACAATTAGCTGCATGCGGGGTGTGAGTAACTCGTAACTACAGTCTAGATTTTCATAGGCAGTTCTAATTAATCCAAGGTAGGAAGTGTTCTGATAATTTTAAAGTAGTAAGGAAATCTAGCTACATATATCGATCAATTATCCCCGCTATGTTTAGATCATTTATTTCTGACCCCTTACTTCCTAAATCAATTTAGGAAATTTTACAGAAATTTTTTCAACGGAATCAAAGATGACCTCACCACCTAATTGTAATAAAGCCAGTCTGCAATAACCGAAATCTGGTAAAATCTTCCCCTTCTGCGACAAGAAAAGCGTTCGTTTTTTCATAACAATATCTCCAATAAAGTTTTTAATTGTATTTTAATCACTACAGCAATCAATTTATGGTTCGCTTTTTTGAATTCACTCAACCAATAATCGACGCAATCTTTCGAGATACAATTCTTCACTTGCTAATACCCCATTTTTTTGCGCATCCCACAAGATATGCGCTAATACATCCATCATTAAATGTTCGACTTCTTGTTGATTGTGATATTTATTCAATAAATTTTGATAAATCGTTTGAATTCCTTGTGGACGATGAGTGGCGATCTGTTCTCTTAAACTTAAATGCAAACTCAGATGTAAGAACGGATTAGTGTCCGTAGAATAATTTTGTTGGAAATGCTGCTCAGGGTTATCGAATAAATCAATATATTCTGGATGTTGTTGAATTAATTCTATGATTTGCGTTTCTAATGAGGATAAGCTTTGTTGATTTTTAAATTTCGTCCAAGCATCCACAAAAACTTTACGCATTTGATCGCGTTGATCTATACTCATTTTCGGCTTAAATCCTTGTCGGGGTATTCGCAAATATCGTTAATAATGCAGGAACCGCATTTGGGGGCCCGCGCTGTACACGTATAACGACCGTGTAGGATCAACCAATGATGTGCGTCTGCTAAATATTTTTTGGGAACTGCCTGCATTAATTTTTCTTCTACTTGGCGTGGTGTTTTGCCTGTAGCTAAACCGGTGCGGTTTGCGACACGAAAAATATGCGTGTCCACAGCAATCGTCTTCTCCCCAAACAAAGTATTTAATATCACATTTGCGGTTTTTCTTCCCACACCAGGTAAAGCTTCCAACTCTTCTCGTGTTTTGGGAACTATAGAATTATGCTTTTCTACCAGGATTTTGCAGGTTTTAATGATGTTGCTAGCTTTAGAATTATAAAGGCCAATGGTTTTGATATATTGTTTTAAACCGGTTTCACCTAAGTTTAATATTTTTTGTGGTGTATTTGCGACTTTATATAATTCAGTAGTTGCTTTATTTACACTGATATCGGTTGCTTGCGCAGATAACATCACTGAAATTAATAATTCGAAATTAGAATTAAAAATTAATTCTGTCGTCGGATTCTGTAGACGTAGCTGAAAGCGTCGAAAGATTTTTTGTATGTCATATTTATTCATAAAGGATTCCAAGTAAGTAGCCTGGATCGCAGATCCGAGATCTTTTCCTCCATTCGCCAGGTTACATCCCTCTCTTGGCAAGCACGCGCGCATAGGCGGCGCGTATTTCTGTTTGACGTTCATCCACAGATGGTACTTTTAAGTCGGGAACCATTTGTGACGTCGCCTGATTTAAACGCTGGGTGCGCTCTTGATAACGAACGCGCCATAAATCTGCGCGCAATTTTTTTTCCAGAGGGGAGCGCTTTGGCATTTCAACCATATCAATGCAATCCACCGGACAAGGCACAATACATAATTCGCACCCTGTACAGGCGTCGGTAATAACGACATGCATTTGTTTTGCAGCGCCAATAATCGCATCGGTTGGACAGGCTTGGATGCACTTGGTACAGCCTATGCATTCCTCTTCACGAATAACAGCCAGCATAGGGGGTTTGGTTTTTTGTTGCATTTCCACTAAATAATCCGAGGATTCCACATCTAATTTTTCTGCGAGCGCTAATAAAGTTTCGATACCCCCGGGAGGGCATCGATTAATCGTTGTTTCATCTGCAACTAATGCCGCTGCGTAAGGACGACAACCCGAAAATTCGCAGAGTCCGCATTGAGTCTGCGGCAACAAGGCATCAATTTCATCTATACTTGTTATCTTTTTCATACGGAAATTTGAGCTAACGCGCCTATTTGCTCTGAGGTGACACGTTGCATTAACGGAGTAAATTTATTAATTTTGTGATTGAGTAAAGGTTCTGCAATACTTTTCCACTCTAGCGGTGCAATATTTAAAAAAGATTCTACTTTTTCTGCGGTGCGGGGCAGAATGGGTTTTAAATAAGTAGTTAAAATTTTAAATAAATTAATTCCTTGCGTGCAAACCGCTTGAATTTTTGCTTCAGTTCCATTTTCTTTTGCCAGCGACCATGGTTTTTGCTGATCAATGTATTGATTAGCGAGATCGGCTAACTGCATAATTTCACGAATTGCTTTATTGTAATTTAAATTTTCAAAATATTTCGCGATATTTTCGCTTTCATTTACAAAGCGTTGAAACAAGATGGGGTCATCCAATTCAGAGCCGAGTTCACCATTAAATTTCTTCTCGATAAAACCCGCACAACGACTAGCGAGATTGATATATTTTCCAACTAGGTCCGCGTTCGTTCTTAATGCAAAATCAGCGAAATTTAAATCAATATCTTCAATCTGCGTGCTTAATTTGGCAGCGATATAATAACGAAAAAATTCTGGCTCCAAATGTTGAAGATATTGACTTGCGGTAATAAAAGTACCGCGTGATTTCGACATTTTCTCGCCATTAATAGTCAAATAGCCGTGTACGAAAATATTAGTTGGCAAACGAAAATGTGTGCCATATAACATGGCCGGCCAAAACAAAGCATGAAAATAGACGATATCTTTACCTACAAAATGATAAAGTTCAGTAGTAGAGTCTTTTTTCCAGTAATGATCGAAACTTAATTCTGGACGACGCGCGCATAAATTTTTTAAACTTGCCATATAACCGACAGGAGCATCCAGCCAGACATAAAAATATTTATTTTCCGTGTTTGGAATTTTAAAGCCAAAATAGGGAGCGTCGCGCGTGATGTCCCATGCGCGTAACTTATCGCCAAACCATTCTTTTAATTTATTCGCGACCTGCGGTTGTAAATGGCCCTTCTCAATCCACTCAAAAACGGGAGCGCGGTAATTATCGATATCAAAAAAGAAATGCTCGGAACTTTTTTCAATGGGTTTAGCTCCGGAAACAGCGGAAATCGCATCAATTAAATCGGTTGCATTATAAGTTGAACCGCAGATTTCGCAGTTATCACCGTATTGATTTTCCGCCTTGCAGCGTGGACAGGTTCCTTTGATATAGCGATCTGGTAAAAAAATATTAAGTTTCGGATCATAAGCTTGCTGCACGTTTTTCTGTGAAATATCGCCGTTTTCCCATAGTTGCAAATAAATCTGGCTGGCTAATTCGCGATTTTCTGCGGAATGTGTCGTATAGAAATTATCGAATTCAATAAGAAAGTTTGTGAAATCTTGCAGATGTTCCCGATGGACTTTTGCAATTAAGTCTTCGGGTGTAATTTCGAGTTTTTTTGCGGCTAGCATAATAGCGGTACCATGGGCATCATCGCCGCAGATATACAAACAACGGTTACCACGAAGACGTTGGAAACGTACCCAAATATCGGTTTGGATAGCTTCAACCAAATGTCCCAGATGAATCGGTCCATTGGCATACGGTAAGGCGGAAGTAACGAGAATATCGCGCATAATGACTCTTTTTGCATCGTGTAATGACCCAACAATATACTCGTTTTCCAAATTATTTGCACGACTGACGCTACGAATCCTGCTCTATCGATCAAACGGATGGAGTGGTAAACTGTGCAACAATCGAGAGTACGCAAGTTGAAAGATATGACTGAAATTACGCGACAAAAAATTGAAGCTATCTTAAATGAGGCTCCTTTTCCCGAGCTTTCTAAATGGCTAAAAGACCTTAAAATTCAGGGCGATAATATTTATCTGGAATTTGTAATAGGTTACCCATTGGGAACATTGGAATGTGAGGCCTTAAAACAAATGCTGGAGGACCAACTCGCTCCTTGCAAAATTGCATTAGATATAAAAATTAAAATTTCCGCGCATGCTGTGCAGGCAGGATTAAAGCCTATTTCCGGTATTAAAAATATTATTGGTGTGGCGTCAGGAAAAGGAGGTGTGGGTAAATCCACAACGGCAGTCAACCTGGCATTAGCACTCAAAGCCTTAGGCGCTAAGGTTGGGATTTTGGATGCTGATGTTTATGGTCCAAATCAACCTCATCTATTGGGCGTTATGCAGAAGCCTCTGCTGAATGAAAATAAAAAATTAATTCCGATCGAGCGCTACGGTATTCAGTCGATGTCGATGGGGTATTTGGTGGAGGCCAACACTCCGGTGGTTTGGCGGGGCCCTATGATTAGTTCTGCCTTAAATCAATTATTGTTGGATACCGCGTGGGGTGAGCTCGATTATTTGATCGTAGACCTCCCTCCTGGCACCGGAGACATTCAACTGACTCTTGCAAAAAAAGTTCCGGTGAGTGGTGCACTGATTGTCACTACCCCTCAAGACGTGGCTCTACTCGACGCGAGTCGAGCTTTAGAAATGTTTAACCGCTTAGAGGTTCCGGTTCTCGGTGTGATTGAAAATATGGCGGCGCATATTTGTAGTCAATGTGGACATAAGGAGGCAATCTTTGGTGTCGCCGGTGGTGAGCGTATGGCGCATAAATATGAGCTTCCTTTATTGGGCCAATTGCCATTGGCCCTAGACATTCGTGTTACTAGCGATCAAGGCATTCCGATTGTGGAATCCATGCCAAACTCTCCCATTGCAGCAGCCTATCGCATCCTTGCGATAAAGGTAGCAGCGACGTTGGCTAATAGACCGAAGAGTTATGGTCACCTATTTCAAAATGTAGTTGTTGAAAAGAAATAACAGGAGTTAACTCATGTCGATTAAATCTGATAAGTGGATTCGTCAGATGGCAAAAACCCACAATATGATTGAGCCGTTTGAGCCAGCGCAAGTTCGTCAACATAATGGTGTTAAAATCGTTTCTTATGGCACATCCAGTTATGGTTATGATGTGCGTTGTGCCAATGAATTTAAAATATTCACGAACATTAATTCGGCGATCGTCGATCCAAAACAATTTGATAATAGCAGCTTTATTGACGTCGTTTCGGATGTTTGTATTATTCCGCCGAATTCATTTGTTTTAGCGCGCACGATAGAATATTTTCGTATCCCGAGAAATGTTCTCACGATTTGTGTTGGAAAATCTACGTATGCACGATGCGGAATTATTGTAAATGTCACCCCGCTCGAACCCGAATGGGAAGGTCATGTTACCTTAGAATTTTCTAATACCACGAATTTGCCTGCAAAAATATATGCGCACGAAGGGGTGGCGCAAATGTTATTTTTAGAATCGGATGAAATTTGTGAAACTTCTTATAAAGATCGCAAAGGCAAATATCAAGGACAAAAAGGTGTGACTTTACCACTAACTTGACATAAGCAATCTCTCCAGGTAAATTTTCATAACGTATTGCGCCGATTTGAGCTTCAGCTTGCGGGCGCATAAGAAATGCTGCTAAAGAGGGGTGTCATTAAACCACCAGCTTTTTGCAGCGGTGGTTTTTTTTTGCGATGACAAAAGTTAAAGATCATGATTGAACTCAAAAATGTAAGTAAAACCTACGACACCAAAAACGGAAAATTATTAGCGCTGGATAATGTGAGTATTCATGTCCCCCCGGGTCAGATATATGGTGTGATTGGTAAAAGTGGGGCGGGTAAAAGTACTTTAATTCGTTGTGTGAATTTATTAGAGCGTCCGACGAGTGGTGATGTGCTCATTGAAAATGAATCATTATTAAAATTATCGCCAGCACAATTACGTCAACATCGCCATAAAATGGGCATGATTTTTCAACATTTTAATTTACTGGATAGTCGCACCGTTTTTGAAAATATTGCATTGCCGTTGCAATTAATGCGAAAGAAAAAATCCGAAATTAAACAAATTATTGAACCTTTAATGCAATTAGTCGGATTAGCTGAACGCAGTCATGCGTATCCTCATCAATTAAGTGGTGGACAAAAGCAACGAGTTGCGATAGCGCGCGCATTGGCGACAGAGCCTAAAATATTATTATGCGATGAGATGACGTCAGCGCTTGATCCGCAAACCACACAATCCATTTTAAAATTAGTTCAAGATATTAATGCGAAAATGAATTTAACTATTTTGCTGATTACGCATGAAATGGAAGTAATAAAAAGAATTTGTGATCGAGTTGCGGTGTTACATCTTGGAGAAGTTGTAGAAGAAGGTGACGTCGTGCAAATCTTTCGGAGTCCTCAGCACGAAATTACGCGTGCATTAACGCAAGCCGCTTTTCATATTGGTCTTCCGCCTGGTTTACAAAGTAAAGTACAAGCAAAACCAACCGAAGATTGTATTACACTTTTGCGCATTGCATTTATCGGCGATGCTGCTGGAAAACCGATAATGTCGGAATTAATTCTCCGATTTCAATTACAAGTAAATATTTTGCAGTCGAATTTGGAAATGTTGCATAACACAACGATTGGCATGATGTTAGTCGCCGCGCATGCATCGCAAACTCACATAAAGGCGGCGTTAGAATATTTAACTTCACTGGGTTTAAGTTACGAGGTATTTGGTTATGTCCCCCGGCATGATTGGCATTTTGATTAATGGTACTTGGCAAACAATCCTCATGGTGATTGTTTCTTGCTTTTTTGCAGTGGTTTTTGGTTTGCCATTGGGTATATTATTATTTGTAACCCGCCGCTATCAAATTTTGTCATCTCCCTATTTAAATAAAATGTTGGGGGGAATAGTTAATATTATTCGTTCGATTCCATTTATTATTTTAATGGTGGCGATTATTCCCTTTACGCGATTAATTGTAGGAACTTCTATTGGTACTATTGCTGCGATCGTTCCTTTGGCTGTGGCTGCGATTCCTTTTGTTGCACGTTTAGTTGAAAGCGCATTAATGGAAGTTCCAGTGGGATTAATTGAAGCTGCAGAAGCGATGGGTGCGACGCCGTGGCAAATTATCAAAAAAGTATTAGTACCAGAGAGTATGCCGGGGTTAGTGCGTGGAATTACTCTGACATTAGTGACATTAGTGGGTTATTCTGCAATGGCAGGTGCAGTAGGCGGCGGCGGTTTAGGTGATATCGCCATTCAATATGGATATCAGCGCTTTCAAGTTTATGTCATGTTGGCTACAGTAGTCATTTTGGTGATCCTGGTGCAACTTCTGCAATGGGGCGGAGATTTAATTGCAAAACGTTTATCACATTCTCGATAGGAGATAATTATGTTTAAGAAAATCATACAGGGGTTAGGCATTACTCTTTTATTTATTTCGCTATGGGGATGCCAACAAAAACCAGAACCAGAAAATATTATCAAAGTAGGAACCATTGCAGGACCTGAAACGACATTAATGGAAGTTGCGAAACAATATGCAAAAGAATGTTATGGATTAACAATAAAGATCGTTACTTTTAGCGATTATAATATGCCGAACGCAGCATTGGCGGATAAAAGTATTGATGCGAATATGTTTCAACACGTTCCTTATTTGGAAGCACAGAATAAAGGTCGCGGTTACAATCTTATTCCGGCAGGTAAAACATTTGTTTATCCAATGGGATTATATGCCAAACGTATAAAGAGTGTAGCGGAATTAAAAGCGGGAGATAAAGTCGCGATACCGAATGATCCCAGCAATCAAGCGCGCGCACTGTTATTATTGCAACAAGCGAAATTAATTAAATTAAAACCTGGTGCTACGATTTTATCGACGGCGAATGATATTGCGAGTAATCCGAAAAAATTAAAAATTGTGACTTTAGATGCAGCGCAATTACCGCGCGCATTAGATGATGTGGCTATCGCTGTGATTAATACCAATTTCGCCATTCCCGCGGGACTAACTCCGGTGAAAGCTTTATTTGTTGAAGATTCCAGTTCGCCCTATGTGAATGTAGTGGCTGTGCGTGCAGAAGATAAAGATAATTTGAAGACTCAGGAACTGGTTTCGTCCCTACATTCACCTGAGGTATTGAAAGCCGCTAAACGCCTGTTTGGTGATGGTGCTATTCCTGCTTGGAAGCTATCAGAACCCAGATTGCCTTGCCTCAAACAAAGTACGCGAGTGACGAACTAACAAATTTTTTGTACAATACCCGTGAGCCAACTAGACAGTCGCTCTCTAACGGGAGAGGAAAGTCCGGGCTCCATTGGGCAGAGTGCCAGGTAACACCTGGGAGGCGTGAGCCTACGGAAAGTGCAACAGAAAAGATACCGCCTAACTTGTTTAGGTAAGGGTGAAATGGTGTGGTAAGAGCGCACCGCGCTCATGGCAACATGATCGGCACGGTAAACCCCACTCGGAGCAAGACCAAATAGGAATCCTAGTGATTTTCACAGAGTAGCCCATGCTCAGGATTCGGGTAGGTCGCTTGAGGTGAATGGTGACATTCATCCCAGACAGATGACTGTCCACGACAGAACCCGGCTTATCGGTTGGCTCAACTATATTTATCCTTGTATTTATCATGCAAGGAGAAAACAATGACTTATCAAGATCTCATTGACCGCTTTTGGCAGCAATATTCCCGCGAAATCAAAGCTGCCGGAAAAATCCACGAATTATTCGAAAAAGAAGGTGAGCACATTGCTAATGATCATGTGGCATTACGCACTTTTGATGATCCGCGAGTAGATGTGGATGTGTTAGCTAAACCGTTTCTTGAAGCGGGTTATGAGGAAAAAGATCATTATGATTTTCCTGTAAAAAAATTATTTGCTAAACATTATCAACATAAAACAGATAAAAATGCGCCGAAAGTATTTATCAGTCAGTTGCTGACTAAAGAATTTAGTTCAGAATTGCAAAAAATAGTAAAAGATAGTATCGATAAAATTCCCACAAATATATTAAATAATCCAAAAGAACTCTTGTTTTGTAAAACACCGTGGGAACCTTTGTCTTATTCAGATTACGAAAAATTATTTAAGGAGTCGCAATATGCCGCATGGATGTATGTTTTTGGTTATCGTGTTAATCATTTTACGGTTAGCGTAAATCATTTTAAAAAATATAATACCGTGGCAAAAGTAAACGAATTTTTGAAATCGAAAGGTTTCACATTAAATGGCGAAGAAGGTGAAGTAAAAGGTTCACCCCAAGAATTGTTAGAACAAAGCAGTATTATGGCCGAGAAAAAGCCCATGAAATTTAAAGAGGGAACATTTACCGTCCCCTCTTGTTATTATGAATTTGCCTTTCGATATCCTGATAAAGACGGCCATCTTTACCAAGGGTTTGTCGCAGCATCGGCGGACAAGATTTTTGAGAGCACCGATCGAAAATAATTATTTCGGTGTAAAGCTAGGCAATAGATTATTACTTTCGGGTGTACTGTTCTTAACTGCAAATAAAGTGGTTTGAACGATTTCAGGTCGGTTAATAAAATCAACCAGCTCTTTTGCTGATTCTAGTTCGCCCTTGAGACCCGAGAGCGCAGCTAAAAACGTAAAACTATGTAGTTCTTCTAGTGCTTCGTTATTTGTGGTTCGGAACGCCATGATTAGCTCCTTAGTCTTAAGTAAAAATTAAATACTCACCCTTAGTTTCCGCACTGTTTATGTGAGATATCTCCTACATATAGTAGAGCAAATGTCTCCACTATTGCAATACTGTAGTTTCAATAGTTACACTTTATTCCCTACCAGTACCCCAAACAAGGAGTAACAGACCTATGCCTTCATTCGATATCGTATGTGAACTAGACCAGCATGAAGTAGCCAACGCGGTTGATCAAGCAAATCGTGAAGTTGGTACGCGTTTTGATTTTAAAGGATCGAATGCTCAATATGAATTAAATAAAGAAACTATTAAATTATCGGCCGAAACAGATTTTCAATTAAAACAAATGATGGATATCTTGCGAACTAAATTAACTAAACGCAACGTGAATTTAGGTCATCTAGAGGTGGGAGAGCCTGTTTTACAGCATAAATCTGCAGAACAGGTCGTCACTTTAAAACAAGGAATAAGTTCTGAAATGGCGAAAAAAATAATTAAATTAATTAAAGATAAAAAATTTAAAGTGCAGGCATCTATTCAAGGCGAACAAGTCCGCGTGAATGGAAAAAAACGCGATGATTTACAAGAAGTAATTGCGTTTTTGCGAAACGAAGATGTTGGTTTACCCGTTCAATTTGGAAATTTCCGCGATTAATTCATTCATGATGAGAAAGTCTCCTGACTTTCTCATTTCAAGATCAAAAAATAATCTATTTTCCGTAAAAGTTAAACCATTTATGGGTAAATTTTACTCCAATTTGTGAAAATGCGTTAAATTCTTCTCAAAAATAGATGCAGAGTGTAAAAAAGTGGTATAATGTGGTCATAAGTGGGGAAAAATAAATGTTTCGCGGATTAAATTCAATCAGCATCGATGATAAAGGGAGGATCGCCATTCCTGCCCGTTACCGTGATCTGATTAATGATGAAGCGGATGGTATTTTAGTCACGACCATTGATACGGAAGAACGCTGCTTATTAATGTATCCGTATCCACAATGGGAAGAAATTGAAAAAAAACTTGAGAGCCTACCCAGTTTTCATCCGGCAACTCGTCGGATTCAACGTTTGTTGATCGGTCACGCGGAAGAACTCGAAATGGATCGCACCGGAAGAGTTTTGTTGCCGCAGTTATTACGTGAATATGCGGGTTTAGATAAATTAGCCATGATGGTAGGCCAAGGTAATAAATTTGAAATTTGGGGGGAATCTCAGTGGCGTTTGGGTCGCGAGGGTTGGATAGCACAAGGTCTGCATGAAGATGGGGAAATTCCTGCAGAACTACGCAGCATTTCACTATAGCTAGAGGTGAAATGCGAGACGTGCACCAACCGGTTTTATTTACGGAAGCGATTCAAGGTTTAGAGATTAAGCCAAACGGCGTTTACGTCGATGGCACATTTGGTAGAGGGGGACATAGTTCAGGGATACTTGCCAAGCTTGGGTCTGACGGTTGGTTGATCGCACTCGATAAAGATCCGGCTGCAATAAAAATAGGGAAACAGGGGATCTTTGAAGACCCACGGTTCTGTATCATTCACGATTCATTTACGGGTCTTAAACTAGTAATACAGAACCGTGGGTTAATTGGCAAAGTAGACGGAATTTTATTTGATTTGGGAGTATCTTCGCCACAATTAGAAGATCCCGAACGTGGTTTTAGTTTTTTGCGAGATGGACCGTTGGATATGCGCATGAATCCAGAACAAGGAATGGATGCTGCAACCTGGATTAATCAGGCGAAAGCGGAAGAAATCAGTAACGTATTACATGAATACGGTGAAGAACGTTTTGCGCGGCGTATCGCTAAGGCCATTGTAAATGCGCGCGAATTAAAACGAATTGAAACCACACGTGAATTAAGTGAAATCATTAAACGTGCGCATCCTGCATGGGAGCGTCGGATTCATCCAGCCACGCGAAGTTTTCAAGGCATACGAATTTTCATTAATCATGAATTGGATGATTTGGCATTAGGTTTGCAACAAAGTTTAGAAGTTTTAGCCGTTGGCGGTCGTTTGTGCGTTATCAGTTTTCATTCGTTGGAAGACCGCATCGTAAAGCGATTTATACAACAACACGCAAGCGTCGGCGATTATCCGCCCGGGTTGCCCATCAAGCACACGGAGGATAATCGTCGTTTACGCAAAGTAGGCGGTTTAATACGGCCAACGGAAGTGGAAATAGCAGAAAATCCACGAGCGCGTAGTGCTCGGTTAAGAATAGCGGAGAAAATAAAATGAATACTGCAACAAGAGTTGTCGGTTCACAGCTTGAAATTCAAAAAATAAAATTTTTTACCATTACCCAACAAGGTTTTTGGATGGGGATGTTAATTTTGGGACTATTATTCTCGGCATTTTCCATCATTTATGTGAAGGATTTACAGCGTCGTTTATTTATTCAAGATCAAACCATTAGAAATCAAAATATTGCTGCCAATGATCGTTGGGGCAAATTGTTATTAGCGCAAAGTACTTTGGCTGCGCAAGCTCGGGTGCAAAGTATCGCGGAAAATAAACTGGGAATGATCTCACCATCCGTTAAAGATGTGCAAATCATTAAAGACATTACTGAGTCTGATTAGAATGGATTGGTGCTCGTGGTTAGAAGTTGGCGTTTATGGGTTCTTTGGGGCATCTTAAGTGTTTCAGTCCTTGGATTATTGTGGCGCTTAATTGATTTAAGTGTTTTTGATCGCACATTTTTATTGAAACAAAGCCAAGCCCGAATTTTTCGAGTCGTAAAAATACCCGCGCACCGCGGAATTATTTTAGATCGTCTCGGCAGTCCTCTCGCTGTGAGTACTTCGGTAGCAGCGGTTTGGATTAATCCACAAATATTTTCTGCTACAGGTGCAGAAATTAGCGAATTAGCCGATATTTTAAAATTATCGCCCAAAGTTATTCGTGATCGCGCGCAGAAAAAAGCATCACGTGAATTTGTTTATTTAAAACGAGCGGTGCCATTACCGATTGCAGATAAAATAAAAGAACTTGAAATTCCTGGCGTATTTTTTCAACGTGAATATCGACGTTATTATCCAGAAGGCGAGGTGACAGCAAATACGATTGGATTTACTAATATCGATGATGAAGGACAGGAAGGCATTGAATTAGGTTTTAATCGTTGGTTGCGGGGAGATGCTGGAAAACAAGAAGTTTTAAAAGACCGGTTGGGGAATGTGATTTCTTTATTGTCTTTACTAAAGAAACCACAAGAAGGTACAAATATTCAATTGAGCTTGGATCATCGCATCCAATATCTCGCTCATCAGACATTAAAAGAAACAGTAGAAAAATATCATGCAGAGGCTGGTAGTGCCATCGTAGTAAAAGTGGATACCGGAGAAATTCTTGCGATGGCCAATCAGCCTTCCTTTGATCCGAATTATCGAAAACGTCCAGATGGAAGTCGCTATCGCAATCGAGCTGCTACGGATATGTTTGAGCCGGGTTCGGTTATTAAACCTTTTACCATAGCCTTCGCCTTGGAAAGTGGAAAATATAAACCGGAGACTCGAATCGACACGAATCCGGGAACTATTCGAATTGGGGGCTATACCATTCACGATGATTTAAATTATGGTGTGGTTTCATTAACGGAGTTAATTCAGAAATCCAGTAATATTGCTGCAGCGAAGATTTTGTTATCGTTAAATCCCGAACATTATTGGCAATTATTGCGAGCAATTGGGTTAGGTGAACCGACTGATAGCGGATTTCCCGGTGAAGCCAGTGGGAAAGTGGTTCAACAAACTGTTTGGCGCCCGAGTGTGGTGGCCACCATGGCTTATGGATATGGAATTTCGGTGACGCCTTTGCAACTTGCGGGCGCTTATAGCGTGATTGCGAGCGGAGGAATTAAACGACCGTTGACGTTATTAAAACAAGATGCCCAACTCGTCAATGGAAAACGCATTATTCCTGAGCCGGTTACCAAGGAAATGATAAAAATGCTAGAGGCAGTCGTTTTAAAAGGGACTGGTACGCGCGCTCAAGTTCCGGGTTATCGTGTCGCAGGAAAAACCGGTACTGCGTATATGGCGACTGTGCATGGATATTTACATAATAAATATATGGCCTCTTTTGTGGGCATGGCGCCTGCTTCGAATCCGAAAGTCATTGTGGTTGTTGTGATTAAAGATCCCAAAAACGAACATATGGGGGCGATTGTTGCGGCTCCTGCGTTTTCGCATATCATGCAAGGGACCCTTCGAATATTGGATATTGCGCCGGATATTTAACGTCAGTTCAGAGTTTGTGAATGATGAAATATCATCCGCAAATCTGAACTCACGTTATTTTTTTAAAGACATCCACACGAGCCGGCGGTAAATTAAACCAAACTTTATGTGAATAAAGTTTTTGGTAGCGCTCGGAATGAAAAAGTGGATTTTTTTTCAAAGCATAAGTGTATTGAATATAATATCCATTGATCGTTAATACTTTATCTATTTCACGCATAATATTTTCTTGAGTAGTGGCAGGTAAAATACGCAGCGGTAAACTCGACACTATTGCAGTCACTGGGAATTTAATGTGTGCTAATAATTCTGAAAGATTTTCCGCATTTCCCAATATAGTTTGCACTTCTGGAAATTCTTGTTGCATATGCTTAAAAAATTCTTCTGAACTCTCAACTGCAATAATTCGATCTCGGGGTATGTCGCGTGCAAGCAAGCCTTTTGTAATTGCACCTGTTCCTGGGCCTAATTCTATGACGATTCCATCCAGCTTTTTTGGTAATGCGTGCGCCATTGCAGCAGCCAAATAATGCGAGCTGGGTGCCATAGCACCTGTACTGCGAAAACCTTTAATCAATGCCTTATAAAAAGACCACATACCTGCTCCTATTTAATTAATTATACGCGCTTAAATTTGGAACGTCTTACCGTAAAAAACTCAAAGAAAAATCAGTGCTTTAACAATTTTTTAATAAAGCATTGTTATGATTAAGAGCCCTAAATAAAAAATACTGAGAAATAATATATGCGAGAAAAGAATAAATTTAAGAGCTTACCTCCAGCCCCATTAAAAGCAGAAGAGGAGGCTCCCCAATTAAAAGCAGAAGAGGTTTTTGAGCTCAGTAATTCTTTAGAAGCTGTGGGGTATGGAGGGGATGCCATATTTGCAATGGATATGAGCGATGATGAGACAGCAGATCCGGAAAATATAATTGAATCAACTTCACTATCTGAGGACGAAGAGCCTCCCGAGTTGTGCCTTCCTACGGGAAATGAAGTAAGAACTTTTTTAGAGGAAAAAATCTTTAAACCAAATAAAATGATGCGTCCGGATAAAGAAGAAATCCTTGCTTTAATGGAGAATGCTTTAGAAATCGCTGACACTACATTATTAAAAATAACTGCTAGTGATTTTAGTATTCCTCCTAGTGATGTGGAAGCCTTTCGGAAAATAATTTTAAATAAATGCCTTGAAGAAATTCCTTTTGATAACTTTAGTTCTAGATCTATTTCAAGAGAGGATAAGAATAATATTTTATCTTTTTCACTAGAATCACTGTATGAAAAAGTATTTGAAGAAAAATATGCTAAATTAACCCCGGGTTTTGAGCTTCTTAAAAAGTCGGTACCCATTAGCCCCAACGCCCCTAGATTTTTTTCATGTGCAGCAACACCTGCCCTAGAAGATGTGCCGCGACCAGGATTCAAGATGGGTTTTCGGTAAAATAATCGGGTGCACGCAAAAAATAATTTTTCTTACAGCGAAGATGAAGGCTCGAGTCATGATCGATTCTAGACAATTAAAAATGATATACTTACGCAAAAAGTCTCACAGGATGACTCCATGATTTCAAAGCCGTTATCTAGTTTCTTCCCGATCGATCAAAAGGAGGATGTGGCGATCTCGCATTTAACTTTAGATAGTCGTGATGTGAAACCGGGAACTTTATTTTTTGCGATCCCAGGAGATCAATTCGACGGGCGAAAATATATCGAGCAAGCAATAGAAAAAGGTGCAGTGGCGATTTTGTATGAAAACGCGGATGGCTACGAATTTAAATCCCACCCAAAAAATACGCGGTTAATTGCATATCCTCATTTGCGTCCTTTAGTAGGCCCACTTGCTGCTGAATTTTATAATCACCCCACGCAAAAATTAAATGTGGCGGGTGCCACAGGAACGAACGGCAAAACATCCATCACACATTTTATCGCGCAAGCCTATCAATCGCTGGCTGAGCCTGCTGCCGTCATCGGCACTTTGGGCTACGGAATATTGCCTCATTTGGATAAAACAGGTTTAACCACCCCTTGCCCGGTGCATTTACAAAGAATTTTCGCTGAATTGTTAGAGCAAGGCGTCAAACATATTGCGATGGAAGTCTCCTCACATGCTTTAGCGCAAAAACGGGTAAATGGCGTGCGATTTAAAACGGCGGCGTTTACGCAATTAACGCAAGATCATTTAGATTATCACAAGGACATGCAGAGTTATGCAGAAGCTAAGGCATTGTTATTTCAGCATCCTGGGTTAGAGAATGCAGTCATTAATTTCGATGATGCATTTGGTCGCACATTAATAGAAAAAGCAGGGCGTCAGCTGGACGTTATTACGTATTCAGTTAATGGAGAGAAAACTCCGCAACATCGTTTTATTGCGGTTTCTGAATTAAATCAACAGGGTGCTCAAGGATATCGCGTTAAAATAAAAAGCGCTTGGGGTGACGGTGAGTTTAGCTCGTCTTTACTCGGTAGATTTAATATCGATAATGTATTGGCAACTTTGGGTGTTTTATTATCGAATGGAATGCCGTTAAAAGTGGCTTTAACTTGTTGCGAAAAATTGCGCATGGTCAGAGGCCGGATGCAAGTTTTTGGGAATGAGAAGCAGCCTAAAGTTGTTGTGGATTATTCGCATACGCCTGATTCTTTGGAAAAAGCGCTAACCGCATTACGAGAACATTGTGCGGGACACCTTTGGTGCGTGTTTGGATGCGGTGGCAATCGGGATAAAACTAAGCGACCGTTAATGGCTAATATCGCGGAAAAATGTGCGGATCATATTATTATTACGGACGATAATCCACGCTTTGAATCCTCAAAAGATATTGCAGCTGATATAATTGCGGGATTGCAGCGACCACAACAAGCTTTTGTAATTTTAGATCGTGCAGAGGCTATTCAAACGGCTGTGCAAAATGCTAATGATAATGATATTGTTTTGATAGCAGGCAAAGGACATGAGGTGACACAAATTGTCGGAGAGCAAGTATTACCTTTTGATGATGCCGAGCAAGTGCAGCGAGCTTTACACGCGCGTAGCGTTAATTCAACACGAGGAAGTTAGACCATGGTCTTATTATCGCAAATAGCTCAGATGCTAAATCTGCAGTGGTCAGGCAAGGACGTAGAAATTCGTGGATTTAATACCGATAGTCGCACGATAAAACCGCAAGATTTATTTATTGCTTTACCAGGCGAGCGCTTTGACGGACATGATTATCTTTCTCAGGTAGCACAAGCGGGGGCGGCTGCTGTTATTACCAGTCGAGATGTAGTAACGTCATTACCCATTCTCAGCGTTGAAAATACCTATCAAGCATTATTTGAGTTGGCACGCCAATGGCGCATGAAATTTAAGACACCGATGGCGTGTATTACCGGAAGCTGTGGTAAAACTTCCACGCGTGCTTTACTACAAAATATCTGCGCGACTGTGGGGCCCACTTTGGCGAGCGAAAAAAGTTTTAATAATGAAATTGGCGTTCCCCTCACTTTACTTCGTTTACGCGAAGAGCATCAATTTGCAGTTCTGGAATTAGGGGCTAATCATCCCGGTGAGATTGCTAAGTTGGTGAAGATCGCCAAACCGAATGTGGCAACTATCACTAATGCTGGCCCTGCGCATTTAGCTGGGTTTGGTAATATTGAAGGTGTGGCGCGTGCGAAAGGCGAAATATTCCGGGAATTACCTGAAGATGGGTTTGCCGTGATTAATCAAGACGATCCATTTGCAGATTTTTGGCGCGAGTCCGTACGTGAAGCTGAATGCCTTACTTTTGGTGTGCATCAACACGCAGATATTATGGCCGCCAATATTCATTTCAACCGAGAATTTAAGCCTAGTTTTGTGTTACAAACACCACTTGGGCATCGTATTGTGCAGTTGCAATTATTAGGTGAGCACAGTGTTGCAAATGCGTTAGCAGCGGCGGCATGCGCTTACGCGCTGGGAATTTCTCTCGATCATATCAAGCAAGGTTTAGAGACAGGCCTGGCCGAAGTGAGACGTTTAAATGAAAAACGCGGTTTTGCCAATGCCACTATTATTGATGATAGTTACAATGCCAATCCGGCTTCGGTTAAAGCAGCCATCGATGTTTTATCTAAACGTGACGGAACTTTAGTTTTAGTGTTGGGTGATATGTTAGAACTCGGAGCAGGAAGCGGAGAATGGCACGAAAAAATCGGCCAGCAAGCGCAAAGTGCGGGTATCCAACATTTATTTTGTTTTGGCGACCAAAGCCAAATGGCAGCAAAAGCATTTGGTGCGTCAGCTTATCATTTTAATTCGCAAGATGAATTAGTAAAAAATTTACGTCAAATTTTAAATGATCAAGTAACGGTATTAGTTAAAGGGTCTAATTCAATGGGCATGAACAAAGTAGTTGAAGCTTTGTTGCGGGAGTAATATCTATGTTGTTATGGTTGTCTCAACTACTCGAACCGTATTTTCATTTTCTACGGGTTTTTCAATATTTAACTTTTCGTTCCATTATTAGTGCTTTAACCGCATTATTATTGGTTTTATTTTTAAGTCCGCATTTAATTGAACGCTTGCTTGCTTTGCAAATAGGCCAGATGGTTCGCAATGATGGACCACAAACGCATTTAAAAAAATCGGGTACCCCTACTATGGGCGGGGCTTTAATTATTTTAGCTGTGGTGGTGAGTGTATTATTGTGGGCCGATTTAAAAAATATTTTTATTTGGGTCGTGCTAACAGTAACTATTGGTTTTAGTTTAATTGGTTGGGTGGATGATTATCGCAAAGTCATACGTCGAAATACCAAAGGTTTACCTGCGCGTTGGAAATTCTTTTGGCAAGCTTTATTAGGTGCAATTGCAGCAGTTTTTCTGTATGCCACAGCGACATTACCTGCTGAAACCCATTTATTTATTCCTTTTTTTAAAAATATAATATTACCGCTAGGTTGGGCATTTATTATTTTAGCGTTTTTAATTATTGTGGGTTGGAGTAATGCGGTTAATTTAACGGATGGTTTAGATGGATTAGCTTTAATGCCTGCTGTTATGGTGGGAGGTGGATTAGGTATATTTGCTTATTTAACTGGAAATCATGTATTCGCGAATTATTTGAGTATTCCATATATTCCAGGTGCAGGAGAAATGACGGTTGTGTGTAGCGCGTTACTCGGTGCCGGTTTAGGCTTCTTGTGGTACAACACCTATCCCGCGCAAGTTTTTATGGGTGATGTGGGCTCACTGGGTATTGGAGCTCTACTCGGCGTAATTGCAATTGTAGTCCGTCAAGAAATTGTATTTATCGTCATGAGTGGGGTTTTTCTTGCTGAGACTTTATCCGTTATTATTCAGGTTTCTTATTTTAAAATGACGGGTCGTAGAGTGTTTCGTATGGCACCTTTGCATCATCATTTTGAATTAAAAGGGTGGGCTGAACCCAAAGTCATTGTGCGTTTTTGGATTGTGACATTTGTTTTAGTGCTTTGTGGTCTAGCTACTCTGAAATTAAGATAAAAGTTTAAAGTTTTTTTGTCCGCACCATGTTTGGCATGATGAGGACTTAAAAATAGGAGAATTAAAGTGAAAGCAGTAATTGGTTTAGGCGCAACAGGACTTTCCTGCATTCGATATCTACTGGAAACTGGCAATGAAGTTATTGCGATGGATCAGGCTGAATCCCCTGCGGGATATCAAAATTTATTGCAACAATTTCCTGAGGTGCGAGTGATTTTGGGCCGCCTCGATCAAAATATTTTAGAGCAAGCACAAGAAATTATTGTGAGTCCAGGTGTACCGATTAAACAGCCTGCGATTCAACAGGCTATTTCGCGGGGTAAATCGGTCATTGGTGATATCGAATTGTTTGCGCGCGAAATTGATAAACCCATTTACACAGTTACAGGTTCAAATGGTAAAACCACAGTAACGACGTTAGTGGGTGAAATGGCAAAAGCATCGAAAAAGAATATTGCAGTAGCTGGAAATATTGGCGTTCCCGTGTTGGATTTATTAGAAACCGATAATGAAGGATTTATTCTTGAGCTTTCCAGTTTTCAATTAGAAGCCACTTTTTCATTAAAGCCGGAAGCCGCCGTTTTATTAAATGTTACCCCTGATCATATGGATCGTTACGCCGATTTTGCCGATTATTTACGTGCTAAACAGCATATTTATACCGATTGCCATCATCCGATTGTTAATGCGGATGCGCCGCAAATATGGAGTAATTTAAATTTATCTCCGCAAAAAATTAGTTTTTCCGTTCAAAATCAAAATGCCGATTATTATTTAGAGCGCAATAACGATAAAGTTTATTTAGCCTGCCGGGGTGAAAAATTATTAGATGTTGAAGCGATGCCTTTGCGGGGTCATCACCATTGGCAAAATTCATTGGCGGCTTTAGCATTAGGTGAAACCATGAATTTATCGATGCCTAATATGTTAGCGGTATTAACCAGTTTTAAAGGTTTACCGCATCGAGTGCAATTAGTTCGTACGCGCAACGGTGTGCAATGGTATAACGATTCTAAAGGTACGAATGTAGGTGCCACCGAAACCGCGGTGAATAGTTTGGGTGCGCAAAAGAATGGAAAATTAATTTTATTAGCGGGTGGTTTGGCGAAAGGGGCGGATTTATCTTTGTTGCAACCTTGCGTAAGTCGTTATGTAGATCATGCTATTTTATTTGGACAAGATGCACCATTATTAGCAGTCGCGTTAAATAATTCGACACAAGTGCATCTCGTTGATTCATTAATCGAAGGAGTTAAGCTATCTGATCAATTAAGCAAAGCGAATGATATTATTTTATTATCTCCGGCTTGTGCCAGCATGGATATGTTTATTAATTATGTAGATCGAGGCAATCAATTTATTGCTGCCGTGGAAGCATTATGAAGCAATCTAAATCCCATGCTTATCCATGGGTATATGATAAATGGATTTTATTTACAATTTTCGCGATTTTAATTTTTGGTTTGCTGATGGTGAGTTCAGCATCCATGGTTATCTCTGATCGTTTATATGGATTTCCTTTTCATTATTCATTACGTCAATTAATTTATTTAAGCATAGGTTTAGGAGGCGGCTGGTTAGTCACGCGAATTCCGATGAAGTTTTGGCGACGTATCAGTGGGTATCTTATTTTATTGAGTTTATTATTATTGATATTGGTTTTAGTGCCTGGCATTGGCAAAATGGTCAATGGCTCTAAGCGCTGGATTCACATTGCCATGTTATCGCTACAAGTTACCGAGCTTATAAAATTATTTTCCATTATTTATCTCGCGCATTATTTAGTGCGTTTTTCAGAGCAAGTACAAACCCAACTTATCGGCGTGATTAAACCGTTAATTTTATTAGGCATAATGGCAGGATTATTAATTCTCGAACCTGATTTTGGTACCGTTGTTGTAATCAGTATGACATTTTTAGCTTTATTATTTGTAGCTGGAGTACGTTTAAGTTCTTTTGTTTGGCTCTTAATTTTAGTGGCAGTGGCGATCAGTGCGGTTGCGATCATGTCGCCATATCGATTAGCTCGATTAACTACTTTTTTAAATCCATGGACAAAACAATTTGGTTCTGGATATCAATTAACGCAATCGCTTATTGCATTTGGTCGTGGTGGATTATTCGGAGTGGGGCTTGGAAATAGTATTCAAAAATTATTTTATTTACCTGAGGCCCATACCGATTTTATTTTTGCAGTTATTGCGGAAGAGTTAGGTTTGGTTGGTGAGTTATTATTGTTGGCTTTATATGCTGCATTGATTGTTCGAATATTTATGTTGGCTTGTCAGGCCCGTAAAATAGGACAAGATTTTGCAGCGTATTTAGCGTTTGGTATTGGTTTTTGGTTAGGATTTCAGGTTTTGATTAATGCGGGCGTAAATGTGGGTTTATTACCAACTAAAGGATTAACTATGCCGTTTATTAGTTACGGCGGTAATAGCTTAGTTGTTAATTGTTTTGCGATCGCAATGATATTGCGAATTTCTTATGAATTGGTAGCGGACAATAATGTGTTAGCGACTTCGCCACGTTATGTGCCTTTACCACAACGGATACAAGCATGAAAAAAATTATGATTATTGCTGGTGGCACCGGTGGCCATATTTTTCCAGCATTAGCTGTAGCCGAAGAATTAAAACGGCAAGGTTTCGCCGTGGTTTGGTTAGGTGCTCACTATGGTCTTGAAGCGAAAATTATTCCCCAGTATTTTCCATTAGAATTAATTAAAGTGGAAGGATTGCGGCGTCGTGGTTGGTTAGCTAAATTAACTGCGCCATGGCAAATATTGAGTTCAGTCATGAAAGCCATGCAGGTGATGCGACGTTTAAAACCCGATGTCGTATTAGCAATGGGCGGGTATGTGGCTGGTCCCGGTGGTGTGGCTGCTCGAATCTCTGGCGTACCGCTTGTGATTCATGAGCAGAATGCGAAAGCGGGATTCACTAATCGTTTACTAGCAAAAATTGCGCATACTCGATTTCAAGCCTTTAGTACTGCATTTAAAGAGTCTGCAGTCACAGTAGGTAATCCCATCCGAGCCGCTTTGCGACAAATTGAGGCGCCAGCAGTACGGTATGCGCGACAAGGGCCTTTACGCTTATTAATCGTAGGCGGCAGCCAAGGTGCGCGTGCGATCAATCAATGTATGATCGAAGTTTGGCAAAATTTTGCTGAAAAAAATGCAATTGAGATTTGGCATCAGACTGGGGAGCTTGATTTCGTTGAGATGCAAAAAGCCTATCAACAATTAGCATTACCGGCACGGGTCGAACCGTTTATTGAGAACATGGCAGAAGCATATGCTTGGGCGGATTTAGTCATCAGTCGCGCAGGCGCCATGTCGGTGAGCGAGATTGCAGCCGTTGGGGTGGCGAGTATTTTAATTCCATTTCCGTATGCTGTAGATGATCATCAGCGCTACAATGCGCAATATCTGGCGTGCCAGGAGGCCGCTATCCTTCTTGACCAAAAACAACTCACTGGAACAGAAGTGAGTCGTTTGCTGCTATATTTCATAAAGGATAAACAGCGCTTGCTTAATATGGCGCTGTCTGCTAATAAGTTAGCTTTCCTTGACGCGGCTGAAAAAGTCGCGCGCGAATGCGTTAAATACGCACAATAATAGGATTGGTCTAATTTAAGCAAAATAACATTTTTATGTGCTATGTTCCGTATTGGATGGTTAATTTATGGTTACGACACAGTGCTACTGGAGAGGTTGACAAGGGATGTTAAATAAAAGAACAAAACATATTCATTGCATAGGCATCGGGGGAATCGGTGTTAGTGCATTAGCGGAGTTGTTATTAGCGCGGGGTTATGTAGTTTCCGGCTCAGATATCAAAGCGAGCCAAAATACCGAGCGCTTACAACAGTTAGGAATTAAAATTGCAATCGGACATCGGGCCGAAAATGTAAATGGCGCCGATCACGTCATTTACTCAAGCGCCATTTCGCGCAGCAATCCCGAAATTATTATCGCTGAACAAAACAAAGTGCCAGTTTTGGCGCGTGGTGAGGTATTAGCGGAGCTTGTGAATAGTTATTCGGCTATTGCAATTGCTGGTACGCATGGCAAAACCACTACTACCGGTTTATGTGCGCATATTCTCGTACAAGCTGGATTTGATCCATCATTTGCGATTGGTGGCATTATGATGAATCAGAGTAGCCCGGTTTATGTAGGCAAAAATAAATATTTCGTTGTGGAAGTTGATGAAAGTGATGCCTCCTTTTTATTTATGAAACCTTTTTATGCGGTATTAACGAATATTGATACCGATCATTTAGGGACATATGGTGGTGAATTTGAGACATTAAAGAAATCTTTTATGGATTATGTCGCAAAAATTCCGAAGGAAGGCGCTGCAGTTGTTTGTATCGATGACCCGGTTATTCGCGAATTAATTCCACAAATGAAGTCGCGCTTAATTACGTACGGATTTAGCGAAGATGCTATGATAAGGGCGAGTGATTTTCGTCAATATGGTTTAGTGAGCGAATTTACCGTTAATTTTTCAGGAAAAAATACTTTACCTGTTAAATTAATTATTCCAGGTCGACATAATGCACTAAATGCATTAGCGGCAATTACGATTGCCAATGAATTAGGTGTACCCCATGATCGAATTCAAGATGCATTAGCCACTTTTCCTGGTATGGGGCGGCGCTTTCATGTTCACGGGCAAATGAAAACAGCAAATGGAAAAGCGTTGATTATTGAAGATTACGGCCATCATCCACGAGAAATTCAGGCGACACTAGATGCAGCAAAGATGACATGGCCGCATAAAAGAATTGTTTTAGTATTTCAACCCCATCGTTATACACGTACGCGTGATTTATATCCGGAATTTATCGAAGTTTTACGTAAGGCACATAAATTATATTTAATGGAAATTTACGGTGCTGGTGAAGAAGCATTAGAAAATATTTCTAGTATAAGAATGGTGAATGAAATTGCCGGCGAAACCATGACAAAACCCGATTATGTTATGGATTTAAATGCGCTGCCGAAAACTTTATATGATAGCTTGCAAGATGATGATGTGGTTATTTTGCAAGGTGCAGGTACGATTGGTTCGATGGCCAAAAACCTGATGCAGTATGATGAAAAATGATTTTAAAAACGTAAGCGGTGAATTACTTGTTGATTATCCGCTTGCAAAACACACTTCATGGCATGTGGGTGGTAAAGCGAAACAATGTTATCGCCCACAAAATCTAGCTGATTTACAGATTTTTCTGCAACAATTATCGGATGTCGAGCCCTTAACTTGGCTTGGTTTAGGCAGTAATGTTTTAATTCGCGATGGTGGTATTGATGGCACCACGATTTTAACTTTAAATCGTTTAAATGCATTATCGTTAGAAAATAATCGTATTCGCGCAGAAGCGGGAGTGACTTGCGCAAAATTATCGAAATTTTGTGTTAATCACAGTTTTGCAAGTGGAGCTTTTTTTGCAGGAATTCCAGGCACGGTTGGTGGAGCTTTGGCAATGAATGCGGGCGCTTTTGGTGGCGAAACGTGGCGTTATGTTGAAGCGGTTGAAATGGTGAATCGTGCTGGAGAAATAATAAGGCGTTCGCCGACAGAGTTTCATGTGCAGTATCGCGAAGTTAAACGAGATCCAGATGAATTTTTTGCAGCAGGTATTTTTTGTTTTCCTACAGGTGATATTAATCAAGGTAAAGAGAATATTCGTGAATTATTACAAAAACGCAATTCCACCCAACCCATTGGGACGTTTAGTTGTGGTTCAGTCTTTCGTAATCCAGAGGGTGATTATGCAGGAAGATTAGTCGAGAAAACCGGATTAAAAGGCTATAAATTAGGAAACGCTCAGGTTTCGGAAGTGCACGCCAATTTTATTTTGAATAATGGGCAGGCGACTGCAGCGCAAATTGAACAGCTTATCAATTATGTTCGAGAGCAAGTATGGCAACATCAGGGTGTGCAACTTAATCCTGAAGTTCATATCATCGGAAAAGCTTAAAATTTTTAACTCCAATTTAATTTTCAAAATCTACAATAACGCCGACTGATGTAGGAAAATGTCCATGCGTTTTGTAATCACATTGTTTTTATCTCTCAGCTTTTTTAAACTACTTATACATTAAATCAATGTATGGGACAGCAAGACTTGATAAGGATTTCTGAGTCTCGCTGTCTTTTTAATTATATCTGCTCAAAACCAAATTAATTACCTCTTTACTAGACAATTTTGATAAATTTCTTTTATTTTTCAAGTCTGTGAATCCACTCTCACCCAATAATATTTTTAATTTCTGAGAGAGCAATGATTGGAAATCACAATTGAATTTGATCTGTAATATTTTATTTTGTGGTGCCTATTAGATTTTTGCATAAGAGAGTTCTTAATTTTTATCTGTGTTTTGCTCATGTATGGAGTTACTCTCATAGGTATTTGCTGGAAAAAAATCTTAAAGTGTTAAAAGTTTTTTGTGGTCTGCGTTCTCGACTTGTCGAAGCTGCGATATAATGCAGAAATTATGATATAAGGAAGCACCTTTGGCCCGATCAAGAAATCTGAACAGAAAAAAAGTAGGGATACTGCAACGATTACATTTGCCATTATTATGTGTGGTATTTGCCGGCATTATCGTGGTGTGGGGAATCATTTTGTTATGGCAGCAACTTAAAATTGGAGCGCGGGTTGAGGTGCCATTTCGTAAAATTCAGGTCATTGCCAATGCTAAGCATTTAGCGCCAGAGTTCATTGCTAAACGTGTGCAAGCCAATATCGAAGGAGGATTTTTTTCGTTAAACGCTGAAAAATTACGAAAAGCATTATTGACAGAACCTTGGATTGCAGAAGTTTCTTTTCGTAGGATATGGCCGGATGTCTTGCAAGTGGATGTGAGAGAGCAAGATCCAGTTGCCCAGTGGGTCAACAATCAATTGATCAATGTACGCGGACAGCTTTTTACCGCGCCGCAGAGTAGTTGGCCAGCAAATTTGCCTAAATTTATAGGTCCGGAGAATTCGGTGCAGGATATCTTACAGAAATATACGCAATGGCAGGCGACGCTGTCATCACTCAAAATTAAAATCACCCAGATGCATTTAAGTCGTAATTCTTCGTGGAGTTTTGTATTAGATAATCAAGTGACGGTAACCTTAGGTGAGAAATTAGTAGATGAAAATTTCCAACGTTTCGTTGTCTTATATCCGAAAATTATCGCACCGAAGAAAGATCAAGCTTTAAGTGTTGATTTACGTTATCCCCATGGTGTTGCAGTTCGCTGGCGTCCAGCGCTAGAACCCAATAAAAAAGAGTGAAGCAGTCATATTAAAGAGCTTTTTGCAAAAAAAATGTTACAATTTAAAGAATATGTCATAGTGTTCTTGACATGTTTCGCTTATACTTATGATTTAATTCCTATAATAGTCTTTTCCTAGGAGCCCCGGTAAGGAAATGCCCAAAAAACCTGATAAAAACTTAATTGTTGCTCTGGACATTGGCACCAGTAAAATTGCTACGATTGTTGGCGAGATTAATCCTCACGGTGAAATTGAAATAGTTGGTTATGGAAGCCATCCTTCGCGCGGTTTAAAACGCGGCGTGGTGGTGAACATCGAAGCGACTGTGCAATCAATTCAACGCTCAGTCGAAGAAGCCGAATTAATGGCGGGATGCGAAATTCATTCTGCTTTTACCGGTATTGCCGGTAGTCATATTCGCAGCTTAAATTCACATGGCATTGTTGCAATTCGAGATCGCGAAGTTCATCAAAATGATGTAGATCGTGTTATTGATGCAGCCAAAGCTGTAGCGATTCCAGCTGATCAACAAATTCTGCATATTTTGCCCCAAGAATTTATTATTGATAGTCAAGAAGGGGTGCGTGAACCTGTTGGCATGTCAGGCGTGCGTTTAGAAGCAAAAGTTCACATTGTGACGGGCGCGGTAAGTGCCGCACAAAATATTACGAAATGTGTGCGTCGTTGTGGTTTGCAGATTGGCGATATTATTTTGGAGCAGCTTGCTTCTAGTCATGCAGTATTAACGGATGATGAAAAAGATTTGGGCGTTTGTTTAATCGATATTGGTGGTGGTACGACCGATATTGTGATATTTACTGATGGTGCAATTCGACACACTGCCGTCATTCCCATTGCCGGCGATCATGTTACGAATGATATTGCAGTGGCATTACGTACTCCAACCCAATATGCAGAACAAATAAAAATTGAATCGGGTGCAGTGAATTTAGAGGGAATGGATGCGAGCGAAACCATCCAAGTACCGAGCGTGGTACATCGAAATCAACGTCAAGTTTCGCGACGTACTTTAGTTGAAGTCATTCATGCGCGTTATGAAGAATTATTTCGATTAATTCAAACTGAAATTCGACGCAGTGGTTTTTCCGATTTTTTAGGCGCGGGAATTGTTTTTACCGGCGGCGCCTCTAAAATGAGCGGTTTAATCGAAATGGCGGAAAAATCTTTTCAAACTTCAGTACGTTTAGGTTTGCCCCAGCATGCTAAAGGTTTAATGGATGTGCGAGAAAACCCAAGCTTTTCAACTGGTGTCGGATTATTAATGTATGGTTATCAGAGTCAAATGAGTGGTATACCCAACCCTCGTTTTAATTCCAGCGCCCGCGGTGTATGGTCTCGCATGCGTGAATGGTTTCAGGGTAATTTCTAATTGCTGAGATTGATAGGAGAAAAATAAATGTTTGAGCTAGGTGACAAACCATCCCAAAACGCGAAAATTTTAGTATTAGGAGTCGGCGGTGGTGGTGGAAATGCCATTGAGCACATGATAGCGGAAGATATTGAGGGTGTTGAGTTTGTTTGTGCTAATACAGACGCTCAAGCATTAACTCGTTCGAGCGCAAAAATCCGCATTCAATTAGGCGAAGAAATTACCAAAGGTTTAGGCGCTGGCGCTGATCCCGATATCGGTCGTAAAGCGGCTGAAGAATGCCGTGAAAAACTTCGAGAAACACTGAGTGGCAGTGATATGATTTTTATTACTGCGGGGATGGGTGGTGGTACCGGAACTGGTGCTGCCCCGATAGTTGCAGAATTAGCGAAAGAGCTCGGAATTTTAACCGTAGCCGTGGTCACTAAGCCATTTGTATTTGAAGGTCGCAAAAGAATGGATATCGCCGACCAAGGCATTAAATCCCTAGGTCAGTATGTGGATTCTTTAATTACCATTCCCAACAATAAATTGCTTACTGTATTGGGCAAGAATGTTACCTTGCTAAATGCCTTTAAAGCAGCAAACAATGTATTACTTGGGGCTGTGCAAGGGATCGCGGATTTAATTACCCGCCCCGGTTTAATTAACGTAGATTTTGCTGACGTGCGCACGGTGATGTCTGAAATGGGTATGGCGATGATGGGTACGGGAGTCAGTAGTGGTGAAAATCGCGCGCGCGAAGCGGCTGAAGCTGCTATCGCGAGTCCCTTACTAGAAGATGTTGATTTTACCGGTGCTCGTGGAGTTCTCGTTAACATCACTGCAGGATTAGATATGTCGATCGGCGAATTCGAAGCAGTGGGCGAAGCGATTAAAGCTTTCACCTCTGAAAATGCGACTGTCGTTGTTGGAACCGTTATTGATCCAGACATGTCAGATGAATTGCGTGTGACGGTAGTGGTGACGGGTCTGGGAACGCATTCGCCGAGTGCACAAAATGCCTCACGTCCGATGCGTGGTGCACGTACCGATGGAACGGTTGATTATCATCAATTAGATCGTCCCGCTTATTTGCGCAATCAGGAGCCACTTAAGAGACCTGTGGAAGTTGAAGAGCAACGCGAAAGAGATATTGAATATTTAGATATCCCCGCTTTTTTACGTCGGCAGGAAGATGATTAAAGTGCAGTTGCTAATACCTGCTATAATACGCATTAGAATGTTTGTGTAAGTCAATGAATGGATATGCTAGAATTCGCCACAAATGTAATGGAGTGTTAATATGAGCAAGCAGCGAACACTCAAAAATGTCGTTCGGGCGACCGGGGTGGGTGTTCACACCGGACATAAAGTTTATTTAACCTTGCGCCCTGCCGTGATTAATACCGGAATTATTTTTCGTCGCGTCGATTTAAAGCCTGTGGTAGAAATTCCTGCGCGAGTAAATTATATTGGCGACACGAGTTTATGCACATGTTTAGCCAAAGGTGATGCGCGTATTGGTACAGTCGAACATTTATTATCTGCATTATCTGGTTTTGGTATTGATAATCTTTACATTGATGTTACGTCTTCAGAAATTCCGATTATGGATGGGAGTTCGGCTCCCTTTGTTTTTTTAATTAAATCTGCAGGAATTGAAGAACAAAACGCGTTAAAGAAATTTATTCGTATTAAAAAAACGATTGAAATTAAAGATGGTGATAAATCTGTTGCGATAAAACCGTTTAATGGTTTTAAAGTCGGATTTGCAATTAATTTCGATCATCCTATTTTTAAAGCCGGCCCCCAAGTCGCGACATTAGATTTTTCTTCGACTTCGTATGAGAAGGAAGTTTCGCGTGCGCGTACATTTGGATTTTTATCGCAATACGAACAAATTCGTAAATTAAATTTAGCACTCGGCGCAAGTCTTGATAACGCGATTGTAGTTGATGACTATAAAATCATTAATGAAGATGGTTTACGTTATCCCGATGAGTTTGTGAAACACAAAATTCTCGACGTAATTGGAGACCTCTATCTCCTCGGCCACAGCCTAATCGGCGAATTTGTGGGCGTTAAGTCAGGTCATACCTTGAACAGTCGCTTGTTAACTACATTGCTCGAAAGGCAAGATGCTTGGGAAATCGTGACTTTTGAAGATCGTGAACAACTTCCCATTAGCTTTATTGCTGCGGCATCTGCAGCTTAGTGCCGCTTAGATCAAAAAATTCTTAACCCATTTCAAACCTCTTCGTTCATATTTTGTATTTTTTTGAATGTGGCTTTTGTATTGCTCACAATTCACTCCTTCTTCTTAGCTCATATCAGCAAAAATATAATTTTTCCTTAATGTGATTCAAATATTTTCATGTTGATAATATTTTTTCCACGCGTTCTTCAGCATAGCTTAATACTAACAGGCGTAAAATTTAAAAATCTCATATCGCCATAACATTACAATGCTTAAGAGGGTACCATGCGAATCGCAGATGCAAATAGTTCTTCAGTTGAATCAAGTGAAGAAAGTGTCCAAAAAAATAAACGCTCATCTTCGATAGATAGTGAAAGTCGGCTTTCAATTTCCTCGATAAGCGATATTAGTGAGCTTAGTGAAAGCAGTGCTCGCACTTCACTGGATGAACCTCTTGAGTCTGCCGGATTAGCTTCCATTATTTCCCAGCCAGCGGGGGGAGAGAAAACCCTTGAAATGTTTGAGTCTTTTCTTCATTTCTTATCACTTTTTGCAGAGTCAAAAACAGTATTTAATAAAAAAATTGCAGAGTTTAAAAAAAATCTCGAATTATATAAACATAAAGAATTATACCTTCAACAAGGCGGTTTACTGGTTTTGCAAAATCTACCGCATGAATTAGCTGAAAAAGCACTAACTCCAGAACAGCGTACAATATGGAAAAACAAGAAAAAAGATTTCGATGTATTAGCTTTACGTAAAGACGTCGAAAAATGTTTTGGTAGACAAGAATTACAAAAAATTATTGATAACCATATAAAAAGTAGATATAAAAAAGAAGTGCAAGGATTAGTGGATGCGGCCTATAATGTTGTTTTTCATGCCACTCATTCTGTTGAAACTATTAATAATAGCCGAACAAATACAGTTACGGTCATGGGATTAGGCGCACCGTGTAATGTCCACATTATTTCTCAGCTTCCGTCTGTTTTCACAGAGATGCATAAAAATAGTTATTTATTAATAAATAGAAAAATCCTCTATCATGTGAATGCACTCGGTGAATGCGAAATTGTAAAAATCGATAATCTTAATAAATTACTGCATGTAATTGATAGAATCTTAAAAGAAAAAAAACTAAATGACCCTGAAAAAAAACAAGTTGAGCTAGTAAATTTAACGGGTGAACAAGTGCGAAATGCAATCGCTGCGAACGGAGGTCATCAACGATTTAAAGCCTGTGAAATTACAGATTATTTTGCTTCCTATAATAATGCAAGCGCCTTTTTATTTAATACCTTACTTGCTTTTGGAAAGACTTCACAACAGAGAGCATTAACAGATTCTTTAAGTCTACAGCAAAGCATGGAGGAGTTAAGAAAATCAATTGTTGGTAAGACAAAAGGGATTTCTTTAAATAAGAAAACGATGGGTGATGGAATGCAAAAAACTGAAAAGCACGACTCCAGTCACCCAAAAAATCGTGCTGTTTCAGATCCTACTCGTAAAAAAACTACTACAATGCCAACTGATTTAGAAATAAGGCCAGCTGGTGCTAGTCAGACTTCAATAGTATTCGACTTAACTATTCAGTTTTTGAAGTATTATGTGCGCTCACCAGGTAAGTTTATTGAAGATATAGCTAAATTTGAGTGTGAACTTGAGCTTTTTAAAAAGAATGATTTGTATAAAGTTCACGGTGGATTATTGGTGTTACAACGATTGCCACAAAATATGGCGATTAAAGTATTGAAAGATGTTGACCCGAATTGGAGAAGTAAGGAAGACATACTTAATTTAGATGTATGGCAAAATGATGTTGAAGATTATTTCGATAAAGAACAATTGTTAGCAATTGTAGATCGACATATTGATGTAAGGTATAAAGAAAAAACTCTTGCTTTGATTGAGTTGCTTTATCAATTGATTTATCTCGGCACACATTCTCCCGTTACAATTACAGAAGTACGGAATGATAATTACGAAATGTATGTAGTAAAAAATGGAGAAGAAGAAAAGTGTGAAATTAAAAATTTTTTTGAAGAATATGATGAAGTTTATACCGAATTCTTGACTAAATTATCTGAACTTACACCCATATCAAACACGGCTTTACACTATTCGGATTGTTTAAAGCTGACTGATGAATTTAAAAAAATGCGAATCTCAATTGAGAGTTCAGTAAATTCTGTGTTTTCTGATAAAGAAAAATCGACGCCAAAACAAAAAATAGCAGCATCGGAAGTTGTAAATCGTCCGAACCAAGAGCAAATAAATACAAAACAAATTTCGCATTCGCAAGATATAAAGAGCATATGGTCAGCACCACAACAAAAAACTGTGACACCTCAGCAAGAAATGAGTGTGACTCAGGACGAAATTTTTTCTTTGCGTATGCAGGATAAATTTGATTTTTGTAAAGCAAAGTTGAGTAGTATTAAGTATGAAATCCTGCATGAAAAATGGGATGAGCACGGCTCTAATTTCGTTATTAAAGACGTCGAAAATGGATTTAAAATCACTAATACTGTTTCTGAAACTTGGGCTAAAATGTTTAAACTGATTAAAGAAGGCGAACGTAAAAAGACCCCGGCTGCAGAAGTTTTAAAATCTGTTATTGCGTTGGCAAAAAAGAAAGAGAAATATACCCCAGCATTTTATAAGTTATTTGTAGCTAAGGAACGGAGTGAAAAAAACAATAATTTTCTTAAAAATAAGATTATTTCCCTAGAAACAGAAATGTCATCTTTAGATAGCCAGCCCCCGCGCTTTTTTTATCAGCCTGAGAGTGTGTTTGAAAGAGCAATGAGCCTATTTGAAATAGATGATAAAGGAAGTCTTTCACGGCTCAGTGAATCTCAAGCAAAATTAGAAAAGGCCTATCGCGAAAATGATTTATCTACGGTAAGTTATCAAATGATATGCATCGACAGTACTTATAATGCTTGTCTTAGGCAGTCACTGCGAAACGTGGCTTACAAAGGAAGTGTATCCGACGTTATTTTTCTTTTACAGAGAATAGATGCTTATTCTAAAGAAAAGAAAATTTGGCTTGAGCCTAATGCGCTGGAAGAAGCGATTAGCAACTGTGAGCGAGGGCGAACACAACATGGTGGGGGAAGCCATCAAGAGTGTTTAGCCATTTTAACAAAATTCAAAGATAGAATTAGCCGCAAAAAAACTATGATTAACAATGACTACGGTCGGCACTCGATGCGAATCTAATCTTCCTGTTTGCCGTTCTGAGCGAGTTTTAGTAACGATTTTTTTAACTGCTCATTCGTCATTGCGCCCGCGCAATCTTTTATAAGATTGCTGCTGGTGCCTGACATTTCAAGTTGGTTTTTTTTCACTTTAGGTGGAGTCGACTTGAGTGGCACTACTTGAAGTTTAACTTTCGAAATAGGTGTCAAAGTAGATTCATTGTTGAGAGCAGAAACAAGGTGCTGCTGTAAATACCGTAATTGGGTCCCCCAGATCGCGCTATCCGTTTGAATGGATATCTGTCCGTTCTCGATATTCGCCACTAAACAATGTTCCCACAGCGATTTTGGCATTGACTGTGCTAAAATGTCATTAGCTTTTTGAATTAATATCACTTTTTTACAAAGTTCGGCTAATATACCGCCTTGCTGTATCAGCTTGGAAACTGGGCTAGGATCCTTTTCTTGTGGTTGACTAGTTTGCATTTCAGCCAATCTATGAGAAAATCCGGTCAGGACTATGACTAATCATATGAATCATAAAAGAAGCGGCCATGTTAAACAAGATATTTAGAAAAATTATCGGTACTCGAAACGATCGTATCTTACGCGGTTATGCCCGCGGAGTCGAAAAAATTAATGCACTTGAGCCAGACATGCAAAAACTTTCCGATGTTGAATTGCGTGCAAAGACTGATGAATTTAAGCAGCGTATCCAAGAAAAAGGCGAAAGTCTAAATAGCGTATTACCGGAAGCTTTCGCGGTGGTGCGTGAGGCGAGTAAGCGAACTTTGAGATTGCGACATTTTGACGTGCAATTATTAGGTGGCATGGTCTTACATTATGGCAAAATTGCGGAAATGCGCACGGGTGAAGGTAAAACTTTAACGGCAACTTTGGCAGCTTATTTAAATGCACTAGCTGGAAAGGGCGTGCATATTGTTACGGTAAATGATTATCTTGCAAAACGTGACGCGGAGTGGATGCAACCGATTTATAATTTTTTAGGTTTAACAGTCGGCGTAAATTTAACGGGAATGGAGTCGCCAGCCAAACAAGCAGCATATGCTGCAGATATTACCTTTGGTACCAATAACGAATTTGGTTTCGATTATTTGCGCGACAATATGGTTTTTCGTTTAGAGCAACGCGTTCAGCGTCCTTTATTTTATGCGATCGTCGATGAAGTGGATTCAATTTTAATTGACGAAGCGCGTACGCCATTAATTATTTCCGGACAAGCTGAAGAATCTTCTGATCTTTACGTAAAAATAAATAAATTAATTCCATTGTTGAAAAGACAAATTATGGAAGAGGGTCAAAAAGAAGATGAGGTTCTACCAGAAAAACGCGGTGATTATTATTTAGATGAGAAAAATCGCCAAGCATTTTTAACAGAGCAAGGACATCAGCTTATTGAAAAAATGCTGCTGAAAGAAGGCATCATGAAAGCGGGTGATAGTTTATATGACCTCGCTAATATCAGTACCATGCATTATGTGCAAGCGGCATTACGCGCGAATACGCTTTATCAACGTGATGTACATTACATTGTGAAAGACGATGAAATTTTAATTGTTGATGAACATACTGGCCGTTTGATGCCAGGACGTCGTTGGTCTGAAGGATTACATCAAGCGGTCGAAGCCAAAGAAGGCGTAAAAATACAGCTAGAAAATCAGACTCTCGCTACCATTACCTTCCAAAATTATTTCCGTTTATATGAAAAATTATCGGGGATGACAGGAACTGCAGATACCGAGGCATTCGAATTACAAAAAATTTATGGCTTAGAAGTTATTATTGTCCCGACTAATAAACCTATGATCCGCAAAGATGAACCGGATCGCGTTTATTTAACCACGAAAGGAAAATATGCGGCAATTATCGATGAAATTAAAATATTGCACGAGAAAGGTCAGCCTATTTTAGTCGGTACAGCATCGATCGAAGCATCTGAATTGGTAGCTAATTTATTAAATAAAGAAAAAATTCCGCATGAAGTATTGAATGCAAAACAACATGAACGCGAAGCTAAAATTATCGCACAAGCGGGGCGTCCTGGAGCAGTGACGATTGCAACCAATATGGCGGGTCGTGGTACCGATATCGTATTAGGCGGAAATATTGAAGCAGAAATTTCATCGCTAGAAAACGCGAGTGAAGATGAAATTGCTAAATTACGGGCGGAATGGCGCGAACATCACGACCAAGTTTTGCAAGCGGGTGGTTTGCATGTGTTAGGCACCGAGCGCAATGAAGCGCGCCGCATCGATAACCAGTTACGCGGCCGCTCAGGTCGACAAGGCGATGCGGGATCATCACAATTTTATTTGTCGTTGGAAGATAATTTGTTGCGAATTTTTGCCTCTGATCGTATGTCGAACATGATGCGTCGTTTAGGTGTGACAGAAACTGATGTGATCGAAAGTAAAATGGTGAGTCGCGCTATTGAGAACGCACAAAAACGCGTTGAAGGTTATAACTTCGATATTCGTAAAAATTTATTGGAATATGACGACGTCGCAAACGATCAACGTAAAGTGATTTATCAACAGCGATTCGAGCTATTAAAAGCTGACGAAATTTCAAATACGATTAAAGAACTGCGTGCCGAAGCTTTAACAGACATGATTCAACAATATATTCCGCCGCAAAGTTTAGAAGAACAATGGAATATTCCTGGTCTTGAGCAGCGTATCGCAGAAGATTTTGGGATTCATCTAGATATTACAAAATGGTTGGAAGAAGACGAGCATTTACACGAAGAGACTTTACACCAACGAATTTTGGATGAGGTTGATCAACAATATCAAGTAAAAGAACAGCAATCGGATGTTAATTCTCTGCGTGACGCAGAAAAAATGATTATGTTGCAAGTATTGGATAATCATTGGAAAGAACATTTAGCGTCGATGGATCATTTGCGTCAAGGAATTCATTTACGCGGATATGCACAGAAAAATCCGACCCAGGAATTTAAACGTGAATCGTTTGAATTATTTAAAAATATGTTGGGGCGCATTAAATATGAAGTGGTTTCCACTTTAAGTCGCGTAGAATTAGTTGACCCGCAGCGTCTCGAAGAGCCTAAAATGCAAATGCCCATGAATTTAACTTACCGGCATGAGGAAGCAAATTTATTTGCGCCTAATGGCTCAGCGGAAACTGAGAATGCAGCGGAAGTAGAAACAGCAGATCAGCGTCCATTTACCAGAACGGAACCCAAGGTGGGACGGAATGAACTCTGTCCTTGTGGTAGTGGAATCAAATATAAGCAATGTCATGGAAAATTGGGGCAACAATAATGGCAAAAAGACATTATGACGTCGTCTGTGGAATTGTCAGCGACCAGGATAAACAAGTATTAGTAACCCTCCGTAATGCGCAGCAAGAGCATGGTGGATTATGGGAATTTCCCGGTGGGAAAGTTGAGCCAGGTGAAGATTTTGAAAATGCGTTGTCGCGAGAATTGGCCGAAGAAGTTGGAATTTCTGTTACTGAGGCTGAATCTTGGATGCGAATCCATCATGAATATCCGCAATATCATGTGACTTTACATGTATGGAAAGTTTTACGCTATGAAGGCGAACCCAGTAGTTTAGAAGATCAAGATGTCTGTTGGGTTGAGATCGAGGATTTAGCGAATTTAAATTTTCCAGCTGCGAATAATGCGATTGTAGATGCATTAGTGCAGGAAAATAGTTAGGACGGGGGTGATGCGTCGCCGCTTCTCTCTTAACGTGCTTTAAATGCGGCAGCAACTCAATAAAAACGGCAAACTCTCTTCTAAAACATGCCAATTATTAACGGGGTCGTTAGTTAAAGATTTAAAGCGAATTGATAATCGATGCTTGCCGACACTTATTTCAGGGTAAACACTAAATTCCGTTTTCACGATAATCCTCACCATTTGCCACTGTAAACTCGGGTCCATCGTTTGTTGATAAAACACATTATTTGCAGTTACATTTTGCGTGGGACTACTATCGCGGGTTAAACTTAAAATCGTTGAAATTATTTCTTCTAACAAAGCAAAACCTTGTATCCATTCATTTAAATCATTCGCGCGTTTAGAATCTGGTTGGTGTAACCAAAGTGCAAATGCAGGAACATTAAAGTTACAAACACCGGCCGGATTATAGAGTTGTAAGCGAATCTGTTTTAAAAAAGGATGTTGACGTAAAGTTTCTCCCATTTTTGTGGCGTTATTGTGATGTAAGGCATCAATCAAACGATCGAGATTATGCAAAATTTCATGCAACTTTTGCCTATCAACTTGTGGTGCTTGTTCTAATTGAGATAATGCAGCTGCTTGTTGGGTCAGTGTTTGCAAAAGTTTAGTTTTAAGATCGGGGCGATCAGCCACATCCACTATTTTTAACAAAGTTTCTACGGCTAAACGGCTACCGTGAGAGGAGGAATCTTTTAAATGATAATGTAAGGCCGTGAATAATTGTTCTAAGCGCAGGCAAAGTCGAATATGTTCATTTAAAGGTTGTTCATAGGTGATGAGAGTTGTGTCCATATGCCTAACTTTATTCCAGTAAAGTTTGGTCATCATAACATGAAGGCCAGTCCAGTTGTAGGGTAATTCAGCCTATTTATCTATACGGGACTGTGGCGCATTATTAATTTGATTAATGACTTTTTTGGATAATTGCGTGTAATACCGATGAAGTTTGCTTACCTGGTGTCGTAATTTTTTTAAATCCCCGTCATTAGTAATCACATCGTCAGCATATTTAAGGCGTTCTTCTCGAGGTAATTGCGCTTTAATGATATTTTTTATGTTTTCCGCACTGCGCGCATCGCGTTTTTGCGCACGCTCTAGTTGATATTCTTCGGGCGCATCGACCACTAAAATTCGGTCGAAGAATTGGATAGCATTGACTTCAACGAGCAAGGGAACTAAGGAAATGCAATATGCGCCTTCAGTCATTTCCAGAGCGTGTTGCATTGCTACGATGATGGGAGGATGCAACGCTTGTTCTAACCAGAGTCTTTCATCTTCATTAGAAAATACGATTTCTCTCAATGCGGCCCGGTTCAGTTGTCCTTCCTCATCTAAAATATTTTTGCCGAAATGATCTACGATAAGATTAAACCCCTCGGTGCCTGGTTGTGTAATTTCCCGTGAGATTTGATCTGTATCAATAATTCGGACTCCATGTTTCGCAAACATTTTTGCAACGGTGGATTTCCCACTGCCAATTCCACCTGTTAAGCCTATTTTCAACATTAGTTACTCATCCTTAAATATTGAATAATAAAAGGGCCTGTCAACATGGTAATCCACGCTGCAGCCGCAATAAAAGGGCCAAATGGTAAGGGGCGTTGCCAAGACCAGCGGCGTCCTAAGAGTAAAATAATACTCAGTATAGCGCCAACTACTATAGCGAGCAAAAGGGTATTAAACATCACATTAATTCCAAACCACGCGCCGACCATGGCGATCATTTTGAAATCGCCATGGCCCATTCCTTGTTTATGACGTAAATGTAAAAAAATCCAAGCGGATAACCATAAAATTAAATATCCCACTACTGCGCCCCAAACGGCATTTCCGAGTGAGGTAAATAAATGGAAAGTATTAAATATTAATCCAATCCATAAAATGGAAATAGTTATAATATCGGGAAGAATTTGGTGATTTAAATCAATGAAGGCAAGCGTAATTAAAACATATGTGAAAAGCAAACACCCTAACATTTGCCAGGTTGGTCCAAATGCCCAAACAACCAAAATGGATAATATGCAGCTTAAGAGTTCAATTCCAGGGTAAAGCAAAGAAATATGCCGTTTACAAGAGGCGCATTTACCACGCAACCAAAGATAACTAAAAAGTGGAATATTGTGATAAAACTTAAGTGGTTTTTTACAATGTGGGCAGTGTGAACGGGGCAGTGCGAGAGAAAAAGGCATCGATTCTGCTTGCGATTTTAATCCCAAGTATTCGCGACATTCTGCTTGCCATTGTTGTTGTAATATTTTGGGATAGCGATCAATGACCACCATCAAAAAGCTACCTATAATGAGCCCGATAATGGCAACGGCGATATACATATAAATTAGATTCATACTCACCTAAGTCTCCCGCTTAATTATAAGAATTCAGGCCTAAATTGAGCATAGGCAGATATAACCCAGTGATCACTACGCCAATGATAATGGCTAATGATACCATAATTAGGGGGCCAGACAGCTTAATGAGCTGTAAGAACCTTTCTTTTAAGTGCTTTTCAGTTTGGATAGCGATCTTTTCGAGCATGTCTGCGAGCCTGCCGCCATTTTCGCCGATTAAAATGAGTTGTAAGAAAACCGGTGAAAAAAGTTGGGTTTGCTTCAGGCTTTCATGTAGCGATTTTCCGAGTGCGAGCTCTGCATAGGAAAGACGAAGATTTTCTTGTAAATAAAAATTGCTGACTGCATTATTTGCTATGCTAAAAGCTTGCAATAATGGGATATAAGTCTGACATGCAAGCATCATAATATTACTCCAATTCGACAGAGCGGCGGTTTTTACGAATTGTTTGATTATAGGAAGCTGGATAACAAGACGATCTGTAATTTGTTTGCCTTTTTTCGATTTAATCATTATTCTGAGACTGCTCAATAAGACAATATTTCCAAGCAAAAACACTCCACTATTTTTTTGCAACCAATGACTTATGGTTAAAATAAATATTGTTAAAGGTGGCAGCCGTGCGCCGAGCTCATTAAAAAAATCCTGATATTGTGGCAATATAAATATTCCCATGGCAAGCAGCATGCAAATTAACATACTTACCAAAAAAATCGGATACGAAACTGTTTTTTTAATTTGAGTTTTAATTTCAAGTCGATTTTCAATGTGGGCTGCTAATTTAAATAAAACAAATCCGAGTTGGGCTGTCGCTTCGCCAGCTTGAATAAAAGCTCTATATTGATCAGAAAAGTGCTGAGGAAAAATCTGCATAGCGGATGATAGATTCAATCCTGCTCGTATTTGTTTCTGCAAATCTTGAATAATTTTTTGTGCGGACGGGTTATTTTCAACTTCAGTGAGTATCGATAATGCTTGATCCAGAGGAATTTTAGCTTCGAGCAATAAAGCCAACTGGTAGCTGAACCGATAAATCCATATTGGTTTGATTTTATTTCGTGTAAACCAAGATTGCCGTATTCGTAATGGGATCAATTTTTGTCGTTGTAATAAAAGTAAAAGTTGGTCACGACTCGTGGCATGAAAGTTGTTCTCTATAATGCTTCCACTTTCATTTATATATTTACAATAAAATAAACTCATGGTTTTATCCTATTACGCGAAATATTTCCGACACACTTGTTATTCCTTGTTGCACTTTAGCAAATCCAGCTTGTTTTAGCGGGATAAATTGAGTTTGCATTTTAATAAAAGCGGGATGCTTGTATTTGAGTAACATTAATTTTGTCTCGTCCGTTATGGGAAATAATTCATAAACACCTGTCCGTTGATGATATCCATCATGGCATTGCTCACATTGGTTCGCAATATAGTGATTATTCGTTCTTACATCTAACATTTTACAATGCGAGCAGAGTTTGCGAACTAAACGTTGTGCTAAAATTAATAACAAAGAATTGGCTAAATCTTCTATGTTAACGCCTAGCATTTTTAAACGCGTCAGCGTTTCTAATGCATCGTTAGTATGTAAAGTTGCAAATACGAGATGTCCGGTTTGTGCAGCACGCATGGCTAAATCCGCTGTCTCAGAATCACGAATTTCTCCAATCATAATTACGTCGGGATCTTGACGCAGTAATGCTCGTAACGCGTGACTGAAATCCAAACCAATTTTGTGATTTACGTTTAATTGATTAATTCCAGATATCGCAATTTCAACTGGATCTTCAATGGTTGAGATATTACGTGTAGTAGAATTCAATAGAGATAATGCAGCATACAAGGTTGTGGTTTTACCGCTACCCGTTGGTCCCGTTATTAAAATTAAACCTTGTGGTTTATGAATTGCAGATAAGAAAGTTGCCTGTTCGATCGTGTTCATACCGAGTTCTGCAATTGAAAACAGTGCGGAATGTGACGGTAACAAACGTGCAACTATTTTTTCTCCGAAGATGGTGGGGCAAGTACTGATCCTGAAATCACAATGTATTTGTTGATCTGTGACAATTTCGAAGCGACCATCTTGTGGTATTCTTTTTTCAGCTATATCCAACTTCGCTCTTATTTTAATGTGCGCAATTAAAGTGGGGATAATAAAAATGGGAGCTCGACAGATTTCAGATAAAATTCCATCAATTCGAAAACGTATTCTCAAGTGCTCTCGATGTGGTTCAAAATGAATATCCGAAACGTTACGTACAATTGCATCGTTAAATGTGTGTTGAATGAATTCAGTTACAAATGATAAATGATTTTCAGATATTTGCAGATTTTGCATTTTTTGATAATAAATCTGACTAAGAGAAAGTGTTGCTGTCCGCATTAATTAGCATATCCAGCAGCAACGCCTCCACCTCCACTGTGCCAAATTAATTTTTCTTGGTGAATCTCTGGTGTTAACGAGTAGCTATCGTGAGATGTAATTCCGAATTTCTCGGTAGGAGTCACGGTAATTCCCCCATTCGCTACTTTAATATTGTCAATTAAACCTGAGCCGTCACCCTTATTCAGTGCTTGTGGGATGCCATTTTTTCCGGCATCACATTCATCCAGATGACCGGTAATTTCAAAACATTCCTCTATGCCGATACGATACGGTATCGCAGCTTCGACGACTTCAGTGTAATGTGCTCTTCGTGTATAAATTTGGTAAGAAGGAACGGCAATTGCAATCAGAATTCCAATGATGGCAATGACGACCATAAGTTCCAATAAACTAAATCCGGCATAAAAAAGTCTTTTCATATCGTAAAATCCTGCTGATGATGGAGTATTTTTATAGGACAATTTAGTTTGCGTTGCAATACCGTAGTGGCATTGATAAAGAGACCTGATCAATGTATATTTGCCAGTCGACTTTACATCTTTTCTGAGCCCCTTCTCAGCCGATGTAGCTCAGTTGGTAGAGCAACTGATTCGTAATCAGTAGGTCCGCAGTTCGATTCTGCGCATCGGCACCAAAGACATCAATAAATTCAATGCGTTATGCGACATACAATAGAGTTACTCAGTTTTCATGTGCCTATTCTGTGCCAAAATCTAATTCAGTCTTGATGCCACATCTTTATGATCACTAGATAAATGTGCCGCCTACCCAATTCTTGACTACCTGCATCCCAAAATCACAGCTTAGCATTAGTGCCGAAGCGGCATTTTGGTTTAAAATTCTGTCCATTAGAAAAGAAGCAGAGATCACATTTATCATAGGATTTTAATCATGTTATACCAAGAATTATTAAAAAATCCCCATTTGGCGATTACATCTTTCCAAAATCAAGCAGAATTTAGATTTTTCGAGCCAGAAAAAAAAGCCGAATTAGCATTAACTCATCCGACACTTATGCTTGCCATTATTGCCGAATCAACCCTATCCGAAGCAGACAAAAGTGCAATTTTTCATCCTATCAAAGATAAAAATAATGTATTTGGTAAATTTCGTTATGCAACGGCAGCCTATTTATCTGCACAAACAAATGAAGCGGTTGCTTTAGCGCTTTTTTCTAAACCAGAATTATTTGCAACATTAAATGATTCACAAAAAGCAGAACTTGGCGTGATCTACCCTAAGCTCGGTGCTTTAATGTTAGCATCCAATACATTTGCTGAATTAAATAAAAAGGCTCGTTCTTATTTTGTAGTTTGCTCTACCCTCGATCGCGATGAAAAATCTCCTAATCTCTTAGGTCCGATGAATGCGATAGAGCGTGATGCTTTGGCTGAAGTCATTTTTAAAAATCCGCATTTGCGCGAAAATATTTATCCTGCCGCACGACTTTTTTTAGTATCTCGACTCATTAAAATGGGTAAATATGAATTTTCATCACATAATTCAGAATATCTTGAAGCATTAGCTCGTGATCTTCCGCTTGAATTCAATAAATTAGGAATATGGTTATATGACATTGTAGCCAATTTAAGCTTCTGTGATTATATAGGAAGGTTTACCTCTGATGTTTTGCGAACTGCGCTCGGTCAAGTACCTCTTTTCACCGCTGATGAGGAAAGAATTTATCAGGATCTGCCTCCAAATAATTCCCATGATATCCAAACTGAGGCTTTGGCCTATGCCATTATCACAGATGAACGGTTTGTAACTGGATTTGAAATTCCACATTATTCTGATCATCCTTATGCGCAATTAACCCTTGAGCATCGATTTAAACTTGCGATGAAGTACCCGCGTATTTGTCAGGAAATTTATATTAACCAGAATGCTGTTTATCGGCAATTCAGTCCCGAACAAAAATCCTTATTGGTGGCGCAGCATCCGGATTTTATGTTGCTACTGATTAATTCTGCTGATTCAATGACAGAAGACGAGAAAAAAGCAATTTTTTCGTGTTTTTCTTCAAAAAAGTTAAAATATCTTCGGTCTTTTCCCGCGGTAGAGTTAACTCAACACTCCGGTGCTTTTTATGCAGTTCAAGATAATACAGAGCTTGTATTTGCTCTTCACAATAGGGCTGATTTATTTAATTGTTTTTCTGATTGGGACAAAATTGATCTGGCTTTGAAACACCCCGCGCTTGCATTTAAAATGCTAGAAAATGGTGATCTGGAAAATTGGCATAAAAGCTCATTATCAGGGTTTGTAACGCCCCACCTATTAAATCCCAGTCAACAAAAACTTCAATGGTGGCAAGTTGGAACCATGCGAGAAGAAGACCGTAACCGAATGACATTACTCATTTATAAAAGTCCCTTGTTTTTAAACTTATATCCAATTACGCAAATTTTACTGCTTGCCCGACTTAAAAATATGTTGCAATCAGGAGTTATTCAATCGACTGATTTAGACACAAACTCACTACAAGAAATTGATTCAGCTTATTCTTTATCAATTAAGTATGACGGAATTAATTTTTGGTTGTTCTCCATTGCAGATGCGAGTAGTGGAGCAAATTATTGGAGAATGTTTGAAGATGTATTGCGAGATGCTAAAGGTATTTCAGTAGAGTTTCATACAGGAAATGGTAGCCGCATTCAAAAAACAAATCCTCAATATGCAGTACAAGCTGAAGCACTGGCATATGCATTAGTCGCTGACCCACGATTTATTAATGGCCTTAAACATGAAACTGTACCTAATCATTATCGGGGTGTATTGAAAACTGATTACCGCGTTGTACTTGCGAAACTTTATCTCCGTGTTGCGTTATTAGTGTTGCAGCAAGGTGTTCATCAAGGAATTATTCCCTTAAAATTGGACCAATGGGAAGAGATTATTTCAACGCATCAGACCTGTAAAGAAATGGGTCCCTATGTTACTTATTATGAAGTACTCAAAAAGGAAGTAGCTGCAGAAAGACATTCTGATGTGGGTTTATTATGCCTCTTATATGACAAAGGTATTTCTATTTTTACAAAGAAATCAGAATCTAAAAAAACCGAAGAAAAACCGGAAGAGGAGAAGTCAGAATCTAAAAAACCCGAGAAAAAACCGGAAAAGGTTGTCCCCCGTTTAAAAACACTAGCACTGCAGTTAACGTTAAATCGCCAATTACCTTATCAAAATGCTGTACCGGCTGAAATTGAAGAAGAAGTGATGCAATTTTCTCAATATAGCCGGTCGTTTCGAAATTGGTTTTAATTCATTAGAATTTAGATAGTTTTTATATCAGTATATCTATAAGTACCAAGGATGGTTATACCGTGATAAAGTGGAATAGTTCGAATTATCTCAATATTCATTCTCAATCTTTATTTTAATCTTTAAATTTTATCTTTTTTATTTTATTGGATCTTATTATTTTTTTTATAGTAATTTTTTGGTTTAAACGAATAAGAGAAATAAATGTATAGTAATGATAAAAACCCTGATTTGCGATCCTTTTTATTTAACCCAAGCTGAGGTTGCGGAATTAATTTGTAAAAAACCGCGATGGCTTGAGCGGACCCGTTATGTGGGCGTTGGTCCACCCTTTCGTTATATTGGTAGAACGCTGGTATATGAAAAATCAAAAATTTATAGAATTGGCGTGTATTCGCCGTGACAAATTACATTAGAAAAAATTGTAATAAAAATTTGCACAGTAACTGTATCTAATTCTGAGTTAGATGCTAACTCGACTGCTTCTTGCTTAAATTCAGGACTGTAACATCTGTTACCATTCACAATAGATCCAATACGAAGATCAGGCATCACGTTCGTATTCTAGGGCCCATTAACTATAATTATTTAATCATTGAGAGGTAATTTATGTGTGGAATCCTAGGTGCAATCTCAAAACGGGAAGTCGCCAGCATTTTGTTGGATGGGCTACAACACCTTGAATATCGAGGATATGATTCCTCTGGCATGGTCACTATTGACTCTAATCAGTTTTATCGTTATCGCGCTGTAGGTAAAGTCAGTGAATTGGGAAAATTATTACAGCTAAAACCGCTTCCAGGACACATTGGTATCGCTCATACGCGATGGGCTACGCATGGCAAACCTAGTGAATGTAATGCGCATCCTCATATCGCAGGGAATGAAATTGCTTTAGTACACAATGGGATCATTGAAAATCATGAAAATCTGCGGTCGCAATTATTAGCAGCGCAATGTGAACTGACGTCAGAAACGGATTCCGAATTGGCCGCGCATTTAGTTTATTTACATATTCAATCTGGACACGATCTTTTGAATGCAGTTCTTTTGGCCGCGGCTGAATTGGAAGGTACTTATTCTTTCGGTTTTATTCGACGTTCTGAACCACTGCATATCATTGCGCTATGTCGAGGCAGTCCTTTAGTGATCGGTCTGGGTCGGCAAGAAAATTTTGTTGCTTCAGATTCTACGGCGCTCTTATCAGTGGCGGATCGCTTTATTTATTTGGAAGATGGTGATGTTGCTGATATTCACTACGATCGAGTTAAAATTCACGACATGCGGGGTGAACCGGTAAAGCGTCCAATTATTCTTCCTACGATTAAACAAGAAATGATAAGCAAAGCTGGATATCCTCATTTTATGTTGAAGGAAATTTTCGAGCAGCCCGAGGCAATATTATCCACGCTAGAAAGTTGTCTCTCATCAGAAAAAATACTTCCAGAAGCTTTTGGCGTTAATGCCCCGGAGATTTTCAAACAAATAGAACGCGTGCAATTTGTTGCTTGTGGTACCAGTTTTCATGCAGCCTTGGTGGGAAAATATTGGTTGGAAGCCATAGCCAAAATTCCTTGCCGAGCTGAAATTGCCAGCGAGTATCGTTATCGACCGCAAATTGTCGAACCCAAAACCTTATTTGTGGTGCTGTCACAATCTGGTGAAACAGCAGATACTTTGGCTGCCTTACGCATGGCTAAGGATGCAGGATATGTTGCCACGTTGGGGATTTGCAATGTACCCAGTAGTTCGATAGTTCGAGAATGTGATCTGGTTTTATTGACGAAAGCAGGTGTAGAGATTGGAGTCGCTTCTACCAAAGCATTTACCGCGCAATTGACAGCATTATTTATTTTAACCTTGATTTTGGGTGCCGAACGAGGTGTCAAACCCGAGTTAATAAGGTCTTGGATACAATTATTACGGGAATTGCCGGGAAAATGCCAAGATGCGTTATCACTCGATGCTGTTATCAAAAAGGAAGCCACAAATTTAGCTACTAAAGAAAATGCTTTATTTCTCGGGCGTGGTAGTCAATTTTTCATCGCTATGGAAGGGGCGTTAAAACTAAAAGAAATTTCTTATTTGCACGCGGAAGCTTGTCCGGCAGGAGAGCTAAAACACGGTCCTATTGCTTTAATTGATAATGAAATGTCGATAATTATGTTAGCGCCTGCAGATGAATTAATTACGAAGTTAAAATCCAATTTAGAGGAAATTCTTGCGCGGAGTGGAAAGTTGCTGATTTTTGCCGATAAAAAATCGAATATCCAAAATAGCACACAAGTTCGCGTGATTGAGATGCCAGAGATCGATAAATATTTAGCGCCCATTATTTATGCGATCCCCATGCAATTATTAGCATATCATGTTGCAGTAATTAGAGGCACAGACGTGGATCAACCGCGTAATTTAGCTAAATCAGTAACCGTAGAATAGGGATAGGAGTTGAAGATGGAGCTTACAGTGGTAATATTGGCAGCGGGACTGGGACAACGCATGCATTCCACCCTTCCAAAAGTATTGCACCGCCTAGGTGGAAAAGCCCTGTTAGAACATGTAGTAGAAAAAGTAAAACAATTAAATGCAGAATTACAGCCATTAGTTATTTATAGCCATGTTGGAGAAGAAGTTCAGCAACTCTTATCGCATTTAAACGTAAAATGGATTTTGCAATCTGAGCAACTCGGTACTGGACACGCTTTACAGCAAGCATTACCCCATATTTACACCAGAAGCCCAGTTTTGGTTCTATCTGGCGATGTACCATTAATTTCGGCGGAAACATTAAAAAAACTCGTTACCACTACGCCTTCAAACGCATTCGGAATAGTAACCTGTCAGATGACTCATCCCTCTGGCTTAGGCCGTATTTTACGCGACGCACAAGGAAATATTTGTGAAATAATAGAGGAGCGTGATGCAGATAAAAACCAGTTGGCCATTCAAGAAATTAATTCCGGTATTTATTTAATTCCTATTGATTTCCTCAAAAAATATTTACCCACCGTAAAAAATCAGAATAAAAGCAATGAATATTATTTAACGGATTTAATTAGCTTGGCTGTCCAACAAAAAATGATTATTCACAGTATTCAACCTGAAGTTTGGCAAGAGGTTTTAGGGGTTAATAATTGTGGGCAGTTAGCGCAATTAGAACGTTTTTATCAACATAGTTGCGCAGAAAAATTAATGCAACGCGGGGTCACATTTTATGATCCGGCGCGTTTTGATGTGCGAGGGGAATTGGAAGTCGGAAACGATGTGATTATTGACGTTAATGTCATCATCGAGGGAAGGGTTAAAATTGGTAATAATTGTTTTATTGGATCGAATACCGTATTACGTAATGTGACTCTTGCAGATGACGTTGTGATTAAACCCAATAGCGTAATTGAAGGCGCAATTATTGCAGAAAATTGTATTATTGGACCATTTACAAGAATTCGGCCCGAAACTCGACTAGCATCCAATACGCATATTGGCAATTTTGTTGAAATAAAAAATAGTGAAATTAACACAGAAACTAAAATAAATCATTTATCCTATGTGGGTGATAGTGAAGTGGGGAAAAATGTAAATATTGGTGCGGGTACAATTACTTGTAATTATGATGGCATTAATAAGTATCGCACGATTATTGATGATGACGCTTTTATAGGCTCAAATACCGCTTTAGTCGCACCTGTTAAAATTGGGGAAGCGTCAACGATTGGCGCAGGATCAACGATCACGAAAGATGTGCCGCCGCACCAACTAGCTTTAGGCCGAGCACATCAAACAATTATCAAAGACTGGCAACGACCAGAAAAGAAAGCAAGCGAATAATTATTTGAAAATTGCTTCCACCACTTGAGCTAATTCGTGCACGCATGCATTGACTTGGGTTGCGTTGGGACCTTCAACCATTACCCGCACCAAATTTTGGGTACCGGAACGACGCACTAACACGCGGCCTTTTTTTCCTAGCTTTTTTTCCGCGGTTTTAATTGCTTGTTGCAATTCTGGGGATTGGTTTGGATCAATGTTCGAAGTGACTTCGATATTAATTAATTCTTGTGGATATTTTTTTAATCCATTTAATTGCAACAACGACTGATTTTGTTCACACATCACGGACAAAACTTGTAATGCTGTGATAATGCCATCACCCGAAGTCGTTTGACCAGAGCAGATAACATGGCCACAGGTTTCGCCGCCGATCGTCCATTTACGCTTATTGAGTTCGGCAGTAACATAATGATCTCCTACCGGTGTGCGCACTAGCTCTACACCAAAATTATTTAAGGCTTCTTCCAATCCTAAATTCGTCATCAAGGTACCCACTACACCGCCTTTCATTTTATTTAAATTCAAGAGATGTTTGACAATAATATATAATATTTGATCGCCATCCAGCAGATTACCGCGGTGATCTGACATGATAACGCGATCGCCATCGCCATCGAAAGCAATGCCAATGTTTGCATTGGATTGCAAAACGGTATTTCGCATGAGTTCTGGCGAGGTGGCGCCGCAATTTAAATTAATATTTAAACCATCAGGTTCAGCGCCAATGGCAATAACTTTTGCCCCAAGCTCACGAAAAATAGTGGGTGCGATGTAATACGTTGCACCGTTGGCACAATCAACCACGATTTTTAAATTATTCAGTTTAATTAAAGGAACTGTGCTTTTACAAAATTCAATATATCGTCCAGGAGCATCGACAATTTGAGTCATTTTGCCCAATCGTGCAGGATCAACCATGATCATGGGCTGGTCGATTTCTTCTTCGATAGCAGCTTCAAATTCGGATGATAATTTATTTCCGTCATAGGAAAAAAATTTAATTCCGTTGTCATCAAAAGGGTTATGGGAAGCACTAATCACAATTCCAGCGTCAGCACGTAAAGTTCGAGTTAAATATGCTATGGCAGGGGTTGGGATAAGACCCAATAAAGACGTATCTATTCCCGCCGCGGAAAGGCCAGCTTTTAAAGCCGATTCTAATGAATCCCCTGAGATACGGGTATCTTTTCCAATGATGACTTTTCCATAACCTGAGCGCGCCAAAACTTTTCCAAATGCCCAGCCTAATTTTAAAAAAAATTCAGGTGTAATAGGTAATATACCGACTTTGCCTCGAATCCCATCGGTGCCGAAATATTTGCGCGGTGGTAATTGATCAAATTGCACGTCCATGATTTCAACAACACAATTATTTATTTATCCAATTTTAGTACGGTAAATCTTTTTCTTTACTATTAAGCACGAAATCTTTGAATCAGATCTTCGATGGTTTTTTCAAGCGGCCATTCGTGCTTAAAACCTATTAACCGAATTAGCTTAGTTAAATCAGGTCGACGTTGTTTAATATCCGTTAATTCTTCACCATAAGCTTTTTTATATGGTATATGCTGAATTTTCGAATGGCTATTGGCTTTTTCTCGAATTAATTCTGCTAAATCGTTAATACTAATTTCTTCATCATAACCAATATTGATAATTTCGCCACGGCTCTCGGGCAAGTTTGCTAATAGATTAAGTGCTGTTATGACATCACGGACATCACAGAAAGAGCGAGTTTGTGTTCCATCACCAAATACAGTAATAGGTTCATTGTTGCATGCTTGCTGTATAAATCGAGGAATTACCATTCCATAGCGTCCAGTTTGTCGTGGTCCCACTGTATTAAATAAACGGATCACGGTGACAGGAATCTCTGCTTGGCGGTAATAAGAAAGACCTAACGCTTCATCAGCGATTTTACTCAGTGCATAATTCCAGAGTGGGTGCGCGGAAGATTTAATGAGTAAATCATCTTTTTCACTTAGTTTATGCGAGTCACTATGACCATAGACTGATGATGAGGAAGCGAGAATAACCCGAGGTCTACGATCACTTGTAGATATCGCATGAAGTAATTTTTCACATCCGTGAATGTTAGTCGCTAGGACGTTAATGGGTTCCTTAAGCACACGGTAAACCCCTACAACAGCTGCCATATGATAAATACGATCCGCCCATTCAACGGATTTTTGCAAATTAGGCCAATTTAAAATATTCGCCTTTTCAAAATGAAAGGCATGATTATCTTGAAGTGTTGCTATATTTTCTAATGATCCCGTACTGAGATCGTCTACGACAAGAACCTCATCACCTTTTGCTAAATGATATTCAGCAATATGTGAACCGATAAATCCGCCGCCGCCGGTTACTAAAATACGCATATTAAAGCCTCCACAGAGTAATTCCTGTATCTTTAAAATCTTTAGGATTTAATATTCCTTTTACATCCATTATCAAGCCGTGACGGTGCAGCATTTTTTGAAGTTGTTTTTTTGTAAGAGAGAAATATTCCTGGTGTGCAACTGCCAATATCAACGCATCGAAATCTATTAAATCTTCAAACTGCTGAAGTTCGATACCATATTCGTTTTTTGCGAAATCGTAATCTGCTATAGGGTCATGAACAGCGACTTCTGTGTCGTATGATTTAAGCTCTGCAATCAGCTCAAGTACTCTTGTATCGTGTAAATCAGGACAATTTTCTTTGTATGTCAACCCTAAAACTGCAATCTTGGCTTTTTTTATGGATATACCGAGATGAATCAATTTTTTTATGGTTTTTTCAGCTATAAATTTTGTCATGTAATCATTAACTCGGCGTCCAGCCTGGATTACATCAGGATGATATCCTGCTGCTTCAGCTTTATGGGCCAGATAATAAGAATTAACACCAATACAATGGCCCCCAACTAACCCCGGTTGAAAGGGTAAAAAATTCCATTTGGTTCGCGCAGCTTCAAGCACTTCGAAACTATCCATCCCAATACTATGTAAGATTAATGCGATTTCATTGATAAGAGAAATATTCACATCTCGCTGCGTATTTTCTATCACTTTCGCTGCTTCTGCTATGCGAATATTGGAGACACGATGTACACCAGCTTTTATGACACTGGAATAGACTTCTGCAATGATATTTAAGGTGGGTTCATCGATTGCTGAAATAATTTTAATAATATTTGAAAAAGTATGTTCTTTATCTGCAGGATTAATTCTTTCGGGTGAATAACCCACTGCAAAGTCTTTTCCGCAAACTAAATTAGAAGCTTTTTCAAGAATAGGAATGCATTTTTCTTCGGTTGCGCCAGGATACACAGTGGATTCATAAACGACGACATCACCTTTTTTTAGTTGTTTGCCTATGGTTTTCGAAACTTCAAGTAGTATTGAAAAATCTGGTTGCCGATCACTGGTGACTGGAGTTAATACAGCAACAATATGGAAGTCAGCGTCTTTCAAATCTTCTGGATTTGCTGTGTATTTAATATCCGAATTACTCAATGATTCAGCTGATATCTCCCCATTGGCATCTCGACCCTTTTTGAGTTCTTCAATGCGTGCTGAACTTTTGTCATAGCCAATCACTTTTTGACTTTGACCAAATGCTGTGGCAATGGTCAAACCTACATACCCTAAACCCGTCACAGAGATTTTGCGATTATGTGGCATGTTAAAATATCCTTCCATGCATATATATTAAATTATCCTCCATGAGGTTATATTATAGGACTATTCATGGAAGGATAGCGAGGTGCCTAGATGCATACATGGACAGCGTTAAATATTACCACCCATCGTGTATCAGCTTCTCTTATAACCTTTATCTTTGTCCCATCTGTTATAGACAATAAAACTATTTCATCATCTAACAGTCCACCTCACAAATTTTATAGAGAAATAACCTTGTGAAAATATTATTTATTAATACAGGTCCTTGGGGAACCGGTAGCTTTACTGTGATTAAAGGCATAGCCAAAGAATTTCTTAAATTGGGTCATGAGATAAAAATATTATTTCCAGACGCCAATCTTGAAACAGTTGATAAAGACGAATATTACAAAAATACGGAACTCTATCACATCTGGGAATTTCCCATTAAAAATCAATTTACAAATATTCCAACATTTCCTCTAATGATCACAGATCCTCATCCTCGAAATATAAATCCAATTACTTTTAAAGACCTATCAGACGAACAATTAGCATTATATGAAGATGCGTTAACCGATGAAATTTCCAAATTGGTTGAATCATTTAAACCTGATATTATCGAATGCCATCATATTTGGTATGCAAGCTGGGTATGCCACAAAATGCACCTGGCTTATAGCGTCGTTGCTCATCATAGCGATCAGTTAGGTTTCCGTTATTATCCTAAGATACAACCTCAAGCAATAGAGGGCGCGACAGGAGCAAAAGCTATTTTTGCCATTTCTCCTCTGGTAAAAGGTGAGATCATGAGGCTTTATCATATCGATGAGTCTAAAATTTTCTTAACTGAAAATGGTTATGATAAAGATATTTTTAAACAAACAAAGATAGATAAACAAAAATTGTTTAGAGATCTAAATTTAACAATTCCTCATAATGCTCGTATCGTCAGTTTTGCGGGTAAATTATCTAGAACTAAGGGAATTGATGTGTTGTTGCGTGCGAATAAACTGCTAGATACCACAATGAATATTCATATTATTGTAATGGGAGCGGGCAATCTGGAGCAGATAACTAACAGAATGGAACCCAACTCATTCAGTTTAGCTAACATACATTTTATAGGTCATCAAACACCCGAAATAGTTTCTAATGTGCATAACATTTCTGATGTAGGAGTGATGCCCTCACGCAGCGAAGGATTTGGTATTTCATGCTTGGAAGCTATGGCTTGTGGTTTACCTATGGCGGTCAGCCGTAGCGGCGCGCCGGAAAATTTTGCTGTTGGTAAGATCATTGAAAAAGGGTCACCTGAAGAATTGGCAGCCGCTATCATGGAGATATTAAATCTTACTGAAAATGAATATCAGACATTATCTCAAGAAGCGGTGCAAAAGGCCGAAAAATTTTCATGGGATACCATTGCTAAAAAGCATTTGGCTGTTTATAAGAATATAATCAGGATTAAGCAAGACTGCCTGTAAGAAAATAACTTTATGCTATTTGAGTGTATAAATGGATTTATTATGTTATTAACTAGGATTTTAAAACGTTGCATTACATTCTGCAGTTTATTTATATTATTAATTTTTTGGCATAGTTATTGTTTAGCAGAAGATAATGCTGCGCCAGCGAATGCGAACAATGCAGAAAAAAGTCCAGCTCCATTGACTAAAAAAATAACTGATCCAAAGTCAGTTTATTCTGAAATTAATACGTTAAGATTAAATAAAAAACTTGAGCAAGCGAAATCGTTGGCAATAGCGTATTTAAAAGAGCATCCCGGAGATGCTGATATAATGTTGTTACTAGGCTTGATATATTATCAAAATTCAGAATATGATTTAGCGAAAATTTACTTAAAAAAAGTTCTCGAATCGTCTCCTACGTACTTAGATGCAAAATTAGGATTGATCCGAGTTGCAATAGCGCAAAAGAATTTTAACGAAGCATCTAGACTCATTAAAGAAGCTGTTCAACAAGCTCCTGACAATTTAGAAGTAAAACAACTTCAAATTTTCTATGATAAAGCCGTGAAAGCGCAAGAATCCGCTGAAAAAATTAAGCAAATAGAAGATAAACAGGAAGTAAATTCTGTAAAAAATCCCGCACTGCCGGCTCCCGCAGCAACCGATGCAAAAGCAGTTTATTCTGAAATAAGCGCGTTAAGATTAAATAAGAAAATTAATCAAGCCAAAGCCATGGCGAAAGCTTATTTGCAACAGCATCCAACTGATGTGGATATGATGTTATTATTAGGCTTAATATATTATCAAAATTCAGAGTATGCTTTAGCGAAAATTTACTTTAAAAAAGTTCTCGAATTGTCTCCTACATACTTAGATGCAAAATTAGGATTGATCCGAGTTGAAGTCGCCCAAAAGAATTTTAATGAAGCATCTAGACTCATTAAAGAGGTTGTTCAACAAGCTCCTGACAATTTAGAAGTAAAACAAATTCAAATTTTCTATGATAAAGCAGTGAGAGGGCAAGAACCCACTGAAAAAATTAAAAAAGAAGATAAACAGGAAGGAAATTCTGTAAAAAATCCTGCACTGCCGGTTTCAGCAGCAGTTGATGCAAAAGCAGTTTATTCTAAAATAAGCGCATTAAGATTAAATAAGAAAATTGATCAAGCCAAAGTCTTGGCAAAAGCTTATTTACAACAGCATCCAACTGATCTAGATATGATGTTGTTATTAGGCTTAATATATTATCAAAATTCAGAATATGATTTAGCGAAAATTTACTTTAAAAAAGTTCTCAAATTGTCTCCTACGTACTTAGATGCAAAATTGGGATTGATCCGAGTTGAAATCGCCCAAAAGAATTTTAATGAAGCATCTACGCTCATTAAAGAGGTTGTTCAGCAAGCTCCTGACAATTTAGAAGTAAAACAAATTCAGAGTTCTTATGCTAACGCTGCTAAAGCTCAAGAACCTATTGTGAAACAGAATTATTATAAAAAAATTAAAGCGTTAAGAGATAAACATCAATTAAATGCTGCAAAAGAACTCGCATTGAAATATTTGAAAAAAAATCCTAATGATGCAGATGTCATGTTACTGTTAGGATTAATCTACTATCAGCAATCATATTTTTCTAAAGCCGAAGTTTATTTTACAAGAGTTCTCAAAAAAACACCGCGTTATTTAGATGCTAAATTGGGTCTAATACGAGTTAAGATGGTCCAAAAAAAATTTAAAGACGCCGCCAATTTAATTAAACAAGCTATCCAACAAGACCCGAAAAATCTAGAGGTTAGAAAGCTACAAATTTCTTATAAAAAAGCCACGAATACAAACCAAGGTGCAAAAACTCAAAAAATTAATTACAAACTTCTTTTAATTAATCGGGAAATTGAAAAAAATAATCTCACTGCTGCATTGATGATGATCAATAAACGCTTGCATTGGTCACCTATGGATCCAGATCTTCTTCTTGCAAAAGCGAAGATACTATTTAAATATCATTTATACGGAAAAGCTGGATATTTAAGTAGGAAAGTGCTCGATATTGATCTGAATAATAAGGCCGCAAAAGAAGTTTTATCGAATATCAAGGAAATCAATCCGCATATGCTTTATGGAGTAAATGAGATTGGCATAGCGAGTATTAACGAGTATGTTTCTGATCTACGGGCTAATTGGGATTACTCTACGATATATTATTCAAGAGAAACTTCTGCCGGAAGGTTTTTTACTCGAGTTAACTATGCTTATAGATTTAAAACAGGAGCATACCAACCTGAATTAGAATTTTCTCCTGTATTGAATCAATATCTCTCTTTAGAACTCCGGGGAAATTATGGAACTAATCCGGTGATATTTCCTAGATTTACTGTTAATGGCGAAGCGTATTTGGATATACCCAAAGTCCTAAATATTTCCTTCGGAGAATTGTATGCTTTTATTATAAAAGAAACTTCTTATAAAAAATATACAGGTTCAGTGAGCAAAAGTTTTGAAAAATATTGGCTAAGCGCCCGAGCTAATCATTATGTTCCAAGAATTGGGCCCCGATCAACGTTATACATGGCTGAAATTAGAAGATATTTTAATACGTATGATTTTTATGTTGCTTGTAGGGTAGGGTGGGGAACAAGTCCTGACTTGTCAGATTTGGTGACACTTGATTTTCTTGTTATAAAAAATAAGTTTATCAATTTAAGATTTAGTATTCCTATTTTTAATCATAGAGCATTGATGGACTTGGGTGTTAGTTATTCAAATTGGAAATATCCTTCTGGACTTATACGAAAATTGTATGGGGCAAGCGTTGGACTTAATTATAGGTTTTAGAATAAATGGGCACCATTTTTTTTATAATTAAATCGTGGGCAATATTCCAATTTATTTTAATCATTTTAATTAGCATATTTTTTTATTTCACAAAAGTTTATGTTAAATTTACAAACAAAAGAAGAGAGCGCATAGTAAATAAAATTAACAAAAAATTAAAAAAAATAAATAAAGACCGCGCGTACTTAAAAAATTCTGTAATAAAATTTTTTAATCAAAATATCATAGAATTTATCCTGTGTTTTCGTAAGGCAAATAAAAGGAATAGAAAAAAAACGGGTTGGCAGGAGATACAGGTAATCATATCAGAAAAAGTTTTACAACCACAGGTTAGCCTATTAGCTTCTTCCAAAGATTGGTTTAACCGATTTCTAGCAACGCAATGTTACGAAATAGGAATAAATATTATTGATGAAGATATAATACTTAAATTACTCAATGATGATACCTTATTGGTCGCAATCAACGCGGCCATTATTATTGTCAATAATCCAACTGTAAAATCTATAAATGAAATTATTGATAAGTTCAGTGTGTATCGACGTGTCAGGGAATTAGCATTTGCTAATATTTTAAATAGCGAATCTATTAATCCTCATTTTGTGATCCAAGCTCTCGTAGCCCGATTAAATACAGATAAAGATATTTATAAAAGAATATTTATTTATAGAATTTTAAATGCGCTATCGTTTTCAAATGAATTTTATTCTTTTATAACTCAAGACTTAGCAAGCGATAATCTGGATCTGAGAGTAGAAGTTTTGAACTATTTAAGACATGTTGATTTTACAATAGCTAAGCAGATTCTTTTAGACCACCTCAATGATCCAAACTATCAAATACGCGCAACGGCAGTTAGGTTGCTTGGAAGTTTACATGATAAATCTGTTATTACAAATGTGGAATCTAAATTGAGAGATAAAGTCTGGTGGGTTAGAATTAATGCCGCAAATGCATTACTCAATTTAGGCAGCGAAGGAATTATTGCTTTAAAGAATCAGTCCCCTCATGTTGATAAATACGCATATCAGTCGGCGCAAGCCATTTTGAAGACATATAAAAATAGGGAGTGAATTTGGAAACTGCCATTTACTATGTAAATATATCTATATTAATTTATTTTTTTCTATTGGGTGCATGGTATGGCCTAATCTTATTGGCATCAATATCAGAAACTGTTGATTCTTACGCTCAATATCGATATGGCAATTTGGATGAAATAATAGAAACTGGGTTTTCTATTCCAATCACAATTATCATCCCGGCTTTTAACGAAGAGCAACGAATATTAAACACAATACGTAATGTATTAAAGAGTAATTATAAAAATATCCAAATCTTGGTTATTAACGACGGATCTACGGATGGCACTCTCGATTTACTCATTAATGAATTTCAGCTTTATGAAATTCCTCCTATTATCGAGAAAGTGATAAAAACCTCTTCGATAAGACATTTGTATAAATCCAAAAATGTAGATAACCTCACTGTCATTGATAAGAAGCACAGCCCAGGAAATACGGCAGCCGATGCAAATAATTGTGGCCTCAATGCGACGAATACACCAGTCTATATTACGATTGATGCCGACACACTTTTAGAACCCGAAGCAATCACACAAATGTTGTTACAGTTTTTAGCAAAAAAACACTGTATCTCGGTTGGAGGGGTGATCTTTGTTTTGAATGAAAATACAGTGGATCGAGGAAGAATAGAAACAACTTTTCTATCAGAAGGATTTACTTCGGCTTTTCAAGGTTTAGAGTATGTGCGCTCTTTTACCTATGGCCGTTCGGGATTAAATAACCTTTCAGGTTCTTTATGCCATCCAGGGGCTTTTACACTTAACGAAACCCATAGTGTCCAGGAAGTCGGTGGTTACGATCCTCTTAATTTCGCATATGATGTTGATATCACCATGAAGTTGCATGGCCTGTCAGGAAAATATCCTGTTAAACTTTCTTTTTCATCGAACGCAATATCATGGACTAAAGTGCCCAGTACCTTAAAGAAATTCTGGACACAACGCGATAGATGGCAACGTGGTATGTTGCGTAGTATATTTACGAATCGGAGAATGTTATTTAACCCAAGGTACGGATTTACAGGAATGATTGTTTTCCCAGCTTATATTATGTTTGATTTGCTGGGGCCCGTTATTGAGTTTTTAGCATATATCTTATTAATTTTGACCTTGATATTTGATGTGGTTTCTTACCGAACCTTGGGGTGGTTTATCTTACTAGCTTGGGGCTATATTATAATTATGACCTTGGCTTCATTCTATTTAAATCTAATTACATATAGCCAATACAGGAAATTATCTATTTTACGCATCATTTGGTTGGTGACAGTAGAAATGTTTGGCTTTAGGCAGTTCAGAGCCGCCTGTTGTTTTTTTGGGACTTTGCATTATTTTTTTAATCGACTTATGGGTAAGCCTTTGTAAAACTTATAAAGAGACTCAGTGCTCCAGCCGTGAGTTTTATGATCGTCGTCATCCAAAATTGCTTATATTTATGATCGGGCTCTCAAGGATGTAGATGTTTTGCAAATAAAAAAAGATAATGCGTTTCTAAATCTATTTATTTTGTATGCAAGCAAGATTTGAAATATCTTTTCATAAATACGATTTAAAATGATCTTTACGTCGAACATCTAGTGTGGCGCAATGCAACCCACCTCCAAATAAAAAATGATAGCGAAAAGGAATGGGGATAGGCTCGAATCCCCAGTCACTTAAAAAATCCATCAAGTTTTTTTCACTTTCTTCCACTAAAATTCGCTTTCCATCCAAACTCAAAACGTTAGCTGCTAATTTGGGACTAGCTAATGCATAAACGATATCATCTTTCGGAGTAAATTCGGGAATAGGCTTTATTTCCCAGTGCTTCAAAGCGTCAGGGATTTTTTTGCAATAATCGGTATTGACCATGATTTTACCCTGACAAAGGGGAATAAAAGTCGTATCTAAATGCAAAGGACGGGGGTCCTCTGTTTCTAGCACATGTACAATATAATCGGGAAACTGACGACGAATCCATTCTATACCTAACTCATTGCAGCCAGTATCTCGTGCAACGACAAGATCTTTGCCAAATTTAACAATAGTAGCAGCATCAAAAATGGGCTCTATGTTTTTAGTAACGAACTCATGCTTAGAATTAGGGTTAAACTCATCATGGAACATTTCATCTCGTAAGGCGGGTTTAGGGCAAGCTATCCATTTAGCTCCATTTTTAAAATACTCAAGACACAAATCTTTATAAATAAGATACTCAAAAGAACGTGCTCGACAGCCCATGGGTGCGTCTAAAATGGTATCCCCAATAATCGCTAAAACGTCCCGTGGATTTCCATAATAGCAGGCGGATTTAATTTTCCAAGTTGGAGTAATAATTTCGTTTTTTAAATTTAGTTCGGTTGCAATTTTGGGTCTTCGAACTGTAACACCAATTTTTGTCAAGGTATTTGCAAGTCCATCTAGTTGCTCTTGAGCTAACTCAATTAATTTTCGATGCAATCCTTTGCCAGATTTAATTTTACCGATTTGCGTACGAATATATTTTTTATGTAATTTAAATTGTTCGCCAAATTTTTCTGGCATGCAACCATAGAAGAAGGGCTCATAGTAAGGAAAAATGGATCCGCGTACATCACCAACAATCACTTCTTCTAGCGGTGCCCATTCGGTGAAACTATTGACCTGCTTCATTCTGAATTTCCTTGTATTCTGTGAATATCAAAAGCATAGCCTATGCGGGGAAAATTTCTCAGAATCAAAATCCAGCGGCAGAGGATATGCCGAAAAAACAGCTTCGCAGTTCGATTCTGTGCCTCACACCATTTTCATCTTCAGATATTATATAAAGCGCTGATTTTTAAATGGAAATTGTTTTGATCAATTTATAGCCTGGCGGTATAATATAAGCTGTTATCATTGTGGATATCTAGATGGGTAAAAAAAATCGTACTATCAGTGCATCAGAGCAAATTAGCAGCTTGTGTGCCGAGTTATTCCATACTAGCCCCATTTCCTCATTTGTATTTTTTCGATTTAACCGCAAACGTGAATTGATAGCGGGCATGTCCACGCCCGATTTATATGACTTTTATCTAAAGTACGGTCATGCCAAAACCGATTTCCAACATCGAGATTTTGATAAAGATATACCGCAGGGTGCTTTTTTTCTAGAATCAGTCTCCACGACGCCAAAAGAAAGAGAGCTAACACAAATTATGCAAGACCAATTTGATGCCGCTAACTTTATGGGTATTGCGCGCAAAAATGCGGATTATTGCGATATTTATAATTTTGCGACGAAGAAAGATGTTAAAAATTCGAATAATTTTTATTTAAATAATATCGATCTTTTAGAAAAATATATTGATTTATTAAAGGGACCGCTTGAGAAAATAATTACAGCCCATGATTTGCCAAAAATTTATATTCCCACGATTGAGAATCCATTTGATTACGACTTCAATGATCAGCGAGTCGAAAATTTTTCTGATGTGGTTGCGAACACACTAATCGAAACGCAGAATAAATTGGGTAGGATTATTACTAAACGTGAATTAGATTGCTTGCAATTAATCGTGCAAGGATTTACGGCAAAAGAAGTTGCTCGCGTGTTGTCAATATCTACTCGTACGGTGGAAAATTACTGCGAGAAGCTCAAAATTAAATTTGGCTGCCGTCGTAAACAAGACTTGATCGCTCTATATGCTGGCGTTTTTAATTCAACGCAAAGCACTCGTTAAATCGTATTTGTTTAGGCGTAGCCAAATAACAAATTGTCACTGATAGCGATTTCAAGCTAACATCCTCTCTAATAGCTCACTCACCTGTTTTAAACTTATGCCTATATATGCAAACTTTTTTGATTTGACTCAGAATATCATCGATAGATTAAGAGAATATTTGATAAGAAAAAGTAATGAAATGGCTTGCTGAAATTTAATCGTTCATTTAAGGTAATCTTATGTCGGAAGAATATTATTGGGTGTACATTCTACATTGTGAAAACGGCGCCTATTATACGGGTTATACCGATAATTTGATTCGTCGTTATCACATGCATAAGACAGGGAAAGCAAGTAAATACACACGCAGTTTCAAGCCCATCGGGGTCGCGCAATGTTGGCAGATTCTGGGGACAAAAGGTTTGGCGATGCAGATAGAAAGTTTTATTAAACGGCTATCAAAGCAAAAAAAAATTCAAGTTATTTTAAACCCGGAATTATTGATTAAACTCTTTGGGGAGTATCATTCATGATTAAAGGCATTACGGACTCGCATTTACATTTCTACGATAATCGAATTAATAATCATGCATTTTTGGAAGTTGAAGACACCACTTTTCTTGAATTAGTCGGCGATTATTCCGAACTGCCCAGAAAATATTTATTAGATGATTACTTAAAAGATACAACGCCTTATTCAATACAAGGTGTAGTTTGGCACGAATTTTTAGCGACTGATCCTATTAAAGAGGCGCGATGGGCGAAGTCGATGGCTGAACAAGCTAACGTGGATTATGCTTTAGTGGCCGTAGTGGATTTTCTAGATCCGCAATTAGAGGAAAGGCTCGAGATCTATGACAGTCTTAAAAAAGTCACTGGTATTCGTGAGCATTTAGGATGGGATCCGGAAAATCCGCAAAGACGTATGACAAAACGCGCGGACCTTTTAACTGACGCCAAATGGTTAAAACAATTAAATTTATTAGAAAAATATCATTTTAAATGTGGTTTAGAAGTGTTTACCCCTCAAATATCCGATCTTTTACCCATTATTCAAAAGCATCCTAATATTGGTTTTACATTTGCTGTTTTAGGATGGCCATTGGATTTGAGTGAGCACGGTTTTCAATACTGGAAAAAGCTGATCAAGACATTGAGTAAATTCGAAAATGTCTGTTGTAGTATTTCGGCAATAGAAGTTATTTTTGGTATGCAGTGGACGCTGGAGCAAGTACGGCCTTGGGTTCTTACGGCGATTGAATTATTCGGCTCCGAACGCACGATGTTTGGGAGTCACCTACCCATTACGAAACTTTCTCACGGATTTAGAACCTTATACGCAGCTTACGAAGCCATTGTTATAGATTTTTCGCTACCTGAAAAGCAGGCTTTATTTTCTGATGTGGCGCGAGATTGGTTTAAGGTTGATTAAACTTGAATACAAGTGCTACTCCTATCCGCAAAATTATTCATATCGATATGGATTGCTTTTATGCCGCGGTTGAAATTCGTGATAATCCTGATTTAGCTGGGAAACCGGTTGCAGTAGGTGCGTCACCTGCACAGCGTGGAGTGTTATGCACCTGTAATTATATCGCGCGCGAATATGGGGTTCGATCCGCAATGCCTACTTCCCGCGCCTATCGGCTTTGTCCGCAATTAATAGTATTGCCCGTTGATATGAAAAAGTATCGCAAGGTGGCTGAGTCTATCCATCGTATTTTTCGTGAGTATACAGATTTAGTTGAGCCGTTAGCGTTGGATGAGGCTTATCTCGATGTCACTTATTCGGAACATTACCAAGGTAGCGCTACTTTGATTGCGCAGGCGATTCGCGCAGATATTTTGAATAGCGAAGGTTTAACTGCTTCAGCGGGAGTGGCTCCAAATAAATTTTTGGCTAAAATTGCGAGTGGTTGGAAAAAACCCAATGGTTTATATGTAATTCGTCCGCAGGAAATCGACAATTTTATTCGGAATTTAGCAGTAGAAGAATTATATGGTGTGGGTAAAGTTACGGCGGAAAAGTTGCATCATTTAGGTTTTAAAAACTGTTTGGATTTACAAAAAATTTCTTTAGTAGCGCTAACAGAACAGTTTGGAAAATTAGGGCGTCAGCTTTACGATCAATGTCGTGGAATTGATCATCGCTCTGTGCAACCCAATCGTGAGCGTAAATCACTGAGCGTGGAGACGACTTTTCCGCAAGATATTCCCGACCTAATAAATTGTAATGAGATAATATTAAATCTTTTTGTGCGTTTGCAGCAAAGAATGCATGCTGACGCTGTTGCGAATCGTCGGATTAAAAATCAATTTATTAAAATTAAATTTAATGATTTTAAGCAAGTGACCGCTGAACTCATGACGGAAGAAATTAATCTCAAGCATTTCCAAAGTTTGTTACAAGAAGCGTTTGATCGGGAAAAAAAGCCTATTCGTTTAATAGGTATGGGTGTTCATTACCAAAGTGCAAAAACCTCCTTAGCTGCAATTCAGCAGTCTCTTTTTTAATTTGAGATTACAATAATTTCTCGAATTCTTTGAGGATGTAATCATGAATTTCAGCTTGAGTAGCGGTCTCTTCAATTTTTTCGATTTCCTGCAACCAGGCTTTTGCGTGTTCTTTAGTTAATAAAGCGATATTTTTTGTGCCGAAATGGATGCTGATTAAGTGCTGAATTCCAGCATAACCAGATTGACTATTTATCCGTATCACATCATCTAAACTAAGATTTAAATCGCGTGGATCTAAAAGTAAATATGGCACGTCCCAGGTAGAAGAGTGTCCTTGACCGAAGGCTAATAATCCTTTACGAATGGCATCTTGATGTGTGCCGGAGAAAGCAGCAAACGCTAAATCACCCACATAAGGATGACGAGGCGATAATTTATATTGCATGCAGTATTCTAAAATATTTTTGCTTTCCATAAATTTTTGAATTTGGAGTTGTGGGTCAACACCCATGGCCAATAGATTTAATGCGAGCACCACTAAATCTATATTGCCTGCTCGCTCGCCGTTACCAAAAAGTGTCCCTTCTACACGTTCTGCACCTGCGAGCAGGGCTAATTCTGCAGCTGCGAGTGCGCAACCTCTATCATTATGAGGATGGACACTAATAATTATATGTTTTTCAGATTTAAAATGACGACAAAAATATTCGACGCGATCAGCAAATTTATTGGGGGAAGAAACTTCCATTGAAGAAGGAAGATTGAAAATTAATGGATTTTTACTGGAAGGTTGAATTAAATTTATTATGCGTTCGGCGATCTTACAAATTAATTCCATGTCGGTAAGATTAAAATGTTCGGGAGTATATTGGAACGACAAATATTCTCCATCAAAGGATTGGCTTCTTTCTTTAATCATCTTTACATGCTGACTAATAAAATCGAGAAGGGCTTTTTCATCACGTTTAAAAATATAGCGTCGTGCGAATGGACTATTTGAATTGTAAAAATGAAAATTAACTCTCTTTGCACCTTGCATAGTGCGGAAAGTGGTTTCGATATGTTTTTGAATGAGAGGCATGATTACTTGTAGAGTTACGTCGTTAGGGACAAGGTGATTTTCTACTAGGTGCCGTATGAATTGTTGTTCTTTTTCAGATGCGGCTGGAAATGCGACTTCAATCTGTTTGAAGCCTAGCTCTAATAATGTTTTATATAAAAGTAATTTTCGCTCCAGACCCATGGGCTTAATTAGTGCTTGATTACCATCGCGTAAATCAACGCTACACCAAATGGGTGCTTTTTGAATGATCTGATCCGGCCACCTTCGTGAAGGTAGGCTAAACTCATCTTGGTTCTTATACTTTGAATACCGCATAAATACTCACGAGCATATAATGTTTAAATATAGGACATTCTTAATTACTTACTCGTCGCGGTTATCGTCATTGGTCTGCGTAGAAATATTTTCTTTCTGAGATGATAGGTTAGTTTCCGATTGATTGGAGGGAGGACTTTCTTCTTGGGTGTGTTCCATTGTGTGAGTGGGCGGAGCAGAACTTTCATTCTGTGTATTTTTTTGCTGATCTGAAGATTCTGTTTTAGGTGCTAAAGGAGGCTTAGCTGTTGTGCCATCTGTCCAATGAGCAGTATGCTCTTCATCCTCGTCATTAATACTGACATCATGGCTCTTTCTTTTATGCTTCGTGCGACCTTCACTGAAGTCACAATAAAGAGCACTGGTATCGTTGCCTGAGACTCGAATATTATAAGTTACATTTTCTCCAGAAGGATTGATAACTTTGGGACATTGCACGAAAACCATATTTAGACCCCAGCGTTGTACTACCACGCGATAAACATCTGCTTCACAAATGTGCTCGGGTTTGCAATTCTGAATGAGATCGTCGTAACTAACATAACCTGATTTAATAATTTGCACTCGCTGAGTGCGATAGCCCGACTTGTGAACTAGAAAAGTAATTTCAATGGGTCGATCGGTAAGATTGCGAATATTGAAATTGACGTTAGCTTCAACGCATGATGTATTTAAGAAGTATAATGCAGGAAACAACGCAAGCAGGCCTCGTTTCATCACTCATTCTCCCTTTGAAATTATGTTATAAATATAGACGTTTTAATTTTCGCTACAGAAAATCATCTTTTCTCAATAGAAAAAGTATAATATTCCTACAAATTTGATGTGTTTAAAAAATAATCATTTATGAAAATCAGATTTTACTTGTATCTATTTTGACAAGTTGTTCAGACTCTGGTAAAAATTTAAATTACTTTGCTAGATTTTTTTTCACATTAATGTAGACAAATGCACAGAAATAGTTATAATCTCTGTACAATTGTTGGCCGTTAAGGGGAGCTATAAATTATGTCAACACCAACTGTTGCATCCATTCAAGATGCCATACGTTCATACTTAGAACAATATTTTGTTGAGCTAGGTGGTCAAATGCCGTCGAACGTATATCAAATGGTTTTAGAATTAATTGAGCGTCCATTGCTTGAAGAAGTGATGCGTAAAGCGGGTAATAACCAATGCCGTGCAACACGTTATTTAGGTTTAGCTCGCGGAACCGTAATTAAAAAGTTGAAACAATACCAAATTATTAAAACGAAGAAGCGTGCTAGTGAATTAGCGCGAGAAACCGAAACGGTTTAATTGTTCAAATAAAATTTAACAGCAGATGAATTTCGTATCTACGAAATTCATATCTGTTTTTTAACTCTTCTGTATCTTTTAAATTCAAACATGAATAAGCAGCATAATCCCATATGCTATATTTGCTTTACCGCTATTCGTTCAAAGGAAGAACTTCATGAATATCATTAAATCACGTTGGTTATGGGCGATTAATTTCTTTTTATTACTTTCGTTTAGTCATGTGCAAGCGTTAAGCGCACAGGAAGTATATGAAAATGTTAAAGACTCTATTTTTACGCTTTATGGTTTGGATTTCGATACGCGTTCGATAAAAGCGCGTGGAAGTGCAGTAGCCATTTCTAAAAATGTTTTAGCTACGAATTGTCATGTGGCTTTAGTCGGTAATTATTTAGTAGTAAAGGTGAATGATAAACCGCGCGTCGCAAGATTATTTTTCAAAGATGAAAACGAAGATTTATGTCTTGTTGAAATTCCGAATGCCAATTTCAACCCAGTTAAAATACGAAATTCTGATACAGTAAAAATTGGTGAAGTGGTGTATGCAATTGGTAATCCGCGAGGCACTGAAAAAACCCTATCAAAAGGCATTATCTCCAACATACACAAAGTTAAAAATGGTGTTTGGTTACAAACTGATGCTACTGTGTATTATGGCTCAAGTGGTGGTGGTTTATTTGATGAAAATGGCAAGCTCATTGGAATTATGACGAAGATGGGTGGCAATTTTGGTTTTGCGATCCCTACTGAATGGATTTTAAAAGTCATTAATCCGCAAGACAATAAAGAAGCCATGAATGATTCGTCTTCTTTACAAGCACAGCAACAACCGCAGCCTCAAACTCAGGCACCGACGCCATCGCCAAAACCTGATGAAAGTCAGCCGACCGATTACTCGCCTGCGTACGCTAATCTTCAACCGCTGGGTACCTATGGAAGTTTAGCTTTATACCGAAATAATCAAGAATGCTTTTTAGTATTCCCGGGTAAAACCGCAGACGGAAAAGTCGTGAGCGTTGCATTGTGGAATCCGCGTTACGCGCAAAGTATGGTGATTTTCACTAATATTAGCGATATTAAAGATGCGCTCATTGAAATCTATAAGTCGGTCATTGATAAGAGAACCAAATCTCAGGAAGGATTTCTTTCTGATTACATGCTGTTCTTTAATGGTTACTCTTATCGCTTGCAAGGTGTGAAAACCGATGCTCGTACCTATCAATTTTATGTTGCCAAAATCGAACAAGATCCATTAAAAGCTTTAAATGAAATTAAACAATTTACTGCAAATCTTGGGTCCACGGTAACTTACAGTACGGATGGTTTTGCAGCAGGATTGGCGGCTTATAAAGAGAAATGTGGAAGTCGCGATTCAAATTAATTGCTTTTTTGAAACAGGCTCGTTTGTGTATACTGTAGCATCGCTTCAGTATAGGCAAACGAGTTATGTCTACCAACTCCATTATTAATTTTATTGATTACCGAGCTGCAGATAGCGAGCTCATTTCAGCTTTAAATCAAAAAAACCGACATCCCGATTGGGATTTGACTGACAAAACAGATTATCTAAGTTCAATATTTTTAGGACGACCTTATTTGTTAGGTGCATTGGGTGAGGGTGAGAATGCTGAATTTGACCAAAGTCCTTTGTATCGAACGGATGCTTTTGATTGTGTAACGTTTGTGAATACCATTTTGAGTTTGTTATTTTCGGCTAATTTGATTGAATTTAAATATCATCTTTCCCGAATTAATTACCATAACGGAAGAGTTCGTTATCAGCATCGACACCATTTTATGAGTGTTGATTGGAATCCAGCAAATGTTATTAACGGATATATTCGAGATATTTCAAATGAATTTTGTGATCAACATGGAAATGCGTTTTATGAAGTTGCTTATGCATATATTAACAAACCCAAATGGTTTGAATTTCGTAATGTTGGTGATATAAAATTTCCTTATTTGCTCGAGCCCGCCGAATTAGAAAAAAAATTAAATGCTTTGCAAAGTTTAAGTGATTTCTCTCATGCAAATCATGCGTATACGCCATTTTTACCCTTAAAAAGAATGTTTAATATTAACGGAGAGCCACTTGTCGAAATTTTTCGGCAATTTCCATCGTCAGCGTTGATTGAAGTCGTACGACCAAATTGGGATTTGAAAACTAAAATCGGCACCAATATGAATATATCGCATGTGGGATTTTTATTTAGAAAAAATGAAGCCCTCATTTTTCGACACGCATCGCAGGCGCAAAAAAAAGTGGTTGATGAATTATTCGTGGATTATGTGAAAAAATATCTAGAAAGCGATACCGTCAAAGGTATTAGTGTGTTTAAAATATTAAACTCAATTTAATCTGTGGCGTGTGAATTTAATTGCGTATTATTGTTAGCGGCAAATTTGGTGGCTTGACGAAATTGCAATTCGGCTAAGATTTTATGAGACGTGGCTAAAAACTTTTTAAAATATCGACTGGGTATCGAAGCTGCAGAGGGTTTCATGGCTAACCAATTAGTGGCGACACCATTTAAGAAAAATCCAAAATGTAAATGCGGGCCAGTAGACCAACCTGTTGAGCCCACATAACCAATGGTTTGTCCTTTATGAATTTCTTGATTTATTTTTAAATCGCTAGCAAAACGTGCTAAATGTGCATACATCGCGCTGTAATGGCGATCGAAGCTGACTTTAATCATTTTGCCGTAACCGTTCACATTGCCAACAAATGTAATTCGCCCATTACCAATGGCTTGTACTGGAGTACCGTTCTCTGCAGAAAAATCGATGCCTAAATGCGGTCGATTTAAATGAGAAATAGGGTCCATGCGATGATAACTGAATTGGCTACTAATATGCTTGAAACGCAATGGATAGGATAAAAAACGTGACTCTAAACTATTGCCTTTCGGTGTGTAGTAACCCGTTTGGTTTTTTGAAAAACTAAACCGCACTGCACGAAGATTTTTGTCTTGTGTAGTTAATTCAGCAGCGACAATTTCGCCTGGACGAAATTTTTGTCCATTCACATAATATTCTTTATACAGGACGGCAAAACGATCGCCGCGGCGAATGTCATGCGCAAAATTAACTTGAGCTTTGAAAATGTTAACGAATTGTTGATACATCTTATTAGGCATGCCCACGTTTTGCATAGTTCGAGTCAATGATGCCGAAATAACGCCTGATTTATAGGCTAAGTTAGTGGTTAATGGAAGTGTTTCAGTCTTTTGTTGATAACCATGACTTGTGCGAGTGAAAATAACCGTTTTTTCTAAATCCATGGGCACTTTCATGGAGATCAAATGATGTTGTTGATCAGTATTGAATTCTATAGTTTGTTTAGGCAATAAATTCCTAAAATCGTGTCGATGAGACTTGAACAGATTTTTTACGTCTTCACTCGCAACATGATTGCGTAACAAAATATTGCGGAGCTTGTCATGTCGCTTTAAGACAATTTTATGCTGAGAAATAGTGTTAGTTGGTATAATTGGATTAGATTTTTCGAATGAATTTTGTTCAGCCATATAGATTTTGGGTAATGGAATGACAATAGGTTGCATCGCAGCAGCATTTTTATAATGCGCGCGAATTAATAAAACACCGGCGAATACTGTAGCGAGACCCGTGAGTGCTAAAATAAGATGTGTTTTTTTAATTGTTTTAATCATTATTCCGTTACATGGAGTTCCATTTCATTTCTATTACTCGTAACATAAACCAGGCCGTGTGAACTGGTCAATACTTTTTTTTGTTTAATAATCTAGCATTAATATTAAGAGAGGTTTGGTTGTGAGTGCATCTGAAAATTTAAATGAGTTAAAGCGAGGAGCGGTAGAAATTATTTCTGAGGAGGATTTATTAGAGCGATTAAAAGAAAAGAAACCGTTGCGGATAAAATTAGGCATGGATCCAACTGCTGCTGATATTCATCTTGGGCATACTGTTGTATTAAATAAATTACGACAGTTCCAGCAAATGGGACATGAAATATTATTTTTAGTAGGCGATTTTACCGCACTAATTGGAGATCCTTCGGGAAGGAATGCGACGCGAAAGCCGCTTTCACGTGAAGAAGTTGAGGCGAATGCCAAAACCTATGAAAAACAAGCATTCAAAATTCTCGATCCTGAACGCACGCAAATTATGTTTAATTCATCGTGGATGAATACCAGTCATGCCTCAGATTTAATACGTTTAGCCTCGATATATACGGTGGCTCGTATGCTAGAGCGAGATGATTTTCAAAAACGCTATAGCTCGAATCAGCCTATTGCGATTCATGAATTCTTGTATCCATTATTGCAAGGATATGATTCCGTCGCCATGAAAGCGGATGTTGAGTTGGGTGGAACAGATCAGAAGTTTAATCTGCTGGTGGGGCGCGAAATCCAAAAATACTACGGCCAAAAACCTCAATGTGTCATTACCACGCCCCTATTGGAAGGTTTAGATGGCGTTCAGAAAATGTCGAAATCTTTGGGGAATTATATTGGGATTACTGATTCGCCCGCCGATATGTTCGGAAAGATCATGTCGACTTCGGATGAGTTGATGTGGCGCTATTATGATTTGTTGAGTTATCGCCCAGGGGCTGAGATCAATAAGCTTCGCAAGGAAGTTGCTGCTGGAAAAAATCCTCGGGATGTCAAAATCCTGCTAGGGGAGGAGATTGTAGCTCGCTTTCACGGTGAAATAGCAGCCAGTAAGGCGCATCAGGAATTTGTGGAGCGGTTTTCGCAACATGAGCTGCCGACTGATTTAGAGGAAATTGAGTTAGCCTCAGACAATGGGGGATTAGCTATAGGTTACCTCTTGCAAAGAGCGAATCTCGTAGCGAGTACTTCGGAGGCTATACGGATGATTAAGCAGGGAGCGGTAAGGATTGATGGTGAGCGTGTTGAGAACCAAAAGCTGCAAATCGAAAAAGGGAATAGCTATTTGTTCCAGGTAGGTAGGCGTAAGTTTGCAAAGGTTAAAATCGTATAAATAGATAAGACTGTTATCTAGAGGGTGGGGGGGATTGAATTAGTACATAATTTGTACTATAATAATCTTTGAAATTTCAGTTGTTTTTACCCTTCTCTGGTGATAGTATTCCTTTCCCTGGTGATTGAGCGTAACAACTTGGTTCCAGTGGAAAAGGTGGCCATAAGGTCAGCATGAAAGAGAAAAAAAATTTCAAAAACATGTTGACACGAAACACCAAAAGCGTAAAATGGCCTCCTCTTTGATACTAATTAACTAGCTCTTTAACAAATTGAAGCAATGTCTTTTAAAAGACAGTTTGAGTGGGCGCTTGTGTAATCTATTCTCTTATTAGATGAATTTAGATTCACAAGCCTGACAATTCAAAAAATTCCAAGCTTGTGAGCCTTGAAAAATTTAGTGGCAGAAATGTCATGTAAAGAATCAAACAAAAGAGTTTGATCCTGGCTCAGATTGAACGCTAGCGGCATGCTTAACACATGCAAGTCGAACGGCAGCACGAGGAGCTTGCTCCTTGGTGGCGAGTGGCGGACGGGTGAGTAACGCGTAGGAATCTGCCTTGTAGTGGGGGATAACCCGAGGAAACTCGGGCTAATACCGCATAATCTCTACGGAGCAAAGTGGGGGATCTTCGGACCTCACGCTATAAGAGGAGCCTGCGTCGGATTAGCTAGTTGGTGGGGTAATGGCCTACCAAGGCGACGATCCGTAGCTGGTCTGAGAGGACGACCAGCCACACTGGGACTGAGACACGGCCCAGACTCCTACGGGAGGCAGCAGTGGGGAATATTGGACAATGGGGGAAACCCTGATCCAGCAATGCCGCGTGTGTGAAGAAGGCCTTCGGGTTGTAAAGCACTTTCGTTGGGGAAGAAAGGCTTAAAGTTAATAGCTTTAAGATATGACGTTACCCAAAGAAGAAGCACTGGCTAACTCTGTGCCAGCAGCCGCGGTAATACAGAGAGTGCAAGCGTTAATCGGAATTACTGGGCGTAAAGCGCACGTAGGTGGATACTTAAGTCGAATGTGAAAGCCCTGGGCTTAACCTAGGAATTGCATCCGATACTGGGTGTCTCGAGTATGGTAGAGGGAAGTGGAATTTCCGGTGTAGCGGTGAAATGCGTAGATATCGGAAAGAACACCAGTGGCGAAGGCGGCTTCCTGGACCAATACTGACACTTAGGTGCGAAAGCGTGGGGAGCAAACAGGATTAGAGACCCTGGTAGTCCACGCTGTCAACGATGAGAACTGGCTGTTGGGAGGGACTTCCTCTTAGTAGCGAAGCTAACGCGTTAAGTTCTCCGCCTGGGGAGTACGGCCGCAAGGTTAAAACTCAAAGGAATTGACGGGGGCCCGCACAAGCGGTGGAGCATGTGGTTTAATTCGATGCAACGCGAAGAACCTTACCTACTCTTGACATCCTCGGAACCTTCTGGAGACAGAAGGGTGCCTTCGGGAACCGAGAGACAGGTGCTGCATGGCTGTCGTCAGCTCGTGTCGTGAGATGTTGGGTTAAGTCCCGTAACGAGCGCAACCCTCGTCCTTAGTTGCCATCAGGTAATGCTGGGAACTCTAAGGAGACTGCCGGTGATAAACCGGAGGAAGGTGGGGATGATGTCAAGTCATCATGGCCCTTACGAGTAGGGCTACACACGTGCTACAATGGGCAGTACAAAGGGTTGCCAAACCGTGAGGTGGAGCTAATCCCAGAAAGCTGCTCGTAGTCCAGATTGGAGTCTGCAACTCGACTCCATGAAGTCGGAATCGCTAGTAATCGCGAATCAGAATGTCGCGGTGAATACGTTCTCGGGCCTTGTACACACCGCCCGTCACACCATGGGAGTGAATTGTACCAGAAGCGGGTAGGCTAACCTTCGGGGGGCCGCTCACCACGGTATGGTTTATGACTGGGGTGAAGTCGTAACAAGGTAGCCGTAGGGGAACCTGCGGCTGGATCACCTCCTTACTTATTAAGTTTAGTTACGCTAGCGCTCACTCATGCTGTCTTTTATAACCATTTAGTCCCTAGGCGGATCCGCGGGTCTGTAGCTCAGTTGGTTAGAGCGCACCCCTGATAAGGGTGAGGTCGGTGGTTCAAGTCCACCCAGACCCACCATGCACGGTGGGTGCGCTAAGAAGTTAAAACTTGGTACGGATTACCATTTCGCGGGGCCATAGCTCAGCTGGGAGAGCGTCTGCTTTGCAAGCAGAGGGTCGGCGGTTCGATCCCGCCTGGCTCCATAAATACGAAAAATGGTAGAATATAGAACAAAGAGGTTTGGCAACAATCCTTTTTATTCTGTCTTCTAATAGATAGAAAACATTGCTCTTTAACAATTAGGTGAAAAAGTAAAGCGCTCAAACATATTTGTGATGATTATGTTTGAATCAATTTGTTATCAAATTGGGTAAATATCTGTATAAAACAGCATTCAAGTAATTACTATATATCGGCAGCCTTAAAGCTTTTTAAGGTTGCATAGTCAAGTGAACAAGCGCATACGGTGGATGCCTTGGCAGTAAGAGGCGATGAAAGACGTGGTAGCCTGCGATAAGCTTCGGTGAGTTGGCAAATAAACTTTGACCCGAAGATTTCTGAATGGGGAAACCCAGCCATTTTAATGGCTATCTGCAACTGAATACATAGGTTGCAGAGGCAAACCTAGAGAACTGAAACATCTAAGTAACTAGAGGAAAAGAAATCAACCGAGATTCCGTTAGTAGTGGCGAGCGAACGCGGATCAGCCCTAAACCAAAGGTGTAGTTAGTAAAATCATCTGGAAAGATGAACCATAGAAGGTGATAGTCCTGTATATAAAAACTTATCCTTTGTTAATATCGAGTAGGCCGGGACACGTGATATCCTGGCTGAATATGGGGGGCCCATCCTCCAAGGCTAAATACTCCTTACTGACCGATAGTGAACCAGTACCGTGAGGGAAAGGCGAAAAGAACCCCTGTTAGGGGAGTGAAATAGAACCTGAAACCGTGTGCGTACAAGCAGTGGAAGTCTTTCTACTTGTAGAGAGATGACCGCGTACCTTTTGTATAATGGGTCAGCGAGTTACTTACAGTGGCAAGCTTAACCGAATAGGGGAGGCGAAGGGAAACCGAGTCTTAACGGGCGTTAAGTCGCTGTGAGTAGACCCGAAACCGGGCGATCTATCCATGGCCAGGGTGAAAGTCAGGTAACACTGACTGGAGGCCCGAACCCACTAATGTTGAAATATTAGGGGATGAGCTGTGGATAGGAGTGAAAGGCTAATCAAGCTCGGAGATAGCTGGTTCTCCTCGAAAGCTATTGAGGTAGCGCCTCGTGTAATTAACTGTTGGGGGTAGAGCACTGTTTCGGCTAGGGGACCATCTCGGTCTGCCAAACCGTGGCAAACTCCGAATACCAACAAGTTCTATCACGGGAGACACACGGCGGGTGATAAGGTCCGTCGTGAAAAGGGAAACAGCCCAGACCGCCAGCTAAGGTCCCAAAATTGTAGTTAAGTGTGAAACGATGTGGGAAGTCATAGACAGCCAGGAGGTTGGCTTAGAAGCAGCCATCCTTTAAAGAAAGCGTAATAGCTCACTGGTCGAGTCGTCCTGCGCGGAAGATCTAACGGGGCTAAAACTACATACCGAAGCTGCGGGATCAAAGACGAAAGTTTTTGATCGGTAGAGGAGCGTTCTGTAAGCCTGTGAAGGTGAGTCGAGAGGCTTGCTGGAGGTATCAGAAGCGCGAATGCTGACATGAGTAACGATAATGCGGGTGAAAAACCCGCACGCCGAAAGTCCAAGGTTTCCTGCGCAACGTTAATCGGCGCAGGGTAAGTCGGCTCCTAAGGTGAGGCAGAAATGCGTAGCTAATGGGAAACAGGTTAATATTCCTGTACTTTGCAATATTGCGATGGGGGGACGGAGAAGGCTAGGTCAGCCACCTGATGGTTGGTGGTTTAAGTGTGTAGGGAGAGTTCTTTGGCAAATCCGAGAGCTCAATTCTGAGACACGATGACGAAAGCTCTTTTCGAAGAGCTAAAGTGACTGATGCCACGCTTCCAGGAAAAGCCTCTAAGCTTCAGATATTGCAGAACCGTACCCCAAACCGACACAGGTGGACAGGTAGAGAATACTAAGGCGTTTGAGAGAACTTGGGTGAAGGAACTCGGCAAAATAGCACCGTAACTTCGGGAGAAGGTGCGCCCTCGGTATGTGAAGGTCTTTACGACTGGAGCTGAGGAGGGTTGCAATTACCAGGTGGTCGCGACTGTTTATTAAAAACACAGCACTCTGCAAACTCGTAAGAGGAAGTATAGGGTGTGACGCCTGCCCGGTGCCGGAAGGTTAATTGATGGTGTTAGCTCTAGGGCGAAGCGCTTGATCGAAGCCCCGGTAAACGGCGGCCGTAACTATAACGGTCCTAAGGTAGCGAAATTCCTTGTCGGGTAAGTTCCGACCTGCACGAATGGCGTAACGACGGCCACACTGTCTCCATCCAAGACTCAGTGAAATTGAAATAGCTGTGAAGATGCAGTTTACCCGCGGCTAGACGGAAAGACCCCGTGAACCTTTACTATAGCTTTACACTGAACTTTGAACATATCTGTGTAGGATAGGTGGGAGGCTTTGAAGCCAAGGCGCAAGCTTTGGTGGAGCCAACCTTGAAATACCACCCTGATGTGTTTGAGGTTCTAACTCAGTCCCGTAATCCGGGTCGAGGACAGTGTATGGTGGGTAGTTTGACTGGGGCGGTCTCCTCCTAAAGAGTAACGGAGGAGTACAAAGGTACCCTCAGCGCGGTCGGAAATCGCGCATAGTGTGCAAAGGCATAAGGGTGCTTGACTGCGAGACAGACATGTCGAGCAGGTACGAAAGTAGGTCTTAGTGATCCGGTGGTTCTTCATGGTAGGGCCATCGCTCAACGGATAAAAGGTACTCCGGGGATAACAGGCTGATACCACCCAAGAGTTCAAATCGACGGTGGTGTTTGGCACCTCGATGTCGACTCATCACATCCTGGGGCTGTAGCCGGTCCCAAGGGTATGGCTGTTCGCCATTTAAAGTGGTACGTGAGTTGGGTTTAGAACGTCGTGAGACAGTTCGGTTCCTATCTACCGTGGGCGCTGGAAATTTGAGAGGATCTGCTCCTAGTACGAGAGGACCGGAGTGGACGTACCTCTGGTGTTCCGGTTGTCACGCCAGTGGCACAGCCGGGTAGCTATGTACGGACGGGATAACCGCTGAAAGCATCTAAGCGGGAAGCCCTCCTCAAGATGAGATTTCCCTGGACCTTCAAGGTCCCTAAAGATTCGTCGAAGACTACGACGTTGATAGGCAGGGTGTGGAAGCTCAGTAATGAGTGGAGCTAACCTGTACTAATTAATCGTGAGTCTTGACTATGCATCCTTAGAGAGTTTAATACAACAATGTTGTACTACAGATTTGCTTGCTTTTTCACCGATTGTTTTGTTAAGAGCAACCAGTTTCCTGGCGGCCATAGCGAGTGGGTACCACCTGATACCATCCCGAACTCAGAAGTGAAAACACTCCGCGCCGATGATAGTTTAGGTTTCTCCTATGCGAAAGTAGGTCACCGCCAGGTTTATTTTTCATAAAAACCCATAATCTCTGATTATGGGTTTTTTTTATTCTGAGTTCGATTTTTTTTAATAGATCAGACATAATTAAGACTTCTTAACCGAATTAAGGATGATTCAATGTCGACTATTGCTAGAAAAGCAATTCTCTTAGCCTGGGCTCTTTGGTTTTTTCTGGTAGCTCTCGCCGACGTAGTTAATTTTTTGCAGCAGCAACCAACGCAGATAATTAAACCGACTTTTTCCTTCTCCTCGGAAAACTATCCGCTTATTGTTAAAAGTTTATCGGTTTACAGCGTATCGAACCCTACAACAGCTTTGTGGCTATTTGGTGTTGTTATTATCGTGGCTTTTATAGTAGGGTTAGCATTTTTATTTGCACTATTTATTAATTTTGAAAGACATAATGGACCGGCTCTGTTTGCGTTTTTACTCAGTTTTGCTTTCTCGGCAGCTTTTATTTTATGGGATGAAATCTTTTTACAATACCCGCATGAACACACTGTAATGATACGGTCAAGCTTTCAGATTCTTACTTTTATTTTATTTTTGATTTTAGGTCGACCTTGGTTATCTCAATATGCAGTAAAAGATATTAAGTATCATTAGTAGTTTTTAATCGACGAAAATAAAATGCGAGCACTAAAGCAATTAGGATACTGACTGTTGCAACGTCAAAAGGTAATTGTACTGCAACCTGGATAAAAGTAGCGGAAGTAAACCCGGTAATGCTCCAAGCGATTCCAAGCAAAGTGCTCGTAATCCCTAATACTAAACCTTGATGCTCTCGTGTAGCGTGATTCGACAGCAGTGCTAATAAAGTGGCATAAGTTGTCCCAGTAAAAATCGCCACCAAAATAACGAAAATCCATTGCCAATGAGACTCTGTTGCTAAGTTACATCCCAAAAATCCCACAGCAGTTAACGTTAAACTAATATAAAAAAACGTATTCAGGGTAAAATGATTGATAAACCAACGATAAAAAACGGTTAAGCCTAACGACATCCAGATGCCAATATAAGTGGTATAAAGCGCTACTTTATTAATATCATATTGATAAACGCGCGGCAGGTATAAAAATAAAACTTGATAATACTGACTCCAAGCCAGTTCCAAGAAAAAGAATAAAACAAATAATAAAACTAGAGTGGGGTTACGTAAAATTAAATGAATATCTTTTAATTTTTGTGGCACATCTTTTCTGATGGTCGTGTCATGAAAAAATATCAATAATAAAAATATATTGAGAACCGATAAACCCAATCCAATCCAATAAGGAGTTGTCACGTTAAACCAAGAAAACAAATGACTATCCGATAATAAGCTGCCAGCTAAAGGTCCAATGGTCATTGCTAGCGTCATAGCAAAACCAATAATTGCTAAATAAATGGCTTTTTCTTTGCCAGTAGTTAAATCAGTTACTGCTGCTTGGGCGACAGGTTGGCTTGCGCTTGATGCCCCACTAATAAAACGACCGAATAAAATTAACCATATTTTTCCGGATAAAATGCCAAATATCGGAAGCAAATAGCCAAAAGCCGCGGCTGTTAAACAACCGATTAAAACATTTTTGCGGCCGTATTTATCGGAAAGATGTCCGACAAGCGGAGAGAAAATAACAAACGCGAGTGGAGATAATAAAGTTGCGATACCAAATAATAAATCTCGAGTTCCAACACTTGTACTTGTCGCCAATAAATTGGGGTCGGAAAAAAAGAGCCTTTTAAAAACGGGAATAACTAAAAAGTAATTTAAAGAATCAATAAAGATTAATGTGAATAACGCCCAAAGTTGTCCGACTGATTTTTTGGTTTGTATCATTAACTAACTTATTTTTTAATGCTGATCATGCGACTTTATCCACCCTAAAACCCCTGCATTAAAAGACGGAACCAACGAAAACGCACAAAACTCCAATCAAAGCCACATAACGAATTAGGAAACGCCACAAAATGTAAATATAGCGCTTGGTATTCATTTCTTCTTCGGTTTGTTTGCGTAACATGACCCAGCCGGCGAAGAAAGCAAACCCCATTCCACCGATAGGTAAAATCACGTCAGTGGTTACATTGGTAACGATATCAAAAACACTGTAGTGACCAAATAACTGAACGTGATGCCATACATTGAAAGATAGCAAGGAGCCAATGCCTAAAAACCAGGCGAAACTACCTACTATAAAAGCAGCAGTAAAGCGCGATACATTCAGTCGGTTCATGGTTATGACGATTAAAGGTTCGGCGATATTCAAAGAGGCTGTCCATGCCGCAAATAAAAGTAACACAAAAAATAATCCGCCCACCAAGGAACCCATAGGCATATGAGCAAAAGTGATTGGTAAGGTTTGAAACATTAAACCGGGACCCCCTTGAGGAGCAAGGTGTAGAGCAAAAACAATAGGAAAAATAGCTAAACCAGCTAAAAATGCTACTAATACATCAAGTCCGGCAATAATAAAGACAGAGCTGACTAACGGGACACGTGGAGGGATATAAGCGCCATAAGTTAATAAGGCGCCGGCACCTAAGGCCAAGGTGAAGAACGCATGCCCCAGTGCAGCAATGACCACCGTAGGCGTTATTTTGTGATAATCGAAGGCGAATAAAAATTTCACAGCTGACTTGGCATCACCTTCTGTACAAGCGTAAATGACTAAACCAAATAAAATAATATAAAGCGCCGGCATCATTAATTTAGTCGCATTTTCTAGACCCTTTTGGACCCCAGCTACGATGACACCCATTGTTAGACACATAAATAAAGTATGCCAACCCAATAGCTGCCAGGGATTGGATAAGAAATTGTGCCACTCCAGAGTGATCTGGGATGGCCCTAAATGATTAAAAGTCCCGCTAAAAGAGCGGACGATATAGGCAATACTCCAGCCGGAAACGACACTATAAAACGATAAGGTTAGCAATAATCCGATGGCTCCCCACCAACCCAATAAACCCCAGTGCTTGCTACGGTTATTTTGTTTTGCGAGGGTGGCTAGAGCATCGATAGAATTTAAACGAGCTCGTCGCCCAATGACAAACTCACTTACCATGATAGGTAGACCTATCAAAACTACAAACGCAATATATAAAATGACAAAAGCGCTACCACCGTGCTCACCTGCCATATATGGGAATCGCCAAATATTCCCTAAACCCACTGCAGCTCCAGTAGCAGCTAAAATAAAAGTAAGCTTGGATGACCATTGATCTTGGAGGATTTTCGGTTGTGATGAACCCTGTACGACTTGATCCGATGCTAATTTACTTGAGAGACCCGACATAACGACATACCCAATAGTTTACTGTGGAGGATGCAAATGATTTACCCCATTACGGTCCTCTGGTTTAATTGGCACGATTATCCAAAGCAGCAGATAGACTATTAAAGTCGTCCCAAATGCGATAAGGAAAATCACAAACAAAACGCGGACCCATGTTGGATCGATATTGAAATATTCTGCAAGGCCCGCGCAAACGCCGGCAATGATTCGTCCATTTTTTATGCGATACAGGCGCTTTGGTTTTTGATCGTTCATGACAAAATTACCCATTAATTGTTCGGCCCTATGATAACCGCATTTACAATATTTGGCGACTAGTGATTGTTGAGGATACTAATATGAGAGCTGCTGTTTTAATCATACTTAAAGTAGGTAAAAATCTAGCTTTGTGATTTGGCAATGTTTTGATATAATAAGATCCCGTTTTTATGAAGAAACGGGAAATCCTATGACATCTTATATTTTCATTACTGGCGGGGTCGTATCATCTCTTGGAAAAGGGATCACATCAGCCTCTCTGGGTGCTATCCTCGAAGCGCAAGGGCTGCGTATTACACTCCTAAAGCTTGATCCTTACATTAACTTTGATCCAGGTACAATGAGTCCTTTTCAGCATGGTGAAGTTTTTGTTACCGAAGATGGAGCCGAAACCGATCTCGACCTTGGGCATTACGAGCGTTTTGTCCGTACCACGATGAGCAAAAAAAATAATTTTACCACGGGACGTGTTTATGCAGACGTTATTCGCAAGGAACGACGAGGAGATTACTTAGGTGGAACGGTGCAAGTCATTCCTCATATAACCGATGAGATTCAGGCCAAAATAAAAGAAGGTGCTGATAATGTTGATGTTGCTTTAGTGGAAATCGGGGGCACAGTGGGTGATATTGAATCGCTTCCTTTTTTAGAAGCTATTCGTCAAATGCGCATGGAATTAGGAGCAGAAAAAACTTTATTTATTCATCTCACATTGGTGCCCTATATCGAAACTGCGGGCGAAATCAAAACGAAACCCACACAACATTCAGTAAAAGAATTACGTTCTATTGGTATTCAGCCGGATTTTATTGTTTGTCGTTCACGTTGGCCAATTACGGAAACTGCACGTAAGAAAATTGCTTTATTTACTAATGTTGCAGTGCCGGATGTGATTTCTTTGTCGGATGCGAAAAGCATTTATGAAATCCCGTTGATTTTACGTGCTCAGGGATTAGGTGAGCGTGTTTGTCAAAAATTAAATATTCCAGTGCAGCAGGCAGATTTAAGTGAATGGGAAAAAGTCGTTGATGCTGTTCGAAATCCAGAACATGAAATTAAAATTGCGATGGTCGGTAAATATATTGATTTAGAAGATGCGTACATGTCATTAAATGAAGCTTTGATGCATGCGGGTATACAAACTCGAACTCGAGTAAAAATCGAATATATCGATTCAGAAGCAATTGAGCATCATGGGGTAGGATTATTAAGTGAAGTCGATGCTATTTTGGTTCCTGGCGGTTTTGGTCGTCGCGGTATTGAAGGAAAAATTCAGGCTGTACAGTATGCACGTGAACATCGCATTCCGTATTTAGGAATTTGTTTAGGTATGCAAGTTGCGATGATTGAATATGCCCGACATATCATGGGTTATGAGAATGCAAATAGTACGGAATTCGATCCTAATACAAATTTTCCCATTATTGCTTTAGTAAATGAGTGGTCTACTAAGGAAGGACAAGTAGAGCGTCGACAAAAAGATGATGATTTAGGTGGTACGATGCGTTTAGGTGGACAACCTTGTCATTTAAAAATAGATAGTTTGGCTTATAAGCTTTATGGCAAAGAAACCATAGTAGAGCGTCATCGTCATCGTTATGAAGTGAATAATGATTTAGTATCGCAATTAGAGAATGGTAATTTAATTGTTTCTGGTAGATCGATAGATGGGCGTTTAGTAGAAATGATTGAATTAGCTGATCATCCTTGGTTTGTGGGATGTCAGTTTCACCCTGAATTTACATCTCGTCCCTGTGACGGGCATCCTTTATTTAAAGGTTTTATTGCAGCGGCTGTAGCGACAAAAACAAAAAATGATGTTACTTTATCGAAGGATGCCTAGTCCTTCGATATCTCAAGGAAATCACGACACCAATAGGGTAAAAAAAATGAGTGGAATTACGAATATTCATGCGCGAGAAATTTTAGATTCACGCGGGAGTCCCACAATTTCAGTGGAAGTGACATTGGCAACCGGTGCACGTGGGTATGCGGCGGTACCTTCCGGTGCTTCAACGGGTTCAAAAGAAGCAATTGAACTTAGAGATAAAGATCCAAAACGTTATAATGGTCGTGGGGTAACTAAAGCTGTTGCGCATGTGAATGGCGAAATCCGTAAAGCTTTACTGGGGATGGAAGCACAGGCTCAAGAAGACATTGATGCGTTGATGATAGAAATGGATGGCACCGAAAATAAAAGTCGGTTAGGTGCAAACGCAATTTTAGGTACGTCGCTCGCAGTAGCTTATGCTGCAGCTAGAGAATTAAATCAACCTTTATATCGATATTTAGGTGATAATGGTCCGTTTTTAATGCCCGTTCCACAGATGAATATTATTAATGGTGGGGTTCACGCAAATAATAATTTAGATATTCAAGAATTCTTAATCGTTCCTGCAGGTGCTCCTAGTTTTCGTGAAGCGTTGCGTTATGGCGCCGAAGTATTTTATGCATTGAAAAAACAGCTCGCAGAAAAAGGATATTCCACAGCAGTTGGTGATGAAGGCGGTTTTGCGCCTGATTTACCGAGTCATGAAGCGGCGATTGAATTTATTTTACATTCGATTGAACAAGCGGGTTTTATTCCAGGGAAGGATATTTATATTGCTTTAGATCCTGCGAGTTCGGAATTTTACAAAGATGGAATGTATCATTTCGAAAATAAAAAATTAAATAGTGCGGCATTGACAGAACATTATGTGAAATGGGTTGACCGTTATCCGATTATTTCAATTGAAGATGGATTAGCAGAGGATGATTGGGATGGCTGGGTTCATCTAACGCGGGATTTAGGTAAGAAAATTCAAATAGTCGGCGACGATATTTTTGTAACGAGTCCTTATATTTTGCAACAAGGGATTGATCGTAATATTGCAAATGCGATTTTAATTAAACTTAATCAAATCGGCACGCTGACCGAAACCCTCACTACAATTGGATTAGCTAAAAGCTCTGGTTACGCATCGGTGATTTCCCATCGTTCAGGCGAAACTGAGGATACAACTATAGCTGATTTGGCAGTGGCTACCAGTGCAGGGCAAATTAAGACGGGTTCTTTAAGTCGCTCAGATCGCATTTCGAAATATAATCGTTTATTGCGAATTGAAGAAGAGTTAGGGAAGGCTGCGCCATTTGCAGGAACGTCTGCTTTTTCGTTTAAATAAATTAATTGTGTTTGCTACAATAATTAATATAACCATTTTAAGTTATATCCTCACACCTACGGGATGAAAATCAAGTGAGATTGATTATTGCTATGTTGGTCACTCTGTTCGGATTATTGCAATACGAACTTTGGTTTGCTGATGGAGGTTTATTAACTGTATATCATTTACATCAAGATGTGCAGGTACAGCAATTGCTTAATGAGAAATTAATTAAACGTAATAGAGAAATGATGGCTGATGTGGAGCATTTAAAACATTCTAAAGAAGCGGTAGAAGCCCATGCACGTTATGATTTAGGAATGGTGAAACAAGGAGAAGTGTTTTATCAAATTGTGCATCCACAATAATTTTGCTCGAATGAATTAGGAAAAAAGAGTAATGATAAAAATATTATTATCTAATGACGACGGAGTTTATGCCAAAGGTCTCACTGTGCTAGCTAATGCACTGCGTGATATTGCTCACTTAGATATTGTGGCGCCGGATCGCAATCGTAGTGGTGCGAGCAACTCTCTTACTTTAACTGCGCCCTTACGCATAAAAGAATTAGATAATGGTATGGTGAGTGTGGAAGGTACACCCACTGATTGTGTGCATCTGGCCATCACGGGTTTATTGGATGAACTACCTGATATGGTAATGACAGGCATTAATGCTGGATCGAACTTGGGTGATGACGTTTGGTATTCCGGTACAGTGGCTGCGGCAATGGAAGGACGTTTTTTAGGATTTCCTGCGGTTGCGCTCTCATTAACGGGAGATAACTATGCGCATTACGAGACAGGAGGCATCGTGGCCCGCCAAATTATGAAGCACATTTTAGCACATCCCTTACCAGCTAAAACGATTCTGAATGTTAATATTCCTGACGTGCATTATGAAGATTTACAGGGTTATGCGGTAACGCGTTTAGGCACTCGCCATCGTGCAGAGCCTACGATACGTCAAGTGGACCCGCGTGGACAACCCATCTATTGGGTGGGTCCGGCTGGTAGCGAGCAAGACGCGGGGGCGGGCACCGATTTCGAAGCCATTAGTAGGCGGTTTGTTTCTATCACCCCTTTGCGAGTAGATTTGACGGATTATGAGGCCGTGGATCACCTGTCAGGCTGGGTTGAAAGACTTGAAGCGAATCGATAACTGAACGATTTGATATGTGCATAAATTAGTATGTGCCCGCAAGGCCATGGAGCGTAAGGCCGTCCAGTCCAAACCTTGAAAACAATAACATATCTTTTTAACAGCAGCCGTGAACAACATATTAGGGCTGCCCCAGAGGGCATCATCGTTTATAGTGGTGCTTGGATATAAGGTTATGTTAATCTAGTAATTGGATAGCACCACTAACAATTTTAAGTGCTTATGCCTTCCAGGGTAGCTTAGTCAAGGATGACATGAGTTAAGCTCTGGTGAGAAGATCGCAAGGATGGGGCGGAATAATTCGGGACGAATATTGCTGAATTTTGAAATTCATTACAATGATCACCCAATTAATTCACTGCGTTATTTGCGGTAAAAATCAACTTCTGGTCAGATTAAGGGAATAAGATGGCCGCCACAATTAAATCCATTGCTAAAAAAAGGGCAGTGGCGAAAAAGTCTACTGCTCAAGTTAAAAAAACCAAAACGCCCTTGGCGAAAGCTCGGGTTAAAACGGAGAAGACTAAAGCAACCACACCAATTAAAAACACCAAGCAACGGGCCACTGCTAGACAACGCACGAAAATGGGCCTTACCTTGGAAAAGGATCTTGCTTCTGGGAACCATAGCTTTATTTTTGCGGACAGTAAACGTAAAAAGAAAAAAGCAGTGGTTAAGAAAAAAGTCCAACGTAAAACAGATGAGCCTCTCACACATACGATCGATCCGACGCAGATTTATTTACGAGAATTAGGCTACAAAGGATTATTAAATGCGAAAGAGGAATTACGTCTATCACGTCTAATTCAACAACAGAATGATCCTGATGCGCGTCGTATGATGATAGAAAGCAATTTACGATTAGTCGTTAAAATTGCTCGACATTATTTAAATCGTGGTTTGCCTTTTCTCGATTTGATTGAGGAAGGGAATTTAGGTTTAATGACGGCGGTTGAGAAATTCGATCCCGAGCGTGGTTTTCGATTTTCCACTTATGCTACATGGTGGATTCGCCAAACTATTGAACGTGCGATCATGAATCAAAGTCGTACCGTGCGATTGCCAATCCATGTCATTAAAGAATTAAATATTTATTTGCGTGCCGCAAAGAAATTAACGCAAGAATTAGATCATGAACCTTCGGCGGAAGAAATAGCGGGCATGATTGATAAGCCCATCGAAGATATTCGACGTATGCTAGGTTTAGTACCGGATACCACATCCATCGACACACCCATTTCGGTTGAAGGTCAACGTACGATCGCGGACACTTTGGCAGATGACAACAATATCGACCCGGCACAATTAGTGTTGGATCATGATATGAATCAACACGTACATCGTTGGTTAGAAAAATTAGATGAGCGTCATCGAGAAGTGATTGTGCGTCGATTCGGTTTGTTTGATCACGAGAAAGGTACTTTAGAATCTGTCGGTAAAGCGGTAGGTTTAACGCGTGAACGTGTGCGCCAATTACAAGTTGACGCATTGAAGATGTTGCGTGAAATGATCGAGCAAGAAACCACAGAAGAAGAATAATTTTATAAAGAAAATCTCGCGATAACTATTCGGTTATCGCGAGCTTCTAATTAGGCTTTGCTAATTGAATCAGAAACATTCGTATGTAGTTGTCGGCTGATTTGCCAAATAGAAAACATCCCATATAAATAATTCTTTTCATCCTCATGGTCGTCATCGATCACTAACGCATATTTATGATTAAGTTTTTTTAAAGTTTGCACGACATTGCCGACTTTAGCATAACGTATCGACTTTAATTTAAATGCAATAATATTTTGAATGGGTGTCATTAACATTTTTGCTGTGACTAAATGTCTTTTAATTCGGCGCTCTTGAATAATTTGAATAGGTTTGGCACCTAAAATATCTTCTGTGCTAATTAACCCCACAATATGGTCATGCGATTTAACCAGCAAAAAATGCGTGCCGAGATTCTTCATTTCATTTAATGCTTCAATCATGGGTAAGCTAGGAGGAATGGTTTCGGGTCGGAACTTGGAGAAATCCACCATTACAGTAAAAGCAGAGTCGTCTAGATGGACTAGCTCTGGTAGTCTCGGTGTTTGCAGAATAGTATTATTTGCAGCAAGTTGGATAGTATCAAGCAATTCATATTTTGCCATGGGATATAAACCTAATTTTTTTCGATGATTTTTATTATATCAAATTATGGTTGACTCACCCAGAGCACTTATCCACCAAAGCACTTGATAAGCTGCTAGTGTATGGTAGAATCAGGACCAAACTGCAAATTTGACAGCTTAAGGTGAAGTCGATGTCGGATGACAGAGCATGTACTTCCACTCATTATGAAGTGACTGAAAAAGACCTCCCACTTTGTTGTCCCTTACCTGGTCAGCGTTTATGGGATGCACACCCGCGGGTATATTTACCTATCGAAAAAACCGGTAGAGTAGTTTGTCCTTATTGTGACGCTGAATATATTCTAAAAAAATAAGTGATTAAATAGGAAAATGGATATTCCCACAAAGATATTAATTGATGGACCTGCCTGGATCGGCGATATGATCATGGCACAAACGTTATTTAAGTTATTAAAGCAACGTGATCCTACCTGTCAAATTGACGTATTAGCACCAGTGTGGACCAAACCATTGTTAGAGCGAATGCCTGAGGTGTCAGAATCGGTAATTTTACCCTTTAAGCACAAGGAATTTCGTATTGTTGAACGCTATCAAATAGCAAAATCCTTGCGCGAAAAAAATTATAAGTGGGCTTTGGTATTAAGAAATTCATTTAAATCTGCATTAATTCCCTATTGGGCAAATATTCCAAAACGCACGGGTTGGATTGGTGAATGTCGTTTTGGGTTATTAAATGATTGGCGTAAATTAGATGAAGCGCGTTATCCATTAATGATCGAACGTTTTATGGCATTAGCGCTGGAACCGCGTGCTGAATTACCCAAACACCCCGCGTTACCGAAATTAATTGTGTCTGCTGAAAGTGTTCAACGAACGCTTGCAAACAAACAATTAAATAAACCCAATCAACCTGTACTCGCTTTATGTCCGGGAGCAGAATTTGGTGTGGCAAAACGCTGGCCGCTTGAGTATTTTGCCGAAGTCGCTAAGGCTAAGTTAAAACAAGGGTGGGCAGTTTGGTTGTTTGGTTCCGGCAAGGATAAAATCATTACAGATGCAATTAATGTATTGTGTGATCATCGATGCGTTAATTTAGCAGGAAAAACAGAGTTAACAGAAGCTATCGATTTATTATCTTTAACGAGTATGGTAGTGACCAATGATTCGGGTTTAATGCATGTGAGTGCTGCACTCGATCGTCCGTTAATTGTTTTATATGGATCATCATCACCTAAATTCACTCCGCCTTTGGCACATAGAATTAAAATATTATCTTTAAATTTATCCTGCAGTCCTTGTTTCAAACGTGAATGTCCTTTGGTACATATGAATTGTTTAAAGAATTTAGCACCAGCATCAGTTCTTGCTGCGATTGCTGAACTCATGGATGAGCAACCCAAGGTACGGGTCGAAGAAATGGTATAAATGCAAGGAGCTTTATGTTTAATACGCTAGACTTACCTCCGTTTCATCAGGCGAACGTTTTAGTGTTTGGTGATGTCATGCTAGACCGCTACTTAGGAGGAGAAAGTCGTCGTATTTCGCCGGAAGCCCCTGTCCCTATCGTTAAGGTGACTGAAAGCAATACTCGACCTGGAGGTGCCGCGAACGTTGCCTTAAATATCGCAGCGATTCACGGTCAGGTGACCTTATTAGGGGTGGTTGGTCAAGACCAGGAAGCCACTGATCTTAAAGGACAATTGAGCGCGAAAAATGTGAATTCCCATTTTCATTATTTAATGGGTGCCTCTACGATTTGTAAATTACGTGTTATCGCGCACAGTCAACAAATGTTACGTCTGGACTTTGAAACTCCTTTTCATAAATATGATGACGCAGAATTATTTTCAATTTATCAAAAACAATTACTTGACGCGCATGTAGTTATTTTATCGGATTATGGTAAAGGCACATTAAAAAATGCAGCGCGTTTAATTGAGTTAGCGCAAAAACAAAATGTGTCTGTGGTGGTCGATCCTAAGGGCGATGATTATAGTATTTATACCGGTGCCAGTGTGATCACGCCTAATTTACGTGAATTTGAAGCAGTCGTAGGTCCGTGCGGACAAGATGAAGATTTAATTGTAGCGAAAGCACGTGCATTAATGCTTGCGCACGATATTAAAGCGATTCTAGTGACGCGAGGTAAAGATGGCATGACGTTAGTATCCTGTAATGAAAAAAATGCCGTGCATTTAAGCGCAGAAGCGCGCGAAGTTTATGATGTCACGGGTGCTGGTGATACGGTCGTCGCATTTATCGGAGCCGCGATGGCGGTGGGAATGGATTTAGAGAGAGCGGCTTATTTAGCGAATGTGGCTGCAGGATTAGTGGTGCGAAAATTAGGAACTGCATATATTACCTTGGCGGAATTACGTAATGAATTACGCAATAAGTTCGGTGTTTCGCAAGGTATTGTGAATGAAAATGAATTATTGTCCATCGTAAAAGATAGTCGAGCACGCGGTGAAAAAATTGTGATGACCAATGGCTGCTTTGATATCTTGCATCCAGGTCATATCGGATATTTAAATCAAGCTAAAAAATTGGGGGATCGTTTAATTGTAGCGGTAAATACCGATGAATCAGTTATGCGATTAAATAAGGGAATAGGCCGTCCATTTAATTCCTTGGAAGCGCGCATGGAAGTGTTATCAGGATTACGAGCAGTAGATTGGGTGGTTTCTTTTGCTGAAGATACTCCTGCTCAGATCATTAGCCAGATTATGCCAGACATTTTAGTTAAAGGTGGGGATTATCTGGAACATCAAGTAGTGGGACATGACATTGTTCAGCAGCAAGGTGGCAAAGTGATTATTTTGCCGTTTCGTGTAGGTTATTCTACGACTCGGCTCGTGGAAAAAGTAAGAGGGGATTAAAATGTTTATTGTGACTGGCGGTGCTGGATTTATTGGTTCTAATATCGTAAAGGGACTCAATAAAAAGGGTTTTAACGATATATTGGTGGTGGATGATTTAACTGACGGCAAAAAATATCGTAATTTAGTCGAATGCGATATTGCCGATTACCAAGATTATCAGGATTTTTTGCAAAATATTACAAATGACCGTCAATTTCCGCGTCCTATTCGTGCGATTTTTCATGCGGGTGCGTGTTCAGTTACGACCGAATGGAACGGACGTTATATGATGCAAATCAATTATGATTATTCCAAACATTTATTACATTATTGTCATCACCGTAAAATTTCCTTTATTTATGCATCCAGTGCTGCGGTTTATGGAGGTGGTACTAATTTTGTAGAGTCTTCCAAACATGAAATTCCTTTAAATGTATACGGTTATTCAAAATGGTTATTCGATCAATATGTTTTGCGTATGGCGCCACAGTTAAATTCACAAGTTGTGGGATTACGTTATTTTAATGTTTTTGGTCCGCACGAAAATCATAAAGGCTCCATGGCGAGCGTCGCCTTTCATTTTATGAACCAATTGCGCGATAGTGGTAACGTTAAATTATTTGTTGGTACTGAGGGTTATGCCGATGGTGAGCAATTGCGAGATTTTGTTTTTGTTGATGACGTAGTAAATGTTAATTTATGGATGATGGAAAATCCGCATATTTCTGGAATTTATAATGTTGGCACGGGTAAAGCGCGTACGTTTAATGCGATCGCCAAAACATTAATTCAAGCACACGGTGCTGGGAAAATTGAATATATTCCGTTTCCCGCACATTTAAAAGGTGCATATCAAAATTTCACAGAAGCGAATATCACTAAATTACGTCAAGCTGGATATGTTGCGCCTTTTCATGAGTTAGAAGAAGCACTGAATAAGTATTATCAGTGGATTTTTGGGATCAACACAGCAGTACCGGCATAATGAGTAGCCTGGATCGAAGATCCAGGTTATTTTTTCAGCGAGTCAAATATATCGGTTTCTAAGGTTAAACCGCGTGTTTTCAGTTGTTCGCGTTCATTTTCAAGACCAGTGCTGACTAATAAACTTAAAGTTGCGAGATTGCGCTCATTTAACTCTTCATTATGCTGTTGAATACGCACCAACAAACTGAGTAATAATAATTGTTGACGTTGTAAAGTGCCGGGTGAAGCGGTTTTCATGGATTTATACCAAGTCGGATTATTAATCGTTTGATTAATTAAATCCAATTCCACTTCGCGTGGACTCACATCTTTAGTTGGAAGACCATAAGCTGCACCTAAACCGGGTTGTGCGGTGCGTTCCGCTTGTAAATAACTGAAGTTACTAACCACCATCGAGCGTTTGGTTGCATAAGATCTTAAGCTCAACCAATATTTTTGGAAATTAACATTTTTCATGATGGTGTTAGTTAAAATATTGTTGGCATCGTCGGGATGATTTTGCAAATAATCATTTAGTTTCGGGAAAAACGAGCGATTTTTTGCGTTATCATCTTCGGCGGGCACTAATGGCTGATAAGTTTGTAAAGCAAAAGTCATGTAGTTAGTGGCATATTGCGTTTGTTGCGGATTAGCATACGTTAACGGATTAAAAAAGTTGTCGAAATTAAAATTATTGGCATTCACTTGTAATTGATTTTGATCGGGCTGAAAAAAACAAGAAACACTTTTGCAGGCACCTAAAGGTAACGACATCGTATCTAATGAGGGTAAGCCCATCGATAAATTATAATATAATTTATCGTCATACGGATTGGGTAATGAACTCATACGCCCCAGCGATAAATTCGTAAAAGCATCTCCAATTTGGCTCGATACACTCATTAACTGATTATTCACGTCGGTCTGTGTGATATTCAGAGCATTTTGCTGTGCGACGGGTGTTGGATTTAATTGCGCGATGTTTTGTCCTGTCACTGTTGGAAATAATCCGTCATAAGACAGATAAAGATTATTTAGCATTTTGGTGATAGCAGAGGAACTAGCTGGAATAGCAGCGTCGATATCAGATAATAAACCTACTGCTTGCGTGGCATCTGCAGTTAATTGTGGATTAACCGGATCTGCTTTTGCAATTGAAATTAAAAATGGTGAGCTGACGCCAAATAATATGGCTAGCGTGGTCGAATTAATTAAATTTTTCATATGCCCTGCCCTTTAGAAATGTATATTATTGTAAATATCTTTTTGTGATGAATTTGCAGTATTGTCCGTTGAACTACTGGCTGGTGGGTTTGGAGTTTGATTTCCACTATCAGGATTACTTGCTTGAGGCGAGTTATTCACGGGATTACTGCTGGAATATTGCGGTTGTGGGTTACCACCGGTTTGCTGACTGCCGCCAGTAATACCACCCCCTGTAGCAGGGGTTTGAATAGACTTTTGTAAATAAAAATCCGCGATACTGGAATAATAAGTTAATTTACTTAAACATTGCGTATCAGCAGAAGTCGCGCAGTAATTTGCGCTCACGCAAGCATCTAAAGCCGGAGCTAATCCAGGCATTTTCTGTGCCATCGCCGTGAACGAAGTCTCATCCATCGTTAAAAGTGATCCACAATTGCTATCGGCAAAAACCGTTAGAGAAAATAAACTTGAAAATAAAAAAATGGGTAGTGCGAGCTTATTCATAGCCGCTTTCCTCCAAAGTTTGGGTAATCAGTTTTAAACGCTCAGTGGAAAAAACGCGGCTTAATAATCTCAGCCGTTCGAAAACAATATTGCGTCGTAAAAAAATCCCCGCAGTATCCGTTTCCGATTTCGTTAATTCTTCGGCCTTCATGAGTACTTTGGCAGCAGCGCCCGGATACGCTTGATCGAGGGTCATCAGTAATCTTAGGCCGCGCCCCGTTTTGACGTGGCAAACGAGATCGATCATGGCGATTTCTTGCTGTAGATCGATATTACCGATGTCTTCTAAGGTTTCGCCCAAAGCCTTAACCGCTTCTTCCAATTCAGATTGTCCGTCTAATGTCCAATCCTCGACACCTTCCATAAACGTAATCACTTTATAGAGTGTAGGGTCTGGATAATTATGCCAAAATTGATGGACCGCTTTATGTGAAAAATCAGGCATGTTTCCTTCTCTTATTCTGTGGGAGTTGGTTTTCTAAGAAGTTTAATTGTATCGCCTAAACATTAAGAAAAAATTAAATTAACGCAATATTTTTAGATTATCGTGCTTAAAATGTAGTGTGACTGATAGCGATAAGCTGCCCCCACAATCTCTCGAGAAAACAAGGGAAAAAATATTTTTCCTTTAAGCAAGTCTTAACTTTTCGTTAAGTAATCTCTGTTAACATAATTTTAATTCCACACTAGGGATTATTCCGTCTCTATTTTCAACTATACATTTTAATGAGGTTAATGTGGGTTTTCGAAATATCGTTAAGAAGAGTTTTACAGCAGGATTTCAACCGATGCGTTGGTTGGGTATGGATTTGGTGAGATCGAATGGAAAAATCTGCGCGGACCTGGTGAAAGATTTATTTGAAAAAAAACCTCAAGCTTCCACGGATGTGAAATTAATTGCAGATATGAGTGAAACAGACCTCACCAGCAGAAAAAAAATAGCATTAGGTCTAGGGATTTTTTATTTAGTTATTAGTTTAAGTTTAGTCGGTTATGCATTTTATCTCTGGTTAGAAAAAGTTTTCATTTTGCAGGGCGCGATGTCGCTTATTTTAGCGTTCTTAGTTTCCACTTATTCATTGCGTGAATTGTTGATTTACGGACAAATACGTTCCCGTCGTGATCGTTTGACATTGAAGGAATGGTTTAGTTTGTTAATCAAGGGGTTTCCAAAATGAGAAAGTTATTCACTTTTCTATTTTTACTCTTTTGTTCGAGTTTGGCGTTGGCCGATACACCAGCGATTCATAGTGCTTTTTCCTCCGCTTCCTCGACAAATTCACCGTTAAATCCTGCGGCATTAACCAATTATACGGATATGTCGATTTATTATTTGAGTCAGATTTTTGGAACAGTGGGAACTGTCCTTGCGGGCACGTCCAGCCAATTGATGGGACGTTTGTTCGAGCAATTAAACTGGGGTATTTTTATTATTAGCGGCGTGATGGTGGGATATGCAGTAATGCTTAGCACTATTCGTTTAGCAACGGAAGGTGTGACAATTGCCCCGGGGAAATCCACCTTATTTACATTAATTAAATTAGCGATTGGTGTGGCTTGTATTATTCCCATGAGCGGAACCGGTTATTCGTTATTACAAGAAATGGTAATGAATGTCGTGGTAAAAGGGGTGGGGTTAGCCGATAGCATTTGGACCAGTGGTTTAGAATATTTAAATGATGGCGGTGTGGTGTGGACTATGCCGACGCAAAACGATAATAATAATCCTTACACGAAAATAATTACGCCCAATGCGGAAAATGCATTATTAAGCACGTCGTTGGGTGCACAAGTATTTCAAAATGAAGTTTGTATGATTGGTAGTCGGGACACGGTTAATTACCAAGGTCCGGTTAATAACGGAAATCCCATTTCGGTTAATGGGCAATCGCAGCCGTTTTATGATGTTTGGCAAGATACGACGCACCATACATTTAATTTTCCCGGTATCAACGATCCGAATTCTTCAGGTTCTAGTTGCGGTACAGCTTCTTGGAATATTAATGGGGCCTGTTCAGCTGGTGATACGGCTTGCGCGATTGGTCAGGAAGCCATGGCACGCTTAATTTCTTCATTAATGCCTGCTGCGCAGCAATATTATTGTTTTGAGTCTCCGAATGCGCCTTCCTGTCGGGGGGGCAGTTCCTTCAAAAACGTGAATGATGGTTTATCACCCTACATGTTTAATGCGCTCGTGAGTTATTATCCGACTATTCAAATTTATGCGAAAATGCAGATCGATAAATCTCAAGCTTCCAACAAAAATTTCATTCAAGCGGCGGAACAAGAAGGTTGGATCATGGCAGGGCGCTACTATTGGGATATCATGCAAATCACCGCTGTAAATGATTCTTTGCAGGACCCTTCAAGCTACGTCTCCACCTCAGTAACGCCTCCTACAGGATTGGGTGGAGTGCCGGCATTAAATAAAGTAGTACAGAAAGCGCCTGGGGATTTCACTACGGCAGCGGGTTCCAGCGAATTCCAGAACTACATTAATAGTGTTTACACTCAATCTGCACAAAGCTCTTTGGGGGCAGGTCATGCTGAGCAGATGATGGATGCCAATGGAAATATTTCGGCTGCTAATACCATTTCAGATAATGCTCCGCTCTCAGCAAAAGCCTGGAATCAAGTGCATGGGATTTTTTCACCGGTAATCAATGAAATAAACAAGATTTCTAGCTTATTTAGTGATTTTGCGAATTCGAGCCATTATAACCCGATCGTCTTTATGCATCAGGTCGGAGCGGAGTGTATTCAAATCACGATCATTATCTGGTTGACGGGTGGTGCGGTAGGTTTTGCGGCCATGTTGTTGATGGGCGCCTGTTCTTCCATCAATCCGATTCCATTTGCTCTACAAACTTTGCTGGAATGGATTAAGCCGATTTTTATGGCCATCGCAATGTTATTGTGGGCAGGCGGTTTCTTCCTGACGGTGTATGTGCCGTTATATCCCTACCTAATCTTCCTATTCGCCTCGGTGGGGTGGTTTATTTCGGTGGCAGAAGCCCTGGTGGCGGCTCCTTTGGTGGCTCTAGGCTTAGCCCACCCAGAAAATCATGACCTCTTAGGTAAAGCCGAACAAGCTGTGATGTTATTGTTGAGTGTGTTTATTCAACCTAGCTTGTTGGTGATTGGAATGTTGGCGGGTATCGTGTTCTCTTACGTAGCCTTTGAGTTACTGATTTATACGTATTCTGGATTTATGATGGATATTCTCGGGACGCCACAAAATACGGCTTCTATGGTGAACATATTGGATCCAGTAACACACAGTCAGATATACACTTCTGTATTTGGTGGGCATGGAATTAGTACGGTGATCACTTTGCCATTGTTAATTGTAGTTTTCTGTGTGATTACCTACACCATCTTGACGCAAACTTTCAGTTTGATTCACCTCTTGCGTGATAACGTTATGCGTTGGATTGGTGCTCCTTCAACCGGATTACCAAGCCCAGAACAATTGGCGCAAGAAACGCGTGGTGCTGTGTCTACTTACAGTAAAGGTACGGGTGATGGTTTAGGTGGAAGTATCGTAAACCCACAAGCCCTTAAAGCTACCGGTGAATTGATGGATGCTGCAAGCGGTAAAAAAGCGGCGGAAGAAGCAGCACAGGTTGCGAAGTTGGTTATATAACAACGAAGTTCCACAAAAAGCCCAGTTTTGCTGGGCTTTTTTGTTATAGCTAGCTCAAATATGGGGGCGTTCCAGGATAATTTTCAAAGATTTCTTGTGAATCACTCGTTTCATTTTCATTATTTTCTCTTTTGTTATGATTCCAAAATGCAAACCATCCTTTGTTTTGAAAGAAATCGTCTTTAGTTGCTGCAGGTATATATTCAGCATTTAATAAATTTAATATTATTTCGTTTTGCACAAAGGTTTTGGAAAAAATCGAATTCAATGCCATATTTTCAATTCTTTTAAAAATGGCTCGTGAAATCAGAACGCTAATGCCCAATAGCGCGCAGACTGAAAATAAGGTGGCAATCACCAACGTAGGGGCAAAAGCGATGAGGGAGCCTATAAACAATATGAAAATAATTAGTCCGCTTATCTTAAGTGAAGTATAGAAGGGTATCCAGTGTAAAAATAATTTTTCCAGATACCTTTCGTTTAATACTTTTTCTAAATTTTTATGTTCTACGTGTGCTTTTGCAAAGAGTTCATTTCTATTGGTCTCAAAATCTTGTTCTGTCATATTATTACGTTGCAAATATAAATTCATAATTTCAACGAGTGAATTTACAGCATTAGAAAAAAGCTCGGCATTTTTAATAGCTTGATTGGCCTCAAAAGTGAAGCATAATACATACAATTTTAAGTGTTCAACTAAGTCTTCAGTCTCTTTGTCTGAAAATAAATTTTGCGCTGTTTTATGAGCTTGCAGGATATTGGCGATGACTATAAACATTGCATTTTCTGCGGCGATAATCTTTTCCACATTGCGATTAGACATGATTTATCCTTTAAATCAATGAGAGAATATTTTGGGAGCAGTCTAGCCTACAGGAAATAAAGAAGTAAATTAATTAGATTTGTTTTTTTCTGCACCATTAAAAGAGGATTAATTTGGATGTGTGGGCCTGAAGATTTATGAGCAGGGGCGATTACAGAATATTAGATTATTATTGCCCGCGAACTACAGCTTTAAATTGCCACGACCTCTTGGGCTAACTTTTTTAAATCTTCTATTTCCAGTCCTGTGACGCGAGCTATAATTTTAAGGTCGAAGTCTTCGTGTAATAGATTAATTGCTATTTGTCGTGTTGATTCGGCTTTACCTCGGGTTTCTCCACGGGCTTCTAATTGTTGGGCTACTGTCATCGTTTCGCTCCTTAAGTTTGGAGATAAATGATTAATAACAAATTCGTTAAGCTGTTCTGGGCTATCAATAGCGCCAGCATGAATCGCATATTCTAATGCAGTTATTATACACTCATCAGCACCCATTTGTGAAAGCTCATTTAATTGAGGCACGATTTCTATTAATCGGATTAATAAATTATCGTCATAAATATGTTTTTGCATAAATTCTAAAATCATAGCTAATTTATGCTGCTTAATTTCGGTATCAGATATTTTGTTAAGGTCAATTAAAGTAAATGGACTCAATAAATGGGTTTTAGCTAAATCTGCCGCCTCCCCAAATAAATCAAAAAGATCGGTTGAATATGTATATGGCTTTTTGCCGTGATAAAAGACAATAGGAATGACGATTGGCAAAATGTGAGAACGTTCTTTATCCATCATTCGGAACTTATATAATGCAATTCTTAATGGCATCTTTTTTTCTGGTCGGCTTTGATGTTCGAATAGAAGATAAGCATACCCTAGTCGATCTTTGAATTTAACTTTGTATAGGACATCGCATCGCAATTGTCTCAGATATGCATCAAGTAAACTTGTATCTTGCAACTCTAAGCTATCCAAATCTAATAATTTTAATAGTTCTGCTGATAAGTAAAGCTCACATAATTCTCTCGCCATTTTGGGATTGCTTACGAGTTTCCGAAAAAATTTATCATGAATGTCATTTAATTTTTTCATGGCTATCCTACATTCGTCTGTAGGAGAGTATTAGTTTAAATTAGGGCAGGGGCAATACCGTAATTAGAATGGTAAATGAACAATTTGGGATGTGAACTAAGCAGCTAACTTTTTTGTAATTTAAATAATGACATGATAATACTAAAACACAATAAAATTAAAAAAATCGCGAAAGGAACGAGTGCCAGTAACATCACATAGGTAATGACAAAAATTCCGGCCGGAATAAAAAAATAAAACATGATGCCGCACACACGTTTAAAGCGGCGCACAAATAAATTTTCATTTCTGTGTTTAATCAGCTCGGGTTTGGCTAAATAAGTTTGCATGACTAACGGCAAGGATTTGGTGTTGGCCATTAGGCTCATTAATAATATAAATCCGATGATGCTAATGGTTTGAATCAACCAAACTGGAGCGCTCGGGAGGGACCAAGCATGGTGCTGTTGCGTTAATAATAAGACGGATAATAACAACGGTAATATTAAAGTGGCTAGGATCATTGCGCGTAATGAATAACCTTGTGAAAACTTGGCAACAAAAATACTCGTTAAAGGAACGAACGCGATCCACCATGCCGTTGAAAAAATCTGCCAACTCCATTGCCAGCCGTGTGAGAAAATGAAATTAATACTATTGCGAGCACTAGCACTGGGGCCGACAAAATAAAATAAAATTAGCGACACAACGGCGACGATAAATCCCCAGATAAGCACCAATAAAACCAGACCCAATGCGGGTTGCTGCTTATAAACCGCTTGCAAAGTAGTGTGCGATTTTTTTCGGCTAGTGAGATACATTGTCACCAATACCGCTCCCATCGCACTCGAATTAATCCCAAAAACACTAGCTAACGCAAGAGGCTGTGCAATTAAAGAGGCGAATATCAAGCTAATCATAGCGCCCGTTAGACATAAAATAACGATCGTGAAAATACGACTAATCGCATTAACGGTCACTGCAAAACCTTCACGTTGTGACATAAAATTGAAATTAAGCGCGGTGCTGATGTAACTATTTTTTTCGAAAATAAAGGCTTGAATGCCTAAGGCAGTTGCTAAAATTGCGATAATGCCCCAAGGAAATAATCCGGCATGCAAAGTAAATTGGGTAATGGAATCGATAAATGCCTGTGGGTGAGCAGTTGTTTCAATGGGTAGCATGACATTGGTGAACTGTGTGATGCCGTAATACAGAAAAAATAATGCCAATTCCAATCCTAAGATTTTTGCCAACCAAAAGGGCCATGCTAATTTTTCATTACCTGCGTCTTTGGATTTTAATTTAATAGATCCCCACGGCGTACAAACAATAATAATGCCTAAAATAAGCGGTAGCCAATTTAAAGTAATAAATTGATTTAAAATATGTGGAAATTTAAACGCGAAAACTAAACTAGTCGCTAATAGTAGCGGTAAAATAATATAATATAAATGCACATAACGTTTTAATAATTTCATACCTATCCCAAACTTTGCTGTGTCATGCTGCGAGCCGAAAGAATTTTATAGGTTCTTTCAGATAATAAGCCTTGTTCATACTTTTGTTGCACGTCCATTTGCATGGTTTGTCCATATTCCTGGACGAGACGACGAGTGGTGGCAGTAACCTGATTCGGATCGCTATCTAATAAAATATCGCGAATTTTTTCGTTGAAAATAAGGTATTCGCGCAATGCCACTCGTTTCCCATCCACGGTAGGGGCGAGGCGTTGCCACACCACTAAACGCATCGTTTCCATAATATCGATCGTGCGTCCTAAGCGTTCATCAGCGGGGAAACTGCCAACTAAACGCCGTACGGTTTCAGCAACACCATTACTGTGTAAAGTGGTATAAACGGGATGACCCGTTAATGCGGCTTCGAGTACCGCTGACATGGTTTCTGCATCCCGCGCTTCACCGACTAAAATTAATCGCGGTTTGCGCCGTAGAGCATTGCGTACGCCCGCAGCAAAAGACGGCAAGTGCCGTGGAATTTCTGACTGACTGATGACAGCCGTGGGGGACTGAATATCATCATACACAAATTCAATCGGTGCTTCATAAGTTAATATTTTACGATGGCTATCTGCGTCTTCTGCGATATGTCGAATAATGGAAGCTAATAACGTACTTTTTCCGGAACCCGTACTCCCGGTCACATAAATCACCCCTTCTTGTGGAGCGATCGCGCTAATCATATCAGCCGGTAAATTGAGTTTTGCTAATGGAGGTGGTGTTGAGGGAATCGTTCGAATGGTAATTTGCACGCCTTCTTGGCCATCCACATGACATGCAGTTCCATTGACGCGATAACGAAAACGTTCATTTCGGTTAGGTCGTACTTCATAATGCGTATCTAAATCTTCGCCCCGCATTAATTGTGTCGTTCCATTTTGCCCGTAAATTGTATTTAGTAATTCACTCGCTTCGGCATTGGTAATATTGCGTTGGGTAATTTTATGTAAGCGCCCGTAAATTTCTACCACGATGGGAGTATTTGTTTGAATGGTAATATCAGATGCCTGAATGCGATAGCAATAAGCTAACAAATCATCGATATGTTTTGCTTCAAAACGCGTTGGTTCCTTTGGATAACGGAATTCTGACATTCATCACCTGCATTAAAGGCCATTGAGTGTGTCTGTAGCCTGGATCGACACATTCCAACAGAAAGTTCCTGGATCTTTGATCCAGGCTACATTTTCGATCCAGGCTACATAACAGCTTCTTTAATAGTTACTTTTATTTTGTAAGAACGGGATTCCATTCATTGCTATTTAATTGCAATGCAGAATGTGCGGTAATTCGCATAATCGCATCGTTCACACGCATTTCGGTTTGATTACCTGTCACACCAAGATCCGCTTTAGCGACTTGTGGTGAAGAAATCATGTTTTGCGCGAGCATTTTGCGATAAAGCACCATACCGAGAAAATCGCGTTGTAGGCGATTTACATTCGCAGAGAAAATTTCGTTTGCTTGAATTAAACCTTGTTTCCAGCCATCTTTTAAAAATCCGTTCCACGCTTGCGCTTCTGCTTGATTGGTAGGTAATAATGATTTATTGGGAACTTCGGGTTTTTCGTATTCCATCCATAAATAAGTTCTCCACGTTGGCGGTGCAGTAACAAATCGTGCAGGCGCCATAATTTTATAAGTTTGATTCGCCATGCGAATAGTATTGTTGTCGTCTAACGTTAAATTATTGCTAGATTCCACTAAAATAGGCGGTAAAACGTTGTGGCTTAATAATAATTGATTGAAATCAAAAACGTGATCGAGGTAAGAACCTTCGTCTTCTAACGCGGTATCAATATGTTGTGCGCGCCACGCTAATGCACCACGTGCACCTAAAGTCGTCGCAGTTTCACGCAAAGCTTGTAATCGAATAGGAGGAATGCCGCCTTGAGTGGAAGGCAATGAGCTCATATCGATAAATCCAGCATCTGCTGTTAACGCTGTTTTTTTAGCGCAAGCAATTAAACTCATAGAAGAAAGACTAATCGTCAGAATCGTAACAACTGTTTTACTTAATCGCATTTTCTCGACTCACCTAACCTAACTGTCAAAATAACGTAATTCAATCGTTCTGCTATTGGGATACAAAGCAATTCGGGCTTTTTTCGCAACTTGGTAAGTAGTGTCGCGTAAAATGCTCGCTAAAGTCTGATCATTCGCACTGATAGCGACAATCACTGGAATTGCAGGTTCACGTCCTACCACACGGACATGATAACCACTTGCATCAGCAATTTTATGTAATAAAGGTTCGACTGGACCTGTCCAATCTAACGAAGTTTGTTGCCCCATACCAACGGCATTCGCATTAATGGGCGGCGCCATTTTTACATCGGGGTGCGTTGCAATCTGTATTGCAGATAATTGTTGTAATGAAGTATTTACCGACTGCGCGCTTTCCGCTAATTGTGCTTGCGATCTTTGATCGACAGCAGGCTCGGGGGCGCTGTGGGCGGTAATATATTTTAAATTTAAGTCTACAAATTTAGGGGTATCATGACTGCAACCAGCTAATACACCTAACGGCAATAATAATAAAAAATGTTTAAATCTCATAACTTTACAACAACCATGGCTAAATAGATTTAAGTACTAAATAACGGTTTCCCACTAATTAGTAAAAGCATTGTACGGCATTTACATTAAGGTAATATTAAGAATTTAACTTCTATTGAGCGGATTCAGAAAGACTTAAGTATCCATCATTATAATGATTTTTTACGAGAGAAACCAATGCCAAACACACACACGGACTCGACGGTGGAATCTGCTACGAATTTAGAATCTCTGCCGGACGAAATTTTATTAATAATCATGCAAATGTGCGGTGTGATAGGCACCAGCATTCTTGCAAACGTGAATAAAAGATTTAAGGGATTAGCTGCCGAGGAGGTACTTTGGGATTCATTTTCTAGGGATGAAAATCTATGGCGGGAAATATTTAGATTTTATTTTCCAAATGTTTCCCCCAAATTATCGCAAAAACATGTTACTTGGAGGCACCAGTTTTGGAAAACTCTAAAAAGCGAATATCCCAAATTATCTTGGACTGAAAAAGAAATTATTTTGTGGATTAAAGCTCGAAATTTTGTATTCGTCACTTTTGGAAATCCATCTTTAACTCATATCAGACCTCAATTACCCGATCTTAATTTCTATGATTTGCTGAGATTAAGGAAATTGGATCCTAAATTTTTAACCTCAGCTACGCAACCAATGCGAAATCATTTCTATTCGATTGTAGAAAAAGAATTTTCTACGCAACAATGGCAGGACTTATTATGGTTAGAGTGGGCGATTAAATGCAATCAACCCATCCAAGAGATTGAAAAAGTCCTCAGGAACGAGCATATAGATATCAAAAAAACAGATATCAAAAAATATGAGGCCCAAAGAAATCACCCATTAGCTCTTGCTCCAGATAATTCTGTCCTAATAGACATTTTTTTACAGGGTAATTTGACATTTTGGCGTTGGCTAATTCCACAATTAAGTACAAAACAAAAGAAGTACATTGTCAGGAAGTGTAATCTTAAAGAGAATCTTTGGATAAAGAAGCTTTTGTGTGAGGGCGAGCCACGATTAGAAGATAAACTTGGAGCATCAATGGTCCTTCAAATTGCAGTTTATTTTAATGACAGGCAGACCATAGAGAGTTTAATAAAAGAAATGGATAATTCTCTTTTACTTAGTTTGTTATGCCAAGTTGTGGAGTGGGGTAATTTACAACTTTTGCAATTACTCTGGGATTGTAGGTTTTCTGATTTTAGCGCTCATATTAATGACCCCAATGATATTCATGGTCGTACTCTCTTAGAGTTTGCTGTTTTAGGAGGGAATTTAGCCTGTGTGAATTTTCTTTTAGAAAACGGAGCTCTCGTTAACCAGAGCGTAATTCTGTGTGCTGTAAATTTAAATCGTTCTGAAATGTTAAAAATATTATGGCCGAAGATTAATATCGCAGGGATCGACGCTGATAAAATTGAAAAAATTCTGGTAACAGCCGCAAGCTTAGAATCTCCAACAATTATGACTTATTTCATAGTGCAAGGAATAGATGTCCAAAGCGATGGAATGCAAGCTGCATTTTTAAGTGCTGCTGAAATTGGACATACTCCCATGGTTAGATTGTTATTAGATTCTGGAGTGGATATTTCCGCAAAAAATGCAAATGGTGAAACGGCTATTCATTTAGCTGCAGCAAACGGACATAGTGAGACAGTTAAATTGCTCGTTGAGAGAGGATTAAGTGCTATAACCATTAATGAAATAAATGAGACAGACGCACTAGATGTAGCGGTGGAAAATGGTCAGGCTGATGTAGTGGAATATTTATTGAAAAGTATTCCTCCTCTAAATGATTGTTGGAAACATGAATTAATGCGAATTGCGATGGAGAAGGGTCATCATGAAGTGATCATAAAATTATTAGCGCATGGAATAATGATGCAAGCTGCGCACCTTGGCGTTATTAAGACGTGCTCTGCAAAAACTGTTGCGAGGATTTTACAAATACCGCATATGTGTGAGGCTATAAAAACTTCTAAAAAAATCTATACATTTAAAATGCGGAGTCAATTCGTTGCAATTTTACCTGAAATGTTGCGTGTAGGATTGAATATAGAGTACATACCTAATTCTGCAGTCCCGGATTCGAAACTTGAATTTTATGAAAAAATAGATCGAGAAGATCGTCAAAAAACGATTGCAGCGATTAAATACCATCCTCGATTAACTAAGCTTGAAAAAGATCTTGTTCTGTATATTTTTGAGTTGGAGGTTTATCTAAAATTACATGCTTTCAAAAGAGAAACAGATAAAAAAGAATATAAATATTTTTCTGTTTGTGGCGTCATGCTCTTTCGGTATTTTGATTCCGAATTTTCTTATGAAAGCTTATATGCGGCGCGTGCTTTACGAGATAAAATTTTTAGAAACGAGCCTATAGATGAAGAACATATGTCATACCTTAAAAAAGGCAAATTAGGCATTTTATATCAGCGCTTTTTGACATCGCAAAATCCGAAAAAACAAAAAGATTTCGATTATCTAGCGCTAAGCACATTTCCGAAAATGTAAAAGACAGCGCCAGATCTCGATGTATTTTTATTTCCTGTTGGTTGTGGCTGAGCAGCGAAGCCCAACAAAATTATTTTATGTTTTATCTTGTTGGGCCTAGCAACCCAAATTTTTAGTCTTTAAACAAATCATTCAACGTGGCAAAGGATGCAATAATTTCTTCACTATACATTGTTTTTTTAAGCCCAGCTGAAACAATCATTGAATGAAATATCTGTTTATTGGTTTTGGTTACTTTACGGTATATTTTTTCTCGGCTAATTATATAGTTCACATATTTTTTATCAATTACAAATGGTGTTCTGCAATTCTTAATTTCACAAAGGTTAACAATATTGTCTGGTCTATCGAAAATAAGATCGATTTGTGCGCCAGATTCTTCCTTTTCATTTGATCTATGCCTCCACGAGGAGACATCCGAACCATCCGGGATTTGGAGCGCTTTTTTTATCTGAGTAATGTGTTTAAAACAGATAGCCTCAAATGCTAATCCTGCCCAAGCATTCCATGCGGGCTTCGCTGATAAAACTTCCCAATAGTGGTCATCGATATTTTTAGAAATACGACTTTTCGCTCTTTTTGCAATCCAGGTTAAATAAAACAAAGTATATTCATCAATTACTTTATAATGTATCCCGCGTTCTTTTTTCCATGGTGTAAATGCAATAATAAAACCAGCTTCTTCAAGTTCTTTTAGTCTGCCAGTTAACCGCCCACCTTTATATTTAAAATGAGATTCAATTTCATGCCTTGGGACACCTTCTCTTTTATTAGCAATAAATGCAATGATTTCTTCATGGATTTCATGTTTTTTAAATAATGAAGCAAATAACAATTCAAACTCATCATACAAAGTGCCTTTTTTGCTGAAACAAATATTATTAATATTCTGAATAGCAGATAATCCTTTCTCAACAAAATTAAGATAGAAAGGAACGCCGCCTAAGCACATATAGAGTGTTAAAATCTGTTCGTTGCTATAATGAATATTTTTATGCATTAAATAGGCTTTTGTTTCCGATAAAATGAATGGCTCCATTGGTAGGCGCAATGTTACTCTATTATGTAAACCCCCTGTATCATGCAACACATTATCGATAATCCAAGAAGCTGCTGAGCCGCATATAATGAGTTTTATTTTTTTATTCTCTACCCAATATCGATTCCAATAATAATCGAGTGCTTCTAATAAACCAGATTTCGGTGTTGCCATCCATGGAATTTCATCAAAGAAAATAACCACTTTTTGTTTTCCAGAAAATAGATCAATTGCATCTTTTAATGCTTCAAATGCATCATGCCAATTTGAAAATGGCGATAATTGAGTTCCTTTACGTCCTTTATAAAATGTATTCTCTATTTCTTTTTTAAATTTCTCTAGTTGTTTTTTGAGGCTTCCTTTATGAATACCAGAAGATCGAAAAAATATACAAGCTTTTTTATCGAAGAATTCACGAATAAGGTAAGTTTTACCTACTCTTCTTCTCCCGTAAATTGCCACAAATTCAGCTTTGTCAGATTGGAAAACTTTTTGGAGTTGTTTCTGCTCATATTGGCGGCCGATGATCGTCATATTGATATCTACTTGTTAAATAAGGGACGGTTATAATTATATTATTATCGTCCCTTAATGTCACTATCCTTTATCATAAGGGACGCTTATAAATTTTCTATAGCCGTCCCTTGACTACAAGGCTATGAAGCTTTATTTTTTAAGGGCTTATTGGTCAGGGACCGGGTTACCTGATGAGAACAAGCGGCTCGCGGTCTAGGAGGATGAAAAAAATGTTTATATAAGTTTACAGAGCCATTTGTGAAAGACATCAACAGCGTAACCTTAGACTAGGTGTAAGACGGCAATAAATTACTGGCCGCTAAGATTTGCAATACGATCACCGCGACACCCAAAATAAAAATAATCACTAATCCGCTATTTCCGCCAGCCACTTTATAGGGATAATTTTGCAAAACAGTTTTGCGTGTTCGCCAAGCCATTAAAGCCGGTAATAAAATGGCGAGCCAGGCGAGGGGAATCGAGGCATAACCTAACGCGATAATAAATCCTTTGGGATACATTAACGCAAAGAAAAGCGGGGGCACAAAAGTAATAAAAGCGGCCCACAGGCGTTGAGTGACTTCGTGTTTGCCACGCAAAATATCGTGAAAAAAATCAAATAAACCGAGATTTACGCCTAAATAGGACGTTGTCATTGCGATATCGGTAAAGAAATTAATGCCAAAATTAATATATTGATTATTGATAATTTGACTGAGTGCTGTGATGAATTCTCCAACTGACCCATTTTGTTGAGCGATACTCGCAAAACTCGGATTACCCGTACGAGGTAAAATCCCCAGCGTTACAATTTCCCATAATAAATAAAGCACTAACGGAATGATACTGCCAATGAAGAAAATTCGACGTAAGGCTTTTGGGTATTGCCCGACATATTTCACAATGCTGGGAACGCTGCCGTGAAAACCAAAAGCGGTAAAAAAGATGGGGATTGCAATTAAAACAAAACGTTGGCTACCTGGATAAGTATTTAGTTGAGAATAATTAATGTGAGGCAATAATAAAAAAGTCACCGATAAAAAGGCTAGCATTTTTACGGCTAATAATAATCGATTGGCGATGTCGACGGCTGAGGTTTTCCAACTGACTAGAGCGCCTAATATTACGGTAAATATTAAGGCGCTGATCCAAAGTGGAATTTTTGCATGAAAATATGCTTCGAGTCCCGTAGTGATTACGCCGCTACCACCACTTATATAAGCCGCGGATAAACAATAAAATAAAAATACCATACTAAGATTTGTAACGATTTGTGCGCCGCGACCTAGTGTGCGACCGCTTAAAGTGCTGAAGCTCGAACCGTGAGGAAAAATTAAATTAACTTCTAATAATAACAGTGCACCATATAACATCATGGCCCATAAAATACAGAGTAAAATCGCGGAGTAAGGGAAACTGGCACCGGCAGAGACCATGGGTAACGCTAAAATTCCTGCCCCAATTGTGGTGCCCATGATAATGAGCATGCTACCAATTTGTCTACTTATTGACATATTTTAAGCCCAAATAAAATCTGGTTTATTATTAATTAATCTGTATCCTGAATCGAAGATCTAGGAGTGTTCTTGCAACGTCGAATATATCCTGGATCTTCGATCCAGGCTACCTCAAAGAGTAGCCTGATCATTGATCCAGGGAAAATAGAAAGACTCGGATCAACGATCCGGGCTACAAATTCATTGTGAGCAAAAAATTTCATTCCCAGTGGGAATTCCTGATAAAATTATGCTAACATTAACATCAATTTTGAGGTCAGGGTTGGTAGAGCAATGAAAGTTCGTGCAGATGCACATTGGCGAGATGCTGCAAGGCCAGTTAAATTTTTTATTTGGGATGGTAAAACCGCATTCCCTTTATTAATTTTTATTTTGCACATGTCGTGGACAACTTTAGCGATTGCTATAGGCGCGATATTCTTTTTTACTTTCTTAAATTATTTTGGCTATCGGATAGATGTTTTCTTTCGAGTTTTTCGCAATTTTATTTCGGGACCCCGTAAAATTGCCATTCCGTGGTGGGAGGAATAATGAATTTATCCAAGAAATTAGAAGCTTTAGCCAAAAAAATGGGGGCCAATTATACTTTTAAAGGTCGGCCCATCACGCATAGCGAAGTATTTGCCGAAACAGGTTTATTGCCTGGCTTAACCAAACGCGCAGATCAACTCGCGCAACTTTGTTTTGGTTATGGAATTGGAGCTACTTTTCAGGATGTCGATCAAGCTGTTTTAGGTACTAAAGTCACTTTCGATGAATTTACGCCGGATGCTTTGCGTTTATTTACGATTGCTGATGTTTTATATGAATTAGTCCGTTCTAGTCCCAATCAATATGCGGTGGCGCTAGATGAATTATTATATGATTAATATATTCATCGCTGGGATCTTCGCCCCGAAAATCCAAATGGAATAGTTTGTCTAAACACTAGACTTTTTATTATCAATTTTTACGCGTGTTTCTTAATAATTTCTTAAGTTTCTTAGCGTAAAATGCTTATTAGTCTAAGGAAAGCCTGTCTTTAATTTATATCTCAATAAGTTACAGCTTAGGGAATGAGATTGCGCGTTAAGCGCAATTGGTATTTGTTAAATAATATAGTTGTTGGAGAGTGTACATGACCAACGGTCCGTCGTTTTTTCAGAATGAAAATGCTTTACTGCGTCAAGCGGTCAATGGATTTTCTCGTACCTTAGAAATGATGCTAGATGAAATTAAAAGCGAAAAAACTTCTGAAAAAAATCCAGAAAAAACGATCACTCACGGAGTATAGGTGATGGCTTTACCGAAGGGAAAATTATTCGAAGAACCAGCAGAGGATATCAATCGGCATCTGCGGCTCGCTGTTGAGCACAGCAAGCAAAAATTTTTAGAAGCTGCGCAAGCGTTTTATGCGGACGGTAAACGCAGCGAAAATCAATGTCTTAATTTAACGAATGCCATCATTCAAGCAATTGATGAGGTGTTAGCAGCGGGTGATTGGAATAAATCTTTATTTTTAAAAAGTACCATTAAACCACTGAATCGTTTGCGTGAAGAAGCGATGAATGTGCGAAGTGAAATGCTAAACGAGCAGGGGTCAGAAGCAATTCCAGAATATCAACTTAAAGCGAACGAAATAAAAATATATATTTCTCTATATCAAGCAGAAGGTCTTGATTTACATAAATGGGCGTTACAATTATCTTCAATCGATCGTTATGTCATGGGTCGTCCTATTTATCGTCACGAATCAGAAGTTAAAAAAATTATTCGACAAAAGCTCGCACAACATTCAGAAGCGTATGCAGTTATCGCCATTGATCCCAATAAAATATTAATGCAAGAATTTGTCGCGGCCAAATTAGATCGCCAGGGTTTTGAATTATTAACTTTGCAAGTAGGCGCCGTCGACGAAAGTCGGGTAGTTGAATTTGTGCATATGGGTAAACGTTATCATTTTAATAACCGACGTTTAATTCTAAAGGGGTAAGTCCGTTGAGCATGAGTCCACAACAAAATGCGACCGATGCTACCGCCAGTTTTTTTTGGTATATCGCTTTATTGGTAGTAGCGGCAATTATAGTTTGGATTTTCGGGAAAAATTATATTATTCCCGTGCTGTTTTACGTGCGCAGTGGGGAAATTTATTTGATTGAGTGGCTCATGAAAGGTTGGAATTTCATGGCGCATTTTTTGGGATTTTTACATTTACCTGAAGCAAATATAAAACGGTTCGATGCGGTATTGAATTATATGCATCGTACGTTACCCAGAGAAGTTTCTTTGCAACAATTTGAAGATATTAGCGGATTTGTTGGGGTTTGGTATCGATATCCGATAACTATTTTAACTTTAGTTTTAGCTTACATTTCTTTTTTTCGGCATCGTTCTGCGCGATTTGTGCAGAATTATTCGATGCGTTCGCTAAAGAAAGTCGAAGTAGAAAATTGGCCGGAAATTACGCCAGTTTTAGGTTTGGATTTAGTGAAGCAAAAACTCACGGAAGGTACTTGGGCGATGGCAACGTTACCGATGGATTTCTGTCGCCAACATAATATTTTAAAAATGGTGCAAAAGAATGATAAACCGCATTGGAGCATTGTGTACGGTGCAGCTGAGCGTTTATTTGTATTGCAAATGGGACCGCTGTGGGAAGGCGTAAATAAACTTCCTCCGCATATCAAAGCTTTATTTGTAATTTTTGTTGCACGAATTTCCAGACAAAAAAACATAGCTGCGCAATTACTTCATCAATTATCTGCTTCTGCAGGTGAAGACAAAATAAATTATGAAGGCGTAGATGAATATGCTGAACAATTACAAACTCATAAAGCAGTGCACTGGGCAGTCACGCGGCATACTTATGTTTACACAGTAATGGCGACATTATTAGAACTTGCGCGCAGCGAAGGTGTATTAGCAACCGCAGAATTTATTTGGTTAAAGGTAGCGGATCGACGTTTTTGGTACGTGTTAAATACCGTAGGTCGTACCACACCTGTAGTTGAAGTTGCGGGCTTTTATGCACATTGGCTAGCAGAGAAAAAATTAAAAAGAGGTTTGAGAACTCCTGTAGTGAACGAGGCTGTCAAAGCATTAGATGAGGCGGTCGGTGATATTCTTTATGTAGCAGAAGGCGAGACATGGCGTACCAACAGCGCGGCTTAACCGAACAACAAGAACGTTTTCATACGCAAGTCATCCGCGATACGCGGTCGATGGGTCAGCGCGTCGTCGATTTTTTACGTAAACCACGCGGAACCGCTGCAATTTTAGCAGGGCTCGCGATGGCCATATTTTTATTATCTGGTATTTTCGATATTTTATTTTTAATCGCAGTGTGGTTATTTTGTTTTTGTTATTTTCAAAGACCGACTCTGCCTTTTCGCATGCCCATGCGCTCGAAATTAAAAGATTATAATGATCCTTCTCCGGGCGCCATAAAAAAACCGCGTGCGGCGCGTGGAATTTATTATTTTGGCAATGCCAAAAATGATAATGAAGAATTATGGTTTAGCAATGAAGATATGCGAACCCACGTCTTAATTTTCGGTTCAACCGGTAGTGGTAAAACTGAAGCGTTAGTTTCGATGGCGTATAACGCGTTAGTGCAAGCGAGTGGTTTTATTTACGTTGATGGTAAAGGTGATAACTCGTTATTTGCGAAAATATTTTCGATGGCTCGTAGTATGGGTCGTGAAGATGATGTGTTACTCATTAATTTCATGACCGGTGCAAAAGATATTATTGGTCCGCAAGAGCGTCGTTTATCCAATACATTAAATCCTTTCGCGAATGGTTCTTCTAGCATGTTATCGCAATTAGTCGTGAGTTTAATGCCAAAAGCAGCCGCGACTCCTGATGGTGATATGTGGAAAGGTCGTGCAATCGGTTTCGTAGAAGCGTTAATGCGAGTATTGGTGACGATGCGGGATGCTGGCCATATTTTATTGGACGCCAACACTGTCCGCCAATATTTCTTATTACCCAAATTAGAAGCGATGGTGGCGGATAAATTATTTTTGCGCGAAGGCCAAGAAGCGGTAAGTTTAGAGAATTTGCCGCGTACCGTATTAGAGCCCATCGAAAGTTATATGGATAACTTACCGGGTTACAGCAAGGAAAAGAAAGGTAAACAAGTTTCACAAGTTTTAGAACAGCACGGTTTTATCACCATGCAGTTAACTCGAGTATTTACCTCGTTGGCCGATACCTACGGTCACATCATGCGAACGAATTTAGCGGAAGTGGATCTTAAAGACGTCGTGTTAAATCGCCGTATTTTATGCGTATTATTGCCTGCTTTAGAAAAAGCGCCAGATGAATTATCAAATTTAGGAAAAGTAATTATTGCGTCATTAAAATCAATGATGGCTGCAGGTTTGGGTGATAGTGTTGAAGGTGAATTAGCGAATATTGTGGAATCAAAACCCACCAACGCAAACACACCTTATCTTTGTATTTTAGATGAATACGGTTATTACGCGGTTGAAGGTTTTGCGATTGTTCCTGCGCAAGCGCGTTCACTTGGATTTTCGGTTGTATTTGCGGGCCAGGATTTACCGGCATTTCAAAAAGCTTCAAAAGAAGAAGCGGCATCTATCGGCGCAAATACTAACATTAAAATTTGTATGAAATTAGAAGACCCAACAGAAACGTGGGATTTCTTTATGAAATCTGCTGGCGAAGCATACGTTACCCATGTCGATAATTTCCAAGTGGATATGGGTAGCGTGTTTGGCATGTATCAAGATGGTCGCGGTGCGCGCGCAGAAAAGCGTGCACGTATTGATTTATTGGATATGAAGGAACAGCGCGAAGGTGAAGCGCATTTCTTTTTTAAATCTAAAATTGTGCGTGGCAGATTCTTTTTTGCGAATCCAAAACAAGCACCAGAAATTCGTTTAAATCATTTCTTGAAAGTTAATGCACCGCCAGACGAAATGATTGAGCAATTACGTAAAGGCTTTTCTGGATTTGATAAATTAGGTAATAAAGATTTTACGGGTGGCAATTTTGCGGATGTGGGTGGCGAAATTCAAGACCTGCTAAGCATGATGGCGAAGCACTCCTCATATGCGCCATTAGAACGTGCTGCTATTTCTTTGCGCGAGATGCGTCAGCAAAATGAAATACCTTCATTTTTTGAAGAACTAATGCAAGAAACCGCAACCGAAGAGACAGTCGTTGACCATGTTAATTTATTCACGACTTTACGTTTAGCGCCTCATCTTGAGGGAGTGATTATTTCCAATAATATGGATAGCTTTAAACGTCCGATATTAAATCGTGCGGATGTGCGAGATCAGATTGAATATATTCAACGTTTATGTGGTAAGAATAATCAGGAAGCAGCGAGTATCGCGATGGAAATAGTAGGTGATATGGAGAAAGGGACACAATATCCACCGGTAGTGAAGCCAAATCAAACCAGCATGGAAGTAGCGAGCTTAATTAGGAAAATGATTGAGGATATATCGCTAAAGAAAATGGCTGCTTCGAGCAGTGATACAAAATAATTAATTAACGGATAAATACGAATAATTTTGGATTAATTAATTAAGATGAAGTTATGGTAAGAATTAAATAAGAGTTTGAAAAGAATGATACGAAAAGACAAAAATAAATTTTATCTCAGCTCTCTCATATTTGCACTGAGTTTTGGTTTATTAGGGTGTTCTCATCAATCACCCACTATTTATGTATTGCCTCCGCAAAAAATGAGCATAGAAAAACTGCGAACGACGTATATCCATACACTTCAGGATCAGGGTATTCAAGTTATTCATGAAGGAGAAGAGGTTCGCATTGTATTACCCGATGATTATTTGTTTGAGCCGGATTCTGCAAATATTCGTGAAGAATATAAACCTACTTTGCAAGTGGTAGCAAAACTCATTAAAAGTTACGACAAAATCAACGTTAAAGTTGCCGCGTATTTAGATAATCAAAGCAATCAGCGTTATTTACAAGCTTTGAGTACGCGACAAGCACAAGTGGTTTCTGATTTCTTGTGGTATCACGGAGTGGATACGCGTTTGTTATATGCCGTCGGTTACGCGCATGCGAACGCGGTAGATTGGAATGGAGATGAGATGGGGCGTAGTCATAATCGTCGAGTGGAAATTAGTTTTCGATATTATCCGCACACGGCATTATACAATTAGTTGCAAAAATTGAGGAAATTTCCGCTTAAATAGCGAAAATAAAGAATGAAGAGATAGCGATGAAAAACGACTTAGACATTGAAAATATTTCGCAACAACGCAATTTACTGTATCGCGATCAGTTTCGTCGAATTGTGAGCGTGTTGCTGTTTTTCTTAATTATGGGTATTGGCTTATTTGGTGCGTATATTTTTCTTATCTATAATACACCTGCGACCCGATATTATGCTTCCACTACGACCGGTGAGGTTATTCCTATTGAATCGTTAAGTGAGCCCGTGGTCACGCAAGATTATATTGTGCAATGGTCGAAATTAGTGGTGCGTTCAGCTTATACCTTTGACTTTGCGCACAGCGATCAACAATTACAAGCCGTGGAGCCGAACTTCACCCCGGACGGTTGGGCTTCATTTTTGAAAGCTGTACAAGATTCTGGTTTTCTCGATGTGGTTAAGCAAAAGAGATTAATGGTTTCTTCTGTGATAAATGGGCCACCCGTTATTTTGGATCAATATATTATGAATGGAGTTTATACCTGGGTGGTACAAATGCCGGTTTTAATTTTATTTAATAGTGCAAGTGATCACATGAATCGACAATTTTATATTAATTTGACGATTAAGCGTGTTCCGGATTTATTAAATGCGCGTGGCGTGGCAGTTACAAACTTTTCAGCAAATGGTGCTTTAAATGTATAACGAAAAAGATAACGAAAAACAAGCTGGTTTAGAGTTAGTCGTATTGCGTAATGAGTTTTATCGTGATAGTTATTATCGCGTACTGACTGCAGTATTTTTTGTATTATTGATTAATGCCTTATTAGGCTTTTTGATTTATTACAAATGGACGCATCCACCACAACCTCAATATTTTGCGACGACACCCGATGGTAAAATTATTAAAGTCCATGCATTAACTGACCCCACGGTTTCTGATGATTTTGTCTTACAGTGGACTTCAGATTCGGTACGTAAAGCTTTTAATCTCGATTACGTGCATTGGCGTGAACAATTACAAGATGCTTCTGCTAATTTTACCCCCGATGGTTGGAAATATTTTCAAGCAGCATTGACTGATAGTAATGATTTAAAAACTTTGGTGGATTTAAAAATGGTATCTGATGCGCAAATAACAGGTGCACCATCCATTACGCGAAAAGCGATTATAAGCGGTCATTACGCTTGGGTTGTGCAATTGCCTGTTCTCATCGCATTTACCAGTGCAGGAAAAAACATTAATCAACCGATTAATTTGACTGTAGTGGTGGTGCGAGAACCTGTGGATAGTTACCCACAAAAAATTGCGATTAATAATATATTTTCTGGAACTGTGAGTCCGTCTGCGTATAAATAGCAAATGAAGGTGTGCGATAAATGAGAAAGACACAGATTAATAAATTAATTTATGGAAAATCAAGCAATCAGCCGCGGAATATTCTTCTCGCTATTGTTGCCTCAATCCTATTTTTATTTTCAGTTGTAGCTGAAGCAGATGGCTTTGGTGTGAGTTCTGATACTGGAACCAATGACGGAAATAACACGAAAATTAGTACTTTATTGCAAAGCGTGCAAGCTGCATCACAAGCACAATCTGCGCAAGCGCAACCGGATCCCGCAATGACGGCGCCACAACCACAACCTTCAAATTTGCCGTCTATGCAACCGAGTCCTTCTGGGTTGCAAATGAATCCACAAATGAATCCGCAGATGGGTCCTCAAAATCCACCAATGAATTCACCCACGAGTCCTCAAGTGAATCCGCAAATGATGACAGGTAATTCTGCACCCGCACCAACGACAAATATGCAATTACCTCCACCAGGTCAAATGCCAACGAACCTACAACCGCAACAACAAACTCAAGCTAATCCGCAAGATAATTATGCTGTAGATGACCAAGCATTCGCTGGCGCGATGCGCAATATGATGCCGCTATCCACTGATCAAATTAAAACTTTGCATTACTTATTTGATAAAAGTCAGCAAGCAGTAGCGGCAGCTCCAGGGGTACCACCCAAACCGACTTCTACTTCTCTTATCGTTAATCTTTCCCCGGGAGCCACCCCACCGGTTGTTCGTTTAAGTCAGGGATTTGTGACTTCACTTGTTTTTGTGGATGCAACGGGTGCTGCATGGCCCATTCAAGCTTACGATTTAGGGGATAATAAAAGTTTTAATATTCAGTGGGATCAAAAAAGTAATACGTTAATGGTGCAAGCATTAGATCGCTATAAAATGGGTAACTTGGCGATTATGTTAAAAGGTTTAGACACACCGGTGATGATAACCTTAATGCCGGGCCAAAATGCCGTAGATTATCGTGTTGATTTACGTATTCCAAAATTAGGTCCGAATGCAAATCCTGTTTTAGAAAATTTACCAGGCAGTGAAAGTCCTAATTTATTAGATGTTTTAGATGGTGTTCCACCACATGGATCGCGTGCATTAATCATTAAAGGTGGAGATGAATGCCAAGGTTGGATGTTGGGAACGAATATCTTTTTACGCACGACCATGACGATTTTATCGCCGGCTTTTATTTCAACGATGAGCAGTCCCGATGGTACTCATGCTTATGAAATTCAGTCGACGCCGGTAATTTTAGCATTGGCGCATGGGAAAATTGTTAAGTTGACGGTTGAAGGGTTGTAAAGAAATGGCAGAGCAAAATAAAATAAAAAGCAGTGGGTTATTGCAGTCAGCGAAAGCAAGAATCCTTATATTTGTTGTCAGTTTAATTGTAATTGTGACGGGTATTTTTGTTGTTTGGCACCATCACAATGTCAAAAAAACTTTAGACGGTAATTCTTCATTTGTAAAAGCGCCGAATATTAATTCGTTGCCGGGTGCGGAAAATCCTTCGGATGTTTATGTTAAAACACAAAATATTGCAAATGCAGAAGAGAATCAACAAGCGATAAAAAAAGCCACGAGTTTTGTGCCCACATTAACACGTCCGAGTTTTGTCGGTAACACCGAAAATTTCAATCCAGAAAATCCCGTACAAACACCAGCAAAACCGGCGAGCTGTCCATTATCTAAAGTGGTGTATATGTATCGCCCCAATCCTTCTAGTTGCAGTGTGCCTAATTTGCAATTGGCCCGCCAAGCGGGGGTCACTGCAGAAGAATTACGTTGCCAAGCGTGCTCTTGCCCCGCATTACGTTTAGCCGGTTATACAGCGGGAGATTTAAAAGACACGGGTGTGGATGTTGCCGGTTTAAGAAACTGCGGTTACGATTTAAATTCACTGATTCAAGCTGGATTCACGCCTAAAGAATTAAAAGATGCGGGTTATACGGCACAAGAATTACATGCAGCGGGATTAACCGCCGGACAATTACTGAGTGCCGGTTTTTCTCCCGAGCAAATACAAGCAGCGGGTTATACCAGCGAAGAATTACGCGACGCAGGAATTGGTGCCAGCGGTAAAGCCGAATGTAATATTCAAGCTTTAAATGCAGCACATAATTCAGGTCAGAATGCTGCACAATTTAAAGAGTGTGGCGTAGCTGCATTAAAACAAGCGGGTTATACCGCTGCAGAGTTAAAAGCCGCTGGATTTAGCGTTAAACAATTACGCGACGCTGGATTTTCTGCGGAGATATTAAAAGCTGCTGGATTTAGTGCAGCAGAATTAAAAAATGCGGGCTTTAGTGCTGCGGAATTAAAAAATGCCGGCTTTACGAATCAAGAACTCAAAGAAGCTGGTTTTTTAGCTTCCGAATTAAAAGCAGCGGGTATTAGCGCAGCCGAATTAAAAGCTTTAGGATTTACCGCAGCTCAATTAAAAGATGCAGGCTTTAGCGCTAAACAATTAAGCGATGCAGGTTTCAATGCTAAACAATTAAAAGACGCAGGATTCACGGCGGAACAATTAAAAGCGGCAGGATTTAGTCCTGCATCTTTACGCGCAGCCGGTTTTACTGCGGCGCAATTGAAAAATGCGGGCTTTACTGCCGATCAATTATTAAAGGCAGGATTTTCGGCTGCAGAACTTAAAGGATTGGGATCACAAAATTGTGATGTGGATAGTTTACGTAAAGAGCATGCAAATGGAGTGCCGGCTTCATTATTAAATTTACGTGGTTGCACAGCAACCGCTTTGAAAGCCGCTGGATTTAGTGCACAGGAATTAAAAAGCGCGGGCTTTACTGCAGCACAATTAAAAGATGCAGGCTTTAGCGCAGCAGAATTAAAAGCGGCTGGATTTAGCGCGAATGCATTGCATCAAGCAGGATTTAGCGCGCAAGAATTAAAGGGCGCGGGTTTTTCTGCCTCTAATTTAAAAGCAGCAGGTTTTTCAGCTGCTGAATTAAAAGATGCGGGATTCCATGCCAATGAATTACGTGACGCAGGTTTTTCCCTCAGTCAATTAAAGGCTGCAGGATTTGGTGCAGCAGCTTTAAAACAAGCAGGCTTTACAGCTTCAGAATTAAAAGACCAAGGTTTTAGTGCTCTGCAATTAAAAAACGCGGGCTTTAATGCAACTGAATTAAAAGCAGCGGGATTTAGTGCGGCGCAATTAAAAGACGCAGGTTTCACTGCCGCTGATTTAGCGCAAGCCGGTTTTACTGCAGATGATTTACGAGCCCTGGGATTTACGTCAGCACAAATTAAAGAAGCAATGATGAATAATTCTGCTTTGTGCAGTGTCAACAAATTAGCGAAAGCGCGGGCAGCAGGAATTTCAGCGGTTAAATTAATGGATCAAGGCTGTGGACTAGCCGGTTTAAAAGCGGCAGGTTTTACCGCGGCAGAATTACGCTCGGCCGGCTTTAATGCTAAACAATTAAAAGATGTGGGTTTTACCGCACAACAATTAAAAGACGCAGGTTATGGTGCAGCCGAATTAAAAGTGGCTGGATTTACCGCTGATGAATTAAAAGACGCAGGTTATTCTGCGGCAGAACTCCGGGATGCTGGATTTTCTGCGGCCGAATTAAAATCGCTCGGTTTTTCCGCGCAAGCGTTAAAAGAAGCCGGGTTTTCTGCAAAACAATTACGCGATGCGGGATTTAATGCGATTGATTTAAGAAGTGCTGGATTTTCCGCTAACGATTTAGCGAGCGCTGGATTTTCAGCCGGCGATTTACGGACAGCTGGTTTTTCAGCGGAAGAATTAAAATCTGCTGGATTCAATGCCAAACAATTGCGTGAAGCAGGATTTTCTGCCACCGATCTTAAAACTGCAGGCTTTAGTGCAGATCAATTGAAAAATGCAGGATTTACCAGCGGTGATTTAATTCGTGCGGGATTTTCTCCACTGGATTCAGGTGTTGCATCGCCTGGTGGTTACGGAAAAAATCCACCCGCATTTAATGGAGGCGAAGCGAATTCCAATCTGCAAAATGCGGGAGAAATGAATATTGGACCTTATGGTTCAACAATTCCGCGCATGAGCGAAAATTCCGTTGAAGCCCATTTACGTGAATTACAAGCGGCGCAACAGCGGGTGATGACCCAACAACAACGCCAAGATGCAATGCAACAATCCCAAGGTCAAATGATGTTGCAGGCGCAAAAATTAATGGCGGGTTGGGGTTCTACTACTCCGCAAGTGGCGCAACGTGCGATACCAACTCCATTACCACCGATGACTAACGGAAATAATAATGCAAATGTAAATACCGGACCGGTTATTAAAGCGGGTACGGTGATGTTTGCGGTATTAGATAGTTTTGTCGATAGTGATGACACGAATACGCCGGTTTTAGCGACGATTGTTGAGGGTCCATTAAAAGGTTCTAAATTAATTGGGCAATTTCAACGGGTGAATACCCGCGTGTTATTAAGATTTACGACGATTAATGTACCCAAATTCGATCATACGTTTGGAGTGAATATCGTTGCGTTAGATTCACAAACTGCACATGCTGCCGTTTCGGGTTATGTCAATAATCATTATTTATTGCGCTATGGTTCATTATTCGCATCGTCATTTTTATCCGGATTATCGCAGGGAATTATTAATGCCGGATCGACCCTTACTTGTTTCGGACCTTTCTGTAGTCGAACCTACAACAATAATTTAAATTGGAAAGATTATGCAGCGATTGGGGCAGGTAATGTTGGGCAGCAATACGCGAATAATATGTCGCAGAATTTTCATGTACCACCGACGGTGAAAATCCCAGGTGGTACTGGAATTGGATTGTTATATATGGCTGATGTGACTTTACCGCAGCCATTATTAACAAATGATCCTATTACCACAACCACACATCAAGTCAGTATTAATCCGAGCGATTTGGGGAGTTAACTATGAATGATAAGCGAACGATAACTGAGGATGAATACCAATATCCTAATGAAGAATATGTGGTAGAGTCGAAGGCTGAAGAAATCAAAGAAAGTCTAGAAAAACAGCCCTCAGCACTAAAGCGATTTATTAGTAATAATCAACGTCCACTATTTATTGTGGTGTTAGCTGTTATTGCCATTATTAGTTTTCAAGTGATGAAACATATGAAAAATAATCGGGTAATTAGCGACGTTAAAACGACCCATACGGTGATCACACCATCTAAACCCGTTGTGAGTATCGCGCCACCGGATATGGTGCAGCAATCATTAGAGAATATTCGACAAACGGGTATGGCAAATAGTCAGTCGATTGCAGAAGTGAATGGCCAATTAGCGAATTTACAAGGACAGCTCGATCAAACTAAAAAAACCAATCAGCAATTACAGCAAGCGATGGTGTTATTGCTCGAAGAATTAAAAACCATTAATGAAAATATGCAAAATCAACCGAAAGCGGTAAAACCGTCCGGTCCACCGAAACCGAAAATTACTTATCATGTGCGAGCGATTATTGATGGCCGTGCTTGGTTGTTAAGTTCGGATGGTTTAGCAGAGTCGGTTACGGTTGGTGATCCGATTCCAGGTTATGGTTTAGTAAAAGCAATTGATCCAAATCGCGGTCTCATTTATACGAGCTCAGATAAAACAATAGGTTATGGCTTAAATGATTTCTAATAAAAAAATTCAGAAATTATCATTTGCGCAAAAACTTTTATGGGTATTCGGCCTGTGCTTTTTTGCGATGCCCACGTTTGCTAATGCCTTTAATTACATAAATGGTGTGAGCGAAGCCATCATCATTACGCAAGATGTGGCGATGGCACTGGGGTTAAGTCTTTTTCTAGGTGGGCTTTTTAAATTGAAAAAATACGGTGAAATGCGGACGTTTATGTCTACCCAAATGTCTTTATCACGTCCGTTAGGGATGCTCATTGGGGGCGTCGCTCTTCTCTGTTTGCCCTTAGTGACATCGACCTTGTTATCGGCAATTTGGGGTACCAGTAGTTTAATAGCCTACCCGGTAGTACCGAATCCGCAAGCCCAAGAAATTATTTTCGGAATTATACTGACTATTCGCTTAGTCGGTGTAATGGGTGTCATGCGCGGCATTATTTTATTGAGCCGTGCCGGGGGTGAGCAGTCACAACCAGGTTCAATTGGCAAAGCCGTTTTGCACCTCGTGGGTGGTTTAATGTGTCTGAATATCATGAGCGTTTGGAACATTTTCGATAATTTATTAAGTTTCTGAATTTTAAGAAAAAGGAGTATTTCCAAAAATATTTGGAGATACCAATTTCAGGAAACAGCTAGGATGAGGTAGGGAAAAGGGTCTTTAAAATAGGCTTATTTTTAATATTTCCTTAAGTTAACTGGGGTATATTAACGATGGGGCAATTTTCTTGCATAAGCAAACATTAATTATTTTTGATTTGAGGAGACAACCATGAAATCGAAGAAATTTTTTCGATTTGAGAACGTTCTAAAGGTAGGTGCGTTATTAGCAGCATTAGTATTGCTTTTCTGGGGAGAAGCGAGTTATGCGGCGAATCCTGCGCCAACGGGTACTTCTGATGGTATAGCATTATCAACGATCACGAACAATGTGAATAATTCCGTGTATCAATTAGCGCGTATTTTAACGGATATTGCATTAATTACCGGAGTCGGCTTTGTTTTAGCATCGTTCTTTAAATTCCATCAACATAAATTAAATCCTACTCAAGTTCCAATTAGCCAAGGGGTAACCTTGCTATTAATTGGCGCTGCGTTATTGGTATTTGTATTGATGTTACCAACTGCAAAACGTGCAGTGTTTGGATCAACAGCACAAATGACGAAGATAGGTGGTACCCAATTAAATGGTGTCATCGGTGGTGGCACTGCTAGCTAAGGTGAATGGTAGTTGAGTACACCACAAATTCAATTAACCGCGACGCATAGTAATTGGCGCTTGTTTATGGTGAGGAAGGCAGATACTGCCTTCCAAACTTTTCAAGAAAAAGTATTTCATCGTGATGATTATACCTGCCAATTCTGTGGGTTTCGCGCCAAGCAATATATGGATGTCATTAATTTTAATGGTGATTATCACCATAATCGAATTAATAATTTGGTGACGGCATGCGGATTTTGTTCGCAATGCTTTTTTCTCGAATCCGTAGGACGTGATGAGCAAGGTGGTGGTGTTTTAATTATTTTGCCTGAGATGACGCAAGGTGAATTAAATGCATTATGCCACGTGTTATTTACCGCCATAATGACAGGAGGTCCTGCAGCTACCGATGCGCGGAATATTTATCGTGGTTTAAAATTACGTGCACAACGGACTGAAAAATTATTGGGTGAAGGGATGAGTAATCCTACTTTAGTAGGTCAGTTATTAGTAGATAGTAGTGGTGAAAGTCGACAGAAAGTGCAAGATAAACTTCAATCCAGTGTCCGCTTGTTGCCGGATATGCAGCGGTTTGCAGAATCTATCAAAACCTGGATATTAGAAGGACTTTCTTTTACTGCACCGTCGACCGAATAGGTTGGTATAGATGGTAAATGTACTCCGTACAGTAAGTGAGATTAGTAATAGCTTGTTATCATGGTTAAGCACATCCATGAAGCAAACCACAGCTGCTTATTGTGAATTACAGACAGCAGATAGCGAACATGTTCTAGTTGCCAATGATGGTTCTTTGATTTCTATTTTACGTTTATCTGGTGTGACGACCCTTATTGGTCAAGATGAATTTGATTATATCCAAAAAGCATTGCGTCAATCGTTGCAAACGACGATGTCGCAAGCGGGTCACGTGATTCAAGTTGTTTTTAGTTATAATAAAGACGAAGTATTAGACGAAATTAGAAATATTTTTAAACCCGCCCGAGAAACTTCAGGACGTCTAGCATTAAATTTAGAAGATTTATTTTTAGAGCGCGAAAAACAATTATCGCATTATTGCGCGCATGAAGAATTATATTTTGTTTTATGGACTCGCTTAAAATCACTGACTTCTGAACAATTAAAACGAGCTCGTAAAGACAAACAAAAATTAATAAAAAAATTAAAATTACCGCCATTCCGATCCACGCAAAATATTTTAGCCGCGATACCAGATTTACGTGAAAGCCATGATTCTTTTGTGCGAACGGTTTGTAATGATTTTAATGGTTTAGGCTTAGTCACCGACTTATTGGATGTGCATACTGCTGTCCATGCCGCAAGGAAAATGGCTGATCCTGAAATGACAGCTCGTGAATGGCGCCCTTTATTGCCCGGTGACAAAATTACAATTAAAGCCAATAAACCGGTACAAGAAATTTCAGATATATTGTGGCCTTCTTTATCGCGCCAAGTGTTACCGCGTGATGGAGAAAATATTAATTTACGTACCGCGCGTGTAGGGGATCGGATTTACGCGACGGTTTTTATTGATTTATTTCCGAAAGAAATTCAGCCTTTTTTACGGTTATTTACGCGAACTTTACAAACGCATATTCCGTGGCGAATTTCCTTTTTAATCGAAAGTAATGGATTAATGCATACTGGGCTTCGCAAAGTGATGTCTTCGGTGTTGAGTGTGACTTCATCACAAAACCGCTTAATTCATGATTCGCTGACTTTGTTGGAATATATTAAATTAAATACCGATGATGCTGTGGTGCGTTTACGCGTTTCTGCCGTCACTTGGGCACCCGAAGGTGATATGCGTTTACTGCGTTCGCGTGCTTCGATGTTAGCAAAAGCCATCGAAGGTTGGGGTTCGTGCGACGTTTCTGAATTTTCTGGTGATGCTTATGGAGGGGTAGTCTCGACCATGTTGGCAGTATCTGGAACCAGTCAAGCAACCGCTTCAATAGCGCCATTATCCGATGTTTTGTTTATGTTACCCCTTTTCCGTCCTGCTTCTCCTTGGGATAATGGCGCTATTCTTTTTCGTTCGCCGGATGGTAAGCCCTGGCCTTATCAACCGGGTTCGAGACATCAGACCACGTGGATTGATTTATTCTATGCACGACCGGGATCTGGTAAATCCGTATTATCGAATGCGATTAATTTAGCGGTTTGTTTATCTTCCGCGATTCAGCGCTTACCTCGAATTGCGATTATTGATATTGGTCCATCGAGTAGTGGTTTAGTTTTATTATTAAAAGATGCATTGCCGGCCGATAAAAAACATTTAGTCGCCTATCATCGTTTACGCATGCGACCCGAATATGCGATTAATCCGTTTGATACGCAATTAGGTTGTCGTTATCCCACACCGCAAGAACGCGCTTTTTTAGTGAATTTCTTAGCTTTATTAGCGACCCCTGTCGGTGCTGATAGTCCGTACGATGGTGTTGCCGATATGGCGGGATTAATTATCGATGAACTTTATCAGCATTTTGCTGATGATAGTAATCCCAATCGTTATACCGCGGGGATCGAAGAAGGTGTCGACGGAATTTTAGATGAAATTAGTTTTGTAGTTGATGATGCAACAACTTGGTGGGAAATTACCGACGCATTATTTATGGCGGGATTTGTGCATGAAGCGATGTTGGCACAACGTCATGCAACTCCTATTTTAGCGGAAGTCGCCGCCATTTGTCGTTTACCCGCGATCCAAGATTTATACGGAAAAATTATCGCGCCGACGGGTGAGCCATTAATTCATGCTTTTTCACGCATGATTTCGAGTGCGGTGCGTGAATATCCGATTATCGCGCAAGTTACGCAATTTGATTTAGGTGACGCACGCGTAGTGGCATTAGATTTAGATGAAGTTGCTCGCAGTGGGGGTGATGCTGCGAATCGACAAACTGCAGTCATGTATATGTTGGCACGTTATGTGTTAGCGCGACATTACTTTTTAGTGGAAGATAATATTAATGATATGCCAGAAGCGTATCGACGTTATCATCAAACGCGAATTTTAGAAATTCGCGAAGACCCCAAGCGAATTGTGTTCGACGAATTTCATCGCACGGCAAAAGCGCAAGCGGTACGTGATCAAGTGATTCAAGATATGCGTGAAGGACGAAAATGGAAAGTGCAGGTGGCATTATTATCGCAATCGCTCGAAGATTTTGATTCGGTGATGATTGAATTCGCCACTTCTATTTTTATTATGGATGCCGGTCCCGAACAAGCGATCCGAAAAACCGCGCAAGCGTTTGGTTTAAGTCGAACTGCAGAATTAGCCTTAAAATCTAGAGTCCATGGCCCGCGTGAAGGGGGTGCGACTTTCCTCGCCCAGTTCGCCACCAAAAATGGCAACAATACGCAATTATTAACGGCGACATTAGGTCCCGTGGAATTATGGGCGCTAAATACGAGTGCTGAAGACGTTTTTATTCGTAATCATTTATATAAAAAATTAGGTCCGCGCGAAGCACGATTTATTCTCGCCAAATTATATCCATCAGGAAGTGCCATAAAAGCTTTAGAGGATCGCTATGCAAAATTTAAAGATGAAGGCCAATTGATGGATGATGATGCGAAGCAATCTGCATTAACGGGATTAATCAACGAAGTGATTGAAGAATATTACCGAGTTAAAGGCTAGGTGTTGCAAGGACATGAAGAAGATATAAATAACGCAAAGTAGCTGAGGGAAGGAAGACGCAGAGGAAGAAATATGATGTTAGTAACCCCTCGTTATTCGGATAATTTTTTTGCAGCAGTGCCACTCCAATATTAAATTCAAATTTTTTTTAATTTAAATTTTACCCATTTAAAAAATTTAATTAATGGCAATTGATATTATATTTATTTATTCTTTATTCTTCTAAAATAAAAGAGTCAAAACTGATATTTGTGCGGTGAGCCCACACATTAAATTTCTTCTCTTTGCGTCTTCATTCCCTTTGTGTACTTTAACAATAGGCTAAGCCACTTGCGATAATTGTCTTATAATGTTTGCCCTACTGCGTAAAAAATTAAGAATTTGCAAAGATTAATCTGTTATATTGTAAACTTCCATTACACGAGAGTCATCAATATATCTTTCCTTGATGCTGAAATTTAGATGGCAACGATGAAATTATAAATTCACATTTTTATATTTTATAAGGTGATATATGCGTTTAAATTCTACCGCCGATAACCACATTCAGCCTTCATTAGCTAAGCTGCAAGAATTTGCGGAAAAAAAAGAGATTGTAGGTTTACGCCAGTTACTTGAATCACCCTCTATAAATGTCGATGAATTTATAGAAAATTCTGATCTTTCTGTAGCGGGAGAATTCGCACGCCAAGGCAATAAAGAAGCTGCTGATTTTTTACGTTTATACGCAGGTGCGAATATTAATTTTATTTGCTATGGCGCTGCTCGAGGGGGCGACCAGGCGTATGCTAATGAGTTAGTTAATATTCATGGTGCATCGATAACATACTTAATTCGTGGGTTTGCGGCTGGTGGATATCTTAAAGAAGCAAGAGATTTGATACACGGCTTTAATGGTCTGAATCAGCATTGGGATAACGCCTATTATGGTAAAGCATTAGGATTAGGTCAGAAATCGTTTATGGCTACGCCGTCGCAGTTGTTTTTCAGTAGCCTAGACTCTAAACTTTTTTATACTAATTCATCTGTAGTATTACCTCGAATAAACGAGGAGGTCGGAGGGGGAACGATTGATTGGTCAAAAGCGTTAGTCGATAAAGAATCTGTGCCACTTTTCTATTATGAGGTAGAAATGTTGTCTCAAATGCCAAGCCGGTTTAAGGATTATTTTGCGATTGAGAAAGAAAGAGTATCCATAGAAAAAAGTTACAATTATTTACTATTGCGCAGTATGTTGACTGCAAATCATCTAAACGGGGATAACCCAACAGACGAGGATTATACCGCTTTAGAATATCTAAACCACTTTAACTACCCACCAAGTGTAGCTAAGTCTAAGTTAGGTAATCGAGCTGTAGTTAAGGGTTTGGGGTTAGGAGGACATCAAAATTTACCAAAATTCGGTGGTGAAAAAAATGAAGATTACCGAGCTTACCTTTTAACGGGTGAACATTTTTTATTTGTCATTAACAAGCATTCAATGTACAGCAAGCTTTTTGATTATCTAGTTAGCGACATAAAGACACTAACACCCATGCATCAACTGCACATTCTTTCTTTTATTTCCTCAAAAACAATGAGAGAAAAGCTTCTTAAAGGATTACCTTCTATTCTCCTCGTTGACGGCACTAAGCTGAAGTCAACACAAGTTGATAAAATTGCTGACTACTTAAAGAATAATTTAGGATTTGACGAAGCACTTAAAAAAAGTGGAATTGTGCTATTTTCAGAAGAAAAAAAACCTTTTCCCAAAAATGAAGAAGTGCTGGTACACGTTGCAGCAAGACCATGAGATTTCTAATTCAAATATTTCCTTGTGCGAAGAAATCAATAACCGATTGTTTAAATGCGGCCGTCATTTTATTGTGGGGTCGTTCACGACGACTGATCAAATGACAATTATGATTTAATAAATTCGATTGAATTGGTAATGCGGTAATTAATTTATTCGTGAGCTCGCGCGTGCAAGCGATTTTTGGTATTAACGCTAGCCCCATTTCTTGAATCACCGCTTCTTTAACCGCATCGGTTGTATCTATTCTAAATGCAATTTTAGGCTCTAAATGATGATCGGCAAAAAATCGATATAAAGTCTCCGTCGGGGCCATTGAGTGTGAATCGACGACAAAAGGGTATTCTTTTAATTGCTTTATATCTACGGTCTCTAATTGACTTAAAGGATGATTGGGGCTTGCAATAAATAAAAATGAAGTCATGCCTAGATCTATTTTTTCGATCAGTGGATGCGAAGGAACACGAACTAATAAACCAAGGTCATATCTATGCTCTATGATACCTTCTGTTATTTCTTGCGGTGATGTTAGATGACACTCAAACTCCACCTGCTGAAATATTTTTTTGTGCAGAGTGATGATTTTGGGAATCAAATATTTAATCGAGGGTAACATCGCTAAATTAATTGTTCCATTATAACCGGCGGCCTGTGCTCGCAAGTTTTCATCTAAATTTTGGTAAGCGTGAGAAATGTGATGCCAGTGACGCACTAATTCTTTGCCTGCCTCCGTAATTTGCGGTTTTTTACCGTTTAATTCGACCAGTTTAACTTCGAAATGTCTTTCTAACTGATGAATGATATTGGATACGGCGGGCTGAGTCATGTTCAAATTTTGTGCAGCTAGAGTCACATTTTTGTGTTCTGCCACCGCGGCAAAAACGGCAAGCTTATGTGGGTGAGGCAAATATTTCGATTTAATCATACTATCAATACATTACAAGAAAAGACGGGGGAGTATTTATTTATTTTATGATTTTAATACAAATAATAAATTATCACAATCAAAACATTTAATGTAGTCTTAACGATATGGAGGAGTTATTGCAAGGATAGTCAACTTAAATTAAATAGCGAGAAATACAATGCAACAAGATAAAAACTGCAACAAAGAAATTAAATTTTCAGAATTAAAAGAACAAGTCGTTTTAGCTGGTGGCGCACAACGTCAATTAACTGGTAACGAAGCTGGACGCGTAATTGGTTTCGGCTGCGGTAACTAATATCGTAATAAGGGCGCTTTATGGCGCCCTTAATGTTTTCAGATACAACACATGTTAAAAGTATTATTGACGGGTGCAACCGGCAGAATAGGCAAAGCGATTATTAAGGAAATAGTAAGTGAATCCGTAATCCTAACGATTGTCGGTCGAGACAAAGCAACCCTAGAAAAAATAGCCCAGCAAAATCCAGACTCGATTAAAATTATTGTCGCTGATTTAGCCGTGACCGATCAATTAAAAAATGTCGTTGAACAAGCGCATGAATTTATGCAAGGCATCGATGTTTTAATTAATAATGCTGCGGTTTTTGGATTTAATGAGTTTTCACAATTGGACCCGACAATCATTAACGATGTGCTCGATATCAACCTCAAAGCTCCATTATATTTAACTCATTTTGCTTTGCCGCATTTAATGAAAAATCAACAATCTTTGGTAATTAATATCGCGTCTATTGCGGGCAAAGAATATTTTGCAACGGCCGCAGCCTATTGCGCTAGTAAATTTGGTTTATTTGGTTTTGCGGGGAGTTTATTTAAAGAAGTTCGTACCAGTGGGGTGAAAGTCTGCACGATCGCGCCCGGACAAATCACCTTGGATGAAAATGCAGCGCAAAATACTTTGCCTGCCGAAGATGTTGCGCATGTGGTGAAATTTATTATTAATTATCCGTCAAAAAAAAGCTGTCCTAGTGAAATTATTTTACAAGCACAACTATAAGAGAAAAGTATGCAAACATTTAATGATCTTGGCCAACAAATTAAAATATTGTCCACCCAGGATAATTTTAATTTCGCAGATATTGGAGCAATACTGGCAGAGTTAAAGCCAAGCACAATCGCTGCTTTGTTAAATACGATGCTAGCAGAATTAAAAATTAAAGGTAAGTTGCCTACTTTTTCGGAAGATCACATTTATCTTTATCGTGAAAAAGAATTTAATATTTTTATACGCTTTGCTGGCACCGGGGTGGAAACCTCACAATTAGCCGCCAATGAATTTGACGCATTTATTTTAAATTTAGCTACAGAAACGGTTAGCATACCCGCATATGCTTGTGACATCGATCAACAGTATTTAGATCAAAAACCAGCGAGTCTACAAATAATGCCACCAATAGAACTTAAACCGCATGAGCTTTATTATGTATCTGCATTTACTACTATTTTAGATTTGAATGCAATCTCCAAGAAAGTGCCACTTTTAATTGTGCATTCCGAAAAAAGATCTTGGAGTACATGGTCATTTGATCGTAAAACACGGCAACCCATTCAGCGTTTTTGTACCGATTTACGTGCATCACGACTCCAATTAACTTTGGCGTTCTTACAATATATGAATAATTCTGAAGATATGGATTCGATATTAACGCAATTATCAACGTCAGATTATGCGGAATTTGTACGTTGGGATGCGATTAAATATTTATACCAAATTAAACCTGAAAAAGGATTGGCAATCCTGCAACAAGTCGCGCAGCATGATGTGAGTTCAGATTTACGCAATGCCGCGAAACAAACTTTGGAGAGCATCAACCATGGCTGATAGTTTTTTCCCTGAAGTTAAGGCGAGCATTAGTTTGGAGCAATTTATCCAATATGTGGAATCCACCGATACTTTAATGCAATTAAAAAATTCTATTTATCATCCCGATAAAATTCAAGCGATGGCAGAGCAGCTGGCCGCGTTGGGTGCTAATCAAAATTTAATGACGGATAAATTAGTCACAGAATTAAAAAATTTTTGGTCGTTTCAAACAGAAAATGATTTTAAGCCATCGACTATTTTATTACATCAAGGGAAAGGATATACCATTCGAGCGCTGATTTGGATGCCGGAAAGTCCATTATATCCGCCAGAAATATTTTCTTACTACGAGCCGCACGATCATAATTTTGATTTTTTAACAGTGGGCTATTGTGGTACGGGATACACAACACGTATGTATGAATACAATTATGATGCAGTAAAAGGCGTCATCGATGAAGAAGTGGAATTAACTTTCATCGAAGAAACTCAATTACCACAAGGAAAAGTGATGTATTATTACAGCAGCAAAGATGTGCATACTCAATATCCGCCGAACGAATTATGTGTTTCTTTAAATTTAATTATTCCGAAAAATCAATATCGTCGCCAATATGAATTTGAAATTCCTGCCACGGCACAAGGTTCTTGTAAAGCGCGCCTAATTCAAGGTCGTATTGATCGTACCGCACAAGAGCGTTGTTTAATGGAGGCGGCAGCGGCTATTGGTGATGCGAGTAGTCTGGATTTAATTCGCGAGATTGCCATGAACCATAAATCTCCTTCAGTGCGTGCCACCGCTTGGAGAAGTCTGCAGAAATATGATTTATTCAATGGCGATGATCTTAAATTGGCGTTGATGGATCCGAGTCGACACGTTAAAGCTACTTTGACGGAAGTAATTTAACGGAAAACTTTTTTGTCTTAATCCAGAGCCCTTGAGTCCGCGGAAATTTTGTAAATTTAAATTTTCTTTAATGTGCTAGATTGTGTATAAATAAAAATTTACATATATTTCCTACCATTAATTCTAAATTCTTTTTTCAATTGCTAAACTTGCGTTTCTTGTCGCAACGTGTCAAAAATCAACTAAACAACTTTATAATTTATTTTCTATCGAGGAGGTCAAATGCGATTGTTTAACAAGCCACGAGAAAGAACCGTGGATTGGGGTACGGAACTCCAAGAATTTAAGATAGAAAAAAAAGAAGTGATACTGCCACCAAGTTTTATTCGAGCGGAGTCGTCCTCGGAATTTTGTGAGCCTCTACCAGAGGAAATAACTATTTTACGTGGGGTTAATTTCGTTTATCTTATAGCTGATGATATGGAAAAAGCCGTAGCATTAACATTAAAATTAGGTCTTGGTAAAACCAATATTAAAGAACCTTTGAGAGTGATAACCAATTTAAAAGAGGTTGTTGATCCTATATTGCCTCTTTATCAAAAAACAAAAGATTATCAAGCAGGTCAAGTATTTTTAGAAATTGAGTGTAAAAAATTTGATGAACTAGCCCAAAGTAAGGCTATTTCATTGCTGATTAATCACGAATGGGAAATACTAGAACAAGAATCGAAACCGTTTTCGTTTAGTTGTTTTATGTTATAAAAAAGGATGTTTATTCTTGATAATGATCACCGGAAGGTTCTTTCTTGATGTAACTGCTATGCAATCCCCAATAATAAAAAATTATTCCAATGACGGAAACGGCAAGCATACTAAATAGCGTGTTCATTAACCCGAGACCACCAAAATCTTTACTGCCGGTAAAGGAAATAATCGCCATTACAATTAAATATGCGATCAGCCAAACTCCACTTTTCCATTCATTGCGGAATTTAACCCAATTATCTTTATGTTGGTAATAAAAATAAATCGGTAAGCCAATGATCATAATTAAAATGACTTGCCCGGTAAGCGGCCAGCGCGCCCAATATAAAACCCAAGAAATAATGATGAATGCGATGGGTGCCGTCCAGATTAAACCTTTGATATGCAAGGGTGGATGAATTTTTTTGCCCCAGCGACGTAATGCGACGGCAGAAACAGGCCCATTAACATATGAAATAATTGTAGATACAGAAATTACAGCGACCAAACTACTCCATCCACGAAATAATATAAGAAAAATAAAACTGACAACAAGATTCACCCACATCGCCCAGCGTGGAATATGATAAAACGGATGTAACTGTCCAATCAGTTTTGGCATATAACCATTGCGTTGCATTGCATATAACATTCGAGAAGTAGTGGCCGTATAAGTAATACCTGTTCCTGATGGCGATACAAAAGCATCTATATAAAGCAATATTGCCAACCAATTCATATTTAATGCTAAAGCTAAATGCACAAATGGCGAGCTCATATAAAGATTCGCCCAACCACCGGCAATTTCACCGGGTTTAATCGAAATAATAAAAGCATATTGTAATAATATATATAAAATAAAAGTGATAAAAACCGAAAGAAATACTGCGAGAGGAACATCACGTTGGGGATTTTTCGCTTCACCAGATAAATTAATTGGCGTTTGAAAACCATTAAATGCGAAAATGACCCCTGCCGTAGCAATAGCGGTAAATATCCCACTGATCCCATATGGCATAAATTCCTGATGCACGAAATTTGTATGGCCTTTTAATCCAGCGGCGGCAATTAAAGCAAAGCAAGTTAGAAAAGGGATAATGATCTTAAAAATGGTGACATAAATCATCGAGCGTAAAAATAAACGAAGCGACCAATAATTCAATAAAAAATAAACAACAATTAGAATCGCTGATAAAAACAAACCCCAGCCAGTTAATTCATGCGTATGCTCGTTATAAAGCGCTTGCGTCCAATGATATTGCCATGAACTTAGATATTGGATGGAAGAAACCGCTTCGATTGAAATCACCGATACGATCGCAATCCAGTTAGCCCACCCTGCGATAAAACCTGCAAATGAGCCATGCGAGAGTTGCGTGTAACGCACCATACCTCCGGTGGTGGGATAGCGTGCGCCCAATTCTGCGTAAGCTAAAGCGACTAAAATGATGATCACAGCGCCAATCGGCCATGCTAGTAATGCGGCGGGGCCTGCCAAACGTGCAGCTTTCCATGCACCGAACAACCAACCAGAACCAATTATGGAACCGATTCCAGCCATGGTTAGCCCAAGCAGACCGATACTGTGTTTCTGCATGTTCTTCCTTGATTGCAGTGAGATAAGAGGTGATATTATGATTTTAGTACAGATTGTAAAATCTGCAGAGAGGGCGATAAGAAATAGTTGGTGCGCGTCGAACACAGACCATATTTGAACAATCAAGTTGGATTAAGTAGGGCATGATGACAACTAAAGAGGAAACATTAGTCGGTGCAAGATTGACCGCTTCTCCACTCTGTTGGATTTTCATTGCTACAGTGACTGGCAATCCAATTATCGTGAATTTGTTTAGCACGCGGAAAATTGTCATCCAGCAAATAACGAGTAACCACTACTTTTAGATCTTCTGGCAGATCAGCAAACATACAAAAATCTCCTTAATAAAATATCTGCAAAGGATACACGAGTCCTGAAGTAAAGTGGAATGGTTAATGTCTTACATGCACGCGAGCTTAAGATTAAAGAACTTAACAAAATCTTAGATTTGTTTTTATTTAAGATTTAAATAATATTACCAACGAATTTTGGCTGGAAAATATTTTCGAATTAATTGTTGATAATAGATTTTTAATTTTTCCGTATCCGGAGAAGCATCTGCCTTAGAATATAAGTCATATTGATTAAATGCTTTTACCCATTCCATCATTTTTTTATCTTGTTCGTTTAATAAATATAAATATTCATCATCGCGATGACAGGGATAAAAAGAATGATAACGGATAATAAAGGAAGCTTCTGCAGGAAGGTAATCTTTTACTACCTGATAACCATATTCATCATGGCCCCAGGATAAAAGCACATTATCCAAGCCTATATTTTCACGATAGATACCTAACTTGGTTTGATACAGTAAATTTTTACTATCTGGATTATCTTTAAAAAATTCTGGGTAGACGATTTTATTCGAGAAATGACATCCCACCGGGAAGGTATCTCCAACAACTGCCCACTGCGGTTCGTCATAAAAACACAAGGCTTTGCCGATATCGTGAATTAAAGCCGTTAAGATAAACCAATCTGGTCTGCCATCGCGTCGCGCAGCTTCAGCAGATTGTAACGCATGGTCGGTTTGCGAGAGACTGGTATCGGGGTCACTGTCATCAACTAGTGTATTCAGTTTTTCTAAAGTTTCCCATACCCCGCGTTTTTCGCGTTGTAAGGAATTATAGAGCTTTTGTTGGGTTCGAACAAAATCAACAGTTTGCTGCGTGTGGTTTAAAAAATAAAGACGTTTTACTGATTCTCGAATATTTTCAGCTTGGTAATCACGGAATTGAGTTTGTGATTTGTCTGGTTTTTCTAATGGAGCGTTGCGCATGCGTGTATACTCAATTTTGTATTCAGACTATAATTTTAGCATGTACTTGCTAGGGAATGCCATAAAATGAACGAATCATCCTTGCTTCACTCCGATCGATTATTTCCCGTTGAACCTCAAATCAGAGAGTTAGCTCGGGCGCTGTATCAGAGAGTTGCGAATTTACCGTTGATCTCGCCGCATGGTCACACCGATCCGGCGTGGTTTGCAACTAACGCACCATTTAAAGATCCGGCGTCATTATTCATTATTCCAGATCACTATCTTTTACGCATGTTTTACAGTCAGGGTATTCCATTAGAAATTTTTTATAAAGAACAGCCGCGGATAATCTGGCGACTTTTTTGCAAATATTATTATTTATTTCGTGGTACACCGAGTCGGTTTTGGTTGGATCACGCCATTTACGAAGTTTTTAAAGTCGATAAACCTATTCAAGAAAATAATGCAGATTACATTTTCGATCACATTTCACAGTGTTTAACACAACCCGAATTTTTACCACGCGCATTATTTGAAAAATTTAATATTGAAGTCTTGGCAACGACTGAATCACCCACCGATTTATTATTACAGCATCAAAAAATCCAACAGAGTGGTTGGTCGGGTCGTGTCATTACGACTTTTCGACCCGATCCCGTGGTTGATCCGGATTACGAAAATTTTCTTATTAATATTCAACAACTCGGTGATATTACCAAACAAGATGTTGGGAATTATCAAGGTTATTTGGCGGCACTGCGTGATCGACGCCATTACTTTAAAAAATTTGGTGCGACTGCCACCGATCATGGTCATCCTTCGGCACGGACAGTGAATTTAGCGCCACTGGAAGCGGCCGCGTTGTATGAGCGCGTTCTATTACAAAGAAATTCAGCTCAAGAAGCGGAATTATTTCGCGCGCAGATGCTGACAGAAATGGCAAAAATGAGCTTAGACGATGGTTTGGTGATGCAGATTCATCCGGGTTCTTTTCGTAATCATAATTCAATGTTATTTAAAAGATATGGCCGCGATAAAGGCGCAGATATTCCGATGCCAACCGATTATGTTCACGCATTAAAACCTTTATTAGATTTGGTTGGTAACGAAAAAAATTTAACGATTATTATTTTTACTTTGGATGAATCGACTTATAGTCGCGAATTAGCACCTCTCATTGGACATTATTCAGTTTTAAAATTAGGTCCGCCGTGGTGGTTTTTAGATAGTGTAGATGGTATTCGCCGTTACTTACGTACAGTAACAGAAACGACGGGCTTTTATAATTTAGCTGGTTTTAATGATGATACGCGAGGATTTGTTTCGATACCTGCGCGTCACGATATGTCACGTCGAATTGAAGCTGGATTTTTAGCAGAATTAGTTTGCGAGCATCGGTTAACAGAAGCAGAAGCGCATGAATTGATTGTAGACTTAGCGGGTGCATTCGCCAAAAAAAGTTATAAATTGTGATGCAAAGATTAAATAGCCAAACTTTAAGAGATTTAAATTCTGCAATTAAAAAACCAGACTATCCTTATTTAGAATTACCGATCGGAATTCTACATTTTGGAATGGGAAATTTTCATCGTGCACATCAAGCGGTTTTTACCGAAGACGCAATAGAATGTTATTTTGCAAAAAATAAGCGTGTACCAGCGTGGGGGATTTGCGGAATCAATTTACGTAGCAGAAAAAGTAAAGAAGAATTAGATTCGCAAAATGGCTTGTATAGTCTCACTGAACAATCGACTTCACACAGTAAAACTCGTGTCATCGGTTGTATGCGTGAAGTTTTATTTGCGCCTGAGGATTATTCCACTATCTATAATTATTTTGCAGACCCTAAAATTACGGTGATTACGCTCACCGTAACAGAAAAAGGGTATTGCCACACGCCTGCGACTGGAAGTTTGCAATTAGAGCATCCAGATATCCAGCACGATCTGCAGAATTGGAATAAGAAATTAGGGTTAAAAAGCATAATTGGCTATATTGCAGCGGGATTGTTTGTGCGCTATCAAAATAAAGAAACACCCTTTGTGGTGATGAGTTGCGATAACTTACCCAGCAATGGAAAATTATTGCGTAAATTGATCATTGAGTTTAGTGAAAAAATAGATAAGCCGTTTGCGAGTTTCGTTGCGGAAAAAGTTAAATTTCCGAATACGATGGTCGATCGAATTACTCCAGCTTTGCAAGAAAAAGATTATCTAGAGACTCAGGAACGATTAGGCGTTGTTGATAAGGCTGCAGTGATGACTGAAAAATATAAAGAATGGGTCATTCAAGATCTCGATTTGGCATTGCCTGATTGGAATGTGGCTGGAGCGCGTGTTACTTCCCGAGTTGCAGACTATGAAATACAAAAATTGCGCTTATTAAATGGTTGTCATTCAGCCTTAGCTTATTTAGGTTGCCTGAGTAGATATGAATATATTTATGAGACATTATTGAATAAAAAATTAAAAACTTTTGCAGAAGAATTTTTAGCAGAAGTAACGCCAACCGTACCTGTGATTTTGGAGCGTGATGTTGAACAATATAAAAAAGATATTTTATCACGTTTCGCTAATCAAAAAATAAAATATCGTTGTGCGCAAGTAGCCATGGATGGGTCGCAAAAATTGCCGCAACGATTGTTGAATTCTTTGCGAGATTGTTTGGTAAAAGGTTTGCCTTATCAAAATATTCTACGCGCAATCGCAGCTTGGATGCATTATGTGACACAAGAACCGGTCAAAGATCCATTGGCGGAACAATTTTCCGAAATTGCGCAGCGCGCACAGGACGATTCGACAAAAATTGTGGAGTATCTATTAAAAATTTCTACAATATTCGGAACCGACTTAGTTAAAAATGAAAAATTAAAGCGAGAGCTTATTTTAATGGTTGACCAATTTCGCGGACCGGCTTATTAAGCCGCAAATTCGCTTCGATTTGCTCGAGAGAAACTTGTTTGGTTTCGGGTACTAAAAAATAACTGAATAACCAACTTAATAATCCTGCAAAAGCATACAATAAAAAGGTTCCACTCGGACCTAATGCTTTTAATAAAGATAAAAAAGTCAGTGCGATAATTAAATTGGCAATCCAATTTGCCATTGCGCAAATACTCATGGCCATACCACGCACGTTTAACGGAAAAATTTCAGAAATAATCAGCCAAAACAAACACCCAATACTGATGGCGTAAAAGGCTACGAAAACAATTAAGCTTAAGACCGTGAGCCAGCGCAGAAAAGGCATTTGACTTGACTGATGAAATGCAAATGTCGTCACCAACATACAAATCGTCGTGACACCTAAGCCGATTAATAACAATCGGCGACGTCCTATGTGATCCACCAAAACCATGGCTACAATCGTAAACACAAAATTCGTGACACCCATACCGAGTGTTGCTAGTAATTGCGCGAGGGTAGAGGAAAATCCAGCGACTTGGAAAATAACCGGTGCGTAATACAAAATCGTATTAATTCCGGAAATTTGTTGAATGATAGCGAGCCCAATCCCTAAGATTAATAAAATTCGTATGTGCGGCGTGAATAAATGCGCCCATTTTACTTTTTCTTCTTGTGCAATATTCATTTGAATTTCTTTCATTTCCGCTTCAGCTTGCGCTGTGGTGCGAATACGCTGTAATACACAAAGTGCTTTCGTCATTAAATCATGTTTCGCTAACCATCGGGGACTATCAGGTAAAGCCAGCACGCCTAAACCTAATAAAACAGCAGGAATAACGCCTAACCCAAACATCCACCGCCATGCGCCATAGGGAGCAAGCACGATCGCAATAATGTAAGCCACTACAATACCGCCGGTAACCATGATGGTATTGATAATAACTAGCGCTCCGCGTTTATCTTTGGGAGCGACTTCAGAAATATAAAGTGGAGCAGCGTAGGAGGCGACACCAATCGCAAAGCCAACAATTAAGCGTCCGATCACGATCCAAAATACGTGCGGAGCTAATGCAGAAATTAAGGTTCCAATAAGAAATGCAGCCGCAGCTACCATCATTAAACGTCTGCGCCCATAAAAATCGGTTAAACGTCCGCTAAAACCGGCGCCAATCGCAGCGCCTAATAAAACAATTCCAACTACAATCTCGTGTACAAAAGTCGTGAGCGAAAAATCTTTTGCAATAAATATCATAGCACCGGCAATAATACCTGTATCATATCCAAACAGTAAGCCACATAGAGCTGCAATCGAAGTGATAAAGAAGAGCATTTGTTTACGATTTGAAATCACGTTCCGTCCATGAAACTATGAGTCTTCTGTTACCTTAGCATAGAACAAAATGATTGTGTAGAATGTTCATCACCCGAATGTCAAGGAAAGTGTATGGCAGCCGAGAAAAAGATCTCCAGTAAATTTTGGTTTAATCCCGCTATTACCGCGATTTTATTATTAAGCTTTTCTTCCAGTTTACCCTTGGTATTATTAGGTTCGACCTTGCAAGCTTGGTATACCGTTGCTGGTGTGAACTTATTAACAATCGGCATGTTAACATTAATCGGACAGCCCTATATTTATAAATTTTTATGGGCACCATTGATGGACCGCTTTACTCCGATATTGGCAGATCGTCGACGAGGATGGATTCTCGTGACGCAGATGGGATTGATTTGTGGATTAACCATCATGGCATTTATGACGCCGACCACGCATCCTTGGGGTTTGGCGATTGTTGCGTTATTTGTCGCTTTTATTTCAGCATCTCAAGATATTGCGATTGATGGCTATCGAGTAGATGTTTTATCGAGGGAAACTCGCAGTGCGGGTGCCGCAGTTACGAATTTAGGCGGGCGTTTAGCTATTTTAGTGGGTGGCGCATTTGCCTTAATTTTAGCAGCCAGTGTAGGATGGCGCACCACTTATTTACTGATGGCGGGATTAATTTTATTAGAAGTTATGGTGACTCTGTGGTCACCCAGACCCGCGAATATCGAGAATTTACCCACTACTTTAACCGAAGCTATCACACAACCGTTTCAAAATATTTTTCAGCGTGAATATGCATTAGCTATTTTATTTTTTATCGTGATTTATAAACTTTGTGATGCGTTTGCGTTTGCTTTAAATACCACTTTTTTATTGCGTGGTTTAGGTTTTACTTTAGCTGAAGTGGGTATTATTTATAAAATGGTTTCATTGTGTGCGTTGCTGCTGGGAAGCATTGTTGGTGGCATTGCTATGCAGCGCTTAGGCACTTATAAATCACTATTGTATTTTGGATTGTTACAAGCATTCTCCAATCTTTCTTATGCCGCCTTGGCTATAGTGGGTAAAAATTATTTAGTGATGATTGGAGCGGTTTTTATCGAGTATTTTTGTAGTGGTTTGAGTACAGTGGCCTTTATCGTATTTTTAATGTCTCTTTGTCACCAGCGTTATTCAGCTGCTCAATACGCTATTTTTTCCGCTTTAATGGCAATCCCCCGTGTATTCGCAGGTCCCGAAGTAGCTTATTTAGTTAATCACGTCGGTTGGGCCGTATTTTATTTTATAACTTTTTTATTAGGACTGCCGGCGCTTGGTATGTTGTTGTGGCTAAAAAATAGAGTGAATTTTGAATGGCAAACCGAGAGTTAACGATTTGTAATTTTTTAACAAAGAAAGGATTCCTATGTTAAATAATAAAGTTTTAAATTCGTTTTCGCTGACCATGATAGCCATTGTCGCTATTATTGATTTGCGCGGTATTCCATTGATGGCCAGTTATGGATTAGCGGCGATTTTTTTTTATAGTGTGGGCGCTTTATTATTTTTAATTCCGAGTGGTTTGGTTTGCGCTGAATTATCGACAAATTTATCTGAAGCAGGCGGAATGTATACCTGGGTTCGACATGCTTTTGGCGATAAATTCGGATTTTTAGCCATATGGTTAGAGTGGCTGAATAACGTCGTGAGTTATCCGGCGTCATTATCTTTTATTGTCATCACCTTTGCTTATTTATTTGATCCGCATTTTGCAGAGCATAAAGTTTATGTGTTTATCATGACGCTTTTTGTATTATGGATTACTACGATTTTTTCTTTTCTGGGTATACGAGCTTCAAGTCGTTTAAGCACAGTAGCTTCGTTATTTGGCGTGATTTTACCGGCTTTAGTGATTGCTGTGCTCGGTTGTACTTGGGTATTAAAAAGTAATCCTGTACAAATCAATTTACAGTGGAAACAATTAATTCCGAATTTTCATCAAATCAATATCGCATTTTTTGCCAGCACATTATTGGGATATGCAGGTATGCAGGTTATTGCCTTTCATTCGCAAAATGTAAAAAATCCTTTGCGTGATTATCCTCGTTCAATCTTGTTTTCTATGATTATTATATTTTTTATTACTGTTGGCGCTTCTCTGGCAGTGTCGGTTGTAGTTCCGCATGATCAATTAAATTTAATTACAGGATTAGCAGATGGTTTTAATCGATTTTTTACAGCATTTAATGTTCCATGGGCCACACCTATTTTATTAGTGTTAATTTTACTAAGTGCCTTCGCGACTTTGAGCACGTGGTTTCTCGGCCCCGCCCGAGGATTAGCGGTAGCCGCGCAAAATGGCTTTTTACCTATTTTTTTTGCACAAACTAATAAAAAGCAAGCGCCGCATTTTATTTTAATATTACAAGGGATCATCGCTGGTTTTTTCTGCGCGGTTTTTCTATTCATGCCAGATGTGAGCTCAGGATTTTGGTTGTTGATGAATTTATCGAGTCAGTCTACGCTAATCATGTATGCTTTAATTTTTTCTGCTGCTATTAAACGTCGATATTTACAAAATTCTTCTGCAGTCAATGGTGCTTATAAAATTCCAGGTGGTAAAGGCATGATTTGGTTGGTTGCTGGAATGGGCATTTTAGCTTGTATTAGTGCACTCATTGCCAGTGTCATTCCACCGAAATCCATTTCATCGCAGCATATCCTGCATTATGAATTAATTTTAGGTTTAAGTAACTTTGTATTTTTGAGTATCCCATTTGGAATTTGTTATTTTTCACGACGAGCGCGTGCGGAATTTTCATATTAAAGGACGTAAAGATCAAGAGAAGAAAAGACGCAATGGAAGAATTATTATTATGCTCAGCAATTCATTAAATAATTAAAACAGAGTAGCTAGATTAGTCTAAATAAACAATACTATAATATTCCCTGCGCCTCATTCTTTCCTCCGTGTGCTTTGCGTCACCCTTCGTGTGCTTAACCCCGGACAAAGCATGAAAAGCTTTATCCGGAATCAAATGTTTAATGATATACACATGCCCAGCGACAATAGTGCACGTTATAGCGCGGACCAAAATATCCACCATACCATCGACAGTATCTATAACCATACCAATCTCTCCAACATCGGTATCCATGCGTCTGATCATAGTAGCTGCCGCCCCAACCACTTCGATTACGACAGATTCGCCGCCAATGACACCCGCGGTATTGTTCGGTGACTACCTTTTGACAATTTGGGTTAACGAAAACATAGGGGGCATTATATCCGGAGATATCCGCTTCTGCTGGGCCAGCAAAGAATATCAATAGCAGGGGTGCTGCCGCTGCTAAGCCCATCTTCTTAATGAAGTTCATGATAAGCTCCTTTTTGTCCATTTTGTATAGCGTAAATATAGATCAAAAGTGTCAAATTTAATCCAGACATAATACTCTGTAGAATTAACTTAAATACTGCAAAGAATAACCTCAATTAATAAAATAATAATTTGGTCGAGTTACAATAACGGTATTAATCAAGAGGCGAGGTCGGATGCGAAATTCATCATTCAAGTCGATTACTAGTTTGGAGGCTGCTATACAAATTCAGTTAGGATACATTATCAATGCCTATCACAGTTTACTCGAATACTTATCGAACGATGTTATGATGATTAAAATCTATGAGCAAATGAAACGACTCCAAATACTTTTATGTCCAGGTGGTTTAAGGTCTAAACCTATTTCTCGTATACAAGGCATGTCCTGGTTATTTAATCAAGTAACAGAAATAATTTTGCTGTTAATGTATATCGAAAAAGATCTTTTGGAACACACAACGTTAAATATCTCGAAAGCACATACCTTGCGAATAATTGACGATATTACGATGTTATGGAAACTTTTACCAACCTCGCATAGATATACTGCCAGTTATGTTCTTGTGTTAGCAAAATTTCGGTCTGGATTATTTTTTGCGGTTATTAAAGATTGTAATGCTGTTATTTCCGAAGATCACCCCCACAATCTTGAATTAATCAACTTGCGATTTTTTGTGTATCGTCAATTAAAGCATTGGCAGTTTGTTTTAGAGGATTTTCATAAATTGAATCGACGAGGACAAATCAATTACGTGCAATATTTTATTGCTGCAGAAGCTTGTGTCGCTTTGAAATATATTCCTGCAGCAGTTGCATTTTGTAATGTGGCAATTGAATTGAATCCGGATTTTGTGCCAGCGTTAGTTTTGCGTGGGGATATTGCGATAAGTTTAGATGATGCTAATGCTGTGCATTATTACGAATTGGCATTACAAAAACAACAGAGCGCAGATATTATCGATAGATTGTTAAGTGCGCAAATTTATTTGGCTGAAAATAACGAGCGACAAATAAGAACCTGTTTTCCTGCGAGAATGAATAGAAGCGGGAGATCTTCTCGCTTTCTTAAGTTGTTTTCAGATATTTGGAAAAGACGTGAGGGAGAAATATTTTCGCCTCACAATAGGAAAATTAACTTTCTCTCACATTAATAAGGAAATTTTTTCTTACTAATCGTGTAAAGAATATCAAGGCCACTTCCGACCCCGCTGATAGAGGGTCCGATTTCCGTTTGAATCGCCCAGTGGGGATTAATAATATATCGTATTTGATAAATATTAATCGGTGGCGAAGATAACGTGCGACTAAAGCGAAAATAAATATGTGGAGACAAATAACTGCCGATAACAAATGCGCTTTGATTTATTCCTAGTGGTGTCCCTAATGCATCTACTGTAAATTGTTCTTCAATCCCTAGTTCGCTAATACCTAAACTTTGTTTAATTTGATTAATGGAAGAGCCTTCGCCTTTTTTACTTAATTTTAAAAAGCTAAATGCTTGGAATAATACAGAGTAATTGGTTAATGCGCTCGTTGCACCGCTGGCGGGCTGATCGAAGATTAAATATGAAAGAATATCAGCCTGTGATAACCCGATGGGGCTTGAAAATAAACTGACTTCTGGACGTTTAAAAGTACCTTTAATATCGACTCCAACTTCTGTTGGTGTTGGGCCTAATGAAGAAGTCGATTGCGTCGCGGCAACCGATACCGTTCTGGCCGCGCGTATATTTAAATGGGGATTAGTAAGGGAATCATGTAAATAATTCACCCCAGAACCGGGAACGATTTTTAAAGTCTTACCTTTTGCAATAAAAGTCGCGTTATTCAAGGTTAATTGGCCGTTTGCTGTTGGAAATGGTTGATCTGTGGTTTTGACGATTTGTAATTTACCGTGAACTTCACCTTTTAATCCGGTAGTATCAATCGTAACTTCATCTCCTAGAACAACCTCGATATTTATTGCGATTTGATAAGGCTCGGAGGTAACTACTTTTTGCGGATATATAATAACAGTGTCATCGGATAAACTGACCGTTGAAGAAAAATCTGCGGGTTTGATAATCGCTTTGGGAATAAAAATTTGACCTGTTACAGTAATCGTATTATCTATAATCCTGATCGTTAAATCAGGACTAGCGTAAACTACATATTCCGGGGTATTCATCACTAAAACATTAGTTCCAGTTAAATGAAATTCGGTAATGAGTTTTCCTTTAACATAGCTCGTAGAGCCTGTGATTTTTATTCCTTGTGTTTGGGAAGTGGCCGCAACATTGTAAATAAGTTTATTATCTTGCGCTCCAATATTTAAAATAACATCATGTAGCGCTATTTTTGCGTTGGGAATAAGAATATTGCCATGTTGAATAGCAAGATTACCTTTTACTTCTGGCAATGGAAAACGGCCACTAATTTTGAGTTGCCCTTGCAGGCGACCGCTGGGCTGTGCAATATAAGGGATAAACTGTTCCAACAAACTCAACTGTGAAATATCGACATTAATCGAACCTAAGATGGGTTGGCGCTCTAGGTTTTTTATATTATTAATAAAATTAGGTAATCTCGCTTCTGCGCGAATGACGTCGGATTCAGATAATTGCACTAAAATCTTGGTATAAAGATCATTATTTTTAGAGGTAGCTTCAATATTCAATTTTTGTAAAGGCAGAGTATATTTGGTAGTTCCATGCGTGAAAATAAAATTTCCGGAATTTGATGTTAGTTGTGCAGTAACCGATTTAATTTTACTTCCATCACCATCAATTTCTGCTTTAAAATCTGCGGGGGCAGTAATAGTAAACTGTGGAGACAGGAGCGATGTAATAAAATTGACATTAGGGAAATGACCGGTGGCGACAATTTTCCACGGTTGCGTGGCATTCCAAGTAACATCGATACAAGCATAGCCCAATGTTGCACGTAAACACGCTTGTTGGATAATGACTTTATTGGCAAAGATTGTAATGGCACTGGGTTTTTCTAATTTCCATTCTGCAGATTGCCCGGGTTTAATCGAAAATTGAGTAACCGCGCCCTGCCATCCTGCGTTGGTTAATTTCCCGTTTAATTCTGTGTTGATCGTTGTTGTGCCTTGAGAATTTTGTAATGTGATGGCGCCTTTGATGGTGTTTAAATTTTGAGTTGCGCTCGCTTGCACGCTAAGTTGATCAGCCTGAAAATATGCGGTGACCACATTGCTAGCTCGTAAATTTAATTGTGAGGGTTCTAGCATCGCTGAGTCGATATGAACAGTACCGTCTATCAATTGAGCCTTGTTTTGTTTAACTTCAATATTTTCTGCATGAAAGCGGGCATTTATTTTTGGATTCTGATAATTACCTTGTAATGTGCCATTACTTTGGATTGCACCTTTATAGCTCGGAAATAAATAACTTAATTTTTTAATATCTGCTGTCCATTGTAAATCCCATTCGTGGGTATGTTGACCTTTGATATTCACTTTAACTTGTGGCGCATGAATTTCTGCATTAATGTTGAAAGTCGGCCATTTGTTTTGCCAAACACCTTTGGAGTCAACCAATATAGAATTAATGTTAGGAAGTTTGGGATCTAGTAGTTTTAAATTTAAATGTGAAATTTTAATGTTACTTTGCCAGTGTAATTCAGGGTACCAAATTAAATTAATTTGACCGTCAATGGTTCCAGTGAATAAACGATTATTATTAAGATCGATATTTAAAGAACGCTCCGTCCCCTGGCCTTTGATAAAGAAAGTTTCTTTAGCATAGCGCAATTTCCAATTCAATTGATAATTTTCTAATGTGCCATTTAAAGTAATTTCATTAAAAATTGGGTAGGGTTCTTTTAATTCGAAAGTTAATAAACCATTGAGATTATTTTTATTAACAGAGAAATTATTAACTTTCAGATAGCTAAATAAAGCGACCCGATGGTCGGGATTATAGATGGCGATTCGATTAATATAAGCTTTCTCAATAAAAATGCCCAATGGAATTTTTAAGGGTTCCGGATTTGGATTGTCAGCGTGAGTTTTATTCTTTTTGTAGGTAATTTTAAGTTTATTCACTCGCAAATCATTGATGTTGATTTTTCCCGTCCAGAGACTCGTTAAATGCCAGTTTAAGTAGAGATCTCGTACTTTAACTTCGACAGATTTATCTTCATAAGTTAATTTGTAAATAGAAATAGGTCCGAATAAAGTGCCATTCAATTGTTCAGCCTTAAGTTGGCCTGGCAATGTTTTTTGTAAAATAGAAAAGCCCACTCGTAATCCAGGAGGAGTTATTAAAAAAATAAATAGCAACAAGCTTAATATAATTAATCCGTATACAACTCTTAGGGTCCATCGAATCACAGCAAAGCCCCCATACTAAATTGAATTCTCCAATGACCATCTGTTGGGCTCGCATTTTTAGCAATCGAAAGCTCGATCGCACCGATGGGAGATAAATAAATTAAAGCAGGCCCTGCACCGATACGCACTTTGGATTTTGTAATTCTGTTATTGACATTCCCTGCATCAATAAATCCGCCCAAGTAAATTTTACCTTTAATGCGTTGCTGAATTTCAAAACTGCCAACAGCAAGATATCGCCCAGGACCAATGCTGTTATAAGTGAAACCACGAATACTGGACGCGCCACCCGCATAAAATTGCATAGATAAAGGTAAATTGGAAAGGTTTGCAATCGAAATGGCACCCAACGCTGCTCGAGCTAACAAACGAGTATGGGTGAGTTCGAACGTATATAAAAATTTGGCATCTAAACGTGTTTGGGTAAAATCGGTTTTTGATCCAAATGATTTGCTGCCACCTGCGGCGGTAAAATAAATATTATATCCTTGCGAGGGATTTAATAATTCTTTTCCACTGCTCATGCGTTGTAAGGTAATTTGTGGATAAAGCACATTCGCGTTTGTTTTAGTGGTAACACCGGTTATCGGATAATTATTTAATGAATATTTTTCGATTAAATTGGTTATGCCAGCGTTGAAATGCCAATCGTACATTAATGTTTGATAACCAACACTCAACTGCGCATTTTGTCCGGTACCTGTGGTTTGATTAATTCGCACCGCGCCGCCGCTAATAATAATAGAATCATAAGCCGGACGATGAACCGGAATCATATAGCTTGCGGCTAATTGACTGTTATTTTGCGAGCCGCGTAATAAAGTTTTTAAACTGTGTCCGGAAGCATTTAGCCAGCGCAAGTCCATACTGGCCAGCGCACGAACGCCAGTATCGGTGCCATAACCTGCACCTAAGCTATAAGTCACCTGATCTTGTGGATACAATTCAGTTAAAATAGGGACTTTAAAATCACGTGCCTCGCGCAATTCAGGAATCATTACCACTTGTTGGAAATAGTTGCTGCCTGCTAAATTAAGTCGACTTTGTTCGAGCAATTTACTACTGTAATAATCTCCAGGTTGATATTCTAAATAGCGCTGCAATAATGATTGCTTAATTTGTGATGCTGAAAAAATCGTATCACCGAAACGATAACGTTTTCCTGTCTCGAATTCTAAAATCACTTCGCTGGTATAATTGCGTAAATCAACCACCAATTTGCTTGTCGTGAATTTTGCATCGAAATAACCGCGAACATTCGCTACATATTGCAGGGCCTCTTTACTTTGATCGTATTTTTCAGAATTAAAATAATCGCCCTGTTTAACTGGTAAATGTAGTAACGCTTTAGCATAGGCAGTGTCGGTGCTACCTTCTCCTGTCACGTTAACTGTAACTTTATCGAATATCAAACGTGGGCCGGGATCAACTGTAATTTTTACCATCCAATATTGATTCACGTTGTAAATCCGAATATTTATTTTTGGTTTAAAGTAACCAAATGGAGTTAATGCATCTTGTACTTGAGTTAATATATTTTGGTAGTAACGCTCTTTCAGCGTTTTCATTTGCGCGGTGTAAATATTATTTTTTAGAATTTCTAAACGACTCGTCACATTTTTTAAAACATCGCCTTGTAGTCCCGCAACATTAATTTCTACATTATTTGTAGGTTGTGGAGCTGCACCTCCTATAGGCATAAAGAAGCTTATACATGCTAGAGCGGCAGCAACTTGACGGATTAATTTAAATTTCATCTCTCGATTATATGCGAGTCAGCATGCTCTTCAAAGCTACAAATGCGCGGAGAAAGATGACAATATGAATAGCGTATTTATAAATGTTAAGTTATAGTATCTTAAAATCGATCATGCTTTGTGCTGTATTAAATATGAGTTTAGCAAAAAATACACAAGATAAATCTTCACTTCCATCACCGTATTTATCGTTTACGCGCAACGAATGGTGTCAATATCGATTAAATATGCCGTCACCTTTAACTGCAGAAGAAATTGAAACTTTACCGGGACAAATCGATGAAGTGACCGCTAAAGAAATTGAAGAAATTTATTTGCCCTTATCCCGATTACTCAGTTTTTATGTTACCGCAACTGAAGGTCTTTACCAGGCGACTGCAAATTTTCTTGGTGTGGACGAGCCCAAAGTTCCTTATATCATAGGTGTGTCGGGTAGCGTCGCTGTGGGAAAAAGTACGACTTCGCGTGTGTTGAGAGCGCTACTCTCGCATTGGCCGAATCATCCGAAAGTTGAAATTCTCGGAACTGACGGATTTTTGTACCCCAATCAAAAATTGACGGAACGTGGGATATTTTCGCGTAAGGGATTTCCTGAAAGTTATGATACGGGAAAATTGCTCCATGTTTTACATGCCTTGAAATCCGGTGCGACTGAAATCAAAGTGCCTCTGTACTCCCATCATTCATACGACATATTGCCAAATCAATATCAAGTTATTCAGAAACCGGATATTTTAATTGTTGAAGGCTTAAATATTTTGCAAACACATACGCGGTCAAAAAAAATTTTCGTTTCCGATTATTTTGATTTTACTCTGTTTGTTGATGCTGATCCGACAGTTATCAAACAGTGGTATATTCAGCGCGTTTTATCTTTTTGGCGTGGACCGTTTCAAAAATCCGATTCCTATTTCAACTTTTTAACTAAATTAACTCAAGAGGAAGTGATTAAATTTGCAGAAAAAGTTTGGCATGAAATAAATGAACTCAATTTGTTAGAAAATATCGTGCCTTATCGGCAACGCGCACAATTAATTTTATATAAAACCGTAGATCACTCTGTGCAAGAAGTGAAATTACGCAAACTTTAAGGAGAGAACAATGATAGCATTTGCAGAAGCCACCTTGGCCATGTTGATTTTGCCATTTCTAATCGGTTTTGTGCATTTGAAATTAAAAAATAAAACGCATCCTAACATTATTTACTATCGTTATTTTATTATTTTTAATGTGGTGATGGTTGGAATTTTTGTTGCTGCACGTGTATTTATGGAGTCTCAAGAAGTTCCGGAAGTGGAGAGCTCGATTTATGATTTTTACGCGATTGCACTAATATCGATGATTATTATGGCATTAATTACCTTATTTTCTCGTCATCAATTAATGTTAGCACCAGCGTTATGTTGGGTTATCTTTATGTTATTGTCTACTATGATGCATTTAATTCGCGTGTCCACGCAAAATGAAACCGACTTAAATGTTTTATGGATTCATGTTGCGTATAACGCCATTGTCACTTTAATGTTAATCGTGTTTGTATGGCGTGTGAAAAAGACCTTGAAATCAGATGATAAGATGATCGATGAACAACGACAAGAATGTCCACAAAACGGATAATTTAAAAACTTTTACCATCATATCGGATGATGGTTCATCGAAGGTGACATGCGTTCCCGGTCGCGGGGGTGCACTTTCTTCGATAATTATGCCGGGAAAATCAGGCCCGCGAGAATTATTATTCCAACATGATAACTTTTGGGATGCTGAAATTTCAGATTTACCGGGAGGCTGGCCTGTCGCTTTTCCCGTTTTTGCGCGTCTAGAAAGGCAAGGCCAGCGTGGAGCGTATTTGTGGAATGGTCATATTTATCAATTGCCGATCCATGGTTTTGCTTGGCAGGAACCTTGGAAAATTGAAGTCACGGCCTCGCATCAACTGACATTAACGCTGACAGATAATGAACGTACGCGACAAGTGTATCCTTTTCGCTTTCAAGTGATATTGGAATACGAAATTCAGCATGCACAATTAATTTGTCGTCAAACCTTCACCAATCTAGATGATAAGCCGATGCCGTATAATTTTGGTTTTCATCCATATTTTTTAACTCCCAGTCATGAAAAAAATCAGATTAGTTTACACTACGAGCCTAAACGACGTTTTGTTTACAATGCAACATTGACCGATTTGATCGGAGAAACTGCCTTATTTTCATTGCCGAGCTCTCTTGGAAATCCTGAAATTAACGAACAATTGACAATGCTCGGAAAAAATAAAGAAATTAAATTAGTTTATCCGGATGGTGATGTCATTCATATTTGTGCTGATGGTTTGGAAGATGCGGATCTTTTTCCGTATGTTCAACTATACACGATCCCAGAAAAACCTTTTTTTTGTGTTGAACCTATTATGGGATTTCCCAATGCCTTAAATAGTTGTTATGGGATGCGGTGGCTGCTACCCAATCAAAGTGAGCACGGCCTGCTGAAAGTCTGGTTGAATTACTGATATAATCCCTGATTTTCGACAAGAGAGAAGCTTTATGGTCCGTACCCGATTTGCACCGAGCCCAACCGGTTTTCTTCATGTTGGGGGCGCGCGCACCGCACTATTTAGCTGGTTGTACGCCAGACACCATAACGGTGTGTTTATCCTACGAATAGAAGATACTGATCTTGAGCGCTCAACAGAAGCGTCCATTGATGCTATTTTAAAAGGGATGGAATGGCTGGACTTGGATTACGATGAAGGTCCTTATTATCAAACTCAACGCTTTGATCGTTATCGTGAAGTTCTTCAGCAATTACTCGCTGAAAATAAAGCCTATAAATGTTATTGCAGTAAAGAACGTCTAGAAGCTTTGCGTACGGAACAACAAGCCAAAAAACTAAAACCTCGTTACGACGGTTTTTGTCGCGAACATCCACCTAAAAATACCCATGATCCATACGTAATACGTTTTCGAAATCCGCTTGAAGGAGTGGTGACTTTTACTGATAAAATTCGCGGAACGATTAGTGTCAATAATGCTGAGTTAGACGATTTAGTATTAGCGCGTAGTGATGGTGTGCCAACTTATAATTTTAGTGTAGTCGTCGATGATTGGGATATGCAAATTACCGATGTTATTCGAGGTGATGATCATATTAATAATACTCCACGACAAATAAATATTTTTAAAGCGCTCGGTGTTAAAGAACCAAATTACGCACATGTGCCGATGATTTTAGGCAGTGATGGAAAGCGACTTTCGAAAAGACATGGTGCGGTAAGTGTATTGCAATATCGAGAAGAAGGAATATTGCCGGAAGCTTTAATTAATTATTTAGTTCGATTAGGTTGGGCGCACGGCGATCAAGAAATTTTTTCCCGTGAAGAAATGACAAAATTATTTGATATACAAGCAGTGAGTCGCTCCCCTGCAACCTTTAATCCCGATAAGTTATTGTGGCTCAATCAGCATTATATGAAAAACTTGAGCCCTTTAATTGTGATTCCTGCATTAGAGAACCAATTAAATCGTCAGCATATTCCGAATTCTTCTGCTATCAATTTAGCTAAATTAATTGAAGTGCAGGCAGAGCGCACGAAAACTTTGGTCGAAATGGCTAATCGTAGTCGATATTTTTTTGAAGATTTTGCTGAATATGACGCTAAGGCTGCAGAGAAAAATTTGCGTCCCGAAATAGTAGAAGCATTACAAGCGGTATCTACAGCGTTAACCTACTTATCGGATTGGAAGACGGAGGATATTCATAATGTCATTATCGAAGTATCTGAAAAATTAGGACTCAATCTTGGGAAGCTCGCGCAACCGATACGTGTTGCAGTAACGGGGGGAACGGTTTCGCCTCCCATCGATGCCACTTTGTTTTTAATCGGAAAACCACGAGTATTGCAAAGACTTGAGCAGGCAATACAATATGCAAGGAATCACACTTAGCTTGTATTTGTTGTTGCATCAGACAATCGTCCAGATATAATACCAAGCACGAGCAAAATTTAAAGGTGAGTTAAGCTATGCGTAAGGTTCTGAGTTTATCAATTGTGGCTGGATTATTTCCTATCGGTATTATGGCAACTTCCTCTGTAGACAAGTCATTGTCAGCGGCGGGAGTAATCGATACCGCTAGCGCGATAACAGCGACTGCGGCGGTCCCGACGGCCAGAAAAACCAACATCAATAAGAAAGTTTTAGGCGAAAATGCAGAACCCCAAAAAAGCGAAGGTGATTTGGTCACCGCTGATGCAAAAGCGGCTTCGAATGAACCTACTGCAGCTAAAGCCTCTACGCCGAGTGGCGAAAAAGCCCTGTCTGCGCTTGCAGTTAAGTTAAATTTGAAACGCGAAGGTGAACGGTTATATGCTTATATGACAGTTCAACAAGGTGCCAAAGATCCCGGTCATATTCGTGTTGAATGGTCGCCGCAAAGTGGCTGCACCCCAACGCACTATGACTTAGCCTATCAAGGTAAGCAGTTTCATACTCGTGCTTATCGTACAGTTACCCGCGTCAATGCAAAAAAGGAGTCGGTAACCTGCACGGGAACTTGGCAAGTTAAAGTCGTCGATGCGAATGGTGCTGAACTGGCCACCTCATCTTTTAACGTCACGGCAGACACACAGCCTGCACAATAATAATTCAAATCTAGGGATTGGCGTATAATAGCTTATCCCTCGGTTTGCTTCTCTTTTTAAATCAAACTATATTCCTAAAAGAATGCGAAATTTCGCATGTTCAATGCTATTTGTCCTTAAAGGAATAAAGGAGATTATCATGGATGTAAAAACGCATAGCCGGTCTATGTTAGTTCTAGAAGGGATACTCTGTATCATTCTAGGAATTTTAGCGATCGCGCTACCGCTTCTGACGGGATATAGCTTAACTATAGTGTTAGGTTGGATCTTAATTGTAGGTGGAATTATTCACTTGTATCGAACTTTTCGCGGCGTCAAAACCAATTCATTTTGGTTGGCGTTGATGAATGCTTTATTAGCGATCGTAGTTGGTATTCTGTTGTTGATATACCCTTTGCATGGTTTGATGTTTTTAACTTTAATATTGGGTATTTTCTTCTTTTTTGAAGGAATTACTGAAATTGCATTGGCTATCCATTTTAGATCAGTTTCACCAAACTGGGGTTGGTTATTATTCAGCGGTATTTTAGCTTTAATCTTAGCTTTTATTATTTGGTATAACTGGCCTATTACAGCATTGTGGGTAATCGGAGTATTGCTGGGAATAAATCTGATATTTTTTGGAATTGGTTTATTGTTTGCTGCAACACGTAGAAAGGTGATACCACAAAATCAATAATTGATAATTACAGTTAATGATTAGAGATCATCATAAAAAAACTAGTGCAATTATTATTTTAATCAGCCTAGCTTTTATTATTTTTGGTTGTTTAGTTGTTATTGGATGGCAACTAAACATCCAAATATTATTGCATCAAAGACAATTAACGGTAATTACAATCAATACAGCCCTTTGTTTTATGGCAATGGGCATTTCCATTTTTTGCACATATTATTCATTTAAAAAAACTCAAATTGTAATTAGCATTTTAGTGATTTTATTTGTTTGCGTGATATTGTCACAGTTTGTGTTTAATACAAATCTACATATTGATCGATTATTTTATTCGCAACCAGGAAAAATTGATAATACGACTTACCCCGGACGCATGGCTGTAAACACGGGGATAGCTTTTATTGCTGCAGCTTTAGCTTTTATGTTAATAGTATTCCCTGCTCGTAGGTGGACACAAATAGTTATTCAAGCATTAATTTTGGTGGTTTTTTTTCTTGGTATTTTAGGGTTACTAGGTTCGGTTTTAAAATTATATTTATTGTATTCCTGGTACGATCCCTTTCGGATGGCACTTTATACGTCGATTGCGATGACGGCTGTAGGTATTTCAGAATGGTATTTGTGGAGTCAAACCCCAGGTTATCGAGATTATTTTGCTGGTAGGGATCTGCAAAAAATAACATTTATTAATACTACGATTTTAATTTCTGTCTCATTAATTGTGGGCTTACTGGGATTTTCAACGTTAATGCAGCAATACGAAGAACGTCTGCAAGCTTCTTTAGAACAACAGTTGCGATCTCGAGTTGCTTGGATGCTGCAAGCAATTCAGCAGCCTGTCGAGGAATTAAATGCGATTGTCACTAATTCATTATTTCAGAAAATAGATGCCAAACATACTTCGAATAAAACTGATTACAATGCATTTATTAAATTAGCTCGTGTTGAAGGCTTTGCAGCAGTTGAGGTGAAAGATAAAAACGGCAAAACGTTTTTGTCATCGGGTGAATTTATCAAAAATCCACAAATGGCGGTAAATATAAATTTAGCTCATGCAGCAGAACTCATGTGGAATAATAACTGGCTTTTACAAATGTCGGAAAAAACGCAAGCGGGTAACACAATTTTGGTGCAGTGGCCCTTAATGATCATGAATAAAATATTTTCTGATCATGTACATTGGGGTAAGACGGGAGAGTTAGTTTTATGTCAGGCCATAAATCAGGATAAAGCGAGTTGTTTTCCTACTCGCAGCAATCCACAAGCATTTATCTTACCCCTTAAAATTCAAGGTAAAACACTACCTATGAAATACGCCTTGAATAATCAGACCGGCACTACTATTTCCATAGATTATCGCGGAGAAAATGTCATTGCTTCCTATGCACCTGTTGGAAATTTAGGTTTGGGCGTAGTTTCAAAAATCAAAACAGCAGAAGCTTACGCGCAAACACGTTCACAACTTGAGGCGATGTTACCAATCGTTTTAATTAGCTTGGGTTTGGGTTCTATATTATTGAATAGACAAGTCACCCCATTAATCAAAAAAATAATAAATTCAGAGAAAAAAGCGCTTTTGCGCAAAGAGCAGTTACAAGAAAACATAAATAAACGCAAAAAGTACGAGCGTGAGCTTTTAATTTTAACTGAGAATCTTAAGGCTATTCTGAATGGTAGTCATCATTCGATTATTTCGACAGATGTACACGGTAAAATAGTGCAGTTCAATCGTGCGGCAGAGAGAATGCTGGGTTATTCCGCGGAAGAAATGATAAATAAGGAAACCCCTGAAATAATCCATGATGCTGAAGAGGTAAAAACACATGCGGAAATACTCAGTAAAAAATTGAATAAACCCGTCACGCCTGGTTTTAAAACATTTATTGCAAATTTATCTGAAGAAGAGGTAGATGAAAATGAGTGGACCTATATACGTAAAGATGGCAGTCGTTTTCCCGTATGTGTTTCTGTGACCACCTTACATGGCCCTAATAATGAAGTAATCGGATACATGGGAATAGGGCAAGATATTACAGAGCGTAAAAAAGTCGAGAAAATGAAAAATGAATTTATTTCGGTCGTGAGCCATGAATTAAGAACACCTCTAACTTCTATTCAAGGATCATTGTCTTTATTGGTTGGAGGTACCGGTGGTGAATTAAATCCAAAAGTAATGCAATTATTAAAGATTGCCAAACAAAATAGCGAACGGTTAATCAGGCTGATTAATGATATGCTCGATATTGAAAAAATTGAATCTGGTAAAATGGAATTTCATTTCAAACCGGTTAATTTAAATAATTTAGTACAAGAAACTGTTACTGCGAATCAAGCGTATGCTGAAAAATTTGGAGTTAAAATTCAATTTCAGACAATTAACAGTAACCCTGTCGTCACAGTAGATCCGGATCGATTAATCCAAGTCTTAACGAATTTAATATCCAATGCTATTAAATTTTCACCGCAGAATGGCAAAGTTGATGTCACGGTTAGTGAGGATAACAATAGTGTTAGAGTGACCATTAAGGATTATGGTAACGGAATTCCACTAGAATTTCAGCAGAGAATTTTTCAAAAATTTGCTCAAGCTGATGCTTCCGCTACGCGTGAACGTGGGGGGACGGGGCTGGGATTAAATATTAGTAAAGCCATCATTGAAAAAATGGGTGGTACTATTCAATTTGAAACGAAAGAAAACGTTGGAACAAGTTTTTATTTCGATTTACCACTAAAACAAGAAAAACAAGCAGCGCATACAAACGCTATCGCAATGCCTGAAATTTTAGTTTGCGTCAGTAACTCGAAAAAGTTAGAACCGTTAAAATGTTTATTGGAACAAAATGATTGTAAAACGGTATTTGCTTACACCGCAGCAGAAGCGAAGCAGATTTTGCTGACAAAGAATATCGACGCCATGGTTATCGATTTAATTCTTAAAGATAAGGATGCGATAAATTTTATTCAAGAAATTCGCAGCCTACCAAAATTAGCCAATTTACCGATTGTCATTATGTCAGGTAAACCCGACGATGATAAAATTAATTATAATGGAAATGCTTTTAACGTGATTGATTGGATCAATGGTCCATTTAATCCAGATCGATTATTGCAAGCTATTCAGTCGATTAAAAAACATATTCCGGATTATACACCCTCTGTATTACATATTGAGGATGACGCGGATTTGTCGCATGTGGTTGCTACCCTCTTAAATGGCCTAGTAAAAATTGAAAACGTTAGTACTTTATCTGCAGCAAAGGAAAAATTGGCACATAAGATCTATGATTTAATTATATTAGATTTGGCATTACCCGATGGAGATGGCGCAGAGCTTTTGCCAAATTTAGGCAGGAAGCATATTCCTGTGGTGGTATTTTCTGCTTATGATTTACCGGGTGATTATTCTAATTTTGTATTTAAAGCGATGATGAAATCTAAAACGTCAAATGAAGAATTATTGCAAACTATTAAAGCAGCAATGCGAACATAATAACGAGGAAGCAATATGGCAGTACCAGAATTAAATAAAATTTTATTAGTGGAAGACGAACCTGATATTCGAACTATTGCAGAAATAGCTTTAAAGGATATTGGTCAATTCAATGTTAAGCTTTGTTGCTCTGGTGTTGAAGCATTGCAATATGCAGAGCAATTTGGTCCTGATTTAATTTTATTAGATATGATGATGCCGGAAATGGATGGCGTTGAGACTTTAAAAGCGCTACAGAAAAAAACTGCCCTAGAAAAAACACCCATTATTTTTTTAACAGCGAAGGCACAAACGAACGAAATTCAATATTATCATGAATTGGGAGCTTTAGATGTTATCACGAAGCCTTTTGATCCTATGACACTAGCCGAGAAAATAAGAACTATTTGGAAGCAACATCATGAATCAGGACATACAAGCTAAATTATTAGCTTTACGCGATGCATATTTGAAAAGCATGCCACATAAAATTGCCGCTTTTGAAGTGCTTTGGCAAAATTTGCAAAAACAATGGGATCACGAAAAACTCATTGAATTGCATCGTATGGTGCATAGTTTGCATGGATCTGCAGGCACTTACGGATTAGCCGAGCTTGGACAAGCGGCAGCGAGATTAGAAACTTTTCTTAAAGCGTTGTTCGAAACTGTCCCTTCAAAAGATCAATCCAAAGAAATTCAGCTTTTAATCGAAGCATTAAAATCTACCTTGAATGATGCGCCTAAACCGATGCATGCAATTGATGAACGTAAGCGGCCTCATGCTGAGGTGAATACGGTTATTTATCTTTACCAAAAAGATCAAAATGAAATGCAGAAATTATCAGATGAACTACGTGCATTTGGTTACACTGTGGAGCTAAATTCTGATGTTCATGTATTATCAGCAGCATTAAAAAAACATTGGCCGTTAGCAATTATTATTGATATCGAATTATTAAATCCAGAATTAACTTATGCATTGCAAAGTATTCGCGAGCAGAATGAATATAAATCGTTACCAATTTTCTTTTTATCTCATAGTGGTGATTTTAATGAGCGTCTGAAATCCGTACGGATACGAGGTTATGCTTATATAACGCGTCCATTACTAGTGGACGAATTAATTAATAAATTAGAAAATCTACAAAAATTAGAACAAGAGTCTTATCATATTTTAATTGTCGAGGATGAGAGTGATTTAGCAGAATATTATGCTTTGCTTTTAGAACAGGCTGGCATGACTGTCAGCGTGGTTACTCAGCCCAAATTAATTGATCTTGCATTAGTTGAATTTAAGCCCGATTTGATATTAATGGACGTATATATGCCGGAATGTACCGGTTTGGAATTAGCGACTTTAATTCGTCAACAGAGTGCTTATGAAGGTGTGCCTATCGTATTTTTATCTGCAGAAGAAGATAAACGTAAACAGCTTAACGCGTTGAGTTTAGGAGCAGATGATTTTATGACGAAATCGATTGCGCCCGAACATTTAATTCAGGCTGTAAAAACCAAAGCAAAGAGATATAAAAATATGCGTGCCACTATGATTAAAGATGCACTGACGGGTGTCTTCAACCATACGGCTATCCAAAATATGTTGGAATTAGAAATAAAATCTTCTTCGCGTCTCGATTTGCCTTTAGCCGTAGCCATGTTGGATTTAGATTACTTCAAAAAAATAAATGATACCTACGGACATTTAACGGGTGATCAAGTATTAAAGCATCTTTGCTTATTATTAAGGAAACGATTGCGTGCTAGTGATTTAATCGGACGTTATGGTGGTGAGGAATTTTTGATTGTAATGCCTAACACGACGAATCGTTCTGCAAGCGATTTAATTAATTTATTACGAAAAAAATTCTCTGAATTGTCATTTTCAACCAATAAAAAACAGTTTCAAGCCACTTTTAGTGCTGGGATCGCAACTTTTCCGCAACATACAACTCCTTTAGATTTAATTCAAGCTGCCGATGATGCGTTATACAAAGCAAAACAACAGGGAAGAAACCAAGTCGTTTAGTCACTACGAGTTGTTTCCACCGACGTTTTGGCATAGGATTTATTTTCAACCTTGAAATAATTGCTGCGCAGCATTTTAATTTCACAATGGCAATTAATCCAATGACGAGCCTATGGCTTCCGTAATTTTGAAAATTACAGATTGCGAGTTAAAGTATTATGTTCTTAGGTGAGTGCCCCCGGAAATGGGAAAGACCCAAGTATTATGTTCTTAGGTGAGTGCCCCCGGAAATGGGAAAGACCCGAAAGACCCAGTTTTTCCGCTTCAATTGTTGTGATTTTATTGAAGCTGGTGATAGGAATCGAACCTACGACCCACTGATTACAAATCAGTTGCTCTACCGACTGAGCTACACCAGCAAGGCTTGAGAAAGTGGAAAATTCTAACAGACGGTCCTGCAAAAAGAAATGGGGTGAAATTGCTTATAAATTAACCAAATACCACTTTTTCCATCTGCGCTGTCCTATATTTCCTTCATGAGTTAGCAGATGGAGTATATTGAAATGGTTAATAAGATTATTATCTTAATTATAACGCTTATGCTAGGCAGCTTTGCTGTTGCTCCCATTTATGCTGCTGACAGCTACCACCCTACCGCGAAGGAATTTATGGAACGCTGTAATGAAGGTGTTAAGGCTGCTGCAGGTCAAGATTCAAATAAAGAGCATACTGCTTGGTGTATAGGTTATGTGCAAGGAGTGCTAGATTCTAACTTGTTTTATAATGTTTTGCTTACGACACGGGATGATCGTTACAACGATAAGATTTCACAAGATGATTTCGTAAAATTAATGAAAGAGCATCAATTATTTTGTATTCCAGATCAACTTACGTTAGGGCAGATTATTAATAAATTGGTGGAATATGGTAATCAGAATCCAGACGTCATGTCGAAAAAAGCTTCACTTTTAATTTTCTTGGCATTCAAGAAAAATTTTGAGTGTAAAGCACAAGGTTCGACACAAAGTCAGCCTGAGACCCAGCCGCAGCAAACGCAACCCACACAGCCTCAACCAACGCAACCTGTGCAACCTGTGCAACCTGCACCTGCTGCACCGCAAACCCAACCTAGTAATTAAACTTTGAGACTGAAAACCCCTAGTTGTTCGCAACTAGGGGTTTTTAATGCTTCTGACATTTCAAAGTTGCCTCTAGCCATAATCAGTTTTATTATTAGCCCCACAAAATGCCTTTAAGGGAGAGTGTTCATATGAAGTTTGTATTAATAAGTTTGGGATTAGCGATTTCAGGGTTATGCTTAACGGGTTGTAATACGGTACAGGGCGTAGGACAAGACTTAGCAGCCGGTGGGCATGCCTTATCGAATGCAGCTTCAAGTGTGAAACAATCTGCAAGTCATAGACATAAGAAGGTCATCACCCGCCCAGCACCAGAAGAAACGACGGTGAGTTCGACGCAATAAAAACTACCAGGGATAATTTTGGAAATACAGACTCATGAGGTGCACATATGGACTGCAAGCACAGACTGGACGCCGGAACAGTTGCTTCAGGGTTATCAGATACTTTCCCCGCGTGAGCGTGAAAAAGCAGATCGTTATTTGGTAGAGCATGCTCGAAGACAGCATATTGCTTCTCATGTGGTCTTGCGCCAAATACTATCTCAATATCAAAACTGTTTCCCCGACGCCATTCAATTTAGCTATGCTCAGCACGGCAAACCCTCTTTAGAGCCTGCGACTGGAGTGGAATTTAATCTCTCGCATTCGGGGCAGCGGGCGGTAATCGCAGTTACTCGAGGACAACCATTGGGTGTTGATATTGAGTTACATGATCCTAAGGTCCATGTAAAAGATCTGGCAGAGCGATTTTTTGCGCCGGCTGAGGCCCAAGAACTGTTGGAGCAGGAGAGCTCTAGTCAGTTGCGAGCTTTTTATCGTTTATGGGTTTTAAAAGAAGCTTTTATCAAGGGCACGGGAGAGGGATTGTCGTTCGGTTTAAGTAATTTTATTGTTAGCTTAAAGCCTAAAAATAGGGATGCCTTGTTAAGCATCAAGGGTAGTGTTAATCTAGCTCGGCATTGGACGTTGGGTAATATTTTAGAGGATGAACAAGACTATAGTGCAGCGCTCGCTGTCCAGGGATCCGTATCGAATATTCAATTTTATCGATGGCCTCCCCAGTAGGCTAAAGCAAAAAGTTAGTGATTTGCAGGATTTTTTTTCCTTTTTAGGTTGACTTATTGAGTTGACTTTCGCAAAATATCCTGCTTAATTTTGCGGCCAGTTTTGGCCAGCGTAAGTGTTATGGAGGGGTTCCCGAGCGGCCAAAGGGATCAGACTGTAAATCTGACGGCTTTGCCTTCGCAGGTTCGAATCCTGCCCCCTCCAAAGAAATTGTCTCTGTTGAATATTTATAAGATACCTTGGGTATCTAGAAAAGCGGGTGTAGTTCAATGGTAGAACCTCAGCCTTCCAAGCTGATGGTGTGGGTTCGATTCCCATCACCCGCTCCAATCTCTTCAATTTAGAGAGTGGATGAAGAGGCCCACATAGCTCAGTCGGCAGAGCACTTCCTTGGTAAGGAAGAGGTCACCGGTTCAACTCCGGTTGTGGGCTCCATAAACGTTTAAATCTGCGAGGTCGTATCTCATGTCAAAGGAAAAATTCGTACGTGAAAAGCCGCATGTGAATGTTGGGACGATAGGTCACGTAGATCATGGTAAGACGACGTTGACGGCGGCGTTGACGAAATGCTTATCGGAGAAATTTGGAGGCCAGGCCTTAAATTTCGATCAAATTGACAAAGCACCGGAAGAGAAAGAGCGCGGGATTACGATATCGACCTCGCATGTTGAATATCAAACAGACAAGCGTCACTATGCGCATGTAGACTGTCCAGGTCACGCGGATTATGTAAAGAACATGATCACGGGCGCGGCGCAGATGGACGGAGCGATTTTAGTCGTTTCGGCGGCAGATGGTCCGATGCCGCAGACGTTGGAACATATTGTATTGGCGAAACAAGTAGGCGTGCCTGCGATTGTTGTATTTTTAAACAAAGCTGATATGGTAGATGACGCAGAATTATTGCAGTTGGTAGAGATGGAAGTGCGTGACTTGTTAAACAAGTATGACTTTCCAGGAGATGAAACGCCGATTATCGTGGGATCGGCCTTGAAGGCGTTAGAAGGGGATAGTAGCGAATTGGGTGTAGCTTCAGTGGTGAAGTTAGCACAAACGATGGATACGTATTTTGAAGAACCGAAGCGAGATATAGATAAACCGTTCTTGATGCCGATTGAAGATGTGTTTTCAATTTCGGGTCGAGGCACGGTAGTGACGGGTCGAATTGAGCGTGGCATTGTTAAAGTTGGTGAAGAAATAGAGATTATTGGTTTAAAAGACACGATTAAAACCACGTGTACGGGCGTTGAGATGTTTCGCAAGCTGTTAGACGAAGGTCAAGCGGGAGATAACGTAGGAATATTGTTACGAGGTACGAAGCGAGAAGAAGTTGAGCGTGGTCAAGTATTAGCGAAGCCGGGTTCAATTACGCCGCATACGAAGTTTGAAGCGGAAGTTTACGTATTGTCGAAAGAAGAAGGTGGTCGACATACACCTTTTTTTAAAGGTTACCGTCCACAGTTTTATTTCCGTACGACAGACGTGACGGGAGCGGTGGAGTTACCGGAAGGCGTTGAGATGGTAATGCCTGGAGATAACATTCGAGTGAATGTAGAATTGATAGCCCCGATTGCGATGGACGAAGGTTTGCGCTTTGCGATTCGCGAAGGTGGACGTACCGTTGGTGCAGGGGTTGTAACGAAGATTATTAAGTAAAGATACGAAACTGCAGGCAGGAAGTCCGCAGTTTCTGTAGGTCAGTAGCTCAATTGGTAGAGCGGCGGTCTCCAAAACCGTAGGTTGGGGGTTCGATTCCCTCCTGGCCTGCCATGATTGGTATGAATTAATTGAAGAGATGGGAAATGGTAGGTTCGAAAGGTGGTGCACAATCATTAACAGCTCGGTTTGATTGGCTGAAATGGTTAGTTATTATAGTTTTAGTCATTGCAGGGATAGTGGCAAATTATCGCTATAGTTCAGTGGCTTGGGCTATCCGGGCTGCCATTGGTGTAGTATTATTCATAATTTTGATTGCTATAGCATCCCGTACAGCTAAAGGCCAAAAAGCTTGGGAATTTATTAAGGGCGCTCGAACTGAATTACGAAAAGTAGCATGGCCTACTCGGCAAGAGACTATTCAAACCACTTTAGTAGTGGTCGTAATGGTCATTGTGACAGCATTAATCCTGTGGGGATTAGACAGCTTATTTATGTGGTTTATCGGTTGGTTGACCGGCCAAAGAGGATAATTGATGTCTGAAAATAAAAAACGTTGGTATGTGATCCACGCTTATTCTGGCTATGAGCGCTATGTCATTCGAGCGCTTAAAGAACGTATCCGTTTAAAAGGGCTAGAAGACCAATTTGGCGAGATCATAGTGCCTACTGAAGAAGTTATTGAAATGCGAGCCGGTCAAAAGCGCAAGAGTGAACGCAAATTTTTTCCAGGATATGTTTTAGTTCAAATGGAAATGAATGATGAGACCTGGCATTTGGTACGAGGCGTACCTCGAGTATTAGGTTTTATTGGTGGGACCGCTGAGCGGCCTGCTCCTATTTCTGACAAAGAAGCTGCCAATATTTTACAGCGCGTTGAAGAAGGTGAGCATAAACCAAGACCTAAAGTGTTATTTGAGCCTGGTGAGGTCGTTAGAGTCACAGAGGGACCCTTTGCTGATTTTAATGGTGTTGTTGAAGATGTGAATTATGAAAAGAATCGATTAAGGGTATCAGTATTGATTTTCGGTCGTTCCACTCCGGTGGAGTTGGAATTTAGTCAGGTAGAAAAAAGCTGAAAATCGACAGTTGTGTGATAGAATATTGCACATTTTAGTAATAACAGGGGAGCCTAAGGCAATTAGGCGTTTGAACCCAGAGGTAAAGAAAAATGGCAAAAAAAATTAATGCATACGTACGTTTGCAGGTAAAGGCAGGGGAGGCGAATCCGAGTCCGCCAGTTGGTCCTGCATTAGGTCAGCACGGTGTTAACATCATGGAATTTTGTAAGGCGTTTAACGCTAGAACTCAAGATGTTGAAAAAGGTTTACCTATTCCCGTGGTAATTACCGTTTATTCCGATCGCAGTTTTACATTTATTACCAAAACACCACCAGCTTCAGTTTTGATTAGAAAAGAGCTGGGCCTACAAAGTGGTAGTGCTACACCTAATACGCAAAAAGTAGGTAAATTAACTCGTGCTCAATTAGAAAAGATTGCTAAAGTCAAAGACCCCGATCTGACTGCTGCTAGCTTAGATGCAGCGGTTCGCACGATTGCTGGTACTGCTCGCAGTATGGGTGTTGAAGTAGAGGGGGTTAAATAATGGCTCAAGTATCAAAACGTACTAAAGCGGCTAAAGAAAAAATTATAGTGGGCAAATTGTACCCACTACAGGAAGCTATCGAATTAGCAAAGCAATGCGCTACCGCTAAATTTCCTGAAAGCATTGATGTATCAATTAATCTAGGTGTTGATTCTCGTAAGTCTGATCAAATGGTAAGAGGGGCAACCGTTTTACCTCATGGTACCGGTCGCACGGTTAGAGTGGCTGTATTTGCTCAGGGCGCTAACGCTGAAGCGGCTAAAAAAGCTGGGGCGGACGTTATTGGTTTTGAAGATTTGGCGGATGAAATTAAAAAAGGTAAATTGGATTTCGATGTTGTTATCGCAACACCAGATTCCATGCGCTTGGTTGGCCAGTTGGGCCAAATTTTGGGGCCGCGAGGATTAATGCCTAATCCCAAAGTAGGAACCGTTACATCTGATGTGGCTCAAGCAATTTTAGATGCTAAACGCGGACAAGTTCGCTATCGTACTGATAAAAATGGTATTATCCACTGCACGATTGGCAAGGCCACATTTGAAGCAAAAGCTTTATTGGAAAACCTAGAAGCTTTATTGACAGATTTACGTAAGGCTAAGCCAAGTGGAGCAAAGGGCACATATTTTAAGAAATTAGCGCTATCGAGTACTATGGGTCCAGGAATAGTAGTGGACCGCACCACAATTATGGTGTAAAATTTGCGCACAAGCTTATAAGGGTTAACTAATTTACGAATGCCAAAAATGGTATTCTGATAAAAAATTCGCGCGGTAAGCGTTAGAAATCAAACAGTTAGTAAGAGGGAAGACCTCTTACTGAATTGTTTTGCGTATTTAACGCTGCCGTCGAAGACCGTGGGTGCATTCATTTGGATGCTTAATTGACACTTTAGCTCGACCCACGCAGACGGTGAACCGACGCAGATTCAATGCTGCCAGGGTCACCATGGGATGGAAAGCATTAGCTTTCTGAGTTGTGCTTATCGGAGAATAGACAGTGGCTTTAAACTTAGAAAAAAAGAAAGCGATAGTTGGAGAGCTGACAGTAGTTGCTAAGAAATCGATCTCAGCAGCTGCAGCAGACTATCGTGGCTTGACTGTTTCCGAAATGACCGGCTTGCGAACGAATGCGCGTAAACAGGGTGTCAAAATCCGTGTTTATCGTAATACCTTAGCACGTCGAGCATTAGAAGAGACATCTTTCGCTTGTCTCCGAGATGCACTCGTAGGGCCTATTGTGTTGTTATTTTCACAAGACGAGCCCGGCGCAGCTGCGCGTTTATTACGAGATTTCACTAAGGACAATGAGCGATTAAAAGTCGTCGCATTAGCGATTGATGGCCAGTTGCTAGGTCCAGATCAATTGAAAGCGGTAGCTAGTCTACCTTCTCGTGAAGAAGCGTTAGGATTATTGGCCTCTGTTATGCAGGCGCCTATTACCAAGATGGTACGCACTTTCAACGAACCGGTTGCTCAATTGGCTCGAGTATTGGGACAAGTGCGCGATCAAAAACAAGCTGCAGCGTAGTGCATAAATTTAATAAACTTTTTGGAGTGACTTTATAATGGCAGAGATTACAAAAAATGAGATTTTAGACGCAGTTGCGAATATGAGCGTAATGGACGTCGTAGATCTTGTAAAAGCATTTGAAGAAAAATTTGGTGTGTCCGCGCAAGCAGCTGTTGCTGTTGCTGCAGGTCCAGCTGCTGCTGCCGCCGCAGTTGAAGAAAAAACCGAATTTAACGTTGTTATGACTAACTTCGGTGCAAACAAAATTGAAGTGATTAAAGCAATCCGTGCTATCACTGGCTTAGGATTGAAAGAAGCTAAGGACATGGTTGAAGGAACCCCTGCGACTGTTAAAGAAGCAGTGTCTAAGGACGAAGCTGAAAAAATTAAGAAACAACTTCAGGAAGCAGGTGCTACTGTTGAAGTTAAATAATTGTTTTAGTTACTGTCAGTGGGGTGTAAGCCCTGCTGACTGTTTATTTTTTTAAATACTCTGTAGTTGCTACGGAGTTCAAGATGATAAGGATTTCAAAATTGAGAAAGGAAATTCTCCAAAATTGAAAATCCCACTTAATACCCTTCGCGTGGTGCGAATGGGATTGAGTTTCAAAAATTTACGCTGCTCTGAATGAGGAATGCGCATGGCCGAAAAAAAGAAGACCAATACACTAACATTTGATAGCTCATTTACTCAGAAAAAACGTCCCCGATTGAATCTGGGCAAACGAGGTAAAGAGGTCTTAAAAACTCCGTTTTTATTAGCGACGCAGATTGACTCGTACGCTGATTTTTTACAAGCTGAAGTGCCCCATGAAAAACGTAAAAATACCGGCTTACATGCGGCATTTAAATCGGTTTTTCCAATAACAAGCTACTCCGGGCATGCTCGTTTAGAGTATGTAGATTATGGTTTGGGGGAAAGTTTATTCGACGTAAAAGAATGTAAATTACGCGGTTTAACCTATGCTGCCCCTTTAAAAGTTAAACTTCGCCTTGTGGTTTTCGATAAAGAAAGCCCTGCAGATAAACCAGTTGTTCGTGATATTAAAGAACAAGAAGTTTACATGGGTGAAATTCCATTTATGACAGAAACCGGAAGTTTCGTTATTAATGGAACCGAACGCGTTGTAGTTTCTCAATTGCACCGCTCACCGGGGGTTTTCTTCGAGCATGATAAAGGTAAAACCCATTCATCAGGAAAACTACTTTATTCAGCCCGTGTAATTCCTTATCGTGGGTCATGGCTGGATTTTGAATTTGATCCTAAAGATTCATTGTACGTTCGAATTGATCGTCGTCGTAAAATTCCTGCAACAGTAATTTTGCGTGCGTTGGGCTACGACACTGAAGAAATTCTTTCGATTTTTTATCAAAATAATTTATTTACACTAAATAATGATGAAACTGTAACTTTAGAATTAGTCCCAAGTCGTTTGCGCGGAGAACTAGCGGCCACCGATATATACGATAAAAAAGGTAAAATTATCGTTGAAGCTAATCGACGAATTTCCGGACGTCACGTTATGCTGATTGAAAAAGCTGGCATTAAAAAATTGACGTTCCCAGAAAGTTATTTATATGGACGCGCGATTGGTAAAACCATTATTGATAAAGAAACCGGTGAAGTGGTTGCGCATGCTAACCAAGAGATTACCGGGGATTTATTAGCAAAATTACGTGCTAGTAAAGTTGAGACCATTGAAGTTCTTTATATTAACGAAATCGAGTGCGGTCCTTATATTTCGGATACGTTACGTTTGGATTCGACCACTAATCAATTGGAAGCATTAATTGAAATTTATCGAATTATGCGTCCAGGTGAACCACCAACAAAAGAAGCCGCAGAAACTTTATTTGAAAACTTATTTTTTACTGAAGAACGTTACGATCTTTCTGCAGTGGGTCGCATGAAATTTAATTTGCGGGTTGGTCGTCAAGACAGTACTGGTCCTGGAACATTAACGAAAGAAGATATTGTCGATGTCTTACGCGTTTTAGTTTCTATTCGGGACGGACGTGGTGAAGTGGATGATATTGATCATTTAGGCAACCGTCGTGTTCGTAGCGTAGGCGAAATGACAGAAAATCAGTTTCGCGTAGGTTTGGTTCGCGTAGAGCGTGCTGTGAAAGATCGGCTTAGCTTAGCAGATGGTGAATCTTTAATGCCGCAAGACCTTGTAAATGCGAAGCCCGTTTCTGCAGCTATCAAAGAATTTTTTGGTTCCAGTCAATTGTCACAGTTTATGGATCAAAATAATCCGTTATCGGAAATTACCCATAAACGTCGCGTTTCTGCATTAGGGCCGGGTGGTTTAACTCGTGAACGTGCAGGCTTCGAAGTTCGAGACGTGCATCCAACGCATTATGGTCGAGTTTGTCCAATCGAGACTCCTGAGGGTCCCAATATTGGATTAATCAATTCATTGGCAGTGTTTGCTCGCACAAATGAGTACGGCTTTCTAGAAAGCCCGTATCGTAAAGTCGTTGACAGCGTAGTCACGAATGAAATTGATTATTTGTCAGCGATCGAGGAAGGTGATTTCTACATTGCACAGGCCAATACCACGGTCGATGCTAAAGGACGATTAACCGATGATTTAAATTCATGTCGTTATCGAAGTGAATTTACCCTAACTACAGCCGATAAAGTGAATTATATGGACGTCTCACCGAGACAAATCGTTTCGGTCGCTGCGTCACTAATCCCATTTTTAGAACATGATGACGCAAATCGCGCATTAATGGGTTCTAACATGCAGCGCCAAGCTGTTCCAACGATTCGTCCCGAAAAGCCACTCGTGGGTACGGGAATGGAAAGCGTAGTGGCTATCGACTCTGGAGTAACGGTCAGTGCACGTCGCGGAGGTGTTGTTGATTCAGTAGATGCATCTCGAGTTGTAGTTCGAGTTCATCCTGATGAAACCATCAACGATGATATTGGTGTTGATATTTATAATTTAACGAAATTTACTCGCTCTAATCAAAGCACTTGTATCAATCAATATCCGATTGTGGAAGTGGGCGACATCGTGAAAAAAGGCGACGTATTAGCTGACGGTCCTTCAACAGATTTAGGGGAATTGGCGTTGGGTCAAAACCTCTTAGTAGCCTTCATGCCTTGGAATGGTTACAACTTCGAGGACTCGATTCTAATTTCAGAACGCTTAGTGGAGGAGGATCGTTTCACCACTATTCATATTCAAGAATTAAGTTGCGTAGCCCGTGACACAAAATTAGGACCTGAAGAAATTACTGCGGATATTCCTAATATTGGAGAAAGTGCGTTACGAACCTTGGATGAAGCAGGCGTTGTGCATATTGGCGCAGAAGTCGCTCCGGGAGATATTCTAGTTGGTAAGGTTACACCAAAAGGTGAAACCCAATTAACTCCAGAAGAAAAATTATTACGCGCAATTTTTGGTGAGAAAGCTTCAGATGTAAAAGACAGCTCTTTGCGTGTTCCACCAGGCACCACAGGAACGGTCATTGACGTGCGAATCTTCACACGAGAAGGTGTGAAGAAAGATCAGCGTGCCCTAGAAATTGAAAAAGCGGAACTCGCCAAAGCGAAAAAAGATATCAATGACGAATTACGTATTCGTGAGGATGCTTTATTCCAAAATTTAGAGAACTTTTTAATTACTAAAATTGCAGACGGCGGGCCGGCTAAACTGAAAAAAGGCACGAAAATCACAACCGAATATTTAGCGGAAACACCGAAAGATAAATGGTTTGAAATTCGCTTGCATGAAGAAGCTGCTACTAAGCGATTAGAAGCGGCGCATGAACATTACACCTCTCTGCAGAAAGACGTTGAAGAGAAACTGAAAGCAGTTCGCAAGAAGTTGACTCAAGGCGATGACTTGGCTCCGGGCGTGATTAAAATTGTCAAAGTTTATTTGGCAGTGAAACGTCGCATTCAACCGGGTGATAAGATGGCAGGACGTCACGGTAATAAAGGTGTGATATCAACTATTGTGCCAATCGAAGATATGCCTTACTTAGCTGATGGAACGCCGGTGGATATCGTATTAAATCCATTAGGTGTACCTTCACGTATGAATATCGGCCAGGTTCTAGAGACGCATATCGGATGGGCTGCTAAAGGTTTAGGTGCCAAAATCGGTGATTTGATAAATGCTAAAGCTAAGGTCGAAGAAATTCGTCAATATTTAAAAACAATATATGACTTGAATCCTGACCAAGCTGTTGATATCAGCGCGTTAGAAGACAAAGAAGTGATAGAGATGGCCCAAAATTTACGTGCTGGGGTTCCTATTTCTTCGCCAGTATTCGACGGTGCATCAGAAGCAACAATCAAGCAAATGCTGAAAATGGCTGACTTACCGACTTCAGGCCAGACAAATTTGGTTGACGGTCGTACCGGCAAGCAATTTGAACGCCCGGTTACTGTTGGTTATATGTACATGCTGAAGCTCAATCACCTAGTCGATGACAAAATGCATGCACGTTCAACAGGTTCGTACAGCTTGGTGACACAACAACCTCTAGGCGGTAAAGCTCAATTCGGTGGTCAACGTTTCGGAGAAATGGAAGTGTGGGCACTAGAAGCTTATGGTGCGGCTTATACTCTACAAGAAGTTCTAACCGTGAAATCAGATGACGTAGCTGGTCGAACTCGCATGTATAAAAACATTGTCGATGGTGATCATAAGATGGATGCGGGCATGCCGGAATCATTTAACGTATTAGTTAAAGAAATTCGTTCGCTCGGTATCGATATCAGTCTAGAAGCTGTGGAAGATTAAAAACGAATGCACCGCATTATTTTTTAATGCGGTTCTAATTGGGTAATGAATAATTTGTAATTTATTTTTTAGTGCAAACAAACTAAAAATGCGGGAGAAAAGCATTGGCTGATCCAAGACAAACTTCGCTCGGTATGGGTAAAAAAAGATCTGGCATGAACGATCTTTTAAGACGAATTAAAAGCGATAGAAACATTGCTGATTTCGATGCGCTTCGCATTAAACTGGCATCACCCGAAGAAATTCGCTCATGGTCTTTTGGTGAAGTAAAGAAACCAGAAACCATCAATTATCGTACGTTCAAACCAGAACGCGAAGGATTATTTTGCGCAAAAATATTTGGTCCGATTAAAGATTATGAATGTTTGTGTGGCAAATATAAACGTCTTAAACATCGCGGAGTCATTTGCGAAAAATGTGGCGTGGAAGTCACTTTGGCAAAAGTGCGACGTGATCGCATGGGGCATATTGAATTAGCGTGTCCAGTTGCACACATCTGGTATTTAAAATCCTTGCCATCCCGCATTGGTTTATTACTGGATATGACATTACGTGATATCGAACGAATTTTATATTTCGAAACCTATGTAGTAGTAGATCCTGGCATGACTTCTTTAGAGCGCGGACAGTTGCTTTCTGAAGAAGCTTATTTAGATGCTCTTGAAGAATATGGTGATGAATTCACTGCTATGATGGGAGCAGAAGCCGTACAACGTTTATTGCGTGATATTGATTTAGAGGGAGAGGTGCAAGCTTTACGTGAGGCTTTGCCAAAAACCACGTCCGAAACCAAAATCAAAAAAATCACTAAACGATTAAAAGTAATGGCAGCATTTTTAGAATCTGGTAACAAACCCGATTGGATGATCTTAACAGTATTACCTGTATTACCTCCTGATTTACGTCCGTTAGTACCTTTAGATGGTGGACGTTTTGCAACTTCAGATTTAAATGATTTATATCGACGTGTGATCAATCGTAATAATCGCTTAAAGAGATTATTAGATTTAAATGCGCCAGACATCATCGTTCGTAATGAAAAACGCATGCTACAAGAAGCTGTCGATGCACTGTTGGACAATGGTCGTCGTGGTCGCGCTATTTTAGGCTCGAATCGTCGTCCGTTAAAATCATTGGCGGATATGATCAAAGGTAAAAATGGTCGTTTTCGCCAAAACCTGTTAGGTAAACGCGTAGACTACTCAGGCCGTTCCGTAATTGTGGTTGGTCCGGCGTTGAGATTACATCAGTGCGGTTTACCAAAGAAAATGGCTTTGGAGTTATTTAAGCCGTTTATTTTTAGCAAGCTACAACATCGTGGGCTCGCTACCACCATTAAAGCTGCGAAGAAGATGGTGGAGAATGAAGTGCCGGAGGTTTGGGATATCTTAGAAGAAGTGATTCGTGAACATCCTATTTTATTAAACCGTGCACCTACGCTTCACCGGTTAGGTATTCAGGCATTTGAGCCGGTGCTCATTGAAGGTAAGGCAATTCAGTTACATCCTCTTGTTTGTACTGCATATAACGCGGACTTTGACGGCGACCAAATGGCGGTACACGTACCATTAACTTTGGAGTCGCAATTAGAAGCGCGTGCGTTGATGATGTCGACCAATAATGTGTTACACCCAGCAAATGGTGACCCCATTATTGTGCCTACCCAGGACGTGGTACTAGGCTTATATTACATGACTCGTGAACGGGTGAATGCTCGCGGTGAAGGAATGCATTTTGCGGACGCAGATGAAGTAAAGCGTGCCTATGAAAGCGGTGCGGTGGATTTACAAGCCAAAGTATTTGTTCGAATCAAAGAAACATTACTCACTGACGAAGGCAAGTTCGAAGAAAATCGTCGCTTAGTTAATACAACAATTGGTCGTATTTTATTGTGGGAGATTGTTCCTGCCGGCTTATCATTTGATTTAATTGATCGTCCTATGACTAAAAAAGCGGTGTCGGAATTATTAGACGTCAGCTATCGTAATTTAGGATTAAAAACTACTGTTATTTTCGCGGATCAGTTGATGTATAGCGGTTTCCGTAACGCAACTTATTCGGGTGTTTCAATCGGTATTGACGATCTCGTAGTCCCTAGCGAAAAAGAAAGTATTATTGAGCGCGCGGAAGATGAAGTTCGTGAAATAGAACAGCAGTATGCTTCAGGTCTGGTCACTCAGGGTGAACGTTACAATAAGGTAGTAGATATCTGGTCGCGTACCAACGATCAAGTTGCGAAAGCGATGATGGAAAAGATTTCTACTGAAAAAGTAACTGATTCAGAGGGCAATGTAGTCACTCAAGGTTCATTTAACTCTATTTATATGATGTCGGATTCTGGTGCGCGAGGTTCGGCTGCTCAGATTCGTCAGCTAGCGGGTATGCGGGGATTGATGGCTAAGCCAGATGGCACCATTATCGAAACCCCAATTACGGCCAACTTCCGGGAAGGGCTGAACGTATTGCAGTACTTCATCTCCACTCACGGCGCCCGTAAGGGTTTGGCGGATACCGCGTTAAAGACGGCAAACTCCGGTTATTTAACCCGACGCTTGGTTGATGTCGCTCAAGATTTAGTGGTGACTGAAAATGACTGCGGCACGGAGCACGGAATTGTTATGATGCCTCATATTGAAGGTGGTGACGTGGTGGAACCACTGCGTGAACGAGTGTTAGGCCGAGTGTTGATGGAACCGGTTATTGATCCTAGAAACAAAGAAGAGATCATGCCAGTTGGGACCATGTTGGATGAAAAACGGGTTCGAATCTTAGAAGAAAATAGCATTGATCGTGTTAAAGTGCGTTCTGCAATTACTTGTGAAACTAACTACGGAATTTGTTCACTTTGCTATGGTCGAGACCTGGCGCGTGGACACATGGTGAACGTTGGGGAAGCAGTGGGAGTCGTAGCCGCACAGTCGATCGGTGAGCCAGGAACTCAGCTTACCATGCGTACCTTCCACATTGGTGGTGCGGCATCTCGTGCTACGGCAGCTAACAACATACAAATTAAGTCTGATGGTGTTATTCGTCTTCGTAACTTGAAGACAGTAGAGCACCATGCCACCAAGAATTTAGTAGCAGTTTCTCGCTCGGGTGAATTAATCGTAATTGATCCGAAAGGTGGTGAGCGCGAACACTATAAAGTCCCGTACGGTGCCTCAATCAGTGTACGTGACGGCGATAAAGTAAAAGCGGGTCAAGTGATTGCGCAATGGGATCCCCATATGCATCCGATTATCACCGAAGTAGGTGGCCATTTGAAATTTATCGACATGGCGGAAGGCATGACCATGAATCGTCAAACCGACGAACTGACGGGCTTAAGCAGTATCGTGGTTACAGCTGCTAAGCAGCGTAGTGTTAGCGGAAAAGAACTGCGTCCTATGGTGCGTTTGGTCGATGGTGAAGGGAATGATATGTACCTTTCGGGTAATCGCATACCTGCGCACTACTTCCTGCCAGAAGGCACCATTCTTAACAAAGAAGACGGAGCATTCGTGGGGGTAGGTGACGTAGTTGCGCGGATTCCACAAGAAACTACAAAGACTCGTGATATTACCGGTGGTTTACCACGTGTAGCCGATTTATTTGAAGCACGTAAACCTAAAGACTCTGCAATTTTGGCAGAAATTTCTGGAGTAGTGAGCTTTGGTAAAGACACTAAAGATAAAGGACGTCTCATTATTACTTCTCCAGAAGGTATGGTGCACGAAGTCTTAATTCCAAAGTGGCGTCATGTAAGCGTGTTCGAAGGGGAAACGGTTGAGAAAGGTGAAGTCATTGCCGAAGGCCCAGTCGATCCGCACGATATATTGCGATTGCTGGGTGTAAATGCTTTATCCAATTACATCGTGAATGAAGTGCAGGATGTATATCGATTACAGGGTGTGAAAATTAACGATAAGCACATTGAAGTCATTGTGCGTCAAATGCTACGAAAAGTACAAATCGTTGATCCTGGTGAGAGTGAATTTTTACAGGGCGAACAAATCGAGTTATATCGTGTTCGCATGGAAAACCAGAAGATTTCTCAACAGGGTGGTATTAAAATTGGCTTTGAACCTCTATTGATGGGGATCACGAAAGCCTCTCTGGCCACAGAGTCGTTTTTATCGGCAGCCTCGTTCCAAGAAACCACTCGGGTGTTAACAGGGGCTTCTATCGCAGGTAAGCGTGATGACCTACGAGGACTTAAAGAGAACATTATTGTGGGGCGTATCATACCTGCTGGAACAGGCTATGCATACCATATGAAGCAGCGTGAAGAGCGAAAAGCCGCCAAGACGGAAGATCGCACTCAGCACAGTGTAACCGCCACAGAAGCAGAACAGGCACTTAGTGAGGCATTAAAGTCATCACCACACAGTACTGAATAGATAACAAGCGAATTCGCAATCTCGCTGAAAAATCAGCGAGATTGCTGAAAAGCTTCTTGACAGGTGTGGTGCCCTTTATTTAGAATCCCCGCTCTGCGTTGCGTAAAATAGCATGGTTTTGCAAGTTGCGCGGAATTTTATTGTTTGGAGAAATATTGAATGGCACGAATCAACCAGTTAGTGAGAAAACCACGTAGAGCTAAGGCTCGAAAAAGTGACGTTCCAGCTTTAGCTGGATGCCCACAAAAACGTGGGGTGTGTACTCGGGTTTATACCACCACACCCAAAAAGCCCAACTCAGCCTTACGTAAGGTCGCGCGGGTTCGAATTACTAATGGTAGCGAAGTTACAGCATATATCGGTGGCGAAGGCCATAACCTGCAAGAGCACTCAGTGGTTTTAATCCGGGGTGGTCGGGTAAAAGACTTGCCAGGTGTGAGATATCACATCGTGCGCGGTAGTTTGGACACGGCGGGAGTCTCCGGACGTCGACGTGGTCGTTCTAAATATGGTGAGAAAAAACCTAAGAGTTAATGGGGTAGTAGATGTCTAGGAGAAAAGCAGCACCTAAGCGAGCCATTTTACCAGATCCTTTATTTGGTAGTGAATTGTTGGCCAAGTTTATCAACAGCGTGATGCGCAGTGGTAAAAAATCTATTTCTGAGCGAATTGTTTATGGCGCTCTAGAACTAGTGGTACAAAAAGCTCGTCAAGCTGACAAGGCCGATGAAGATGAAGGCGGTCAGAGTGGTAAAGGCAAAGGGGGCCAGAGCGCTAGCATTTATGATAGCGAAGGTGCGCGGAAAATGGCTCTGGAAAAATTTGAGCAGGCTATGGATAACATCATGCCTGTTGTTGAGGTTCGTTCTCGCCGTGTAGGTGGATCAACTTATCAAGTTCCAGTTGAAATTCGTGCAGACCGACGTCGCGCCTTAGGGATGCGATGGTTGGCAGATTATGCAAGTAAACGCAGCGAAAAATCTATGCAGGTGCGTTTAGCAAATGAAATTATGGACGCTATTGCGGGTCGCGGTGCGGCTGTTAAGAAACGTGAAGATGTACACCGTATGGCAGAAGCCAACAAAGCGTTTTCACATTATAACTGGTAGTAATAAAGAATGAGTAATACAGGCAGGCAAATACCATTAGAAAAAGTGCGGAATATTGGAATCACCGCGCACATCGATGCTGGTAAAACAACAACCACAGAGCGGATTCTGTATTACACAGGCATTTCACACAAAATGGGTGAGGTGCACGAAGGAACCGCGGTTATGGATTGGATGGTGCAAGAACAAGAACGTGGCATCACCATTACTTCGGCTGCAACCACTACCTACTGGATGGGTATGGATAAGCAGTTTCCCAAGCATCGCATTAATATTATCGATACGCCTGGTCACGTAGATTTTACTATTGAAGTTGAACGTTCTTTGCGCGTACTCGATGGCGCAATTGCAGTTTTTTGTTCAGTGGGTGGAGTAGAGCCTCAGAGTGAAACGGTTTGGCGACAAGGCAATAAGTATGGTGTTCCACGCTTGGCCTTCGTTAACAAGATGGATCGTGCTGGTGCCGACTTTTTACGAGTGGTCAAACAGATCAAAGATCGACTCAATGCCAACCCTGTACCTTTACATATTCCTATCGGCGCAGAAGAAAATTTCCAAGGCGTCGTAGACTTGATCCGTATGAAAGCTATTTACTGGAATGAAGCTGATAAAGGTATGACTTATGAAGCTAGAGATATTCCAGATAATCTTAAGTCCTTATGCCAAGAGTGGCACGACAAAATGATTGAAGCTGCGGCCGAAGCCACTGAAGAATTTATGGAAAAATATCTTGAGGCAAGTCAGTTAACTGAGGACGAAATCAAACAGGGTATACGAATCCGTACGTTGAAAAATGAGATCGTGCCTGTACTTTGTGGTAGTGCTTTCAAAAATAAAGGTGTCCAAGCTTTATTAGACGCGGTTATTGAATTTTTACCATCACCGTTAGATGTGCCTCCTATCCAGGGTGAAGATGATCGTGGTACACAAGGTGATCGAAAAGCCAGTGATGAAGAACCTTTTTCTGCTTTGGCTTTCAAAATTATGACAGATCCTTTCGTGGGTACTTTGACTTTTTTCCGGGTTTATTCTGGTATTTTGAAGTCAGGGGATTCTGTATATAACCCAGTTAAAAGCAAGAAAGAACGAATTGGTCGGTTATTACGCATGCATGCTAATACCAGAGAAGAAATTAAAGAGGTGGCGACAGGTGATATTGCCGCCGCTGTAGGTCTGAAGAATGTTACTACGGGTGATACTCTTTGTGACATAGATAAAATCATTACTTTAGAGCGCATGGAATTTCCTGAACCTGTAATCTCGGTTGCGATTGAACCGAAGACAAAGCAAGATCAGGAAAAAATGGGTATTGCCTTAGGCAAATTGGCACAAGAAGATCCCTCCTTCCGAGTACATACAGATGAGGAATCAGGTCAAACTATCATCGAAGGTATGGGCGAATTACACCTCGAAATTATCGTTGATCGTATGTTGCGAGAATTTAATGTGGGTGCGAATGTGGGTAAACCTCGTGTTGCGTACCGCGAAACAATTCGGAAAAAAATCGAACAAGAAGGCAAATACATTCGTCAAACAGGTGGTCGTGGACAATATGGACACGTGTGGCTTCGAATTGAGCCTAAAGAAGCGGGTACCGGTTTTGAGTTTGCCAATGAAGTTGTGGGTGGTGTGGTTCCAAGAGAATACATTCCTGCAGTAGAGAAAGGCGTGAAAGAGCAGTTAGAGAACGGCGTGATTGCTGGGTACCCAGTTGTAGATGTCAAAGTTACTATTTTCGATGGCTCTTATCATGATGTTGACTCTAGCGAAATTGCTTTTAAAATTGCTGGTTCGCAGTGCTTCAAAGAAGGTGCTCTTAAAGCAAGCCCAGTATTGTTAGAGCCCATTATGAAAGTAGAAGTTGTTACCCCGGATGATTATATGGGTGACGTAGTGGGTGACTTAAATAGACGCCGCGGAGTCATTCAAGGTATGAATGAAGGTCCTGCTGGAAAGATTATTGACGCTGAAGTGCCATTAGCTGAAATGTTTGGCTACGCTACTGATTTACGTTCATTAAGCCAGGGGCGCGCGACCTATACAATGGAATTTCGTAAATATTCTGAGGCCCCGGCAAGTGTGGCTCAGGCTGTGATTGAGAAGTCATAATTCAATTAACGAGGTATAAATAAATGTCAAAGGAAAAATTCGTACGTGAAAAGCCGCATGTGAATGTTGGGACGATAGGTCACGTAGATCATGGTAAGACGACGTTGACGGCGGCGTTGACGAAATGCTTATCGGAGAAATTTGGAGGCCAGGCCTTAAATTTCGATCAAATTGACAAAGCACCGGAAGAGAAAGAGCGCGGGATTACGATATCGACCTCGCATGTTGAATATCAAACAGACAAGCGTCACTATGCGCATGTAGACTGTCCAGGTCACGCGGATTATGTAAAGAACATGATCACGGGCGCGGCGCAGATGGACGGAGCGATTTTAGTCGTTTCGGCGGCAGATGGTCCGATGCCGCAGACGTTGGAACATATTGTATTGGCGAAACAAGTAGGCGTGCCTGCGATTGTTGTATTTTTAAACAAAGCTGATATGGTAGATGACGCAGAATTATTGCAGTTGGTAGAGATGGAAGTGCGTGACTTGTTAAACAAGTATGACTTTCCAGGAGATGAAACGCCGATTATCGTGGGATCGGCCTTGAAGGCGTTAGAAGGGGATAGTAGCGAATTGGGTGTAGCTTCAGTGGTGAAGTTAGCACAAACGATGGATACGTATTTTGAAGAACCGAAGCGAGATATAGATAAACCGTTCTTGATGCCGATTGAAGATGTGTTTTCAATTTCGGGTCGAGGCACGGTAGTGACGGGTCGAATTGAGCGTGGCATTGTTAAAGTTGGTGAAGAAATAGAGATTATTGGTTTAAAAGACACGATTAAAACCACGTGTACGGGCGTTGAGATGTTTCGCAAGCTGTTAGACGAAGGTCAAGCGGGAGATAACGTAGGAATATTGTTACGAGGTACGAAGCGAGAAGAAGTTGAGCGTGGTCAAGTATTAGCGAAGCCGGGTTCAATTACGCCGCATACGAAGTTTGAAGCGGAAGTTTACGTATTGTCGAAAGAAGAAGGTGGTCGACATACACCTTTTTTTAAAGGTTACCGTCCACAGTTTTATTTCCGTACGACAGACGTGACGGGAGCGGTGGAGTTACCGGAAGGCGTTGAGATGGTAATGCCTGGAGATAACATTCGAGTGAATGTAGAATTGATAGCCCCGATTGCGATGGACGAAGGTTTGCGCTTTGCGATTCGCGAAGGCGGACGTACCGTTGGTGCAGGGGTTGTAACGAAGATTATTAAGTAATGAATGCAAGAACTGAGGACGAGAGCTTGGCTCAATTCTCAGTTTGCTTGTTGAGAGGGTATTATGGCTGTTGTGAATAACAATCAAAGGATCAGGATCAGGCTAAAAGCGTTTGATCATAAATTGATCGACTTGTCTACACGTGAAATCGTAGATACGGCAAAGCGCACGGGTGCTATTATCCGAGGCCCGATTCCATTGCCAACTAAAATTGAGCGCTACACAGTGCTTAACTCACCGCATGCTGATAAAGATGCGCGAGATCAGTATGAGATGCGAACTCATAAGAGATTGGTTGAAATTGTACAGCCGACGGATAAAACCATTGATGCATTAATGAAGTTGGATTTAGCAGCTGGAGTTGATGTTCAAATTAGCGTTGAATAGTTTGTGCTTGAACAATAAAAGCACTATTATAAGTGGTTATTAAATAGTCTCTAGGTTTAAATAGAAACCAACTATTTGAAAATAAAGATTAAAGCTCAAATGACAGAGCTGGAGAAAAAAGATGTCGCTTGGACTTGTAGGTAGAAAATGTGGAATGACTCGAGTGTTTACCGAAGAAGGTATTTCCATACCAGTTACGGTCGTGGAAGTGATACCTAATCGAGTTACGCAGATTAAAGTTCCAGACACAGATGGTTATTGCGCTGTGCAGATCACGGCTGGTAAAAAACGATCATCTCATGTGAATAAGGCTATAGCCGGTCACTTTGCAAAAGCTGGCGTTGAGGCTGGGGATACTATTCGGGAATTTCGTTTGAAAAGTCCGGATGAATTGTCTGAAATGAAGGTCGGTGATCAGCTTACTGTGGAACTTTTCCAAGTAGGACAAAAAGTAGATGTGCGCGGTGTAAGCAAAGGTAAAGGCTTTGCCGGTGTTATGAAGAGACATAATTTTCGTGGACAACCAGCATCTCATGGTAATTCACTTTCGCATCGTGTAGCTGGATCAACGGGTCAGAACCAAACACCGGGCCGTGTAATTAAAGGTCGCAAAATGGCTGGTCAACTGGGAAATGTAAACTGTGCGGTTCAAAACCAAGAAGTTGTTAAGGTTGATGTTGCGCGCAATCTACTATTGATCAAGGGAGCGATCCCAGGTGCCCCCGGTGGAGTTATTGTAGTAACTCGTTCAATTAAAACGAAGGGGGATAAATAATGCAGTTGCAAGTAAGTCAACATGCTGGCGATGCTGCCTCCAAGATTGAGGTTTCTGATGCATTGTTTGGTTGTGAATTTAATGAATCATTAGTACATCAAGTTGTAGTTGCTTATATGGCTGCTGGACGTAGTGGCACTAAAGCCCAGAAGAATCGAAGTGATGTACGTGGAGGTGGTGCTAAACCTTGGAAACAAAAAGGTACAGGTAGAGCTCGTGCCGGTAGTATTCGTAGTCCATTATGGCGCAGCGGTGGTGTAACATTTGCTGCTCGGCCACGGGACCATTCACAAAAATTGAATAAACGTATGTATCGTAAAGCCCTACAATCTATTTTGTCAGAGCTTCTAAGACAAGACCGTCTTGTTGTAGTGAATGAATTTAAGGTGACAGAACCAAAAACTCAAGTAATGTTGAAGAATTTAAAAGAACTAGGCATTGAAAATAGAGTCCTCATTATTACTGAAAGTGATGATAAGAACCTATTTTTAAGCTCTCGGAATGTTCCAAGGATTACGATTATCTCCGTAAATGAGGTTGATCCCGTTAGCTTAGTAGGTGCGGAAAAAGTATTAATTACCGTTGATGCAGTAAAAAAGATTGAGGAGAGATTCGCATGAACGAAGAAAAATTATTAACGGTTTTATTGGCTCCTCATATCTCTGAAAAGGCAATGTCTGGTGATCGTCAGTACGTTTTCAAAGTACTGCGTCAAGCTACTAAAAATGACATTAGAAAAGCAGTTGAGCAAATATTTGAAGTTAAAGTCGATAAAGTTCGTGTGGTTAATGTTAAAAGTAAATCAGCACGATTTGGTCGGATTACCGGTCGGCATAAGGGATGGAAAAAGGCATATGTAAAGTTGGCTGAAGGCAGCGAAATTTCAATCGCTGGTTCTCAAACCTAGGAGTTTCAAGTTTATGGCGTTAATTAAATCAAAACCGACCTCACCAGGACGCAGATTTGTAGTCAAGGTGGTCAATCCTGAATTACATAAAGGTCGGTCGTATGGTCCGTTGACTGAGCCAAAGATTCGTACCAGCGGTCGCAACAACCAAGGTAGATTAACTGTTCGTCACCGAGGCGGTGGGCACAAACATCATTATCGTGTTATCGATTTTAAGCGTAGTAAAGATGGTATTGTGGGAACGGTAGAAAGATTAGAATACGATCCCAATCGAAGTGCAAATATCGCATTAGTCTTGTATGCGGATGGGGAAAGAAGGTATATTGTCGCGCCTAAGGGTTTAGCTGCTGGAGCAAAAATCATGTCTGGCATCGAAGCGCCTATTAAACCTGGTAACTGTTTACCATTACAAAACATGCCGCTGGGTTCAACGATACACTGTATTGAATTAAGCCCGGGCAAAGGTGCCCAATTAGTGCGCAGCGCAGGTACAAGCGCACAATTAGTTGCACGTGAAGGTATCTATGCAATTTTACGCATGCGTTCAGGTGAAATGCGTAAGGTATTGGCAAGCTGCCGAGCTTGTGTCGGAGAAGTGTCTAATCCAGAACATAATCTCCGTTCATTGGGTAAAGCTGGGGCTAGTCGTTGGCGGGGCCGCCGACCGACGGTTCGTGGTGTTGCTATGAACCCGGTAGACCATCCTCATGGTGGTGGTGAAGGTCGTACATCGGGTGGGCGTCATCCTGTAAGTCCGACTGGTGTGCCAACAAAAGGATATAAGACGCGTAGAAATAAGCGTACGACAAAAATGATTATGCGCGATAGACGCAAAAAATAAGTGAGGGTTAGCAGTGCCACGATCAACATATAAAGGACCATTTGTAGATCTTCATTTAAAAAAGAAGGTTGAAAAGGCGGTTCAAGAAAAAAGTAAGCGACCAATTAAAACTTGGTCTAGAAGATCGACGATTACACCAGAAATGGTAGGCTTTACGATGGGTGTTCATAATGGGCGTCAGCATATTCCTGTTTTAGTGACAGAGAATATGGTTGGTCGAAAGCTCGGTGAATTTGCCCCAACTCGTACTTTTAAAGGCCACTCGGGCGATCGAAAAGTGGCGGCTAAGGGGGAAAAATAATGGAAGTAGCAGCAAGATATAGATTTGCGCGTATTTCTGCACAAAAAGCTCGCCTTATTGCTGATTTGATCCGTGGTAAGTCTGCAGAAACTGCGGTTGATTTATTACGGTTTAATACCAAGAAAGCAGCTTCTATGGTTAAAAAGGTACTCGATTCCGCAATTGCCAACGCCGAAAATAATGCGGGTGTGGATGTTGATGAATTGAGAGTGGCTAAGATTTATGTCGATGAAGGGCCGGCGATGAAACGTTTTCAGGCGCGTGCTCGAGGACGGGGTGATCGTATATTAAAACGTTCATGCCATATTACCGTCGTTGTATCGGATAAGTGAGGAAAGTGTAATGGGTCAGAAAGTTAATCCAACAGGTATCCGACTCGGAATCACGCAATCGTGGACTTCCAATTGGTATGCTGATGGCAAGAAGTTTGCCGATCGCTTAAATGAAGATCTTAAAGTTCGTGCTTTAATGCGCTCACGCCTTAAAGGCGCTGCAGTTAGTCGAATTCAGATTGATCGACCAGCCCGAAATGCAAAAATTGCAGTTTACTCTGCTCGTCCTGGTGTCATCATTGGGAAGAAAGGAGGCGAAATTGAAGAGCTGAAGCGTGAAATTTCTCAAATTATGAAAGTGCCTGTGCATATCAGTATTGAAGAAATTAGAAAACCTGAGTTAGACGCGCACTTAGTAGCTGAAAGTGTTGCTCAGCAATTGGAAAGACGAGTAATGTTCCGTCGTGCTATGAAGCGAGCAGTACAGTCCACTTTGCGCCAGGGCGCTCTTGGAATTAAAGTCAGTCTAAGTGGTCGTTTGGCTGGTGCTGAAATTGCCCGTACTGAATGGTATCGAGAAGGTAGGGTTCCTTTACACACGTTCCGTGCAGATATTGATTATGCAACTGCTGAAGCACATACCACATACGGTGTGATCGGTGTGAAGGTCTGGATTTTCAAAGGTGAAAAAAATATCACTCGGGAAACAGCGACCGAAGAAACAGAGGCTAAATAGGGGAATAACTCATGCTAGCACCGAACAATAGAAAATTCCGTAAAGATTTTAAAGGTCGTAATCGCGGTAAAGCTACAAAAGGTACCAAAGTTCATCATGGTGAATACGGCCTGAAAAGCAAAGATAACGGTCGCATAACTGCTCGGCAAATTGAGGCTGCGCGTCGTGCAATCACTCGTCATGTTAAACGTGGTGGTAAATTGTATATCCCTATATTCCCGGATAAGCCTATTACTAAGAAACCCTTAGAAGTTCGTCAAGGGAAGGGTAAAGGTAACGTGGAGTACTGGGTGGCTGAAGTGAAAATGGGCCGTGTTTTATTTGAAATCGAAGGTGTGACTGAAGAGTTAGCGCGCGAAGCTTTTGCTCGTGCTGCTTCCAAGTTACCAGTCGGTACCATCTTCGTTAAGCGTGAGGTGCTGTAATGCAGGCTAATGAATTAAGAAAAATGACGGTTGTGGATCTTAAGAAAGAACTAGTCAATCTAAGAAAAGAGCAGTTAAGTCTCCGTATGCAAAAAAGTGCTGGCGAGAATGCGCCAAAGCCTCATTTGCATCAACGAGTTCGCCATGACATTGCTCGGTTAAAGACAATCCTTAATGAAAAGGAACGAAAAGCATGAGTGCAGATAAGAAACTAACGGTACGGACATTAACGGGCAAGGTAGTCAGTAATAAAATGCAAGACACGATCGTGGTCTTGGTTGAGCGTCGAGTTAAACACCCTAAGTACGGAAAGTTTATTCAGCGTTCTACCAAAATACATGCTCATGATGCAGGTAACACAGCTCAAATGGGCGACGTTGTGACAATTCAAGAATCTCGTCCCATTTCAAAGACTAAGCGCTGGGCTTTGGTTGCTATAAAAGAACGAGTAGCGCAAATTTAAAATAATTTTATGACTTTTGACAAAGCGATGATATACTAGCTGGCTTTGCCGGCAAGTAGATTAACGGAGATCGGTAATGATACAGGCAGAATCAGTTGTAGACGTAGCTGATAACAGTGGCGCAAGAAAAGTAATGTGCATCAAAGTGCTAGGTGGGTCTAAACGCCGCTACGCTAACATTGGTGATGTAATTAAAGTAACAGTAAAAGAAGCTATCCCCCGTGGAAAAGTGAAGAAAGGGGAAGTTATGTTTGCGGTTGTCGTAAGAACGCGTAAAGGCATTCGACGAGACGACGGATCGGTCATTCGATTTGATAGTAACGCGGTTGTGTTGCTAAATGCACAAAAACAGCCGATAGGTACACGGATTTTCGGGCCCGTGACTAGAGAGTTGCGCTTTGGCAACTTTATGAAGATAGTCTCGTTGGCACTAGAAGTATTATAACGCTTGGTTGTTGGAAAATATTATGGCAATGAGAAAAATTAAAACTGGTGACACTGTAATAGTAATTACAGGTAAATCAAAAGGACAAACTGGCAAGGTTTTAAAGGTCTTGTCGAAAGAAGATCGTGTCCTCGTGGAAGGTATAAATGTCGTAAAAAAACATGTTAAACCTAACCCGAATAAAAATACTGAAGGTGGTATTCAGGAGCGTGAAGCTAGCGTACATATATCTAACGTAGCTTTACTTAACCCGACCACTAACAAACCCGATCGTGTTGGAATTAAAGTATTAAACGATGGTACTAAGGTCCGTTGTTTTAAATCGAATAACGAAGTAATTGAATAGATTGAGTGCGGATCATGGCAGAACTACAACAACAATATAGAGATAAAATCAGTCCTGAACTAAAGAAGCGTTTTGGGTACAAAAGCATTATGCAAGTGCCGCGTATCACCAAGATCACGCTAAATATGGGACTAGGTGAAGCCGTTGCTGATAAGAAAATTATTGCAAGCGCGATGGAAGATTTGGCTAAAATTTCCGGACAAAAACCGGTTACTACATTAGCTCGTACCTCTATTGCAGGCTTTAAAATTCGCGCTGGTTGGCCAATTGGATGTAAGGTCACATTGCGTAAACAGCGTATGTATGATTTTTTACAGCGATTGATTGTAATTGCGATACCACGGATTCGTGATTTCCGAGGTTTTAGCATTAAATCTTTTGATGGCCGTGGTAATTACAGCCTAGGAATCAAAGAACAAATCGTATTTCCAGAAGTTGATTACGACAAAATTGATGTGCTTAGGGGTTTAGATATTACAATCACAACAACAGCAAACACGAATGAAGAAGGCAGCGCACTTTTAGCAGCTTTCGGGTTTCCTTTTAAGGATCTTGAGGGGTAAGTAATGGCCAAACTAAGTATAAAACAACGTGAAAAGAAAAAAATTGAACTTTCTGAGCGTGCGCGTGTTAAACGTAAGCAATTAAAGTTAGTGATTAGAAAAAGCTCTTTTGAAGAGCAAGAAGCTGCAATCGAAAAATTGCAAAAGCGGCCACGTAATGAGAGTAAATGCAGAGTGCGTAACCGTTGTAGATCATGCGGTCGTCCTCGAGGAACATTGCGTCGCTTTGGTTTATGCCGTCTTTGCTTACGTAAAGCGGCGATGCGTGGTGATGTGCCAGGCTTAAAGAAAGCAAGTTGGTAGGAGTTTGTAAATAATGAGTATGCAAGACCCAATAGCAGATATGTTAACTAGAATTCGCAATGCACAGGCTGTGGCTAAGCAAGAAGTCCCTATGTCTGTATCTAAGCAAAAAACGGCCATTGCAGAAGTTTTGAAACAGGAAGGCTACATTGTGGATTATCGCATTGAGTCTATGGACTCTGAACAGGATCATTTGGTTATTTCATTGAAGTATCATCAAGGTCGACCTGTTATCACACAATTAGATCGTGTTAGTAGACCGGGATTACGTGTTTATAAATCTAAAGATAAGTTACCCAAAATTAAAGAAGGATTGGGAGTGGCGATTGTTTCAACATCCAGTGGTGTTATGTCAGATCGTGAAGCTCGCAGACAAAATTTGGGTGGCGAAATCTTGTGTTACGTAAGTTAGGAGTTTGGGAATGGTAAGTCGAGTCGCAAAAAATCCAGTTGCAATTCCCAGTGGCGTTGAGGTCAAAGTTGGTGACGGTTTTGTATCGGTAAAAGGGAAGCACGGTGAAATTAAACAAATATTGCATCGTTCAGTCAACGTTACCCAAGATGGTAAGCAAGTTGTAGTTGTTGCCAAAAACACGGACAGACACTCTGATGCAGCAGCGGGTACCATAAGAGCGATCGTGAACAACATGGTTCATGGGGTCAGTCAAGGCTTTGAGCGAAAGCTTGTCCTGGTTGGCGTTGGTTATCGAGCAAAGGCGGAAGGCAAAAAATTACATCTTACTGTCGGTTTCTCCCATCCTGTTGAGATGACTATGCCTGAAGGAGTGACCGTAGAGACTCCCAGCGTGACGGAAGTTATTGTAAAAGGCGCCAACAAGCATACTGTGAGTCAAGTCGCGGCTAATATCAGAGCTGTGCGTCCACCTGAGCCATACAAAGGAAAAGGGATACGGTACGCTAATGAACAGATTACTTTGAAAGAGGCTAAGAAGAAATAATGGATAAGAAACAACAAAGACACAGAAGAGCAGCTCGTACTAGAGCCAAGATTAAGCGCTTGCGTGCTCATCGTTTGTGTATCTATAAATCTAATAGCAATATGTACGTACAATTAATTTCTCCTTGTGGTGCAAAAGTTTTGTGTTCTGCGTCTACCTTAGATAAAGATTTGCGTTCGCAAATTGGAAACGCAGGAAATAAAGAAGCGGCTGCCATTATTGGTAAAGCTGTTGCTGAGAGAGCAATTAAAGCGGGGATCAAACGAGTAGCGTTTGATTGTTCTGGTTTCAAATACCATGGTCGTGTGAAGTCACTAGCCGATGCGGCTCGTGAAACAGGTCTTGATTTTTAAGCCTGATTACAGAATTGGAGAAGGGTAAGTCATGAGTGCTGCTGTAGACACTACAATTGATAGAGTTCAAGACAGATTTCAAGAAAAACTTGTTGCTGTGCGTCGTACTGCAAAAGTCGTTAGCGGGGGCCGCGTTTTTGGTTTTTCTGCTCTTGTTGTTGCAGGTGATGGTGAAGGAAAGATCGGTTTCGGCATGGGTAAAGCTCGTGAAGTGCCTGTTGCAATTCAAAAGGCAACCGAAGCTGCAAGACGTAATATGGTACAGATCACCTTACGTGATAAGACATTGTTTCATCTCGTTAAAGCGAGTCATGGTTCCACAACCGTGTTGATGATGCCTGCACCAGATGGTACCGGTATCATTGCTGGAAATGCTATGCGCGCAATTTTTGAAGTTATGGGAATACAGAATATCCTATCCAAGTGCATCGGGTCTTCAAATCCTATCAACGTGGTTAGAGCCACTATTAAGGGTTTGACGAGCATGGACTCACCTGAGTCAATGGCAGAAAAACGTGGCAAGACCGTACAAGAAATCCTGGAGTAATGAGAATGGCCAAAAAGCAGTTGCAAGTTACATTAGTTAAAAGTAAATTTGGCCGCAAACCAGGACACAAAGAGTGCATCATGGGGCTGGGTTTGCGTAAGATTCGTGATACGGTCGTTATTGAGGACAATCCTTGTAACCGCGGTATGATTAATAAAATTGCCTATTTGCTCAAAGTTGAGGAAGCATAGACATGTTTTTAAATACAATTAAACCGGCACCCGGCTCAAAAAAACCCAAAACGCGATTAGGTCGTGGGATAGGTAGCGGAAAAGGTAAAACGTCAGGTAAAGGGCACAAAGGTCAACATGCTCGGGCTGGTGGTTACCACAAATTAGGTTTTGAAGGCGGTCAAATGCCTTTGCAACGTCGCTTACCTAAGTTTGGCTTTAACTCTCGTAAAGCTCTATACCGAGCTGAAATTCGTGTGGGCGACCTCAATAAAGTAAAAGGTGACATTATCAACTTTGATACTCTAGTTGAGTCTAAGTTGATCCACAGTAATATCAAGCAGATTAAAATTTTTTCTGCTGGTGAACTTAAAAAAGCCGTTACTGTTCAAGGTATCCCTGTGTCTAAAGGAGCAAAAGCTGCGATTGAAGCTCTTGGTGGCAAAGTAGAGGCGTAGATGGCGAAGGCAAAATTAGGCGCTTCTCTATCTCAAGGCGGCTTAACGGAACTAAAGAGACGATTAATGTTCGTCTTGATTGGTATTATTGTTTACCGTTTTGGATCGTATATTCCTATTCCTGGCTTAAATGCCGCGCGATTAGCTGATTTGTTTCATCAGCACCAAGGTGGTTTGCTGGGCATGTTTAACATGTTCTCTGGTGGCGCTTTAAGCCACATGACGATTTTTGCAATGGGGATCATGCCCTATATTTCTTCATCAATTATTGTACAGATGTACAGCCAGATTTCGCCTAAAATGCAGCAACTGCGCAAGGAAGGCGAAGCCGGTCGACGTAAAATGAATCAATACACTCGATATGGCACTTTGATTCTTGCGTTCGCCCAGTCCATTTTTATGGCTAAGTGGCTAGTTAGTAGTGGAACAGTGATTGACCCAGGATTTAATTTTTACTTTACCTCAGTTGTTACCTTAGTAACAGGAACCATGTTCCTGATGTGGCTAGGGGAGCAAATGACAGAACGGGGCATTGGTAATGGTATATCTCTGATTATTTTCGCGGGAATTGCTTCACGTTTTCCAGCAGCGATTGGTCAAGTGTTTACCCAGGTCCGACAAGGCCAGATGAAAGCAATCACCTTGATCTTACTCATCGTAGTGGTGGTTGCAGTCACATTAGTCGTTGTGTTTATTGAGCGGGCGCAAAGGAAGATTACGATTAATTATGCTATGCGGCAGCAAGGGCGCAAGATGTATGCCCCGCAAAGTAGCCATTTACCCCTAAAGATTAATATGGCAGGTGTTATCCCCGTTATATTTGCTCAGAGCTTAATCTTATTTCCGGGTACTATTGCTACATTTTTAGGGAAAACCAAAGGCTTAGGCTGGTTGAATGATGTCGCCCTTGCCTTGGGCACTGGTCAACCTTTGTATATCATTTTGTTTGCATTTGCGGTAATATTCTTCTGCTTTTTCTATACGGCATTGGTATTCAATCCCAAAGAAACCGCAGACAACTTAAAGAGATCAGGTGCGTTCATTCCTGGAATACGGCCTGGTGAACAAACGGCTCAGTACATTGATAAGGTAATGACTCGTTTGACCCTGGTAGGGGCATTTTATTTGGTTGTGGTAGCGTTATTACCGCAGTTTTTGATAATGGCGTGGAACGTACCATTTTATTTTGGTGGAACATCATTGCTGATCGTAGTGGTGGTTGTGATGGATTTTATGGCACAAGTACAAGCACATTTGATGAGCCATCAGTACGAGTCTCTGATGAAAAAGACGGGTACTAAGGGTTCAAAGATAGGTTTAATTCGGTAAGGAGAAGGCTTATGAAGGTTGGAGCTTCGGTTAAACGAATTTGTCGTAACTGTAAGGTCATTCGTCGTAAGGGCGTGGTTCGAGTTATCTGTAAGAATGCTCGCCACAAACAACGACAGGGGTAATTTTACCTCCTTAATTGAGAGGGGTAAGTTACTTGATTTTTATATGCTTAGGAGGTATCCTAAGCGGCTTTTTTATGAATAGTATGTTGGAGTTAAGATAGAATGGCAGCACGTATTGCGGGAGTGAATATCCCGGATAACAAACATGCAAGAGTTGCTCTAAGGGCAATTTATGGTGTAGGTAACACGCGAGCTCTGCAAATTTGTGTGGCGGCGGGTATTGAACCGTCAACCAAAATCAAAGACTTATCAGAGCAAGATCTTGATAAATTGCGGGATCAAATTGCTGAATTCACCGTAGAAGGTGACTTACGCAGAGAAATATCCATGAACATTAAGCGTAAAATGGATATGGGTTGCTATGAAGGTATTCGCCATCGTCGTGGATTACCGCTTAAACAACGTACTAAGACAAACGCGCGTACTCGTAAAGGCAAACGCAAGCCAATACGGGCTAACTAAGTAGTAGGGTTTCCAAAATATGGCATCAATTCGTAAATCTCGAAAAGTCACTGAAGGCGTAGCCCATATTAAAGCTACCTTCAATAATACTAAAGTGTTAATCACTGACATGTCAGGAAATGCTTTAGTAGCTGAATCAGCAGGTTCCAACGGTTATAAAGGATCGCGTAAAGGAACACCATATGCTGCACAGATGGCAGCTGTAAATGCTGGTAAAAAAGTTATGGAAAAATGTAGCATGAAGCGGATCAACGTTCGGGTCGATGGCCCAGGCGCAGGTCGTGAATCTGCGATACGTGGTCTTCGTAGTGCAGGATTAGAGATTGTGCGACTTGAAGATGTAACTCGATTGCCCCATAACGGCTGTCGTTCAAGTAAGAAGCGTCGGGTGTAGGAGGTTATTTGTAATGGCAAGATATATTGGTCCAAAATGTCGTTTGGCTCGACGTGAAAAAACTGACCTTGAGCTCAAAAGTGGAATTCGTGCGCTAGATTCTAAATGTAATTTAGAACATAGCCCGGGGCAACATTGGCAACGTCGTGGTCGCACCACAGATTACGGGGTTCAATTGCGTATGAAGCAATTAATTCGCCGATTTTATGGTATTTTAGAGCGTCAGTTCCGAAATTACTATGAAAAAGCCTCAACTATGAAAGGTTCAACTGGTGATAATCTGTTGCAATTGTTGGAATCTCGTTTAGACAACGTGGTTTATCGAATGGGATTTGCCGCTACTAGAGCGGAGGCTAGACAACTTGTTCGCCATAAAGCGATTCGAGTTAATGGACAAACTGTAAATATCCCTTCTTATCCATTGTCCCCGGGTGATACGGTAGAAGTTTCAGATAAAGCTAAAAGCCAGCTTCGAATTAAGGCTGCTCTGGATTTATCTCAACAACGCCAACAAGCAACATGGTTGGAAGTTGATGGTAAAAAAATGGCAGGACTCTATAAAGAAAATGCTGATTTAACTGAAATGCCGGCGGTATTTAAAGTTAACTTGGTAGTTGAATTGTACTCCAAGTAATAGGGGTTAAAATATGCAGGATATCTATAAAACTTTTTTGACGCCTAAGAATATTCAGGTTACAGCCTTGGGTTTAACGACCTCTCGGATAGTGCTGGAACCCCTCGAAAGAGGTTTCGGGCATACACTGGGTAATGCTTTGCGTCGTATATTGCTTTCTTCTATGCTAGGTGCTGCCATTGTCGAAGCTCGGATTGATGGCGTATTGCATGAATATAGTTCGATTGATGGCGTTCGTGAAGACGTTGTAGACATCCTTCTGAATTTAAAAGGTGTTGCACTGAGACTAGACGGTCGGGATGAAGCAACCATAACTTTGAGTAAGAAAGGTTCTGGTCCTGTAGTGGCGGGTGATATTAAAACTGAACATGGTGTTGAAATCGTTAATCCTGAGCACGTTATTGCACATCTCACTGAAGAAGGTGAGATTAACATGGTATTGAAAGTGTCTTTGGGACGAGGTTATGTTCCAGCTGCTTCTAGATTTGGCGCTGAAGAACAGCGTTCTGTCGGTGCCCTTTATCTTGATGCATCTTTCAGTCCTGTGAAGCGAGTCACTTATTCAGTTGAGAATGCGCGTGTGGAAAAGCGTACTGATCTAGATAAGCTTATGATCGAATTAGAAACTAACGGTACTATCGATCCTGAAGAAGCGATTCGTCGTGCTGCTACCATTTTACAACATCAGTTGGCGGCATTTGTTGAGTTACCTCATGAGGAACATGTCGAAATAAAATCGAAAGAAGAAAAAATTGATCCGATTTTGTTACGACCTGTAGATGATCTTGAGCTAACCGTTCGTGCAGCAAACTGTTTGAAAGCCGAAAATATTTATTATATTGGCGATTTAGTGCAAAGATCCGAAAATGATTTGTTGAAAACACCAAATCTAGGTAAGAAATCGCTGATGGAAATTAAAAGCGTTTTAGCACAACGTGGTTTAAGTTTAGGTATGGCTATTAAGAGATGGCCACCAGTTGAATTACAAGAAAAATAATTTGGGAATGGGACCATGAATCATCGTAAAATTGGCAGAGCTTTTAGTCGTACCAGTAGTCATCGTAAACTCATGATGCAAAACATGGCGATATCTTTGTTCACACATGAATTAATTAAGACGACCGTGCCTAAAGCAAAAGAATTACGTCGTGTGGTTGAGCCATTAATCACATTAGCCAAAAATGACAGCGTTGCTAATCGTCGCTTAGCATTTTCTCGTTTACGTGATGATGCGGCTGTTGCAAAGTTGTTTACTGAAATTGGCCCACGTCACAAACAACGTCCAGGCGGTTACCTGCGTATTCTGAAATGCGGGTTTCGTGCGGGGGATAGCGCCCCAATGGCAGTAGTTGAGCTTGTGGATCGAGAAGAAGCAGAAATCTCAGAAAAATAAAATATTACTGTCGAAATTTCATAGACCGGGGAATAAGACAGCTACTAAATAAAACCAGGTCACGGATGATTCTAACATAAGAGAATGCATCCGTGATTAAATATGTAGTAAGTCTTTTACTGCTCTGTGCAGTCAATTTTTGTATAGCGTCCACCCCTTCGGTACTTGATAGAAGTAATGCGGATACCAATTGTTATTTTGTCAAAAAGCATAGCAACGAAGGTAAAAATCCACAGCTAGTTAAGGTTTGTCCGAAGCCCGGCCAGACATTCGAACAAGCTGTTAATGAATTTTTATCAGAGCTCACTCCCGCGCAAACATCAGTATTAGAGCAACGCCTTGAAGCACAGCACAAAATCGCAAAGACTCCATTTGCGGTTGCATTCTTTGAGCCTACTTACATTTTGCCTTTTTACTATACCACTAGGCCCTATAACTCAGTTTATGCCGGTCATGCGCCCGAAAATCAGAAAATTTTGCCCCAGGAATTTAAGGCACAAATGAGCTTTCAATTAACTTTATGGCAAAATGCGTTGAACAGCCCTTTTGCCCTAAACGTCGCATATACGCAACTTTCCTATTGGCAATTTTATGCAAATTCACAGTGGTTCCGTGAAACCGATTATGAGCCTTCTATTTTTCTGAGTAGCCATTTTTCGCCAAATTGGTTGGGATACATTGGATTTTCGCACCAATCAAATGGTGAAGGTGGTGAATTGGAACGAAGTTGGAATCGCGTTTACTTTGATTTAATGGCATCAGGGCCAAACTGGTTAATTAGCTTTAAGCCATGGATTCCAGTTTTCAAAAAAGATTCCAGCGATTTACATAATCCTGATATTACAAAATATTTAGGTTATGGCCGTATCGTATATGCAGTAACGTTCCATAAACAAGAAGTATCATTTATGGTGCGGAATGTATTGGAAAGTGGTTTTAAACGTGGCGCTGTCGAGCTCGATTATTCGTTTCCACTTTATGGAAGATTGCGTGGTTTTGTTCAAGTATTTAGTGGCTATGGGCAAAGCTTGATTGAATATAATCATTATACGAATGGTGTAGGTGCAGGTATAATCCTCAACAATTGGATTTGAGCATATAGGCTTTGAGGAAAGGCCAAAACTAACTTATACAGTTTTTATCACATGGAAAAGAACTCTCAATGGATTTGGAAACCTTGTTTAATAGCGATTGTTTTTATTCTGCTTGGTTTACCTATTCTTTCGATCTGGAAAACTTTATTCTGTTTTTTTGCGATCGTGTTAATTCTTTCATTAAACAAATTACCTACTTCTGCATGGCTGGTAAAGCATCCATTGCGTATTTGCGGAATTTTATTATTGTTATTTTTTGTAAAATGGGCTTTGCCAGTCGTTAATATCGATAGTGGATATAATCTTTATTTGCCTCCCGTCACACAAAAATTACCTCCATATCGTGAATTACCACTTGCTGTGCAAAACTTTATGTTTCGCCATTTTTTAAAATTTTATTCAACAAATGAATGGATTCCATCATCACAATTACTTCAATGGTATACGACAACCCGACCCAATCAAACCTATGCCTTTTCTGTAGAATCGATTTGGCAGCCTACGCAAGCGAGTGTAGTGGTTCATGAGATTAACTTTCAGTCGTTATTAGATCTTCGCCAAGGATTTCTCAATAATATGACTGAATCTTTAGGCGATTTTAATTGGGTTAATAACGCTGCACATCCTTCACGTGAAGAAGTGCCGTATTTTATAACCTATAAATTTCCTAGTATTCTCGCAGGTAGTCAAATTTGTTGGCAAGGGACGGTATTTTGGAACGATCAATTTATTACGCATAATGTTATGGAATGTCAGTATATTCGGATACCTCAGATTCAGCAAAAAATGTATGCGATGTCGTTTCCCGGATTTATGCCGTTAGCGATGCAATTAAAATTAAACGGTTGGTTAAATCTTTGTGATGAATTGCGAAACCTAATGACCATTATTGCGGTGAGTTTGTTGCTCATCAGTCTTAAGCCGAGGTTTTCTTTGTGTGCAAAAATTTTAGTATTTACGGCGTTAGGATTATTACAAATACAAGTTTTTGCCCATGACAAACCTTTATATGCATTTCGTCATTTTGCAGATACTTTTATTTTACAGGCCGGAGGTGATGGTTTAAGTTATTCTGCCTACGGTCGTGAGATTTTTTATAATTTTTTACATGGAAATTTTTTTCAAGCGTTTCGTGGGCATGATGATATATTTTATTTTATGCCTGGTAAGCGATATTTTGATGCGTTGGCATTTCTGATTTTTGGCGAAAGTAGCTTGATGAGCTTATTTTTAATTTTAACTTTGGTTTTTGTATTGTATGAATATTTAAATCGGCTTACAAACGGTTATAAATTATTAATTTGCATATTATTAACGGTAGCTGGATTTAGAGAATATTTTCACCTAGCTATTACGGGTATGCCAGAATCTGTTGCCTACCCATGTTTTTTATTGGCCTTACTTTTACTGGTAGACTCAAGTAAAAATTCAGTCAATAAATCTTATATATTCGTATCTTCAATTTTGTTGGCCGTATCAGTTATGCAGCGCCCAAACATGTTAATTTGCTGTGGGATTATTTTGTTGATGATTTATTATTATTTATATAAAGAAAAGGAGTATAAAAAAATCTTAATATCCATGATTGGATTTACACCAGTTTGTTTGATGGCAATACATAATTTTTATTATGGACATAAATTTGTTCCTTTTGTTTCTTCTGCATTTATAAAAGAAAACTTTACTGCTTCACCTAAAATTTATTGGTTAGCTTTGATGGGGCAGCCACAATCCATTGAAGCTGTTTCCATGCAAATTAATAGCTGGTTTCCTTCGTGGATTTTAGTAGTGATTTTTATGTTTACCATCGGAATTTTATGGAAAACTTCACGTTTTGATTTGCGCTTAATGGCATTATCGGCGATTTCTTTGCAAATGCCCAATATTTTTTGGCATCCCACTTCACGTTACTTATTGCTTGCTTGGACGCTTTCAATACTATTGTGTGTCATCTATTCGTTAAGTCGTAAAACCAAGACCATGTACGCCGTAAATTTACGCGCACATCACATTACGTCTTAGCTGATACTAAGTGCATGCTAAACCATTGCTTGGGATCGGTCCATGTATGATGGAGTTCAAATCCGGCCAAATCTAATAAATAAATAAATTCTTCTATGGTATATTTATAGGAATTTTCGGTATGAATGGATTCTCCCTTCTTGAAGAAAAATGCTTGACCATTAATTTCAATATTTTGATCATTGGTGCTGATGAGATGCATCTCAATTCTAGCGCGCTCTTCATTATAAAAAGCATGATGAGAAAATTGTTTGAGATCAAAATTCGCATTCAATTCTCTATTCATGCGCGCAAGTAAGTTTAAATTAAATTCTGCGGTGACATTTTGAGCGTCATTGTAAGCAGCATGTAAAATTTCTTTATCTTTTTTTAAGTCCACGCTGATGAGCAATTTTCCCTGTGGTGTTAAAATATCATGAATATTATTTAAGAAATTTAATATTTCATGAGGCTCGAAATTGCTAATAGATGAACCTGAAAAATAGATAAGGTTATTTTCTTTTTTCAAAGGAAGTGTAAAAGGCATTGTATAATCAGTGCAGAATGGTTGTATATTAATATCCTTGTACTCTGATCGAATCATTTCGGCAGTTTCCAACAAATCTTCTTTTGAAATATCAATTGGGATATAACTAGAAATATTTAGTGCATCTAACAATATTCTGGTTTTTGCGCAATTCCCACTTCCTAGCTCTACGAGTACTAAATTATTTCCAGCTAGGTCCGCAATTTCATGAATATTTTTAGATAATAAATCTTTTTCAATTTGAGGAATATAGTATTCTGGGACATGACAAATTTTACTGAAAAGCTGAGAGCCAATTTTATCGTAAAGAAATTTACAAGGTATGACTCGCTGTTTTTGTTGAAATCCTTTTATTACGGTTGCATGAAATATATCTGACGTTATTTCCAACATTTTAATCTCCCTATTAAATATGCTCGACTAACCGAATACCGCTAAACTGCCATCGCTTATCGGGATAGAAAAAATTACGGTAAGTTAAACGAACATGATCTTGGGGTGTTGCACAAGAACCCCCTCTTAGTATCATCTGATTACACATAAATTTACTGTTATATTCACCAAATGCCTCTGGTGGGGTGACGTACCCCGGGTAAGGAAGGTAATTGCTTTGACACCACTCCCAAACATCTCCGTAACATTGTGATAATTTATCGCTTTCAGATGCTACAGGACGCAAATATTGTTGCTCTAGAAAATTACCTTGAATTGAGGTGATTGCTGCTGCAATTTCCCATTCTTGTTCTGTTGGTAATTGTTTACCTTTGAAATTCGCAAATGCATTTGCCTCATAATAACTAACATGAGAAACGGGGGCATTGAGGTCCACAAGTTGCATACCTCCCAACGTCATATGCCACCATTTATTTTCAATTTTTTCCCAATATAAGGGCGCTATCCAATCTTGATTTTGTACGTTATCCCAGCCATCGGATAACCAAAATTTAGGTTTTTGGTAACCGCCGGCTTCTATAAACTCGAGATATTCACCATTTGTAATCAAGCGTGTAGCGATCAAATAATCTTTTAAATAAACATTATGTTGTGGTAATTCATTATCGAACGAAAATCCAGTGCTTGCATGCCCAATGGGTTTTAAACCGCCAGCAATGGGGATCCATGTAAGCTTATTAGATTTTGATGATGGTGATGGTTTAAATTCACGATAAATGGGTCGTAATGGATTACAGAACAGATTATATTTTATATCCGTTAATAATAATTCTTGATGTTGCTGTTCATGATGAATGCCTAATACTGTTCTTTCTATAATTTTAGGGTCGTATGCTATTGAGAGTAATTCCCCCATTAATTGATCGATGTAATTTCGATATTGTAATGCTTGATTCACGGTGGGGCGTGACAATAGTCCGCGTTGGTGGCGAGGAAAGAATTTCCCCTGTGTTTGATAATACGAATTAAACAAATATAAATAATCTTTATTATAGAATTTGTAGTCTTTCAAAAAAGCTTTTAATAAGAATACTTCAAAAAACCAGCTAGTATGCATTAAATGCCATAGCGGAGGACTGACGTCAGACATTCCTTGGATAACATAATCTTCCGTCTCTAAATATTGACAGATTGCGGTAGTTTCTTTTCTTACTTTTTTATAAGCATCAAAGATTTTAAAGTGCGCATTCTCATGCAAGGCAAAGGGTGAAACATCCATGTTATTATCCTTTGAGATACATTTTCTGTTTTCGTTTCTCGTAGCATCCTTGCTAGCAAAGTAACGTAATTTAATTAATTAAAACCATTTCTTTTTTTTAAAAAATAGCAACAATCCGCTTGCTATACAAACCATAATACCCAATACCATATAATAACCATATTTCCATTGTAGCTCTGGCATATGCACAAAGTTCATACCATAAATACTCGCTACAAAAGTCAATGGAATAAATATCGAGGCGAAAATCGTTAAAATTTTCATGGTTTCATTCATTTTAAGATTAACGCCAGAAAGATAAATATCCTGCATGTTGGTACTAATTTCCCGATAATTGTCTGTGGTTTCTAGGATACGCAATGCATGATCATAAAGATCTCGTAAAAAAACTGATATTTCGGGTGAAAGCAGTGGGCTATCAGTATGCTGTAAACTATTAACAATTTCACGTAATGGTCTAACGACTTTAGTTAAATTTAATAAAAAACGTTTTAATTCGTATAGCTGCGTTAGGAATGTATTGTTAGGTGTTTTTATTAATAATTTCTCTAAACGTTCAAGCGTTTCACTTTTATAATCCAATGCTGCTAAATAATCATCGACCACCGCATCCATAATGGCATAGGCTAAATAATCAATGCCAAACTTATAAAAACGCGCTTTGGGATTTTTTAATCGTTCACGAATGGGATCAAATGCGTCGCCGGGTCGTTCTTGAAAAGTCAGTAAGACATTATTTTTTAGAATAATCATGCTCATTTGTTCGACCTTCAAACGTCGATCCTCAGGTTTTGATTCATTCATTTTAAATACGATAAAAAGGTAATCCTCAAAAGAATCTAATTTGGGACGTTGATTAATGTTTAAAAGGTCTTCGATTAATAATGGATGAATTTTAAATTGCTTACATAAACGCTCGATGAATGAAACGTCTGCTAATCCATCGACATTGATCCAGAGACATCCGGTATGAGTTTCTTGAGTGATTTTGATCGTTTGTTCTTGGTTTACATCTTTTTGTATGGAGGCAGTTTGATTTTCGTAATGAATAATCGTGATTGATGTAGCTGTAGGAGCTCTTTCTCCCTCATAAATGGCTGTGCCCGCAGGTAAGCCTTTTTTGGAGAATTGGACGTATTTACTCATCGGCTACGTGCTCTTGGGTTTAACGTCTATCAATCGGTATGACGTTTCGTTCAGTGTCCCCGATGTATAATTGACGAGGCCGCACTAATCGATGATCGGGGTCATTCATCATTTCAATCCAATGTGAAATCCAGCCAACCGTGCGCGCGAGTGAGAATATGACGGTGAACATATTTGAAGGAATGCCTAATGCGCTTAGCGTAATTCCAGAATAAAAATCAACGTTGGGGTAGAGTTTTTTCTCGATGAAATAAGGATCCTCTAGCGCAATTTTTTCTAATTTCATCGCGAGTTTAAATAAAGGCTCGTTTTTACGTCCTAAAGCGTCCAGAACCTCGTGTGCGGTTTCACGCATGACTTTTGCGCGCGGATCATAATTTTTATAAACCCGATGCCCAAATCCCATTAAACGAAAGGGATCGTTTTTATCTTTGGCTTTTTTAATATATTCATCAATTTTGGATTCATCACCAATTTTTTGTAGCATTTTGAGGCATGCTTCGTTAGCGCCACCATGTGCGGGTCCCCATAACGCAGCAATACCTGCAGCGATGCAAGCAAATGGGTTTGCTCCGGTTGAACCTGCTGCGCGAACCACAGTGGTTGAAGCATTTTGTTCGTGATCAGCGTGCAAAGTAAAAATTCTATCAATTGCACGCGAAAGAATGGGGTCGGGTCTTTTATCATCATGCGGCTTGTTAAACATCATATACAAAAAATTTTCTGCATAATCCATGTCATCGCGAGGATGCATAAAGGGTTCACCCATATAATAGCGATAACACATCGCGGCTAGCGTAGGCATTTTTGCAATTAACCGAATAGCGGATAACACGCGTTCTGCAGGTTTGTTGACATCAGGATAAAATGCGGAAAGTGCACCGACAACTCCGACCATAATTGCCATGGGATGAGCGTCCCGACGAAATCCTTTAAAAAACACGGTAATTTGATCATGTACGCTTTGATGCTTTTTAATTAAATCATTAAATTCCAATTTTTGATTTTTTTGCGGTAGCTCGCCATTTAATAATAAATAACAAACCTCAGAATAATCTAATTGAAAAGCTAATTGATCAATAGGGTAACCACGATAAAGAAGAATACCTTTTTCACCATCAATGTAAGTTATCTTCGATTTACAAGCGGCGGTGGAGTAGAAGCCCACATCAATTGTGTAGACACCATAATTGCCAAGATTTTTCACATCAATTACGTCATAGCCTAACGTTCCGGAGTAAATGGGTAATTCAACTTCTTGACCCTCAAAAGTCAATTTAGCAATTCGATCTGACATGGGAATTCCTCGACGAGATAAATGGTTAGTCCCACTATAGTAAAATTGATATGTCTTTTCAAAACTTTATTCAAGTTGTAACCGGATAAAATTTAATCTTAACAAAGCTATGAAGGAATGAACTTTAATAACGTAGGGAGCTTATGTTAGACTTTATCTACAACGCAGTGTTAAAAAGGGATTTTTAATGTGTTGACTCAAGACCTTGCCCGTTTGTTTTCCCTACACAATATCGTTATAATTACCGCGCTTGATGCTTTTCGATGCTCATTCAATATGACTCATGCTAAAAGTGAGTTCACTGACAGAGGAATACTACACGGTGGATAAAAATAGACCGGTCAATCTTGACCTTATGAAGTTTCATTTTCCTCCTATGGCAATTGTTTCAATTGGTCATCGAATCTCAGGTATCCTCCTATTCTTGGGATTACCTTTGCTTATCTATTTATTGCATAAATCACTCCAGTCACCGGACACTTATGCGAGTACCATAACCTTAGTTCGAACCGGCTGGATGAAATTTCTGCTTTGGGTTGTCACCTCAGCAACGTTTTTTCACTTAGTAGCTGGAATTCGACACCTACTGATGGATTTAGGATTCGGCGAGTCTGTTCCAGCAGGACGTGCGAGTGCTTACCTTGTCTTTATCATCTCCATCATATTAATCATTTTGGCAGGAGTTTGGATATGGTAATGCTAGCAAGCCGAAAGGGATTGGTCGATTGGTTCGTCCAGCGGGTAACTGCAATATTGATCGGTGCTTATGCGATCTTTCTTATATTGTATTTGCTGCTCCATCCGAGATTAGATTATGCCGCTTGGCGAGGCTTATACTCAGGCAGCTGGATGCGCATTATTACCATCATCATTTTAGTCAGTATACTTTGGCATGCGTGGATCGGTATGTGGACAGTGTTCACTGATTACGTAAAAATTAAACCCATCCGTTTGTTGCTTGAAGTGATCGTTATTTTATTATTCCTGGCATATTTAATCTGGATGTTAGAAATTTTGTGGTTTTGATCTGATTTTATAGTGAGACAATTATGAGCTTACCAGTCCAAGAATTTGATGCAATCATTATCGGTGCGGGTGGCGCTGGTATGCGAGCGGCTTTGCAGATGGCGCAGTCTAAATTTAAAGTTGCAGTAGCTTCAAAAGTTTTTCCTACTCGATCACACACCGTTTCAGCACAAGGCGGAATAGCAGCAGCTTTAGGCAATGTGGTGCCTGATAAGTGGCAATGGCACATGTACGATACGGTACGAGGCTCAGATTATTTAGGTGATCAAGATGCAATTGAATATATGTGCCAGCATGCGCCAGCGGCAGTATATGAGTTGGAGCACATGGGATTGCCTTTTTCACGACTGGAAGATGGACGCATATATCAGCGAGCATTTGGTGGTCATACACGGGATTTTGGTGGTGAGCTGGCGCGTAGAACTTGTGCTGCTGCAGATCGCACAGGTCATGCCATGTTACATACGCTATATCAAAAAAATGTCGAGCATCAAACCCACTTCTTTTCAGAGTGGTTTTGCATTGACCTCGTGAAAAGTAAAAATGGTGGTATTGCTGGTGTTGTCGCTATGAATATTGAAACGGGTGGAATTGAATTTATCAAAGCTCGTGCCATTGTTTTAGCGACAGGTGGCGCAGGGCGAATCTTTAAATACACGACCAATGCATACACGAATACCGGTGATGGTATTGGTATGGTTTTACGAGCGGGTTTGGCGACTCAAGATATGGAGTTTTGGCAATTTCATCCAACAGGAATCGCGGGTGCGGGATGCTTGATCACCGAAGGTGCGAGGGGTGAAGGCGGTTACTTGTTGAATGCTGAAGGTGAACGTTTTATGGAACGTTACTCGCCGCACTTAAAAGATTTAGATTGCCGCGATGTAGTATCCCGCGCGAGCATCATGGAAATTATTGAAGGGCGCGGTGCTGGTCCCAATAAAGACTATGTGTTGTTGAAACTGGACCATTTAGGTGAAAAAGTTTTACACGAACGCTTACCCGGCATTACCGAACTTGCTAAAAAATTTGCGAATGTTGATCCGGCTAAAGAACCGATTCCAGTGGTTCCCACCTGTCACTATCAAATGGGTGGTATTCCGACTAATGTTCACGGACAAGTAATTACCCAAAACGGTGCCGGGGATGACGTCGTAGTGGAAGGCTTATTTGCGGCGGGTGAATGTGCGTGTGTATCTGTGCATGGCGCTAACCGGTTGGGAACTAACTCATTATTAGACTTAGTTGTCTTCGGGCGGGCGGTGGGTCTGCATTTAGAGCAAGCCTTAAAAACTGATTTAGATTTTCGCGAGCATGATCCGGCCGAAATTGATAAAATATTGGCACATGTGCATCGCTGGGATAATCCAGCCAATACTGAAGACCCCGCAGAGATTCGTACTGCAATGAAGACAATCATGCAAAATAATTTTGGTGTATATCGGGATGGGAAACCGATGGAAGAGGGTTTAGCTAAGCTCAAGATTCTACAAGAGCGTCTACAGCATGCTAAATTGCTAGATACCAGTAAGGTGTTCAACTACGCTCGAGTAGAAGCATTGGAATTAGACAATTTGATGGATGTAGCTTTGATTAGTGCCATCTGCGCCAATCAGCGCACCGAAAGTCGCGGAGCTCATTCACGTTATGATTTTCCGCATCGAGATGATGAACATTGGTTAAAACACACAATATGTTATGTGGATGGCAAATTGAGCTATCGTCCGGTTAATTTTACGCCTAAGGACATAGAGCCATTTCCATTAGCTGAAAGAGATTAAGATTATGGCTACATCGAGAATAATGAAGTTTTCCATTTATCGCTACAATCCAGAAAAAGATGCGAAACCTTATATGCAAGATTTTGAGCTCGATATCAGTAAGATATTAGGCGCGATGCTACTCAATGCACTAGAGGCCATAAAAGAAGAACATCCCGATCTTTCATTTCGCCGTTCGTGTGGGGAAGGCGTCTGTGGTTCTGATGGTATGAATATCAATGGAAAAAATGGATTAGCCTGTATCACGCAGCTGCATGAACTTCCAGATCATGTAGAGATTCGTCCTTTGCCTGGTTTCCCCGTAATCCGAGATTTAATTGTCGACATGGAGCAATTTTATAAACAATATTATAAAATTAAGCCTTATTTGCAAAATGATGAACCGCCTCCAGAAAAGGAAAGACTCCAATCACCTGCGGAAAGAGCAAAATTAGACGGCCTGTATGAATGTATATTGTGTGCCTGTTGCTCTAGTTCATGTCCTTCTTATTGGTGGAACCCGGATAAGTTTGTAGGTCCAGCAGGTTTGTTATGGGCTTATCGCTTTATCACGGATAGTCGCGATACGGCAACGCAAGAGCGCTTAGATGATCTGAAAGACCCCTTTAGTGTTTTCCGTTGCCGGACGATCATGAACTGTGCTTCTGTTTGCCCTAAGGGTTTGAATCCCACTAAGGCTATTCGTGAAATCAGAACGGCCATGTTGTTGGACAAAGACCCGGCAGATTAGTTTTAAGCACATTCCAACGGATTGATAAAGGGCCTCGGCTCCGTGAACCGGGGTTGAGTAATTATAGGTAACACAGAACGTTTAAAATACATTGTATTAAAGGTTGACCATGCAAAAAGTATCAATGCAAGATTTCGAAAAAAACTCGTATTTAGGAGAAAGTTCCGCATATATAGAGAATTTGTACGAATCTTATTTGAAAGATCCTAATAGTGTTGATGCCGAATGGCGTAAGTATTTTCAGTCGTTATCGCAAAACGGAAACGATGTTTCGCATGCTGAAATTCGTGAACAATTTCATCAAATGGCTCAGCGGCCTGTTTGCATGGCTAGCACTTCAATTTCCGAAGAAACTTGGGCGAAACAAACCGAAGTTGATCGGCTTATTGAAGCGTATCGACGCTTCGGCCATTTAAATGCAAATCTCGATCCACTTGGCAGTAAACGTCCCGTTGATGTTCGTTTGCAATTATCGCATTACGGTTTGACGGACGCGGATCTCGATTTAGAATTTAATACGCGAAATTTGTTAGAAAAGCCGCGTGCTTCTTTACGTGAAATAATTTCTAAATTAAAACAAATTTATTGTGGCACTATCGGTGTGCAATACAGCACAATTTCCGATGAGGCTGAGCGAGATTGGTTGCGTGAATATGTAGAACGTCGATTACCAAATACTGTTTTTACCAAAGAGACTAAACGGAGTGTTTTACATCAACTCATTGCTTCTGAAAGTTTAGAAAAATATTTGGATACCAAATATGTTGGACAAAAGCGTTTTTCGATTGAAGGCGCTGATTCCATGATTCCAATGCTAGATGAATTAACTAAATATGCGCGACAACAACAAGTAAAAGAAATTGTAATTGGTATGGCACATCGGGGTCGAATAAATGTTTTATTAAATGTTATGGGCCATTCACCCAAAGAATTATTTTTGGAATTTGAAGGCAAGAAAGAACATGGCTTAACATCGGGTGACGTTAAATATCATCGCGGTTACTCAAGGGATGTATTAACTGATTTTGGACCTATCCATTTAGCCTTGGCATTTAATCCTTCGCATCTAGAATTTATTAATCCAGTCATTATGGGTTCAGTGCGGGCTCGGCAAGATCGTCAATTAGAAAATGGTGATCGGCGTGATTATGCGGTTGCAGTACAAATTCATGGTGATGCTGCTTTTTCTGGGCAAGGCATAGTGATGGAAACGCTCAGTATGTCGCAAACGCGCGCGCATAATATTGGGGGATCGTTACATATCGTTTTAAATAATCAGGTTGGCTTCACGACGAGTGAACCGACGGATTTACGTTCCTCTGTTTACTGCACCGACGTAGTTAAAATGTTGGATGCACCCATTTTTCATGTGAATGGTGATGATCCTGAAGCCGCAGTTGCCGTGATGCAATTAGCTTTAGATTATCGCATGACCTTTCATAAAGATTTTTGCATTGATTTAGTTTGTTATCGTCGACACGGCCACCAAGAAGTCGATGAGCCGACAACTACACAACCTTTGATGTATCAAATTATTAAAAAACATCCGACCACCATGAATATTTACGCGCAACGTTTAATTCAAGAAAAAGTTTGCAGCGAAAAAGATGTGAAGAAATGGATTGAAGAATATCGTAATAAACTGGACCAAGGTGAGCAAATCGTTCAAACCTTCGATGAGGGTTTGTCAAAGGTCTATTCTGCAAATTGGGCTAAATATATTGGCCAAGTTTGGACGACGGAAGTCAAAACAACAGTTCCAAAAGAAAAATTACAAGCATTGGGTAAAAAAATTAGTTATTACCCGCCACATTTTAAATTACAGCGCCAAGTCGATAGCATCATGAAAATGCGGGAAAAAATGGCGAGTGGTGAACAACCTGCAGATTGGGGATTTGCCGAAACCCTTGCTTATGCCACATTGGCTATGGAAGATTATCCCGTTCGTTTAGTGGGAGAGGATAGTCGCCGCGGAACTTTCTATCATCGACATGCTGTTTTATTCGATCAAGCAACAGGCGAAGAATTTATGCCATTGCGTCATTTGAGCGACAAGCAAGCGACGATACAAATTTATGATTCTTTATTATCGGAAGCCGGAGCATTAGGTTTTGAATTCGGTTATTCAATGGCAGAGCCTCGCGCTTTAGATATTTGGGAAGCGCAATATGGAGATTTTGCGAATGGTGCGCAGGTTATTGTGGATCAATTTATTAGTTCTGGTTGGCAAAAGTGGAATCGTTTATCAGGTGTCACATTATTATTACCGCATGGATATGAAGGAAGTGGTCCCGAACATTCATCAGCGCGTTTAGAGCGTTATTTACAATTATGCGCACAATCGAATATGCAAGTTGTAGTGCCAACGACTCCTGCACAAATATTCCATTTATTGCGTCGTCAGATAGTACGTCCTTTCAGAAAACCACTGATTGTAATGAGTCCGAAAAGTTTATTGCGTCATAAGTTAGCGGTATCCACTTTAGATGAATTAGCTGATGGCAGTTTTCAATTATTGATCCCAGAAATTGACGACATCGATCCTAAGAAAGTAACGCGCGTTATTTTATGTAGCGGGAAGGTTTATTACGATTTATTAGCGCAACGACGTGAAAATGAATTGAATCATATTGCAATTATTCGGATAGAACAATTATATCCATTTCCTTATGAGGAATTACGTAATGAACTTATCCGTTATGTGAATGCAAAACAAGTTGTTTGGTGTCAGGAAGAGCCCAAAAACCAAGGTGCTTGGTTTTGTACGCATCATCGTTTAGTAGAAAGTATGCGTGAAGACCAAACATTAATTTACACCGGACGTGATCCGTCAGCTGCACCTGCAGTGGGTTATCCTGCATTACACAATAAACAACAACAAGCATTAATTCATGCCGCGTTAGATATAATACCGAATGAATAAAACGAGGAAATTCATCCATGACAGTAGAAATTAAAGTACCTATGCTACCCGAATCAGTCACTGACGCCACCGTTGCTAAATGGTATAAAAAAGAAGGTGAAAGCATTGAGCGAGATGAAAATCTAGTAGATTTAGAAACGGATAAAGTTATGCTGGAAGTACCAGCACCGAAATCAGGAATAATCGAAAAAATATTAGTTCCTGAAGGCAAAACGGTAGGAGCAGATACTTTATTAGCGATCATCAATGATGCCGCTGGCGCAAAACCAGAAATTAAAGCAGAAAAAACCGAAGAAAAACCAGCCGCAGAAAAATCTCCGGCAACTGAAACATCCTCAAGTGCTGAAAAGGCGGATAGCCCCGCTGTGCGACGAATGGCTGCCGAAAAAGGCGTGGATACTACTAAAATTGCAGGCAGTGGAAAAGGTGGACGAGTTACTAAAGAAGATGTGCAGAATTATTCAGAACCCAAATCTGCAGAAGCAAAAAGTAGTTTGCCTGTCAGTGGTTCACGCACGGAAAAACGCGTACCGATGTCACGTTTGCGTGTTCGTGTTGCTGAACGTTTAGTACAAGTGCAACATGAATCTGCGTTATTGACGACATTTAATGAAATTAATATGAAACCAGTTATGGATCTTCGAAATAAATATAAAGATTCATTTGAAAAAGCGCATGGTGTGCGCTTAGGTTTTATGTCTTTTTTTACTAAAGCCGCAGTTGAAGCTTTAAAACGTTATCCTGCTGTAAATGCTTCAATTGATGGTACAGATCTTATTTATCATAACTTTTTTGATATTGGTATTGCGATTGGTAGTGAGCGTGGTTTAATCGTACCGATTTTGCGAAATGCAGAATTAATGTCGATGGCCGATATTGAAAAAGGTATTCGGGATTATGCGGAAAAAGCCAAAACCGGAAAAATAGCAATCGAAGATATTACCGGCGGCACATTCAGTATTACTAACGGTGGAACATTTGGTTCGATGTTATCGACACCTATTATTAATCCACCACAAACTGCGATTTTAGGAATGCATAAAATTGATGATCGAGCAGTTGTGGAAGATGGTGAGATAGTGATACGTCCAATGATGTATGTAGCACTTTCTTATGATCATAGAGTGATTGATGGACGTGAAGCGGTCTTGTTTTTAAGAACGATAAAGGAAATGGTGGAAGACCCGTCACGATTATTGCTCGAAGTTTAGGACGAAACAGTCAGTGAGCACGAACATTTTGTTCGTGCTTTGTTTTAATTTAATTGAAGGTATACAAAGCGTATGAACTTACATGAATATCAAGCCAAGAAATTATTAAAAAAATATAAAATTCCGGTGCCATTATCAGAAGTTGCATTTAATCCAGAATCAGCGGCCGAAGTTGCAACGAGTTTAGGTGGTTCAAAATGGGTGGTTAAAGCTCAAGTGCATGCAGGTGGTCGTGGTAAAGCTGGAGGTGTGCGCGTTGTTGATAGTAAAGACGCTGTCCGTGAAGCGGCAAAAGATTTAATTGGTAAACGCTTAGTAACTTATCAAACAAATGCCGATGGACAACCGGTTAATTCCGTTTTAGTAGAAGAACCTTCTGCGATTGCGCGTGAATTATATTTAGGCGCTGTGGTTGATCGTGCAAGTCAACGAATCGTATTTATGGCTTCGACGGAAGGTGGCGTTGAAATCGAAAAAGTTGCAGAAAAAACCCCTGAAAAAATCTTAACGGTAACCGTGGATCCGCTCGTAGGTTTACAACCTTTTCAATGTCGACAATTATTTTTTGGTTTGAATTTACCGATCGATTGTTTACGTAGCTTCACGCAAATTATGTTGAATCTTTATAAATTATTTTTAGATTCGGATTTGAGTTTATTGGAAATTAATCCATTGGTATTAACAGATAAAGATGAATTAGTTTGTTTAGATGCAAAAATCACGATCGATGATAATGCTTTATTTCGACAAAGTGAATTACGCGAAATGCGCGACACTTCGCAAGAAGATGAACGTGAAACTCGTGCCCAACAGTGGGAATTAAATTATATTGCATTAGACGGCAATATTGGCTGCATGGTGAATGGGGCGGGATTGGCAATGGCGACCATGGATTTAATTAAATTAAATGACGGTCAACCCGCAAACTTTTTAGATGTGGGCGGGGGCGCAACTAAAGAACGCGTCACAGAAGCATTTAAAATTATTGTTTCTGATAAAAACGTAAAAGCGATTTTAGTGAATATTTTCGGTGGTATCGTGCGTTGTGATTTAATTGCTGATGGAATTATTGGTGCCGTATCTGAAGTCGGTTTGAATTTACCAGTGGTTGTGCGTCTTGAAGGTAATAATGCTGAATTAGGCGCTAAAAAATTGCGTGAATCTGGTTTGAATATTATAGCGGCGAATGGTTTTGCAGATGCTGCACGACTGGTAGTAAAAGCGGCAGAAAAAGGGGGTGTGTAAATGAGCATTTTAATTAACAAAAATACTAAGGTTATTTGTCAAGGATTTACGGGTAAACAAGGCACTTTACACTCTGAGCAGTGTATGGCGTATGGAACAAAAATGGTGGGTGGTGTGACACCTGGTAAAGGTGGTGAAACCCATCTTAATTTGCCGGTGTTTGATAGCGTGCATGATGCAGTAAAAGCAACACAGGCTGATGCAACCATGATTTTTGTACCCGCGCAATTTTGTAAAGATTCTATTATTGAAGCGATCGATGGTGGAATAAAATTAGTAGTTTGTATTACAGAAGGTATTCCCGTATTGGACATGTTAGTGGTGAAAGCTTATTTGGCTGAGCATCCAGAAGTTCGCTTAATTGGTCCCAATTGTCCAGGTGTCATTACCCCAGGCGAATGTAAAATTGGAATTATGCCCGGATATATTCATAAACCAGGACGAGTCGGTATCGTGTCACGTTCAGGGACTTTGACTTATGAAGCAGTCAATCAGACTACCCAAATGGGTTTTGGTCAAAGTACGTGTGTTGGTATTGGTGGTGATCCGATTCATGGTACCAGCTTTGTTGATGTGTTGCGGATGTTTGAAAAAGACCCGCAAACCGAAGCGATTGTTATGGTAGGTGAGATTGGCGGGAGTGCTGAAGAAGAAGCTGCAGAGTTCATCAAATCGCATGTGACCAAACCTGTTATTTCTTATATTGCAGGTGTAACTGCACCGCCAGGTAAACGGATGGGTCACGCAGGTGCTATTATTGCAGGTGGGAAAGGAACTGCCGCAGAGAAATTTAACGCGCTCAAACAAGCGGGCGTGCATATTGTTAAGTCGCCTGCCGAAATTGGTAAAGCAGTTGGTGAAGCAACCGGTTGGATGAGCAGCGAAGCTCGCGTTTAAACCCGTTGTGATTTCGAAAGTGTGCCCTTCCTTAAATGTTTGAGGAAGGGATTTTTAGACTGTATTCAAGGAGAGAAACATGTTCTATAAAAAATTACTCGCATCGTGCGTATTTTTTAGTGCTTTATGCACTTCGGCGTGGGCTGTTGATCCCGCAACAGTTCAAACTCAAGCTCAAGCGCAACCGGGCACCGTTGATTTATCAAAAATTCAAACTAAGCCGGAAAAAGGGACGGTGGCATTAACTTTCGATGATGGACCCACTGCTGATTTAACACCCCAAGTATTAGCCATTCTTAAAAAATATGGCGTACATGCGACGTTTTTTGTGATGGCGGGTCACGCGAAAGAGCACCCGGAAATTGTCAAACAAGAATTAGCGGAAGGAAATCCAGTTGCTAATCACACAATTTGGCATCCACAATTAACCAAATTATCGGATGAGAAATTGCGCGTAGAAGTTGGTGATGCTTCAAAAATTATTACTTCCATTATTAATAAGCCGCCAGTTTGTTTACGACCGCCATTTTTTGCAACTAATAAAAAAGTCGCAGAAGTCGTGCACCAAAATGGCATGCAACAAGTGATGGGATTTATGACGGAAGATTACACGGATATGGGTACGCAAAAACTCGTGGATCATGTTTTGAAAAATGTACATTCAGGAAGTGTGCTCGTTTTTCATGATACGCACAAACAAACGGTTGAGGCTCTACCCGCAATTATTGAAGGAATTAAGAAAAAAGGTTTAGGTATCAGCGTGATTTGCGCTCAGCCCTAATTTTTAAAAATGCGGGATGCGCGTTACGAAACGTGACATCCCGTTTTATTTTATAAGGTTATTCTGTTGTCTAAAGGCGAAATTTATTTAAAAAAAAACGAAGATCGTAGATTACGTGCGGGGCATGTCTGGATTTATAGTAATGAAATTGATACGCGGATAAGTCCTTTAAATTCGTTTCAGATGGGTGATCTCGTTAAAATAAAAAGTGCGGATGGGAAAAATTTAGGAACCGGGTATATTAATCCGCATACTTTATTGTGTGCACGCTTAATTACTAGAAATCCGCAACAATATATTGATGAAGCTTTTTTCATTGAGCGATTAAAATCCGCATTGGAAATTCGCGAAAAATTTTTCCGTAAACCTTATTATCGTTTAATATTTGGCGAAAGCGATGGACTGCCAGGAGCGATCGTCGATCGCTTCGGTGATTATTATGTCGTGCAAATTTCCACAGCCGGGATGGATAAACTCAAAGATTTATTACTATCGGCATTAATTACTTTAATGAAACCAGTCGGTGTGATTTGGAAAAATGACCAGTCGATTCGGGAATTAGAACAATTGCCGTTATTAGTTGAAAAAGCTTATGGTGATTTTCCAGAATTAATTTATATCGAAGAAAATGATTGTCATTTTCATGCGCCGATTCGAAAAGGCCAAAAAACCGGATGGTTTTATGATCATCGCCAAAATCGCGCGAAATTATTACCGTATGTTTCTGGTAAAAAAGTATTGGACGCTTTCAGTTATGTGGGAGGCTGGGGTGTTTTGGCTGCACGCTGGGGTGCCTCAGAAGTAACTTGTTTAGACGATTCCAGTTTGGCGTTGGATTATGTACAACAAAATGCGCGCTTAAATACGGTTGAGCGTCAGGTCCAAATTTTAAAAATGGATGCCTTTGATGCGCTCAAAAAATTAATTGCAGACGGAACGAAATTTGACGTGATCTTATTGGATCCGCCGGCTTTTATTAAACGTCAAAAAGATATTGCAGCCGGTACACGCGCTTATTTGAAATTAAATGAATTAGCTTTAGATTTATTATCTGATAAAGGAATTTTATTTTCTTCTTCTTGTTCGATGCATTTGTCACGCGACCAATTACTCAACGTAATTCGACAAGCTGGTTTACATAAAAATAAAAAATTGCGAGTATTAGAACAATTGCATCAATCGCCGGATCATCCTATTCATCCATCCATTTCTGAAACAGAATATCTTAAAGGTTTTGTGGTGGCGGTTTAGCAAGCTTCCCCAACTTCTGGTTTGGGAACTCTTTTTAAGTTGTATCATAGTTTTTTTATTTTTACGCCCGACAGGAGATCTCAAATCGTTTATAGAACGCAATGAATGCATTTGGTGAGTGAGTCATGTCATCTTCAGGTAAATATAATTTTATTTTACCGTTTAGTTTAAAGGTGGGTTGACCGAACTCAAAGTTTTGTGTTTCTTGAAATCCGCAGTGTTTATAAAATTTTTGTGCAGAAACGTTGGCTTTTCTTGTGTAAAGTTCCATCCCAATAGCATCAGGATAATGCTTAGCAATTTGCGACATTATAATTTCGCCTAGTCCTTGTCGATGGAATCCAGGTTCGATAGTAACCCAGCGAAGATACACACGTCCAGACTTGTAATTTAATTCCGTAACAAAAAAAGCAATTGGAGCGTCATTATATCGTGCAATCAAGTAATCTATTTTTTTATTTGTAGAATGGATTTTTATCTTCTCATTTATGAAATCATTTTCGAAATATCGTTGTAACATAATTAATTTTATAAAATGTTCTTGTACTGAACCTATAGTATAAGAGTTATCTAGGAAATGTTTTTCTAACTCGTTGATCTCTGTTTGAAATGGGGTATTTTCGTGTGCGAAATAAAATTTTAACGGATTTATGATCTTATTGATCAAAACTTCTATTCCTTTTTTACAAGCATGATCATAAGTAGTTTGCCACAATTCCTGGGCTTCCTTTAATAAATCCACATCAAACATGAGTTCTTGCAGAGTATTTTTTTGATAAGCACAAATATAAGCAGAAACAAAATTCCGTTGTATGATGGTCCAATCAAGTACATTCGCAGTGTTCCATTCAAATCGCAAATCATTTCGATTTGCGGTGAAAAATCTATTTCTCATTGGCGTATTCTCGATACTTAATTTTTTGGATTACCAAGTTATTTTATTGGGGTGTGAAAAATACACTTGGATTTTCTGATCTTAAAATAAATTTATTATTTTCTATATGCAACCTTTTTGCAAAATATATTTGTGCCATTTGAATTTATAAAAAATTAAGAAAAACTTAAAATGCGCGCAGAACAATTATATTAAAGTTTCATCAATCCAACCACACACCCGCTGAGCAAAGAGCAGTGGAGTTCCCATTTCGCAGTGATCTCCTGCTCCTTCAGCGCTGTTAAACGTAATCAGCTGCTTAGAACAGCGCAAAGCGGCATAGAGCACATTGGCTTGGCCTTTATTTTTATCTTCGGCAGTAGCATCACAGACCAAAGTGGGACAGCTGATGAGTTCTGCACGATTCTCGAGCGTAAAATCCTTAAGACTTCGAATCCATTCTGGAATGGAGCTAAAACCATGAACTTGGCAGCGGGAAAGAAAAAAGAAACGCTGATGGATATCTAATTTATCGAAAAATTCGGTGTTGGCTAAATCATCTTGCTGGTTTTCAACCAGTTGCATGACATGTTGTGGAAGTCGGTTTTTGACGGCGATATAAAGATCCCATTGACCGGGGTCGCAAATTAATCCCGCCAATCGATGTTCACCACTCGCAGCGCGAGGGGCTAACCACCCGCCAAAACTGCGGCCCAATAAAACTAATTTATCTTTTCTCACGTCAGGCAATTGCAAAGTAAAATCAACGACGGTCGGTAACACATTTTCCCAATCCGGTCGCATATAAATATGATTACGACGAAGTGTTTGACCTTGTCCGGGTCCATCAAAAATTAAAACATTAAACCCTCGGTCTAAGAAATCAACTGCCGTAAAATATAATTCTTCTGCAAACGAATCATAACCACTAGGATAAAGAATCGTAATGGGATTAGCGGAGATTGTTTTTGGTTGACAAAAATATCCGTAAAAAAATTGATTTTGGAAGGGAATTTTTACGCTCGTAATTTTATAAGGTAAATGCGGAATTGCTCGTTGAAAACAAGATTGTATTTGATTCGCTAATTCTAAAATTCTGGGATCTTTTAAATTATCCCGTAAAAAGAATTCGGTTTGTCGAAAATATTCAGCCGATCGTAAATAAGCTTGTGCCGCACTAACAAAATGTTTTTTCGCTTCACAATCAATTGCAATTTGTTTTATTCGGTGACTTAATTGATTCCAAACTTTATGCCAACTATTATAATATCCATCTTTAATTTGAAATGCGCTCGCCATACATTCACCGTATTCGGCACCTTTTGCCGCACATTTACTAAGAGAACGTAGCAACTGTGCGTCAAATTCGGAAGAAGTAAAATAAATATTGCCAACTAATGGTTGCATGCTAGCTCTCAGTTTTAGCCTATTATAAAGTGATTTTAAAGCTGCTCAAACAATTTTATATTTGCCGGACACCTGAAGTATCAATTTCGCTCGACATAATCGAATAATGATATCTCTTTGCAATAGGAGCGATATCATAATCACCGATTACCAAAACAATCCCTGCGTTATCCCCGCGAACGCTTCCTGCTCCACAAATTTTAGCAGCAGCGCCTAATTTCTCGATATCATGAATAAAATTATTCACTTTCGTTGGTACGACACCCACTTGGTTTAGTAATTGGTGATTTTCACGAATGCATGCTTGAATTGCAGTTACTTGATTATTTTGCAAAGCTAAGTCTAAAGCCTGAGTGACTGCTGCAAAATCTGGTCCTAAATTTTTTTCTGCAAAGAACGGACGAGTATGTAGTACGCATTCGGCAGTGGTGCTTTGCCGCGCTCCAGTTTGAACCAATTGAAAAGTTATAGTGGGTATAGGACGTGGTTTCATTCTGCCTTTTTCAAAATATAATAAACCCCCATTTAAAACTGTACAAATGTCTATACCACTTGAGGAGCCGTGTTGTAAGTTTTCTGCAGTTAAACCTAGTTGAAAATATTCATTTTTAGTTAACTCCAATTTCAGCAATCGAGCTAACGCATAAGTGATACCCATGATATTAGCCGCCGAGGAACCCATACCAGAATCCATGGTGATTGTAGAATCAATAATTAATTGAATTCCCTGTTGTAAAGGGTGAATAAGATGATCTATAAAATTAATAAATGTAAAAAAGGACAGCTCTTCTGGCCTAGATAATACATATTGAATATCTAAATTACCCTCACGGTATTGTGAATATCGATAATATAATTTATTTTTTAATTTATGTAATTTTTCGAGATCGGTTTGTAATTCAATATTTAGTGTCTTAAGATTAAATAAAAAGCGGGGAGAGGTAATAAATGATATATTCACTTCCAGATAACGATTAATGGCCATAGCCAACGCGGGATATCCATGTACCACGGCATGTTCACCAGATAGGATTAATTTAGCCGGTGATTTCACTGTAAGCATGTTTATGTTTCGCGACCACGTTCAAATTTTTCATGCGCGCGCATGAGTTCGCCTGGATTGGTCTGTGCGGCCATCAAAGATAATTCACCACATAAAACTGTTGCAGCTGCAATAATTGCTAGGCGGCGTGCATTTTCACCTTCCTTACGATTTTCCAAACAGCCCATCATTTCTAAGTATCGCTGTACAAAATCATATTGTTTGCCGCTACCAACGGTTCCAATGATAATGTTGGGCAGATTGACTGAAAAATATAAATTTTCTCCACGTATTTCTGCATAAGTAAAACCTTGTGAACCTTCAACGATATTAGCGATGTCTTGTCCAGTAGGAAGATAGAACGCATATAATAAATTGGCATAATGTGCATTAGCGGTTCGTAAACCGCCTGCAATAATCGATCCCAGTAGATTTTTTTTAATATTTAAATTAACCACAGCTTCGGGTGTGGTTTTCAACCGTTCTGTGCAAACATTTCTTGGAATGATAATTTCGGCGACGACAGATTTTCCGCGTCCTAAAATTCCATTAATAGCAGAAGTTTTTTTATCAACACAAATGTTACCCGAAATAGAGACATATTTTAATTGCGGATATTGTTGCAACATCCAATTAATAACGGCATCCGCTGCTTTGGTTACTATGTTATGGCCAGCTGCGTCACCACTTTGCACAGCTAAACGCAAAAATAACAACGACCCCACGACTTGTGTATACCAGCTTAGTAAATGACAATGTGTGCTAGTAGCATTAATTACGTTTGCTAAATCTTGTCGTCGTGTTTGCAATTCATCGATAATTTTTTTTACGTCAAGTACACTATCTGCTTCTAATAAAATTGACCGTGTCGTTTGATCATCTAATAAAACACAATTTATGCCATCACATGAACGTGATACACTCGCGCCTCTATTGGTAGAGGGCCAAATTGGAGATTCGTAGGTTGCAAGTGGGACCATCAATTCGGCATTAACTTCAGGTCCTCGAATTTTAATCGGTCCAATCAATTTGACTGGAACGAAAATAGTGTCATCTTTCATCGGTTTTTCTCTTTAATATATTTATTTCCCTGTTTATTTTTAAGTTTTTTTAGGAAACTGAAGATCACAATTAATAATTCAATGAGAGGTAACCCTAGAAATTTACGTTGTCGATTTTGTCGTTTAACAATTCGAAGTATTTTCTGATAAGGAATGTGTGTATGGGCTACCATTTCATATTCATATTTCCAATGCTTGGGAAACCATTTTGTTAGCCAACAATCAAGCTGATTTCTTGCTTCTAACCAAGGAGACGAATAGGCTTTTTGTAAATGATAGAAATGCGTTTCAGATAAATAATCTAATGCGTCCGCATTAGGTTTACGTACATGTTCGAAGTCTCGCAAAGCTTTTTCAGGTGTTTTGCTATGCTGTAACATAAAATTAAGACTGACCGCATCCTCTAAGGCGCAATTCATTCCTTGCCCATAAAATGGAAATACAGCATGACAGGCATCACCAATTAAAATTACTTTATTTGCGTAAACCCATTTTCCGATTTTAATACTTACAAAATAACTGACAGGTGCTTGCTGAATTGTTTGTGAAAGAGAAGGAGCGTCATGCAAAAGATCCGAATAATAAGTGTGAAATTTTGCATTTAAATTCGTGTTAGCATCAAGATTGTGGGTGTCTTGAGCAGCAAACAATAAACCAAAACTACCATCCGGATTAGGGATAGCGACCAGGAGAGTTTGATCATAAGACCAGATATGTAAATTTTCGGTTGCTAAATTTAAATTTTTGGCTTCATCAGCGGGTAAAAATATTTTTTTATATTTCCAATTAAAAAATTTCTGTTGATAGCTAACGGGGCACTGATCTAACATCAATTTTCGCGTGGTGGAGAATGCGCCATCGGCGCCCACAATAAGATCGGCGGTTGTGGAAAAAGTTTTATTGCTTTGTGTATTGATATATTTACATTCCCAATTAGATTTATTGATATTCAACAATTTACAGTTCATCTTAAGTGGTATATTTGGATACTGTTTAATTTCTTCATAAAGTATTTCCAATAACTTTCTGCGACGAATGGAATGCAACATATGATTTTTTTTCGAACCATACGGATAGAATAATGTTTTTCCGTTTTCTGCATGAATCATACGACCAGTTAAAGCGTCAGAGTTTTGAAGGATTTTTTGTTTTAAGTGAAGACTTTCCAGAACATCTAATCCGCGTTGAGTGAGGGTGAAATTAATAGAATGTTTTTCTGGTATCTCATCTATTTCATAATTGCGTTTTTCAATAAGTTCGACTTCGTGTCCGCGTTTATGTAACAATATTGCGAGCGCAATACCGCTAATACCAGCCCCTATAATCAAAACCTTTGATTTTGCGCTTTCTGCCATGATGTCTGCTTATAATGTTTTCTATAATATAATTATAACCATAAAAAAATATTTTAGATATTCAACTTAAAAGTTAAGTTATTGATAATAATTAATATTTATTGGAAACGCACAATTTTCAAATTTCAGAGACTTAAATTGCTAAAAAACAAATATGCCTTAATAAACGAAGTACTACAAAAAGCAAAATCAATTCGTGCTTGGTCACCGAAATATGCGCACATTGAAAAAATTGAAAATGAGGCCGATTTAAAAGCGGTTCCACCGCTAAATAAATATGAACTCTTATCTGCTTATCCAGAATTATTCGAGCAAATAATGCAATCGAATCAAAAGGCAATAGTCATGGCAACAGGAGGTTCTACCCATGAGCCTATAACGGCATTTGCACCAAATCATCTTTTTATTAAAGAAATTACTTCTAATTGGCGACCAATCACACACGCTGATATTTTTGCGAATTTATTGTCAACAGGAAGATTATGGATTGGGTATACTTTTTTTAATTTATTGGCTAGTGCGTTTGCGGGAATCACTTTACCTGTTGGTGGACTTAGTAAAGATGATTTGGATGTTTGGATTCCTTTTTTAGTTAAAAATAAAGCTACAATTCTAGGTTTAAATCCATCTGCATTGCGTATCATATTGGAATATTTGTTAGATAAAAAAATAACTTTACCTGCTGTTAAAAAAATAATTTGGGGGGGTGAGCCATTCGATATGAGTTTATATGAATTAAAACAAGAAACTTTGCCTGCTGCAGAATTATGGGGCTTATATGGCAGTGCAGAAGTATTTAGTATCGGCAATAATACGCCCTCTGATTCTAGAGATACTTTTTTAATTCATGATTTTCAGCATATTGAAGTTGGAGAAAAGGGGGAGATTTTATCAACTAATTTTCATCCGGATTATCCTTCTATTGCATTACGTTTTGAGGTTGGTGATCGAGGTGAATTAGATGAAACGGGAACGAGGTTACGGTTATTGGGAAGACAAGATGAAGAATTTAAAATAGGCATGATTTTTTTTTCGGGGACAGATTTAATTAACTTACTACGTTCTTTTCCAGAAGTTGAAAATGCGCAGCTCGCAATATTTCAATCACCCAAAACGGGTCGTGAGATCTTGGAACTACATATTTTACCGAAGAAAAATCAATGGCCTGATCCGAATAATATTAAGCATGAACTAGCAACGAAAAGTTTTCTGGTTAATTGCCGCTTTGATGTCGAGCAACTCGTGAAAATTTATATTGTTCCCGAGATGTGGCATAACCCGCGCACAAATAAAGTGCCTATTGCAGCACCTGCTAAAGGGGAAACATGATGCCGAATGATCCAAAAAATTATTTAACCCACATGGTAACCGACCGTTTAGAAGCGCTAGCTTTAGTTCTAGGGTTTCAAGAAGAGACGAATTATATCATGTCAGTCTATCATGAATTAATTGATCCGTGGGCAGACTTACCAGCCGCTAAAATCCGCCAAAAAAAATCAGCGTTTGCAGCGGATGCCTCACCCATTGAACTTTCCGTTGCGATTACGGCAGGGGTTCCAGAATTGCGTTTTTCTATGGAGATTATCGAAGAAGATACCTCTATCGGAGGTAAACGTGCGAGCGCCATCGCTTTCGTAAATAAAATTGAAAAATTATTTAATCTTGATCTTTCTCAGTATCGAGCTATTGAAGATTTATTTTTACCTGAAAACATGCAAGGTAAATTCGCGATGTTTCAAAGTGTGCGTTTTTCTCCAGGTAAGCCGATTGTTTTTGATATTCATCTTAACCCAAAAGCGGCTGGCATAGATAAAGTTAATGTCCTTGTGCAAGAAGCTTTAAGACGATTAGGTTATGCGCAAGGGTGGTTAAAAATGCAAGAGGTTCTGCAAAGGGGAGATGATTTAGATCAAATTTTTTATTTCGGGATAGATGTGGGTGAGAAGAATAATCGTGTTAAAATCTACGCTTATCATAAGGAAGCAAAACTATTAGATATTTCTCGTATTTGTCAGGTGGCACAAAATTATGTGCCGCACATTCAAGAAAACTTCGTGCGTGAAATGACAGGAGGCTTGGAACTTTATTCCAAATGGTGGTTAATCACCACAACCGCTTTCGTCGATATAAATCCAATAGTCCCCCAAACCATAACCACTTATGTACCGATGTTTGCATATGCGCATGATGATGCACAGGCTTACGAACGCATTCACCGTTATCTTCACACACACGATTTACAGCCGGATATTTATCGAAATCTAATCGATACCTTTAAAAATAGGGATCTCAGCGCAGGTGTGGGCATGCAAAATTGGATCTCGCTGCAGCGTCGACTCGATCAAAAATTACGTTGGACTATTTATCTAGCCACTGAGTTGGTTGAGGTCTTAAAACCAGGCACTTTACCGAAAGTGATTAATCAATAAAGGTCATTTATTTAAAATTTTAATCTAAATATAAGGTGAGTTTTCCTGGAGCTTACTCTTGTTTTCTTGCCGAAATGTGGTTTAATTGTGGTTCCATTTACCTTGGTGGAATTAATTTACCATTACAGCCTGCTTGAGCAATATTGTTCCATTGAGACCAGCATAAAACTATATAGGGAGATAGACACTATGTCTTTAATGTCAAGATTTGGGTTTATCATTTTGACATTGGTTTTATTTACAGTGTCTTCTACTGTGTATGCGGATCAACCTTGGAATTTACCCGAAGGGGTTACTCCTCTTAGCCATGCTATTTATCATCTTCATATGATAACTTTTTATATCTGTTGTGGAATTGGCGTTGTCGTGTTTGGTGCTTTGATTTATTCGATTATTAAATTTCGTCGTTCACAAGGCGCAAAAGCAGAAGAAATTCACGAACACTTGGGCTTAGAAATTTTATGGACCATCATTCCATTTCTAATTTTAGTGGGAATGGCGATTCCATCAACTAAAGTATTAATGGATATTCATAATACTGCGAAACCGGATTTAGACATTAAAGTCACTGGCTTTCAATGGAAATGGAAATATGAATATTTAAATCAGGGAATCAGTTTTTTTAGTAATTTATCGACCCCATTAGAACAAATTAATAATTTACAGGCTAAGGATGAATGGTTTTTATTGGAAGTTGACAAACCGTTAGTAGTGCCGGTACACAAAAAAATTCGATTTTTATTTACTGCCAATGACGTTATTCATTCTTGGTGGGTGCCAGAATTAGGATTAAAACAAGATGCGATTCCCGGGTATATCAATGAAAATTGGACGATGATCGAAAAACCAGGAATTTATCGCGGACAATGTGCTGAATTATGCGGAAGTTATCATGGATTTATGCCGATTGTAGTACAAGCTGTTTCGGAAGAAGATTTTGAACGTTGGGTACAAAATCAAATGCAACAAACGAAGACAACATCCACGCACTCATTAACGCAAAAAGAATTATTAACTGTAGGTGAAACCGCTTATACGAAAAATTGCGCGGCATGTCATCAAGCAAATGGCCAAGGTTTACCGCCCACTTTCCCTCCTTTAAAAGCAAACGCAGTAGTAACTGGAGATGTTAATCATCAAATTAAAATTATTTTAAATGGGGTGAGTGGAACACCCATGCAGGCGTTTGCCAATCAGCTGGATGATAATACCTTAGCTGCGATCATCACTTATACCCGCAACGCTTGGGGAAATGCAGCGTTAAATACGCAAAATAAAAAAATTGTTACCGTTGAGCCGCGCGATGTTAAAGCGGTTCGCGAAAAGTCATGAAGGAGTTAAGCTATGAGTAATCACGTCGATGTTCATGACGACCATCATCATGGTCCCGAAAAAGGTATAAAGCGCTGGTTATTTACCACTAACCATAAAGACATTGGTACTTTGTATTTGGTTTTTAGTGGAATTATGCTAATAATCGGCGGTTTTATGGCGTTATTGGTGCGTCTAGAATTATTCGAGCCGGGAAAAGTATTATTAACACCTGAATTTTTCAATCAAATGACTACGATGCATGGATTAATCATGGTGTTTGGTGTAATCATGCCATCGATGACAGGTTTAGCGAATTGGTTAGTTCCCATGATGATTGGCGCACCGGATATGGCTTTGCCGCGATTAAATAATTGGAGTTTTTGGTTATTACCTTTTGCCTTTACGATTTTATTAAGTACCCTATTTCTTCCAGGGTCAGCGCCCGATTATGGATGGACTTTTTACGCGCCATTATCTACGACTTATGGTCCGAAAAGCACAGACTTTATGATTTTCTCAATTCATATGATGGGTATATCCTCAATTTTGGCTTCGATTAACGTCGTTGTTACTATTTTTAATATGCGTGCTCCCGGGATGACTTGGGATAAGTTACCGATTTTTGTGTGGAGTTGGTTGGTCACCGCATTTTTATTATTAGCAGTTATGCCAGTATTAGCAGGTTGCGTGACTATGATGCTTTTAGATCGGCATTTTCATACTGCATTTTTTGAAGCAGCGGGTGGCGGTGACCCCGTTTTATTTCAGCATGTATTTTGGTTTTTTGGACATCCGGAAGTTTATATTTTAATTATGCCGGCATTTGGTGTGATTTCTGAAATTATTCCTGCGTTTTCGCGCAAGAAATTGTTTGGTTATCGTGCCATGGTGTATGCCACTGTAATGATTGCGGTACTGTCATTTGTAGTTTGGATGCACCATATGTTTACGACGGGTGCACCCTTAGTGGCGCAACTCTTTTTTATGTATAGTACTATGTTAGTTGCGATCCCAACGGGAATTAAAGTTTTTAATTGGGTATCAACGATGTATAAAGGTTCACTGACATTTGAAACGCCGATGTTATTCGCGATTGCATTTGTCGTGATGTTTACCTTATCGGGTTTTTCAGGAATTATGCTGTCGATTGTGCCTGATGATTATCAGTATCGTGATTCCTATTTTGTTGTTGCGCATTTTCATTATGCGTTGGTGTCGGGTTCTTTATTCGCGGTGATTGCTGCTATTTATTATTGGTTGCCGAAATGGACCGGTCATATGTATAACGAAACTCTTGGAAAATTGCATTTTTGGTTGAGCACAATATCCATGAATATTACTTTTTTACCGATGCATTTTATTGGCTTAGCAGGTATGCCTCGACGCGTGCCTGATTACGCTTTACAATTTACGGATTTTAATCAGATGGCCTCCGTAGGTGCTTTTATTTTTGGTATTGCGCAAATAATTTTTGCATATCTGATTGTGCAAACCATTCGCGGTAAAAAAGCTTTTAAAGCAACGGATAAAGTATGGGATGGTGCGCGCGGTTTAGAGTGGACCGTACCTTCACCAGCACCCTATCACACATTTGCGACTCCGCCTGCCGTGGAATAACAATTATGTTGTCAGAGTCCAACCAACAGATTAAACGCAAAAATAAACGTTTACTGTGGAAGTTGGCAGCAGGAATTTTAGTTATGTTTGGCTTTTGCTATATGCTTGTGCCTATTTATAACTTGGTTTGTAAAGAAGCTGGGATTAACGGCCGATCTAATTTTCAAGATACTGCAAATGCTGCATCGATGATTGACCAATCGCGGACAATCACCGTAACTTTTCTCACAACAATCCATGGCAATTTGCCTTTTAAATTTAAACCATTAATTCATAGCATAACTGTCCATCCCGGCGAAACTAAAGAAGTATATTTTTACGCGGAAAATGAAAGTAATCTCCCGCTTACGGTGCAAGCAGTCCCGAGTATTGCGCCAGGGTTAGCAGCCAAATATTTGAAAAAAACTCAATGTTTTTGTTTCACGCAGCAGTCTTTTGTGAAAGGAGAGCGAGTGGATATGCCGGTTATTTTTCATATTGATCCTGAAATTCCTAAAAACGTGGCCTATTTAACATTGAATTATACCTTATTTGACGCTTCGCAATATTTAAAAAAAGCGCCGCATTTTACGAAAGGTCGAATTGATTTGTAATTGGGAAGAATTGTTTGCAAAAAAATAAATTAAAATGGCTAGTATTAACTTTAGCGGTGATTTTTTTTGAAATCGTGATGATCCAACTCGGATTTTGGCAATTACGACGGTATCATGAAAAGCAATTGGTTTTACAACAATATCAGCAAAATTTAAAACAACAACCGATAAGTTGGCAAACTTTTTTAGGTGTGCGTGACAAAATATTTCGACGAGTGACTGTCGATGGGTATTATTTAAATGAAAAAACATTGTTGCTAGATAATCGTTGGAATAACGGTAAATTGGGATATGAAGTATTAACGCCATTTAAAATTAGATTAGGTATGAAAATATTGCTCGTGAATAGAGGCTGGGTTCCGGCGTGGCCAGAACGCTCACGTTTACCAGAGATAGAACCCGTGAAAGGTTTGCAGCAATTAACCGGGTATATTGTTAAACCTCCAGCACAAGGTTTTATGTTAGGAAAAAATATTGACGAAACCACCCTGCGATGGCCTATACGAATTCAACAAATTAATATCAATGAAATCGCAGGTGTGACGCAATTGCTATTTTATCCGTATGTTTTACGTTTAGATCAAGCGAACCCAAGTGGTTTTATCCGTCAATGGGAATTAGTCAATATCACGCCAGCGCGACATTTTGGTTACGCCATACAATGGTTTCTTTTATCTTTAGTATTGCTTATTGGATATTTAATTTTATGGTCGCGTGGAAAAAAAGATGAATAATAAATGGTTGAGACGAGTGTCATTATTAGCGGTCATTTTTGCTTGGCTGGTAATTGGGCTCGGTGCCTTTACACGATTAAAAGCAGCAGGATTGGGTTGCCCTGATTGGCCTGGATGTTATGGTCATGTTATGCCAGAGGGGGGTTCTGAAAAAGCTTGGATTGAGATGATTCATCGGTATTGTGCGGGAACTTTAGTCTTGTTGATTGTTGTTATTACCTTTCTTTCTCTTCTACGTGTCGCTCGACAAGGTGGTAATCTTTTACTGTGGTGTTTATTAGTTTTTTTAATGGTGATCTATCAGGCATTATTAGGCATGTGGACCGTAACTTTGAAATTATGGCCCATCGTTGTTAGTCAGCATTTATTAGGTGGAATGATTATTCTTGCTTTATTGTGGATTATTCATCTTAAGAGTCGTGACTTTCGTCAGCGTTTTATTTTTGCAGGACGCGATAAATTTTTTGCGGTGATGGCTTTGATTTTAGTTTTTAGTCAGATTAGTTTAGGCGCATGGACGAGTACTAATTACGCCGGCATTAGTTGTCATGATTTTCCATTCTGTCATTGGAGTCAAACGATGCATTATCGGATACGTGAAGCATTTAATTTAATGATCCCGCCAGGAATTAATTATGAGGGTGGAGTTTTAAATGAAGTGGTGCGTCAAACGATCCAGATGGTGCATCGTTGGGGCGCATTAGTGATGAGCTCATATTTAATTTTTTTGGGCATTTATTTAATCATTCGCTATCCCAACTGTTTTAAATTACAAAGAATTATCCTGTTTATGCTGATTCTTCTGATCTTGCAAGTGATTTTGGGTATAGTCAATGTAGTGGCACAGTTACCATTAGTCATCGCAGTGATGCACAATTTGTTTGCTGCTTTATTACTGGTGAGTGTGGTATCCATAAATTTTTATATTTTGTCAGCGTCTAAAGTGAAAGAGTATGGTAATGCAAAACTCAAGTATAGTTATTTCTAATATTCAGTCCGCTACTTGGCGTGATTATTTGGAGCTTTGCAAGCCTAAAGTTATCGCATTAATGATTATTACAGCTATTGTAGGAATGTGTTTGGCTACTGATAGTTTTGTGTCATTCCATGTTTTATTTTGGGGAAATTTAGGCATTGCGCTGGGAGCAGGTTCCGCTGCTGTGATTAACCAATTAGTTGATGCTCATTTCGATCGTTTAATGGAGCGCACCCAGTATCGTCCAATCGTGCAAGGAAAAATTGATCCTAAACAAGCGATTATTTTTGCAGTTTTTTTATTTTTGATGTCGATGTTTATTTTAACTTATTTTATTAATGTGTTAACTGCGGTTCTGACTTTTATCACTTTAATTGGTTATGCCGTTGTTTATACTTCGTTTTTGAAGCATGTCACCGTGCAAAATATTGTAATAGGTGGCGCGGCAGGTGCTGCTCCTCCTTTATTAGGATGGGTTGCGGTTACTGGTCATTTAGACGCGGGCGGTTTTCTACTGATGATGATTATTTTCGTATGGACGCCTCCGCATTTTTGGTCGTTGGCGATTCATCGCGTCAATGATTATGCTAAAGCTAAAATTCCCATGTTACCGAATAAATATGGCATACCATTCACTAAATACTGCATACTGCTGTATACCTTTTTATTGTTGGCTGCTACCTTATTACCATTTGCAATTGCAATGTGTGGTTGGATTTATTTGATCGCCGCCTTAATTTTAAATGCCTATTTTTTATATTACGCCATTGCCATGTTAATGAGTCAACGGACTGATTTGCCTATGCGAACATTTAAATATTCTATTTTTTATTTATTTGCTTTATTTATCGCTTTGTTAATCGATCATTATTTTTAAGGAGAATGAATTCATGGCTACCACGTCGAACAAAAAAGTTTTATTTATTGTATTCGCGATTATGTTGTTGGTGCTGGGAGTAACTTTTGTGGGTCGTGTCGCTTATCGAGATCATAAAGATTATATTATTCCTACAGAATTGAAAATCGATGGCACTGTTTTAGATAAACCACGTGTCATTGGTCAGTTTCAATTTATGAGCGATGAAGGTAAATCATTTACGAAAGATGATTTAAAGGGACATTGGAGTTTATTGTTTTTTGGTTTTACCAATTGCGGTTATGTTTGTCCGACCACATTATCAGCGGTTAATAATATGTATACCGCTTTGCGTGCACAGTTGCCTGCTAATCTATTACCACAGGTCATTTTAGTATCGGTTGATCCGGATCGTGATACCGTGAATCGTATGCATCAATATGTTAAAGCTTTTAATTCTGCATTTATTGGAATTCGTGGTGATGAAACGCAAACTAAGTTATTGGCACAACAAATGAGTGTGGTTTTCGCCAAAGTACAAGAAAAAAATGGCGATTACAGTATGAATCATAGCGCTGAAATTATGTTATTGGATCCCAATGGTAATCTGCGTGCATTTTTATCTTACCCGCATGAAGGACCTGTAATGGCGCGTGATTATTTAACAATTATGCATGCTTTGAATGGTAAATCATGAGAAAAATATTATTGAGTTTACTCCTGATTTTCTTGCTAGTGGGCTGTCATTCTAATGAGCCCACTTTTCGCGATACGCAAGGTCATACTATTAAATTCTCGCAATTTCGTGGTAAATGGGTGATTTTAAATTATTGGGCTAAGTGGTGTCATAGCTGTCAAAGTGAAATCGCCGAATTTAATGCGTTTTATCGCAAATATCAGGATAAAATTGTTGTCATTGGTGTTAGTTATGATATTTTACCCGAGCCGGAATTAAAACACGTGATACAAGATTTTAAAATTGAATATCCCATATTAATGCAAAATCCTGCAGATTATTTACAAATTGATGCAATTAATTTTGTGCCGACGACCATTATTATTAATCCTAGAGGCAGAGTTGTTCAACAGCTGGCGGGACCGCAAACTGTGAGAAGCTTGAGCGAGGCGACACACGTGGAATGAAAGACTTATCGCGCACTGTTATTATTTTCGCTTTAGTTATCGCTGCAATTGCAGGATTTACCACCTCTTTATTTTTACATGCAAAAAATCCCAGCGTTGTTTCGATCGAAAAAACTCGAACTTTTCATTACCCGATGAAGTTAATCAATCAATTGAAGAATGATCCCCAAGCGCCTCAAAAAATTTATCAGGAATATTGCGCGGCTTGTCATGCTGCGGAACCGCTGATTGATATAAAAGCTCCACGGGTAGGCTTTAAGAAAGAATGGGAGCCATTCTGTAAATTAGGCACGCGGAATTTATTGAGGTTAGCAAATCACGGCGTAGGCGCAATGCCTGCGCGTGGTGGATGCTTTGAATGCGATGATATTCTGATTGAAAAAACGATTCTATTTATGCTGAATAAAACCCGTATTAAATGTCAAAATAATTAAAAGTTTTTATATTTTCATATAATTATCAAATACTGGCAAAAAATAATAATGCGCTATAGTTGTATGTAAGAAATGTGAATATGAATAGAGTGTAGAGCTACTGAACGGCACGGATGCTGTTAATAGTGTCGGAGGTAGCTATGAAAGGTATTAAAATAGCGGGCGTAGGATTATTAATTGGATTATGTTGTAGCCCTAGTGTTTTTGCTAAAACCTATTATTATTTCTATACCAATTCTTCGGGTAAACAAGTAACGGTTGTTAGGCATAACCCAACAAATGCTTATTATCAACAACGCAGTTATCAACCTCGAAATTATTATGCATCGCAACGTTATCAACGTTATCCACGATATAATCGACATCGTTCTTCGCAGGTAGAACAACCTGAAAATAATGATGTTGATTCTAATGAATCAGGTGGTCTTGGTGGTAATGTAGAAAACTATTCAGATATACGCACCTATGGCGGACATCGTAAATTCGTTTTTAGTCCTCGAGCACACAAGTGGTATGCTTATGAAAACGGTCGTTTAGTGAATAGTGGTAGAGCATCAGGCGGCAAGGGTTACTGCCCCGATATCCATCGTTCGTGCCGAACTCCACAAGGGGTGTTCAGAGTGTCGCATAAAGGACCCTCAAATTGTCGATCCACTCGATATCCTATTGGAAAAGGTGGAGCACGTATGGATTATTGTATGTTCTTCAGTAAATACTATGCAGTGCACGGATCCAATGATGTACCTGGTTATAATGCCAGCCATGGATGTATTCGTGTCGTCCCCAGTGCAGCAAGATGGTTAAATCAAAACTTCTTGCGAGCTGGTGATACGGTCGTAGTAACATCCTATTAATCATTCCTAAAATGGATTAATAGATCGGGCTTTGGGTGGCAGGTTAAACAAGTTAGTATAATGACAATTTATGAGAGCCATGTCCTTCCCAAAGCCCGTTTTTTATTGAAAATAAAATCCTAACTTTGGTAAGTTATCATAAAATAAAAATAGAGTTACGGTGGCAACCAAAAACAAATAATAAATTATATAAGGTTGCTGTTGAAAAAGTTGTTCCGGTTGTTGTGCCGGAGAATTATTTAAAGTGCTTATTTTTAGATACCAAGCAAAGAATATTAATAGTAATGTCACGACAATAATTGCAGTTACCATCGAAAACAGCAAGAAAATAGAGAGCGCTCCGCAAGCGAGTAGCGCAAAACCAATAGCCAACGAAAGCAATTTCTTCTCAGTATAATATTTAAAAGAAATTCTATACAGACTGATCGTCGTTTGATTTTTGATATGACGAAATTCCGCATAACGCTTCATCGTCATTAAAAATGCCCCTGTCATCCAACATGCTATAAGAATAGATATTGGGGGAAAAAATATATGCGGAACGACATACCACCCGCACATGAAGCGTAATGGATTATTGATCGATTCAGATAAAATATCTAAATAGGGCTTATCCTTAGTGCGCATGGGTTTTACGTTATAAATCACGCCCATTAATAAAAATATAATCAGCATAAAAAATAAATTTTTATTGACTAGAGTCGACAGCAATAAAGCTACTATCGTAAATAAAAAATATTGAATGATAATATATTTTTTATGTAATAAACCTTGAGCTCCAGGACGATCTTTTTTTTCAGGATGTAAGGCATCAGACTCCGCATCTAAATATTCATTAATTGTATAATTCGCAAAAGCACTACAGCATATTGCGATTATCGCAATAATTATTTTGGGGTCTAAAATTTGTGAAACGTGATGAGTGAATATTAAGCCGAAAATGTAACCTGGAATGAGAAATAAGTTTAACATCCAGCGATTGAGCCGGGCGGCTTTAATATAGTGTTTCAATTGAATGTGTGGGGTCGAAAACACGATCCAGTAACCTCTAGCTTAAATTGTCTGTAATTTAGACATCCTGCCTAGTGATTACTGTCACGCTCGTGTTTTTATTCAAAACAACGGCAAAAAGAAGATCCCTAACTGATTGATTATTTCAAAAAATAATTAATACATGATTAAACATTGCAATTATTTCATATTCCCCTATCCTAAGCAAATTGAAACTTAATTGGTCAAATGTATGTTGCGTCGAGACTCAGTAATAATTTGGTTGGTGCCGAGTATTTTGCTTATCGTCGCATACCTGCTCCAAGATTCTTTGCATATCAATCCCGACACCATTTGGTTAACTCACGAAAGCAATCAATTATTGGCAGGCGGAACTTATGGAATAGATTTTTTTGATCCAAACCCACCGATGATTTTATTTTTATATATACCCGCAGCGTTATTGATGAAGTATGGTCAGATTAATTTGGGATTTGCTATTCATATATATATTTTTTTAATGGGTTTAATTTCGTTATATCTTTGTTCGATGTTTATTAATAAATTTCATTTATTCTCTTCAAATTTGAAGAGGAGCCTAGTTTTGTCGGTTCTCGTATTCGTTTATTTTTTTATTCCAATAGATGAGCTAGCACAACGCGAACATCTATTAATATTATTGATAACACCTTATTTATTTTTAGCGATGCTGGATGCTGAAAAAAAGCATCCTGTTCCTGTGTGGCTACGAATCATGGTGGGAATAATCGCGGCTGTAGGCTTTGTAATTAAACCTTATTTTTTACTGACGCCGTTATTGTTGGAATTTTATCTGGGAATTCGACTCCGACGTCTACGACTTGAGGCGATATTGATTTTGTTGGTATTGATATTTTATCTGGCGTTAATCTATTTGGTAACTCCCGCTTATTATTCCGTTATGTTACCTTTTATCACAAATAATTATATAGGTTATGATGAAAAAACATTTTGGGATTTAGTCAGTTTTCCTTTTTGTTTCATTTCATTGCTCAGTTTAATTCTATTATTTGTGATTCGCAATCAAGATAAAGCTATTTTTAATATCAGCATTCTTGCTTTGATAAGTTGTATGGGTGATTATTTATTAGCGAAGCAGGAATGGTATTATCATATGATTCCTATGTTTTCTTTAGCGTTTATGGGTTTATTTTTTGCTGCTATGCATTTGCTCCAGGAACCTTGGAAAATTAATTCTATCCATAGTTACCTAAAAAGAGGAATTTTTGTATTCGCAGGAATGCTGCTTTTGGGATCGATATGGTTAATATGTTTAAAGACAACTATTGCAATTTATACCTATAAAAATGCCCAATGGATTAACGTAGAGAACGCGGTAAGACAAGACCATCCAAAATTGATATATGTATTTTCTTTACATCCCGATCTCAGTGCCGTGATGCCGTATGATGTGAATGTTCATAATTGTTCATCCGTGACCGGATTTTGGATGTTGCCAGCGTTAAATAAAAAAATGCAAAATCCTCTCCTGCCAGCAAGAAAAATTCAGGAAGTTCTTTATATCCAAAAATTAGTGACACAGGATTTTTCTAGGTGCCAACCCGATTTAGTTATTGTGGATGTTATCAAAAACAAACCGATTTTTAATGGAGAATTTGATTATATCCGTTTTTTTACACGATATCCCCAGTTCGCTGCAATATGGCATAAATACCATTTTCAGAAAAAGGTCTATGGTTTGGCATTCTATACTCGTAGATAAGAATAAGCTGCAGAAGTTTCTAGAGAAGGACCTAATATGATTTTATGTTGATGAACATGAGCCTGTATTTTTCCTTGGTTGAGAATATCCGGTAAAATTGCTTGCATAATTTGGTCTTTACGATAGAAATAAGCATGTAATCCGTGTCCGTCTTTTGCTGTACAACTAAACTCGCCGTCTGGTTTTCCAAATAATTTAACATTATCTTTAATATACGATTCCTCATTATAATAATCGGTGTAAGAGGGATCATGTGAAAATTTCCGATAACTGTCAATCCAGTAATCAATATTCTGATTATTCAAGATAGCCCAGGTAGAAAGATAATGTTCGTAAGTTTCTTTGGGCCAACTAGCCAATGGAATTAAACTGATTTTTGCGTTAGTCATAATGTAAATGGGACGAGTAATCCAAAAATTACTAACACCAGTGTGAAGATGATAATAATCTATATTTTGTTGAACACATTGCATCAACGATTGTTCGTTTTGTATCTTTTTATGTGGGGCAGTGTAATCTTTAGTAGAAAGTAGAAGATGAATTAACGTAACTATTGCAAAACTCCATAACAGTAAATTAATCCCCAGTAATATTTGATTGCGTTGCTTTATGTTAAATTGAGTAAGACCATAGGCTAGAGCTGTGGGAATCCCTATAAAAAGAGGGATAATAAAGAGAACGTTCATGTCGCGCGTTAAAGCAAATAAATGGGATTTTTTATCGGCTGCGTTGTTTATTAAATACAGCATGGTGGCATGGTAATTTATGAATAATTGTCCTATTCCTGCGAGTGCAATTAAGCTTGTGACCAGTAACACATATAAAATAAGCTTGTATTGATTGGATGAATATTTTAAAGCGTGCCAGGTAGCTCCGAGACACACAATAATGGACGCAAATAAGCAAATCAGATAAGTGGGATATAAGTGATATAAAGATACAAAATAATAATACATCACTTTAAAAGAACCCAATAAGCCTAAGTCGTTATGCACCGCAAAGCGTATAAATGCTAATGGTATTTGTGCCCAAATGAGATGCCCGATCAATGCTGCCAGTCCAAGGCAGCCTATTAATTCGATATAAACAATTTCTGAGTCTCGAAACCATAATATAATTAAACCAATTACCAACGGAAAAATAATTGCCGCAATAAAGATCTCATTCGAGAATACCCAAGCTGTGGTGATAAGAAAGAGCCAAGGTAAATACCATTTATTAATAGGATTTTCAATTTTCTTCATAACTAGCATTAAACATAGCATGCCAATCAATATCTGATCAGTATGTTCACCTGTAATGAGTAACGCATCCAAAGTAAAATTAATTTGATTAAAGGAAGCAATTAAAAGTAGGGAAATAAAGCAACTAAACGCAAACAAAGCCATCATTTTTATATCTTTGAATAACACTTTAGCCAGACAGATGAAAATAAAATAATACAGCAGTAGGTTTAAGATGGCATTTAAATATATCCAGATGATTAAGTTGTCGGTAAAGATAGAAAATATAAAAAAAGGCAATGTATCGAGTAAATTATCTGTGCCATTCGCTAGCTGCCAGTCATAAATAGAATGATGTTGATAGACAATATCGTAAACAAAATTAGGTGCCCATGTATGATCGGTTTGAAACCAGAAAGCGAGATTAGTATGATTTAATAAAATAAGCAGCATTATGCTGAGATTGAGGATGCAAAGACTTATAAAATAAAACTTATATTTCATAAATCTACCCGCACATGCGCCAATAATAATAACATGACGCAAACTAATCCTACCCAATAAGTATTTTTATCTTTAATCGCAAACAGCACGGGATCTTCGTTGACTTTGTGATCGATGGCTAATAACCAAACTCTTTGTAACCAATAAAAGATAGCAAATGCTACGAAATATAAAATATTGCTATCTTGATAAATGGATTGAGCTTTACTAGAGGCAACATATAAAACAAAAATCAGCGCGGAGAAGCATCCAAGCGTGATTCCATTAATTAACACAAACAAAGTATGTTTCGGCTGGTAGCCACGACGGAGTATTTTTTCATTAGGCTTTAATGTTTGTAATTCGATATAACGCTTAACCAAAGAGAGTGAAAGAAAAAAGAAAATAGAGAAAGTCAGAAACCAATTCGAAATGGGTTCATGTAGTAGCAGCATGCCGGCGATAATCCGTAAGGTATAAAGCAATGTAAGTACGAGTACATCCAAAATCACAATTTCTTTTAACCAATGTGAATAGGTCAAGGATAATATGAAATAAATGGCGAGAATCAGACTAAAATTCCAGTTATGTAAATAAATTTGGATGGTAATCGCAACGCAGCCAAATATTGCAAGCATGTATAGACCTGCAGAAATAGGAATTAAACCAGAAGCAAATCCTCTTTTATGTTTAGTTTTATGTTGACGATCAGCGCTTAAATCATAGAGATCGTTTAAGATATAAGACATAGAGCAAACCAAACAAAACGCGATTAAAGCCATTGGTACGGTATTCCAGAGTGCTGAACTAAAGATATGTTTATTCAAAAAAATAGGCACTAATAGCAATATATTTTTTGCATATTGGTGTACTCGGATAACTTTTAAATAATCCAACAAAGTAGGTTTGTTTCTAGCTAGAACGACAACAGATTTAAATTCATGCTGACAACGTTGAATTAGTTTAGTTGAGTGAGTAACACAAATAACTTCAGATGCATGTTGCCACACGGGTAGATCGGTAAAGGAATTTCCGACATAAATAAAGTTTTTTTCGCCAAATTGTTTTACACAGGCAAGCGCTTTTTGTGATCCCTTGAGATTGACATGAAGATCGCTAGCTAGAACACCATCGAAAATACCCAAATAATTGGCGACCGAGGTAACGATTTTTTGATGTGCGGCGCTAACCAAATAAATAGGATGGCCTAAGCTTTTTTTGATTTGAATCCAATTTAATAGCGCCTGATTATAAATCAAATGTTGTGGGGATAAATTAATTCGTGCGGCAACAGCTGTTTTAAAATAAGCGCGCCCACGCAATATCCAGATTAAAGATAAGAATAAATAGAGGGGATTTAATTTTATTAATAATAAAAAAGATTCCAGCAAGGAATCAGTTAATATCAAGGTGCCGTCTAGATCGACGCATATTGGCTGCATAAGGACAATCTCAACTCTGTCAGTCAAGCTTCATTGAATTTGTCCCTGCTTCAATTGCCTCAATGAAATCTAATTTTTCAAAAGCAGCTGTTTAATTTAAAAACAGTTTCAAGGGTTTGAAAATTATTTATGCAGTATAATCGTGTGCCTTAATATGTCAATAAGAAATCATATGAGTTCGGTCTTGCGCGGCGATAATCCCATCGCCCGCAAGGCCGCTAACGAACGTGATCCCGGAAAAGCGCGTGTAGCGGTTTATCGAGCTGATTTGTTATATCACCTCATCTTTGCGCAGCGTGAGAACTTCGTAGCCAGTCGGTGTCACAGCGATAGTATGTTCCCATTGCGCGGATAAGCGTCGATCCTTGGTGATAGCCGTCCAGCCATCCGGTAATATTTTAATATGACGTTTGCCGGCATTAATCATAGGCTCGATCGTAAAGGTCATGCCAGGTTCGAGAACAAGCCCCGTGCCCGGTTGGCCATAATGCAGTACTTGGATTTCGGGCTCATGAAATATAGTCCCGATGCCGTGGCCGCAAAATTCACGCACGACTGAGTAATGGTTTTTTTCCGCGTGTTGCTGAATCGCAGCGCCGATATCGCCTAAATGCATTCCAGGTTTCACCATTTTGATGCCGAGGATCATACATTGGCGCGTGATATCGATTAGGCGTTGTGCGTGTGGGGGAATTTCGCCCACGGCAAACATCATACTGGTATCGCCATGAAAGCCGTCTTTAATAACAGTGACGTCGACGTTGATGATGTCACCTTCTTTTAACTCTTTATCGCCTGGAATACCATGACATACCACGTGGTTTACTGAGGTGCAGATCGATTTTGGATATCCTTTATAGTTTAAGGGCGCTGGTAGGGCTTGCTGTACGTCGGTTATATATTGATGGCAGATGGCATCGAGCTGATTGGTTGTAACACCAGGCTGAATATGCGGCTCAATCATTTCCAGTACTTCTGCGGCGAGACGTCCCACTATGCGCATTTTTGCAATTTCTTCCGCGTTTTTAATCGATACACCCATTTGATTTTTCTCTAATTAATTGAATTTACATTTGATAATGCCAATAAGTACTGCTGACTTCTTGTCCTTACGGACTGACTATGGTATAAAGCATCGCTGGAATAAGCAAATTTTGTTTAACTACACACATCTATCGACACATGACCTTGGGTGCCAGTTGCGAAACGGGTTAGGTTATGGGATAGGTGGAGGGGACGTTTAGCGTCCATTAACCCTTCCTGGAGAAGAAATATGACTATTGAAGTAAGCATGCGCGACATGCTAGAGGCTGGTGTTCATTTTGGCCATCAGACACGTTACTGGAATCCTAAAATGGGTCCTTACATTTATGGGGTTCGACATGCCATTCACATTATTAATTTAGAAAAAACCTTACCATCTTTTCGCGAAGCTTTAGCTTATATCGAAGATGTTGCAACTAAGCGTGGAAAAATTCTATTTGTCGGCACGAAACATGCTGCACGTGAAGTTGTACGTGAAGAAGCGACCCGTTGTGGTATGCCTTACGTAGATTATCGTTGGCTGGGTGGAATGTTGACGAACTACAAAACGATTCGTCAATCGATTAAAAGATTAAAAGATTTAGAAGAATTACTCGGCGATGAAAAAAATCTCGCGGGTATGACTAAAAAAGAAGTTCTCAACTTAGTTCGCGCAAAAGATAAATTATCAACGAGTTTATCTGGAATAAAAAATATGGGCGGATTACCTGACGTGGTATTTGTTATTGACGTTGGTATGGAAAAAATTGCTATTCAAGAAGCGCGTCGATTAGGCATTCCAGTGATTGGTATCGCTGATACAAACGCAGATCCGAATGGCGTAGATTATTTAATTCCGGGTAACGACGATGCTATGCGCGCGATTCGTTTTTATTGCAAAAACATTGCTGATACGATTATTGAAGCGCGTGGAGCAGCTGAATTAGTTGAAGCTAAAAGAGCGGCTGAAGGAAAGACCGAAGCCAAACCTAATAAGAAAAAAGTAGTGACCACGAAGAAAAAAGTGAAAAAGGTCGCTAAAGCGGCAGATGCCGATGAAGTGGAAGAAGAAACCACTGAGAAAAAGCCTGCAAAAGCTAAAAAAACGGTTGCTAAAGTAGCTAAATCGGATGGTGAAGATTCGGTAACAGAAGAAGAAGCGGTATCTGACTCTGCTTCTAAAAAAGAGTCTCACGTTCGTACCGGCGAATAAGTCGTCAACTAAATAAAAAAGCATAGCTGAATAAAACATTGCGGGGAATGAATGACTACAATTACTGCAGAAATGGTAAGAGAATTACGCGAAAAAACTGGCGCTGCTATGATGGCGTGCAAAAAGGCGCTCGTGCAAACGGAAGGCGACCTATCAAAAGCGGTGGATGTTTTACGTAAAGCAGGTGAAGCAAAAGCGGCAGAACGTGCAAGTAAAACTGCAGCCGAAGGTAGAATCGTAATTGCTATCGATAAATCCAATCAAACTGCATTCATGGTTGAAACGAATAGTGAAACCGATTTCGTAGCACGAGATGAAAACTTTCGTGGTTTTGGCGATATCGTGGCAGAGAAAGGTTTAGGCGCGCGCGCAAAAACAGTCGAACAAACGATGGCGGTTAATGTTGACGGTCAGACCTTGGAAACAATGCGTTTACAGCTTTTTAGTAAAATCGGTGAAAATATTCAGGTTCGACGAGTCATTTTATTAGAAAGCCCAGGCTGTGTGGGGTATTACATTCATGGAGATCGCATCGGAGTTTTAGTCGCTTTAGATCAAAATAATACTGAACTTGCAAAAGATATTGCGATGCATATTGCTGCAAGTCGACCCAAGGCGATTAATCCAGAAGATGTTGATGCGGATATTGTGGCTAAAGAACGCGAAATTTATTCTGCACAAGCAGAAACATCGGGTAAACCTAAAGATATCATCAACAAAATGGTGGATGGTCGTGTCAATAAATTCTTAAAAGAAGTGAGTTTGACTAGTCAACCGTTTGTAAAAAATCCAGATGTTACAGTCGCAGATTTATTGAAGCAAAATAAAGCTAAAGTACTCAGCTTTGTACGTTTTGAAGTGGGTGAAGGCATTGAAAAGGAAACTCAAAACTTTGCTGATGAAGTGATGGCTCAAATTAAAGGAAAAGATTAAGAATGGCGAATGGACCGCAACCGCTGTATCGACGCATTCTGTTAAAAATGAGTGGCGAAGCTCTCATCGGAAAAGGGGGAGCATCCTCCATAGATCCTAAAGTTCTAGATCGTTTAGCCAAAGAAATTTTAGAAGTCCATCAATTAGGGGTGCAAGTCGGTATTGTGATTGGTGGCGGTAATTTCTTTCGTGGAGCGGCATTGTCAGAATTAGGCATTAATCGAATTTCTGCGGATTACATGGGAATGTTGGGAACTTTAATGAACGCGCTCGCCTTACGAGATGCCCTTGAGCGCTGCTCGATTCCCGTTAGGATTTTATCTGCGATTCCAATGAGTGGAGTGGCTGATCATTTTAATCGACGAAAAGCGATTCATCATTTACAACAAGGTCGCGTAGTTTTATTTGCAGCGGGAACGGGAAATCCTTTAGTGACTACCGACTCTGCGGCGAGTTTACGTGGAATTGAAATTGATGCCGACGTGGTTTTAAAGGCAACCAATGTAGATGGTGTTTATTCTGCGGATCCTGCTAAAGATCGCAATGCTATTTTATACCGTCATTTAACGTATCAAGAAGCGCTCGAAAAAGAATTAGCAGTAATGGATTTAGCGGCATTTTGTCAATGTCGCGATCACAACATGCCATTGCGGATTTTCAATATTCATAAACCTGGTGCATTGATGCGGGTTGTTCTAAACAATGATGAAGGAACCGTGGTAGACAAAGGGGTTTAAAATCATGGTTAAAGATATTATGCAAAATGCCGAACAAAGAATGCAAAAAAGCATTCAATCTTTGGAAGGCGAACTTACTAAATTAAGAACGGGCCGTGCGCATCCGAGCTTACTTGAGCATATCAAAATTGATTATTACGGTAATGAGACACCGCTCAGCCAAGTAGCAAGTATTGCCGTTGAAAATTCACGGACTTTAACCGTCACTCCTTGGGAAAAAGCATTAGTCGGTGTTATTGAAAAAGCGATTATGACCTCTGATTTAGGGCTCAACCCAAATTCAGCTGGCACAGTAATTCGAGTCCCATTACCTGCATTAACGGAAGAACGTCGCCGTGATTTAACTCGGATTGTACGCGATGAAGGTGAAAAAGCTAAAGTGGCTATTCGAAATGTTCGTCGTGAATCTAATCAAGATTTAAAAGATTTATTGAAAGCCAAAGAAATTGCGGAAGACGAAGAACGTCGTGCGCAAACAGACATTCAAAAAGTGACAGATAAATATATTAGTCGAGTTGACGAAATCGTCAATAAAAAAGAACAAGATTTATTAGCTGTCTAATCTTAGATAGAACGGGGAGCTCATGGGAGAGTTGCCAAAACATATTGCCATCGTGATGGACGGTAATGGCCGTTGGGCGAATCGGCGTAAATTACCGCGTATTGCAGGCCATCGAGCGGGTTCTAAAGTCGTGCAGAAAATTGTAGAGCGCTGTGGTCAGAATGGAATTCAGGTCTTAACGCTATTTGCTTTTAGTTTAGAAAATCGCGGCCGACCGCCAGCAGAAGTCAGATACTTAATGAAATTAATGCTGGAATCTTTACAACGGAACACCGCTCAATTGCATGAGAATAATGTTCGATTACGCATTATTGGCGAACGTAAATATTTCGATGAAACTTTATTGCGCCAAGTCGTTGCGGCTGAAGAATTAACGCAGAATAATTCGGGATTAACTTTAGTTATTGCTATTAATTACAGTGGCCGCTGGGATATTGCTCAAGCTACTCAAAAATTATTGCAACAAAAAATTTTAATAAACTGTGACTCGACAGAAGAAATTGAAAAACAGCTGCAAAAACATTTGTCTTTAAGTGACTTACCAGAACCGGATTTATTGATTCGAACCAGTGGCGAACAGCGAATGAGTAATTTTATGCTTTGGCAATTTGCTTACACTGAGATTTTTTTTACGGAGGCCTTTTGGCCGGATTTCAATGAAGACTTGTTAGAGCAGGCTATTTCATTTTATAGAACACGCGAGCGTCGATTCGGTTTAACTCCACAGCAGGTCGTTTCAAAATATGCTTAAACAGCGTTTGATGACGGCAGCCATTTTATGGGTGGTTGCTATTGTTGGTATTTTATATTTACCAACTAAATGGTTTGCACTAGTGGCAACGATTATTGTTGGACTGCTTGCGTGGGAATATAGTTTTTTAATTGGTTTGCATCGGGCTCTTTATCGCACGTTTTATACGATTATTGCCATATTAGCCATTAGGCTCGCATTTTATATTCCTATGTTTTATTTATTTTTAGTGGCTTTTATTATTTGGCTTTGGATTGCGACTGCTTTAATTTCTTATGCTAAGCAAGGTCCTACTTTGGGATTGGGAAGCAATTTAATTAAAGGTGTAATTGGAATTATTATTTTTATTAATTTTTGGGTGGCCATTAATATTCTACGCCAAACTAGTTTAGGACCTGTTTTATTAATTTTTGTTTTCTTGCTCGTGTGGTCAGTTGATACCGGCGCTTTTTTTGTAGGTCGGCAAATGGGAAATAAAAAATTAATTCCACGAGTGAGTCCAAATAAAACATGGGAAGGACTCATTGGTGGTTTGGTTCTCTGTATCCTTGTCGCGGTAATCTATGCTTTTGCGCGGCATTTAAGAGGACTATCTTTTCTCATGCTAATTATTTTAGCCGTGATCACCGGAATTTTTTCGGTGGTTGGTGATTTATATGAAAGTATGTTGAAAAGACAAGCCAATGTTAAAGATAGTGGAAATATATTTCCAGGTCATGGTGGTATATTAGATCGGTTAGATAGCGCTCTTGCAGCCCTGCCCATTTTTACTTTGGGAATATTATTTTTCGGAGCTTAAGATGGCTAATTGGCTAGATCGTTTATCTCCTAATATGTTACGTCTAGTCATGAATATATGGCCGCCCTTTCGATCTAGCGGCATTAAAGTTGTTGCTATTTCTTCGGATTATCTTTCTAGCCGAGTTATTTTAAAACAGCGCTTATTAAATCGAAATTATGTGGGTACCCATTTTGGTGGATCTATGTTTTCGATGACGGATCCTTTCTTTATGTTAATGTTGCTAAAGAATTTAGGTAAGCAATATATTGTTTGGGATAAGGCCGCCAAGATCGATTTTATTAAACCCGGCAAAGGAACACTGACCGCGCATTTCAGTTTAACCCTTGATGAAATTCAACAGATTCGAGAAGTCGTCAACCGTGAGCAAAAATATCTGCTAGAGAAAAATATTTTAATTAAAAATGAAATGGATGAGGTCGTGGCTTCTGTGACCAAGGTTCTGTACGTCAGGCTAAAAAGGTCTTAACTTGTTGTGTAATCATAACCTTTCGATTTAAACCCTATCAATAAGAATTGTCGAAATATTGCCCAATTCATGGTATAATTTAGCCGTAACTATTTTGTAGGTTGTTAATCAAGCACATGAATAAAAAAGAAAAAATCGCACACTATCTCCGCCTGGGCATTTATATCCTCATCCATTTAGGAGCTCTGGCAGCTATTTTTACCGGTGTAAGTTTAGCGAGTGTTATCATTTGCTTAGCTCTCTTTGTCATTAACATATGGGCAGTGGGAGCAGGCTACCACCGTTATTTTTCGCATAAGTCTTATTCTACTAGCCGAGTGTTTCAATTTATTCTGGCCGTATTGGCTCAGGCCGCAACCCAAAAAGGCGTATTATGGTGGTCGAACAATCATCGTGAACATCATAGTTTTTCCGATACCCCGCAAGATTTACATTCGCCTAGACAGAGTGGTTTTTGGTATGCGCATACGGGTTGGATTTTCGAACAGCATAACAATAAACATGAATATACAACCGTAAAAGATTTACAACGTTATCCCGAATTAGTCTGGCTAGATAAACATGATATGTTGCCTACGATTGTGTTGGCTGTGATTATTTTTCTTATTGCTGGTTGGAGTGGTTTAGCCATCGGATTTTGTTTGAGTCGAGTGTTGGTTTGGCACACAACCTACACCATTAATTCTTTGTCGCACAAATATGGCAAACAACGGTATAACACGGGTGATGATTCGCGGAATAATTTCTGGCTAGCATTAATAACATTTGGAGAGGGCTGGCATAATAACCATCATCACTATGCATCATCTGCACGCCAAGGATTTTTTTGGTGGGAAATCGATTTAACCTATTACAGTCTGAAATTTCTGTCTTTATTCGGTGTGGTTTGGGATATCAAAGTACCCCCCAAAGAAGTGCGTGAAGATATAAAGCCGGTTTCTCCAGGTGCGCGTATTCGTTCGCAAGCATTAGTCAGTCATAATGTTGCTGATTTGCCGCAAATTTCAAATAACTTATTAGGTTTTACGCAACAATTAAATCAGCAAAGTTGTTTAGATGCTAAATATAACTCCGAAGATTTACGTGTGAATACGCAATCATTCATCACATCGTTATCAAAAAATATTCCGCAATTAAAGAAATTGCCACCCAAATTAGCTGAGAATGTAAAAAACCATATTTCGCAGGCTATTTTTGCGTTGCATGCATTATTGGAAGCCATTAATTCAGGCAGCAAAGATAAAATTTCAAATATAGTGAAAACGCTTGAAAATGCAGCTCAACAATTGCGATCGTATATTCCGGACAATCAACCTACGAAAATGGCTATCAATTAGTTAACTCCAGATTTTCACCTCAGTTCGCCACAAATTTACCAAATAGCGGCCATAATGCACTAGCACGTAAGTAATTACGATGCTGGCTAGTATGGCTTGTACGATCGAGATATCTTGTAATATAGGTGTGTATGAAGAAAATAAAACTTCATGGCTCGCCCATTGGCTCACTTTCAATGTAGCCGTTGCGCTAATAACTAAAGGAAATGTAAACGCTGAAAAAGTGGGTGAAAATGCTATTCGTAATAAATGAAATAGCATGACATACACGCTGAAAGTCATTAATACCGCAATACTGAATAGGAATATAATCAAGACTGAGTTGGGATGTATGCTTAAGGTTAAATAACCGGCTAAGATCAAGCTAGCGGGCGCTGCTAATACGGCGAGGGTCGGTTTGCGTGTATGATCTAGTGAGGGGTGCAAACAGAGTCGATAAATTACTGCGGGTAATAAAACCATATAAGCGCTGAGCCCAAAAATTAAAATGATTTTAGCAAATGTCGCAAATATGGGCGAGGGAACCGTTAAGCAAGCCACTACAATTCCAATGGGTGGAACAAACCAACTTGGAATTAAATGATCGAAATTAAAATTTTTAATTCGATGATAAATGAAACTCGTGAAAAAACAAAAATGCATGATGACGGCCAATAGCCAAAGACCTATCGCCAATTTACTACTGTGCGGCATATTAAAGCTTAACAACATGATTGTCATACTGGAGGTAGGTAGGGTGCTGCCTAAAGTGGGATGTCGTAAATCTTCCCATAATTGCCTGGGATGCTTGATGAATTTAATAAGTAGTGGAATCAATAAAATACAGGTTAGAATAGATATCGCACATTGCAAGATGACACTCGTGTGAGACCAATAAATAGCTATACTGGCAAGACCTAAACATAATCCTCCAATTGCGGATGGGTATAATTGAATTCTTTGCATAACAATAAATTCTCTAGTTGGATATAAGTTACTATCATCCTATAATGTTATATATAAATAAAATTGATTTAATTGTTAATACATATAAGAAAAACTGATATATGCGAATCACTTTACGACAACTACAAGTCTTTGTTCACACAGCAAATTTAAATTCTCTCAGCGAAGCTGCGAACGCTTGTCATATTACTCAATCTGCAGCAAGCATGGCTTTACAAGAATTAGAAAGCAGTTTAAATAAACCCCTATTTGACCGAGTAGGAAAACGTTTGCGATTAAATTCTCATGGCCAGACTTTGTTACCGAAAGCCACCGCGATATTAGACCAAGCTAATACGCTTGAATCTCAAACCTTTGGCCTCCATCACGGTATCATTAAAGTGGGCGCCTCGACGACTATAGGTAATTATGTTTTACCGAAATATTTGGCACGCTTTAATCAGCACCATCCAGATGTATCCTTTAATCTTTTTATTTCAAATACGGACACTGTGCTCGCGAAAATAAGCGATTTAGAATTAGATTTTGCATTTATTGAGGGAGCTTGCAACGCACCTAAGATAATAAAAACCAAATGGCTGTTAGATGAATTGAAAATCGTTTGTCGTGCTAATCACGTTTTAGCGAAAAAAGCTGTGTTAAATTTAAAAGATTTAAACCCATTTTCTTGGGTGACCCGCGAAATAGGCTCAGGAACGCGGGAAAGATTCAATCAAGCACTCGAAGACAAAATAAATATGAAATCCGAAATTATCTTAAATAATCCGGAAGCCATAAAAAATTATATACTCAATAGCAATTGTCTAGGTTATTTGTCAGCAGCAACGCTTGATCATGAATTAAAGACTAAAATACTAAAAGTTTTGCAAATTAAAAATTTAGTCATCAAGCGTTATTTTTATAAAGTTAGCCATAGTGAAAAATATCAAAGCGAATTAGTTAAGACCTTCGATCTATTTTTTAAGGGGGGCCTTGAGGGAATGTGATATTATACTTCTTTATGCTGAGCATGTATAATTAGTCGGTCGTTATGCCGAATGGGGTAGCTATTTTATTGATGATCCTAATTTTAAAAATTGGCTTTTGCAAACGCAACTCATAAAAATTTAATTTAAGACTGATCAAACTGAGCAGAAACATCATTGTAATTTACTTGTGGAAATTGAAAGCCGTCGTTTTTGATAATTTGAACGCAGCATGCCACTGCTCTAGTATCGTATAATTTTCCAGCTTCTTTTTGTAATTCATTTAATGCATCTCGTTGAGATAATCCAAGACGGAAAGGACGATCAGAAATCATAGCTTCAAACACATCTGCTACAGCTACAATACGAGCTTCTAAATGGATGTCCTTTCCCACAAGGCCACTGGGATATCCAGAACCATCTAAACGTTCGTGGTGCTCTAACACAATATTTTGAATCGGCCATTCAAAGGGAATGCCAGCAACTATTTCGTATCCAGTTTGCGCATGGGTTTGAATGAGTTGATATTCCTCACGAGTCAACTGCTTTGGTGTAATTAATATTTCCAGAGGAACATGAATTTTTCCTATATCGTGGATGAGTGCTCCTAAATAAATTCCCTTAACTTGAAGTGCATTGAGTTGCATTTTTTTAGCGATCAGGCGAGCTAATGTTGCCACTCGAAATTGATGGCCTGCAGTAAATGGATCTCTTTTTTCTACCATGGTGGCGATTGCAGTAATTGTTTTTATAAAAATATCTTCTAAACGCCTGCGAGCATTTCTTTCGGTTTTAATGTGATCTATTAAATTCTTTTCAAGCTCTTTACGTTTACTGATATCTCTTAAAATAGCTAATAAATGTGGTTTTCCGCTTAAATATAATAATTGCACGTGAATTTCAGCGGGAAAATATGTGCCGTCTTTTCGTTTTTCAATCCCTTCGGTAAGAATAGGTTTATGGCTTGACAATTCTTGAAAATTTTTTATTAATGCTTTTTTAGTTAAGCCTATTTCGACATCGAACACCTTCATTTGAGTGAATTCTCTTTCTGTATAACCAAGATTTTGACAGGCAGCGCGATTTGCCCTTTTAAAATTCCCCTCAAGATCGATAATAAAAAATGGATCGATAGCTTCGTCGAATATGGTTCGAAAATTAGTATTGTCTTCTTTTATTTGCTGCCATAATTTTTTATTCTCAGTGATATCTTCCATTGTATGCACAGAATAAATAAAATCATTGTCTTTAAAAATGGGGCAGGAACGACTTATAAAGATTCTGCCTTCATCGGTTGTAATTTCTTGCGCTTCCCAGCGACGGCTTTTAAGAGCATTTAGACAGGCTTGAAGAGGGCCATGATGTATGGGGAAGATTTCAAAATAAAGCCTATCTAAAATTTCGTTTGAAGATTTCCCGACTAATTTTAAATAAGCCTCATTTGCATAAATAATTCGAAACGCTTTATCGTGTATAAATATAGGTTGCTCAATTGCGTTAAAAATTAAATGATAATCTTTAATTTGCTTCATCTAATCAATATAGTATAGGTCAATGCCTTTGTAAGTTATTGACAATGCGAGCAATAGACTGTGGACCTTTGTCCAATAATTAATTTTTTTAAAGTATTCCCACACCGGACACAAGGCTGATTTTCGCGTCCGTATACTAGTAAACGATGCCGAAAATAGCCGGGTTTTCCTGCTGTCGACATAAAATCTTTTAAAGTGGTCCCGCCTGCAATAATAGCTTTACGTAACACCGCTTTGATGCTGCGACAAAGCATTTTTGCTTGCGAGAGGATTAATTGATTAGAAGGCATGTTGGGATGGATGTGTGCTATGAATAAAGCTTCGGTTGCATAAATATTTCCGACGCCCACCACAATCTGACTATCCATAATAATATTTTTAATGGCAGCTTTTTTGTTGTGAGTATGTCGCATTAAATATTCTGCATTAAATTTCTTATCTAACGGTTCAGGGCCTAAATTTTTTAATAACGAGTGATTTTCCGGACTGAGATCGGTCCATAAAATGGCACCAAATCGTCGCGGGTCGGTGTAGCGTAAATTAATAGAATTAAAAATAAAATCCACATGATCATGTTTTTGCGCGGAAGGTAATTCTTCGTATAACCGCAAACACCCTGACATGCCTAAATGAATAATGAGAGTGCCTTTATTGATTTTGATTAAAAGATATTTGGCGCGGCGCTCGATACCAATAATTTTGTGGCCGGCGAGTTTATGTAAATCAGAAATAGGAATTTCCCAGCGTAAATTAGGACGACGGATTATGACTTTTTGTAAGGTTTTCCCCAGCAATGCGGGTTTGATCCCTCTTAAGATTGTTTCCACTTCAGGTAATTCTGGCATTGGAATTCCATGTATAAAAAAACCCGCATTTTGCGGGTTTTTAAATATTATTTCAAAGAGTACTTGGCAAAAATTATTTTGGCACTTTCTTTTCGTTGAAAAGCACATGCATGCCCATTTTACCGGTTTCGGTATTATATGCGCGCGGATCGAACTTCCTCAATTTAAGCTTTTCTTTGCCTTCACCAATGGTGCTGTAATACACGGTCTTTGTAGGCTTGCCATTTTGCAATTTGCCTTCAGACAACATCATGATTTTTTTGCGGCGACTTGCTGCCATGATTCGTTACCTTAATTTATTGTTTTTCAATTTTCTTTAATACAGCTTCAATACCAACCTTATCGATAATACGTAAGCCTTGCATAGAAACTCGCAAGGTGACGTATTGGTTTTGGCTGGCTACCCAAAAGCGGCGTTTTTGCAAATTCGGCAAAAAACGACGTTTGGTTTTATTGTTAGCATGGGATACGTTGTTTCCCTTGAGGGGACGTTTTCCAGTCACCTGACATACTTTGGACATTGTGCCATCTCCAATCTTATAAGGGAGCTTTTATACCAAAAATACACTCGTTTAGCAAGTGCAAAACCTGAGGGTAGTGTATTATAAATAGCCACGCTCGGCAAACGAAAGCGTGGTTTTCGCACCTACAATGATATGGTCCATGAGTTGGATGTCAAGCAAACTCAGTGCTTGATAAAGTCGTTTAGTTAAGTGGAGGTCGGATTCGCTCGGACTGATGTCCCCAGAAGGATGATTATGAGCTACTATCAGGGCTCGGGCATTATACTCCAAGGCCTTCTTAACAATGACCCGAGGATGTACAGTGGCACTATCAATAGTTCCGCTGAAGAGTTTCTCAAAACGGATGAGTTGGAAACGGCTATCTAAGAATAAGCTTGCAAATACCTCATACTCCAAACTGCGCAATTGGGCGATGAGATATTGGCAGACTGCGTTGGAGTTAGGTGACAATGGAGTGCGTTGTAAAGGCTCTTGCAAATATCGGCGATTCAACTCGAGTGCGGCTTGGATTTGGGCATATTTAGCAAGCCCAATGCCCTTATGACTCTTTAAGGACTGAAAGCTCGCCTGAAAGAGCCCTTGTAAACCCCGGTAAGCTTGAAGGAGCTCGCGCGCAAGCATAACCGCATCTTTGTTCGCGCTACCGATACCTAACAAGATAGCTAGCAGCTCGGCATTGGAGAGGGCCGCGGAACCATGATGCACCAGTTTTTCTCGCGGCTTTTCTTGGGATGGCCAATCAGTGAGCGACATGACTTACTCTTTTCGTTTACTGGGAGTATTGATAGAGTACAATACCCCTTGCACTTAACAATACAGGAGGTAGAACGTGTATCCTGTGCAATTAAAAATTTTAGATAAACGATTAGGCACCGACTTCCCACTTCCGGCTTATGCCACAGAGGGTTCAGCAGGTTTAGATTTGCGAGCCTGTGTCACGGAACCCTTAACCATTCAACCGGGTGAAACGCATCTCATTAGTACTGGAATGGCAATCCATCTGCAGGACCCGAATACAGCAGCTACCATTTTACCGCGATCCGGGTTGGGGCATAAACATGGCATTGTATTGGGCAATTTAGTCGGTTTGATTGATTCAGATTACCAAGGTCCATTAATGGTTTCTTGTTGGAACCGCGGAACGCAGCCTTATACGGTTGAGCCTGGTGAGCGCATTGCGCAATTGATGATTGTGCCTGTACTCAAAGCTCATTTTCAAATTGTGGATGAGTTTATGAATTCAGATCGAGGTGAAGGTGGTTTTGGAAGTTCCGGAAAACATTAATTACCCAATACCTGAAAAGATTCCGAAGGTTTGTTTTCGTGCCTACGATATACGTGGACCCGTCGACTCAGATAACTTAACGCCTGAATTAGCTTATGCCATTGGTTTGGCGGTAGGTGCAGAGGCGCGTGCTCTCGATGAAAAAGAAATTGCAGTAGGACGCGATGGCCGGTTATCAGGGGCAGAACTGACCGCAGCCCTTTGCCAAGGATTATTAGATAGTGGTTTGGATGTCACCTATATCGGGCTGGTTCCAACGCCAGTGCTTTATTTTGCTACCCACTGGTTAACAGCGCGATCGGGAGTGATGGTGACAGCTAGCCATAATCCCGGCTCACATAATGGTTTTAAAACAGTGCTAAAAGGAAGGACACTGACCGAAGAAGGGGTAGCAGCTGTCTATCAACGCATTTATGATCGAAGCTTTGTTGCAGGCAAAGGAACTTTAAGTACAGAAGATATTGCGGCGGATTATATTAAATATGTGACGGATCGTATTCAGTTAGCGCGTCCATTAAAAGTCGTGATTGACTGTGGTAATGGGGCAGCAGGCGAAATCGCACCGAAATTATTTCGTGCACTCGGTTGTGAGGTGTTTGAGCTTTATTGCGATATCGACGGAAGATTTCCCAATCATCATCCCGATCCAACGGTATTGGAAAATTTAGTCGATTTAATTAATAAGGTTAAAGAAGTTAAAGCTGATATTGGTTTTGGTTTTGATGGTGATGCAGACCGTTTAGGTATTGTCGTAGATACGGGAGAAATTGTATTACCCGATCGACAAATGATGTTATTTGTAAAAGAAATATTAACTCATCATCCTGGAGCCGAAATAATTTTCGATGTGAAATGTTCTCGACATTTACCTAAAGTAATTGCTGAATATGGTGGTAAACCATTTATGTGGCGTACCGGACACTCGATGATAAAAGCAAAATTGTTTGAACGCGGAGGCGTTTTTGCCGGCGAATTAAGCGGACATTTATTTTTTAAAGACGAATGGCCTGGATTTGATGATGGTATGTATGTAGGAGCGCGTTTATTACGAATATTATCTAATGAAAAACGTCCTGCCAGTGAAATATTTGCTGCCTTGCCAAATAGCATTAATACGCCTGAATTAAAATTAGCAATGCCAGAAGAAAAAAAATCTGAATTTATGCGACGTTTAGTTACTGAGGGTTTATTTGCAGATGCTGAGAAAATTACTCTTGATGGTTTACGTCTGGAATTTTCTGATGGTTGGGCATTAGTGCGACCTTCCAATACTTCGCCATATTTAATTATTCGATTTGAAGCCGAAAATCAGGCAGCATTGCAACGTATTCAAGAATTATTACGACAACAATTATTAAAAATCGATTCTCATTTAAGCTTGCCATTTTAAACAGGAAATTATATGCGAGTTATCACATTAAATATTAATGGCATCCGTTCGGGTGCGAAAAAAGGTTTTTTTGAATGGTTAAAACAAGAGAACGCAGATTTTATTTGTTTGCAAGAAACTAAAGCGCAGGTGGGATTATTAGAAAAAGATCTTTTCTGTCCCGAAGGATATTATTGCTATCACCATGATGCAGAAAAAAAGGGTTATTCCGGTGTTGCCATTTATACCAAACAAGAACCTGTGAAAGTTCAAATGGGATTAGGATGGGCCGAAGCAGATAATGAAGGTCGATATCTGCAATTAGATTATGCGCATATTAATATTGTTTCTTTGTATATGCCTTCGGGTTCGAGTGGTGCTGAACGTCAATCCATTAAATTTGCATTTATGCAACATTACATGCCCGTGTTAGATAAACTGATGCATTCCAAACGACCCTTTATTATTTGTGGAGATTGGAATATCGTGCATAAAGAAATTGATATTAAAAATTGGAAAAGCAATCAAAAGCACTCTGGCTGTTTGCCGGAAGAGCGTGCTTGGTTAGATAAGGTGTTTACGAATGGTGGTTGGGTAGATGCGTTTCGTGTTATTAATCAAGAACCCGATCAATATACCTGGTGGTCTAATCGCGGACAGGCTTATGCCAAAAATGTAGGATGGCGCATTGATTATCAGATCATTACACCGGATCTTAAAAATAAAGTGAAATCTGTAAAAATTTATAAAGATCAGCGTTTTTCCGATCACGCACCCTTGGTCATTGATTATGATTTGGTCCCGTAATCTCAATTTCAACCCGCAAATGAGCATGAATATGCTACATTAGTAGGTGTAATATCAATTAATTGATTTATTTTTATTTCGGACAAGGAGGATCCTATGCGAAAAACGTTACTATCTGCTGTGATGGCGGGAGTTTTTACCATATTAATTTCGACCTGCGCAATATCACAGCCTCAGGATCAACAAAATCCTGCGAATCCACAAGGTCCAGCGAACCCGCAACCTATGCAGCCAGCACCGGCTACACCTGATCAGTCAACGACACCGACGCAACCCGCTAATGGTACGGCAGGTACGAGTTTACCGAGCTGCAAGGTTAGTCAAACGACATCAAGTCAATTGGAATGCAGCTGTTCGCAAGGAAATTTAAGTTTTACTTTTGATGCAAATACCCTGAATTTGCTTTGTAAGTAACATGAGTTCGGCTTCGCGGCGACATTGATGTCGCCGGCGAAGCCGTTAACGAATGTTATCCCGGAAATCGTCGAAGACGATTATCCGGGATCCATAAATCGAACTCTATAACCTCACTAAGCGATTTAAATATTAAATTCAGCGTTCGGATTTGCGAGCGACATTGATGTCGCCGGCGAAGCCGTTAACGAATGTTATCCCGGAAATCGTCGAAGACGATTATCCGGGATCCATAAATCGAACTCTATAACCTCATTAAGCGATTTAAATATTCAATTCAGCGTTCGGATTTGCGAGCGACATTGATGTCGCCGGCGAAGCCGTTAATGAATGGTATTTATTTTTTAATAATTACTACGACTTGTCCCGGTTTGGATAAAAACTTCCCGTTTAATTTATTTTTTATTTGATTTAATTCCCACAATAAATAATGGTTTGCTTTGAGTTCTTTAATGTATTGTTGTTGGGGTTCTAAAAATTCATTAATCTCGAGTTCCTCGAGGATTAATTCGTAATAAACTTCGAGTTCAGAAATGTCGTCTTCGATTGCTGCCACTATTTCGCCTGCGCTCAAGCCTTCTCGATGAAAAAAACCGAGACTTTGATGCAATTTCTTAAACCACGCGCTAAGTTCGGCAGTAAGCTCTTGAGAATAAATAGTTTTGTCATACCATGGATCAACGACAATAACTCCGATTTTGGCGACTTTCATGGCGGCTGAAATCATTTTATTGGGATTGGCGACATGATGTAAAGAATTTGCGATTAATACCCAATCCACAGATTTTTCAGGATAAGGAAGCTTGCGCGCATCGCCAATTTGGGCGTCGATACCTGCTTTTTGCAGGTCTTTTATAAAGGGTTCATAGATGTCGATACCCATAACATGGATATCCGAATTTTGGTTTAAATAAATTAATTTACGTCCATCGCCACAACCTAGCTCGAGTAAATTCTTTGGTTTTAAAGCTATTAGACGATCAACGAGTTTTTTTTCAAGTGGGGATAATTCTACATTCGACATTTTATTTCTCGATAGATAAATTTTGAAAAAATTCTTTCCCAATTTTGGTTAATTTTGCGTGTTGAGAGATAATTTCTTTTCCCTGTTGAAATTTTTGGATGTAAGCATTTAGGCGTGTATCATAATAATAAGGTAATTTAGCGATGGAGATACCTTCATAGGATACAGAATCTTTCTCTTTTTCTGCAGGTAACCATTTTTTTGCGGCATGAAAAGCGTTAATCAGCCTGTAAAACACGAAGTGAGCGTGAAAAATACCTTTCATGGGGCGAGAGGTGTTTCTAGCGGGTGAGTAATACTCTTCTTTGGAATTTATAACAAATGGATCAAACGTCATCAACAAATTTAAATAAATATGCGCGGCTTCATGCACGATGCTATCAAAGAAATAAAAAAATTGTTGTGCTTCAGAGTTCATTTTTAAATATCGTAAAGTGATCATACCAAAATATCGAAGACTGCTGGAAGCGGTAGTGCTGAATTTACCTTTCGAAATATGAATAACGGACACAATATTTTTTATTTCATCATATAAAGCGGGATTCGCCTGCTTGATTAAATCAAAAACTTTTTTTATTTGTTTTTGGGTGATTTGGTATTCCTCTGGTGTAAGAGGCTCAAAAGTTTCGTTGCCTTGAATATTTTTAGTGGCATGCTCTTTAAAATATTCTGTAATGGGATTTTGCGTCGCATTATCAATAACTAATGCGTCGGAATAATATCGATCTTTAGCTTGACTAATATCTTGTAGAATGGCTTTCACTTTTTCCACATCTTGTTGATGCATGGCTTCCAGTAAAAGAAAATAATCAAAATAAAATAAAGGATGGAGTCGACGCTCTGGATCAAGGCTTTTGATTAAATTTAGGGGTTGGGTGTAATCGAGATTTAATGCGCGTTGAATTTCGAGAATTAAAGCGATAAAACTTTTTTTAGTATTTTCCCGTAACGCATGATGTAAGGTAGCCACCTCGTTTTTATGCGCAAATGGCTGGGTAATAATTTCAGAAATGAGAAAATCATCTGCCTGCATAAATTCACCTTTGGCAGTTTTAAATAATTATAGCTCGGCTTCTTAGATTTAAGGCGAATGCAAGGGTAATAGTCCATGAGATATGGACTATTACTACTAATTAATACGGTACTTGAATTGTGGGCAGCAAGTCAGCTCCATCAGATACCGTATGCGCGGGTACTTTAAAAATATTTTTTTCTTGTTTAATCAATTTCTTAATAGTTTTTTGCATATGACCTCCAGCAGAGTGTTATCTGGTAGTTAGAAGATCCCCACCATTGGCAATTAATTTCGGTGGAATATTAAATAGTTCTCTTGTTTACTAATTTTGACCTGCGGGTTTAAGGGATGATAGCCATAATGGTGGCTATCATCGCATGGTTTAAGCTGGGTTTTGAATGGTAGGAAGGAAATCCGCACCATCTGCAACTGTATTGCCAGGTACATTAAAAACCGCAACTTGTTTAATTAATTTATTGAGAGGAGCTTGCATAAATTGTTCTCCAAAAGACTTTTATTGAGTTAAAAAAACAATTTTACTCTCTTATTTATAGTTGTGCAAATATTGATCGTATTGGGAAGCTGCTGATATCAATCTGTTTTTATACCAGGGAAGGAATTCCTAATACTTTTTTCTGCTCATTGACGATTTGTTGAATCCCTTTTTTAGCTAGCTCAATTAATGCGGAGAGCTCATGCTCTTGAAACGTAGCCCCTTCTGCGGTGCCTTGAATCTCGATAAATGAGCCTGCATCTGTCATGACAATATTCATATCAGTGTGTGCGGAGGAATCTTCCGCATAGTCCAAATCCAATACTGGTATACCGTTATAGATGCCTACTGAAACGCCAGCAACTAAATGTTTTAAGGGGTCAGAAGTAATCACTTTTTTTCTTTGTAAGTGATGAATTGCATCGATGACAGCAACACATGCGCCACTGATTGCTGCTGTTCGCGTACCACCATCCGCTTGAATGACGTCACAATCGACAGTAATAGTAAAGGCTCCGAGCTTCTTAAGATCAACAATGGCTCGCAGTGAACGCCCGATCAATCTTTGAATTTCAGAGGTACGACCACTCTGTTTTCCGCGCACCGCTTCACGTTCTACACGATCATGGGTCGCGCGCGGTAACATCCCATATTCCGCAGTAATCCAGCCCTGATTAGAGTCGCGTAAAAAACGTGGGACGCCTTCAGCAATGCTGGCATTACACAGCACTTTGGTATTGCCAAAAGCAGTCAACACCGACCCCTCTGCGTATTGAGTAAAGTTTCGAACAAAAGAAATTGGGCGCATTTGATCGGGTTTTCGTTGACTAGGTCGCATCATGTTTACCTTGGCTGTAATAAATGGGCCTCTATAATATCGCAGAGTAACCCAGAGTCAAAATCTGTGTTATCATGACCCTCATTTTGTGAGGGTAAGCAATGGTTGCTAGCATGACAGGATTTGCCTGTCGGACAGGGGAGCAAAAGTGGGGAACGCTGACTTGGGAAATCCGTTCAGTGAATCATCGTTTTTTAGAAATTAGCATGCGTTTACCTGAGAATTTGCGTCAAATTGAAATGCAAGTGCGTGAGCGTATTCAGAATACGATTAAACGCGGTAAAGTTGAATGCAATTTAAAATTTTCCTCAGCAAATGATATTAATCACGATTTAGCGATTAATAAAGATTTATTACAGAAATTATCGCAGAATGCCGAAATTGTTAAAAATTATTTCCCCCAATCTACATTAAATTTAGTTGATATATTAAATTGGCCTGGTGTTTTATCCGCAGAGCAGATCGAACTAGAACAATTAATATCGCATGCGTTGCAATTATTTGATGTCGCATTAAATGATTTAGCCGTAATGAGAAAACGTGAAGGTGATGGAATTAAGCGATATATTCAAGAACGTTTAAATGAAATCGGTCAACATGTTAAAGTCATCGAAAAAAGATTGCCTTTAGTGCGAGAACAATTCTCTTCTCGTATTCATACCCGTTTTGCAGAATTATCTTTGGAAATTGATCAGGAGCGTTTTGAGCAAGAGATGGTATGGTTATTACAAAAGATGGATGTCGCTGAGGAAATTCAGCGCTTACGTTCGCATGTCACTGAAGTGGAGCGTGCTTTAAAGGGAGAAAGCGCGATTGGGCGCCGTCTAGATTTTTTAATGCAAGAATTAAATCGTGAAGCTAATACGTTAGGTAGTAAATCAATAGATGCAGAAATGACGCAAGCTGTAGTAGAGTTAAAAGTTCTGATCGAACAAATGCGAGAACAGGTGCAGAACATTGAGTAGACTTGGAAAAATTTTTATTATTGCGGCTCCATCAGGCGCTGGTAAAACCAGCCTCGTGAATGCATTTGTGCCGCGTCTCGATCGGATAAAAATATCCGTATCTTATACTACTCGACCACCGCGTCCTGATGATGAAGAAGGCATCGATTATCACTTTATCGATGATGCCGAATTTTCTCATATGGTGTCAGAACACGCTTTTTTAGAATATGCGAACGTATATGGTTATCGTTATGGAACGGGCAAGAAGTGGGTAACCGAACACCTGCGGAGTGGCATCGATGTTGTTTTGGAGATCGATTGGCAAGGGGCTCAACAGGTTCGCAACTTGTTTCCCTCTACGGTTTCTATCTTTATATTGCCACCCTCAATCGCAGTTTTAGCTAAACGTTTACAGGATCGGCAACAGGATGACCCTCAAGTGATTGAAACACGCCTATCGAAAGCTAGAATGGAGCTCAATCACTATAAAGAGTTTGATTATCTAGTGGTGAATGACGATTTTGTAACTGCGGTAGAGGATTTACAAGATATTGTTCGAGTTGAGCGCTTACGTATTGCTGAGCAGCAACAAGAACAAGCTAAATTGCTGGCAGATTTAACAAATAATGGTTAAAATGACTGGTTTGGCTATACTCTGTTGAACAGAAAAGTCTTATTAAATAAGAGGTAAATTATGGCGCGAGTGACTGTGGAAGATTGTTTGAAGTTTGTCGACAATCGATTTGATTTGGTATTGAAAGCGGCTGCACGTTCACATGCTTTAGAGCTAGGTGCGGCTGATCCGATGGTAGATCGCGAAAACGATAAACCTACTGTTATCGCGCTACGCGAAATAGCGGGTGGTTTTGATGTAACCAAAACCTATGCTGATGGTCAGAATAACGAAGACCTTTAACATCCATAAATTCTTGTAGTCAAAGGCCGCCAACAAGGGTCTTTGACTCTCCCAGAGTTGCAGCGCGGCACAGGAAGCTGCTAATCTTAAAATTAAGGGAGTAAGGCAGCAGCAGGGCCTTTCTTATTGCAGTTAAGCAGATATCTTTAAAAAACAACTTTGAGTTGGAGGCGAAATTTGCGTCTATTCAAGAAATTAAGACGTAAGCTGGATTATCTCGATCAAGACCAAGTTGATCAAATCCATGAGGCCTATCTTTTTGCTTTAAATTCCCATAAAGGACAAAAGCGTCGAACCGGCGAACCTTATATAACGCATCCCGTTTCAGTAGCTTGCATTTTGGCAGATCTCAAATTAGATTCCCAAACGATTATGGCTGCATTGATGCATGACGTAATTGAGGATACCGGCGTTGGTAAAGCAGAATTAGAAGAAAAATTCGGGAAAAACGTAGCAAATTTAGTGGATGGTGTTAGTAAATTAACGCAAATTGAATTTATTAGTCGAGTTGAGGCGCAAGCAGAAAATTTCCGCAAAATGGTAATGGCGATGGCGAAAGATATTCGCGTTATCATCGTAAAATTAGCCGATCGTTTACACAATATGCGAACGCTGGGATCATTACATGCTTTAAAACGTCGACGCATCGCTGCTGAAACTTTAGAAATTTATGCACCGATTGCTAAACGTTTAGGTATGCGCGAATTATCGGTTGAATTAGAAGAATTAGGTTTTGCAGCTTTATATCCAAATCGTTATAAAGTTTTAAAAGATTCCGTGCGTAAAGCGCGGGGAAATCGTAAACGTATTTTAACCTTGATTGAAAAAACTTTTCATGAAGCACTGAACCAGGGTAATTTTTCTTTATGCACGATTACGGGCAGAGAAAAGCATTTATATAGTATTTATCGTAAAATGCGTAGCAAACACGTTCCTTTTAATGAAATTATGGATGTGTATGCATTTAGAATTATTGTCGAAGATATTGATACGTGTTATCGCGTATTAGGTATGGTGCACGGTGTTTATAAACCAGTACCAGAAAGATTTAAAGATTATATCGCGATTCCCAAAGCCAACGGTTATCAATCTTTACATACCACTTTATTTGGGCCGTATGGATTACCGATCGAAGTACAAATTCGTACCTCCGAAATGGAAAACATGGCCACCAGCGGAATTGCGGCACATTGGTTATATAAAACAGATGACGCAGATATCCTTCAATCACAATTGCGCGCACAAGAGTGGGTGAAAAATTTATTGGAATTACAGCGTGATTCGGGAAATTCCTTGGAATTTATTGAAAGTGTCAAAGTCGATTTATTTCCCGACGAAGTTTATGTATTTACTCCGAAAGGTGACATTATGGAGTTACCTGGAGGGGTCACTGCAGTTGATTTTGCTTATGCTGTGCATACTGACATTGGTAATAATTGTGTGGCAGTGAAAATCGATCGTCAATTAGCGCCATTATCTTCACGATTAAGCAATGGTCAAACTATTGAAGTGATTACATCCGCATCGGGACGTCCTAATCCAGCATGGTTAGATTTTGTAAGAACGAGTAAAGCGCGTAGCGGAATACGACATTTTTTGAAATCTCAACGCCGAGTCGAGTCCGTAAGTTTAGGACGCCAATTATTGAAAAAAGCGTTAGGTGATTATTCCTTAGTTTTGAAAAAAATTCCGCAAGCTGTATTACAACGTGCAATCAAAGAAACTGAATTAAAAAACTTTGAGGATTTATTAGAAGAAATTGGTTTAGGTAATCGAGCATCTGCATTAGTCGCTGGTCGTATTCATACGATATCGCAACAAATGGAAGAGCTTGGAGGTTCAACAGAACAACAAGATCAGCATCCTAAACGAGGGCCTTTAATTATTAAAGGAACCGAAGGCATGATTGTGAATTATGCTGATTGCTGTTATCCAATACCAGGTGATCCGATTGTTGGGATCATGGATATGGGCAAAGGCATGGTGGTACATACAGATAGTTGTGCTCGGATTGCTAAATTGCGCCGGTATCCTGATCGCGTATTGCGTTTGCGTTGGGCCGAGCGTGCTACCGGCGAATTTTTGGTGCAAGTTCTCGTCCACGTCATTAATGAACGTGGTGTATTAGCTATCCTTGCGCAAGCTATTTCAGAAGCAGCTGCAAATATTGAAGATATTGATGTGCGCGAAAAGGACGGCCAACATTTTCTAGTGGCTTTCATCATTATGGTACACGACCGTGTGCATTTAGCTAAAGTCATCCGACGTTTACGCAGTTTGCAATGCGTCACTAAAGTGCGACGCGCGTAGCCTGGATCGAAGATCCGGGATCTTTACTTCCCGGATTTTCGATCCAGGCTACAATCCTGAGTACGATTACGGCATAATAGGCGTTTACCTTTTTTCTCCGGAGATTTTCATGAAACAAATTATTCGTTCAGATAAAGCACCTAAAGCAATTGGTCCTTATTCTCAAGCTATTAAAACTGGCAATACCGTTTATTTTTCTGGGCAATTGGGATTGGACCCAGAAAGCTTGGAATTAGTGAATGGTGTAGAAGCACAAGCGCAATTAATGTTTAAAAACATACAAGCCATCGCGGAAGCGGTGGGTAGTGATCTCACTGCAGTTGTTAAACTCACGATTTTTTTAACTGATATGGCTGATTTTCAGAAAGTTAATCAAGTGATGGAACAGTTTTGGCAACCACCATACCCCGCGCGTTCTTGCATTGCTGTAAAACAATTGCCGAAAAATGCTTTAGTAGAAGCAGAAGCCATTTTAGTATTAAGTGAGTAAAGTGAATGACGAATTTGGTGACCATGCCTGTCACCGCATTAAGAGGAGTGGGCCCTAAATTAGCGGTTGCATTAAATCAAATTCGCATTTTTAGCGTGCAAGATTTACTATTTCATTTGCCTACTCGTTATGAAAATCGTACGCGCATTACTCCAATTAGTGAAATTCAAGCGGGAAATAAAGTTTTTGTTGAGGGTGAGATTATTTCGGGCGGTTTAAGTTTTGGAAAAAAACGCACGCTGAATTGTCGAATCCAAGACGGGACTGGAGAAATTCAGTTACGTTTTTTTCATTTTAATTCGCAACAAATTAAACAATTATCTACTGCAGGAGCGAATATTCGTTGTTTTGGTGAAGCGCGTATTGGATTTCGTGGTGATTTAGAAATGATGCACCCCGAATATCGTTTGGAAGGACATTTTGCTAGTTTGCCGATCGCAAATACTTTAACTCCAATTTATGCCACCACGCAAAATATGCAGCAAAAGACTTGGAGAAATCTGTTAGAGCAAGCGCTTCATTTATTGCAGAAACCTGAAATGGTGCCTGATTTATTACCGCAGACTTTAATGCCGGAAATGAATTTAGTCGATGCCTTATTGTATGTACACCATCCTCCAATTGATACGGAAATTAATTTATTGTTGCAAGGTCATCATCCTGCGCAACAACGTTTAGCGTTTGAAGAATTAATTTCTCATCAATTAGGTTTAACTCAATTTCGTCATCAATTTCGTCATCAATCAGCCGTTGCATTAAATCGCGGACAAGAATTACAAAAAAAGTTGTTACAACAACTTCCATTTTCATTAACCGGTGCACAACAGCGTGTGATGTTGGAAATTAATAATGATCTTGCACAAAATTATCCGATGCTGCGTTTAGTGCAAGGAGATGTCGGATCAGGAAAAACCATTGTAGCGGCTTTATCGCTTTTAAGTGTGATATCCCATCAAATGCAAGGCGTCTTAATGGCTCCAACTGAACTGTTAGCTGAACAACATTTTAAAACTTTAAAAAATTGGTTTACCCCATTATCTGTTCGCATTGGCTGGTTGAGCGGCAGTCAAAAAGAAAAAGAGCGTCGAGAAATATTAGAAAAAATCGCGAACCACGAAATAGATGTTGTTATTGGTACGCATGCATTATTTCAAGAGCAAGTTAAATTCTCGCAGTTAGCATTATTAGTGATTGATGAGCAGCATCGTTTTGGTGTGCATCAACGCATGGCCTTAAAAGAAAAAGGAGTGAATGGAAGTATTCAGCCTCACCAATTAATTATGACGGCGACCCCCATCCCGAGAACTTTAGCAATGTCGGCGTATGCCGATTTAGATGTTTCGATTATTGATGAATTGCCGCCAGGTCGACAACCCATTACTACATTATTGTTAGCGAATACCCGTCGAGCTGAATTAATTGAAAGAATTCGCGGCTATTGTCATGCTGGAAAACAAGTTTATTGGGTATGCACTTTAATTGAGGACTCTGAACTATTGCGCGCTGAAGCGGCACACGTGGTGTGGGAAAATTTAAAAAAAGAATTACCGCAAATTACTATTGCTTTAGTGCACGGGCGCATGAAAGCAGAAGAAAAAGAAGCGGTGATGACGCAATTTAAAAATGGCAAAATTAATTTATTAGTAGCCACAACTGTCATTGAGGTTGGCGTGGATGTGCCGAACGCGACTGTGATGATTATTGAAAATGCGGAACGTTTGGGTTTGGCGCAATTACATCAGTTACGGGGGCGGGTTGGACGAGGAGAAGCACAGAGTTTCTGTGTTTTGTTGTATCAAGCGCCGATATCAAAAACAGCCGAACGTCGTTTAAAAGTATTGCGTGACAGTCAAGATGGTTTTTATATTGCGGAACAAGATTTACAAATTCGAGGACCTGGTGAAGTTTTGGGGACAAAGCAAACCGGTTTAATTCGATTAAAAGTGGCAGACTTACTAAGAGATCAGCATTTATTGCCGAGAGTTAAAAATATCAGCGAACATATTGTTCAACATGAGCCTCATTTAATTCAGCCATTATTGGATAGATGGTTAAAAGGCTGTGAACAATATGCAGAAGTGTAGCAAGGATTACCAAAATGAAATGGATGCAAAAATTCGGGGTTATTTTATCTATTTTACCCTGTTTTAGTTTAGCCTATGTCGATCAAACGGTTTATCCCGCTGGATATTCAGGTTATGTTGACCAAACCGTTTATCCTGCTGGATATTATCCGCCGACCGACGGCGAGCGTATTATTACAGGAACTTATTTAACGGGAGCGGCCGGTTATGCATCGATTAATTGGCAAGATTCTGCAAATCCATTATTTTTTAATTATTCTTCGAATGCTGGAGGCGGGACTGCGTATGGTTTTGCTGTGGGATACCGATATAGAACTTGGTTAGCACTGGAAGGTGGTTGGTATAAATTGCCAACGGTACAAGGGTTAGGTTTCGCGAATATTTTTACACCACCATTATTAGCTAATATCAGTCTTGCTTCTTGGTTTGGATATATTTGGGCTAAATTTTTAATTAATATCGTGCATTATTTTTATTTAGATATTTCTTTAGGCGGCGCCTTTCGTTCTTTTCAACTTATTCCTCAGCAATATTTTCTAAACGCCAATCCGGGATATTATTCATTAACTGCAGGTTTGGGTTTTCAATGGGATATGACCCAAAATAGTATGCTATTTTTTAAATATTTTTTTATTCCTTCTAATCCCGGATTTGCAGTTCAATCGAGAAATTGTATTTCCGCTCCCAGTGTTAATCTATTTGTGGTTGGGTTGGGATATAAATTTTCGGTTTAAATACCAATTGTTTTTTTCAGATATTAAATCATTTTCAACGAAATGTGCTGCGCTGATTTTTTGTAAAATCTTTGTAACACAAATTGTCCTGCCGAATAGAATTGGTTACGATGTCGCATTACTTTAATTTTTAGGAGAAATTATTAAATTTTAATAAGGAATAATTTTCATGGATGTTACTTAAAATAAATAAATCTTAAAGGAGATTTCCATGAGTAATAATCATTCCCTTAAACTCGGATTGGCGAGCATTATTATTCTTTCTGCTTCTCACGCGATGGCAGGACAAGCCATGGTTATTCCAGAGGCTTCCATTTCTGACTCAGGTTTCTATGCTGGTATCAATGGTGGTTATGCCAGTGGGAATCGCTGGGGGTTTCAAGATGGCTTTGCAGGTGGACTTGATGCCGGATTTCAGTTTAATCGATATATTAGTTTAGAAGCCGGCTGGATGCGTTTGCCGGGTACTTGGTATAACAACGCTGATTTTACGCGCGGGTTTTCCTATGTAGGGCCTAAGTTTTCCATTCCCCTCATAGAAGGCACTTCTTTGTTTGGCAAAGCAGCAGTAGCTTTCACATATGAGAAAATCCACGATTATTCGGACACTTATACTAGTCCCTTGTTTGCTGTTGGTCTAGAGCATAACTTTACTTCTCACCTCTCTGCCAACGTGCAGGTCGGTTATTTAACTGGCCCGATTATCGATCGTTCGCTTACTCGAGGACAGTTTATTTCGACCGTTGGTTTAGGCTTTAAGTTTTAGATTTAATTTAGTTTTTGCTCAAGTACCCTGTATTTTGCCAGGGTACTTGAAATTGTGCTCTGTCGCCCATATCTCCATATAATCATTGAATTGTACGGAGTGTTATATCTATGTCTGAGCCACAAACTGAAACGTTATCGTTTGAAGCCGAAGTCAAACAACTATTACATTTGGTCACCCATTCGCTTTATAGTAATAAAGAAATTTTCTTACGCGAATTAATATCGAATGCTTCTGATGCCGCCGATAAATTGCGATATGAAGCCTTATCGGATAGCGCATTATACGAAAATGATCCGGATTTAAAAATTTGGATCGATTTCGATAAAGAAGCACGAACGATTACCATTCGTGATAATGGAATTGGTATGAATCGCGAAGAAGCGGTAGAAAATTTAGGGACTATTGCGAAATCAGGAACTCGAAAATTCAAAGAATTATTATCGCTCGATCAAGCGAAAGATTCACATTTAATTGGTCAATTTGGCGTGGGATTTTATTCTGCGTTTGTGGTAGCCGATCGTGTGATCGTGCGTTCGCGTCGTGCGGGTATGCAAGCGAATCAAGGTGTGTATTGGGAATCTAAAGGTGAAGGCGAATTCACCGTTAAAAATATCGATAAACCTACGCGCGGAACCGAAGTTACATTATTTTTGAAAAAAGAAGAAGATGAATTTTTGGATGCATTTCGTTTACGTGGAATTATCACTAAATACTCCGATCATATTGTATTACCCATAGTGATGAAAAAAATTGAAAGCAGCGTCGATAAAAAAGACGATAAAGAAGTCACGACAATCGAAGAAGAAGTGGTAAATCGAGCGAATGCATTATGGACTTTACCCAAAAGTGAAATTACCGATGAGCAATATAAAGAACTTTACAAACATATTGCGCATGATTTCGAAGATCCATTAGCCTGGGCACATAATAAAGTGGAAGGTAAATTAGAATATACGAGTTTATTGTATATTCCCGCTCGAGCTCCATTTGATTTGTGGAATCGTGATGCCCAGCGCGGTTTAAAATTATATGTTAAACGCGTTTTTATTATGGATGATTCTGAGCACTTGATGCCGATGTATTTGCGTTTTGTTAAGGGCGTCATTGATTCTAATGATTTACCTTTAAATGTTTCGCGAGAAATTCTGCAATCCAATAAAACGATTGAGTTAATTAAAGCAGCGAGTGTCAAGCGCGTCTTAAGTTTATTAGAATCGTTAGCTGAATCCGATAAAGAAAAATATTCACAATTTTGGCGTGAATTCGGGCAGGTGATGAAAGAAGGTCCGGGCGAAGATTTTTCGAATAAAGATCGCATTGCAAAATTATTACGTTTTCATTCAACGCATAGCGGCGCTGAAATTGCAGACGTATCGCTGCAAGATTATGTGGGTCGCATGAAGGGTGAGCAAGATAAAATTTATTATGTGACTGCAGATAATTTAATGGCAGCAAAAAATAGTCCGTTATTGGAAGTATTTCGTAAAAAAGACATCGAAGTATTATTGCTGCATGACAAAATCGATGAGTGGTTGGTTTCGCATTTAACGGAATTTGAAGGTAAGAAATTACATTCGGTTGCGAAAGGATCGTTAGATTTAGGTAAATTAGAAGATGAAACTGAGAAAAAAGCACAGGAAGAGCAGACCCAAGATTTTGCGGATTATTTAAAAGAAATGCAGGAAGTTTTAAAAGACCAAGTTAAAGAAGTGCGCTTAACGCATCGTTTAACGGATTCTCCTTCTTGCGTCGTATTCGATGAATATGGCATGAGCGGGCATTTGCAGCGTTTGTTATCGCAAGCCGGGCAACAATTTTCAGAATCGAAACCGATTTTGGAATTAAATCCTACGCATCCTTTAATTGTGCGCATTAAAACCGAGCAAAATAAACCGCGTTTTGCGCGTTGGGCACAAATTATGTTGAGCCAAGCGTTATTGGCCGAAGGTGAACAGTTAAAAGATCCCGCGGGATTTGTTAAAGGACTGAATGAACTGTTGCTCGAAGTGGCTAAATAATTTATTTATAAAGACTGGGCTGTTTTTCGTTTCGCGTTGAAAAACAGTCCAGTCTAAAGCTTCGCTTTTTGCATCCATAATCTACATATTTGAACATCTCCCCAATCTCTTGAAACAAAAATTAATTCTATTATTCACACTATATTTGTAGAGTATGGGCTTACTCTGCAAATAGGTCATTATGATGAAGTACGATTGGCGTCGATTACAAATAACGACAGACTCAGCGGATGTGATTGATGCAATTAATCATTTCGCTCAACAAGTCATGTCCGCCGGTACAGAAGCAAATAAGGTGTTGAATGCAGTAGAGAAGCATCCTGAGAACTTTTTACTGCATTGTTATACGGCGGCCTTTTATCTGTATGCCCAAAAAGATGAAGAAACTTCGAAAGCATTATTACATCTCCAGCAAGCAGAGAAATTATTGAAATATGTCACTGACCGCGAACGTTTAACATATCAAGCTATTCGGGCTTGGAAACAATTGAATTATGAATTAGCCATTACTTTATTTACGAGTATCACGGCATTATGGCCGCGCGATTGTTTAGCTGCCAAAATGGCAGAATGGATGTTTTATTGCAGCGGGCAAGCGTATCAATCGCAGCGGTTTCTTGCTATGTGTGAGAAAATGTCAAAAGAAAATAACGATAATAGTCACTTTATGGCAATTCATTCTTTTGCATTGGAGCTTAATGGTAACTATGCAGAAGCGCATGCATTAGCTTTGCGAGCATTAAAAATAGAAGCTATTACACCTTGGGCGCATCATACTTTAAGCCACATACTATTATTGAAACCAGAAATAGATTCCGATACGTCTGCATTCGAACATTATCGATCTAGTTGGGATAACATATTTCCTTTGTTACGTGGACATAATAATTGGCATTTGGGTTTATTATATTTAGCTAAATTGAAAATTGAGAAAGCCAAAGAAATTTATCAACAAAATATATGGGGAAATTTGCCCAATACTGTTTTGCAGCAAATAGATGCTATTTCATTTTTATGGCGAATGGATATGTTGGATCAAACACAAGAATCTGAATGGAAAATTATTAAAAAGTATATTCCAAAAAATCCCACTGATCACTATACACCATTTCACAATGCGCATTTTATCTATGCACTTGCGCGCACCCACGGAATTAAAGCAGCGGAAGATTCCTTAAAAACACTTAAAGAATATGCAAGTAATTTGAGTGGGACACAATATTATGTTTGGCATACTATCTCGCTACCTTTATTTGCAGCGTCCATTGCTTTTGTTGAGAAAAATTATAAGAAGGCAAGCGAATTATTAGCGCCTATTATCCAAGAAGTATTTTGTCTCGGTGGTAGTGATGCGCAAGATGAATTATTCTTGCAGATGTATTTTGTCAGTTTACTTAAATCGAATAAATTGCATGAAGCAAAGCAATTTTTTGATAAATTTCTTTCGCATTATCACAATACTGCATTAGGCCAATATTGGTTTAATAAATGATTTAACTTATACCAGAGATTCACCCTCTTCTTGCCAATTGCCATATGCCGCTTTTAATGTATTTTCTAATAATGTTGCAACGGTCATCGGGCCCACACCACCAGGCACTGGGGTGATCCAACTCGCGCGTTCTTTCGCGCTTGCAAAATCGATATCTCCGCAAAGTCCGCCATCGGGTAAGCGTGTAATTCCAACATCAACTACGACGGCGCCAGGTTTAATCCACTCGGTTTTAATGATGTTGCAACTTCCTGTCGCACTAATGAGAATATCTGCAGTTTTTACATGAGCCTCTAATTTTTCGGTAAAGCGATGACAGATTGTAACGGTCGATTTAGCTAATAACATTTCTATACTGAGAGGACGCCCCACAATATTGGATGCGCCGATAATGACTGCGTGTTTTCCTTGGGTCTCGATATTATAGTGATGGAATAATTTAATAATGCCAAACGGTGTGCACGGTCTTAATGTAGGATTACGTAGCATTAGGCGTCCTAAATTATAGGGGTGAAAGCCATCAACATCTTTATGGGGTGCGATGCGTTCTAAAATTTCTTGTTTGTGTAGATGATGTGGAAGTGGTAATTGAATTAATATGCCGTGTACATCGGGTGCGGCGTTGAGTTCATCTACCATTGCAATTAGTTGTTGCTCAGAAACATCCAGTGGTAATTTGTGTAACGTAGATTTTATTCCAACTCGCTTGCAAGCAGACTGTTTATGCGCGACGTAAATTTCTGATGCCGGATCGTTTCCCACTAAAATAACATCTAAGCCAGGAATAGGGGATCTCTGTTTTATGATCTGTGAAATGTTGTTTTTAATAATGGAACTTAGTGCACGTCCATCTAAGATTTGGGCAGTCATGGATAATATTCTCGAAGCAATTAATAAATTTTACAGCATTATCCCTTGTATGCTTTATAAAGTGCAAGTGATTATGTAAGAGAAGATGACAAGCTTAAACTTGTCATCCCGAATTAGACGTTACTGAAATCCATTCCGTGCGCAACGGGGAAATTGAGTCCCGAATGTGAAGCCAATTTAGTAGTTGGCTGATATGCGTGACTGCTTTTCGTAGCGATACGTGTTTTATGGCTTACGGTAACATGTTCGCTGCGTCGATGCGCTAATTCAACATGTTTGCCATTCGTATTTTGCGATTGTTTTTCATCAGTATTTGTCGCTAAATGCGATTGAATTCCTTTTTGAAACTGCGAAATATGTGCAATCGGAATTAATATATTATATGTGGTATTCGGTTTCGCATTAGGCGATTTAATACCCGCGTTTAAATTCTGAATGGTTTTCGGATTAGCTTCCGCTAATTTCGCCACGTGATTTAACGTAATTGGTACGTTCGTTTTCACGGCAGTGAAATAAGGTTGGTTAGCTACCGGATACGTTTTTAATTTGTATTGCTTCGGATTCGCAAGAATCGTTGAAAGCGCTAATAATTTTGGCACGTAAGCTTTCGTTTCCGCTGGCAATGGTAATGACCAGAAGTCTGTCGGCTTATTATGTGCTTTATTATAAGCAACCGCTTTCATTACGGTTCCAATGCCAGCATTGTAAGCAGCAAATGCTAACAACCAATTATGAAAATAATCGTGGAGATATTGCAAATACGCTAACGCAGCATGCGTTGAAGCAACCACGTCACGTCGACCGTCATACCAAGAATTGATATGAACACCTAAACCACGCGCAGTAGAACCTCGCAACTGCCATAATCCAACCGCATCTTTACTATTAGAGTCCATGGGATTATATCCACTCTCTATCATAGGTAGTAAAGCGATCTCAGATGGCATGCCACGTTTCTTCAATTGTTCCACCACATAATATATGTATGGACTCGCATGATAAGTGAGTGAGTGCAATTCATCGGGATGTTTTAAAAACCACCCGATCTTTTTTTGCACAGCGGTGTGATCACTGAATGCTTTGAAAGTTAATTTTTCGTTTATTATTTTCCAAATATTCGCTTCATATTCGAAAAAAACATGAGGCGAGTAATAGGAATCTTCTTGGGCATATAATGTGCCATTACTCATCGGTAATGCAAGAAGCCCGAGAGAGAAAAATAAACATGTTGGTAATTTTATTAACAATTTATTAATCATTCATGCATCTTACGGTGAATGAGTTTTGGAATCAAGCAAAAATTGGCCAATACTTTTTCAATTAAGAAAATAAGTTTTTGTTCAGGGAAAAGATGTTGTTTAAAAAGTATCCTTCCAACGTCGTAATGCAGCAAAAACAGCGATTTGATCGCCTAGGCGAGTCTCACAAAATTTCTCTGCTGCAGCGACCACAATGGGCTGATTACAGCGAAGGAAAGGGTTGATTTCGTTTTCGGTGGTAATCGTAGAGGGTATTGTAGGTAATCCACGCTCTCGTAAGTGTCTGACCTTCTGTAGTCGTTCTAAGAGTTGTTGATTGTTGGGTTCGATCAATTGAGCGAATTCCAAATTGCGCAAAGTATATTCATGTGCGCAATAGACGCGAGTTTCTGGTGGAAGTTTGGCCATGCGTTGTAAAGATTGATATAACTGAGCGGGTGTTCCTTCAAATAACCTTCCACAACCGCCAGAGAACAGAGTGTCACCGCAAAAAAGCCATTCCTGTCCAAAGTAAGCAATGTGATCAAGCGTATGTCCTGGAACGGTCATAACTTGAAAACGTAATTGCAAGGGTTCCAAAGTGATTACGTCCTCGTCGTACAATATATGATCAATATACGCTAATTTGGGATTGTTAGGACCATAAACAGGAACGGAATATTGTTTTACTAGTTCTTCGACGCCATTAACATGGTCCCAATGATGATGGGTAATTAAAATACCGTGCAGTTTAAAATCAAATGTCGATAGAGTTTCTGACACAACATGTGCATCACCGGGGTCCACAACTACAGCTTGATTGGATTCTCGGTGTATAATCATCCAAATGTAATTGTCATTAAATGCTGGTAGCGCAAGAATATCGTGTGGCATGAAAGAAAGTATAAATGAGTTATAAATGCTTGGCGACGATTGCGTTGTATTAACTTTATATAGGTGATGAATTGCTTTTGCACGCTTTTCAACAATGGTTTCAATCCGGACCCGGAAGCTGGTTATTGCAATTTGAGCAAGAGCAAGTAAATAAATGGCTGCCATTAGTTCGTGGCGCTAGTGTTTTACAAATTGGGGGATTGCCAGATACTTTTCAGGTAGGTCAACAGTGCAATCAAGAATATTATTTTTTAACGCCGAATATCAGCGATGAGAAGTTAGGCAAAATCGATATTTTTGCTGGATATGATGAATTACCTTTTCAGCCGAATAGCTTAAATCTAGTTTTATTGGTGCACGTATTAGAATTTGTAGAGCAACCCTCCGTAGTTTTAAAAGAAATATTCGATGCATTGGCACCAAATGGAAAATTATTATTATTTTGTTTTAATCCTTGGAGCTTGTGGGGAGTTTATAAATTATTTGCTAGTAAAAAAGAGTTTCCTTGGTCTGGAAAATTTATTTCGCCTGCGCGTTTACAACAATGGTTAACTGCAATTGGATATACAAATATACGCGATAAAACGCTTTGTTATCGCGCTCCTTTTGTGCATAAACCTTTAACACGATCGGCATTGTTTGTCGAAGCGTTAGGTCAAATTGCTTTTCCTTTATTAGGCGCAGTCACGGTATTATTACTGGAAAAACGCATATACGGCTTTGTATCACAGCCTCAGTATCATTGGCAAAAACAACAAATTTTAAAAGGTAGTTAGTTTGGACGAGAATTGTAATGTAGAAATGTTTACGGATGGCGCTTGTCGTGGAAATCCAGGGCCGGGCGGTTGGGGTGTTTTATTGCGAAAAGGGAAAGTAGAAAAAGAATTTTACGGTGGTGAAACGCATACTACGAATAATCGCATGGAATTAATGGCAGCTATTAAAGGTTTAAGCGCGTTAAAGCGTCGCTGTCATGTGCAAGTAACAACAGATTCTCAATATGTACGTCGTGGTGTAAAAGAATGGTTAAGCAACTGGAAAAAAAACGGTTGGCGTAGCAGCAATAAAAAACCCATTAAAAATGTTGATTTGTGGCAAGAGCTTGATCGTTTAGTAGCGATGCATGAAGTAGATTGGCATTGGGTACAGGGTCACAGCGGTCATCGCGAAAATGAAATTGCAGATCAATTAGCAAATCGTGGTATCGATGAATTATTAAAAATAAGTTGAATGAGATGCGACAAATAATATTAGACACGGAAACTACAGGTCTTGCTCCAGAAGCAGGACACCGCATTATTGAAATTGGTTGTCTGGAAATGGTAAATCGTCGGCTTACACAGCGACATTTACACTATTATATTAATCCAGAGCGGGATGTCGAACGTGCAGCAGCAGAAGTTCATGGTATTACTTCCGCTTTTTTACAGGACAAACCTCTTTTTGCTGATATTGTCGATGAATTAATAAAATTTCTGACTGGTGCAGAATTAATTATTCATAATGCATCATTTGATATTGGTTTTTTAAATGCAGAATTAAAACGATGTAAAGGTTATCGAAATATAACTTATTATTGTTCTGCGTTAGATACATTGCCGTTGGCGAGAAAAAAACATCCTGGACAACAAAATAGTTTGGATGCGTTATGTCGTCGTTATGGAGTCGATAATTCCAATCGAGAATTACACGGTGCATTAAAGGATGCGGAATTATTAGCTCAAGTCTATTTATTAATGACGGGAGGTCAAACTCAGTTGTTTGAAGTGGAGGCGGAAGATACCACGACGGCTGCCACTGAAGCGCAAATCATTGCAAAATCCCAAAGTAAAGTTCAAAGCTCGATCTTGTTAGCGAATGCGGACGAATTAAATCTCCATGAGGAATTTTTAAACTTTATGCGCAAAAAAGGCCAATGCCGATGGGAAGCTATAAAAGAGACGGACAGCTAGGCTGTCCGTCCGTTGCTTCTGCTTCTAGGTTTAGTATGGTAAGACAACGACTTTCGTACCATGATTTACAAAGTAACGAGATAGCCATTTAGCAGCGTGAGTGTGTATGCGGATACATCCGTGGCTACCATTTCGGTTCGATATATAAGGTGAACCGTGTATGGCATAGCCACCGGTAAAGAACATACAATAAGGCATTTGCGCACCACCCACTCCAATTGGGAATTGTTTAGATACACAATCGGCCGAACCTTTGCGTTGCACATGAAAAGTTCCGCTTGGGGTATGACAAGGATGACCTAAGTCTGCACACATATCGGATCCGCCATTAGCGATTCCTGATGCTACTTTATAACCATCGTTATCATACGCCGCCCATTGTTTGGTGCGTGGACTGAATACGAAGGCACGCTCGCCGCCACTATTATAAGTTCTTCCAAACGAGCTGTCGTCGTTCCAGGCATAAGTTGGATAATTCTTGATTTGTTCTGCTGGTACAATTCGATCGTTGTTAATAGCGAAGCACTCGTAAGTGTTATTGCAAAGTGAATTTTGCGGAGCTGCTTCTGCTTTATCTACCACCCAAAGAACACCTAAAGCAAATAGTATGGATAATAACATTTTCATTTTCATTATGAGCCTCCTCTCCTTTATGCAATGTGAGGCGTCCTTTCCTGTATCACTGCTCTTTATCCGTAAAATTGGTTAGCATTCTAATTGATTCCTTCTTCCTTATTCCACTTGCTAACCAAAAAATAGTTTACATGGTTAACTATAGTGCATGAGCTACTCTGTGCAAGAAATATCTCAGAGAATTCCTTGACCATTTTTGAGAGTCTTTATTGGTTCAGCCAGATATGTTAAATTGGTAATTAATAGAACTGAAAAATTGTGCATAAAAAAGTCGAATATGGAATGTTTAAGTTATTGCGTTGCGAACCAAATCGATCTAGTTAAGCTTGAACGACAATTACGTCCATTGCAAAGTTTAAGTATAGAGCGACATTGGAAAGTAATTGTACTTCACCATAAGGTGCTTAATACCTATTGTTACGTATTTGCGAACGGAACTTTAGTGGGTTGGAATATTAAGCGCTATCAAATGTTGCCTTATTTAAAATTAGTCGAGCCTGCCTGTATAGGAAAATTTCCTAAGCCATTATTTGATGGCTTTTCGTATAAGTTTGGTGAAAAAACAACCATTCGGCCGCATGGATATTTCAATGTAGAATGTTTAGTTTTGGAGTCAGACGATCCGGAGATTAAATTGAGTCTTTCCTATGGGTTTTCGCAATCGATTAAACTCAAATATTTTGAGGATCAGATTGATACCCTAATTGAGCGTAATACGCCTTTTTTCAATCAGCTATCAAATCAAGGTCGGCTGAAAATATCGCGCTCGGCTATACGTCGAATTATCGGTGATATTTTAGCGGTGAAAGGGGAAATTAATATCACGGGAAATTTCTATTATCATCCGAAGTTCTTTTGGAAGCATCCCCATTTAGAAACTTATTTTATCGCGTTGGTGCGCTATTTAGATGTAGCAGAACGAACCGATGCATTAAACAAACAGCTGAACACACTAAATGAAATTTTCTTTATGTTTAATAGTTATCTCGAAAATAAACATGCCCACAATTTAGAAATCATTATAATCGTGTTAATTATGATTGAAATCGTATTTAGTGTATTGAATTTACATCTTTAATTTATAGAGAATCCGGGCAGCGGAATCCACTCAAGACATTAGGCAAATAAGGATTAATTGCATTATCCGCCGATAATTGGAAAGTCGCTTTATTATTTTTTAAATTAAATATAATTTCAGCAGATCTTGGGTCACTCGACGGTTTTAATTTCGCATACTCATCCACCATGCGTAACCAGGCCCAGGCTCCCATCGTCGTAGCCGTTGGATTTTGATCGGCTGGATTATTGAATCGCAGTGTCACGAAAGAACCGTCCGGTCCTGGCCAATTCACTAGAATGAGGCTCTTCGTTCCAGGAGTATAACGCACCATTTGTCCGCCGATGTTTAATGCAAATTGCGCATCGGCACTTACTGGAGCTAGTTTAAATTTAAAGCTGGGTTTGGTGTGATCATCAGTATAAAACATTTTTTGAATCATCGAGGCGCGAATTAACATATCGAGATCAGTTTGTGCAATATCGATTTGCTCGCCATCTAATTTTTTCCAGCTCCAATAGACCTGAGATAAATCGACGAAGGGCTTCAGATAATTATTAAAATAATTTTGAATAACGCCACCGGGACCAAAAAATTGATCGAAATCTTTTATTTGGATATCATTTTTTGCAGAATTATAAATAGGGTAACGATTTTCGATAGTTTTGTGATACGCAGAGGCTACTGACGTTTTCCACAAGGTATTCATGTATAACTTCGACTCTTGCAACATCAACTTCCAACTATTATGAGCGAGTACGCGCATCCATTGCTGAATAGGCGCAGGCATTTTATCAGCAGTGCTAAATGTTAATGTGATCGCATCATCGGCGCCATTAGTTTGATAACGCTGAACAGTTTTATCAAATGCGGTTTTAACATTAGATGGACTGTCTTTAATCCCTTTAAGATAATCATGTAATTGCGTCAGCGCTTCAGTCATGATTTTCGCTTTCGGACGGTCCGGCATATATTCTGTTAAATTATCCAGCGTAATCTGTGCGCCGGCATTTTTAGCGGCTTTTAATGCGTTTTGATAAAGCTGCCATAATGGTGATTGCGGATTCAGCAATAAATTGATTTGATCCACTGCTTCATTAAAGTTTTTGGGAGCGACGAAGGTAATTTGATTTAAGCTGTTTTGCCATTCTTGACAATAATGCTGTAAATAAATATCACGCAATTCCTGCGTTAATTGCTTAACATCAATTTTCTGTTCGCTAGTTTTTCCGATCACCCAATCGCCTTTATCAAATGATTGCGCCAAGTTGGGAATCTGTTGCTGATAAACATAGCCAAAATTCAATGTGGAATAAAAAGTTGAGATAGTAGCATGACTGACATCGACGCCTGTAAACAGATCTTTTGCCGTTAATTGCATTTGATCTTGTTTATTGTTATTCAGCAACATTTTATAGGCAATTTGTGCGAGTGGTTGTTCTTGTAATACCACTTGCGCTTGTCCAATTAAATCGTGATCTGTTTTCCACTGAGGTTGTGATAATTGCAGTGTATCTTGTAGATAAATATTAAGTTGTTGTTGGAGCGCTGGATTATCTGAGTATGTTTGCTTCCAGTAAGTGTTAAACCATTGGCTGATATAGTCAGCTTTAAATTTATCAGGCTTGGCTAACATTAAATAAGCTTCTAAGGTGTGATATAAAGCCGAAGAATTCTCATTCGTATACTGCTGTACTTTGGCTGCCAATGTTTGACTGAGATAAGTCATGAAAAGATGACGTAAGGTTTGTTGATAAGTGACATCAACTTTTTGTTTTAATTGTTTGGACTGCTCAAAACCAACGACCTGTTTCTTGCTTGCTAATTTCAATGCGAGTTCTTGGCGCATTTGATAAATGGAATTTAAGCCCGCTAACCATTTTGGGCCATCTATTGTGGTAGATGGAGTTAAATTTTGTTTGAGACTATGTAAGGCATTCATATTTTTTTGATAGTTATTATGAAAAATAAATGCGGCACCGAGTAAAATTGCGAATGCAGCAGGATAACTTGCGATGTGCCACCAATTTTTGGCAGGTGCCTTTTCAATAATTTCTATTGCACTTAATGAGCCTGAGCGCTTCAGCATCTGACTTATAAATAAAGAATTCTGTTCGGCAATTAATGGTTTACTGATTTCTGTCTTAATTTGAAATGCTTTCTCTAAATCAGGAGCAATCATATTAACCGTAGTATTCGTTTGTTGACAGCTACAAAAGAAAATATTATTGACGTTAATATTTGTGGAGTCGGGTAAACATGAGATAATTTTATTTAGTGGTTTAAATAATCGTTCTAATTGTAAGGTAAATTCATTGATGCGCTGTCGACGCTCAAGATTAGGCTCGTGGTGTAGACGATCTAATAAACGATGATTGATCATCTGAATAAATAATTTAAAACACTCAAAGAAACGATCATTAACGTATTTACCATCTGGATCTGCCAAAGAAAATCCTAAAGCTTGTTCGCGATCTTCAGGACGCAGATTTGCGAAAAATTCTGCAAATCCGGCCATATGATCACATTGCGTGATGATAATATCGATGGCAATTACTCGATTTAATTGAGCTAATATATGAATTTGTTCCGACCAGCGGTTGACGATGCTGCTAAATGTGGGGTCGTTGGGATAAATTAGACTCGGTAAATCGACAACAAAACAAATTTTATCGAACATAATGGGAGTGCGATGGCTCGATAACGCTTGTAAAAAGGCATGCCAGTATTGTTGTGCTTGTGGTTCCGTTTGGGTGGATAAACAATATTTACCCGATGGATCGACAAATACGGCTTCATCGCTAATCCACCAATCAATCGATTTTGTAGGACCTACATTTTCAATGCTTTTCTTAAGTGGTGAAACTAAATTTATTTTGGAATGAGCAAGCAAACTGGTTTTACCAACACCTTGCGCACCGATGAAAAGCATCCAAGGTACATGGCGTTGTTTTTTACGTTTAAAATACTGTTGGATAGTATCCACAGCTATTTGAATTTGTTGCTGTAAATCTTCAATAATATGTTGTTGCGGATCCAGCATATTTATTTTGGTTTTTTTCATCTTTTTACGAAATATTTTATTAATCATGTGGCACCCGCATCCTTATCTATTTTATCCAATAAGATCTGAATCGGTTGGATGCTTTGTTTCAGATGCATATGATAAGGAATATATTCAACGCAGAGGCCGGTTAATAAAATAATGCCTGCTATCGAAAAATGTAACCAATGACGCGGCGGTTTTTGTACGATAATCGATGTGCCGGCACCTTCTTTACTACCGACAAATAAATGCGAAGGATAATTGCCACGAATTTTGTTAATTAAAATAAATAAATTATCTTTGATATTATCAAGTTCACGCAAATTACTGTTCGGTGCTTGATATTTTCCTCTAAACCCTAGGTTTAAACATAAATAACCTAATTCTAGTAAATCAATGTGTGATTTGGGGTCATCGCTAGCACGTTCCAGGATATTATAAAATCGCTCACCACCATAGCTTTCACCCTGAACGGTTTTCAATAAAGGATGTTGCTGCCATAAACTTTGTGTTTGTTGATCGCTATTCAGCATAATTTCGTCGACAAAAGCACAAAGAAAATAGCGACCCGCTAAAATAATCGCAGAACGGTATTCTTGTTGCCGTGCTTTTTCTTCAAAAGTTTTGATTTCATGACCTAAAGATTTATAAAGATTGACCGCATCTTTTAAATTAGGTTGTGCTTGCATCTTGCCGATTAACACTAAAACAGGAGAAGCTGCTGCTACTAATGGATTTAACGCATATTGTACATTAAATGCCTTTGAAGAAGTTTCGGTTAAGCTGACCGGATCGGTTAAAGGCCTATGACTAAATGGAGATTCAGTGGCTAAACTGATCTTATTGTCATGCAAGGCGTGTTGTTCAATATTTGTAATATTGTTAGTCATGTCTGATTTAAATCTGCTCAGTGTTTGAAGTTGGTTATTATATACCTAATATTTGATCCTGTGTAGATCATTTTTTTGCAATTTTGAATAAATATTAACATTATGTTCAAAATAAGATCATTAATCGCCCCTGATTGTAAAATAATCAGATCAGAAAATTAACTGATGTCGAGAGCTCGGTGACCAATATCACTCCGATAGAAGCGATCAGGCCATGTAATCTTCTCTGCAGCTTGATAAGCTGTCTGACGAGCGTCTCTAAGTGTCTTGCCGATTGCGGTCACACTTAATACACGACCTCCATTTGTGTATATTTTTTGATTATTTTCAATCGTGCTCGCATGAAAAATTTTGTAATCGTGTGTGGTAGTGGTTTCGAGTCCACGAATCACGTCTCCCTTTCTATAGATATCCGGATAACCTCCGGCGGCTAACACTACACTAATTGCAGGACGAGGATCCCATTTAATCTGAGTTTGATCTAATTTACCAGCCAATGCGTTAAGACACAGTTGAACCAAATCAGATTCCAATCGAAAAAGGATGGGTTGGGTTTCGGGATCGCCTAACCGACAATTAAATTCGAGTACTTTAGGCTCGCCATTGGCGATCATCAAACCGGCATACAAGAATCCGACATAAGGAATATTTTTGGATTTCATGGCTTGTACCGTGGGATGCATAATTTGTCGCATGATTTTATCAGTGAGATTAGGTGTTAAGAGGGGAGCAGGAGAATACGCGCCCATGCCTCCAGTGTTTGGTCCCTGGTCGCCATCATCTCGTCTTTTATGATCTTGGGCGCTCGCTAATGGCAATATATTTTCGCCATCAACTAAAGCGATAAAGCTGAGTTCTTCTCCCTGCAAAAAATCTTCAATAATAATGCGTTTACCTGCGCTTCCAAACTTATTATCTTGCAGCATAGAAGTGATAGCTTCTTTAGCTTCCGCTCGGTTTTGCGCGATAACGACGCCTTTACCCGCTGCTAAACCGTCCGCTTTAATCACAAGGGGGAATTGTTGATGCTCTAAATGCGATAAAGCTGCTTCCACGTGATCAAACGTGGCAAAATTTGCGGTGGGAATGTGATATTGTTTTAAAAATTCTTTGCAAAAACTTTTAGAAGATTCTAATTGAGCTGCTGCTTGTGTGGGTCCAAAACATTTCAGTCCGGCCTGATTAAATTTATCGGTGATTCCAAGCGCTAAAGGCGCTTCAGGTCCAACGAGCGTGAGGTCAATTTGATTTTGCTTGGCGAATTTAATTAATGCATCAATATCAGTGGACTCAATTGCGATATTTTGTGTTTTTGCTTCATGTGCTGTGCCGGCATTACCTTCTGCCACCCAAATACGTTTAACTAAAGGAGATTTTGCGATTTTCCAACAAAGCGCGTGTTCGCGACCGCCATTGCCCACGACTAAAATATTCATGCGTAACCTCAAATTAATGTCTGAAATGTCTGGTACCTGTAAATACCATCGCTATATTAGCCTGATTTGCGGCAGCAATCACCTCGTGGTCGCGTTTGGAACCTCCAGGTTGAATAACAGCTTGAATGCCAAAACTAGCCGCTAATTCAATACTATCAGCAAAAGGAAAAAAAGCATCGGAGGCCATCACCGCGGAATTCAAAGAGAGTTTCGCCGCTTCTGCGCGTTGTGCTGCGATTTTCACAGCAAATACGCGACTCGTTTGTCCGCATCCAATGCCTAAAGTCGCGAGATTTTTCGCATAAACAATCGCATTAGATTTCGTGAATTTTACGATTTCCCAGGCAAATAATAAATCCTGTAATTCTTGTTTTGTCGGTGCACGCTCTGTTACAACTTGAATGTCAGTTTCATTGATAGAAATATCATCGTGGTCTTGAACTAATAATCCTCCGGAAATACTGCGTAAATTATAGGGTTGTTTATTTTGCGCTGATTTTCCAAAAGCGAGCACACGGAGCTGTGGTTTGTTATTGAAAATTTGTAGAGCATCTGCATTAACTGCAGGCGCTAAAATCACTTCGGCAAATTGTTGCGATAATTGTTGGGCGAGTTCAGCTGAAATGGGTTGATTAAATGCGATAATTCCGCCGAATGCGGATTCGGGATCGCATTTAAATGCTTTTTGATAGGCTTCTTCTATTTTGTCAGATTGCGCAACGCCACAAGGTGTAGCGTGTTTTACGATTACACAAGCAGCCTGAATGTTTGAAAGCGCTTGTACGGTTTGTAGAGCACAATCTGCATCTAGCATATTATTGTAGGAAAGCGATTTACCCTGTAAGAGTTTTGCTTCCGCCAATGAACCTGGATAATTTTTTTGAGTTTGATAAAAAGCCGCTTTTTGATGCGGATTTTCACCATAACGTAATATTTCGCGTAATTTAAACTGTGGCTGAAAAAAAGTGGGAAATTCTTTTTCCGCCGGATTATTTTGTTGCCTTAAATAATCTGCAATCGTTTGATCATATTGTGCAGTGTGTATAAATACTTTTTGTGCGAGCGATAAGCGTAAATGTTCACTGGTCGCTTGCTGGTGTTTTTGCATTTCTTCCAGCACACGAGAATAATCTGTAGGGTCTACTACAACAGTGACTGCTTTAAAATTTTTTGCAGCTGCACGTAACATAGATGGTCCACCGATATCAATTTGTTCGACAGCGTCTTCGAACATACAATTTTCTTTTTGTATAGTGGCAGCAAACGGATATAAGTTAACAATTAAAAGATCGATGGGATTAATTGAATGTTGCTGCATGATTTTATCATCGATGCCGCGACGACCCAGTAAGCCTCCATAAATTTTGGGATGCAGCGTTTTAACGCGGCCATCCATCATTTCAGGAAACCCTGTATATTGCGCAATATCGATAACCGCAATATTATTTTGTTGAAGTAATTGAGCAGTGCCACCGGTGGCGAGAATTTCAATATTTAATTGCGACAGTTTATTTGCAAACTCAACTACACCAGTTTTATCTGAAACACTAATCAGAGCACGTTTAATGGGTAGTTGAGTCTGCATCAGTGTTAATTGAGACTATGCATGGCGAGCTTTTTGCGTAATGTGCCACGACTTATACCTAAAATTTTGGCTGCTTTACTTTGATTACCATTAGTGAAACGCATGACCATTTTTAATAATGGAACTTCCATTTCTGCTAATACTAAATTGTAAAGATTAGCTGGTTCTTCGCCATCTAATTGCACAAAATATTGTTGTAAAGAGACGTGCACGTTGGAAGCAAAAGCTTGCTTAGTGACAACGGGTTTGTGTTCACTCATTCCAGAGTGAGCTTCTGGTTCCAGAATTGCGATTCCTTCCAATGTCTTGCTCCTTGTAGTTGTTACTTTAACTGGTTGAGAATTTTCTTCTTCAAGCCCTGTGGTGCAACATTATAACATTCGTTTGAGCGTTCTCAAGAGAATTCTGCACATTAATTTTCTGTTTTACTCGAAAATTATCCTATCGCGAATTAATAAAACACTAATATAAATCAGATATTATTTTGTCCCTTACTCACAATTATAGGGAAAACATTATGAATTATTTTGCAGAAATTTATCAGAACGCATTGCATGGCAATTTTGCAGCACTAGAGAGTTTATTAGCTGATGGTGTTTGTATCGATGAATATGAGTGTGGGCGTTTGTGGTGGACACCTGCCGCAAGATTGGCATGTGAAGAAAAAAATGTAGCAGTTGAAACATTGAAATATGCCGGCGCCAAATTGACATGCATGATGTATGGTGCTGGGCTTGGAAGAAATTATGCTCTCATCAAAAAATATTTAAGCCATCAAACAATAATCCCCATAGTAATAGGACTCGCACAAGCGGGAGACTGGGCCTTCATTCATACACTGCGTCAACAGGATTATGTTGTTCGAGATGAGGATGTGGTGTTTGGTGGCGTGATGGGCAGACATTTGCAGGTGGTAGATGAATTAATTGGATTATCGGATTATTTGACTGAAGCGGCTATTCACGCAGCTGCTCTTACAGGTCAATTAGTGAATGATGAGAAGATCGTGTCCCCCCAAGCTATTAATTATGCTGCTCAAGGTGGATATTATAATAGTTGGAAACTGCAGAATCGCTGTCCCGTAAACTGGATCAAGGGAGCTGCTTTAGGTGGGCATCAGGAGGATGTAGAACAATTTTTAAAGGTCACTTCTCTCCCAAGGAGATTGGAATTCGCACAATTGGCTGTCGAATCAGCAGCAGAGGGTGGACACCGGGATTTAGTATCTAATCTTCTATGTACATATCCGGTAAGTAGAAATGCGGTGCTGGTCAAGCAAATGGGTAATCGTGCATTTAGTAAGTGGATTAGTAAAATAAACAGACCGGCTTTCAATCAGGAACTCCTGTTTTTGCGAGATCGAGTTGCGCAACAAGAACAGATGATTCATGCTTTATTCGCATTAGTACAAACTTCCCAACAACAGCAAAGGTCATTAATTTCGGAAACAATGGCGAATGGACCTCTCAGTCTTTTTTCTTCCCGTTCTGATGTAACTGCGAACCCAGGGGATAATGATTTATTGGATATTTCACGACTCCAGATTGGCAATGAATAATAATACCCTTTATGCCTATCTCTTTCGCGTACAAATCAATTTGCTGTACAATCAATTGAATTTCATCAGCGAGGTTTAAGTAATGTCCAATAACAAGCCAAAAATAATTTATCTTAAAGATTATCGGCCGCCCGATTTCACCATAGATACCATTTTTTTGCATTTTGATTTGCATGAAGCATTTACTGAGGTTAAATCGATACTTAAATTAAAGCGTAATCCGCTAGCCAAAACGCCTAATGCGCCATTGAAATTAAATGGCGAGAATTTGCATTTGAAATCAATATTTTTAAATGGGAAAGCTTTAGCAGAAACAGAATATGTTATTGATGATAATTCCCTAACGATTGCAAAAGCACCGGATGAATTTACTTTAGAAACAGTTGTTGAAATCAAACCGCAAGAAAATACTGCTTTAAGCGGTTTGTATAAATCGCGTGAAAATTTCTGTACGCAATGTGAAGCTGAAGGTTTTCGACGCATTACTTATTATTTAGATCGCCCCGATGTGATGGCGCGTTTTACTACGACAATTACAGCAGATAAAATCAAATATCCCATTTTATTATCCAATGGAAATTTGATCGAAACGCGTGGTCTATCTGATAATCGTCATTGGGTCATGTGGGAAGATCCAGCACCTAAGCCGAGTTATTTATTCGCATTAGTGGCGGGGGATTTTGATTTATTGCAGGATGAATTTACCACAATGTCAGATCGTAAAGTGGCATTACATTTGTATGTTGAAAAAGGTTTTGCGGATCAAGGAGCTTATTCATTGCAATCGCTTAAAAAAGCAATGCAATGGGATGAAGAACAATTTGGTCGGGAATACGAGCTCGATATTTACATGATGGTTGCAGTCAGTGATTTTAATATGGGTGCGATGGAAAATAAGGGACTCAATATTTTTAATACGCGTTATATTTTAGCGAAACCCGAAACCGCAACGGATATGGATTATGTGGCAATTGAAAATGTGATTGGTCATGAATATTTTCATAATTGGACGGGTAACCGTATTACTTGCCGTGATTGGTTCCAATTAACTTTAAAAGAAGGCTTGACCGTTTTCCGTGACAATAATTTTACTGAGGATATGACTTCAGAAGGCGTTGCCCGTTTAGATAATGTGAGTGTCGTACGCAATCTGCAATTTCCCGAGGATGCTGGTCCCACCGCGCATCCTATACGTCCGTTTTCTTATATGGAAATTAATAATTTTTACACGCACACGGTTTATCGAAAAGGTTCAGAAGTCATTCGCATGATCCGTACCTTAATTGGCAAAGAAAATTTTCGCAAAGGAATGGATATTTATTTTAAGCGTCATGATGGCCAAGCGGTGACGACTGAAGATTTTGTGCAGGCATTGGCAGATGGATCCAACCGGGATTTAACGCAGTTTAAACGCTGGTATGACCAAGCGGGCACGCCCGTTTTAGATATTTCTAGTGCCTATGATGAGAAAGCACAAACTTATACTTTAACCGTTAAACAAAGTTGTCCTCCCACGCCAGATCAAAAAGATAAAGCGCCGTTTCATTTGCCTTTAGCTGTGGGTTTGATTTCATCCGCTTGTAAAGATATGCCAACTCATCTCGTAGGCGAAAAAAATAGTATAACCGGAACGCGTATTTTAGAAATAACCAAGCCAGAACAAACTTTTGAATTTGTCGCAGTCACAGAAAAGCCAGTAATATCCTTGTTACGCAATTTTTCTGCTCCAGTTATTGTTAATTATGATTATACTGATGATGAATTATTGTGGCTATTGCAGTGTGACAGCGATCCGTATAGCCGATATGAGGCGGGTCAGCAATATATGAAACGATTGATCGCGCGATTAATCGAGGATCACAAAGCAGGAAAATCACTGAAAATAGATCATCATCTGGTTTCTGTCTTCAAAACGATTTTAGAAAAGCCGCATACGGATTTACAATATTTGGCGCGCTTATTGCAACTTCCGACTTTTAGTTTCTTGTTACAACAATTAAAAGACACGGATATTGATTTGATTTATATTGCGCGTGATTTTATAAAAAAATCTTTGGCGCGTGAATTAAAAACAATTTGGCAAAAATATTATGCTGAACTGCAAACACCAAGATATCAAACCACTCAGCAAGATATGGGTAAGCGCGCTATGAAAAATGTCGCATTAGATTATTTGACAGCGCTTGAGGATCCGGAATTTTTTCAAGCGGCTTATCGACAATTTCAGCAAGCCGATAATATGACAGATCGTATGGGAGCATTAATGGCGTTAAATGATCATGCTACGCCATTGCGTGAAAATGCATTAAATGAATTTTATCAACAGTGGAAGTCACAGCCTTTGGTTGTAAATAAATGGCTGACATTACAAGCAATCTCATTATTGCCTGAAACCTTGATGGTTGTGAAAAGATGTATGCAAAATAAAGCTTTTGATATCAACAATCCGAATAATGTGTATGCCTTGATCGTTGCTTTTGCAAATAATTTATTGCGCTTTAATGCGAAATCGGGAGAAGGTTATCAGTTCGTTGCGGATCAGGTTATTAAAATTGATCCCATGAATCCTCAAATCGCTGCGCGAGTATTGCAACCATTATTACGTTGGCGACAAATGGATGTAGGACGACAAAAATTGATGCGTAAGGAATTGGAGCGAATTCAGCAGGTGGAAAAATTGTCGAATGATGTTTATGAACTCGTTAATAAAAGTTTATCCATTTGAACTGTTTGTGTTTGGTATTTCGATAATAAATCGTAAAAATTACTATAAGAAGCGGGCTTAGTGAGGAAATCATTAACGCCCGCGGATAAACAATAATTTTTATCCTCTTCAGAAACATGTGCGGTTAATGCAATGATCGGCGTTTTTTGGTTAATCTGATTTGATTGACGAAGTCTTTTAGTGACGTCGATTCCGCTCATATCGGGGAGTCCAATATCCATAAAAATCAGATCAAAACATTTTTGCGCAAGATTTAATGCCTCTTTTCCTGTAGTCGCTACTTCAACCTGACAGCCAAACTCAGCCAAAATGGCTTTGGTGAAACGTTGAATGAGCGGCTCGTCTTCCACCAATAAAACTCGCAGATTGCTCATGATGGGTTTATGCTGTTTACGCTGTTTTGATTCCAGCCATTTTCTCCATGTGGGAGCAAGTCGATGCGTAATATCAGTGGGTTGCATTGGTTTAGATAAAACTTGCTGAAAGTACTCCGGCGTTGAATTTATACTTTGATTATTTTTTAATTTTGTAATTAAAACCAACATGGGAGACCAATCTTGGTTCTGTGATCGAATGTTCTCGACCATGATACTGGGATTTTGTGTTTTAATATCGTCATCGATTAAAATTAAATTATATTTGGTAAGATTTTTTTTGGCGATAAGCTCAACGGCACGATTACTAGTTAAGGCTAATTTATTTTTGCACGGTAATTGCTTTAATAATGTTTCGCGTCGTCGAGTATGATCATCTACAATTAATATGTTAGCGTCTGCAAATTGATTTTCTAGCTCGTGATAATCCACATTGTGGTTAGCCATGACAAAAGTTAAGGTGCAACTAAATGTGGTCCCATACCCTAGTTGGCTATTTACATTTAAACGTCCGCCCAAATATTCTGCGAGTTGTTTTGCAATTGCGAGACCTAACCCCGAACCTTTATATTTACCGGTATGTGAAGGCGCTGAACGATAAAAGCGTTCGAAAATATGCTTGATATCGTGAGCAGAAATCCCAATTCCGGTGTCTTCTACAATTATTTGCAGGATCGCTTGCTCTTTATAAATTTTTACCGGTTCAACCGCTATTAAAATATGCCCCTGATTGGTAAATTTAATCGAATTTCCTAACAAGTTACTCAATATTCGTCGCAGATATTGTGGGTTGCTTTTCACTAAGCGTGGTGTGGATTCACAATAAGAAATAATAAGATCTAGTCCTTTTTTCTTAGCTTTGGGTGCAAATTCAACGATGAGACTTTCAATCAGTTGTCGCAGATCTAAATTTTCAAGCTGCAGATTATTTTTATTCGCTTCCAATTCCGAATATTCTAAAATTTGTTCCACTAATTGCAGTAGGGACTGTCCAGATTGAATAATACCTTCTATTAAATCTTCTTGCTCAGGATAATGTTTTTTTATTTGCAAAAGCTCAGCGATGCCCAGAACCGTGTGTAAAGGTGTACGTAAATCATGACTAATGTTCGCGATAAAATTTGATTTTGCGAGGTTGGCGCTTTCAGCTTCTTCCTTAGCAATCCTTAGTTTTTTTTCCATTTGTATCCGTTCCGTGATATCAAACGCTAATGCTATGATACCAATGCAATCTCCATTTTCATCTTTTAGCGGAGCTTTTTTTGAAAGGTAAGTTCGGGGCACGCCATCACTCCAGACGACCTCTTCTTCTACGCAAACCGTTTTATCATTGTCCATCACATAAAGATCATTGCGCCGCAAATCTTCTAGTATTCCCGGAGTCCAATTTAACATTTTTGCTAAGTCTTCAACGGTTTTTCCTACTAAATCCTCGGCTTTTTCTAAACCTGCGTTAATTGCATGTAAATCATTACAGCCAAGAAATTTGCCTTCACGATCCTCCCAGAACACATGATCGGGTAGATTCACGATAATATTGTGAAGATATAACTCCGTAGTCTTTTTTTCTTTTTGTGTTTTATTAATAGTTTCTTGCAATAATTGAGTTTCTTGTGCGTGTGACGTAATATCAAACGCGGTGGTAATAACAGCTAAACACTCACCCCTTGTATTAAATATCGGAGTGCGTGAGCATTTACAATTTAAAATTTTGTTGTTGAGGAGACGCCATGTTTCATCAAATTGCTGCGTGGATTTTACTTGTTTTATGTGATCGACATTATTATTAATTTTAATTACCGTTTCGGTATAAAAAAAGGAAGTGAGTGAGCAACCAATAAGATCGTGATAATGATTATAATTAAATAGACGTGCGAAATCATACGTGCAACTTAATATATTGCCAAAGATATCTGCACAATAAATTAAACCAGGTATATTAGGATTAATTTCGCATAAGATATTTTCTTCCATTCCTGCTACCGTCTAAATTGATTAATGGCTCAGCTTGGAGTATAAATGACGAATAAGTTAAATAAATATTTTTATTAAATTTGTAGTTAACTATATCATGTGCGTCTGAATTTTGACATCGTTGGAAAATAAATATACTCTGGTTTTTAAATTTCACTAAACTGCGGCCACCTGAAATATATTTAATGATTATTTAATTATCTCAAGGTTTTCTTTTTAAATTTATTGTTTTGTGTCAACCCTGTGATAAAATTTGCGTTTATCAGCGTTTGATTTTTCCTTCTGGATTTTAGCTTTGCTACGGATTGTTGAAGCAAGGGTATTAATTGGGATATTAATATTGGAGTTCACATGCAGCAAGCTTCAGTGGGGAGAAAGGCTTCGGTTTATTCCAAGTCACAAGCACCTCAAAATTTAAAAGTAGCGGTTCTTGAAAGTATTGCCAGTGAAAATAGTGGTCTCAATCATGTGTTGGCCAAACTAGCACTTCTGAATGATTTTAAAACACAACCCCAGCGGACCATTTTTGTAGCTGTTGATTTACTGCAGTGCTATAAGCGTAATGTTGAAGAATTATTACCTCGTGGCGTGCAACCTGCTCAAATTGCTTCTCTAGAAGAATTAGAAAATTATGATTACTGGAAAGCAGTTGATTTAATCAAGGAGCAGTTTTTTCAAGATAAAACAATTACCTCACATTTTGAAAAGATTCAGCAAGATCCTAGACTGGTAAAAAGCTTGCAGTTAAAAGAACTAGAAATAGGTGAGTTTGCCTATTTCGAACCGAGTGGATTACAAAAATTTTTAGAGTCATTCGCAAATGAAGTTCAAGAGGCGTTAAATCCGATTGAAGCAAAAATTCAATCGGAAGTAGACGAAATTAAATCTCGAGAACTCAGTTGGGATGAAGAAATTACCGAGCTAGAGAGAGTCAAAAGACTTCATAAAAAAACTCATATTGAAGCGGCTGCACGGTACATATTAAAATTTGAAAGAATTTTGCAGCGATATCAGCAGATTGGCGAAAGTTTTTCTAATGATGTTTTTGATTTTGTGGCGGTGCAATTTGGAGGTAATCCTGAGAATAAGATCTCGATATATCAACCTATTTTTGAAAGACTATTGAAGATAATTCAAGAAATAGCAGAAAAATTTCCACGACATGAGACAACAGTAAGTACAGACAGACTCGTTCAGATTTTTTTATTCATGAGTGTTACTGCAATTCAAGGTCATTTCTGGAAAGAATTTTGCTTTAAATTGCTGAATCCGTTAGATTTTAAGGTTAAATTAACCGATTGTTGGGAAATATTTGGCAATTCGGATCATCCCTTTCATAAAGTCAATGCGGAATTAAAAGCCATTTATGAACAAGACCAAGCTGCAGCTCTTGCACAACTTCGAAGTGTTTCTTCTGTCGCAAGCGATTTCTTGACGAAAAGAGAGGATTGCTCCATAGAAGAGCTTAGTTCAAGTGGTGGTGAACCTGATGAAACGATAAAATCAGAATTAAATGAAGAAGAAAATTTCAATACTATCATTTCAGAAAAAATGAAACATTTGTCAAATGTCAGCGACGATTTTGAGGGAGCTCAAAATGCACTTAATAAAATGGAAGAAAGTGATGCGCTATATAAAATGTTCGTTGATCGCGTTTTAGAGGTGGGGGTAGGTGATAAATGTTTTAAAAAATTTAGTAATGTTAAGGCTGAGGATTTATCTTTTTATGCTTGTGTTCTTAAAGACGCGCAAGAGTTTTTAGGACGATTAATAGATCGTAATTCTGATTGGTTTGCTAAACTACCGAAAGACGAAAGTTATCGCATCGCAGTTTGTATATTAAAAAATTCAGCTGCTTTTCGAAGAATTGAAACTGCATTATGCATGGCACTAAAGAAACAAGAAGGTTTAGATTCTTTTGCTTATCCGATTACAAGTAACAATGAGATAAATGGACCGGCAGCACTACGGTGGGCTAATAATTATTTTACCCGCAAACAAAAATTGCCAAAAAACGAAACTCGTATATGGGTAGCGCTCAAGATAGACAAAGATCCGTCTTTCCACACGATATTTTCAAATGGTAATTATTTAAAAGAACTAGGGAATGAAACTCCATGTAGTTCAACGATGCTATATAAAGTCATCAAAAAATTCTATAAAGAAACCATGAATCCTTTGATTATTTCACTCAGGAAAAGTTCTGAACTTCCTGTAACGCCCGTAAAAGCAGAAATAAATATAGATACTACTCGTTCACAACAAATGGCAATGGTTGATTCTCCAGAAGTAGGGAATGCGGAATTGGAGACCTACGAGATGGAGCTGACAAATTCAATGCCCTCTGATTCAACTCAAATACAAAAATTCGCCTCCTTGAATTCCAGCACAGATAGCTTAATTGAAATGGGCGAAATCTCAGATTCAATTATTTCACCACAAATGGCAATGGTTGATTATAGTGTGGGGTCATTTGAGATGGAACTTACGATACCCGCAGATTTGGCTCAAGAACAGAATCTTTCCTCCATGGACTCCAGTACAGATAGCTTAAATGAAATGGGTGAAGTACCAGATTCTATCGAAACTCCAAGTTTTTTTGTCTTTCTAAAAAATGAAGGAATTGACCCCGTAAATATTGATCAAATGCAAAATCGAGTAAAAAAACTAGTCAAAGAGTTTGATGATATATGTGGCCTGATAAAACTAAAGACAAACCGTGCTAAGGAGGCAAATCGCCAGGGGGATAAGGCCAATCAGCGTAAAGTATTGCATATCCAGCCTAATACAGAGCATCTGAGTGCTGAGAATATGCAAGGGGTCAATGATCGAAACGATGAAGCATTTAATAAGAAGAGCTTAACGATGCGATCACCGAGTGCAGAAAATCCTTCGGTCACTGTGACTCACTGTGGTATTTTTGCAAAACCAAATTCCAACCCCTCTGAAATGATGTTGCAAGCACCTGAAACCAAAAAGTTGAGATTTACTCGGACTTCCGATCCAGCTGTTTGTAGAAATGAAGAACGTAAATGTAGCGTTTCAGTGTCAAACAGTGATCCAAAGCAATATAAGAGTTTTACAGTGAGTTGATTTTTGATATTAGTTATATTTAAATTTAAATAAAAAGAGAGAATATGAAAAAATTGTTTTTGTGTGTCGCATTTTCGAGTTTGAGTTGTCTAATGACGGCATGTGGTCCTATGTATAAAACCACGTATGAATACCATCCTCCAGAAAATCAACGTGGACGTATGTGTTTAAATCACTGCTTGGATATTAAAAATGAATGCCGAGCGATCTGCAATAATCATAACGATGTTTGTAAAGACCAGGCCATGCAACGAGCGCAAATGGATTTTGAATCCTATCAGCATGCGCAGCGTGAAACTCAGCAACCTATTACGAAAACAGTAAATGATTTTTATAATCCGTGGGGTTGTTCGGAATCTTGTCATTGCGAGCAGCAATACAATCAATGTTATTCAAATTGCGGTGGCGAGGTTGTGCCCGTGCAAACTTGTGTGGCGTTTTGTAAATAATTATTGTGATGTGGAAGCGGAATTGCGCCGCTCCCATATTTATATTTGGCAGATAATCTGATTAATTTCGAGATTATCTAGATTATCGTAATATCGAGTAGCCCCAGGAGTGGGAAATGGAACTGCAACAATTTCGCCATTCTGTACAGCCATCATCAATCCATTTTGTCCTGCTTTTACAGCATCAACTGCTTTTGCGCCCATCAAAGTTCCCATGACACGATCTCTCGTGGAAGGGGTGCCACCACGTTGCATATGACCTAAAACACAAACGCGATAATCTAAATCAGTTCGTTCTTTTAGTTGCTCGGCTAGTTGAAAAGTGTGTCCCGGCTTATCAGCTTCTGCGGCCACAATAATAGAAGCCATTTTCTTCCCGCTTTGTTTTTTAATATGTTGAGCTAGTTTATCTAAGGCAATGGGAAATTCGGGAATTAAGATATATTCCGCGCCTACAGCAATACCAACTTCTACCGCAATAAAACCTGAAGCGCGTCCCATGACTTCAATAATAAAATTGCGATCTAAACTTAATGCAGTATCGCGAATTTTATCAATGGCCTCTAATGCAGTGTTACATGCTGTATCGAAACCAATGCAATAATCAGTGCCATAAATATCATTATCAATCGTACAAGGTATACCGATAACGTTAGGACCACCTTCTTGATGTAATAATGCTGCACCCGTAAAGCTGCCATTTCCACCTAACACAATAATGCCATCAATTTGTTGCTGTTGTAGATAAGCACGTACCCGATCGCGAACTTCTTTTTTACGAAATTCAGCGCTACGACTGGTTTTTAATATAGTTCCTCCGCGCTGAATACAGTTTGCAACTGAACGCGCATTGAGCGGAACTAAATTTTCTTGCACTAATCCACTAAATCCGTTTTCCGATGCGTAAACTTTTATTTTTGAATGAATGGCACTACGCACTACAGCTCTTAATGCAGCATTCATGCCAGGTGAATCTCCACCCGAAGATAACACGACGATTTTTTTTATAGATTGAGTCATATTTATTTCGCAAAATGTTAGGAGTTCAATATTAATTGTGTGGCATTGAAAGTCAAGTACGGTTCTTGATCCAAGAATGTAAATCCCAAGCAGAGTCGACGATATGATCGGCACCCCAATGATGTATTGGCGCATTTATTTCTGCATATCCATATGCAGCGATGATGCTATAAGTTTCTGCATATTTTGCTGCAATAATATCGGCTTCTGTATCTCCGACGTAGACGCTAAATTGTGGTGCCACTTTGGAAGTTCGGCAGGCATAAAGAATGGGAATGGGATGGGGTTTAATAAACGGAAGACATTCACGACCCACCAAACAGCACAGGCGTTTATCAAGGCCTAAATTTTTCATTAACGGCTTAGCTAACCATGTGGGTTTGCTTGTAACAACACCCCAAGCAATTTGCCGTTCGTCCAGCAAATCTAAGACATCTTCCATCCCGGGAAAAAAACGAGTTTTTTCAGATAAACATTGTTGGTAACTTTGTAATAATTCCTGTTTATAACGATTAAAATTGGGGTGGGTAGCGTCAATATTAAATGCATTAGACACAATATAATTTGTGCCACGACCAATTAGAGGGCGCAGAAATTCAAAAGATTTTGACGAATAACCGTGGTGTTTTAATACATAATTAGTTGCATCTGCTAAGTCGTGTGCGGTGTCTAATAGTGTTCCGTCTAAATCAAAAAATACGGCTTTGATTTTATAGAGTGCAGCCAACTTATTCTCCTACATTAAAAGCGGCAAGATAATTTACGGAAACATCTTTACTTAGACTGAAATTTTTCGCACTTAAAGAATAATCGATACCCGATAAATTTTTTAGGTTTAATTTTGCCTTGCGTGACCAAGTGACCAATTCAGAAGGTCGGATAAAACGAGCGTAAGAATGTGTGCCTTTTGGCAATAAATTTAAAATATATTCTGCACCAATAATTGCAGTGAGATAAGCTTTAACTGTACGGTTGAGAGTGGAAAAAAAAACGAAGCCATTTGGCTTTAATAAACGAGCACAAGCTAAAATAATTTGTGCTGGATTCGGCACATGTTCGAGCATTTCCATGCAAGTGATTACATCATAAGAATGAGCTTCTTGTATTACTAAATCTTCAATGGTCATGGCGAAGTAACGGATAGATAAGTTCTCTTGTCCTGCATGTTGTTTAGCAATATTAATTGCTTGTTCACTAAAATCTATACCGCTCACATCATTGGATTCTTTGGCTAGTGCTTCAGTAAGTATTCCGCCGCCACAACCTACGTCTAAAATTTTTTTATCTTGTAAGTTAACGTGTTGCTTGATGTAATCGAGCCGAACCGGATTCAGCATATGTAAAGGTTTCATTTTTCCTTCGGGATTCCACCAGTCATTGGCGAGTGCATCAAATTTTGCAATTTCGTGTAAATCAACATTATGTTTCATGGTTTTTCTTCGAAAATATTTTTATGAGTTTTAGCGTAATCTAAAATAATTTTCACTTCTTGATTTAATGCTAATATGGTTTTGGGTAACTCAGCATAATTTTGTTGCTTTAAATCATTTTCAATTGTTTTGCATAATTCTTTTAAATGAGGAACGCCGCAATAACAACAGGAGCCGTGGAATTTATGAATAAACTCTAATAAGGCAGCATAATTCTTTTGTTGATAAGCTTGATTAATATTGATATGCATTATGGGTAATTCTGCAATAAACATGGAAATAATTTCTTGGGCGAGCTCGGTTTTATCATTGGTTATTTTGAGAACACTGTCCCAGTCAAACGGACTGTTGTGTAGCATTTTCCTATCCTCGCAAGCGGGGTTTTGGTCATCCTACCTGGTTGTCTTCTAGGACGCAATAAAGCTTAGGGTCAATGTTGATGTCCGGAATGATCGTGATTACTCTTATCATCACATGGCTGACATTCAAATATTTCCGGTTCCGGTTGCAGTGTTACGTGGCTAATATTAAATTTTCTTTTTAATATTGCTTTGAGTTGTGGCAATACATCTTGCCATTGCGTGAGGTCATGAATGTCAATATGAGCGGATAAAGCAACCTTTCCTGAAGAAACAGTCCAGATATGTAAGTCGTGCACATCAATAACACCGGATATAGTCAGCATTGCTGACTCCACCTCAGATAATTGGATGTAGGCCGGCACTCCTTCCATCAAAATTAAAATCGATTCTCGCAGAATTCGAATGCTGGAAATAATAATTAGAATACTGATTAGAATAGATAAAATAGGATCGATTAGCATCCAGTGGGTGCTATAAATAACTGCGCCGGCAATTAATGCAGCAAAAGAAGCGATTAAGTCACTGAGTACATGTAATAAAGCCGCGCGAACATTAATATTTTTTTCACCGCGACTTAATATCCAGGCTACAATCAAATTAATAATAATACCTATTGCAGCAATAATCATGACGACACCACCGCTCACAGTTGGGGTGTGGTGATTGATTCGATAAATAGCTTCTACAATGACGGCAACTGAGATAGCGAGTAGGAGTAAACTACTAAACCAAGCAGCTAGTACCTCGGCTCGACCAAAACCATAGCTGTGTTGTTTCGAAGGTGGTTTCATTGCCACCCAAGCAGCAAATGCCGCGATGATCAGTGCGACACCATCAGATGCCATATGACCTGCATCACCTAGCAAAGCGAGGGAGTGCGACCACCAGCCACCTATGGCTTCGATAACTGCAAAAATTAAAGTGATTAAAATAGATAGGATTAACTTCCTAAAAGAGGTATTTCCGCTGTGGGAATGATCGTGGTTATGATGAGCGCCCATATTTTCTTAAATGCTATATGTAATCTTGACCCGTGTTCACTTTACCCAAACTCAAACATTTTTGCCAGAGATTAGCGCCTCCAGAGGTTAGTCTTTGAATTAAGGGTTTTTTGATTTTATATTCAATTTCAAAGATATCAGCAGTTTTGTCGAATTTCACTAGATAATCATCGCTTGTTTGTATCTCATCTACTAAATTGTATTCTATGGCCTTTTGGGCAAACCAATATTCTCCATTAGCCACTTGATCTATGGGTACGTGTGGGCGATTTTGATTGATATAGTCTTTAAATAGTTCATGCGTTTCATTCACTTCTTCCTGCATTTTGGTCCGTCCTTTCGAGGTATTTTCTCCAAACAAAGTGACGGTGCGTTTATATTCGCCTGCAGTAAATTGTTCTATATCGATATGTTTATCTTTGAGAAAGCGATGAAAATTAGGTAGCTGCGCGATAACGCCGATTGAACCGATAATTGCAAACGGTGCCGCGATAATTTGATGCGCTACACAGGCCATTAAATATCCGCCACTAGCGGCAATTTTATCGACGGCGACAGTGAGACGAATATTTGCAGCGCGAATTCGATGGAGTTGAGAAGCTGCGAGTCCGTATGCATTCACCAAACCGCCACCACTTTCCAGACGGATGAGAACTTCGTCATGGGGAGTCGCAACCAATAATAACGCGGTGACCTCTTCACGTAGTGCGGTTACTTGGCTGGCGCGTATATCACCATGAAAATTAATTACAAATAGTCGATTTTTTTTATCTAATTTTGCTTTTTTTTCAGATTCTTTTTCTGATTTTTTTAGCAATTTTAATTGTTGTTTATCATTACTTGCTTCAAATAAAACTCTGCGATAAGCATTAAATTTTTTATGCAGCGGATGAATGTGAAGTTGTGATGTGGATTTGATTTTATCTTTAAACACAATCACGATGATCGCGAATAATACAATAACGATTGCAACGATAATACTAATTAATTTTAATAAAAAAAGACCGTATTCATTTAAAAATTGCATGGATTTGAGATCCTAGATAAGTGGATTGGCGCACGTTGCGCCAATCCATAAAAATGGTTGCTTAGACTACTTCTTCTTCTGATGGTTCATTTTCTTCTACGGAGTCTAAGGTTTCATCCGGCAGAAATAATTCATCATCTTCGTCGATTAAAGCATCGTGATTTTCTTCGAGCTCATGTTCATCACTGAATTCTGCTTTTTGTTTTTTCTTAGCTTTAGAAGATTTTGCTTTAGCTTTTGTTTTGCGAGCCGCTTTAGCGGGTTTTTCTTCAGCTGCTTTGGGTTCAGCTGTCATCTCAGCATCGCACTCCTCATCGCAGTCCAAATGTTCGCGATAGAGTTTTACCATCTTGGCTTCAGCAGTGATTTGTTCAAGTTGATATTTTAAGTTTTCACTGGCATTCATAGCAGAAGCAATTTTATCTTGCGCTTTTACTAGTTCTGCTTCAGTTGATTTGTGTTGTGCGCGTGCTTTTTTGATTTGCGCTTTAGCAGTAGCAGAAGTTTTATTTTTATTTTCTAAGTCACCCGCTTTTTTAGCGGCTGCTTTAACTTGTGCAGTTAATTTAGCAACTTGGGTTTTGAGTGTGCTCGCTATTTTTTTGTTAGCATCCAACTCAGCTTTACAATGATCTTTGATTTCTCGATAAAAACCATCTACTTCCGCTTGGTAATTGAAAGCTTTTACTTTAACCGCTTTTTTTGCAGTTTTTTTAGCAGCGGCTTTTTTCTTCTTAGGCATGTTAAGTTCTCCTGAATTTAAAATGTTATTGTTTAAAGATTTCTTCTAGAAAGTTTTCCATCGAACGCAGGGAACGTTTTTCAGCAGTCGCGTTATAAACTGTTCCGAAGCCGGGATCATTGGCATTGGGATTCGTAAATGCATGCATGGTATGTCCATACATATCAATTTCCCAATCGGCTTTGCGTTTTGTCATCTCATCAGCGAATGCAAGAACTTGATCTGGTTTGACCATAGGATCATCGTAGCCATGCATCGCTAATATTTTTGCTTTAATGGGAGCTGAAGAGGTTTTAGCGGGAGGGAACAATAACCCATGAAAGCTAATGGCCCCTTGGATATCAGTGCCGCTGCGAGCCAAGTCTAATGCACAAAGCCCTCCAAAACAAAAGCCCATGACGGCAATTCTTTTTTTATCGACATAAGATAGATTTTTTAAAGTGTCATAAGCAGCTAATAATCTTTTTAATAAATATTCGCGATCATCAATAAATGGCTGCATCAAAACTGCATTTTCTTCATTATTGGTACCGGTTTTTCCATCACCATAGAGATCGATTGCGAAACCGACATAACCTAAATCAGCCAGCATTCTTGCTTTTTTCTCGACGAACTCATCACGTCCACGCCAGGGATGACAGATTAGAACTGCAGGTCGAGGGCTGGATAAATTGTCGGCACAGCTAACGTAACCTATTAAGGTTGTGTCTCTGTCTTTGTATTTGATATGCTGATTTTTCATCTCATCTTACCTTTTATTCTTTAAGATGAATGATTATATTTAATTCTTCGATAAATACGCTATGTTTTTATATCATATGTAAAGCATGAGTGCTACGAAAATTTTTGGGAAAAAAAGAATATTCGCGATTTTCTAGAGAGGAAAAAAACGAGATTTTAAGTGTTTAGATATCGTTTGCTAATATGCTTGAGAAAAAACTTAGGATCAAGTTTGCTGCCTGTAGTGTCTAACAATAATTGATGTAGATCTACCGACAAAGCACGTGAATAAATATGTTGTTTTAGCCAACCAAACAAGCTACTAAAGTCACCTTGGCGCAATTGAGGCGAAATTTCCGGGTAGGTGGATGTAATTTTTGCATATAGTTGTGCGGCGATCAGACTACCTAATGTGTACGCGGGAAAATATCCGAATAAACCTGCTGGCCAATGAACATCTTGCATGACACCATTGCGGAAATTATTTTTGGTAGATAAATTTAAATAACGTGTCATCAATTCATCCCATACACCAGGTAGTTCCTCTACGGTAATCTCATCCTTGAAAAGTGCTTTTTCGATTTCATAACGCAGAATCACATGCAGGGGATAAGTAACTTCATCAGCGTCGACTCGAATTAAGTTGGGTTTTAACCGGGTGTAAATTCGAAAAAGATTTTCCGGACTAAACGCTTCGTTTTCACCAAAATATTTTTTAATGAGCGGACCTAAATAATGCATGAAATCCAAACTGCGACAAGCTTGCATCTCGATTAAAAGCGATTGGCTTTCGTGGAGTGCCATTGAATTGATACGACCAACAGGTTGATGAATCCATTCCATAGGCAGTCCCTGTTCATAGCGAGCGTGTCCCGTCTCGTGACATATGCCCATAAAAGCGGTCGCAAACTCATCTTCATTGTAACGCGTAGTCATCCGAACATCTTCTGGGACTCCGCCGCAAAATGGATGATGACTAACATCTAGGCGACCGTGATTAAAATCAAAACCTAAAGTTTTTGCGAGTTCCAAACCAATTTTTTTCTGTTTTTCTAAGTCAAATGGTCCAGTTAAAGACGCTACACTTTCTTTAGATTGAGCGGTGACAATGGTTTCAATTAAAGGGGGTAATTCTTTTTTTAATGTTGCGAAAACGGGGTCTATGATTTGTTGACTAAGGCCAGGAGAGAAATCTTCAATCACCACATCATAAGGATTTTTATTAAATTTTTGTGCTCGAATTTCAGCTGACTCTTTAATAAGTTTTAGATTTTGCTTCAATAAGGGGGCGAAGTCGTGCCAATTATTTTCAGCTCGCAGCTTGCGCCAAGCCTGTTCGGTTTGCATGGAAGTTTTGGTAATGTTTTCCACCAGTTTTGCGGGTAAACAGGTAGCATTTAAATAATGTTTTTCTATCCACCGTAAATTAGCTTGTTGCCAAGAGTCTAATTGCAAGGATTTGGCACCCTCAATTAAATGTTCGACATTCTTATCGGTTAGAATTTCATGTGACAATCGACGCAAAGTGGCTAAGGCAGAAGAACGCGCTGATCCGCCTCCTGCTGGCATCATAACCGCCTCATCCCAATTGGCAATCGCACATAAGTGATCGAGATGACTTAATTTTTCAAAAATGGATTCCAATTCTTGATAAGCATTCATGAAATAACCCTGCTCTATGTGGTCGATTCAGTGTACATCAACTTTGATTAAGTGCCGAGCTTTAATAGTTCCCAATACTTTTCATAAATAACAATAGTATTACCCACATCGTTTTCCATGACAGATCGTTTCAAGTCTTGCATTGGAGGATTCATCACGGTGCTTTGCTGCATACTCTTAGGCAAATAAGGGAAAGCAGCAGAATTAGGTGATGAAAAACCATTGTTTTCAGCGATTTTGGCCGCCATATCAGGTCGATTAATGAAATTCAGAAATTTAAATGCATTTTCTAAATGCGGAGCATTTTTTGGAATAGAGATGCAATCAATCCAGATTGTGAAAGGATCTTTGGGATAAACAAAAGTGACTCGAGGATTTTCTTGTTGAACTTGATAGATATCTCCATTGTAACCAATACCCAACGTTGCGTCTTCGTCCACATAAATATTTTGTTGCGCGTCATTGTTAAAAAGTTTGATATTGGGTAACAACGCCCGCAATTTTTCATACGCCTCACGAATATGTTCAGGGTTGGTTTCATTAACAGAATATCCCAGCACAATGAGTGCAACACTAAAAACTTCACGCATATCATCTAATAAAAGTAATTGATTTTTGTATTTTGGATCCCACAAATCTGTCCAATGATTAAAATCTTGCGGATTAAAAAATTTTTGATTCACGACAATAGCCGTTGTGCCCCACATGTACGGTAAACTGTATTGATTGTGAGGATCAAATTCGCGATTCATTAAGAAAGGGTTTAGATTTTTAATATTCGGTATTTTGGCGGGATCCAGCACATGCAGCATTCCTTCTCGTGCCATACGCTGAACGACATAACTGCTTGGTACAATGACATCAAAGCCAATATTGGGGTTAGTTTTGAGTTTGGCATACAACAATTCATTGCTGTCATATTCCATGTAATTCACGTGAATTCCTGTTTCACGTTCAAATTGTTTGATGACGGAATTGGGCATAAAATTCGCCCAATTATATACGTTGAGAACTTTATCAACGGCGAAGATGTTCTGGCAGAGTAACATTAAAAATAAAATGAGGCGCTTCACGTTTTCTTTCTCATTAAAAGTTGAGTGGTTACTACCACAAATAAAGTGAACGCAAACAAAATTGAACTTAACGCATTGATTTCGGGGCTCACACCTAATCTCACCATCGAATAAATTTTTAAGGGTAAAATTTCAAATGTGGGCCCAGTGACAAAATAACTGATAATGACATCGTCCAATGAGAGTGTGAAACTTAATAACCAACCCGACAAGAGGGCGGGGAACATGAGAGGAATGAGTACGCGAAAAAAAATGGTATGTTCTTTGGCGCCAAGATCGCGTGCGGCTTCTATGATGTATTTATCCATTCCGTGCAGACGAGAATTAACGGTGACGAATACAAAGGGCATGCAAAAGGTGATATGAGCTAATAAAAGTGTCCAAAAACCGAGTTGAAAATGTAAAAAACGAAATAGCAGTAGAAGCGCAATCGCCGTTACAATATCGGGAATGATAATCATAATAAACAGCAAACCGTGCAAAAAACTTTTACCCCACAAGCGATAGCGGAAAAGACTGACGGCTGCTACGGCTCCCCAAAAACTAGCAATGGTGGCAGCAGAGATTCCCACAATTAATGAATTAATCGCAACATGAATGAGATCGTTATCGGCCCATAGTGCTTTATACCATTGCCAAGTGAACCCATGCCATATTAGAGAATAGCGAGTGTTATTAAATGAAAACCAAACCACGACTAAAATAGGTAAATATAAAAAAAGATAAACGAGCGTTAAATAAAATCCACGGCCCAATCGATTCATACTAAAAGCTCCTCGCCTTGACGACCTTGAGCTACTCGCCGATACAGAATTAACAGAATTAACATTAATATCGTTAGCACAACACTCGTAGCTGCGCCTCCTGGCCAATCACGAATGGTGAGAAATTGGTTTTGTATAAGATTACCAATTAATATGCTTTTTGCTCCGCCCAAAATAACGGGAATATAAAATAATGTCATCGTGGGAAGAAAAACCAACATGCTGCCGGCAATAATTCCAGGGGCAGTTAAAGGTAAAATAACGCGTAAAAATAAACGTGTGCGAGTTGCTCCTAAATCGCGAGCTGCTTCAATTAATCTTTTATCGAGTTTCTCGATGTTGGCGTAAAGCGGTAAAATCATAAAAGGTAATAAATCGTAAACGCTACCAATTAACACAGCCACATTGGTATAAATAATTTGTAAAGGTTGATGAATAATACCGAGATGTAATAAAACACTATTCACTATGCCATGCGTTTTTAAAATCGCTAAGATGGCATAGGTACGAATTAATGAGCTTGTCCAAAATGGCAATATAATAAAAAGAATCGCTAAGGAGCGGCTCCGTTCGGATAAACGAGCTATCATGTATGCTGCTGGATAACCAATAAGAAAACAAAATAATGTCGTTATAAAAGCGAGTTCTAAGGATTGAATAAAAATACGAAAATAAATATAGTGCGCAAGTTGGCTGTAATTTCGCAAAGTGAAATGCCATACGATGAGTTGATCATCGCTGTGACTTAAAAAACTAGTCACTAACATCAAGACAAGCGGAATAAAAACGAGTAATCCCAACCAGCAATACAAAAGAGTGATCGACGTGGACTGAAAAAAAGATCTAGTTTTCATAGGGTAAAACGACCTCCCACCCTAATTTCCAATCAATATATACTGTATCACCAATGTTATATTCTAGGTTTTCGTCGTCTTCATCAAAAAATTCAGCTGCTGAAATCATTTGGCCATCTGCTAATTTCAACATGAGATCAACTGTGCTGCCTTTATAAATGACTTCCATTACTTGTCCGGGAATCATGCCTTCTGTATTTTCTAGTTCGTCTTTGTCCCACGCTTCAATATCTTCTGGTCTAATTACGATATGAACCATTTGTCCTTCTTTATATTCATGACGATTTTTTAAGGCAAATTGAACGCCACCAATAACCACCACTAAGACTTCAGCATTCGCAGCCAAGATTTTGCTAGTGAAGATATTCGCTTCACCTATAAATCGTGTCACAAATAAATTATTTGGTTCTTCATAGACATCACGCGGAATTCCGACTTGCTCAATGCGGCCATGATTCATCACGACTACTCGATCGGACATAGTCAGTGCTTCTTCTTGGTCATGTGTCACTAAAATGAAAGTAATACCTAATCGACGTTGTAAGGCTTTTAATTCCATACGCATTTGTTTACGTAAACTATAGTCGAGCGCACTGAGAGGTTCATCCAGTAGCAATACTAAGGGTTCATTTACAATTGCGCGTGCGATGGCAACACGTTGTTGTTGTCCACCACTGAGTTGAATCGGTTTGCGATCACGAAAATCACTGAGTTGCACACGATCTAAAACTTGCATAACTTTGCTTTCGATTTCTTTCGTGGGCAATTTTTTACATTCCAACCCAAAAGCGATATTTTGAAAAACAGTCATATGTGGAAACAACGCATAACTCTGAAAAACCATATTTACATGACGTTTTTCAGGTGGAACCCGCGTGACATCGTGCCCCTTTAGAATAATAGAGCCCGTGTCTGGGGTGTCAAAACCAGAAATTAAACGGAGTAGAGTTGTTTTGCCGCAACCGGAGGGCCCTAATAAAGTTAGGAACTCGCCGTCATGAATGGCAAGATCAAATGGCTCGAGCGCAGCGTGTTCGCCAAACCGTTTGGAAACGCCGTTGAGACTAATTAAAATTTCTGGGGTAGGTTTTTGCGTGGACATCCATACAGCCCCCATAAAAAAGTTGAACAGGTCGGCGATTATGCCTTTATTTATTGCTTCTGTCTAGGAATGGTAACAGTTTTTTTTAAACTTCACACGCTTAGGGCGAACTACAGTACTTGATTCTTGCCCTGGGAATGATACATTGAAATCGTTTAATCTATTTTTCTCATGTTTGGAAGCAGTATGGATCAAAGACTTTTAGATATTTTGGTGTGTCCCTTATGTAAAGGTAAACTCATTTTTCACCCTAATAAAGATGAGCTCGTTTGTCGATTTGATAAATTAGCTTACCCCATTCGAAATGGTATTCCTGTCATGTTAGCGGATGAGAGTCGACGCTTAGGATCAGATGAGGTGATTTCATGAATTTTCACATCATTATTCCAGCTCGCTACCAATCAACACGATTACCCGGAAAAGTTTTAGCGGATATTGGTGGAAAATCCATGATTCAGCATGTTTATGAACGTGCATTAGAAAGTGGAGCAGATTCCATAGTTATTGCTACCGATGACGAACGAATCAAAACAGCTGCAGAAAGTTTCGGCGCTACAGTTTGTATGACGAACGAAGGTCATAACTCTGGGACTGAGCGGATAGCAGAGGTGGCGAATATTTTGGATTACAGCGATGATGATATCATTGTGGGGTTACAAGCGGATGAACCCTTCATGCCATCGAAAGTCATCCAAAAATTAGCGGAGGACCTAACTGAACACGACAACGTAAAAGTAGCGTCAGTTTGTCGACTCATTGAGGGAGTTGAAGAGTTATTTAATCCGAATATTACGAAGGTCATATTAAATCATCGCAAATATGCAATGTTTTTCAGTCGAGCGCCGATACCTTGGGAGCGGGATAATTTTTCCAATAGCCAGCAGCGACCGCAAAAATTAATAGGCGAGCATTATCGTCATGTGGGTCTCTATGCTTATCGTGCCTCGTTTCTTCCTTACTATATCGATTTAACACCCTGCGAAGCCGAAGAACTCGAATTATTAGAGCAACTCAGAATACTATGGCACGGGGGTCGTATCCACATGTTGGTTGTTAAAGACGCCATTCCCATGGGTGTGGATACACCAGATGATTTAGAACGTGTTCGACGTCAAGTGAGCCGAAAACATAATGCCGCAGATGCTAGCCACTGAAGGTGATATCACTCAATTCTCAGTAGATGCCATTGTAAATGCTGCCAATACTTCTTTGTTGGGTGGGGGAGGTGTCGATGGGGCAATTCACCGAGCAGCCGGCAAGGAATTATTAGCGGAATGTAAAACACTGAATGGTTGTGAAACGGGCTCAGCCAAAATCACGAAAGGCTATAAACTGCCGGCAAAATTCATTATTCACACGGTGGGACCCGTTTGGAGGGGGGGGCAGTATAACGAGGATGTGTTATTAGCTTCTTGTTATGCAACCGCTTTGCGTTTAGCAGACGAGAAAAAATTAAAAAGTATCGCTTTTCCTGCGATCAGTTGTGGTATTTATCATTTTCCCATCGATCGCGCAGCACAAATTGCGATTAAAATTGTGGGGGATCATTTAAAAAAGAAAACCAGTTTAGAAACCGTCTATTTTGTTTGTTTCTCTCAGGATGTTTCTCAGGCTTATTCATCGCGTTTAAAAGGTCATCTAGATTAATTTCGATTGTAGCTATCAATTCAGAACTAATCAGTTTGTCACAAGATTGTTACATTCTTAAATCCTGCTTTCATGCATCTGCAACATAACTTGATTAGAATGAGCATCAGCCCTGCAGAAAATCTTCCGATCTCAGAGTGCTTCATAGGTAAAGTTGTTGTCTTACCAAGCTGCGGGGCACCTTTTTAAAATGGAAAGTGTGGATGGAAAAATGAGTCTGTATTTTTGGAGTCGTACAATGAAATTATTAAAAAAATCGAAAATGATTACTGCTGCGATCAGTGGCTTTGTGGTACTAGTTTTAATTACAGTTGCTCAGCCTACTTTAGCCAATACGTCTATTCATATTGGCTATAATGATTGGGGTTGGCATCATCATCATCAACGTTATGATTACGGTTACCGTGCTAACTGGCATCAATATTGGCGACCCGGCTTTTATGATTCTTATGGTTTCTGGCATCCGGGTCACTGGGTTAGACATTGGAGTTAACGGATAGTAAGTGGATTAGAGCATCTCTAATCCACTGAAGAATTTTCATTACCTTTCTTTTTAACCTCAGAATTAGATTCTGCAGAATGACTATTTTTTTGATGATCCGATACCACAGTTGGGTCTTCAGATTTCGGAAGTAATAAATCGATGTCCTCCGGATAAGGCTGGTTCCGACGAGAAGTCAAATCTTCTTGTGACCCATGCTGGCCTGGTTTGGGGCCATGGAATTTATTTCGATGCTGGCCTCCCCTTGATCCGCGACGAGAACGTGTTTTATTACCACTACCTTGATGGTGTTGAGTTTGCCCCTGACCCTGCGGATGTTGAGTTTGTCCTTGACCCTGATGATGTTGAGTTTGTCCTTGACCCTGTCTTTGTTCTTGAGGTTGAGCTGGGTGCTGACCGGGATATCTTCGTCCAGGTTGACTCGCACGACCTCTATTTTGGGATGGTCTTCTTCTTTGCTGATGTCGAGCGTGTTCTTGATGCGGACTTTTAAAAGCTTCGGGTTTTTTCGGCATGCTGCTCGCTTGGTCTGAGCCAAACATTTTAGTCCACAATCTTTTAATTAGGCCGCTGGAAGTCGCTAGTGGTTTAGGGCGAGCTGGGATTCCCTCTGGCGCTTGCTGTTGTGGCATGCTCGTGAGGAATTGAGTAATTGCAGGTTCATTATTCGCCTTAACCGTTGTCGTTTTTTTAGGAGGAGGAGCTGTAAATTCTCCTTTATGTGACTTCAATAATTTGTAGCTCACGACACCTTTACCATGCTCCAAATGTTCTGGGCTCGATTTAATTTGTTTTAATTGATAGTGCGGTGACTCTAAAAACTCATTAGGAATAATGGTCACTTTAACTTGGCATTGTTTTTCAATTTGCGACAATAAATCCCTTTTTTCATTAGTTATGTATGTTGCTACTTCTAACGGTAATTGAATCTGGAAATGTAAATTACGGGACTTCGCTGCTTGTTCTTGCACTAAGTGAATAATAGAAATGGCCTGCGATTCAATACTGCGAATAGTGCCTTGACCTTCGCAACGGGGACAGGTGACATGATTTGCTTTAGTTAATGAAGATCGAATACGTTGACGGGACATTTCCATCAAGCCAAATCGCGAAATACGCCCTAGTTGAATGCGGGCTCGATCTTGTCTTAATGCATTACGTAGGCAGCTTTCGACTTCACGTTGATTGCGGACAGATGTCATATCGATAAAATCAATAACGACTAATCCTCCGATATCACGAATTCTAAGCTGACGGGCAATTTCTTCAGAAGCTTCTAAATTTGTGTTGAGTGCAGTTTCTTCGATGCTCCCACCTTTAGTTGCGCGCGCCGAATTGACGTCAATTGAAACCAGAGCTTCAGTATGATCAATTACAATAGAACCACCCGAGGGTAAGCGTACCTCACGCTGATAGGCAGTTTCAATTTGTTGTTCGATCTGGAAACGGCTGAATAAAGGCAGTGAATCTTTATACAATTTTAATCGATTAATGAAATCAGGACGAATTTGGCTGATATAATTGTAAGCTCTTTCATAAGCGTCTTCTTGATCGATGATAATTTCTTCGATGTCTTGACGCAGATAATCACGAATACAGCGAATAACCACATCACTTTCTTGATGAATAAGATAGGCGCCTGGCTTAACGGTAGCAGCTTGTTTAATAGCTTCCCAATATCGCAATAAGATATTTAAATCCCATTCTAGCTCTTCTTTGCTTTTACCTACGCCTGCAGTACGAATGATAACACCCATGCCGTCAGGTACGGTTAGCTGATTGATCGTATCCCGTAGTAACTCTCTTTCTTCACCCTCGATTCGACGCGAAATACCACCGGCTTGTGGATTGTTAGGCATCAGCACCAGGAAGGACCCCGCCAAACTTATAAAAGTCGTGAGGGCGGCTCCCTTACTACCGCGTTCTTCTTTTTCGACTTGAACGACAAGGGGTTGGCCTTCTTTCAAGACTTTTCTAACGTCTGGATTTTCCAATTGCTCGGGATCGTGACTAAGAAAATATTCGTGGGATATTTCTTTTAAAGGGAGGAAACCGTGTCGTTCGCTGCCATAATTGACAAACACAGCCCCTAAACTGACTTCGCGGCTGCTTATAATCCCGCGATAAATATTTGATTTTTTTTGTTCTTGCCCAGCGACTTCAATATCAAGATCAATTAATTGGGCACCATCAGTAATCGCAACTCGAATTTCGTCTTGCTGAGTTGCGTTAATCAGCATACGTTTTACTGCCATTATATCTTTCAACCTTCTCTAAGGCGCTCAACCACAACTTACTTTGTGGGTTCGCCGGTCACCGCGGAAATTATGAATTATGCGGCTCTAACCGTCTAAACTTATAGATTTTGCTGCTACGCAGCCTGTCCACAATTCGGCTCTGGAACCTCTCTTTTAAAACCCGCTGTAGTTTGGGAGCGCAATTTATTGTATCGCTAGCAACGGAAAACACTTGTTTAATTTACTATGACTAGCGCGTATTATTGTCAGGCTGATTGGTTGTAAAGTATTCTCACACCGTCGAGACCAATCTAGCTCTGCGTTTGAATATATCAGGCTTTGTTAATTACATCAATTTGTTTGAGTGGAAAACTCTTGAGGAAAATGTGGCAACGATTACCCTAATTACTATTGAAGAGGATCACAGCGGTCAACGTATTGACAATTTTTTAGTCGTTACTTGCAAGGGGGTGCCAAAAACCCGCCTGTATAGGGCTATCCGTAAGGGCGAAGTGCGAGTGAATCAAAAGAGAGTGAGACCGGATTATCGTCTTCAACTAGGTGATCAGGTGCGTATCCCCCCCATTCGGCGGGCTGAGGAAAAAGTTCACACGTTGCCTTCGCAAAGCGTGATTCAAAAAATTGAAGATAGCATTTTGGTTGAAAACACTGATTATCTGATCGTCAATAAACCTTCTGGTATACCGGTACATGGGGGAACGGGAATTAAAACGGGGCTCATTGAAGCGATTCGTTTGTTACGTCCCAAAGCTAAGTTCTTGGAGCTGGCCCATCGTTTGGACCGTGATACATCAGGTTGTATCTTGATTGCCAAAAAGCGTTCTTTGCTCACCAAGGTGCACGAGCTGTTGCTCCACAAAAAAGTGAAAAAACACTATCTGACTTTGGTTAAAGGATCCCTATTAAAAGAAGAAAGAGTTCAAGTCCCACTGATAAAAAATCAGCTTATTAGCGGAGAACGCGTGGTCACAGTCTCTTCACAGGGTAAGGCCTCAGAAACTTTGTTCCGACCTTTAAAACACTTCCAGGGGGCGACTTTGGTAGAGGCTATCCCCCTAACAGGAAGGACCCATCAAATACGAGTTCATGCAGCCCATATAGGGCATCCTGTGGCTGGCGATGAAAAATATGGGGATCGTGAATTTGATAAAGAGATGAAGCGTTTTGGTTTACGTCGATTATTTCTGCATTCGGCCAGTCTTTCTTGCCGACTGGATTCCGAAGGCAATTCCCTAATTGGGGTATGTGCACCCCTAAGTTCTGATTTAAAGGCTTGTATACAGCGATTAAAACCGAGATAAAAGATACTATGTTATTGTTTTCAGATTTGACAGAGGGGTTTGATCTCGTTACCATTTAGGCCATTTGTTTGAGGGCGAGGGTTTAATAGATTGAATTTGGAAAAACAAAACGAGATGACTGATGGATACCATCAGCTCCCTATGTCTTTTGATCCTTATTCTCGGACAAATCATGGTTCAACGTTTGTTGGCAAGATAGATCTTGTTCAGCTAACAAGACTTACAGAGCTTTTGAGTTGCACAGAAGGAAACGTGCAAGTTGTACTGACATTGAAGCAAGAAGATTTAGGACCTATTTATATCAATGGAAATTTGACGACTCAGCTACGATTGCCGTGTGAGCGTTGTGGGGGAGCCGTATGCTATGATATAAAGTTGGAGCTAAAACTTAGCCCAGTGTTAACTGATTCGCAGGCAGCACGAGTACCCAAAGAATATGATCCGTTGGTTACTGGCAGTGAACCAGTCTCAGTGCTTGAGCTTGTTGAAGAAGAATTACTATTAAGCCTACCGATGGTGGCTAAACATAAGCAAGAGGAATGTTTGATTGAACTTCCGCTTGCACTATAAGATTCAGATTGGAGATTTAAAACATGGGTATGCAAAAGTCTAAAAAATCTCGTTCAAGACGAGGTATGCGTCGAGCACATGATGCTTTAAACCAAACATTGGCGATAGCAACAGATCCAATGACTGGTGAAAAACATTTACGACATCATATTAGTCCAGACGGTTATTACAAAGGTCGTCAAGTTTTACCAGAAAAAGAAGTTTCTGATAGCGATAGCGAAGAGTAAGCTGAATGCTGAAAACAATTGCATTGGATGCGATGGGTGGCGATTACGGTCCAGAAGTGGTAGTTCCTGCGGCCATAGAAGCACTTAATAAGCATCCCAATGTTGAGTTAATTCTGGTAGGCCAGGAAACCTCAATTCGCCCCTTGTTGAAAGCGCATTCTAAGCAAGACGATAAGCGTCTTTTAGTGCACCATGCTTCTGAAGTTGTGGAAATGAGCGACTCTCCTGCTTCCGCGTTGCGAGGAAAAAAAGATTCTTCCATGCGGATCGCACTAGATTTAGTAAAAGAACGTAAGGCGCTTGCTTGTGTCAGCGCTGGAAATACAGGCGCGTTAATGGCGCTTGCACGTCATGTTTTAAGAATGATTCCTGGTATTGATCGTCCTGCCATTGTTACAGCATTTCCCACTCATCGTGGTAAAGAAGTGAGATTATTAGATTTAGGTGCGAATGTGGATTCCACACCAGAAAACCTTTATCAATTCGCTATAATGGGAACAATTTTAAGTGCGGCGGTAAATGATTTAGAATCACCGCGAGTAGGTTTACTTAATATCGGGGAAGAAGATATTAAAGGAAATGAGTTAGTAAAAAAGGCTGCAGAATTATTATCGAATAATAAAGCCATTAATTATGTTGGCTACGTCGAAGGTGATAAATTATTTGAAGATGTCGCGGATGTAGTGGTGTGTGATGGTTTTGTGGGTAATGTGACATTAAAAACGATTGAAGGTGCAGTGAAATTAATTTACGAATTAGCGCGCGAAGAAATTTACCGCAATATTTTCACAAAACTGTTAGTGGCCCCGGCGAAGCCTATTTTGAAACGAATGGTGAAACGTCTCGATCCTGAAAGTCATAATGGGGCGACTTTATTAGGATTAGATGGAATTGTAGTAAAAAGTCATGGTAGTGCCTCAGCGCGTGGATTTGCGCACGCAATTGAAGAAGCTATCATTGAAACCGAAAAAAACGTTCCTGATCTCATCAAACAAAGAATCAATTCATTTTTAACTTCTTAGGGTAACGACATGAGTTATTCTCATATTGCTGGCGTTGGTAGTTATATTCCCGAACAAATTTTATCGAATGCGGACTTAGAAAAAATAGTCGATACCTCAGATGAATGGATCCGAAAACGCGTAGGAGTGCGAAAACGTCACATCGTAGGAACCAGTTCCGATAATACGATAACGATGTCAACGAGTGCTGCGAAAAATGCGATAGAAATGGCAGGTATCAGCGCACAACAAATTGATTTGATCATTGTTGCCACTGCTACACCGCACTATCATTTTCCCAGTAACGCTTGTGTGGTGCAGCATCAGTTGGGAATTATTAACGATATTCCGGCTTTTGATTTAAATGCCGCATGCGCAGGTTTTATTTATGCATTAAGTGTTGCCGATCAATTTATTAAAAATGATGCGGCAAAAACCGTTTTAATTATTGGTGTTGATGCGTTAACAAAAGTGGTGGATTGGAAAGATCGTAGTACTTGTATTTTATTCGGTGATGGTGCTGGCGCTGCTATTTTAACTGCGAGTACAGAGCCAGGAATTATGAGTACTCATTTGCACGCCAATGGTGATTACTATGATTTAATTCAATCCGATAATACGTTGAATGACCCTACTGCCTCGCAATTTATTCGTATGCGTGGTAATGAAGTATTTAAAATTGCGGTGACGAAATTGGGTGAAATTGTCGAACAAACCATGGCAAAAAGCGGGCTTAAAAAATCGGATATTAATTGGTTGGTACCCCATCAAGCTAATTTACGTATTATTCAAGCCACGGCTAAACGTCTAGATTTGCCTTTATCAAGAGTTGTGTTAACCATTGAAGAACATGGCAACACTTCTGCAGCTTCTATCCCATTAGCATTAGATGCGGCTATACGTAGCAATAAAATTAAACGTGGAGAAATATTGTTGTTAGAAGCGTTTGGTGCAGGTTTAGCTTGGGGTTCTGCGTTAGTAAAATTTTAAATATGGATGTTCCAATGACCCAGTATTTTTCTTTGGTTTTTCCAGGCCAAGGTTCTCAAAAATTAGGTATGTTAGCTGAATTAGCTAAAGAATTTTCTTGTGTCAAAGAAATTTTTGCTGAAGCTTCGGACGTATTAAATTACGATTTATGGCAGATTACTCAGGATGGTCCGGAAATAAAATTAAACGAAACGGAAATTACGCAACCTGCGATGTTAGCAGCGGATATTGCAGTTTATCGATGTTGGCAAGCTAAATCTGCTGGGCGTCCATTTATTATGGCGGGCCATAGTTTAGGAGAATATGCTGCATTAGTAGCCGCAAATTCTATTAATTTTACCGACGCTATTGCTCTAGTAGCCAAGCGTGGGAAATACATGCAACAATCTCCAGCGGGTTCTATGGCTGCGATTGTAGGATTAGATGAAATTAAAATTCGAGAGCTTTGTGAATTAGCAGCGAGAGAAGAAATACTAGCGCCTGCTAATTTCAATTCGATTGGGCAAACCGTCATTGCGGGAAATCAAGCTGCCGTTGAACGTAGTTTAGAAATCGCAAAATCTTTAGGTGCAAAAATTGCAAAAATCATTCCGGTGAGCGTTGCTTCGCATTCACCGCTGATGCAATCTGCAGCAGATAAATTAGCTAAAGATCTACAACAAATATCGATACGTCCACCCGAAATTTCCGTTTTGCAAAATGCAGATGTGCAGTCTCACACGGAACCGGATAAAATCCGCGATGCATTGATACAACAACTCACGTCTCCTGTACGATGGGTTGAGACCATTCAAAATATGGTGCAAGAAAAAGTAAGGACCTGTATTGAGTGCGGTCCAGGAAAAGTTTTGATGGGATTAATAAAACGAATTGATCCTCAATTAAATATTTTATTAACTGAAACACCGACTTTACTCATAGAAACCTGTGAAAAAATAAAAAGTACGGGGGAGAAATAATTCATGGCAATTACCCAGACAGAAAATAAAAAAATAACTCTAGTGACAGGTGCTTCTCGAGGTATTGGACAAGCGATTGCTTTGGAATTAGGGCGGAAAGATTATACCGTAGTGGGGACCGCAACCAGTCCAGAAGGTGCTAAAAAGATTAGTGAGGTGTTTCAAGCGAATCAGATTAAAGGCATGGGAATGCAAATGGATGTCTGTGAGGAAGAGCAAGTCACTGAAGTTTTGGCAAAAATCCAAGAACAGTTCGGCTTGTTAAATGTATTGGTCAACAATGCGGGCATCACCAGAGACAACATTCTATTACGAATGAAGCCTGAACAATGGAACGAGGTTCTTGAAACCAACCTTACAAGTGTGTATCGTTTAACCAAGTCGGCTCTGCGCCCAATGGTAAAGGCGCGTTATGGGCGTATAATTAATATCAGCTCAGTAGTTGGAGTCACCGGTAACCCAGGTCAAGCTAACTATGTGGCGGCCAAGGCGGGCTTGATTGGTTTTACCAAAGCCTTAGCCATCGAGATGGCAGCTTACGGGATTACAGCAAACGTCGTTGCGCCGGGCTTTATAGCCACTGACATGACGCTTAACTTAAATGAGAAGCAGCAGGAAGCGATTATGAATATGATCCCCATGAAACATATGGGGCGCCCGGAAGATATTGCCTACGCTGTAGGTTTCTTGGCAGCGGAGCAGGCAAGTTACATTACTGGGCAAACTATTCACATAAATGGTGGAATGTACTTAGGGTAGGAAGTTCAATTTTTAGCAACAAATTTTTCATGTATTTCATAGGGTTAATAAAATATTGACTAAGAATTTTTACAACAAAGCCGGACCAAACTATTGAATACACTTTGTAACATGATATGATTGGTCCGTTCAATCAGAAAGGGGAAACGCTATTATGGCAGCTACTGTAGAAGAAAGAGTTAAAAAGATTGTCGTTGAACAGCTTGGTGTTAAAGAAGATGAAGTTAGTTTAAACGCTTCATTTGTTGATGATTTAGGTGCAGATTCCTTAGACACTGTTGAGTTGGTTATGGCTCTAGAAGAAGAATTTGGTACCAACATTCCAGACGAAGAAGCAGAAAAAATCACGACTATTCAGCAAGCGGTTGACTACATTAAATCGCATACATCCGAAGAGTAATTTAAAAAAATCAGAGGCATATTAGTGGGTCGGCGAGTCGTAATAACAGGTTTAGGTGCAGTCACTCCAGTCGGTAAAACAGTACCCGAAATGTGGGGTGCTTTATTACGAGGTGAAAGTGGGGTTGAGACCATTACGCAATTTGATACGGAAGGTTTACCCACTAAATTTGCGGCTGTAGTTAAAGATTTCGATCCACTTTTATCCATGAGCCCAAAAGACGTTCGTCGAATCGATGTCTTTATTCAATACGCTATGGAAGCCGCCCGTCAAGCGATGATAGATGCTGGCATTACCACTATTTCTGAGGAAGCAGCACCGCGTGCAGGGGTGGCAGTGGGTTCAGGGATTGGTGGCTTACCAGCGATTGAAAGAAATCACAGCGCTTTGTTAGAAGAGGGTCCTCGCCGGGTTTCGCCATTTTTCATTCCGGGAGCCATTGTGAATATGGCCTCAGGACTAATTTCAATCCAATACAATTTGCAAGGTCCCAATTTTTCTATCGTTACTGCTTGTGCTGCAGGCGCTCATAACATTGGTGAAGCGGCTCGGTTGATACGAGATGACGTTGCAGATGTTATGGTTGCTGGCGGTGCTGAGATGTCTACGGATCGTCTGTGCATTTCGGGCTTTGCTGCGGCCAAAGCTTTGTCTCGCCGCAATGATGAACCAAAGAAAGCGAGTCGTCCTTGGGATAAAGACCGCGATGGGTTTGTTTTAGGCGAAGGCGCAGGTGTGATAGTGCTTGAAGAATATGAGCATGCTAAGAAACGCGGCGCAAAAATATATGCTGAACTCATTGGTTTTGGTATGAGCTCCGATGCGTATCACTTCACCGCCCCTAAACCTGACGGCAAAGGTTTTATTCTCGCAATGAATAATGCATTACGTGAAGCTCAAGTTTCTCATGAAGCCGTGGCCTATATTAACGCCCATGGGACGTCAACGCCTGCGGGCGACCCCATTGAGGCATTGGCGGTAAAAAACACTTTTGGTGAGCATGCTTATCGCTTAGCCGTCAGTTCAACTAAATCGATGATGGGGCATACTTTAGGCGCATCTGGCGCGATTGAGGCGATCATTACCACCTTAGCAATTCGCGATAACGTAGCACCTCCCACGATTAATCTCGATAATCCAGACGAAGGCTGCGATTTAAATTTTGTGGCACATACCGCTCAAGAGCGAAAGATTGACATTGCGATGTCAAATTCCTTTGGATTTGGTGGTACCAATACGAGTGTTTTGCTCCGTCGAATTTAAACAATTATTTGCTCTCGAGATGAATCTTCTTTTTTTCATTCGCAATCAACGCTAGACTTGTTAGATGGTAGCTTTACGGAAAATAGGTTTTTTTCTAGGATTGTTCATCGTCTTAGGCGCGTTGCTTTTAATTGGCTCGGTTTTTTATGAATTTAAATATGCACCGCTATTAAAAAAACCGCGAGCGGAAGTGGTCACCATCAAAATCTTTCCGGGCACAGGAACCGATTATTTAATTTCAGATTTACATCAGCAAGGATTAATTCGATTTCCAGGTTTATGGCGGTCCTTTTCGTTTATCAGTAACCTCACTCAACGATTTAAAGCTGGGGAGTATGAGATTAAGCCGGGGATGTCTTTTTCCAAATTATTGAATAACATTGTGCGAGGTCGTGTATACAACCGTAAATTGGTTGTGATCGAAGGCTGGACCTATAAAAATTTGTTGCGCATCTTGCAAAAAAATACGGTATTGCAGCATGTCCTGAATCCGCAAAATCAATCCGCAGTCATGGCGTTATTAGGGTCTAAAGAACCGAGACCCGAGGGCATGTTTTTTCCGGATACCTATTTTTATACCTGGGGCAATAGTGATTTAGAGGTCTTGAGATATGCTTATAAAAAAATGCAGCGTGTTTTGATTCGTGCATGGAATGAGCGAGCTGATGATGTCCCTTATAAAGACCCGTATGAAGCTTTAATTGTTGCTTCTCTTATCGAAAAAGAAACCGCACAAGCCAGTGAGCGTCCCATTATTGCGAGCGTAATTCTGAATCGACTTCAGAAGAATATGCCGCTGCAGATTGATCCTACTGTTTCGTATGGTTTAGGCGATGCAAGAATGAAATTGAAACTCAGCCATTTGAAACTTTATACGGTATACAATACTTATTTATTGCGAGGATTACCGCCAACCCCGATTTCTTTACCGGGAAAAGCTTGTATTGAAGCTGCGATGCATCCGATGCAGACGCAATATTTATACTATGTATCGCGTGGTGATGGCAGCCATCAATTTTCTGAAACGTATACGCAACACTTAGAGGGGGTCAATAAATACATCCGCAGTAAACCGAATATGACATTGCTCAGGGAAGAGAGATTCCCATTTGAGGGGATACTTCAATTACGGAGTATGGTGGTTAACAAGCATTTTTGTGAGAGAACATGGAAACAAAACGTGGCTATTTCATCTCGATAGAGGGCGTTGAGGGCGTGGGTAAATCCACCGCTCTTAAATTTCTACAACAATATTTGACTGAACAAAAAATTAATTTTGTAATGACTCGTGAACCGGGTGGTACACCTATTGCGGAAGAAATTCGCAAAATATTATTGGGACATCATGAAGAAGTTATGTGCCCTGATACAGAATTGCTACTCATGTTTGCCGGTCGTGCACAAAATATCGCGCAAGTCATATTACCTGCTTTACGTCGTGGACATTGGGTATTGACTGATCGATTTACGGATGCGAGTTTCGCTTATCAAGGGGGCGGACGTGGCATCTCGCATCAACATATTGTAGAGTTAGCGCGTTGGGTGCAAGGTGATTTGCAGCCGGATTTAACCCTTTTATTGGATGCACCAGTGGATGTAAGTTTTGCGCGGCTCTCAAATAGGGGAGCAAAAGACAGAATTGAAACGGAAGGTGTCACTTTTTTTGCTCGTGTGCGTCAAGCTTATCTTGACCTTGCAGAGAATGCTCCTGAGCGTTTCCGCATCATCGATGCCACCCAATCTTTAGTGAATGTGCATCGTCAACTCATTCGAGCGATCCAGCCTTTAGCGGAAATGGTATGAGTATTTATCCTTGGCAACAATCACAGTGGCAGGTGTTGATGAATCAATATCGACAAGGAAAATTGCCGCATGCGATTTTATGCAAAGGACCTGAAGGTTTAGGAAAAGTGGATTTCGCCTATCAATTGGCGAAAACTTTATTGTGTGAACGTCAAACGGAAAAGGTTTGCGGTGAATGTCGGGGTTGCTTTTTATCAGCGGCAGGAACCCATCCTGATTTGCAAATTATTACTCCGGTTGAAATAGGGAAATCAATTAAGATCGATCAGATTCGTGAATTAATTGATAAGCTTGCACACACCTCACATCGAGGCGGTGTGCAAGTTGTTATTATTCATCCTGCAGAAGCGATGAATCGCGCTAGTCACAATGCATTATTAAAAACCTTAGAAGAACCCATTGGTTCAGTGGTTATGATTTTATGCGCTAATCAATTAGCCTCGATTCCGGCTACGATTATTAGCCGTACTCAAATTATTAATTTTCAAAATCCTAGCATTGAGCAAGCGCAACCTTGGCTAATGCAAAAATTAAATATTCCTGCGGAACGTGCACAGTTATTATTGCAGTGGTCGGCGGGGGCGCCTTTAAAAGCATCTGAACTTGAAGCAGATAATTATGCAAACGTTAGAGATTTAGTATTAAATTTATTATGTCAATTATTAGAAAATAAATTATTACCAACGGCTGCTGCAACAGAACTACTTAAAAATGATTTAGCCAAAGTACTAGCGATGATTTTTTCGCTAGGATTAGATATCATGCGATTAGCTTTCAATTACACACTCCAAAATCAGGATAGAATTTCGCCCTTAAAAAAATTGCAAGCTAAAATAAATTTAGTTGAATTAGCCGAATGGCTGCCTCGACTTTTGCAAGCTAAAAATTTATCGCAAATCATCACAGGGATTAATGTGCAATTGTTATTAGAAGAAATTTTATTAAATTGGCAAGCCCTGTTTTTATCAAAAAGAAACGTGAATTTCCATGTCGCTAGTTGATTCCCACTGTCATCTTAATATGTTAGAGGGTGATTTAAGCACCATTATCGATTCTGCCAAAGAAGTGGGTGTTGAAACTATTCTGTGTGTCGGGGTTGATTTGGAAAATTCGCAAGGCGCGATTGCGATTGCTGAGCGATTTCCACAAGTTTGGGCGAGTGTGGGTTTGCATCCTAGTCATAAAATAGAATCCGAAACTGCAAAACAGGAATATTTGAATTTAGCAAAAAATAAAAAAGTGGTTGCGATTGGTGAGACTGGTTTAGATTATTATTACAATAAAGAGGGACTTGACGAAATGCGCGAAAGTTTTCGTTCGCAAATTCGTTTAGCCCGCGAATTAAATAAACCATTAATCATCCATACTCGTGATGCACGTGAAGACACGTTAAAAATTATGCGTGAAGAGCGTGCTACTGAAGTGGGTGGTGTGATGCATTGCTTCACAGAAAGTTTGGAAATGGCGGAAGCGGCTATGGAACTCGGTTTTTATATTTCATTTTCGGGCATTGTTACTTTCAACAAAGCTGAAAATGTAGCGGCAGTCGCTAAGCAAATTCCTCTGGAACGCATGTTAATTGAAACTGATGCGCCATACTTAACTCCAGTTCCGTTTCGGGGTAAACCCAATCAACCCCAATACGTTCGTTTTGTTGCACAGCGGATAGCAGAATTAAAAAATTGTGCCGTCGAGCTTGTTGCACAGAAAACCACAGAAAATTTTTATAATCTTTTTAAATGTCAAAGACCCACATGAAAAATAGAATCGCTCAATATTTTCAGTTCGCCGCGTATAAGACTTCTTTTAAACAAGAAACCATAGCGGGATTTACTACTTTTTTAACGATGGCTTATATTATTTTTGTAAATCCCAACTTATTGCACGCGGCCGGTATGGATCGAGGGGCCGTATTTGTGGCGACTTGTATTACGGCTGCAGTAGGTAGTTTTTTATTAGGCACATTAACACGTTATCCCATTGTGATGGCGCCTGCTATGGCATTAAACGTGTATTTTACCTATATCGTTGTACAAAGCTTGGGGCTGGATTGGCAACATGCGTTGGGCGCAGTATTTATTGCGTCAGTCATTTTTTTAATTTTATCGGTTACTAAATTACGAATTTGGATAATTGAGGCGATTCCAAAAAATTTAAATGTGGCCATCACGGTGGGTTTGGGATTATTTATTGCATTGATTGCTTTAAAGGATGCTGGGATTGTCAGTGTTAATAGTAAAAATGTTTTCACTTTAGGACATCTAGATCTACAAATCGGTTTTTTTTGCGTGGCATTTTTTTTAATTGTGGTGTTAGATTATTACAAAATCCCTGGAGCAATCATTATTGGAATTCTAGCGGCGACTGTCTTGGGTTTAATATTCGGTTTAACGGAATTTAAAGGTGTTTTTTCGTTACCGCCATCTTTAGAGCCTACATTTGCAAAAATGCAATTTAGCCAACTATACAACTTAAAAGGAATTTCAATTATTTTTTCCATTTTATTTGTAAATTTATTTGATTGCACAGGAACATTGATGGGATTAGTGCATCATGCGCGTTTGGATCGCAAGGGACACAGCATACAACGCATTGCTCGAGGATTAATAGCCAACAGCACAACTTCAGTGATGGGTGCAGTGTTGGGAACATCGCCACCGAGCCCCTATTTAGAAAGTGCATCAGGCATACGCGCTGGTGGTCAAACGGGATTTACCACTTGGGTAGTAGCCATTTTATTTTTATGCGCGTTATTTTTAGCACCGTTAGCGTCAGCAATTCCGAGTTTTGCTACAGGTCCTGCATTATTATTTGTTGCCTGTCTGATGATGAAGAATGTCGTGGAAATACCGTGGGAAGATTTAACTGAGGCCATACCCAGCGTGTTAACCGCGATTATTATTCCTTTTACTTTTTCAATTGCTAACGGAATTGGTGTCGGTATTATCAGTTATACAATTATTAAAATGGTTACGCGTAAAATCGCGCAATTAAATATGACGATGATTGTACTAGCGTTATTATTTATTTTTTATTTTATTATGCAGGCGACCGTTGTTAACGTCTGAATATTTACTTTCCTTTAAACCTTAAATCATTATGAAATAATGCGATAGACATTTTTTCTATACCCCTGATTTTTTCCGCATGTTATATTAATTTTCTGTTTAATCAAGGAGAGTCTTATGTTTCAGCAACCGCAATTTGACCCAAAGAAAATTTTAAATAACAAAAATTTAATTACTGTTAGTGATACTAAATCACATGAAACGACCTTTACGCAGATTCTTGAAAATGCCAAAAAAAATAATAAACCGGTAGTGATTACTGCTACCTCGGGCCCTTTTGCGAAGTCTGACGTGCTTCCTGCAGGCTGGACGGATAAACCTAAATTGGTGGGTTGTACTGCCCAATTAGAGAAGTTAAATGCGATGTCTGATGTTGAAGTTTATGCGCTTAATATTCACCCGAGTGATTATCAAATTCAATTATTATCGGATAAAGGATTTACGCATATGAAAATGATTAGCATCGATGAGGAGATGCAAGACATTTTAGGTTTAGACACGATTAACCATATCGATAAAGCCTATTTGAGTCGTTTTTCCTTGGTTGTTAGACCAGATGGAAGTTGGCAGAAGTTCGAAGTACCAACCATCGAGGGCGGTAAAGTAAATGCAGAAACCGCAGTGCAGCATGTTTCGGAAATTCAAAATTATATAAATCCAAGACCGACCGCTGGTCCTAAATGATAGTGCTTTAGGGGTTATTTCGGTAACCCTTTTTCTTTGCATCCTTTCATCTTAGTCTGTATAATATATGATCAGAGCGATGATCATATGAGCCGAAAAAGCCAACAGAATCAAATAACTAACATTTCAGAGCAAGTGAAAGCGTTGTGTTCTGAGCTATTTAGAAATACTCCGATTTCGACTTTCTATTACTATCGGATTAGCCGCGCTCGTCAGTTCACCACAATTGGAACTTGTGCGCAGGCGCATGATTTCTACGTCAATAACGCCCATTTCACTAAACAATTTCAGCATCGTGACTATGATAAAAATATTCCGAATGGTGTTTTTTTCTTTGAGTCTGTCTACAATAGTCCGCAAGAAATGGAGTTACATAAAATTTATCGTGACACGTTTGATATCACTAATTTAATTGGCATTCCGCGCAAAAATGAGGATTATTGTGATGTGTATGCCTTTGCTACTTCCACCGCAGTGCAGAATGCACAAAATTTTTATTTAAATAATATCGATTTATTAGAAAAATTCGTGGATGTGTTCCGAGAACCGCTAAATAAAATCATTTTAACGAATTCGCCGAAAATTTTAATTCCGGACACCAAAATTCAAATTGCAGAAAGTCAAGAAGCGGAAATTCAAATAGGTAGCGATTTTAATGATGGCAAGATTGTGCAATTTCCAAATGTGGTATCGCAAGCATTAGCTTCTGCACGTTCTAGTGATGAAAAAATTAAAATTAATAATAATCTCTTGCTAACAAAACGTGAATTAATTTATTTGCGTTATTTGAGTAGTGGCTTAACCTCCAAAGAAATTGCACGCACACTGTCGTTATCGTATCGCACAGTCGATAATTATTGTGCCCGTCTTAAAGAAAAATTGGGTTGTCGTCGTAAACAAGAATTGGTGGCGATGTTTTCCGGAATTTTCCATCAATAAAAAACAGTTTTCGCAGTGAAGCAGCGGCATAATTTGCAATAGTGAAATGTAGGCTGCCAGGCATCCCACCACTGGCCGTGAAGGTTTCTTGCGGGAGTATGATAACGTTCGTTTTCGGCTTTGTGGGTGATGGATTTCATCACCCGTAAATGCCGAACTCACGTTATGCTGCTGGAATTGCCAATACCTGTGCCGCTCCATTTAAAACGGCAGCGATTCGCACAGAGTGTTGAATGCCAAGCTTACTAGCGCCCGCTTTAATTAAAGATTTCACGTGGCTGCTGATGCAAAGACCACAGCCATTAATAGCCGAAGCTGCTAACGAATAAAATTCAAAATCGAGCTTAGGAATACCTGGATTACCAACCACGCTCATGCGTAAATTTGCTGGCATGGTTTGAAATTCCTTGTCTTCCGCGAGGTGTAAAAATCGATAATAAACATTATTCATTCCCATAATACTTGCAGCTGCTTTGACGCCCTTTATTTCTTCAGGCGTCAAAATGGGCTCTGCATAAGCAGTAATATACTTAATTAATTCTGCACTTTTGCTAGTATAGGCGGAAACTAATGCAATGCCCGCAATTTGTTTAGCAGTGAGTTCGCTGCCTGTTGTATTTAACACGCTCGAAAGATTTAATTTTAAATCTTTCGCATAATCGGGCATCAAATTTTGCAATTCTTGTAACATTCAATTCTCCTTAAGATTAAGATACGTGAATCGTTTCTTCACCTTTATGCCAATTACACGGGCATAATTCATCAGTTTGTAATGCATCTAGCACGCGTAAAACTTCATTAGGGTTACGTCCCACATTTAAATCGGTGACCATCACGAAACGCACAATGCCATCGGGATCCACAATAAAAGTTGCACGTTCGGCAACACCGGCTTCGGGATTAATAATGCCTAATTCACCTGATAATTCTCGACGAATATCGGAAAGCATCGGAAAAGGGAGATCACTTAATTCTTCTTTTTCGCGTTTCCAAGCTAAATGCACGAATTCAGAATCAACGCTAACGCCTAACACGACAGCATCACGATCCGCAAATTCTTGATTTAATCTGCCAAATTCGGCAATTTCGGTTGGACAGACAAAAGTAAAATCTTTCGGCCAGAAAAATACGACTAACCATTTTCCTGGGTAATCTTGATTAGTTACATCGATAAAGGCATTTTTAATATCTTGCCCAACGACACCTTTTAAGTTAAATTCAGGAAATCGATTGCCAATTCTAATCATCTTACACCTCATTTTTTTGCTTTGCTGATTTAAGTTAAGTATAGCGCGGCTTGCAGAATAGATAAAATCAATTATAATTATTAATACCATAGTTAAAATCTATTGAAGAAAATGAATATCAGAGACTTACAGTACCTTATGGCCTTGGCGGAAACTCGACATTTTGGACGAGCAGCAGAACTCTGTTTTGTGAGCCAACCCACCTTAAGTACACAGCTCAAAAAATTGGAAGATGAGATTGGCGTCAGGCTATTTGAACGGGATAATAAAAATGTCATGCTAACGGCGATGGGAACTAGCATAGTCGCAGAAGCGCGTCAGGTTTTATTGCATGTAGATAATATTAAACAGATTGCGCGCAGCACCAAAGATCCTTTGGCGCGTTCCTTTCATATCGGAATTATTCCGACTTTAGGTCCTTATTTATTACCGAGAATTTTGCAGACCATCAAAAAAGAATTACCCAAATTAGAATTAATTGTTATGGAAAGTAAAACCGAAGTGATTTTACGGCAACTACGTGATGGTGTTTTAGATGCTATTATTTTAGCGTTGCCTGTTAAAACGGATGGATTAATTGTAGAAAAATTATTTTCTGAACCTTTTTATGTGGCGTTACCTAAAAATCATCCGCTTGCGAGTAAAAATAAATTAAATGTGCGTGATTTAGAACGTGAAACTTTATTGTTGTTAGAAGAGGGGCATTGCTTGCGAGAACAAGCTTTAGAAGCTTGTCGCTGGGCGAAAACAGAAGGCGCCTCCGAATTTAGCGCCACCAGTTTAGAAACTTTGCGCCAAATCGTAGGATTAGGTGGGGGGATTACTTTAATTCCAGGTTTATCCATTCAATCCGCTAAATCCGATAAAAATATTGTGATCCGTCCTTTCGGCGGAGCCATTCCTTCACGGGATGTTGGAATGCTGTGGCGTCAATCATCGGTTGCTGAAATTTGCTGCCGGAGTGTGGCACATTTAATTAAACAACAAATTAAGCTGTGTGCAGAGGTAAATATTGGTGTGAAAACAACATCGATGACGGATTTGTTGGGCTAGCAGTTTAAGGGGGCTCGTGTTAAATCCTCTGAAAAAGGTGGATGTGATATCCACCTTCATCAATTAGACTTTAATACCGCAGATGGTTTCCATTAACATGGCGGCGACTTCATAAGGATCAGCATTAGCGCAAGGGCGTCGGTCTTCGATATAGCCAAAGCCGTCATTCGCAACAGACCGTGGAATTCGAACTGACGCACCACGATTCGCTATTCCAGCAGAAAACTTTTTAAAATGTGCAGTCTCATGCTTTCCCGTTAGGCGTTCTTCTACACCATGTCCATAGACACTAATATGATCATCGTGCCTCGCTTCCAAGGCTTTGATAGCAGCATTGATCGCATCCATTCCCGTTTTTTTATCGCGCATCGCTTTCGTGGAAAAATTAGTATGTTTACCTGCACCGTTCCAATCTCCTTTAACAGGTTTGGGATCAAGTGTGGCGGTGATTCCATAATCTTCGCCTAAACGATAAAGTAACCAGCGCGCTACCCATAAGTGATCACAAACGGCTAACGGATCGGCGGATTCGTTCTTTAAATTACGATAGCCGATTTGAAATTCCCATTGTCCTGGCATCACTTCCGCATTTACACCAAAAATCATAATGCCGGCTTCTATACAGGCACGCGTATGATCTTCAACTAAGGGCCGACCAAAGGCTTCATCAGCGCCTACGCCGCAATAAAAAGGACCTTGAGGTGCCGGATAACCGCCATCAGGCCAACCTAAGGGACGAGCACCTTGAAATAACGTATATTCTTGTTCAAAACCAACCCATGGGTCATGATCAGCGCCACCACGTTCCATGATTTTACGCAAACGCGCTCTTTTGTTGGTGGGGTGGGGTGTGCCATCGGGATTTAAAACTTCGCATAATAATAAATAATGGCCTTCACCATTAATGGGATCGTGAAAATAGCGCACGGGTTTTAATATTAAATCGGAATCACTGCCGATGGCTTGATAAGTTGAAGAGCCATCGAATCCCCATTCGGGAAAATCATTTAAAGTAATTGCGCCTTGAGGATGTTGAATAATTCGAGTTTTGCTGCGTAATTTACGAGTGGGTTTTGCACCATCAATCCATAGGTAATTTACTTGCGATAGCATTTTAAATACCTCGTCTCGTTACAATAAAAAAACGATGATACCTGAAAACAATTAGCTTGTAAAAATCATTCGATGTGCGTGTACATTAATTTGTTTAGCTGTGGTGCAATTAAAAGCAAGAAAAACCCGGTTAATAAAGCTAAAACAGCATAGGTGCTAAATGCATAACTGAAGGAATTTAGAGGAAGTAATTGCAATTTAATATTGGGAGAAGTTAATACTAAACGTGCTAAAATTCCGGCTAATAATCCTCCCATACCTAATACCATATACCAAACGCCAAGCATAAATCCGGTCAATTTTGTTGGCGCAAGTTCAGTAATCATCGCCAAGCCGGTGGGTGATATAAATAACTCGCCGATGGTTAAAAATAAATAAAATAAAAATAACCAAAAAGCACTTACTAATTTTTGATTGGGTGTGACAATAACGCCTAAAACGAGTACGCCCATCGCAATACCAATTGATATTAAAGCAAATGCAAATTTATAACTTGGTGAAGGTTCTCGTCCTCGATAGGAGAGTTTTTCCCACAAATGGGCGAGTAACGGACCAATGATTAAAATCAAAATGGGTTCTAAAATTAAAAAGAGTGGAGTAGGAACAGTATAGTGAAAAAACATGCGATCCACATTACGTTCGGTAAACAGCATTAATGAGAAAAAGATTTGCAGATGCAAAGCCCAAAAGATAATGGAGGCTGCAATCAAAATGATGACGGCGATTAATTTATTGCGAGTAGTTTGGTTATAAGTAGTCTGCAAATAAAAGAGGCTAATCATCACCCCAATAGCCACCATAATCGTCAGGATTTCAGTAATCCGAGGACGATGCAATAAAAAATGAAAGAGTAATATGCCAATAACAAGTAAGATAACCAGATTAAAATAATTGGCTGATGCACGGATAAATTTATTCTTAATCTGGAGCGGGTCTTGTGGTTGCCCACGATTTTCAAAAAATCGAAAACCATAAACAAAAACAATAAGCGCTACCAGCATACCAAATCCTGCAAGCGCAAAAGCCGTATGATAGCCGATATATTCGGAAGCTAAGCCTGACAATATAATAGAAAGTAAGCCGCCAATATTGATACCGATATAATAAAAAGTAAAACCGGGGTATCGACGGGGATCATCGTGATAATAAAATTGACCTAGAAAAGCAGCGTTATTCGGTTTTAGTAAACCATTGCCAACAATAATGGTTCCCAAACTTAAATGTAAAAAAACATCACGGCCATAAGATAATAGTAAATAACCCAAGCACAGTAAAATACCGCCCCATAAAATACTATAGCGATAACCTAAAAATCGATCGGCAAGTAATCCACCGAATAAGGGTGAGAGGTAAACCAGTGAGAGAAAAACGCCAAGCGTAATAAAGGCATTCGCATCAGAAAAATGGAGTTGGTGGATTAGAAAAAGAACCAATAAACCTTGAATGCTGTAGTAACCAAAGCGTTCCCACATTTCATTGAAAAATAAAGGGAGCAATGCTTTGGGTTGTTTCATGCAAAATTCTCATTCGGCTGGGTTTTAAATTTGGCCATATTTTACAAATTATTGCAAGTTATTCATTGAAAATAGATTTTAGCACGGGATTAAACTGAGATTTTTCATCAGAGTCAATCGTACACCTTGTAGCGTTAAATCCGGCATAATACAGGTAAAAAGATCTTCTTCTGCGAACAATGTGGCGAATCCTCCCGTGCCGATGACCACGATTTCTAGATCGGTGGCAAAGGTTTCAAGCTTGATTTTTTCCACCAAATAACGCACGGCACCTATGTGACCGAAATAAAGACCCGATTGAATATTACTCACTGTCGTTTGACCCAATGTGCGTTCCGGTTTAATGATAGAGACGGGTGCTAATTTTGCTGTATAGTTGGAAAGTGCACGCATGGAAATTTTGAGACCGGGTAAGATAACTCCGCCTAAATATTCTGCTTTGGTATTAATAGTATCAAGTGTGGTAGCCGTGCCAAAATCAATAATTATTATATTTTTATCGGGAAATTGATGATGGGCTGATATCGCATTGGCAATGCGATCGCTACCCACTTCGAGCGGATTTTTACTTTTAATTTTAATCCCGGTTTTAACGCCCGGTTGTAAAACAAAGGGTTTTTTGTTGAAATATTTAATAAATGCAGACTGCACAGAATAATCCAGCGATGGAACTACTGAACAATAACCTACGTGATTGATTGCCGTGTAATCCAAATTATTTTCCTGTAGCACCTGACGAAAAAAAATACCTAATTGATCTGAAGTTAATTTTTCATCGCTGGGATAACGAAACTGTAATAAAAGTTCATTTTGCGAATAAACCGCACCAAAAATATTAGAATTACCGAGGTCTAAACATAAAATCATATTTAACCTAGTCGAATATTATCAATTAATCGAATACCCTCTAAGTACACTGCGACTAATCGCCGTTCGGCATATTCTTCGACGTAATCTATTTTAAAACCCTTATTTTGCAGTTCTGTCGCAACATCAGTGCAATTTTCTGCTGAAGACAAAGCTTTTTTAATATTCGCAGCGTATTGGCGACCTTGTGTACTTAATAAATTATTGCGAGAACTAAAGGCTAAACCACTGGGTTCGCGCACGGTTTCGCAAGCAATAATTGCGGTATCGAGAAAAAAAGCTTCTGCCAATCCGCGGATTAATAAGTATTGTTGATAATCTTTCTCGCCGAAATAAGCACGATCGGGGTGCACAATTTGTAATAATTTCATAACGACCGTTAACATTCCTTGAAAATGTCCAGGGCGATGCTTGCCTTCCATGAGCAAACTCAATTGATTTTCTTGAATGCTAAATTGATATTGATCGGGATACATCGCAAGAGGGTCAGGTGCAAATACCACATCTACGTTGATATTTTTTAATAACTGAAGATCTTCTGCGAAGGTTCGTGGATATTTAGTAAAATCATTGGGATCATTGAATTGAGTGGGATTCACAAAAATACTCACCGCAGTCATCATATTTTCTTTCTGACTGCGCTGCATGAGTGACAAATGCCCCTGATGCAAATTTCCCATCGTAGGAACAAATCCAAGGCTTTTTCCAGATTTATTTAATTGACGACAAAATGCCTGCATCTCTTTAATATCGTGAATAATCTGGGTCATGTTATTTTTCCATAAAACTGTGGTGCTCAACATCAGGGAAAGTCGAGTTGATAACATCTTGATGGAATGAATTAATGGCTGACTGAATTAATTCATAACCTTTCAAATAATGTTTAACAAATTTGGGATTAAAATCGGAATTTAATCCGAGCATGTCGTGTAATACCAGTACCTGACCATCTGTATAGGGTCCTGCGCCAATGCCAATAGTTGCAATATTAAGTTGTTTTGTGATGGTATGCGCTAATTTAGTAGGAATACATTCTAAAACTAGGGCAAAAGCGCCGGCTTGCTGCAGTTCTAAAGCTTGCTGTTGAATAAATTTAGCTTGTTTAGGTTCGCGACCCTGTACTTTGTAACCACCCAAGGTATTAATCGATTGTGCCATTAAGCCGATGTGTCCCATCACAGGAATGCCGGAGTGTACAAGATGTGAAATGATATCGAGATGACCCACCGTGCCTTCCAGTTTAACGGCCTGTGCGCCTGCTTGAATGAGGGCTTGAGCTTCCTCAACGGTTTGGGCCTGACTTTTGCGATAGGAACAGAATGGCATATCAGCAACAATAAATTTATTTTGCGTACCGCGCGCAACTGCACTGACGTGCGCCACTAACATTTCAGTATTAGCAAATAGCGTGTGCTTAAATCCATGCATCACCATAGCGCTGCTGTCACCGACTAAAATGCAGTCGACATTACTATTAGCGATTATTTTTGCGCTCCAATAATCATAACAAGTCAACATACTTATTTTTTGATTGGCGTTTTTTTTCAGACGAAAAAGATCAATACTGGTAGACATATTATCTCCGGTTTACTGAATGATTCAGAATTAAATTAAAAAAGGTATGCCAAGGCATAATTTTTTGGTACCTGTCGCACGGATCAAGTCCTCTAATTATTCGATGAAACAGTTATGTTAGATTGTAGACTGGTGTTTTTCAAGTTTTAAAACAAAGCTCGGTAACGATAGTTCAGTATGTGGAGCAATAAGTGCATACATTTCTACATTGTGAAATTGATCTTTGTAGTTGCGATATTTTGTTAAGGTTGCCTCTAAATGAAATCCAACTTTAGTTAACACTGCAATTGAAGAAATGTTTTCTTTGACGGTTAAAGCTTCCAATCGAATGAGACCAATTTGATTGAAACAAAACGAGATAACTTTTTGCAGTGCGCGGGTCATGATGCCTTGATTCCAATATTGATGGGCCAGATCATAACAAATTTCTCCACGGTGATGCTGATTATTGATATAAATCCCAATGGCACCTATCATTTCATCACTTTCTTTATGGGCTAGAGTCCAGTAAATCCCTTTTTTATAATGAAAGAGACTCCGACAGTAGTTAATCTCGGTGCTCGCTTCAGTGAGCGTGCGGGGTTTGTCAGCTAAGATATATTGTCCCACGTCAGGATCGCCATAATATGCAAAGAAATTTTGGGTATCTTTAATCTCTTGTTCGCGTAGGATAAACTGGCTGTCGACTTCCAGCTTTGGAAAAGATTGATTATAAAATGTATTGATCATATTGACCCCTTGCAATATACCTCTATTGTAGGCGCCCTAGATTAAAATAATCTTATATGCAGTATTTGACACTAGGAATTTAACAAATATGGATGATGTTCAATTAAATATATGGGCCCCAGGACTGTCACGCAGCATGGATTTAATGCAAAGAAATAAGCATGAATTTAAGTGGTTTAATCGCTTTTTGCGCTGGGCACAAAAAAAAGAAATACCCTATAATCCCAATACTTTAATTTTTCAGTTAATGTTACATGAAATTCCAGCCTCGTTACCGATTGCCACATTGACTGCATTGGCCGACGATTTGCCGCAAAGCCCCGCATGGTTACGTGCAGACCCAATTGGCTTACAAATTGATTTGGCGCATGTTTATCAACTCGGTAATCAACATTTATTTTTGTCGAACCCTGAAATTGTGGAGTTGCATGAATTAATTAATCCGTTATTAAAAAATTATTCCTTGAGTTTAGAAGTTCCGAATGCGTCTCGTTTTTATATGGCCTGCAATAAACAACCACGAATTATTACTCATAATCCAGAAGAAATTATTGGAAAATCAATTATTGATTATTTGCCGCATGGAGAAGAAGCGGATTTTTGGCTGCGTTTATTTACGGAAATTCAAATGTTGTTACATCATTCAGCATTTAATCAACGCAGAATTCAGGAAAATAAACCGACCGTGGATGCTTTATGGTTTTGGGGAGTGGGTGAATTACCAAAAAAAACATTTTCTAGCCCATATGCTATGGTTTTTTCGGACGAACCCTTAGTTACCGGTTTAGCGAAAGCCTTGCATTTCCCATATCAATGCCTATCAGATAATTTAACTGAAGTACTGAGTACGTTAAAAATAGGTGAAAATTATCTAATTGCAACGCAGCAATTTTCACAATTAGAGCATGCAGAAAAATCACCCCAGGAAATCCAGCAAAAATTTTTTTACCCGCTTGTGCAGGCTCTGCGCGAAAAAAAAATTACAAAATTCTTATTGTACCCAGGTGATAAACATTGTTATCATGTAGCCACCAAGTTTCACTGGAAATTCTGGTAAATATACCCATCTGTTTATGATTGTCTAAAAATAAATAATCGTAATTAACAAAAGGAAATTCTTGTGAGTAGTGTTATTGTACGTAGATCTGTGGAATCGACAAAAGGATTAGAAACACTACATCCTTTATTAAGAAAAATATATGCAGCAAGAAATATTGCAAATTTGAATGATTTATCCACTGAGCTGTCAGAATTAATTCCCTATAATTTACTCAGTGATATCGATAAAGCGACTGATCGTTTAGCACAAGCGATTGCAGAAAATCAGCGTATTCTAATTGTAGGTGATTTTGATGTTGATGGTGCGACAAGTTCAGCACTTGCGGTTGCTGCATTACATGCGATGGGTGCTAAACAAGTCTCATACTTAGTGCCGAATCGATTTACTTATGGTTATGGTCTCACTCCTGAAATTGTTAATGTGGCTGCAGCGCAACAACCGAATTTAATTGTCACCGTGGATAATGGAATTTCCAGTCACAGTGGAATTAATCGTGCGCGTGAGTTTAATATTGACGTGATTATTACCGACCATCATTTACCGGGAGAAAACTTGCCAAATGCCTACGCCATTATAAATCCCAATCAGGCGGGCGATATTTTTCCCAGTAAAAATTTAGCCGGTGTGGGTGTCATATTTTATGTGATGGTGGCGCTACGGGCTAAATTAGTCACGCTGAATTGGTTCGAGCAACAAAATATTCCCTGTCCCAAAATGGCTAATTACTTGGATTTAGTTTCATTGGGAACGGTAGCGGATGTAGTTCCACTTGATAAAAATAATCGAATTTTAGTAGAGCAAGGTTTGCGACGAATTCGTGCGGGATTTATGTGTGTTGGAATTCGCGCTTTACTTGAAATTTCCGGGCGCTCTTGGGAAAAAATTAAAGCGGTGGATTTAGGTTTTGCGATCGGGCCGCGTTTGAATGCTGCGGGTCGTTTAGATGATATGTCATTAGGCATCGCTTGCTTACTTTCCAATGATTTTTCGGAAGCATTGGAAATGGCTCGGCAATTAGATGATTTAAATAAAGAGCGCCGTGTTATCGAATTGCAAATGAAGCAAGAAGCATTTACCGCAATTAATGAGCTCAATTTAACTCAACAATTGCCGCATGGACTTTGTGTGTATCAAGAGCATTGGCATCAAGGCGTGGTAGGTCTGGTTGCGGCTCGAGTCAAAGAAAAAGTACACCGTCCCGTCATTGCTTTTGCGAAAGTAGATGATGGCACATTAAAAGGTTCTGCACGTTCGATTAATGGTTTGCATATTCGCGATTTATTAGAATCGATCGCGGTTAAGTATCCGGATTTAATTTCCAAATTTGGTGGCCATGCAATGGCTGCCGGATTGAGTTTAACTGCTGATAAATATGAGGATTTTGCTGGAATTTTTGCAAATGCAGTGAGTTTATTAGTGGATGAAAAAGAATTACAAGGAAAGATAGAAACTGATGGGGAGTTAACGGCTGCAGAATTACGCCTTGAAATCGCCGAGATGCTGCTAGACGGAGGTCCTTGGGGACAAAACTTTCCTGAGCCTATGTTTGATGGTACCTTCAACCTCATTAGCCAACGCATTGTAGGTGGAAGGCATTTAAAGTTAGTATTGCAAATTTCTGGAAGCGATCTTTATGTGGATGGAATCGTATTTAATATTGATTTAGATGCATGGCCCAACCATAATTGTCGATCGGTCGCGGCGGTTTATCGAATGGATGTGAACGAGTTTAACAATCGGCGTCGATTACAATTGATAATCGAGCATCTGCATGCGCAATAATGTGATTTTAAAATGTGAGGTACTGTGATGAATGAGGCAATGCGTCAAGGTTGGCAGAAGTTTTTATCGTTATGCCAAGAAGGTGAATCCACCCAGCAACTCGATGAATTATTTAACTTGTTTTTTACCATCGAAGAGAAAGAAACCTTGGCTATGCGGATCTTACTAGTCAAAGAATTGCTCAAGGGTGCAAAAACCCAGCGTGAAATAGCGCAGGATTTAAACATCAGTATCGCTAAAATCACGCGCGGATCAAACGCATTGAAAACGACAAGTAACGACTTGAAACGTTTTTTGTCTGGATTCTTCTCATAAGGTATAATATTTTAATCATTAAGTTCAACTTAAATGATTTGAATAAATATTAGTCACCTGGAGTAATTTATGGCAGACCTCAAAAGTAAGCTGGATATTCAGAATATCCTCGGCAATATTAAAACAATGATTAGTCCTACTGCGAACACCCCTAATCCTGATGCGAAAGATGTTTTGGGAATGAAGCTCGCAGAGCTCAGTTTATTGGTTCAAGGCGTACAAACTATTTATGCAGAACAAGGTAAGCAGTTAGCTAAAATTAATAAGCTGTTTAATGAAGTTTATCATGAGATAGAAGTACAACGACATACTGAAAAAACCGCAGAAAAAACCACAAAAACTAAAAGCACGTCTAAAGCTAAAAAACCCGAAAAAAAATAACGGGAGATTCGGTTTTGCGGGTGATCTTGATGTCGCCTGCAAAACTGCCAACGAATGTTATTCCGGAAATTTTCAAGCCTGTGAAAATTATTGGAATCTATTTTAATTTAAGATGAATCCCGGGTAAGCGCTACACGCTTTCCGGGATGACATTTACCATGCATAAGCGATCGAAATTAAAAAGGGAATTTGCAAACCTGCATTTCGCATTGCTAAATCCCCATTCGAATAATGTAAATTTTTAAATTCAATATTTACGTGATGGAGATTACCGATCATTATTCCAAGTCCCCAATAATCCTGAAAAATAAAATTGCCACCTAAATCAGAACCTCCGATGTGATTATTCGATAAAAAAGTCGGTGCTGCGATACTATACATGAAATAAGGGTTGAAACAGTTCGTGCGATAAATCCACCATCGTAATTCAAGTAAACCGGTCAATGCAAATAAGGCATCACTGCCAATATTCCAATTCGAAAAATTCACACCGAATTCGATAGAAAAATGTTTTTCCGTATGAAAAAGGGTTTGTAGATATCCAAAATTAATGCCATAAGAAGCTTTATAGCGAGAATTCCAGTAGATCGGTTTCGGTAACAACGGCATTTGCGCTCGAATCCACTGATGATTGTAAATTCCCACTAAAAATTCTTGCTCTGGAAACAAAATAGAAGGAGAGAGTGAAAATGCGTTGACCCAGCAAAGCAGCGAGAAAATGCCTAATGATTTCCGTTTAAACATAAGGTATGCTTTGCAAATCCTGCTTCACTTTGGGGCTCTTCTTTATAATTGAGTATTCCGACTGCGTCAAGGCATCATTTGGAAATTGAATATGGATTTAAAAACTAAAAAATGCTTTCAGTCGTTTTTTTTTCTTGGCCTCATTTTTTTGTCTTTGCTTAGTTATTCTCAAACTCGCTTCGATTATGCTAATTGGCGAGGATTTTATGTGGGTGCACAAATTGGTTATAGTGTGACACATTATCAGAATTATCAATTTATCATCCCGATGACTATCCATAGTGTTTCAGATCGGGGCCCGGGTAGTTCATTCCATGTGGGATATAATTTTAATCGCTATTTTGCAGCTGAAATGGGTGCTGCTTATTTACATAAAACTATTTTTCATGAGTATATTCGTGCTCCCTTCGGTTTTGACAATGCTAGAATTAAAAATAACATCGTATATTTTGCGGCTAAATTCAGTATTCCCTTGCCCGATGCTATTCGTATTTTTGCTAAATTAGGTGGGGGTTATGTGGTGCGTGACCGGATTATTTACTGGGAGCAATTAATTATGAGCGGGGGAGAAATTACCCGTCCCGTTTATGGAGCTGGAATAAATTGGCGCCCATCGCCGCATTGGGAGCTAGAGCTCGCTTGGTTACGAACGGCCAAATTAGCTTCCCAGCGGCTGCCACCTCAGGATTTTTTGGGCATAGGCGCACAATATTTATTTTGATAGGGTTACATCCAGTGCGGATAGACAAAAGCTTCTAAGAAAAGTTCTGTTACGACTAATAATCCTAAAATCGTTCCCAAAACTTTGACGCGAGTGCTATGTCTTTTTTGCATAAAGCCCTCCTTGGCTACTCTAAAATTTTGTTTTACTTACTCATTATAATCCTTTTTTTCAGAGATGTGGTTTGACTTGGTCTCACTGGTTCAGGTATAAACACTTGAGAGATAACTTGGCCTGTGAGGAGATATCGGTGTTTTCGTTAATGATTGAATTAGATGATTTTTCTGCTGCCCATCGTTTAGTAAAAGGGTATCGAGGAAAGTGCAATCATCTTCACGGCCATAATTATCGTCTAGAAATTGTTATTACTGGTGACATGGATACCGAAGGTGACGATTTACTCATTGATTTTTCCGTAGTCAGATCTATCTGCAATGAATGGATTCGAAACAACATCGATCATTGTACTTTTGTGTATAGTGAAGATAAATTGCTGTTAAATTTCTTAAGCCAACATCAGCAAAAACATTATGTGCTGCCTTACAACACATCCGTTGAGAGAATAGCGCAGCAAATCTATGAAAATTTTCATCGGTTATTGTGTGCGGAATCTGCCACGCGAAATTTTACTATTTCTCAGGTCCAAGTTTGGGAAAGCCGCGAATGTAGCGTAATTTACGCAGGAAATAAAACACAGGTTCAAGGAACTTTTTGTGGCTAGCCAAGAATTCTTATCTTTATGCGAAAGCTTTTATAGTGTTCAAGGCGAGGGTTTAAGCGTAGGACAGCCCGCCGTATTTTTGCGTTTATCCGGCTGTAATTTACGTTGTAATGGTTTCACTTATCGTGATCCCCATACGCATGAACATTTAGGTTGTGATACCAAACAGCTTTGGCGAGAAGGGCGGCGCACGCATTTAGATGTCATTTTACCTTTATGGCAAACCAATGGTTGGCTTGCACATCTTAATGCTGGAGCTCATCTGGTGATAACCGGAGGCGAACCGGTTCTGCAACAAGGTGCTGTTATGCATTTTTTAAATCGACTTGATGCAGCTTGCAAAAACCACATTTATCTAGAAATGGAAACCAACGCCACTTTATTACTGGAACCTGCATTATTGACTCGCTTGGATCAAATTAATGCGAGTCCGAAGTTAATTCATAGTGGAGAAACTCGAGAAAAAGCTTACAATATTGAAGTTCTAGCTCAACTAGCAGGAACACCAAAAACGGTTTTCAAATTTGTGGTGGCAGAGCCCAGCGATATTGAGGAAATTATCCGGGATTATGTGAGTCCATTTGCCATTAATCCTCGACGAATATGGTTAATGCCAGAAGGTGGTACCCAAGAAAGTATTAACCAAAAAAAACCGTGGCTAGTAGAATTATGTAAACAGCATTGTTTTAATTTCACCACTCGTTTGCATATCGATATTTGGGGTGAAGTGGTGGGAGTTTAAATATTTCAGGAGAAAGTCATGCAAAATAAACCTTTAAAAATTCTATTAATATCCACATTTTCTTTATTGGTCACTTCGATTTATGCTAAATCATCGCATACCCAGCTAGAAACATCAGGTAACTTTGAAAAACCTAACTACATCGCCAAATCCAAATTAGAAAAAAGTGAAACTGCGCCCAAACAAAATGTTGTGCAGCGTTGTTTTGTTTATGATGATTTAGCTGTGATTGAAACGAATGATCCTGGTGTGATGGGGGCTCAAAGCCTAGTTATTCGACCTATTACGCATAAAGAATCTGAAAAAACTATCTGTAATAAAGAAAATAAAGATCACAGTTATGAAATGAAAATAAATGGTTATTTCGCCGGTAAATTTAATAAATATATTTTCACTAAAGGTCCAGATTGCGTTGGACAATATTGTCCGTTTCAAATTTTTTATGCCTCCGATCAAAATTATCGTCTCATTTTGGAAGGTACTACGGCGGTTGATAAGAATTTTCTATTTATCCGACAACCGAATGGCTCGATGGGAATCGATTATTGGGTGGGCTTAAAATCCACGTGTTCACTAGCCGATAAAGAAAAAGAACGCTGTTGGAAAAAAGTATTGAGAAAAGGAAATCTAGGATGGCTCCCATTACCCGATTGTATCGGTCTTTATAGACAGCAACGGGTTTCTTTAGATACGCCGTCGCAAGTATTACTCCATATGGAAGTACCAGATTTGAAATACCCTACGCGCAAAAATGTGATTAACGAAGAATCCGAGTGTTTTCCGCAGCCGTAGCCAAATGTCCTGGATCGAAGACCTGGATCGAAGAGTAGCCTGGATCGAAGAGTAGCCTGGATCGAAGATCCAGGAAAAGCGGACCTTACGATAACAACCTTTATTTATACGGGATTTTAATTATTTCCATTTTATCGAGTGATTCCCGCACTAATTCTTCAATCGGCAATGCACTTTCTGCTTGCACAATTTCACTTTCCAGCGCTTTAGTTAATGGGACTTTGGGCGCGAAAATCGTGCAGCAATCTAAGTGTGGTTGGGTAGATATTCGAAGCGTATCGATTTCACGAGCTTTGGTAATAATTTCTTGTTTATCGTAAGCAATTAAAGGTCTTAATACCGGTAATTTAGTAGCGAGACTTACGACTCCAATATTTTGAATAGTTTGACTCGCGACCTGTCCTAAATTATCGCCGGTAATGATGCAATGATAAGGTTTGAAATTGTGATCTGTACCTTGCAGTGCGATTTTTTCTGCGATACGCAGCATAAATCTGCGATGAATAAGCGTCCATGTAGGTTCAGGACATAATTTATTTACCGTTTCTTGCACATGGGTGAAAAAGGGAATAAATAAATTAATATGGCGTAATTTCCATTGCGTGAGTATACGCGCTAAATCAAGTGCTTTTTCTTTGGCTTTTTCACCGGTGTACGGAAAGCTATGAAAATGCACGGCGTCGATCATCATACCACGCTTTAATAGCGACCAGCCTGCGACCGGACTATCAATTCCGCCGGACAATAATAATAATCCGCGACCACCGACGCCAACGGGCAATCCACCCGGCCCAACTTCGCTATCTAAATTAGTGTAAATAAACATTCCCTCGGGGCGAACTTCAATATGTACGTGTAAGTCGGGATGATGCACATCCACTTTCCAGTGTGGAAATGCTTGAAGAATTGCGCCGCCGATTTCTTGATTAATTTGCATGCTGTCGATTGGAAAAGTTTTAGCTGCGCGACGTGCGTCGACTTTAAAACTGTGTACAGAAGATAAATCTAGCGACTTTAAGGTATTAATCGCAAGCTCTGCAAGTTCAGGTACCGAATTATTATTAAGGGCTTCTTTTGCAAATGAAAATCCAACGATGCCACAAATATGGCGCAATATTTCGCGATAATTTAACGAGGGTTGTTCATCATAATAAAAATAAATTCGACCACGCTCCATTTTTAAATTCTGACGCGAAACGTGAGTGGCTAAACGAATATTTTCCATTAAAATCGATTCGAAAATATAACGATTTTTCCCTTTTAATCCGATTTCTCCGAATTTAATTAAAATTACATTTTTCATTTGATTAAACTTCTAAGGTTAAATACGATATTTTGAATAGCATCCACTGCATAATGAATTTCTTCCATCGTGTTGTAGCGAGAAAAACTAAAACGGATAGCCGAGCGGGCGTATTTTACCGGTAAACCAATCGCTTGTAACACGGAACTCTCTTTGCCTTTTGCTCCTTTGCAAGCAGAGCCAGCGGACACATAAATATTTTTTTCTTCGAGCGCATGCATCATGACTTCAGATGGAATACTCTCAAAAGAAATATTTAATGTATTTTCTAATGCATCCGTGGGGGAATTTAGCTTGATGTTGGGCAGGGATTGAAGCCCCTGCAGAAACGCAGTTTTTAATTCTCGTAAATGATTGTGGTTATTTTGTAAATTCGCATAAGCTAATTTAGCGGCTATGCCTAAACCGACAATTCCAGGTACATTTTCCGTGCCTGAGCGTAAATTTGATTCTTGCCCACCACCCAAAATAAGCGGTGATAAAATTTTCTTTGCGCGAACAAACAATGCGCCTACGCCTTTGGGCGCATGAAACTTATGTCCGCTGATGGAATATAAATCGATATGCTCGAGATTAATATCCATTTTGGCAAACGCTTGTGCGCCATCGGAAAAAAATAAAATATTTTTATTTTGTTTTTTTACAGCGCGTGCAATTTCTGCGATTTCATTAATCGTACCTAATTCATTATTGACGTGCATCATTGTCACTAGGGCAGTTGTGGGTTTGATTAACGCGCAAACTTTTTCTTTACTTACACAACCATATTGATCAGTGGGCACAAAATCGATATCAAAACCTTCCGATTGTAAACGTTTGAGTGTCGAGAGTACGGCATCGTGTTCGACGGCGGATGCAATAAAGTGGCGGTTTTCTTGTTTTAAAGTGCGTGCAACACCAGTCAGGGCTAAATTCACGCTTTCTGAGCCTCCTGAGGTGAAGACGATTTCATATTCTTTCGCTCGCAAGATGTTGGCTAAGGTGCGACGAGCTTCCTTCAAGGCGCGTTCGGCTTCGAGCCCCATCCTATGGAGGCTGGAAGGGTTCCCGTAGTTTTCACAAAAATACGGTAAAATTGCGTGTAAAACTTCAGGAGCGACGCATGTTGTTGAATTATTATCGAAATAAATGTTAGGCATGGAATTCAATCTAAATAAACTAAAAGCTTAGTAAACTTAATCACTAGTTCGGCAATCATACAGAAAAAAACCTTATTGTAAAACTGAGCTGGTTTAATTATTTAAAAATGGTTGCAATTCGATGGCATCATAATTTTCGTCTAGCTGAACGGGTGTTTTGGGTTTTCTAAAGAAGCAGATGCTGAAATTCATAAATATATTCCGAAATGTAGAGCTTGGAGTAGGTAGATTTGTTAAGTACTGTTTAATTTCTTCTGTTTTCAAAGGTAAAGCATTATTGATTTCCCGTAACGCTTTTAAAAGATATGGGGCTATCAGTGCGTCATAGTAGAAGGAGTCGTTTTTTACAATTTTGTCCTCAGAAAAATTCCTATGCAATGTGATCAAGCAGCTCGCTGCTATGGATGATTCTGTTAGAACATTTATTTTTTCATAAAGCGAAATTAATTTTCTGACGTGTAGCCAATAACGTTTCGTAGTGTTATTTATTTGGAATAAGTCGTCGATGTTTTTAGCATGCATGTTTTTTAATTCATTTTCATGTTTTACCATTTCATGATTAAAACAAGCCACCAAATGTTTTTCGAGGATATTTGTAATTATCAATAAATCGTCTTCCATTTTTTTATCCTCTTTTATTTTTATGATGATTTTAAGGGGTTCTGATTGATGACAGCAAGCAAATAAGTTTATTCAATTAAATTAATATTTAATTAATCTAAATTCTTCCCGTCGAGGTTTGAATTCTTTTGAGTAGTACGAGGTTATTTTTGTGCATGGGAGGCGTTAATTAAATTTTTGAGGTCATGACGTAGTAAACATATAACTTCAAGCGCTTGAAATAAATACGTCAATGACGTATAGTATGGCTTATTCGAATGGGACGAAAACAAAAGAGATAGAAATCTCGAAAAACATAAAATTGATTTTGTGGGTGCATCTGCCATATTTTTGGACCCGGACGGAATAGAAGAAAAAAGTAGTGTTAACCATGAGAAGAGGTATCTCACAATAGGGAAGGTCAAAGAAGTGTTCTTAGTGGTCATATCAAATCGGGGTGTCAAGAAAAGGATAATATCTGCCCGATCAGCAAATAAAAAAGAGAGGTTACTCTATGAAGAAACGAATTATAGAAACAGAAAAGCTTGATAGAACCGATTGGGAAAAAGTCCGCAACATGACAGAAGAAGAAATTGAAGCAGGTGCGAACTCCGACCCGGATGCGCCGTTATTAACGGATGAGCAATTAAAAAGATTTAAGCGAGTTCATCCGCCTGAAGTGATTGATGTGAAACAAGTGCGTCTTAAATTGGGTTTATCACAGGAAAAATTTGCCCATTATTTTGGAGTGAGTATTCGTACGATTCAGGAATGGGAACAAGAACGTCGTGTGCCAAATGCAACGGCTCGCAATTTCTTAAAAGTCGTGGAAATGGAACCTGAGGCTGTGCAGCGTGCGTTAGCTGAAAAAGATGACACAAAACATAAATAGGTTCACTGGTAAATTGACTCTCCTGTGATATGAATATAGAAATCAAATATGAAAACTCTACCAGAAAAATATCTTATTACGGGTGAAAATCCCATTAATCACCAGGAATTTATTAAAAAAATAAATTTTTGTTTGCAGTCTGGTTTTAAACTCATTCAATTTCGCGCAAAAAATTTAGATCAGATTAAATATAATGAATTAGCTGTCAAATTAATTAAATTATGTCGATTGCATGATGCAACATTAATAGTAAATTGTGATATTGAAAATGCCATCAATCTAAAAGCGATGGGAATACATTTAACGAGTAAAAGACTGATGGCAATGGAAAAGAAACCTGCCGGCATGCTGGTGGGAGCGTCGTGTCATGATATAAATCAAGTCAATAAAGCCAAAGCGTTAAAATTAGATTTTATTACTCTATCTCCAGTTTTAGCGACTAAAACGCATCCAGAAGCTGAATCTATAGGGTGGACTAATTTTAAAAAATTAGCTGCCATGATGGATACTCCAATCTATGCTTTAGGTGGCTTGGACGCATCTCACTTGAGCCTGGCAAAATCTCATGGAGCACAGGGAATAGCCGCAATAGGGGCGTTTTGGGGAAGATAATTAAATTTTTTAATGACTGAAAAAGCAAGTCATTAGCGACAAATTGGCAACGCAATGCGAACATTTCAGTAGAAATTACTTTAGAACAAGTAGTTATAATTGATCGATGAAGTTCTGCATTGTTTTATTGGATTTTTTAAAATAAAAGTAGTTAGAACCTTAAATTTAATATTAATTTAAAGAAATGTAAGTATATTGAGATATATTGAGATAACCACACATGAGAACGATATGCTGAATAAAGAAGAAGCTATGGCGGAAATGAGGGCTGTGATTGCGAGCAAAGGACATCCTGTTGAAAATCTTGTTCTTTTTAAAGAAGCCAAAGAAGAATTGCAAGAGATAATTAAGCTGCAAAAAGCAAATCCACACCAGCAAAATTCTAAACTGCTTAAAATTGCGGAAGTGATTATCGAAACGATTATTAGTATGGAAGACGGTGACCAAGCACTTCTTTTATTACCACAAGTCACAATCTATATCCTCCTATATCCAGAAGATAGAGAGGCTAGTGACCTTTATAAGCAGTACGTTCTTCAATTTTTTTGTTTAGCTGAATTACCTGTTGTGAAACAATTTTCTGCTAGCCAAGATGAGTCATCAGCAAGCTCTCTAAAGTCCGGTTTTGCTTTTTTTGCTACACCTAAAGGCAAGCTGGTACTGAGTCTTGGAAGTGTGGCGGGGGGAGTAGGATTACTGGTCGTAGGCACTCTGGTGCTTATTGGCGTAAGTCCCTTAGGGGCTATAGCTTTAGCAGGGGGTTTAGCTCTACTGGTATTAGCAGCAGTCATGCAATGTTGCTGCGTTCCGAAAGACTCTGCAGCTCCTAAATGCAAAGCCATATAATAATTTCTCAATCACTACTGATTTGAGAGCGTAACTTGGATCACGGATCTGATTTGCGCTCTTAGTGAGATTTAAAAAATAAGTTTGATATTAAATTTTAAAATGGCAGCAAATCCCAGTTGAGCTGAGATTTGCTATAGGATTTATCCAAAGACACTAATGCTTATTTTGTATTTGTTTTACTTTGTAATGATTCATCCGTAAATACACATTTAGTGCCATCACAAATTCTTGCTACTTGGAACGTAAATCTGGCATCCTCAAAACGGTGAGACAAATAGCCGAGCAAGTGCTCTTTTTTCGTATCGGCTACAGGATATATTTCATAACCTACGCCGCTCACTTCACATTCTTTCGCTTTTTTAATTTTAAGCACGGTGCTTTCTCCGGGATTGACGATGGCTTTGCCGGTATCGATTAAACAGCCAGGCGTAGAAGGCCACAGTTTACTTTTTACTAGTCGCACGCCGCTTAAACCAGCATGGTTACTTTGGTTAACCAACTCGGAACTGTAGGAATCTTCTGCTGCAACGATATAGGTGGGCAGTGTCATCGCTAAAAGCAGTAAGATGAATTTAATTAGATTTTTTAGAAATTTATTTGTCATAAATATCTCCTTGTAAAACATTTTCATACTGGACGAAAACTCAGTCCGTGCTTAATATCTCTTAAAAGAATACATGAATCAGCAAAGCAAAAAAAGGTAGCCTTGAAATTCTAAATGTCGATTGTTAAGTTTGGAATGTTATTATCGTCATTTTATTAGGATTTATTTTTAATTTCTGAGATCGATGAAATGCTTGAGCGTGTGTGCTCATTTCTACCGCGGCATGAATGATAGCCGTATCTTTATTTTTTGTGGCAGCGGCACTGCCCCCTGCAATAAAACCATGAGATGCGAAACTCCCTACAGCGATAACGACAGTATGTGATTCCTCAGTTTTGGGTTGAAGAAATTTATGGGTGTTCAAGCGTTGAATTTTACATTAGAAACTAAAGTCAATGAATTTTCTAGAACCTCAATTGAGTTTTTGATTAATTAAATTAACGTATCGGGTTGCGACGCATAAATCTCGATGCGTTCACGTCCTTTTCCAGGATTCACTCGTTTCAGCCGTATTATTCCAATTTCTCCGGTTTTTTTAATATGCGTACCACCGCAGGGAACTGCTGAAAATTCATTTATTTTCCAGTATCGTCGTTCAGCCGTTGCATCACTAAATGCGCTAATAATTGTTTGATTTGAGTCAATGATTTGTTGAGCCTCTTGTTGTAAAGAAAGAATATAGGGCGTGATGTTTTGATTCCATTCAAAATCGATACGAGATTTGTCTTGAGCTATATGCGCACCTACTTTTAGCACATCAGGAAATCGTTGACAGACTAACTCTAAAACGATCTCAGCTGCAAAATGTAAACGCATTAATTGATAGCGTCGTTCCCAATCAATTAATACAGTTACTGGGTCACCCACATTTAAGTTATGATTTTCAGGCAGTGTATAATATATTTCTTTATCTTCTTTTCTAGCTTCTAATACTGAGTGGCCTGCAATAGTTCCCCGATCACTTTCCTGACCGCCAGAAAATGCATAAAAAATGGTTTCTTTAAGGGTAATGATATTTCCGTTAATAGTTTCGATTGAGGTTTCCAATTCAGTCAGATAAGGATCTTGCCAAAATATTTTTTTTGTCATTGTATTTTCTCTTTAAATAACCAATGCAATAATTCTTCATCAAAATGTGTTGCTTCTTCATATTGAGGTGTGTGGCCACTTTCCTCAAAAACGCGAACAGTCAAATCTTTAAAATGAGATCGTATAGTTTCCCATAAATGTGGAGGATTCCAATAATCATAACGTCCTAACCCGAGAAAAATGGGTGCTGTTATTTTATTAAGATCCTTAGTGATATCAATTTCACGAAAAGTTTTTCCCCATAGATAATCCATTATTTCAGGTACAACCTCAACATCTTGCCACAATTTTGTAGCATCAAAATTTTCATCGTACCAAATCATAGGACCGAATTTTAAGGTTTTCATGATAAAAGCATTATTTGGATTTGCATCGATTTCTGTTTGTAAAGTAGTTAAATTTTTTGAAAGTAATGCTTTTCTTTTTGGGCATACTGACTCTTGAAAATAGCGATCGGCAGCTGCAAAACTTTCCGCACTCCCATCAGGACTCATTGCTAGTAAGACCACATGACTTACAACAGCGGGATATTTTTTAGCATATTCCAACGCCATATAACCATGTCCGGAATGACCTGCGATTATAATGCGAGGTAAGTTTAATTTTTTACGAATATATTCGATATCGTTTAAAATCACATCTAATGTAAATTCAGAAGGTTGTAAACTAGCAGGTCGAGGTGCAAAACCACGATGATCTACAAAAATAAGACGTAAATGCCGGCGAAGTTTTTGTGAGAATGTTCGCGGATAATAGATAGAACTTCCTATCACCATTGTAGCGGGTCCCGTTCCCTCAATCTCATATCCTAGCTTGAATTTGCCGATTTGCAGGGTTTTTTTCTCTGTCATAACTCGATCTCACAAATCTCTCTAATTTGTTCTCAATAATATATTAACCGGCATGTAAGGTGTAGCCATTTGTGTGCAATGCGATGGATAAAAAACATTCTGTCAGCTTATTTATTTTAATAATTACGGCTACATTCTTTCATAGTGGTCTGATCCAATGATATTAGAATTCCAATTTTGAGAGTTAGGATCATTAATTTGATTGGCGTCTAACCAAAGTGTTTCAATCTTACTTTGGTCATGAATAAAATTTCCGATCACTGCAATGACTTGCTTGCAGTGAGGAAAATTAATCACGAAAGAAATAGCGTTTCCGTTGAAGTATCCACTTAACGGCATTGGTTTACCAATGTCTTCTTTACAGTTGCCTACCGCGGTCGTAAAATTACCTGTAAGCGTCCCCGTCTTTTTGGAATCATAATGTAAAATTAGAGTCATTGTTGAGCCGCGTTGGTTTTTATAATTAATACCAAACTCAGTGGCTGCAATACTGCATTTCATAAAAATACATGAGTATAATCCCATAAAAATAATTTTGTGTTTCAATTTCATAAATAGCTCCTTCATAAAGATTTCTTATATTTTATGCAAGAGCGATAAATTCGTAACTAGGAAAATTACTAGAGTTTGTGATCATAGACCAATTTTATAAACCCGTATTGATAGGCTGCTTGATAGATTTCTGATCGTCGTTGGCAATTGAGTTTTTCTTTAATTTTGGCTAAATGAAATTCTACTGTTTTGGATGATACAGTTTTCAAAATCGCAATTTCTTTTGAGGTTTTTCCAAGTAAAAAATATTTTAATACAGATGCCTCATGGCCTGTCAATTGAATATTAGCAAATTGATATTTTGATTCAATATCATCAAGGAGTAATGGTTTTTCACAAATAACTTCAAGTAGATATTCGTGATAAGGGAATGGAAGGATGGCAGAGTATTGATGTGCAGACAAATATAATTGAACAGCCTCATTTAAAAAATGGTCGCGTTTTTTGTTTGGTAAAAAGCGAGTGTGGGAAACCCAGCTTTTAAACCAGTATTGTAAGCTATCTGAATTGGCGAAATCTGTTTTATAATTATTAAATTCCAAACGATGAATGACGAAACCTTGATTTTGTAATAAAGTGCAAAATTCACTGGCAGTAATTTCAGCATATCCAGGAGTGAAATGCCTGAAATAAGACTTCCATTTTGATGCGCGTGAGGTTTTATAAAAAATTCGATCATTTTTCAAGCGGCCATGTAAAGCAAAGAATTGCAGGAAAGCTTTACCGCCGGGTTTAAGCGCTTGATAAATACTTTTTAATACTTGTTCTTTAGATTGAATCCAATGCAAGCAGCTAAAACTCACAATTGCGTCATAAATTTCAGTGCATCCAAGCTGCAACGCATCTGCTGTTTCGAATGTTAAATTCGGTAGTTGATATTGATTTTTAGCTTGTTGAATCTCTGTTGCAATATTGTCAATGGCGATAAACTTCGCTTTTTTATATTTCTGTGCGAGGTGCGCGCTAATATTTCCTTGCCGACAGCCCAGATCTAAAATGGTTTTATATCCATCAAGATCAAATTTATTTGCGAAATTTTCGCCCCACTGAAAAACAGGAGTAATTATCATATTTTACCTGTGGGTATTGCCATCCTAGTGGATGGATGACCAAGAAACTGTGAGCCATTCATAATTTTTGTTTTCATAAACCGATTGAGAGAGACTCCCCAGTTTATCATATTCCGGGTTTCCACTCCTGCAACAAGTAATTGACATTATTGGTTTGTTAATTTTATGTTAGATAAAACTTGATATTATAGGAACAAATTAACTAATATGGCAATTAATAATTTCAAAAGCGGTGTACACATAAAGTGGTTTAACCTGATTTATTAGACATATGAGGAAAAAAATGAAAAAACCATTAGTCATCATCACGGGAGCGAGTTCAGGAATAGGTGCTGCAATAGCTCAAATTTTTTCTGCGGCGGGATATCCTTTAGGATTGTTTGCTCGTAACTTAGATGCAATGAAAAAATTAAACCTCCCGAATGCAATATGTTTATCAGTAGATATTACTGATATTAATGTTTTGAAAAACGCAGTTCAAATATCTGAAAATGAATTCGGACCAGTTGATTGCCTAATTAATAATGCAGGATACGCAAAAGGAGGAGATTTCACAGAAATAAATCATGCTGATCATATGAATACTATCAACGTTAATTTACAAGGCGTCATCAATGGAATTGAAGTAGTTTTACCTGGCATGCGGGAAAGAAAAACGGGCACGATCATTAATATCAGTTCAGTAGCAGATCGTCATTCCAGGCCCAATATTGCAACTTATGCAGCGACAAAAGCGGCAGTAAAAAGTCTTAGTGAATCACTGCGCATGGCAAATGCAAAGTATGGTATTCGTATTTGCAACCTTGCTCCAGCTAAAATAATGACTCCTATGCTTATAGGAACAGAATTAAATGATGATCAGGTTATTGCAGCAGAAGACTTAGCAAAAGCAGCATTATGGATGTACCAACAACCTCAAACCATTTGCGTGCGGGATTTGGTTTTCGCGCCTACTTACTATGAGTCTTGAGGAGCTACATTAAAATAGGGAAATATTAAAATTCAATACAGGTTCATGTTGGTTTCGCCTATTTAGGATGTTGAAGAAAATACAAAATTGAATTTAATGCCTCTTTTCTTTCATTGGATGAAGCCGTTGCGTACTGAAACCCATTTTTAAATGTAAAGAATTTACAAGCATAAAAAGCGCGTGATGAGTTATTAACATTAGAGCTTTTTAGCCAGTTGCTTATTTCCTTTTTTAAATCATAACCAGGTTTTTCTGTTTGAATAACACTTCTGACGAACTTTTCAGTTTCTTGTTTTCCATGGCGACCATGTGTGCGAAAAAAACCGAATCTACCCGAATTTAAATATCCATGTGCGGCCGCCAAAATTTTAGTTAAATCTGTATTGGTGAGGAGTTTAGAAAAGTTATCGCGATTGACTAGGTCAGGCGAAACTTGATGTAAAACAATTAAAGCTTTTTGCAGTTCTAGGTTTTGATTTAAATTATTTTGTTCTTCAATGGTAAAATTAGCAATTAAAGAGGTCATTGCTGTTGATACGGTGTGACATGCTTGGCCGCTAAATTCATGCGGGTGCTTAGGCGTCCAGTTTTTAAATGCATAGGTTTGAACATGATCATGACTTTGATTTTTAAAAAATGCAGGCAGAAACCGATAAACAAAACCAGCTTGAGCACTAGTAATTATATATTTCAGCATTAAAGCAATTTTACGCCCACCTTCACCACTGGGCTCAATTTGACTAACATGATTGTTGCTATCAAACGGATCTAAAGAAGAAGTAATATCTGCAACCACAACATTAGAATCATTAATTTCTGCCAAAGCATCACGATAGGTTGATTGAATGAGAGAGTGAATTACATCCATGGAATTATTTGGATTCTCCCCCACATTAAGTGCTCTACCTATTTCCATCATAAAGGGATAGATTTTATAATTATTTTGACTTACTGAGGGATAATACTGTGTCATCAAAATAATTTTTGCATTTGGATTTAATTGGCGTATACGAAAAACAATTTGAATATATTGTGTTTTGAGATCGGTTAATACCTGGGGAAATGCCTGCTTTACAAATTCAGATCTAGATTTCTCATCTATACGATGAGCACTCATTAAAAATTCGCGAAAATCATTACCGCCAACACTTAAAATAATATGCTGAGATGCCTTGATAGCATCTGCTCCTTCCTTCAAAGGTTGAAAAAAATCATGAGGGAATTGAACAAATGTTCCGTTTCCAAATACTTTATCTTTAAAATCACCGTGCAAACAGTCTGCCGTGGTAAATCCATCATTTGTATAATCAGAAATATGATAATTAGGCATCATATCTATTAGATTTTCGACGACAGATAATTCCGGCTTTCTAAAATGAGTATGTGATTTTTGAATGCGTGTAGCAGAATCGTCTCTCTTTATACCCAGTTTATCAAAAAGAAAATTAAAGTAGATACCCGGCGAAACCCAAAGTTTATTGTCGATGGTCGAGTCACCTATAATTGTAATTTTTAGCTGATTGTCATCTTCATGTTCTTCAGCGCTTGTCCGCATTATGATTGATTTGAACAGATGAATATGTGTTTCTGTTCCATGTTCTTTTCGATAGCCTAAGCGTTCGTAAAATTTACATACGTTGCTATTATTTATTTCGACCCATAGCCTAATATCAGATTTTTTAAATTTTTCTGCATTCTTTTTTTCTACATGACGCATTAACTGGCATCCAAGTCCCATTTTTTGGAAACGGGGATGTATGCAAAGATTAAAAATATGCAGAGTATTATTATTAAAATAAATAATTATGTGACCGATAATTTGGGATGACTCGTTTTCTAGTACGTAGCTTTTATATGGATTCGAAGCCCAAGCTTTTATGTCGTCTTCTGTAAACTTTATTAAGGAATTAAAAAAAACTTGGTCTTCAATACTTTTAACGGCTTGAGCATCTTGTGGTTGCATTTTTCTAATGCGCATTTTAGTTCGCCCATTGATAAAAAGACAATTTTAATGCTTTTTTATTAATGAAATATGATTGACAAGGAAAAGCCTCGCTTTTAAGGCGAAGCAGGGAGTGTTAAGAATTTAAAACGGAAAAAATATATCATTTAATTGATGAGTTACATTATCTTGCTGAATTTTATAATATTTTCAGGAATTGCGAAGTGAGCAAGTGGAAAAAAATCTGTCATACTTGAGATACCAACTATGAAAGGAGAATGATATGAGATCATTAAAGAAATGGCTAGTATCTGGCTTAGTAGTCTCGTCTTGCCTAGCTGGACTTGCTATCCTGCCCACTTCAGCGGATGCCGCAACCTATCGCCGAACTGTACACGTTGTCGCTAAGCCTGTTGTTGGTACGCCTATCGTACATAAGCGTGCTGTTGTACGTCGTACAACAACCGTTAACAGAGTATATCCTGTTGCGCGTCGCACTACAGTAGTTAACAGAGCGCATCCTGTTGCACGTCGTGCGACAATTCACAATGTCAGAGTGAATCGATGATCTAGAGCACGTGGTTATCGCTAATTTAGATGATTGTGGCTCGTCTACAGTTAAATGCCGTAATAAATTCTGTAATCTAATCTATATTACGGCATTGTCTATTAAATAATTTCGATTTTATAAAAATTAATATTTTCAATTTTTCATAAAATTTGGAAACAATGTAATAAATGGCCGACTTGCTCAAATGAAAATTAGCGGAACAAATAAGAATTAAACATATTTTTTTAAAATCACTTTAATTTGGATTCTGCTGTCAAAAGCTATGCAATTTTGGTGTTCTTTTTTATTTTTATAGATAGCTTTTGCAGCAGAATGACGTGCCATTATTAATTTTCGCAGTAGGTTGGGCTTAAGCGCAGCGAAGCCAAACAAAATATTTAATGCTTTCTTTATTGATTCTAGCGGCTTAATTTACGGTAGCACCATGTTCGTCACCCTGCCGCGAAAGTCGTCTTTTTTATTTTTAAAAAACACAGAATTATCACGACTTGAGACGGTAGGGTCCAAATTAGCGGAACAAATAAGAATTAATCATATTTTTTTAAAATCACTTTAATTTGGATTCTGCTGTCAAAAGCTATGCAATTTTGGTGTTCTTTTTTATTTTTATAGATAGCTTTTGCAGCA